>Ga0209233_1000132_pt1 | contig 203971 bp, 181 predicted proteins | sample AraplaCL_Cvi_mCL_FD_184269 | JGI IMG/M metagenome (GOLD analysis project Ga0209233, IMG submission 184269) | Arabidopsis root microbial communities from the University of North Carolina, USA - plate scrape CL_Cvi_mCL (SPAdes) (version 2) | ecosystem: Host-associated > Plants > Roots >...
AACGAGGCCGAGGATAAGCGCCATAATGGTCCTCCATAAGCCTGCGATCTCTCCCGAGACAAGCGCCGGGAATCAAGATTGCAGATTGTAGACTTTCATTAGCCGACTATGTTCTTTGTCTTTGCATTTTTTGCAAGGGCGGATTGTCGTAAAACTGTTATTGTAATATTTTTTCATTTAAAATCAGCGAGATAAACCGACACAGATACGATTGCCTCACTATGACGAATAAGCGCCTTACCGGAAAAGATCGGTCCAAAAACGACGGTTTCTATCCACGGCAACACAACCTCGCCTTTTCCCTGTAATCCAGGGTATATCTGACCAATGTACCTATACAGCCATCTCAGCCTGCGCCAGATCCCATCCGCCGGCTGAGGCGATAGCTTGGCGAGGAATTCGAGATGGCGCATTTTGTCTGTATCACATGCGGTACGCAGTTCAGCGAGAGCGACGCACCACCGCGAGCCTGCCCGATCTGCGAGGATGAGCGTCAATTCGTACCCCAATCAGGTCAGGAATGGACCGATATGGCAAGCATCGGCCAGACGCATAGCGTGATCTGGACCAAGCAAGCGGAAGGCGTTCATGGCCTGCAGATCAAGCCCGATTTCGGTATCGGCCAGCGCGCATTTCTGATCGAAGGGCCGGATGGCAACATTCTTTGGGATTGCCTGAGCCTCATCGATGAGGCCAGCAAGACGCGGATTGCTGCGATGGGCAGCCTGAGCGCGATCGCGATCTCCCATCCGCATTTCTATACGTCGATGGTCGAGTGGAGTGCCGATTGCGGCGGCGCACCGATCCATATCCATGCCGACGATAGCGAATGGGTGCGAAGGCCGGATGCCGCCTTGCATCCATGGAGAGGCGCGACGCTTTCGATCGGCGCGGCGACCATGATCCGATGCGGCGGCCATTTCGACGGCAGTTGCGTGCTCCATTGCCCCTGGCTCGAAGGCGGGCGCGGCGCCCTCTTCGTCGGCGACACGATGCAGATGACCATGGACCGTAAATTCGTGAGCTTCATGCGCAGCTACCCGAACATCGTTCCACTCGACGCCAAGGCGGTAACGAGGATATTGGAAGCGGTTCGGCCCTATCGTTTCGAAGCGATTTACGGCGCATTTCCCGGCCGAACGGTCGAGAGCGACGGAAACCAGGTGGTGGAGCGTTCGGCGGAAAGGTACCTGAAGGCGATCGCAAACTGAGAATCTTGCGCCGGAAATGCCGTAGACCTAGTTTTCCAGCGCCGCTTGTCTGTCCTTGACCAGTCGCGCCGGCAGATTGACGGTGACAGACAAACCGCCAAGGCTAGAGCGGGCGAGCGCCAGCTTGCCGTCATAGGCCTCGACCAGATCCTTGGCGATCGCCAGGCCGAAACCGGTTCCGGCGATGCTTTCATCCAGCCGCCTGCCGCGGCGAATGAAAGCCATCTCGGCATCCTCCGGCAGGCCCGGACCGTCGTCCTCGATGCACAGTTCCACGCCCTCGAGCTCGGGCAACTGCGACAGACGGACCTTCACCTTACCGGCCGTCCACTTTCTGGCGTTGTCGATCAGATTGCCGGTGATATCGGCAAAATCCGCTTCGTCGATCGCCAGCCACATCTCGGGCGGCGCCACAAGCTCGAAATCGATCTTGCGCTCGCTCGATAGCCGCCGCATCACGGAGATGATCTTCTGCAGATCGGCGCTGGCGTCCATGACGCCGACGGTATGAGCGGCCGCCAGGCTGGCCCGGGTTTGCGCAAGCGTTCGCTTGATCTGCGCCTCCATCCGGCTGACCTCCGTCTGGATGGCGGCGGCTCGCTCCGACATGCCCTCTTCCGACAGAAGGCGCGCCGTCGCCTCCAATGCCGCGAGTGGCGTCTTCAGGCCGTGCGCCAAATCGCCGGCGCGTGCACGCGCCTGCGTCAACTGCGTTTCACGCGATGCGAGCAGCCCGTTGAGATCGTCCACGAGAGGCTGGACTTCCCGCGGAAACTGACCGGTGATCTTGCGTGCCGATCGCTCCTGCACCGCCATCAGGGCTGCGCGCAGATCATTGAGAGGTCGTAGCCCGTATCGCAGAAAAGCGATGACAGCCACGATGAGGGCGGCTGAAAGCACGCCAAGGGATGGCGCCATGGCGTAGAAGAAGCGCCAGCGCGCCGGCGCAAGCTCGCTGTTGTCGAGCGCCATGACGATATCGACGATCTGGTCGCCCGTGGCCGAGGGGATCGAAATCGACCGCTCGACGGCAAGAAGACGGCTGCCGTTCGGCCCTTTCATATCCGTCGCTCGCCCGGCATCGCGAGGGCGGGCACGCAGCCAGGGCAGGTTCTGCTCCCAGAGCGATTGGGAGCGCAGCTCCACGGTGCCGTTGCGGCCGACCTGCCAATAGAAGCCACCATTCGGAATGCCGAAGCGGGGATCCGTTGGCGTGTCGTCGAGGAAGAGCTGATTGGAGGAATTTATATCGACCGCCGCCAGCAGAACGCGCAACTCCTCATCTATCTCCGAGAGGGCAAGCGCTCTGACGGCCAGTCCGGAAATGGCGTTGATGCCGACCCCGGCAAGAAAGGTTGCAACGATGATCGCCACCACGGAACCCAGCAGCAACCGCCCTCGCAGCGAGAACGGTGTCATGACGGCGGCGCCTCGCGCGGAATGATGTAGCCCTGGCCGCGCCGGGTTTCGATGACGGTGCCGTCGAACTTGCGCCTAAGACGCGCTACAACCACTTCTAGCGCGTTCGACAGCAGCTCCGTCTCTTCATCATAGATGCTGTCGGCGATCTGCGTTCGGGAAAGCACGGTGCCGGCATTGTGCATCAGATAGGCAAGAAGCCTGTATTCGAGTGCCGTCACCTGAACCGGCTGCCCGCGAAACGAAACCGTGCGCTGGCGTGTGTCGAGCTCCAGCACGCCATTGGAAAGGATCGGAGAAGATTGTCCGGCGGCGCGGCGCATCAGGGCGCGCACGCGCGCCAGAAGTTCTTCCATGCGGAAGGGTTTGGTCAGATAATCGTCGGCACCCGCATCCATGCCGTCGACCTTGTCGCGCCATCCGTCTCGCGCCGTCAATATGATGACAGGCATGCCGCGGCGTTCTGCGCGCCAGCGTCGCAGCACCGTCAGTCCATCAAGCTTCGGAAGTCCAAGATCGAGGATGACAAGATCAAAATGCTCGATATCGCCGCGATACCATGCTTCCTCGCCGTTGCTCACGGTCGAGACGACATAATGCTGATCCTCCAGGCAGCGGCGCATGTCCGCCACAATACTGGGCTCATCCTCAGCAATCAGAATGCGCATTCTCAGCGTCTCTCGATCACGGCAAGTGTTGCGCCGTCGAGCACTATATCACCACGTTTGCCATCCGGCTTCAACACACGCACGGCATAGGCCTGGCGCCCAGCCCGGCGAACCCGCTTGATTCGCAGCACCTTTCCCGGCATTTCGCGCGCAACGACCGCATAGATGTCGCGTAGCGGCCGCAAGCTGCCGGCATCTTCGACCAGGACATTGCTATGTATGCGAGCCAATGCTTCCATGCCTGGCAAGCTTAGCGGAACCGCTACCAAGAGAACGGACAGCCAGCGGGGCCAGCCGGCTCTTCGCCCGAATATGCGCAACGATATCAATCCTTCTTTCGAGATGGCACACAGGGCTCGCCCTGCAGCGAACCAAGCATAGCTTTCCCAACATTACAATTCACTGACAACGCCCGTAAGAGAGCTGCAAATTGAAGGGTGTATAAGCATGGGCAGATGGCACGCTGATTGTGCCGAGTTTCGTTCCGCAGAAGATACCATGACTATCCAGATTTCTTCGATTACCCCAAATGCCAGCCTCTCGGTCTCCTCAGGCGGCATTCGGCCTGAGTTCGTCCGCAATGAAACCCTGATGGACATCTTCAAGGCAACGGTTGCCCGCAGCCCCGACAAGACGGCACTGACCCTGATCGGAACCGACCAGGCGATGACCTATGCCGAACTGGACCGGCTTTCCGATGAGGCAGCGCGTGCGCTTAGCCGTCGCGGCATCGGTCCCGGCGATTTCGTCGGCCTTTGGTTCCAGCGCTCCCTCGAGCTACATGTCGCACTTCTGGCGATTCTCAAGGCCGGAGCCGCCTATATTCCCTTCGATGCCGCTGCCCCTGCCGACCGCGTGGGCGTGAGCCTCGCCGATTGCGGCGCGAAATGGCTGCTGACGCATGATGAAAAGGCGGCCCTCGCACCCGAATTCGACGGCCAGACCCTGATCCTCAAGGCACTTCTCGCAGAAGACGATGATGGCGTCGCGCCGCGCGCCGCCGCTCACGATGATCCGGCCTACGCCATCTATACGTCCGGCTCCACTGGCAAGCCGAAGGGCATCGTCATCACGCATCGGAACATCTGTCATTATCTGCGGGCCGGCAACGACGTCCTCGGCATGGTCGAATCGGACGTCGTTCTGCAGCAAGCTTCGGTCGCCTTCGACCTTTCTCTCGAAGAAATCTTCGTTCCCTATCTGGTCGGCGCGACGCTGAAGGTTGCGACATCTGCCGTCATGGCCGAGCTCGACAGGCTCGCGGATGTGCTGGAAGCGGAAAAGATCACGGTCATCGACACCGTACCGACCCTGCTCACCATGCTCGAGCGCGATGTCGAAAGCCTGCGCGTCATCATCGTCGGCGGCGAAGCCTGCCCTCCGGCGATCGTCAGCCGCTTTTCCAAAGCCGGCCGGCGCCTGATCAATACCTATGGCCCGACCGAGACGACGGTGGTTGCAACCTACGCCGAACTCGATCCATCCCGGCCGATCACGATCGGCTGCCCGATCGCCAACACGACCGCCTACGTCGTCGACGAAAACCTGCAGCTCGTTGCCCGCGGTGATACCGGCGAATTGCTGATCGGCGGACCGGGTGTTGCTGCCGGCTACAGAAACCTGCCGCAGCTGACCGCCGCAAAATTCGTCGCCAACCCCTTCGCAGGCCATGACCCCTTCGCAGGCCATGACGATCCGGTGCTTTACCGCAGCGGCGACGCCGTGCTGATGGACGAGGAAGGGCAGCTCCATTTCCTCGGGCGCATCGACGACCAGGTCAAGATCCGCGGCTATCGCATCGAGCTCGGCGAGATCGAAACCGTCGTGGGCGAGCTTCCCGACGTGAAGGCCGCATCCGTCGTCGTGCACCGCCCCCCGGATGGCGAGGACATGCTGGTCGCCCACATCGTTACCACGGGTAGCAGCTTCGATCGCGACAAGGCGCGCGCCGTGCTTGCAGCCAAACTGCCGCCCTACATGGTGCCGGCCGCCTGGCATAGCCATGTCTCACTGCCGCGGCTTCCTTCCGGCAAGATAGACCGCAAGACGCTGGCCGCGATCCCGCTCGTAGCCGACCAGCCGACCCAGGCACAAGAGCCGCCGCGCACATGGACGGAAGCACAGCTGCTGAAGGCCGCGACCGAGGCGCTTCGACTGCGTTCCATCGGCTTCGAAGCGGATTTCTTCACCGAACTCGGCGGCCATTCCATGCTGGCGGCCCGCTTTGTTTCCGAAGTGCGCAAGATCCCGTTGCTCGCCAGCATCGCCCTGCGCGACGTCTATGCCGGCCGAACCTTGCGCGGCATTGCCGCGATCCTGGAGCAGCGCGCCGAGAGCACTTCGGGACAGGAGCGTAAGAGTTTCGAACCGGTGCCGTTGCGCCGGCGTTTTTTCTGCGGTCTTGCTCAAGCCGTGGTATTGCCCTTCATCGTCGCGATCGCAACGCTGCAATGGATCGGCCTGCTGCTCGCCTCGATCCTGCTGATCGATGACGGTGCATCGCTCTGGAATGAAATCCTCATTCTCGGCGGCGTCTACCTCGCGCTCAATCTCGGCGAGAAGCTTGTTGTCGTCGCCCTGAAATGGCTTGTCATTGGCCGCACGCGGCCCGGCATCTATCCGCTCTGGGGTACCTATTATTTCCGCCTCTGGCTGATGCAGCGCATCGTACAGCTCACCGCTCCGAAATTCCTCAAAGGTTCGCCGCTTATCCGCGTCTATATGCGCGCACTCGGCGCCAAGGTCGGCAAGGACGCGATGATCGACGAGTTCGAAGAGGGTGCGATCGACCTCGTGCGCATCGGCGCAAGATCCAGCCTCGGCGTCAAGATCAAGCTCGCCAATGTCGAAGTCATCGGCAACGAGCTCCATGTCGGCACGATCGATATCGGCGAAGGCGTGCAGATCGGCAATGGCTCCGTCATCGGTCACAACGTCAAGATTGACGATGGTGCCGTCATCGGCGATCTGACGGCGATTGCCGCTGGCACGCATGTCGAAGCCCATACGCGCTGGGACGGCTCGCCCGCCCGCCAGACCGGGCATGCCGAGCACGAAGAGATGCCCGCCCATCCGGAGCTTGGAACCGTCGGACGCGTCTTCCAGTTCGCAGCCTATTTCGTTGCCTACAATCTCAGCCTCGTCGTCGGCCTGCTGCCGATCTTCCCGGCCTTCTATCTGTTCTCTGCCGTGCAGCAGATCTATGCGCCCGGCTCCGACGAGGCCTTGTCGTGGGGGATGATCGCCGCGCTCTCCTGGCCGGCCGCCTTCCTGCTGATCGTCGTGTCCATGGCTGTCGTCGTGGCGCTCAGATGGGTGCTGTTGCCTCGCGTCGTGCCGGGCCGCTATTCCATCTTCGGCAATCTTTATTTCCGCAAATGGGTCGTCGGCCTGACCACCGAGGCCATGCTCGAAACCCTGAATTCGCTCTACGCGACCGTCTTCATGCGTAATTGGTACCGCCTGATGGGGGCCAAGATCGGCAAGGGCACGGAGATCTCCGCAAACTTCGCCGGTCGCTACGATCTGATCGAAATGGGCCGCGACAACTTCATTGGTGACGAGACCATCTTCGGCGACGAGGAAATCCAGAACGGCTGGATGATACTCAAGCGCCTGAAGACCGGCGATCGCTGCTTCTTCGGCAACTCCTCCGTCATCTCGCAGGGTGCGGTGATCGAGAGCGATTCGCTCATCGGCATCAAGACGCGCCTGCCCGACTCCCTGCACGTCAAATCGGGTGAAACCTGGTGCGGCAGCCCCGCCTTCCAATTCCCGACGCGCGAGAGGCTGGAGGCGGCTGCGAACACCACCTATGCACCGCCGCTCCGCATGCGCCTTGTGCGCATTCTGTTCGAGGCCATGCACACATCGCTGCCGACCGCCATCCTGATCGTCATGGCACTTGCCATGTCCGACATGCTGGCCAGCGAAATCGACAATGGTGCCTGGGGCAGCCTATTCTGGACACTGATGGCCGCGGGCCTGGCGACCTCTGGCATCCTCTATCTCGTCGCTGTCGCCTTCAAATGGACGCTAATTGGCACCTACAAGCCGATGAACCGGCCGATGTGGTCCTGGTGGGCGATGCGTACTGAGGCCGTTGCGGTGTTTTACGGCGGTCTCGCCAGCAAGATGCTGCTCGACTATCTGCGCGGCACGCCTTTCCTGCCCTGGCTGCTCCGTCCCTTCGGCGCCAAGATCGGCCAGGGTGCGTGGATCAACAGCACCGATATCTGCGAATTCGATTGCACCCATATCGGCGACCATGCGGTTCTCAATATGGGATCCTGCCCGCAGACCCATCTCTATGAAGACCGTATCATGAAGGTCGGCCGCATCACGATCGGCGAAGGCGTCTCCATCGGCTCAGGCAGCACCGTGCTTTACGAGGCCAATGTCGGTGATTTCGCCGAAATCGGATTGCTGACCCTGGTCATGAAGGGTGAGGCCATTCCGCAGGGAACGTCGTGGGTCGGCGCACCCGCCCAGGCAGTTCAAGCCGAGCAGGCGCCAGCTCCGGTCGCTCACAAAGAGACCCTGCCCTCCGCCGCTGCGTGAGCGCGGTATGACGACCCCTCGATTCGAGGTCGTCCTGGCGGTCGCTGATGCGATCGCCATCCTCGTCCGCCCGATGCCCGGCGGACGAGCAGAGCGTGATCAGATCGCGCAAATGGCCTTGAGAGAAGCCACACAACGGGACGATCTTTCCATCTATCGCCGGCCCAGCGAGCGGCCGGCGCTAAGGCCTCCGTATCACGAGCTGGGCGTTTCGCTTTCGCATCGCACCGATGTGCTGCTGGCGGGCTATTCGCCTAAAAGCGCTGTCGGCGTGGATATAGAGGTTGAAGATATCAATGGTTTCGAACCGGTAGCCTTTGCCGCCGACCACTTCTCGCCAAAGGAAGCGGCCGCCGTGGCCACATTCGATAGCGCAGCGGCGCTGGAGGTCTGTTACCGACTCTGGGTCGCCAAGGAGGCTGCCTTGAAGATCAGCGGCCGCGGCATTTTTGACGGTTTGGACGAACCTGATCTGGCGGCGCAGCTGAACCTCCTCCGCACCGATGGCACAACGATCCATCTTGGCGCCGGGTCGCGGCTGCCGCCGATTGCGCTCGCAGTGACTCGATTTTCCAACGCTGCGGATCAATCCGTCTATTGTGCCCTTGCCAGGGATATGCGCTGAGCGACGATCCCTCGGCTGCGAGCAGCCCGGCTAGAAAGGCGGTGGCAGAAGGACCCGCGCCTTCCCGCAAGCGTAGATATTTCAGGGACGCGGCGGTGCGTCGGCGTCTTCGCGCGAGGCAAACCAGTTTGCCAGCGTCGCGCCGGAAATATTATGCCAGACGGAAAAGATGGCGCTGGGAACCGCGGCGATCGGCGAGAAATAGGCCGTCGCCAACGCGGCACCCAGGCCGGAATTCTGCATGCCCACTTCGATAGCCAGCGCCTTGCGCTTGTAGAAATTGAGTCCGAGCACCTTCGAGGCATAATAGCCGAAGAGATAGCCAAGACCGTTGTGCAGGATAACGACGGCGAAAATCAGCAGGCCGGACTGCACGATGGCCGCCTTCGACGCACCGACGACAGCCGCAACGATCAATACGATGCCAATGACGCTGACGAGAGGCAGAACGGGGATTGCCGCACGAACCAGACCGGGCACGGCTTTCTGGGCGACAAAACCGAGCAGAAGCGGCACAATGATGACCTGTACGATGCTGATGAACATCGACCAGGCATTGACGGGCAGATACTGGCTCGCGAACATCCACACGAGGAACGGCGTGACGATCGGCGCAGCCAGCGTCGTCACACTCGTGCATGCGACCGACAGCGCTACGTCGCCGCGCGCAAGATAGGTCATGACATTGCTCGAGGTGCCGCCCGGGCAGCAGCCGACCAGAATGACGCCGGCGGCGACTTCCGGCGGCATCGGAATGATCCGCGTCAAAAGCAGTGCCAGCGCCGGCATGATGCCGAAATGTGCGATGACGCCGATCGCGACCTCATGGGGACGACGCGCCAGCTCGCGAAAGTCGTCAACGGATATGGTCAGTCCCATGCCGAACATGATGATGCCGAGAAGCACGACGATCCAAGGGGCAAGCTGCTTGAAGACGTCGGGCAGGAAAAAACCGAGGACGGCAAACAGGATGACCCATATGGAAAAGGTCTTACCGACGAAGGCGGAAAAGGATGCCAGGAATTTCATGGAATCTCCGGGGGGAAGGAGCATAATGACATTCGGCCGGTCTAAACCCGGCGCATCGGGTGTCAAGGCTTCGAACCGCTCGATCCGTCCACTTCCATCATCGATACGGTATGAATCTGTCGACGAGCACAGCAGGTTTGTCCTGCAAGGAGCCAATACATGACCGTTACCGAGCCCGAGCCGATGTCCCGCACGAAGGCCTTATGCTACGCGATCGGACTGCCGCTGGCGCTGCTCGTACTTATCTTTCTGCCCGCCGGTCGTCTCGACTGGCCGCCTGGATGGGTCTTCATCGCGTTCCTGGTGGTGAGCTATGGAATAGCGTTTCTGATCATGCGGCGCGTAAACCCGGTCATATTCCAGGCGCGCAGCCGCTTCCAGACCGGAACAAAAGGCTGGGATCTCATCCTGGTCTCGCTGACCTTCCTGGGCATGATCGCCGAAATACCACTCGGAGCCCTGGATGCCGGCAGGATGGAATGGTCGGTGATGCCAACCTTTATCGTGATCCTCGGTTATCTTCTGCTCGCGGCAGGCATCGCGCTCGCCACGTGGGCTCAGGCGGTCAATCGCTTCTTTGAGCCCGGCGTGCGCCTCCAGCGCGAACGCGGCCAGCACGTCATCAGCGACGGTCCCTACGCCTACGTGCGTCATCCCGGCTATGTCAGCGCGATCTTGGTATTTGCGGGGCTGGCATTGGCACTGGGTTCCTGGTGGGCCTTGATCCCTGCCGCCTGGGCAAGCGCCGTGCTGATCCTGCGCACGAGCTGGGAAGATGCGCTGCTTCATAGCGAGTTGGAAGGCTATGCCGACTATTCCAAGCGCGTTCGATTCCGATTGCTGCCGGGTATCTGGTGACGCTCTGTTTCACCGGCGCTAGGTGTTGCCATGCCAAAGGGAGCGGAGGCCACCGGCCTCTCCTTTCAGCGGATCCCTTGCCGGTATGCCAAGCTCGTCGATCATCGCCTGCTGCTCGGCCGTTGGCATTTCCCGGCAGAGATCGGCCTCCTGACCTGGCGGATAACCGCCGATCACGAGCAGGTCGTTGCTCGCCTCCAGCCGGCAATGGCCGGTTCCGGCCGGCAGCAGCAGGGCATCGCCGGCTTGGACCGCGATTTCCTTACCGGCGGGTCCACCGATCATCAGCCGGGCCTGACCTGCGGCGATGCCCAATATTTCATGGGCCGTCGAATGAAAATGGTGAAAGGAATAGACGCCGTTTCGCCAGAGGCCGCCCCACCCATTGGTTCGAAAGAGCCGTTCGAAAGCCCTTGCCCTGTCGGGGCCGTCAAGCACCCGCCGATAGACGATTACCGGAAATCGCCTGTTGTTGGGAACCCAGCCGGACTGCTCGAATTGGATTGTCTGCTCCATCCGTTCTCTCCCTGTCGATTGCCACCATAACCGCCGGACCTCGCTGCGGTTCCCGCGGAAATTCGGGAACGATTGCCTGCCGCTGGGGTTTGGAAACGGGCATCCGATCAACGATACAGCGAAAGGATAGATCATGCCTTCCATCAATTCCGCACATATTCTCATTCTGGCAACGGACGGCTACGAACGTTCAGAGCTCCGCGTTCCGCTCGACGAACTCAGCAAGCGTGGCGCCGACGTCAAGATTGCCTCCGTGAAGAAGGACAGCATCAAGAGCTGGGACAAGACCGATTGGGGCGACAGCGTCGACGTCGATCTCCTGGCCAAGGATGTCGACGTGAACCAGTTCGATGCGCTGGTGCTGCCGGGCGGCCAGATCAATCCCGACAAGCTGCGCCTCGAAGGAGACGCCATGCGTGTCGTCCGCGAGTTCCTGAATTCCGGCAAGGTGGTCGCCGCCATATGCCACGCACCCTGGCTGCTCGTCGAGGCCGGCGCATTGCGAGGACGCCAGGCAACCTCCTATTGGTCCATCAAGACGGATGTCAAAAATGCCGGCGCGGACTGGAAGGACGAAAAGGTCGTGACCGATGAAGGCATCATCACGTCCAGGTCGCCCGACGATCTTCCGGCCTTCGTCGACAAGATCGTCGAGGAAGTTCAGGAGGGCCGGCACCGGCGGCGTGCAGCCTGACCGCCCGATTCCAATGAAACTTGCGAAGCCCCGGCAGCAACTGTCGGGGCTTCGCATCTTTTCCCTGCAGCAGAGCGGGAGCGGAGCCAATCCGCATATTGACTGGCCGGGCATGCTTTGATCTGTTGGCCGAACATGACAATGCCTGATGTCCGCCGGAGGTAGACGGATATCGGGGAGGAAAGCAGGGCATGACGATGGAGGCTGTGAGGGCGGTCAGCCTGAAGCAGGTGGCGATTTCCTTTGAAATAGCCGGCAGGACACGGTTCGATGCCGTGGCGGCGACCAATCTGGAGGTCGGAGCGCATGAGTTCGTGGCTATCGTCGGTCCGACGGGTTGCGGCAAATCCACCCTTCTCAATGCGACGGCGGGCCTTTTGACGCCGGCGTCCGGCACGGTCGAAGTCTTCGGCCAGCCGCTGAAATCCATCAATAAGCAGGCAGGCTATCTCTTCCAGCAGGATTCGCTGATGCCGTGGAAAACGGTTCTCGAGAATATTGCGATCGGACTTGAGATCGCGGGTGCGGATAGAGCCGAGGCAAGACGGGTTGCGCGGGATTGGCTGGGGCGCGTTGGCCTTGCCACATTCGCCGATCGTTTCCCACGCACGCTCTCAGGCGGCCAGCGCAAGCGTGTCGGCCTCGCCCAGGTGCTCATCCGCAATCCCAAACTGCTGCTGATGGACGAACCCTTCGGGCCGCTCGATGCGCAGACCCGCCTGATCATGGGCGACCTCCTGCTGAAACTCTGGTCCGAGGACCGCAAGGCGGTGATGTTCGTCACTCACGATCTCGATGAGGCGATTGCCCTTGCCGACCGCGTGGTCATCATGTCGGCCGGTCCGAAATCCCGCATCATCGGCGATTTCAAGGTCCCTCTGGAGCGACCGCGCGATATCAGCGAGATACGCCACGATCCCGTATTCAACCGGCTGCATCGTGATATCTGGCAGGCGCTGCGCGATGAGGTGATGACTGCCTATCGCCAGAGCAGCGGAGAGATCGCATGAACCGTTCTCTGCTTCTCCTGCTGCAAATCCTGGTGGCTGTGGCCCTTCTGACTATCTGGCATCTCGCAACGAATACCGGCCTTTTCGGCAACCCGAAAACCATATCCTTCTTCTTTGCCGATCCGCTCAAGGTGGCGCAGCGCGTCATTCAATGGTTTGCGACCGGATCGATTTGGTATCACCTCTGGATCACGCTATCGGAATCGATCCTGGCCTTTCTGCTCGGCGCCTTCGGCGGCATCGTCTTCGGCTTCTGGTTCGCGCGCCGACCGCTGATTGCCGCCGTCTTCGACCCTTATGTGAAGGCGGCCAATGCACTGCCCCGCGTCGTGCTCGCCCCGATCTTCGCGCTGTGGTTCGGCCTCGGTATCTGGTCGAAGGTCGCGCTCGGCATCACCCTCGTCTTCTTCATCGTCTTCTTCAACGTCTATCAGGGCGTCAAGGAGGTCAGCCAGCCGGTGCTGTCCAATGCCCGCATGCTTGGCATGAACGAGCGACAGCTGTTGCGCCATGTCTATCTGCCCTCCGCGCTTTCCTGGGTGTTTTCCAGCCTGCATACTTCGGTTGGTTTTGCCGTCGTCGGCGCCGTTGTCGGCGAATATCTGGGCTCGGCCGCCGGCCTCGGCTATCTCATCCAGCAGGCTGAAGGTGTCTTTGACGTGACAGGCGTCTTTGCGGGCATGGTGGTTCTGACCGCATTCGTCCTGCTGGTGGATTGGGTCATGACGATGGTCGAACGGCGCCTGCTCTCCTGGCGCGGCCAGTAGCGCATCGAGAATAGCGAAGTGGAGGAACAAGGACATGGAACGCAGGACATTTCTGATCGGGACGGCAAGCTTCGGGATCGGCGCATCGCTTGCCGGCATCTTGCCCGCCGCGGCACAGGATGCGAAACCGGAAAAGCCGGATCTGTTGATCGGCGTCGGCGGCAAGCCGCTGCTCTATTACCTGCCGCTGACGATCGCCGAGCGAAAAGGCTTCTTCAAGGAAGAAGGTCTCAATGTCACCATCAATGATTTCGCCGGCGGTTCGAAATCGCTCGAAGGCCTGATCGGCGGCTCCCTCGATGTCGTCGCCGGTGCCTATGAACATACGATCCGCATGCAGAACAAGGGGCAGGATATCGTCGCGATCTGCAATCTCGGGCGCTTCCCGGGCATCGTCATCGCCGTGCGCAAGGATCTCACCGGCGAGATCAAGTCGATGGCGGACATGAAGGGCCGCAAGATCGGCGTGACCGCGCCAGGCTCCTCGACGGCGCTGATGTTCCAATATGCCATGCTGAAGAGCGGGCTGAAGACCGACGATGCATCGCTGATCGGCGTCGGCGGCGGGGCCGGCGCGGTTGCCGCGGTCAAGAGCGGCCAGATCGACGGCCTTTCTCATCTCGATCCGGTTATCGCGCAATTGCAGTATGACGGCGACATCACGGTGCTTCTGGATACGCGCACCGAGGCCGGTACGCGTGCGCTTTTCGGTGGTCCGAACCCGGCTGCGACCGTCTACATCAAGCGCGAATTTGCCAAAGAGAATCCGATCACCGCGCAAAAGACGGTCAATGCCTTCATGAAGGCCCTGAAATGGATCGCGGCAGCAAGCCCCGAAGATGTCGCGGGCGTCGTTCCGGAGGAATATCTGCTCGGCAACCGCGATCTCTATATGCAGGCCTTCAAGAACTCTAAGGAGATGTATTCTCCCGACGGCATGGTCACGATGGAAGGCTATAATTCCATGATGGGCGTCCTGAAAACGCTCGATCCCGAACTCGCCAATGCCGACGTGCCCTTTGAGAAGACATTCGATCCGACCTTTGCCAAGGCCGCAAAGACCTGATCGCGCAATGGACGACAAGCGATAACCCGAGTGCCGCCGTCGTCTACGGCGTCACGTCACTTCGCAAATCAGCCCTTCTCGACCCGCAATCCTTCGAGAAAGGTGCGAAATGCGCCGACCGCCCGTTTCGAGGTCATCTCTGGATCGTCCGAATTGGCGATCCATTGCGCGGCGCAGCTGCTTGCCGCATTGATCAGGCGAGCGCCCGCTTCCGGGTCAATATCGACGATGATACCGTCTTCGTGAAGACAGCGAAGGCTTTCTGTAATCGTGGCGATGCAGCCGTTGGCGCTCGGCCATCCGGAGGGTTCGCCGAGCACGGCCGGACCGTCACGAAACATGATGCGCTGAATTTCCGGCTCCAGCGCCATCTCGACGTAACCGACATTCTCGTCGACGAACGCCTGCCAGCGCGACGGTGCTTGAGATGAGATCTGACAGAGCCTTGCGGTCATTTCGGCATCGATCTCGTTGATCACGGCCTGCAGCAGTCCCTTCTTGTCGCCGAAGTGGTGATAGAGAGCCCCTCGCGTCAGCCCCGCCGCCGCTGTAAAATCATCCATCGATGCCTCGGCATAGCCGACGCTGCCGAATGCTTTACGGGCGGCGGTCAGCAGCTTGGCTCGCGTTTCGGCAATCATTTCACTGCGAGGTTTGCGCATTGCGTCTCCGTCGGCTCTCTGCATTCACTTGCATACGCTGCGTATATTAGTTGACATACGCGACGTATGCAATTATCCATTGACATACGCCGCGTATGCGTACGCAATCTCGTTCAATTCGGGGAATGTTCCGATGTCCAATCCATATAGAGAGATTTTCCGAGCGCCCGGGGCCAAGGGCTTTTCAGCCGCCGCCTTCTTCGCACGTCTTCCGCTTGCCATGGCGCCGATCGGCATCGTTGCCATGCTGTCGCAGACGCGTGGCGAATATTGGCTGGCCGGCGCGGTTTCGGCCACCTTCGCTCTGACAAATGCTTTCGTCTCGCCGCAGATATCGCGCCTCGTCGACCGGCTCGGTCAAAGTGCCGTTGTCGTGCCGAGCACCATCGTTTCGGTCCTCTCCTTCATCATTCTGGTCGTCGCGGCAAATCAGGGCTGGCCCGCCTGGACACTGTTCGCATCGGCCTTTTTCGCGGCTGTCATGCCGAGCATACCTGCCCTGGTACGCGCGCGCTGGACGGAAATCTTTCGAGACCGGCCCGAGTTGAACACGGCCTTCGCATTCGAATCGGCAGCCGATGAGCTCGTCTACATCACCGGCGCATCCTTTTCCGTTGGACTTGCCGTCTCACTGTTCCCGGAAGCCGGGATGATCGCCAGCACCATCTTCCTCGCGATCGGATCAGCAGCCTTCCTGATGCAGCGATCGACGGAGCCCAAGGTTCGTGCAATCGATGCCGAAGCGCCGCAGCACTCGGCGATCTGGCAGCGGCCGGTCCAGATCATCACGCTCGCGCTGATCTTCGTCGGAGCCACCTTCGCTACGGCGGAAGTCAGTGCCGTGGCCATCACCAAGCAGCTCGGCGAACCGAGTGCCGCAAGCATCGTCATTGGTGTGTATGCGCTCGGCTCCTTCATCGTCGGCCTCATCATCGGAGCGCTGAACCTCAAAATGCCGCTGCAACGTCAGCTGCTGGTGGCCGCCACCGTCCTTGCCATCACCTCCCTGCCGCTTCTTGTAGCCAGCAGCTCGGTCGCACTGCTCGCTTTTGCCGTTTTCCTCAGCGGCGTCGCCATTTCACCGACCTTCATCACTGCCTTCGGATTGATCGAACGCCGCGTACCGGAGGCCATGCTGACGGAAGGAGTGACCTGGGTCATGACCGGCATCGGTATCGGCATGGCACTCGGCGCCTTCGTCTCCGGCTGGGTGGTGGATAGTTTCGGCCCCGCCAACGGCTTCTGGGTTTCAATCGCGGCAACCATCGCAGCCGTCATCGTCATAGCGCTCGGCCAGGCAAGCCTTTCCGGCACCCGGGCGCCCAGCTCCGCCGCCGCTACACAGCTGGCCGAATAAGGAGACAGGAGAGCCGCCTGCAGCGGCATATTGCTCCGTGACAAATGTGCCCCGGAACACATTTGCCTATTCCCGCAACCTATGCGCGCCGAAAGACCCGTTGCCAGGTGCTGACCCAGTCGAGAAAAGTCAGCACCCCTCCCAAAATCAGAAAGGCTGCTGCCAGCAGCCCCATGTTCTGCAGGACGGCTTCAAGGCCGATATCGCGAACGTCCAGGAACGGGTATGGGTAGAAGTGAGAGATATATCCATGCGCAAGCGTATAAGCCGAATAGGCTGCGGGAAAAGCCAGCCACCAGAGCACATCGCGCCAGGAAAGCCTGCCGCGTTCACTCAGAAAAATCCAATCCAGGGCATACAGCACCGGAACACAATAATGAAGTATCTGGTCTCCGAGCAGTTGCCAGCCGCGAGGGTGCCAAACGTCCCTTAGCATCAAAACATAAACGATGCCCGCAATCCCGACGTAAATGAGAACAGCGCTTCGGATCGACGGCTTGCTCGCCCATCGGCCAATCGACGAGCGCGGCGCGATTTGCGCGCAAAGCAGTATCGCGGCGAGGAGAAGATTGGACTGAATGGTGAAATAGCTGAAAAAATTCAACGTCATGGTCAGTCGCGAAACATGCACGCCCGGTATGATAGCAAAATATGAGATCGCGATACCCGACAAAGCAAGCAGGGCAAGCAGATAGCGATAGAGGCGAATCAAGCCTGCCATGATCCCCCGCCCGCTGAATTGGCGCCAGAGCGGAGGCTGAGGGAATTCAACATCGACTCGCTCGATTTCATCGAAATTCTATAGCTCATTGAGGACAAGGCGCGCCTTGAAACTTCCGCCAATCCGCCGCCTTCCGCGGCAAGATCGACGGTATTGGAGACATATACCGTCTCGCAGAAGACTATTCGATTGCGGCAAATCAAAAGCAAGCATCGAACGGCCGAAGAAATCCTTCGGCCATGAGGTGACGACAGCTCTTGGCCAAGTCGATGTCGACATGTTGAGCCCTGAAAGCGGTTTTGCCTCTCGTGCCCTCGCAGGAGATCGTCAGATGCGCATGCGCGGCACGTCATTGGGATCGAGGCGCAGCTCGATCAGCACCGGGCGATTGCGATTCCGGATGGCGCCCAGGGCGCTTTCAAGCTCGTCGGCCGAGCTGACCGCAATACCGTGGCCGCCGAGCGCGGTCGCGACCTCGGCAAATGAGGGCCAGTTGAACAGAGTGAGGCCGGGGTCCATCTTCCGATCGCGAAACTGGATATGTTCGGCACCATAGGCGGAATCATTGCAGACGATGACGATCAGGTCCTGCCCAAGACGCACGGCCGTATTGAACTCGTTGACGCCGCTCATCATGAAACCGCCATCCCCGGTGAAAAGCACCACCGGTCGATCCGGCGCAGCAACGCTTGCGCCGATTGCTTCCTGCAACCCAAGGCCGATCGAGCCGAAATTTGCCGTCACCACGAAGCTCCTCGGGTCGCTGACGGAAATCCGGCACCAGACCTCGGTCATGAAACGCCCGCCGTCTGTCACAAGCACCCTGTTCTTCGGCAGAGCTTTTTCCAGCTCTTCGAGCGCCCAGATGTAATTCACATATCCCGTATTCGTCGTGCCGCGCTGATCGGATGGGTGGGTGGTGAGCGAGGCAATATCCAATTCGTGCGTGAAGCCGCTCGGCGGAATCTCCGCCTCGTCCAGCCAATGAACGAAATTGTCTGCCGTCAATCCTGCATCGGCTACCAGGGCTGCATCCGGATGAATGTTCTTGCCGATGGCGCGCGCATCCATATCGATCTGGACGATGCGCTTGCCCTTCAGGAGCTTGCCCCGGTCGGTGGTGAAGTCATGCAACCCCGCTCCGAAACAGATCAGGCAATCCGTCCTGGCAATCAGGTCATAGGCGGCGGGCGTGCTGAGCGTGCCGAAAATGTCCATATTATAGGGATGACCGCCGAAGAGCCCCTTTGCTTTCAAGGTCGTCGCAAGCGGAGCCTCCAGCCGATCCGCCAGCCGGATCAGCTGATCGCGCGCACCACAAGCCCCGCTCCCTGCGAGGATGAGCGGACGCTTTGCCGAAGCGATCATGCCGATGGCCCTGTCCAGCGCGTCACCCTCGGGCACATATCCGGGAGCATCAAAGACTTCGAAGACAGCCCGCTCGTGAGGCTGTTCGCACCACATGAAATCGGCCGGCATGTTCAAGACGATCGGACGCCGCTCGACCCGGGCACGGTAGAAAGCGCGGGCAACGTCCCGGGTTGCAGTTTCCGGTGAGCGCATCTGCTCGAAGCCGGCGCCGGTGGCCTTGACGACCTCGCGCTGGTCGATGCTTTGCAGATGGTGCGGGTTGACGACCGGCGTGTCGCCCGCCAGGAGCACCATGGGGATGGAACCGCGGGCGCCTTCAGTGAGTGCGGTGACGCAATTGGTCAAAGCCGGACCGTGAGTCACGCTCGCCACGCCCACCCTGCCCGCGACGTGAGCATAGGCAAGCGCCATCAGAACCGAACTACCCTCATGCGCTGCCGGCACGAAGCGGCCGCCGCATCCGCGCACATAATGGTCGATAATAAAGAGATTGGCATCTCCCATGAGACCGAACATCGTGCCGACATCGTGATCGCGAACCGCACGCGCAATCGACTGGTACACATAGATCGCATTGTCGGTCATTTTTGTACTTTCCCTCCCGCAGCCCGGCAGATCATTGATGCTCAGAATATCAGCAAGGCCATGCAAGAGGTGCGCGATTTGGAGATTAAAATCTTCTTTCTGCGCACGATAATCACTGCTTCGTCAACTAATGTGCACGATATATGCGGAGATGGATATGATGTTTCAACATGCCCCTTTTCAGGCTGATGGTGCGGTGTCATCTCAACCCTTTTTGAAGTGAAGCGGGCACGGAGATGCCACTGTTGAAGTGCAGGCAACCCGTGCGGGCTGGCCAAGAGCCCAGGCATCCACACAACGGATGGGCTCGTTTGCAACATTCATCATTGGCCTGGAAGGAATCTACTTCTATCAGGGATGATGATGCTCGCCAGCAAATGTCTGCTTGGCGTCGTCGAGCTTGTTGTAACCTGCCTGTATGATATCAATATCGCACGCGTGACCGATACCGGCCAATTTGTAGAGCACATCGCCGACGGCTATATCCACGCGTGGCTTACTCGTCGAATAGACTTTCTCAACCATCGGCTGGATAGCGTCTTCGGTGCCACCGGCCGCAAAATAAAGCTCCAGAGCTCTGTGCAGAAATGCATCCCTGCGATCATTCAAATCCATTAGAGACCCATCGCTCACAGTCGAAGCCAGCAGCTTGACTGCCTTATTTTGGTATTCACTCATACAATCCATCCAAATCTTCTGAATGATATTCGAATCGCAACTCTGCTATAGGCTCTGCACATACAGTCTTTCCCGAGACTGTATTGGTTCGGAAGATGCATAAGTCCTGCGACAATGCGTGCCGACATCAGTTTTCGCCCTATCTCAGTTGGACAAAGACCGGGCATTTTTTAAACGGCCGCCGGCGGAGAGCGGTATCTGCCTACGAAACCGGGCGCGGCCTGCCGATAAGGTGTTTCGCATTTTTCTATAAAGTCTTGTGACGGCGCACGCCGTAACGTGCAGCTCTCGTTTGGAGGAAACGAGAAACGCAAAGGTATGGAGGAGATTACCTTGGCAGCAGCAGAGGAAAATACCGCGCGCCTACCCCCCGAAGATGAAAAACTCAGCATCGGCGCCAACCTGGCCTATGGCCTTCAGCATGTTCTGACGATGTATGGCGGCATCGTCGCCGTTCCGTTGATCATCGGTCAGGCATCGGGCCTGACGCCGGCCGACGTCGGCCTGCTCGTGACCGCATCGCTGTTTGCCGGCGGTCTTGCGACCATCCTGCAGACAATCGGGATACCGTTTTTCGGCAGCCGCCTTCCCCTCGTACAGGGCGTATCCTTTTCCGGCGTCGCGACGATGATTGCCATTACCGGGCATGGTGGCATACAGGCCGTTCTCGGCGCGGTCATTGCAGCATCCTTCATCGGGCTCCTCATCACGCCGGTCTTTTCACGCGTCACGCGCTTCTTTCCGCCGATCGTCACCGGCATCGTCATCACGACTATCGGCCTCACCCTTATGCCGGTCGCAGCGGGCTGGGCCATGGGCGGCAACAGGAATGCACCGGATTTCGGCAGCCAGGCCAATGTCCTGCTCGCCGCCGCGACACTCATGATCGTGCTGCTGCTCAGCAAGCTGGGGAGTGCTGCCATATCAAGGCTCTCGATCCTGATCGCCATCATCATCGGCACGGGGATCGCCTATGCAGCCGGCATTGCCGACTTCTCCCGAGTAATGAACGGGCCATTTGTTGCTTTGCCGCAGATCTTCCATTTCGGCTATCCTGTGTTTGATGTGGCCGCGATCGTCTCGATGTGCATCGTCATCATGGTGACGCTGGTCGAAACCTCGGCGGATATTCTCGCTGTCGGCGAGATCGTCGGCACCAAGGTCGATGCGCGCCGGCTCGGCGACGGCTTGCGCGCCGATATGCTGTCCAGCATCCTCGCCCCGGTCGTCGGCTCCTTCACGCAGAGCGCCTTTGCCCAGAATGTCGGCCTTGTGGCCGTGACCGGCATCAAGAGCCGATTTGTCGTGGCGACCGGTGGCCTTTTTCTTGTCGCTCTCGGCTTGCTGCCGATCGTCGGCCGCATCGTCGCCGCCGTTCCGAGCTCCGTACTCGGCGGGGCGGGGCTCGTCCTCTTCGGGACGGTCGCGGCAAGCGGTATCCGCACACTCGCCAAGGTCGACTATGAAAACAACATGAATCTCATCATCGTGGCGACCTCAATCGGCTTCGGCATGATCCCGATCGCCTCACCGGGCTTCTACGAGCACTTTCCGGCATGGGTCATCACCATCTTCCACTCCGGTATCAGCTCGGCGGCGCTGATGGCGATCATGCTGAACCTCCTATTCAACCACCTGACGACCGGAAATTCGGATCAGCAATCGGTCTTCGTTGCGGGAACGGAACGTCTGATCCGCTATCAGGACATTGCCGGACTGCATGACGGCGATTATTTCCTGAACGGTAAGCTTTACGACGCCAATGGCACGGAAGTTCCATTGGTCCCCGCGGAAGCCCATTAAACCACAGAGGGACCTGCTTCGGCGGCTTCAAAGCATTCTGCACGGCTGAGAACCTTGTGGGCCGGACGGTCCCACAATCGCGCCGGTCTCGCAATCCAGCCATTTGACCGGGGACATCGGCTGCTGAAGTATGCCCGAGTTCGCAAGTGGCCTGCGGCCAAGTTCGGCTTCAGGCGCACTGCCGAGCGGCACTTTCGCCTCTCCACCCGCAGATCTCCGATCCTTCTGCAATCCCTCTAACTGACTTGAGTGAGATCGCATCAGGATTCGCCCTACAAGCACACCTCGGCAATTATTGTATAGTTTGTATTCTTTACTTATTACTTTTACAAAATTTCGATTAATAACATACATCTTGTACGTTTATTACGTATAGATTTCTAATATACTTCATATACATACTAAGATCGTGTGATTTTATGGTGTATTTTTGCATCTTTGACGAATTTATGACGGTAATTACTTTATCACTCCGAATTATTCTATTCCGATGCGTCAAAAGCACCGCTAGCGTGCCGATACGAAAGTCTTTCGGGCTTTCGGTTAGAGGGAACGCCTAATTGATGAACGTGGTGGAAAACCTCCGGCTACGTTCCGATCCGGCAAATCGATTGGAGAAAAAATGAATATCAAGAGCCTTCTTCTCGGCTCCGCTGCTGCGCTCGCAGCAGTATCCGGTGCTCACGCGGCTGACGCAATCGTCGCTGCTGAGCCCGAGCCGCTGGAATACGTTCGCATCTGCGACGCATACGGTGCTGGTTACTTCTTCATCCCGGGCACGGAAACCTGCCTCAAGATCGGCGGTAAGGTTCGTACCGAAGGCAAGTGGTACGACGCCTACAGCCCAGACACTCACTTTGGCACTCTCTGGCACACGCGTGCTGAGCTGCAGCTGCAGACGGCAACCGACACCGAATACGGCCCGCTGAAGACCAACACCGAGCTGCGTTGGGACTGGAATGACGGCGGCGCTACGGCTACCAACCTGCTGCACGCCAGCATCAGCCTCGGCGGCTTCACCGTTGGTAAGGAAGACTCGCAGTTCAACGTCTTCACCGGCTACGCCGGCGACGTCATCAACGACGACGTGATCGCTGATGGCCCGTACGAATTGAACCAGATCACCTACAACTACGACGCCGGCAACGGCTTCACGGCTGTGATCTCGGTTGAAGACTCGAACTCCGGTAAGGGCGCAACTGGCGCAAACGGCGAAGACAGCACGAACCACTACATCCCTGATGTTGTTGCCGGTGCTGGTTACAAGGCTGGCGGATGGTCCTTCAAGGTGGTTGGCGGTTACGACTCGATCGTCGAAGAAGGCGCCATCAAGGCCCGTGTCGATGCCGACTTCGGCGTATTCGACGCCTTCTTGATGGGCGGCTGGAACACCGACGGCAAGAAGCTCAACAAGTATGCGCCTGGCGATTCGATCGGCCAGAGCTGGGGCGACTGGGCTGTCTGGGGCGGCGTTGGCGTACCGGTCAACGAAAAGCTGAAGTGGAACCTGCAGCTCGCCTACACCGACAACAAGACCTTCTCGGCAACCACGAACGTCAAGTGGAAGCCGGTCAAGAACCTGCTCATCGAGCCGGAAGTCACCTACACCAACTGGGACTCCATCAACAAGGACCAGTGGGCTGGCATCCTCCGCTTCGAGCGCAGCTTCTGATCTGATCTGAACTAGACCTCCGATCAGAGACGGAAGAAGACCTGGTTTCCCTCCGGGTCTTCTTCCACAATTCGTTAAAGCCGTACCGGCTGCCATATCCAATCCGCATGATACGCGCCTCCCCGCTATGCGAGAGGAAGCGCACGCGTTACCGACGCGAAACTTTTCGGCCTGGTGGCCTGCGCCTACTGCGATGAAGGCGCGCCAGGAAATAACATTGCTTTCGCTCACCTCTCCGTTGCCGCACATTGCCCGCCGCGAGACCCAAGAAAGCTCCTCTGCCCTCAAAATCCGAGGACGATATCCCCGATGCACCTCGGCATGGCCAAGAAACGTTTCGCGCAGCATCTTCTACGGCATTCCAAGGTCGAATCCGGTAGGACCAGCTTCGTATTCGCGGCTGTGTAGACCGTCTTCGCACTCGCGTAACACAAATGTTTCGAGAATCTTTCCCGAAGGAAAGCATCTGTCCGGTTGCCAAAAAACCATAATTGTTCCACCTAGATTATAGATTGAACATTTAACATTGAGAATCGGGCCAAGACTTGATGCGTACGAAATATGGTTTCTTCTGCCTGTTCCTGGCATTTGCGTCATCGGCATATGCTCTGGAAGCCGGTTCACCGCCAGTTTTGACACCGCTGCCGCAGCAGGCGCAGGCCGCTCATTTGACGGCGCAATTTCTGCAGCGCTTCCACTACAAGCCCGTTCCGCTCGACGACGTTCTCTCCGCCCGGATCATGAATCGCTTCATCAAGTCCCTCGATCCGGATCGTGTCATCTTCCTGCAGAGCGATATCGACAAGTTCATGGCGGGCAGCACCAAGATCGATGACGCCATCAATCAGGAAGACTTAAACATCCCGTTTTCCATCTTCAACGTCTATGAGCAGCGCGTCGTCGATCGCATGACCTATGCGCGCAGCCTCCTCAATCAGAAGCTGGATTTCACCGCCAAGGAAGACTACGCGCTTGCGCGTGACAAGGAGCCTTGGCCACAAACCGAAGCTGAAAGCGATGATCTCTGGCGCAAACGCGTCAAGAACGACTGGCTGCGCCTGAAGCTGGCGGGCAAGGATGATGCCGCCATTCGCGATACGCTCGACAAACGCTACGAAAACTCGCTGGAGCGCGCCTATAAATACAAAAACGACGATGTCTTCCAGACGTTCATGGACGCCTATACGACGTCTGTCGATCCGCATACCGACTATTTCGGCGCGACCGCCTCGGCGGAATTCGATATTTCGATGAAACTTTCCCTGGTCGGTATCGGCGCGGTGCTACAGGAAAGGGACGACTATACGACGATCCGCGAACTGGTTGCCGGCGGCCCGGCGCAATTGTCCGGCAAGCTTGCGGTCGGTGACCGCATCATCGGTGTCGGTCAAGGCGAGAACGGCCCGATCAAGGAAGTCGTCGGCACGCGGCTCGATGAAATCGTGCAGATGATACGCGGCGCCAAGGGTTCGGTCGTGCGCCTCGACATTTTGCCTTCTGATGCCGGGCCGGACGGCAAGCATCACGTCATCAGTCTCGTCCGTGACAAGATCAGCCTCGACAAACAGGCCGCCAAGCAGACGATCCTATCCGTGAAGGACGGCAATACGACGCGCAGGATCGGCGTGATCACTCTGCCGGCTTTCTATGAGGATTTCGAAGCCCGGCGCAAGGGCGATAAGGATTACCGCAGCGCCAGCCGCGATGTCGCCAAGCTTCTCGGCGAATTGAAGCAGGAGAAGGTCGACGGCGTCCTGATCGACCTGCGTAATAATGGCGGCGGCTCGCTGTCGGAAGCGATCGACCTGACGGGGCTCTTCGTCGGCAAGGGTCCTGTCGTCCAGCAGCGCGATGCAGGCGGCGAAGTGGAGGTCGAAAGCGATGATCTTGCCGCCCCGGCCTGGACCGGCCCGGTCGGCGTGCTGATCAATCGCGGCTCGGCATCGGCCTCCGAGATCTTCGCCGCAGCGATCCAGGATTACGGGCGCGGCGTGATCATCGGCGAACCGAGCTTCGGCAAGGGCACGGTGCAAACCGTGGTCAATCTCGATCAGGTGGCCCACAATCAGAAACCGAAATTCGGCGAGCTGAAACTGACCGTCGCTCAATTCTTCCGCATCAACGGCGGTACGACGCAGTTGCGCGGCGTGACGCCGGATATCAGCCTGCCCGGAATTTCGGACCTCAAGACCTTCGGCGAATCCAGCTACGACAACGCGCTGCCTTGGACACAGGTGAAGCCTGCGAACTACAAGCCCTGGGGTGACCTCCAGGCGCTGCTGCCGCAGCTGCAAAGCCGCCATGACGCGCGAGTGAAAGACGATCCGGAATATAAGCGCTTCGTGGAAGACCTCACCACGCTGAAGGAGCAGCGCGACAAGAAGGTCATCTCTCTCAACGAAGCCGAACGTCGCAACGAGCTGACCGCCCAGGCAAACCGCATCAAGGCGCGCGGGCAGGCGAATGATGGCATCGATACCGGCGAGGATGATGGCCTGCAGGCCAATGAGCGCAGCTTGAGCGCCGATATCGCCATCGAGAAGGCCCGCAAGAACGCAAAGGATATCCTGCAGAACGAGGCGGCCTCCATCGTTGCCGATGAGGCTGACCTCCAGGCCGGCATGTCCAGGGCCGCGGCAAAGTAGTCGCAGAGTTCCATCGTGCCTCTCACGGCCGAGGAATCGACGTCGCCGACGTAACGTCGACCGCCTCGCCGGCTGCGGATGCATGAGACTTGCGGCTAAAGCAAAATGCCAAAAAGTGTGGATGGCTTTCGGGCGACCTCCCGTTCTATCGCCTTGATTTCAAGGCGAATTCGGATTTTAGATCGAAGACCATGAGATCATGGAGCTTCAGAGCCTCAGCTACGTTTCAGCTAGCCGTTGTACACTGTGTGCGTGCGAATACTTGCGCCCCCAACAAAGTTTCGCACGAGGCGCCGATAAGGCTCTCTGCTCTGCCTCATGCAAATGAGGCAGAGCTTTCCCTGCCTGGATCATGCTCAACGAGCTTCGGCTACGCCATCGAAGGCCTTGGATACTTTCCACGGCTATGCTCATCCAATTCATTTTATCTCACCGCGCGCCACCGCATGTCTTTTCGGGCGGCGGCAGCTGCCTCTTCGCAGCGTGCACGAAATTGGCTAAGAGGCCATATGTTTGAGCTTGTTTCGATCGCCACCGCCAATCAGGAAGTCAAACGAAGCCGGTTCGTTGCGACGGCAGCTCCGATCGCCGATACCGAGGCGGCAAAGGCGTTTGTCGCGCAGCACTCTGTCACAGATGCCAATCACAATTGCTGGGCCTGGCGTATCGGACAGACCTATCGCTTCAGCGATGATGGCGAGCCGAGCGGCACGGCCGGCAAGCCGATCCTCCAGGCTATCGACGGCTTCGAATTGGATATGGTCGCCGTAGTCGTAACACGCTGGTTCGGCGGCACTCTTTTGGGTGCAGGCGGACTGATCCGCGCCTATGGCGGCACTGCCGCGCAATGTCTGCAATGCGCGGAAAAAAGAGAAATACTGCCGACCATCGCGGCAACGATCGATGTGCAGTTTTCGCACCTCGCTCTCGTAAAAGCGAAACTTCATAGCGAGGCCGGCGTGCAGGTTCTGGAAGAGCGTTTCACCGAATCCGGAGCCCTGCTCAGCGTGACCATAGCCGCGTCGCTCGCCGAACAGGTTTTTGACACTATTCGGGATCTCACGAGCGGCCGCGCCACGGTAAAACTCGATTGATCGGAGCGCTCAGGGTATGCCCAAAGGATGATGCTTTCCTGGCCCCGCAATAGGGTGGAGATAGGCAATCAATCACCTGAGAACACAACGCCCTGAGGTCGCCCCGGTGTGGAAGCGGCAACCCGCACCACTCCATGAAACCCGACCCAAAGCGCAATCGACCCGAGCGCGAAGCTGCCGAGGATCATGAACATCGTGCTGTAACCAATCTCCTGCGCCAGCCAGCCGCCGATCGCCGGGCTCAGGGATGCGCCGACCCCTTGCATGGTCATGACGACGCCCTGGCCGACATTGATACGGCCGGTTCCGTTCAGGATGCGGGCGACGAGCGTCGGCACGGCAACGCTTTGCAAGCCCGCGCCGATACCATCGAGAACCTGAACGGGATAGACCCCCCAGGACGTAATCAGATGCGCCGCCACGAAGCCGCGGATCGGCAAGGAGGCGAACGAGACCAGCAGCACGAGCCATTGTCCTCTCCTTTCCGCCATATGCATCGCGATTAGAGAAGTGATGATCATCGTGCCCTGCGCCACCACCACCGTCAGCGCAACGAAGCCCGCGGGATCGGCCTGACCGGCGGAGACGACAGCCAGCCCGAACAACGGCAACATCGCGCCGTTGCCAAGATGAAATAATGCAAGCGCACCGGCCAGGATGAGCAGCGGCTTCGATTCGGCAAGCACCTTGAAGCCGCTCGGTTTTCGGTGCCTGGCAGGCTCCCCCTCTCCCGGCGGACCAACGATGGCAAGGGTCGCGCCGCGCGCTTCGTCATCGTCGATCGCATCGGCTGGGATCATCAACACGGAAATGATAGTCAGCACGCCGAAGACAGCGGACAACCAGAACACGGCCGTAAGCCCGAACATCCAGCCGAGCCATCCCGACAGTCCGGCGCCGACTAGGTTGCCGGCATGATTGAATGCCTGATTGTAGCCATTCTGCCGATTGAAGCCCGCCTGCCGGACAATGCCGAGAGTAATGCCATTAAGCGCTGGCCCGATCGCGGCGCCGGCAATAGCGGTCGCAACCTGCGACAGCGCCACGACCCAGAAGAGCTGCGACACCAATATGATCATCGAGGCAAGGACCGTGCAGATGCCAAGCACGATCACGCATGTGCGCTTATGCGTGGTCTCATCGATGAAGGCTCCGGCGGGGGCCATCATCACCATCCCCGCAATCCCGCCGATCGTCATGACGGAGCCGATCGAACCGCTTTGCCAGCCATGAGCGACGAGGAAAACGCCGAGGAAGGGTCCGATGCCCGCCTGAACATCGGCCATGAAGAAATTCAGAAATCCAAGGGGGACGAGAGCTCGGGCTTGGTGGTGGTCGTTGGGGGATGAGCGCGACAAGTGACAACCACATGGTTTCTGAAATCGTCCAATGAAAAGCGCTGGACGGCAAAAGGTTCCCACTCATTTAGATGAATGGGGTAGATGAATGGCGCCATAGATCCGCGCTCCCAGCTGCTCCGTCGTGAAGGCGATCTCTTGTCCGAAGGATAATTCAAGCGTATTGCCGTCGGGATCGGCAATATAGGTCCAGCAGCCGACCGGAGGCCCGTCGTCGCGTGGCTTGGACCGCAATATGCCCTGACGTTCGGCTTCATTCGCTTGGCGCAGTACTTCCCCGCGTGTAGCACAGGCGATGCCGATATGACCGAAAGGGCCAAGCGGCGTGTCCTGGAGACTGCGCGATGCGACGAGAACGAGCGCAAAGGGACGCAAGCCGTCCGCCATCCATGCGACCGCGTCCAGCGGTGTCTTTGCACCCCGACGATGGATCACCCGAAGACCGGCAAATTCCTCATAGAAGGCGATGCTCCTGTCGAGATCACGCACGAGCAGGGCGACATGGGATAATCCCATATCCGTGTTTGTCGATTGGTTCACGGTCAATTCTCCTTTCCTTTTCAATCTGGATCATTGAAATTGAGAATGGAAATCGGAATTCGATATCGAAATCATGCATAAAATGAATAATATTGCCGCCTCGGATTTGAACCTTCTGCTCGTCCTGGAGGCGTTGCTTGAGGAGCGTCACGTCTCGCGCGCCGCCTTGCGGCTCAATCGCTCGCAACCGGCCGTCAGCCATGCACTGGCGAGACTGAGGGATATCTTCAACGATCCACTACTCGTGAGAGGCAACGATGGGATGCAGCCGACCGCACGAGCGCTCGAGCTCGCCGAGCCGCTGGCGGAAGCCCTTGCACTCGTGCGCTCCATGGTGGAACAGCCTTCATTCGATATCAGGCAGACCGAGCGCCTTTTCCGCCTGTCGCTATCGGATTATGGCGCTGCCATTCTCTTGCCCACCCTCGTCCGGCGAATGAGGCAATGCGCGCCGCTTGTCGACCTCACCGTCGTCTCCTATGGCAGGGAGAGAGCTCTTGCTGCCCTGATGGATGGCGAGATCGACCTTGCCGTCGGTGTTTATCCAACATTGAAACAGCCGAACCTTCGCGATCTCGATAGCATGCTGCTGTTCGAGGAGAGCTTCGCGTGCCTGGTGGATGCGAAGTCCGCGCCTCTGCCCCTCGATCTCGCCGCCTATCTGTCGCGGCCGCATGTGCAGGTTTCCGTCGCGCTACAGGACAGCAGCGAGATCGACGCCGCGCTCTTGCGACTGGGTCACAAGCGCCGGATCGCCGTTCAGATTCCACATTGGTCAGCCGCGCCGGATCTCGTGCGCGGCACCGACCTCATATTGACCGCGGCACGGCGAAGCATAGAGCATCTGTCGGATCAGGATGTTCTATGTCTTGAGGTGCCTTTCACTCTGCCGATCTTCCCTTTCGTCCAGACCTGGCATCGTCGCCGTGATCGGGATGCGGCGCATCATTGGCTCCGTGGGCAAATCCGGGACTTGCTGCAGCGGGCGACATGAAACGCAGGCGGTAAACCTTTGGAAAGTCGACGGGCATGTTCGCTAGGGTCGACCTCGCCAGGATCCAGTGTTCCAGACGGAGCGCGACTATTTCCGCATCCACGGAAGGCAAAAGTCCAAGCAGCTAAAAAGAGAAGGATTCGGAGGGAAAGCCGAATCCTTCTCGTCTTGATCGGAGGTCAACCGATCGGGGTGGGCAGCCGCATCGGATTGGAACGATGGGCTGCGGCTACCGACACAGAGTGTCGGATGGCGGTCGGACTCGGAGTTTGAAAAGCGCCCCTCGCCCAAGCTTGGATTCTATATACATACATTCGGTATGTTTGACAACTGATCTCAAGGAGATTATGGCAACATTCAGAGAAAATTTATTGTTGGCGCCGGGTGTGGCCTTCATACTCCCGCAGCCCTAGTCAATTATTGGCCATGCGAATTCGACCGGCATGATGTCGGAAAGCTGAATGCGATGAATGACGAGGATACTTTAATGACCCGGCTGCTCAGGAACGATATCTGAGGAATTAGATCCATCCTCGACATGCCAACCCTAGAAATCCCGCTGAAAACGATTGTGCCGTCGCGACATCTATGAGATGGCCGTGCAACGATCTTGGCAATCGCACGGAGAACCGGATGAATCCCCTCGGAAAAGACAGTCTTGCCGGTGCCGGACAGCAGACTGCATCAATCGACAGCAGGTCATCCTCCGAATATTGGTGGGTACCCGGGAGCCTGGCGATATATTTCATCGTGCAGGCAGCCATCCGCATCGCCATATCGAGCTCGCTGCGGATCGACGAAGCGCAGCAGTTTCTCGTCGGTCAATGGCTCGCCTGGGGTTACGACGCCCAGCCGCCGCTCTACAACTGGATTCAGTACGGCATCTTCGAAATTTTCGGCACGAGTGTCGCATCGCTCGTCATCGTGAAGAATCTTCTGCTTTTCCTGGTCTATCTCGCCTATTACAAGCTTCTGCGATCGCTCTTGGCCGACAAAAGGCTGGCGGCGGTCGGAACGCTATCGCTCCTGACGATGCCACAGATGTTCTGGCAGGCGCAGAGAGACCTGACACATACCGTCGGCACACTGCTTGCGGTGCTCATGTTGATCTATTTCGTCATCGTCACCATCCGTCGTCCGACAGTCCTCTCCTACGCGCTGATCGGGCTTTGGGCCGGGCTTGGCATGCTGACGAAGTACAATTTTGCTCTGGTGATCGGCAGTGTCCTCATCGCGACCTTCTTTCATCCGGTCGGGCGAAAAAGGCTCCGGGACTGGCGCCTCCTGCTGACGCTCGCAATCGCCGTTCTCGTGTTCCTGCCGCACGCGATATGGATGGTGTCCAACATGGATCGGGTCCTGACAACGACTGTCCAAACCATGTCGGAGCAAGGCGCCGGCGGAAAGCTTTCGGATATCGGTTTCGGACTTCTGGAGCTGATTAAGACGAGCGTCGCCATCATAGCTCCCACGAGCGTGATCTTTCTGCTGTTCTTCCGTCAATCATTTCTGCGAGCCCTGCGAGCCAGAAGTGAATGGAGCGATTTCGTCGGCAGGATACTCTTAAGCACCGCCGCTATCTTGGTACTCTTGATACTGGTGATCACGCTTACGGAATTTCGCGACCGCTGGCTGCTACCCTTCCTGTTTCTGCTGCCAGCCTACTTCTGTCTGAAGCTCGATGCAGCGGGACAGCAGAGCCAGGCCGATATAAAGAAATTCCTTTACGTACCCATCGTCATGATGATCGCGCTGCCTCTGATCATAGCCGGAGGTGTCCTTTTTGCGCGGTTTTTCCATTCTTATGAGCATTTGAACGCCCCTTATGCCACCTTCGTGGACAAAGTCGTCACCCCGGAAGGAAAACAACCCTCGGCGGTCGTCACGACGACCTGGCTCAAGGCCGGCAATCTGCGTGTGAGCATGCCGCACACATCGGTCGTATCGACGGAATATCCTGCGTCGGATCTCAGCCGGCAGGTCATAGGCGATGGACCGGTCCTGTTGGTCTGGAACGAACGCGACGGGCATCAATCAACCATGCCGAACGCACTGCAGCTATGGCTCACGTCGAAATACGGAACGGCGGCAGAACTGCCGCCGCAGCAGGACATTGCCCTTCCCTATTACTACGGCAAGGAGCCGGATCGTTATCACTTTGGTTATGCTTGGTATTATCCCAAACCGAACTGACTTGAGATTGCGCAGCGGTTCGAACTCATCGATGAGATGATCAAGAAGCAGGAGACATCAATTGCCGGCTAGCGCTCCAGCGCGCCCTTCCCGGCGAGAATATGGTTGCGGAACTTCGCAATCCGCGCGGCCCGCGTTTCGGATTTCTTCACGGAGCCGAGGTTGATCACATAGCTTTTCTTTCGCCCTGGCGTCAGATCGTGAAAAGCTTCCGCCAGCTCGGGATCGGAATCCAGTGCCTCGATCAGCTCGTCCGGCAATTCAATTTCGCCCACCTCTTTTGCAGGCTTGATGCCGGCCTCCGCATATCCCATCGCCTCCTTCAGATAGGTTCGGATGACGGGCTCCATCTTCGCCACGGCGGCGTTACTCACGAAGCGGATCATATCGGGATGCTGGGTATTCTGCCCTTGTCTTTCAAGCACGCCCTCAGGGTCCTTCATCAGCGCCGCGTTGAAGAAAGTGAGGCGAAAATCGCCGCGAAAGGCGCCGATGATGACGATGTTGCGACCCGCGTGCATGTAACATGGATGGGCCCATTTCACCGTCTCGACGAGCCCCGCCTCCAGACAGATTCGGCGCAGTTCGTTCAGACCGTCAATCCACAACCTCGTCGAACAGTCCGGCGTCGCAAAGCGTTCGCAGCGTCCGCATCCCTTGGCAAAGAAGTCCTCGATATCGGTGATCATGTCCTCATCCACTTTATAGTTCGGCTATCTGAAGTATCCACGCCATCAGCCAGAACAAGACAAAGGCTTGATGAAAGCAAGTGGCCGGGCCATGCTCGCATGATTGCATCCCGGGTTTGCCAGCAATAACCTCAACTTACGTCATCTCCGCCTTGGCACCTCCATAGCCCTGTTTCTGATCCGGCCCGAAGCCGGATCATCATGTGCGAAATTCCATTTGTAGGACAGTCGACTGCTCGGGTCGATGACGAGCGCCCCACGATCCAAGATACCGCGCCAGTCGTTGCGGAAAGTTCAAGTGCCGGGGATCGGCTCCCAAGTCGAATTGCCGGCCCTTGAGAATTGCGGGATATGGGCGAGGCTCTGAATGAGATCGCAATCGGGTCCCAGCGTCTCGCGCCAATCGCGGGCTTCCGTCAGAATGACGCCAATGCCGACGACCTCGGCTCCAGCCTTGCGCACCAGTTCCAGCGAGCCCTTGAGGCTCGATCCGGAGGCGACCACGTCGTCGACGACAAGCACGCGCTTGCCGTTGAGAAGGGGGATTGCGGCACGGTCCAGCAGCAAGCGCTGCTCGCCCTTGGAGGTGATGGAGGAGATGCGTTGTTCCAGTGCATTCGCCAAATGGATTTTGGGCGACTTCTGCAGGACGACATAGTTGTTGAGGCCGAGTGCACGCGTGACCTCGATGGCGACGGGAATGCCGAGCGTCGCGGTACCGATCACGATATCGGGCTTGAGCGATGCGAATTTGGCGGCAAGCTTGGTGCCGACATGTTCACCGAACTTCACACCGAGATCGATGACCATCATCAGCGAAATGGCAAAATCCGGCTTGATCGCCACGATGGGCAGATCAACGGTATAGCCGGCAACATCGACCTTCCAGTTCTGCCCGGTTCTCGGGTCGGCGGTCTCAGAGCTCATAGGTCTTATCCTTCATGCTAAGGCGCTGCTCGACCATCAAGCCAACTTCGCGCCAGGTTGTTCGCTTGTGTTTCAGATCGTACCCGTAAAGGGTAAGCGAAAACGAGATGGCATGCGCCATGCGGATCGCCTGAACGAGCAGCGGGATGCCGCGTGCCAATGCAAAGCGCAATTTCGTCGGCAGGCCGACATCGTCAATCTCCATGCCGCGAGAACGCTGGGCATCCGCAATGCGCTCGAAATCGTCGCGCAGCATCGGAATGACGCCGAAGGTGAGCGACAGAACGAGAGTGGCAATGGAGGGTAGGCGCGCGGCGCTTGCCGCCGCCAATATTTCGCCCGGCGAGCTTGTTTCCATGACGAAATAGAAGGCGGCCGTTGTCGTCACCAGCCTGGCGGCCATCGCCGCCGCGACAGGCAGGGCCTGCGGCGTCGAAAGACCCTGCAGCCAGAGATTTATCATCCAGCTCACCATGACCATGCCCGTCAGCAAAGCAGCACCCTTGATGTAGCCGCGAAGACCGGGAACCCTCAGGCCCCACAGAAGGGCCAAGCAGACAAGCGCAAGAGGTACGCCGAACCGCCAATCCGGAGCAAACCAGGCAGCCAGCATGATGATGAAGGCAACGCCTAGCTTGATAAAGAAATTGAGCTCATGAAGCCGCGTCATGCCATGCTCCAGGCCGTCATATCATAGGGCGTCTGCCAGCCGAGAGAACGGAAGGGATCGCTTTTCCAGCCCTCTTCCGGCGTTCCCTCGAACGCGATCGTGCCATTGTCGAGGATCATCAGGCGAGTGGCCAGATCGTCGACCAGTTCCAGATCGTGCGAAATCAGCATAACGGCTCGGCCCGAGGACTGCATTGAAGAGATGAAAAGCTCCAGCATCTGCCGGCCTTTGATGTCTCTGCTTAGAAGCGGTTCATCGATGATGGCAACGAGTGCGCCGGTGGCATCGGCGCAGGCAAGCCCCAGCAGCGCCTGCTGGCGGGCCGATAAAGCAAACGGATTGGCTTCGGCCAGGTCGGAGAGTGCGTAGCGCTCCAGCGCCGCCTTGGCGCGCGCGATGACGGCCGGGTCGCTCGACGATGCGCTCGACGCGGTGATGGCAAAGATCACCTCACCGAGCACGGTCATGTTGAACAAGATATGCCGCATGTTTTGGGGGATATAGGCGATCTTACGGGCTCGCGCGGCGACCGACCAATTATCGGCCTTCATCCCGTCGAGGAGGATGGAACCCGAGGTGGTTTTCGTCAGCCCGAGGATTGATTTGAACAGCGTCGTCTTCCCGGCGCCGTTACGGCCGATAAGCGCCAGCACCTCTCCGGCCCGGACATCGAAGCTCACGTCCTTCAGCACGGGGTTTCCGCGCGAGCGCGAAAGCTGGCTCGCCAGCCCGGATACGGTCAATAGCGGACGCCCTCGCTCGGCCGTCTGCCGCGCGGGCGGGGCGCGCATCGGCGGCAGAATGCCGGCATCGATCCAGGCGGCATCCTGTCTGAGCACCATCTTCGGCGGCATGCTTGGAGAAATGCCGCCGCGACGCAACAAGGCAATGCTGTCTATTACGGAGCGAAGCGGCAAAGGGTCCTGCTCGGAAATCAGCAATGTCGGAGTGCTGTCCAGCACTTTGCGCAGGATATTGGACAACCGCACGCGCGCAGCCGGATCGAGCCCGGTCGTCGGTTCGTCCAGCACCAGAATCGATGGGCTGGAGACGATCGCCGCAGCAATGGTGACCATTCGCCGTTCGCCCCCCGAAAGGGTCAGAACCCGACGGCCGCTCAGTGCTTCCAGCCCGAACTCGGTCATCAGTTCGGTGAGCCGGTCCCGGATCGCGCTCCGCTCGACGCTCTTGTTTTCCAGCGGAAAGGCGATGACGTCCTCGACGCAGATATCCCAAAGCTGGTCTTCGCTATTTTGCGACACGAAGCTGATCGTGTCGAAGAGTTCCTTCTTTGTGAGGGAAGGCAGCGAACGGCCGGCAAGCTCCACCTGCCCGGAGAATTCGGCAACGGGAATGAGCCGCGGAATCAAACCCGCGGCAACGCCGAGCAGCGTCGACTTGCCGCTGCCGGCTTCACCACAGACGAGAAGCCGCTGCCCCTCGTCAAGCATGCAATTGGTATCGGCAAACACCGGTGCGGCGCCGCCGAAACCAATCGTCAGATTGGCAATATTGAGCACTTGTCGATCCAGATTGGTTCAGAAGCGCTTGAAACCGGCGGGATGAGCACTCTTCAGAATTTTCAGGGCCGGGATGATCAGAAGCGGCGTGCCGACGACCATCGGGACGATGTCGGACAGGCCGATATAGCCGAAGCCCCACCAGAACGGGAAAATGCCGAGATAGGCAAGGCTTGCTGACACCGCCGCCACCATGATCAGCCCGATGACAAGGCAGACCACGGCAATCTTGATCAGCGCGGCGCGATCGAAGACCGTCTTGGCAGGATCGAAGAAGAGCCCCGGCACGAGACCGGTCAGACCGACCATGATGCCATCAACAATAAGCGAATGTGCGGGTATGAACGTGCCGGCAAGAAGCGACCAGACAATGGTGCCGAGATAGCCGCAGATGAAGCCGCTGCGCCAGCCGAGCAGAATGCCGATCACTGGCGGCAGGAAGGCGAAAATGCGCCACTGAATGATCCCCGGCACGAGTTGGATCGGATTGGCATAGGCCCAAAGCACACCGGTCGCGGCTGCCGCCACGATCGAGAGGACGATGGGAAAGAGAGTATTGCCGTCAGTTTGGGACATGCTCGCTGGCTGCATGATTTTGGTTCCTTTAAAAAGTAATTTCCAAAAATTGCCGGAGAACCGGCTGAGAGGTTCTCCACGACCATTCAAGCGCAGGGACGCGCTTTATCTATAATGCATGCACTTGCTCGGATAATCGCCCATCCGATCATGAAAGGCAGTGTGAACACGCCACCTGCCAACCTCAGTTACAGTACGTCTCGAACTTCAGAGGCTTGGATGAGTTTTTGAAACGAAGATCGCGAAGCAATCGAATTGAGATAGGGATCGATTGCCGGCTCACAGAAAAACCTTTTCCAAGAATTGAATGACTATGCGTGTTTCCGTTCGTAAAAACCATTTCAGATTGCATATAAAACATCACCTAGCATAGGGGACATCGATCGGCCAATCCATTCGTGCGCATCATGGACCGGCTGCATCAAGATAGCCATGCTAGGGATCGGCGACTTGCCTACATCCCTGCTGCGCTCTTTTGGATTGCTGCGCGTCTTCGCTGGAACTGCGTCAAACTCTTGCCAGGCGAAGCCCGATCATCCGTCCAAGCGTCCTTTTCGGTGACGACATCGGGCGTCGCCACCCCATCGACAATATCGAACTGTGGAATATGTCCCAGGCTGGTCACGAGACGGGCGTCATCACCCAGCAAATTCCGCCAGGCATGACCCTCGGTCAGAATGGCGCCGGCGCCAATGATGTTTGCGCCTGCACGGCGCACCAGCCTGAGTGCAGCCGCCATGCTGGAACCGGTTGCGATAACATCGTCGACAACAAGGACGCGTCTGCCTTGAAGCAGCTTTATCGAACGTCGATCGAGCAGGAGACGCTGCGGCACTGCGGTCGTGATGGAACGGACATCCTCGACCAAGGCATCCGCAAGATGAAACTTGGGCGACTTCTGCAAGATGACATATTGATCGATACCAAGGCGCCGCGAAACCTCTATGGCGACCGGCACGCCCAAAGTGGCGCTGCCGACGACAATATCGGGTTTCGACTGCGCGAAATGACGGGCAAGGGCTTCGCCGACGAGATCTCCGAACCGGATCCCCATATCGATTACCATCAGCAATGCGATCGCACGCCGCTCGCTCAGCCGGACGATCGGCAGGCTGAAATTTTCGCCCGCAACCTGTACCCGATAGGTTTGAGAAGTCTCAAGATACATCACTGCGGCCTTTTTGGCACATTGTTTGCATTCAAATTCTCGTCTTAATAGACACCAGATCACACGATTTTTACAACCAACAAAATTCGTCTGGTATGTTTCCTTTTCTTCAACGAGGTATAGCTCCGAATGAGCAGGCTCCTGTTTTCCCGCTTCGCGCATTACCTCGACGAGATCGCCAATCACGGCTCGATCAGAAAGGCCGCCGAGAAGCTGAACGTATCGGCTTCAGCGATCAACAAACAGCTCATCAGCGCCGAGGAGGAGTTTGGCGTCACTCTCTTCGAGCGCCTGCCGCGCGGCATGCGGCTGACATCGGCGGGCGAATTGCTCGTCAATGGCTATAGGGAATGGAATAAAGACCTTTCCCGCATCAAATCCGAAATCGAGGAGCTGAAAGGACTTCGCCGCGGCGAGGTGAAAATAGCCTCGTCGCAAGAAGCGGTGCCCGATTTCCTGCCCGCAGTGATTGCGCGGTTCACGAAGGATCATCCTCGTATCCGCAATGCGATCGCAGTGGAGGATTCCGACCGTGTGCGGCAGCTGGTTAGGGATGGGGGCGCAGACTTCGGCCTTACCTTCAGCCCCCTGCCCTTGCCGGGAGTCGTCGTCACGCGTTCCGCCGACTTTCATCTCATTGCCATGCTGCCGGGAGATCCCCACCTTGAACGGCCTGACAGCATATCCATAGACGAATTCTTCAAGAAGCCGATAATTGTACCCGACACCAGCAGCCACCTGCGGGATATCGTCGATATCGCCGCTGCCCGTATGGACATCCGCTTTCAGCCAATTTTGACCACCAATAGCCTGTCGCTCATGCGTTCCATGGTCCGCGAGGGCTGCGGTTTCGGCGTGACGGCCATGCCTGCCGGCAGGCCCCTTGCCCATGAGGTTGGATTGCACTACGCCCGCATAGCGGACAACGACTTACCGCCAATGGTGCTTTCTCTGATCGTCGATCCCAAGCGCAGTCTCTCGATGACTTCAATCATTGCGCGCAGATACTTTGAGAGGTATTTTGATGAGACTTCTCTTCAAAATGGAAAAACATCGACCAATACGTTTGAATAGCCGTTCCCTATCGAGGCAAGTCACTGCTTATCCCCGCTGCCACCTGACTTCCCCTGATCATCCTCTTCCTTAAGCGGCGTACGGCGAGGCCGAGTGTCTTATGATTATCTCCGTGAAATTATTCGAACGCAGGAGATTAAGAGTCGCTCTCCCGTTGAAGAAAAGGCAACACACCGAGCGAATTTTGATGCTTGCAAAAGTTGCATAATCTCGTGCCTATAAGGCCCTGTCTCTTCCAATGCTAATTCTCGATGTGGCAAGGGAACGGTGAATGACGGATAGCTATGGCCGATCTGGATCCCAGGGGAGAGCGCGAACAAAGCTGCGACTCCTCCCTGCGCTGGAACCACGCCCTGTCGAAGAGCAAACTGAAGAAACTTCCCCGCCCGAAGCCAAGGCGTATCTTTTAAATCCGGCTGATGGAACCATTCGCACGGTGATGCTTCCCGCCGGCAACCGCACCGAGTACATCCGCAAGTTGGTGAGGGCCAGCAAGGTTGCTGTTATCGGCATCGAGGATGCGCATCTTCTCTATACCGATAACAATGGCCTTATCGACGGCCTTTCGAGCGTTACGGATTTGAAGGGGCACTCCTCCCCGCTGGCTGGTAATCTTTTGATCGTTGGCAGGGATGAAAGCGGCGCTGCCGCAAGTGTCAGCGCCGGTATCGATGATGTCGCTTCGTGGTTTACCATCATCCGTCCGGTTTTCCTGCCTGTTTTCGAGACCTTGCGCGAATCTCAAACACTCGGCACCCGTGTCATCCGCCTGGATGTCCGGATCGAACGCTCCATACCGAATGTCATACGGTGAGCGGGAGAGAACGTCGGTGCTCTCGCTATAATTCACTATAATGATGTCCCTATAGCTGCGGCTCTTTTACGCCCGGATGAAAAATGCAGAGCTGTCCCTAAACATTTGACGGCGCCGGACCAACGCTTTCGCGCCGAGTGAGCTTGCTTTCGATGACATGACGGAAGGCCGTCGCCTTATCCGGCGCGTCGATCCGCTCCATCAGCAAGCTCACGGCCATCTGGCCCATTTCCTCCACCGGCTGTTCGATGGTCGACAATGACGGCAGCGAATATTTGCAGACCGGAGCGCCGTCAAAGGATACGATGGAAAGATCTGTCGGAATTTTCCAGCCCATGCGTTGAACGCAACTCATGAAGGAAATCGCCATGTCGTCGCTCGTGGCAATGACGGCCGTGGGCTTCAAGATGAGATCGGCAAATTCCGCCGCCGCATCGACGCCGATCTGGAAACCATGCTGATAATCAAGGCTGCCGCCGGACCTGACGATCGCCGTCTCCGGCAGACCCGCGGCGGCAAGCGCTTCAACGGCACCCAGATAGCGTTCTCGGTCATGGTAATTGCCCTCCGGACCGGCAAGATAAAGGAAACGCCGGTGGCCGAGAGTAATCAATTCGGTCGTGGCATCGCGAACGGCCTGGCGATCATTGGTTACGACACTCGGCAAGGCTGCGTGGCTCATGTCGAACAAAAGAGAGACAATCGGCAGAGCGGAATCCTTCAGTGACCGACCGCCATGGACCGGCAGATCCGAGGAGAGAATGATGGCGCCACGCACCGTGCCTCCGAAAGCCAGATCGAGGATATGGCGCTCCGAAGCCTCGTCGCGATCGAGGTTGGCAATCATCAGATGATAACCATTCTGCCTCAACGACCTGTTTATTCCCTGTAGGACCAGAGGGATGACCTGCGAGACACCGTAATAGAGCGAGCCCGGCAGAATGATCATGACGACATTGGACTTGCCGACACGAAGCCCCCTCGCCATGGCATTGGGCGTATAGCCGAGCTGCTTGGCGGCAGCGTCGATCTTGGCGCGCGTCTTTTCGTTCACGCGACCGGGATTGGCGAGCGCCCGGCTCACCGTGGAGATCGCGACGCCTGCCAGCCGTGCGACATCCGCCATCAGAGGGCCGGAATGCTCTTCTGCCGGCAGATCCTTGTTATTCTTCACTTTTTGGCGTCCTTCCCAATGCCCATCGCGCGGGATGCTACGGCAATCCCAGTGGTTTAGCAAACGTTTGCCAAAAAGCACTTGCATATAAAAAGGACTTGTCTACTATCTAGGCACGGCAAACGTTTGCCAATTGCAGTGCATTGAAATCATTATCGATTATTTGCTGTGGGCCATGGTTCCACGAGCGATCTTCCATGCCTTAACAACGGATAGTCTCATGACCTCTACGGAACGGCTGCGCTTTGGTGTCGATCTCGTCACCTTTTTCCACTCCGGATTTTGGGGCGTAGAGGATTATGACGGCATCATCGCGCTATCGCGCAATGAGCCCCGCGCCTTCTGGGATAAGATACTGAATGCCGTACAAGCCTCCGGCGTCACTGGCGTGGAGTTGACCTTCTCGCCCTTCAACTGGCAGGACGCGACGAAGACCTATGGTTCGGTCGAGAAGTTTGCGGCCGAGCTTTCCAGGCGCGGATTGACGCTTGCGAGCGGTTTCTTCGCGGAGCTCGAAGCCGCCGGCGATTTCACCGAGGCATCAGCGCAGGCCGCCATCATCGACAAGGCCGAAAAATATGCCGAATTCTTGAAGGCGTGCGGCAGCGACATCATGGTCATCGGGGCGCCGCTTCGTCAGACGCTCGGCGCTCAGCCGACACACTTCTTCGATTTCGAGCAGGCGCGCAAAATTGCCGATTTCCTCAATCGCCTCGGCGCTGCTCTCTATGTCAAAGGTGTGCGTCTCGCTCTCCACACCGAGGCGCATTCGATCTTCGCGGCAGCGCGCGACGTCGATCTGCTGATGCTGCTGACCGATCCCGCCTACGTGCATATGTGCCCGGATACGGCGCATATCATCGTTGCCGGCTCCGATCCGCTGCAGCTCGTCGACCGGCACCATGAGCGCGTCATCATCGCTCACTGGAAGGATGCGCTGGGACCGATGCCGGCCGATACGGTGATCGACGAGCATATCCATGACCGCCATCGCCCGTATTTCTGCGGCTTCGGCCTTGGCCGGGTCGATTGGCCGGGCTGGGCCAGGCTGCTGCGCGACCGTAGCTATGAAGGCTGGGCCATTCTCGAGCTGGATGCAGCACCCGATCCGGTCGGCGATATCGCCAACGGCCTGACGCTCGTCAGACAGGCGCTCTTGCCGATCTATCGCTGATACCAAAAATCCGAAAACGAATGGCCCCGCCAAGAGGGCCTTTTTGAAGAGGTGGAACAATGAACAATCGAATGAAATTGCTATTGATGGGAGCCGCACTCGTCACGGCCTCCATGACTGCCCATGCAGAAGACAAGCCGCAGGCTGAGGTTATGACCTCATGGACCTCAGGCAGCGAGGCCGCGGCCCTCGGCGTCGTCAAACAGGAGTTCGAGAAGCGCGGCGGCACCTGGAAAGACTCTTCCATCGCCGGCTTCGGCGCGGCCGATGCGGCTTTCCAGAACCGTTTGGTCGCGGGCGACCCGCCGACTGCCAAGCAGGCCGTGCTCGGCCTTGCCAACACCGATTTCGTCAATCAGGGACTTATGAGCCCGATCGACAATGTGGCGAAAGCCAGCAAATGGGCCGATGTCCTGCCCAAGTCGATTTACGACCTCATCTCCTATAATGGCAAGGTCTACCTCTCTCCGACCGGCGCCCATGGCGAGAGCTGGGTGTTCTATTCCAAGGATGCCTTCGCCAAGGCTGGCCTCACTGACGAGCCGAAGAGCTGGGACGAATTCTTCTCGGCCCTCGACAAGCTGAAGGCATCAGGCATTCAGCCCGTCGCCTGGGGCGGCCAATCCTGGCAGGAATCCAAGGTCTTCAACATGATCCTGCTGACCCAGGTCGGCATTGACGGCTTCCTCAAGATCTATGTCGACAAGGACAAGGGCGACGCATCGACAGCGGGCGTAAAGAAGACGCTGGATATTCTCGGCAAGCTTCGCGCCTATGTCGATGAAGGTGCCGCGGGCCGCAACTGGAACGACGCCACCGCCATGGTCATCACTGGAAAAGCCGGCGTGCAATTTATGGGCGATTGGGCCAAGGGCGAATTCGTGGCCGCCGGCAAGGAACTGGGCAAGGACTATGGCTGCATGCTCGCGCCGCAATCGCCGGGCATGGTCTATGTCGCCGATTCCTTCTCCTTCCCGAAGATCGCCGATGCGACCGCGCAGAAGGGCCAGACCCTGCTTGCCGAGGTCGCCATGGATCCGGCCGTGCAGGTGGAGTTTTCGCTGAAGAAGGGCTCGGTGCCCATGCGGACCGACGTCGACAAGTCCAAGCTCGACATCTGCGCACAAAAAGGCCTTGAGCTGATGAGCGCCGGCAAGATCGTGCCCGATCAGGCTCTGATCCTCTCGCCGCAACAAGCCGGCGCACTCAACGACTTCGTCGACGAGTTCTGGACCAATCCGTCCGAGGATAGCGCCTCGGGGGCGGAGAAGTTCTTCGCGATCTTCGAATAGACCTTCAGCGAGCCGGTCGTCCGAGTTCCCTGTCGATCGGCTCTGCCCATCCTTTCGAGAAAGTTTGCTGATGCAAGCCAAGCGCAGACGTCCCCTTGCTGCGACCTTCGCCCTGCTGCCGACATGGATTGCCGCCATTTTCATCTATATCGGCACCATGGTCTGGTCGGTGCGCCTGTCATTCACGGATTCGACCATCTTCCCGTCGTCCAACTATGTCGGCTTTGCCCAATATGCCAAGCTGTTCCGGACATCGCGATGGCTCGCGTCCCTGGAAAATGTGCTGATCTTCGGCGTACTCTATGTTGCCGGCTGCCTAGCATTGGGCTTCGTGCTCGCCGCGGCGCTGGATCGCAAGGTTCGCTTCGAAAGCGTGTTTCGCACGATCTTTCTTTATCCCTATGCCATGTCTTTCGTGGTTACCGGCCTCATTTGGCAGTGGATGCTGAACCCGACCTTCGGCATTCAGGCGACCGTCAGGGCGCTCGGCTGGCAGGGCTTCGTCTTCGACTGGATCGTCAATCGCGACATGGCGATCTACACGGTGGTCTTTGCCGGTGTCTGGCAGGGCGCGGGCCTCGTCATGGTCATCGCACTGTCAGGCATGCGCGGGATCGGCGAGGAACAATGGAAAGCGGCTCAGATCGACGGCATTCCGGTCTGGCGCATCTATACCTCGATCATCCTGCCGCAGCTTGGGCCCGCGCTTGCCGCGTCGGGCATGCTGCTCTCCATGGGCGTGATCAAGACCTATGACCTCATCGTCGCGCAGACCGGCGGCGGTCCCGGCTACTCGACCGAAGTGCCGGCAAAATTCATCATGGACAATCTGTTCGAGCGCCAGAACCTCGGCCTCGCGAGTGCCGGCGCCACCGTGCTCGTGCTTTCGGTCGTCATGGCCGTCGCACCATTTCGCTATGCGCTCGCCATGCGCGCCAGAAGAAGAGGAGCACATTGATGGCGGCTCTTCATCCTCGCGGTCCCAAGCCATCACGGCTGACGGCCGGCCAAATTGGGCTCTATGCCTTTCTTATTCTGTCTGCACTCTTCTTCCTGCTGCCGCTCTATACGATGCTCGTCACCTCGCTGAAGACAATGGAAGAGATCCGCCAGGGCCGCGTCTTCGCCTTGCCAGATAGCATCGACTTCGGCGCCTGGAAGACCGCCTGGTCGGGCGCCTGCATGGGCACGCAATGCCTGGGCGTGCGCATCGGCTTTTGGAATTCGGTCAAGATCACCGTGCCGGCCGTGGCGATTTCCGTCTTCATCGGTGCGATCAACGGCTATGCCCTCTCCTTCTGGCGGCCGAGAGGCTCGAACCTGCTGTTCGGGCTTCTGATGGCCGGCGGCCTCATCCCCTACCAGATCTTCCTCTATCCGCTGGTGCGGCTGCTCGCCAATCTCAGCCTTTATAATTCGGTAGCGGGTGTGGTCCTCGTTCATGTTATCTTCGGCCTGCCGCTGGTGACGCTGCTGTTCCGCAACTATTTCGTCGCCATTCCCGAAGAGCTTTGTAAGGCGGCTCGCGTCGATGGCGCCGGCTTCTGGCGGATCTTCATCGAGATCATGCTGCCCATGGCTGTGCCCATGATCGTTGTCGCCTCGATCTTCCAGTTTACCGGCATCTGGAACGATTTTCTGATCGGCCTGGTCTTTGCCGGGCGCGACAATCTGCCGATGACCGTGCAGCTCAACAACATCGTCAACACCACCATGGGCGAGCGCGCCTACAATGTGAACATGGCAGCCACCATCCTGACCGCCGTCGTTCCGCTCGCCATCTATTTTTTCTCCGGCCGCTGGTTCCTGCGTGGTGTCGCCGCCGGGGCCGTCAAGGGGTAACGCCATGCAGCCTGCCGTCTCGGTCAAGGATCTCAAGATCGCCTATGGCGATCACACCGTCATCGACAAGATGTCGATCGACATCGCGCCTCGGGAATTCCTGGTTCTACTCGGCCCCTCCGGCTGCGGAAAGTCGACCCTTCTCAACTCCATCGCCGGCCTGCAGGACATTACCGACGGCGAGATCTGGATATCGGACAAGAACGTCACCTGGGCCGAGCCGAAGGATCGCGGCATCGGCATGGTCTTCCAGTCCTATGCGCTCTATCCCCGCATGTCGGTGCGCAAGAATCTCTCCTTCGGCCTGCGCGTGGCGGGTCTTCCCAAAGCCGAGATCGAGGCGCGTATCGCCCGCACGGCGTCGCTTCTGCACCTCGACAAGCTGCTTGACCGCCGTCCCTCGGAATTGTCGGGCGGCCAGCGCCAGCGCGTCGCGATCGGCCGCGCGCTGGTGCGCGAAGTGAACGTCTTCCTGTTCGACGAACCCCTGTCCAATCTCGACGCCAAGCTGCGCAACGAGTTGCGCGTCGAGATCAAGAAGCTGCATCAGAGCCTCGGAAATACGATGATCTATGTCACGCATGATCAGGTCGAGGCACTGACCCTTGCCGATCGTATCGCCATCATGAAGGACGGCGTGATCCAGCAGCTCGCCAGCCCGTCCGAAATCTACCATCGCCCCGCCAATCTCTTCGTCGCCGGTTTCATCGGCGCGCCGGCGATGAATTTCATCGAGGGCGAGATCGTCTTGAAAGGGGGCACGCCGGTCTTCGAAAGCAACGGGCTTGCCATCGATCTAGCGGGCTATCCTTTCCTCAGCGCCACCAAGGCAGGTCCCGCGACACTCGGCATCCGGCCGGAGCATATCGCCCCGAATGGCGCGGACGCGGGTTGGCCCACCATTCCCGGCACCGTCTCGGTCGTCGAACCGATGGGCGCCGATACTGTGCTGTGGTTCGATTGGGCGGGCCAAAGCCTCTCCTACCGCATCATGGGAGATGCCGCACTCCAGCCGGGTACGGCGATCACGCCGGGATTCGATATCGCCAAAGCCTCCCTTTTCGACGCCGATGGTGCGCGCCTTTAAAACCGCTTTCACAGCATACGGAAATGACTCATGTCTCAGACTATTTATGACGCGCTGGTGATCGGCTCCGGCGCCGCCGGCTCCTTCGCCGCTAAGGAATTGACCGCCCAAGGACTGTCGGTATTGCTGCTCGAAGCCGGCCCAGCCGTGACCCAGAAGGATTTCGATCCGAACCGCAAGAAGGCGCCGGCAAGCAGTATCAATATCTGGGAGCGCGCACGCGCGACGCTCAAGGGCCAGCCCATCCAGGCGCGCGCCGCCTTCTTTACCGAGCGCTTCAGCCATTTCTTCGTCAACGATCGCAAGAACCCCTATACGACGCCGAAGGATGCACCGTTCCTGTGGATACGCGGCCGTCAGGGCGGTGGCCGCCTTCATAGTTTCGGCCGCGTATTGCTGCGCTGGACCGACGATGATTTCAAGATCCGTTCGAAGACCGGCAAGGGCGTCGACTGGCCGGTTTCCTATGACGAGATCGCTCCCTACTATGCGGAGGTCGAAACCAGCCTTGGCCTTTATGGAAATGAGGATGGCGTGGAGACATTGCCCGACGGCGTCTACGCCCATCCGGCAAAGCTGACGCCTGCCGAAGAAACCTTCAAGACGGAAGTCGAAGGACGCTGGCCGCAGCGGCATGTCGTTTCCTGGCGGTATATCGCGCCCGACGCCGAGCGGACGCCGAAGCCGCTGCGCGAGGCGTTGGCGACCGGACGGCTGACTATGCGCCATGACGCCATCGTGCGCCGTATCACCACCGACGATCCCGGCGGCCGAGCGACGGGAGCTGAGTTCATCGATCGCGCGACTGGAAAGGTCGAAACCGCCCGAGCAGCCATTGTCGTGCTCTCGGCATCGCCGATCGAAAGCGTGCGGCTACTTCTCAATTCGTCCAGCGCTCGCCATCCCCATGGGCTTGGCAACAGCTCGGGCGCACTCGGGCGCTATTTCATGGATCAGCTTCCATGTCTTGCCTTCGGCTCCTTCTCCAAGGCGAAGGGATGGGCGGCCGATGATTCCGCGCCTGTCGATCCCTTCTACAATCCCTCCGGCGGCATCTTCGTGCCGCGCTTTGGAGAGGGCGATATCGGCCGCGACGATTTCGATTACCAGGGAAGCATCGGTCGGGCGCCGACACCGGATGACGAGCCTTCGCGGCTGGCCTTCTTCGGCTTCGGCCGTATGCTGCCCTATGCCGACAATCGCATCACGCTCGATGCACGACGGAAGGATGCCTGGGGGGTCCCCGTTCCTCATATCCGATGTGCCATGGGCGAGGAGGAATACACCCTGCTGCGCCGGCAGGAAGAGGTGCTGATCGAGATGATCCGTGGCGTCGGCGGCGAGCTGGAATTCATCGGTTCGCCTACCGGCCTCAGGGAAATGGGTCGCGGCGCCTTTCCCGATGCCGATCCGTTCAGCCGTTTCATGTTCCGCACATGGTTCCGCAAGACCATGTGCATGGGCGCCGCCATCCACGAAACCGGCGGTGCCCGCATGGGGACATCGAGCCAGGAATCCGTCCTCAACGCCCATAACCAGAGCTGGGACATACCCAACTTGCTCGTGACGGATGCTTCCGCCTTTCCAGGCAGCGGCATTGCCGGCACCACGCTGACCGTGATGGCCCTGACCATCCGCGCCTGCAGAAACATCGCCGATCAATATCGCGCCGGTCAGATATGATCGGCGTCCAGCCGGATTGAGTGCGCTCCGCCTTCGGTAGCCTTCCATTTTAGTTACCGGGCTCGCCGCAATCCTCCATGGCCGCTGTCTGTGTGGCCTCTACGTTTTCGCCAGGCGATGGAAATAGGTTGGCTTTGTCACCTTCCGGCTATAGATACATACATATCTTCTTGCCTGCGCCGCACGAAGCGCTGGTGCAGGACGGAGGGATGGCTTCGACCATCAAGTAACGGCTCCGAAATCGGAAGAAATTCGCGCGGAAATAGCTCGAAAATTTAGAATGTCTTTCGCGAATTGCAGGGAAATCCGGCTCTAGCGCGCAAAGCCATTAAAAGCGCACAATCCCCCCTCGCCACGAAGCGTTCAAAGACGCTTCTCGCGGCCCACATCTGGAGGAGATGCGGGCAAGCCCCATGATTTCACGAGCGTCGGGAACGCTTAGGGAGGAACAATGCTTGAACGACTTTTCAAATTGAGTGAGCACGGCACGTCCGTGCGCACCGAACTCATCGCAGGCGTGACGACGTTCCTGACGATGTCCTATATCATCTTCGTCAATCCCGACATTCTGTCGACGACTGGCATGGACCGCAATGCGGTCTTTGTCGCCACCTGTCTCGCGGCCGCGCTCGGTTCGATCGTCATGGGCCTTGTTGCCAATTGGCCGATCGGCATGGCGCCGGGCATGGGGCTCAATGCCTTCTTCGCCTTCACCGTCGTTGCCGCACTCGGCTTTACCTGGCAGCAGGCGCTCGGCGCGGTTTTCATCTCCGGTTGCATCTTCGTTCTGCTGACGGTGACCGGCGTGCGCAGTTGGCTGATCGCCGGTATCCCGCATTCGCTAAGAAGTGCGATTGCCGCAGGTATCGGTCTCTTTCTGGCGATCATCGCGCTGAAGAGCGCTGACATCGTCGTCGCCAACAAGGCGACCCTCATCGGCCTCGGCGACCTGAAGCAGACCGGCCCCCTTCTCGCAATCTTCGGCTTCTTCGTCATCGCCGTTCTCGATGCGCTGAAAATAAGAGGTTCGATCCTTATCGGCATTCTCGCCGTCACCATTCTCTCCTGGATCTTCGGCGTCAGCCAGTTTCACGGCATTGTTTCGGCGCCGCCGTCCATCATGCCGACCTTTTTGCAACTCGACATCGTCGGCGCTCTCCATGGCGGTCTGGTTCATATCATCCTCGTCTTCGTGCTGGTCGAAGTCTTCGACGCCACCGGGACGCTGATTGGTATCGCCAAACGAGCGAACCTGATCCAGGACGGAAAGCCGAACCGCTTAAGCAGGGCTCTGCTTGCCGACAGCGCCGCCATCGTCGCCGGCTCGCTGATGGGCACGAGCAGCACGACAGCTTTCGTCGAGAGCGCTTCAGGCGTTCAGGCCGGCGGCCGTACGGGCCTGACCGCGATCACCATCGCCGTCCTCTTCATCGCCGCCCTCTTCTTCTCGCCGCTCGCGGCGTCCGTGCCAGCCTATGCGACGGCTCCGGCGCTGCTCTATGTCGCAGGCCTGATGATGCGCGAACTGACCGAGATAGAATGGGATGACCTGACAGAGGCGGCACCGGCAGCAATCACCGCGCTTGCGATGCCCTTCACCTACTCGATCGCCAACGGCCTTGCCTTTGGCTTCATCACCTACGTGGCCGTGAAAGTCTTCACCGGCCGCTGGTCGATGCTGCATCCGGCAACGCAGATCGTCGCAGCCCTGTTCGTCGTGCGCTTCGCCTTCTTCGCGGATTGACGGCGGAATGCAAAAACGGGAACCACGTTGACAAATAAGGGGCGCTGCGATCGCAGCGCCCCTTATTTTTGTCTGCACCGATCGAGATCCGATCAGCGGATCAGGAACGCCTCGCCATAAAAATGTTCCTCGAGATTGACGCCCCTGCCGCCGCGATCGATGACGATGAAGTCGGAGACACCATCGAGGGGCGTCAGAATACCGTGCCAGACATTGCGCCAGATATTGACGCCCTGGCCGGGCCTGGTGCGGAACGCCACCGGCTCGCCCGGACCATTGTCCGTCTGCGGCGCTGCAACGACGAGGAATGGATTGCAGGTCAGCGGCACAAAGGCCTGGCTGCCGAGGGGATGCCGCTCGACCATCTTCAGCTCCAATGGCAGCGCATAGGGTTCGCCGCGCAGCCAGCTGATCATCGTACGTGCCTCCTCGCCGATCGCTTCGACCTTTGCGAGGTCATGGTAGCGAACGCATTTGCCGGCATTGATGGGAAAGCTGTGCGCACCCTCCATTTCGATCACATCGCCGAAAGGCGCGAATGCGGCTCTCGTCAGCGGCTGAATTTCGATCACTTTCATTCATGGTCTCCCGTTTCCATTCTCCGAAATCACCTCTTCCTCGATCGACGATATGTTCGCTTGGGTACGATGTTTGACCCGCGGTGCAGGCAGCAGAAGTCGACCGGAGCACGGCTGGCACTCCGGCAGCCGCCGTGCCGCGGCTATTTCCATGGTCGATCACTGCCGACGCTGATCGCAAAGACCGCGACATCGGTTTCCCACTAGCTGCGGCAAGGTTTTTTGCCGCCAAGCGTCTCGAACTGACGCCCATCAGGGCCAGCCGAGAATCGGCGCATTCATTACTTCCGCCATGCAGCGAGACCGGCGGAAACCTGCCTTTTCATGAAATGCATATCGCGACATCGGCACGTATTTCGACGCCTCAGTGCATGCGAAATGCGCAAGTCGAGCCCATCCGTCCCGCCGCGACATCGTATGAAACGTTCCTCCAAACGTTTTCGATACCCAATGTCTAACCGCAAATCGCGCGCGCCATTCCCCTTGGAAATTTTGAAAGTCTCGAACGTTACGGCTGCTTTTCATGGGAATGGGCCTGGCCGATAGTAGAGACAGGAGCGCCAGGTTCGGGAGAAGAATATGCAGTCTTATTCGCCAGGAGCCGGACGGCTCACGACCCATGTATTGGATACGGCGCTTGGCAAGCCCGCCCGGGGCCTGCGCATCGAACTCTACCGGATCGAGGGCGATGTACCGAATCTGCTGAAGTCGACGGAGACCAACGACGACGGTCGCTGCGATGCGCCGCTGCTGTCGGGAGAAATCATGCAGGCCGGCATCTACGAGTTGCGCTTTCATGCCGGCGACTATCTCGGTCGCGCATCGGATGGCCCAATGTTTCTAGACATCATCCCGATCCGTTTCGGTCTTGCCGACGAAGGCGCGCATTACCATGTGCCGCTCCTCCTCTCGCCCTACAGCTATTCCACCTACCGCGGGAGCTGAGCGATGACATCGACGACAATCCGCTCCGAACTTCGTTTCATTCTCAACGGTCGGGACGTCGCTCTTACCGACGTGGCACCAGACCAGACGCTGCTTGACTGGCTGCGCCTCTCCCGCTCGCTGAAGGGCACGAAGGAGGGTTGCGCCGAGGGCGACTGCGGCGCCTGCACTGTGCTTGTGGGGCGGCTGACGCCAGCGGGCGGCCTCGTTTACGAGGGCGTCAACGCCTGCATTCGCTTCCTTGGCTCACTGGACGGCTGTCACGTGGTCACCGTCGAGCATCTCGCCCCGAGCGACGAGCACCTGCATCCGGTGCAGCAAGCCATGATCGACTTTCACGGTTCGCAATGCGGCTTCTGCACGCCAGGTTTCGTCATGTCGCTCTACGGACTTTGGATGCAGACGCCGAACCCGACGGATGAGCAGATCGAAACGGCGCTCCAGGGCAATCTCTGTCGCTGCACCGGCTATGAGCCGATCCTGCGCGCTGCCCGCTCCATCTCCAGCTATGGCGGGACACAAGACGACCCACTGCTGATAGAGCGCGAAACCATGATCGCGCGCCTGCAGGCCCTTCGCGACGGCGCCCGCGTCGAAATCGGCGAGGGTCGTAATCGGCTTATTGTGCCGGCGGACCTTGATGATCTCGCATCGGTTCTGGAGGCATCGCCGACGGCAACCGTGGTGGCCGGCTCGACCGATGTCGGCCTCTGGGTCACCAAGCACATGCGCGACATCACGCCGGTCGTGTTCATTGCTGGGCTGCAGGAGTTGAAATCGATCGGGGTGAAAGACGGGCTCGTCACCATCGGCGCCGGCGTCACCTATTCGGAGGCGATCGTGACGCTGTCGCAGCATATCCCGGCGCTCGGGCCGCTGATCACCCGTATCGGCGGCCAGCAAGTGCGCAATATGGGCACGATCGGCGGCAACATCGCCAACGGTTCGCCGATCGGCGACACGCCGCCGGCGTTGATTGCACTCAACGCGTCGCTGACCTTGCGCAAGGGCGCCGTCCGGCGCACCATTGCGCTTGAAGACTTCTTCATCGCCTATGGCAAACAGGACCGTCAGCCCGGCGAATTCGTCGAAGCCGTGCATATTCCGGTTCCGGCAACAGGTGAAATGTTCGCCGTCTACAAGGTGACGAAGCGCCGGGACGAGGACATTACCGCCACGCTCGGCGCCTTCCGGCTGACACTTGGCGAAGATGGCACGGTTGCCGAAATCCGAATCGCCTATGGCGGCATGGCCGCAACGCCAAAGCGGGCTTTCGCCGTCGAAAAGGCATTGCTCGGCCAGCCCTGGAACGAGCAAACTGTAAATCTGGCTATGGAGAAATATGCCGAGGATTACGCGCCGCTGACCGACATGCGCGCCACGGCGGAATATCGTGCGCTGGCGGCAAGGAACCTTCTGCTGCGCTTCTTCCTGGAAACGACGTCCAATGAGGCACCGGTTCAGGTGTCTAGATATGAGGCGGCATAGGCCATGAACAAACACGCTTCAGACATCAAGGCCGAAACCATCGTTGGCGGGGTTCATACCAGCCCCCGTCATGACTCCGCGCACAAACATGTTTCCGGTGCCGCCGTTTATATCGACGACATTACCGAACCGACCGGAACGCTGCATGCAGGGCTTGGCCTATCCACCGTTGCGCACGGCATCCTGAAATCCGTCAATCTGACAGAAGTGCGCGCCGCGCCCGGCGTGGTCGCCGTGCTCACCCATGAGGACGTGCCTGGCGTCAACGATATCTCCCCCTCCTACATGAACGACGACCCGGTGCTTGCCGCCGGCAAGGTCGAGTTTCATGGTCAGCCGATCTTCTGCGTGATCGCCGAAACGCGTGAGCAGGCCCGCCGCGCCGCAAAGCTGGCAAAGATCGAATACGAGGAATTGCCGGCCGATATCGACATCTGGGATCTCGACGTTTCGACCCATCGGCAGGTGGTTACACCGCTTACGCTGAAGCGCGGCGATGCGGATGCCGCCCTCAACAGCGCTCCGCGCCGCGTGAAGGGCCGCATGCGGCTGGGCGGCCAGGATCACTTCTATCTTGAAGGCCAGGTCTCGCTTGCCGTGCCCGGCGAGGATGACGAGGTCGTCGTCTATTGCTCCACCCAAGGCCCGAGCGAGACGCAGCATATGGTCGCCCACGCGCTGGGCGTCTCGAGCAATGCTGTTACGATCGAGGTTCGCCGCATGGGTGGCGGCTTCGGCGGCAAGGAAACTCAGGCGAACCAATGCGCTGCGATCGCAGCCATTGCCGCCAAGAAGCTGAAGCGCGCCGTCAAGGTCCGGCTCGACCGCGACGAAGACATGGTCGCGACCGGCAAACGGCATGATTTTGCCATCGATTACGATGTCGGCTTTGACGACGAGGGCCGCATCTTGGCCGTGGACTATACGTTTGCGCTCCGGGCCGGCTTCTCGGCCGACCTTTCCGGCCCGGTCGGTGATCGTGCGCTGTTTCATTGCGACAATGCCTATTTCTTTCCCCATGTGCAGGCGAAATCGGCGCCGCTCTATACCAACACCGTCTCCAACACGGCCTTCCGCGGCTTCGGCGGCCCGCAGGGAATGGTGGGCGCCGAACGTGTCATCGACGAAGTCGCCTTCGCTGTCGGCAAGGACCCGCTCGACATCCGCAAGCTGAATTTCTACGACGCAATGGGCGTTCAAGGCGAGCGCAACCTCACACCCTATCACCAGAAGGTGGAGGACTGCGTCATCCAGCGCATCGTCGCCGAACTGGAGGAAAGCGCCGACTATGCCGGGCGCCGCAAGGCCATTTCCGAATTCAACGCCAGGAGCCGTATCGTCAAGCGCGGCATCGCGCTGACCCCGGTGAAATTCGGCATTTCCTTCACCAAGACGGAATCGAACCAGGCCGGCGCGCTGGTGCATGTTTATAGCGACGGTTCCGTACACATGAATCATGGCGGCACCGAAATGGGGCAAGGCCTGCATCTGAAGGTGGCGCAGGTCGTGGCAGAAGAGCTCCAGATCGATCTCGACCGGGTAAAAATCACCGCAACGACGACAGCCAAGGTGCCCAACACCTCGCCAACCGCGGCTTCTTCGGGCGCGGACCTAAACGGCATGGCGGCGCAAAACGCTGCACGCCAGATTAAGGACCGGCTGATCGCCTTCGCCGCCGAAAGCTATCAGGTGCTCCGCGAGCAGGTGACGTTCCTGCCCAACCGCGTGCGCATTGGCGATGTCGAAATGTCCTTCCCTGATCTCATCAAGAAGGCCTATATGGCCCGCGTCCAGCTTTCAGCCGCCGGCTTCTACAAGACACCGAAGATCCATTGGGACCGCAAGGCGGGCCGTGGCCACGCCTTCTACTACTATGCCTATGGCGCGGCGTGCTCGGAAGTATCGATCGATACGCTGACGGGGGAATATGTGGTCGAACGCACCGATATCCTCCACGATACCGGACGCTCCCTGAACAGGGCCATCGATATCGGTCAGGTCGAGGGCGGCTTCATCCAGGGCATGGGATGGCTGACGACGGAAGAGCTCTGGTGGGACGGCAAGGGGCGTCTTCGAACGCACGCGCCCTCGACTTACAAGATCCCGCTTGCATCCGACCGCCCGAAGATTTTCAATGTAGCCCTGACCGATTGGTCGGAGGCCCATGAACCGACGATCCATCGCTCGAAGGCTGTGGGCGAACCGCCGCTGCCGCTCGGGCTTTCCGTCTTGCATGCGCTTTCAGATGCCGTGGCGAGCGTCGCCGACCATAAGATCTGCCCGCGTCTCGACGCGCCGGCAACGCCCGAACGGGTGCTGATGGCGATCGAGCGCCTCAAAGCGGCGAAGAAGGAGTAAGATCATGCCTGCCGCCCGTGAAGATATCCGGGACTTCCTGCGCCGCGAACCGGCATCGATGCTCGTCGAGGTGACGGGGGTCGCGGGTTCCGCGCCGCGCGATGCGGATGCCTGGATGCTGGTATCGGAACGGGCAATCTTTGCGACGATCGGCGGCGGCGCACTGGAATATATGGCGATCGACCAGGCGCGACGGGCCCTGCGCTCCGGTCTGGCCGCCGAGCCGATGAACGTGCCGCTCGGTCCGGAGATCGGCCAGTGCTGCGGCGGCCGGGTGGGCCTGGCCTTCACCGCCCTCAGCCCCAGGCTTGCGAATGATCTCATAGCTCGGAGCGACCGCGAGATGGCCGCGCGCCCACATGTCTATGTTTTCGGCGCCGGTCATGTCGGCGATGCCCTCGCCATGGCGCTTTCGCTGGCGCCGTTACGCGTGGTGCTTGTCGATACGCGGGAAGAAGAGCTCATTGCCTCCAACCTGCCGCGCATCGAGACCTGTCTCACGGCCATGCCCGAGGCTGTCGTGCGCGATGCGCCCGCCGGCAGCAGCTTCGTGATCCTCACCCATGACCATGCGCTCGATTTCCTGATTGCCGCGGAAGCGCTCAAGCGCACAGATGCAGCCTATGTCGGCATGATCGGCTCCAAGACGAAGCGCGCCACCTTCCGCAACTGGCTGTCGCGCGAAACCGGCCAGACGGAGCTTTTCGATCGCCTCATCTGCCCGATCGGCGGAACGGCTGTGAAAGACAAACGTCCGACCGTCATCGCGACACTGGCCGCCGCCGAGATGATGACGGCGGCGCTGAACTGGACGGCTGATCACGCAAGGTTTGCGAGCAGCGTTAACCGCCCGCAGCCGTAGCGGCAGGCTCATCTTCGAGCAGCTTGCCGATCAGCCGCTGACAGCGCTCCGCCATGAAATCGATCATCAGGCGGACCTTCGGATCCTGGAAGCGCTTGTGCGGGTAGATGGCCGCAAGCTGCACCGGAGCCGGCGGGCTCTCCTTTAGGATTTCCACCAGCCGCCCTTCCCTCAGATAGGCCTTCACCTCGAACAGCGGTTTGTTGATGATGCCGCGATCTTCCAGTGCCCATTGGGTGAGCACGTCGCCGTCGTCGCTGTCATAGGGGCCTGCGACCTCGAACTTGCGATGGCCTTCCGCCGTCATCAGCGTCCAGTAATATTCCTTCGAGCCAGGATAGCGCAGCAGAAGACAGTCGTGTTTGTCGGCAATTAGAGCATCCGCGCTCGCCGGCACGCCGCGACTTGCGAGATAGGTCGGCGAAGCGCAAAGCACCCGATCGCAATTGAGGATGCCGCGCATGCGCAGGTTGGAATCCTCCAAGACGCCGAGCTTGAAGGCGACGTCGACACCCTCCGCAAGGATATCGACATTGTGGTCCGACAGGCGGACGCGCACCTCGATATCCGGATATTTGTCGTGAAACTCCGGAATGCCCGAGGCGATCAGCCTTCGGCCGATGCCGAGTGGCGCGGTGATCCTCAGCGAACCCTTGGGATTGCGTGAGAGATCGGCGATCGCGGCTTCCGCCTCGTTCACTGCCTCGATGATCTTCACCGCCTTTTCGTAGAAAACGCGGCCATGCTCGGTCGGCGAGAGCTTACGCGTGGTGCGGTTGAAGAGGCGCACGCCAAGATGGCGCTCGAGCTCCTTGATGCGATTGCTCGCGACCGCAGGCGTGACGCGCTGGTCGCGTCCCGCTGCCGAGAGAGTACCGAGTTCGACCACGCGAACGAAGACACGGACATTATCGAGATAGGACATGGCACCTTTCTACCACATCGGCACGCGGAACAAACCAGGGTTCATCTTATAGATTTTTTTGAAAGTGTTGGCGGATTAACCGGGATTTTCGGGAAAATCACGCGATGGCAAACAGTCCCGTAAAGATCGGGCCCATGAAGGCCGGGAGGAGTTCCCATGTATGAATATGCCATCGCCTGGGACTGGCTGACATTTGCCGTCCGCTGGCTGCACGTCATCACCGCCATCGCCTGGATTGGCTCGTCGTTCTATTTCGTAGCACTTGACCTCGGCCTGAAAAAACATCCGGCGCTGCCGCCGGGAGCCTACGGCGAGGAGTGGCAAGTCCACGGCGGCGGCTTTTACCATATCCAGAAATATCTGGTGGCGCCGGCCAACATGCCTGATCATCTCGTCTGGTTCAAATGGGAGAGCTACGTCACCTGGTTGTCGGGCTTCGGCATGCTCTGTCTCGTCTATTATGCCGGCGCCGACCTCTATATGATCGACCCGGCCGTGCTTGACGTTTCCAAGCCGGTGGCGATCGCCATTTCGCTCTGCTCGATTGCCGGCGGCTGGCTCCTATACGACCTGATCTGCAAGTCGCCCTTTGGCAACGACAATACGCGGCTGATGGTGGCGCTCTATTTCATTCTGGTCGCGGTGGCCTGGGGCTATACGCATCTCTTTACCGGCCGCGCCGCCTTCCTGCATCTCGGCGCCTTCACGGCGACGATCATGTCGGCCAACGTCTTCTTCATCATCATCCCGAACCAGAAGATCGTTGTCGCCGACCTGCTTGGCGGGCGTACGCCGGATGCGAAATACGGCAGGATCGCCAAGCAACGCTCCACGCATAACAACTACCTGACGCTGCCCGTGCTGTTCCTGATGCTGTCGAACCACTATCCGCTGGCTTTCGGCACGCAGTTCAACTGGATCATCGCCTCGCTCGTCTTCCTGATGGGGGTCACGATCCGCCACTGGTTCAACACCCGGCACGCCAATGCCGGTAACCCGACCTGGACCTGGCTTGCCACCGTCATCCTGTTCATCATCATCATGTGGCTCTCCACGGTGCCGAAGATCCTGGCCGGCGAACCAACAACGAAGGTCTCTGCCATCCAGCAGCCCTTCATCACGGCGCAGGATTTCCCGAAGGTCCGCGACACCGTGATGGGACGCTGCTCCATGTGCCATGCGAAGGAGCCGAGCTGGGAGGGGATCGTCGCTCCGCCAAAGGGCGTCGTCTTCGAGACCGACCGCGATATCGCCGCCCATGCGCGCGAGATCTACCTGCAGGCCGGCCGCAGCCATGCCATGCCGCCCGCCAACGCCTCGCACATAACCGATGAGGAGCGCCGGCTGCTCGTCTCCTGGTACGAAAATGCCGTCAATGGGGAGAAAACCCGATGAATGAAGTCCTGATCCGTGGCCGTGTGCTGACCTTCCTTGCCGAGCCGCAAGGCATCGACGATACCACCTCCTATCGTTACATCGAGGATGGCGCGGTTTATGTTCGCGATGGCAAGATTGTTGATATCGGTGCCTATGGCGACATTCGCAAGCTGGCAGACGCCGGTATCCGGATCGCGGACCATCGCCCGAACCTTATCCTGCCGGGCTTTATCGACACGCACCTTCATTTCCCGCAGACGCAGGTGATCGCCTCCTATGGCGCGCAACTGCTCGAATGGCTGAACACCTATATCTTCGTCGAGGAACAGAAGTTCGCCCGCGCCGCCCATGCGGCCGAAGTGGCGGACCGTTTCATGGACGAACTCCTATCCAACGGCACGACGACGGCCGTCGCCTATTGTTCGGTGCACCCGGAAAGCGTCGATGCCTATTTCGCGGCAGCCGAAGCGCGCGGCATGTGCATGATCGGCGGCAAGGTGATGATGGACCGCAACGCGCCGGATGCACTGTGCGATACGCCGCAGCGCGGCTATGACGAGACGAAGCGGTTGATTGCGAAATGGCACGGCCGCGGCCGCGCGCATTATGCCGTCAGCCCACGCTTTGCGATTACCTCGACGCCCGAGCAGATGGAAATGAGCAAGGCTCTCGTTGCCGAACACCCGGATTGCTACGTTCAGACGCATCTCTCGGAAAATCGGGACGAGATCGCCTTTGCCACCTCTCTTTATCCCGAGGCCAAGGATTATACGGATATCTATGCCCGCTACGGTCTGCTCAACGACCGCATGCTGCTCGGCCATTGCATCCACATGAGCGAACGGGAAGTCGCGGTGCTTGCGGAGACGGGCGCGGTGGGTGTCTTCTGCCCGACCTCGAACCTCTTCCTAGGCTCGGGGCTCTTCAATGCCGCTCAGTTCGACAAGGTCGGTGCACGCTGGTCCGTTGCAACCGATGTCGGCGCCGGCACCAGCTTCTCGATGCTGGAAACGATGGATGAGGCCTACAAGGTGCTGCACCTGCAGGGGCAGCGGCTGACGCCATTCAATTCCTTCTATCGCATGACACGCGGCAACGCTCTCGCACTCGGGCTCGAAAAGCAGATCGGCTCGCTGCAGGCGGGCGCGGACGCCGATATCGTCGTGCTTGATTCCCGCTCCAAGTCGGCGATGGAATTCCGCATGCGCACCGCGACCTCATTGGCCGAGGAGCTCTTTATCCTGCAGACCATGGGCGACGATCGCTGCGTCGCCGAAGTCTATGTCGCGGGTAAAGCGATGAAAACCAGAAGCAATCGAACGCCGGAAGCGGCAGTACCCGAACAACTGCAGTTCGCCTGACCCACTATGCGGCGGGCCGTCAACGCCATCGTCTCTGGAAGAGAGACGATGGCGAAGGCGTTTTTATACCCGCTTCGATTTTCCGCCCATTGCCTTCGTCAATTCTTCTGCCGCGGCCCGCACAACCGGACCGAGCGCCGCGACCCTTTCATCCGGCAGCCGCACGGCCGGACCTGAAATCGAGATTCCGGCAATAGCCTCGCTATATTCGTCGAAGATCGGCGCGGCGACGCATCGCATGCCGAGCGTGTGTTCCTCATCGTCGATCGACCAGCCGCGAGAGCGGATCTCGGCCATATCCGCAAGCAGCATAGGCAGTGTATCCCGGGTTTTGTCGGTGAAATGCTGGAGCGAACGCTCCCCGAGCAAGGCCCCGATCTGACTGTCCGCCCAGGTGGAGAGGATCGCCTTGCCGATACCGGAGGCATGGATCGGCCCACGCCGACCAGGACGGAAAAAGGCGCGCATCGGCGCATGGCTTTCCGCCTGGGAGATGAAGACAATGTCGCCATCTTCCTCGATGGCAATATTGGCGGTCTCGCCAGACGCCTCCATCAACTGCTTGAGGAAAGGCCGGCTGATGGTACCGAGCTTGCGGAAGCGCAAATAGGCCGTTCCGATCTCGAAGGCTTTCACCCCGATCGTCCAGGCGCCGGTCTCCTCGTCATGCGCCACCATGCCGTGCTGGGCGAGAGAAGTCAGTAGCCGATGGACGGTGGAGGGTGCCATGGCCGATCTATCGGCGAGATCGGTCAGAACCGCGCCATCAGCTTCGGCAACCAGCTCCAGCAGTTTCAGACTGCGATCGAGTACCTGCACGGACGAGGCCGCTGCATTCTCGGCCGGTTTCCGGCCTGGTCTGCCCCTCGTCTTTTCCCGATTTTCCGCCATGACGCTCACTTTTGACTAAAGGCGCGCCGCGCAGTTTGGCGCCGCTCGTTTTGGCTTCATGACATATCCTCTTCGCTTCGATTGTTCCAGATTTGTTGAAAATGTTTATTTCCATATGATGGGATTGATTTCCATTTTTAGATTGCACTCGTTCACCCATGCGGTACCTTCAATCCAGAAACGGAGGAAATTCCCATGGTGAAGATGCGCGCAGTCGATGCCGCAGTGCTGGTTCTGGAAAAGGAAGGCGTCAATTGCGCCTTCGGCGTTCCCGGCGCTGCGATCAATCCCTTCTATTCGGCGATGAAGGCACGCGGTTCGATCCGCCATGTACTTGCCCGCCACGTCGAGGGCGCAAGCCATATGGCCGAGGGCTACACCCGCGCCCGCGCGGGCAATATCGGCGTGTGCATCGGAACGTCTGGACCTGCCGGCACCGACATGATCACCGGTCTCTATTCGGCCTCGGCCGACTCTATCCCGATCCTCTGCATTACCGGCCAGGCGCCGCGCGCCCGTCTCGACAAGGAAGATTTCCAGGCCGTCGATATCGCCAAGATAGCAGCACCCGTCACCAAATGGGCCGTGACCGTCATGGAGCCGGCGCTCGTCCCTTACGTCTTCCAGAAGGCATTCCACACGATGCGCTCCGGTCGCCCAGGCCCGGTCCTCATCGATCTGCCCGTGGACGTCCAGCTCGCCGAGATCGAGTTCGATATCGAAACCTATGCGCCGCTCAACCCCTACAAGCCTTCCGCCACGCGGGCGCAGGCGGAAAAGGCGCTCGCCATGTTGAACGCGGCCGAACGGCCGCTGATCGTCGCAGGCGGCGGCATCATCAACGCCGATGCTTCCGACCTGCTCGTCGAATTCGCCGAGATCACAGGCGTTCCAGTCATCCCCACGCTGATGGGCTGGGGCACGATCCCGGATGATCATCCATTGATGGCCGGCATGTGCGGGCTGCAGACCTCGCATCGCTACGGCAATGCGACACTGCTTGCCTCCGATTTCGTTTTCGGGATCGGCAATCGCTGGGCCAATCGCCACACCGGCAATATCTCGACCTACACGGAAGGGCGCACCTTCGTGCATGTCGATATCGAACCGACCCAGATCGGCCGTGTCTTCGCTCCTGATTTCGGTATCGTCTCCGACGCCGGTGCTGCGTTGAAACTCTTCCTCGACGTTGCGACGGAATGGAAGACGGAAGGCAAGCTGCGCGATTGGTCGACCTGGGCGGAGGAATGCCGCGAGCGCAAGCGCACCATGCTGCGCAAGACGCATTTCGACCAGACGCCGCTGAAGCCGCAGCGCGTTTACGAGGAGATGAACAAGGCTTTCGACCGCGATACCTGCTACGTCTCGACCATCGGACTTAGCCAGATCGCCGGCGCGCAGTTCCTCCACGTCTACAAGCCACGCAACTGGATCAATTGCGGCCAGGCAGGCCCGCTCGGCTGGACGCTGCCGGCAGCGCTCGGCGTGCGCGCTGCCGATCCGGACCGCCCGATCGTCGCACTATCCGGCGATTACGACTTCCAGTTCCTCATCGAGGAGTTGGCCGTCGGGGCGCAACACAAGCTTCCGTATCTGCATGTGGTCGTGAACAATTCCTATCTCGGCCTTATTCGCCAGGCCCAGCGCGGCTTCAACATGGATTTCGAGGTCAGCCTCGCCTTCGAGAACATCAACGCATCCGGTGATGCCGAACCTGGCTATGGCGTCGACCATGTCGCGGTTGCCGAAGGGCTTGGCTGCAAGGCTATCCGGGTGCGCAGCCCGAACGAGTTCCAGGAGGCGTTTACGACAGCAAAGCAGCTGATGGCGGAGCATCAGGTTCCCGTCGTCATCGAGTTCATTCTGGAGCGCGTCACCAACATCGCCATGGGCGCGGACATCAATGCGGTCGTCGAGTTCGAGGAGCTTGCCGAACGTGGTGAGGATGCCCCGACGGCAATCCTCGCTCTGCTGGACTGAAGGAGGAATAACCATGCCGAAATTTGCGGCCAATCTGACCATGCTCTTCACTGAAGCGCCGTTTCTGGATCGCTTCGCGCTTGCCGCCAAGGCGGGCTTCGAGGGCGTCGAATATCTCTTTCCCTATGATTTTGCGAAGGAAGCGCTGCGCGCCGAACTCGATCGTCATGGCCTGACCCAGGTGCTGCACAATCTGCCCGCCGGCAATTGGGCCGGCGGCGAGCGCGGCATCGCGATCCTGCCCGATCGTATCGACGAATTCCGCCGCGGCGTTGCCTCGGCGATCGACTATGCGACGACGCTCGGCTGCAGACAGGTCAATTGCCTCTCAGGCATTATTCCGGCCGGCGTGCCCGATGAGGTGCTGCGGACCACCTTCCTCGTCAACCTCAAATATGCGGCGGAAGAGCTCGGCAAGCACGGGATACGGCTGCTAATCGAGCCAATCAACAGGTTCGACATTCCCGGCTTCTACCTCAACACGCTGGACCAAGCCGCTTCGATCATCGCCGAAGTCGGCAGCGACAACCTGTTCATTCAGTACGACCTCTATCATCAGCAGCGCACCGAGGGCGAGCTGATCGGCACCTTCAAGACCCATCAGGCGCAGATCGCCCATGTGCAGCTTGCCGACAATCCGGGCCGCAACGAACCGGGCACGGGCGAGATCGCCTACCCCTTTGTCTTCGAAACGCTCGATGCGCTCGGCTACGAGGGCTGGATCGGCTGCGAATACAAGCCGCGCACGACGACCGCGGCGGGGCTCAGCTGGTTTGCCGCGGCCGGCCGCCACGCCGAAAGTGCAGCCATTCTCAATATCAGGAGCTAACAACCATGGCACATATCGGATTTATCGGCCTCGGCATCATGGGCACCCCCATGGCGCGGCATCTGCAGGACGCCGGGCACATCGTCGTCACCTCAAAATTCTCCATCCCGCCGCGCCAGGAGCTGCTCGACAATGGCCTGCAATTCGTCGAAACGCCGAAGGCGCTCGCCGAAACCGTCGACACCATCATCCTGATGCTGCCGGATACGCCCGAGGTCAAGGACGTGCTCTTCGGCGAGAACGGCGTTGCCTACGGCTTATCCAAGGGCAAGCTCGTCATCGACATGAGCTCGATCTCGCCGATCGAGACCAAGGAATTCGCCAGGAAGGTTCGGGAAACGGGTGCCGAATATGTCGACGCGCCCGTCTCCGGTGGCGAAGTCGGTGCCAAGAACGCCTCGCTATCCATCATGGCCGGCGGCTCCGAGGCAAGCTTCGAGCGAGCGCTGCCGCTCTTCCAGCTGATGGGCAAGAACATCACGCTCGTTGGCGATTGCGGCGATGGCCAGGTCACAAAGGTCGCCAACCAGATCATCGTCGCATTGACGATCGAGGCGGTGTCCGAGGCCCTCGTCTTTGCATCGAAGGCCGGCGCCGATCCGGCCCGCGTGCGCTCGGCTCTGATGGGCGGCTTTGCCTCCTCACGCATCCTCGAAGTGCATGGCGAGCGCATGGTCAAGCGCACCTTCGAACCGGGATTCCGCATCTCCCTGCATCAGAAGGATTTGAACCTTGCCCTGCAAGGCGCCAAGGCTCTCGGCGTCTCGCTGCCGAACACTGCGGCAACGCAGGAGCTTTTCAACCAATGCGCCGCCAATGGCGATGGCGGGCTCGATCATTCCGGTCTCGTCAAGGCGCTGGAGCGCATGGCGAACCATCCCGTCGCGTAACATGTGAGAGACCCGATGCCTGACATCGCCGATCCCCGCGCCTTTCTGGAAAGGCTCTTCTATGCAGCGGTTGCGGCTGCCGATCCGGACAAGGCGCTCGCCGCCCATCTGCCGGAAAAACCGAAGGGCCGGACGGTGGTGGTCGGTGCCGGCAAGGGAGCGGCGCAGATGGCTCGGGCCTTCGAGCGTCTCTGGGATGCACCGCTCTCCGGCGTTGTTGTGACGCGTTACGGCTACGCCGTGCCGTGTGAGCGTATCGAGGTTCTCGAAGCCGCGCATCCGGTGCCGGACGAAAGTGGCCTGCACGCATCAGATCGGTTGATGGCAGCGGTGGGCGGTCTCACGGAAGACGATCTGGTCGTCGCCCTCATCTGCGGCGGCGGCTCGGCACTGCTGCCCGCGCCGGCCGGCGATCTCACGCTTGCCGATGAGATCGCTGTCAACCGGGCCTTGCTTGCCTCCGGTGCACCGATCGGCGCCATGAATGCCGTGCGCAAGCAGGTCTCGCGTATCAAAGGAGGGCGGCTGGCCGCCCTTGCCCATCCGGCAAAGGTCGTCTCCCTCGTCGTTTCAGATATTCCCGGCGACAACCCCGCCCTGGTTGCCTCCGGCCCGACTATTGCCGACGAGACGACCCGCGCCAATGCACTTGCGATCATAGAACATTATGGTCTCGATTTACCTGACGCGGTGATGCGTCATCTCGAGGATGGCACGGATGAGCCGCCGCTGCCCTCGGACCCTCATTTCGCCCGCAACGAGATAAAGCTCGTTGCTTCGGCGGCCATCGCACTGGATGCGGCTGCCGATGTCGCCCGCAAGGCCGGCGTCGAGACGATCGTGCTTTCCGATGCCATCGAGGGCGAAGCATCGGAAGTCGGTCGTCAACATGCGGCGATCGTAGCCAAGATCCTGCAGCGGGGGCTGCCATCGCAAGAGCGCTTGCTTCTTCTGTCTGGCGGGGAAACCACGGTAACGATCAAGGGCAAGGGCAAAGGCGGTCGCAACAGCGAGTTCCTCCTATCCTTCGCCTGCGCCATTTCCGGCCAAAAGGGCATTTCGGCGCTTGCCGCCGACACGGACGGTATCGACGGTTCCGAGGACAATGCCGGTGCCTTTGCCGACGGCACCACCGTTCCACGGCTTGCCGCTCGAGAGAAGAATGCAGCCGAATTCCTGGAGCACAACGACAGCTGGTCGGCCTTCGCCGCGATCGACGACCTATTCGTCACCGGACCGACCGGCACGAACGTCAACGACTTCCGTGCCATTCTTCTAGACCCGCTGGATTGAGGCCAGGCGACCCAGGCGATCGGAATCATCAAGACGCCAAATGTCACCTGGTCAACGAAATGCCGGATAAAGCTTATGGCGCCGAGGCTCATAGAGCTGCTCTGAATTAACGAGGGCCTCGGCCAGAGCTCAATTCCGCCTTCATTGACGAGAATATTATTCCAAAATGATTTCGGAACTTAGCAAATCACTATAGGGTTGATACCGACTCGGCGGTGCGTACGCTTTGAGCGAGTTCGCTTTGCCGCCGAGCAAGACAATCCTGCGAAGAAAAGCCGACATGCCCAAGAGAACCTCCCCGCTCGTCGCGTTTCAGTCCAAGACATTCCGTTCTCTCTGGTCGGCAACACTCATCTCCAATCTCGGCGGATTGGTCGAAGGTGTTGGGGCTGCCTGGCTGATGACCAGCCTCGCCACCTCCCATGGCATGGTCGCCCTGGTTCAATCCTCCACGACGCTGCCTGTCATGATCTTTTCGCTCGCTGCCGGCGCGCTTGCCGACAATTACGACCGAAGACGGATCATGCTGATCGCGCAGACGCTGATGCTCAGCGTATCGGCAACGCTGGCGATCCTGTCCTACAGCAATGCCTTGACGCCCTGGCTGCTGCTTTGCTTCACCTTCATGATCGGCTGCGGCGGCGCGCTGCATAACCCGTCATGGCAGGCATCGATGGGCGATGTCGTGCCGCGCGAGCATCTGCCGGGTGCGGTCGCGCTCAACAGCATGAGCTATAACCTCATGCGCAGCATCGGGCCGGCGATCGGCGGCGTCATCGTGGCGGCTGCAGGCGCGGCCTTCGCGTTTCTCTTCAACGTCTTCTGTTATTTTGCACTCATCTTCACCCTATGGCGCTGGAAGAAGGCTCCTGTGCGCAACACGCTGCCGCGTGAGTCTTTCGGCAGCGCAATGTCTGCCGGATTTCGCTACGTCCAGATGTCGCCGAACCTGCTCAAGGTGATGTGCCGCAGCTTCGTCTTCGGCCTGACGGCGGTCGTCATTCTGGCTTTGCTGCCTCTCGTTGCACGCGATCATGTGCATGGCACCGCAATAACCTACGGCATCATGCTCGGCTTCTTCGGCTTCGGCGCCATCTGCGGCGCGATGCTGATCGGCCGTATCCGCGATGCGCTGAGCAATGAATGGGTGATCCGTGGTGCCTTCTTCACGCTGGCCGTCAGCTGCTTCTTCCTGGCGCTTAGCGACCAGGTATGGCTAAGCTGCCTTCTGCTCATGCCGGCCGGCGTCGCATGGGTGCAGGCCTTTTCTCTCTTCAACGTCACGGTTCAGCTTTCCACGCCGCGCTGGGTCGTCGGCCGCGCTTTGTCTCTCTATCAGACCGCCACCTTCGGCGGCATGGCTGTGGGGAGCTGGCTCTGGGGCGAACTGGCCGATGCCCACGGCGTGACCGGCGCCCTTCTCATCGCAAGCGCCGCTCTCGGTATTGGCGGTCTGCTTGGCCTCCTGTTGCAGCAGCCGGACTTCGAATCCCTCAATCTGGATCCGACGAACACCTTCAGCGAGCCGCAATTGCAGCTCGACCTGCGCCCCAGAAGCGGCCCGATCCTCGTCATGGTGGACTACGACATCGAGCAAGAGGACGTAGAGGAATTCCTGGCCGTCATGGCGAAGCGCCGCCGGATGAGAATCCGCGATGGCGCGAAGCAATGGTCGCTGTTGCGCGATCTCGAAAAACCGAACACCTGGACGGAAAGCTACCATCTGCCGACATGGATCGACTATGTCCGCCACGGCCAGCGCCAGACGCATGCCGATGTCGAGGTCGCCGAACAGCTGGATAGACTGCATCGTGGCGACGGGCCGCCGGTCATTCACCACATGATCGAACGTCAGACGGTGCCCCGGCACGACGACATGCCCCTGAAGCCCTATCTGGATGCGACATGACGGAGCGGCCGCAGACCTGCTCCAGGCGACATGGTCATGTTGCTTTTCTTTTTGGCCTCGAATTACCGGTTCAAAGTGAAAACCAGCGGGCTCGACCCGTCAATTGATCTTGCGAGGCAAAAAGGTCACACGCTGCAAGCATTTGATATCACATCATCGTAAAGCCGGGGAATGCTTCACAACCATATATTGAGCTGTCAAGCAAAACGCCTATTTTCCCGCGCTGCTAATGTAGGCACCAAATCAACCCCGGGATCTGGCGAAGCACATGCTTCGCTCCTCGCCTTGCGGCTGCCTACGCAACCATTCGGAGTTTCACGGCAGACAATGACATTTCCGACGATTAAGCTTCCCCAGAGAGCCATCATGCTTGCTCGAGGGGTGATCACGACGCCGAAGGCCGTCTATTTCTCCCTGCCGATCCTGATTGCGCTTACGGGTTTCATGACGGTTTACGAAGCGCCGGGCATATTGAGGGATTGGACGATCAGCCAAAACCCCATCAATCTCGCCGATGGTGATATCCACGACGGAAAATGCTCAACGCGAAGAGGCTTCTTCACCACCTGCGAGGCGCACCTCAAATATGCCTACAATGGGCAGACCTACGACAAGGATGTCGAAATCATGTTCGTCGATATCCATGCCGGCGACTATGACACTGACCTCGTCATCTCCAGAGATCATCCAGACTTGGCGACCCTCAGCCTCGGACTGGATATGCTCTGGAACCGGATCATAACGCTTGCCGTCTTCGTCGCTCTTCTTGGCGGCGCCTGCATTGCCGCGATCTTCCAGATCCTGCGCGTCTGGCGCGCCCGCGGACAACTGCGCCGGCCTGCCCAGCTCGAGCCGGTTCCGGTGGAAATCACCGCTTTCCAGCGACGCGGCAAGCGACTGATAGTGACCTATGCCGACAAGATCGTCGGCAGAAAAACCGGACGAACAGCCCATACGATCTTCGAGCCCGGACAGGAGCCGCTGGTCGTTGGCGCAAAAGGCGACAAGGCGGTGGCGCTTGCCGTCTGGCATGGAAATACGGCCCTCCCGGTGCTTTTGGACAACCGGCTGGAACGCATCGACATCTCGGCGGAGGAGCGCGCAGGCATTCTTACGCCGCTGACAGCAGAACTTGGCGCCCATCCGCCGGAGCTCGTTGTCCAAGGAAAAAGAGGGCCGTCCGTCATGGCGCGGCTAGCCAGATTTTTTCTGGTCATACTTCTCTTCATCGGCGGCGTTTTCGGCTATTGGATCTGGTATGTGACCAGCGCCGGCTCGCAATTCACATCGCCCGCCATGGATCTCAACAATATGATGCCGGCGCCTCTCAACCGCTGGGGCTGCGATCAGTTGAAGAAGCGTTTCGGCGATCAACGCGCCCCGTTCGGCTGCGCCGCCGCCGACTTTACAAGCTGGAAGTGACATTCGATCAGCAGAAATGGACGCGGCCTCTCCAACGGGACCGCGTTCATTCGGACATTCTGCCTGATCATTCGCTGATCTCCGGCGCGCGAACCACACCGATGGGCGTGACGGCCGCACATTGCCGAAGACAGCTCGACCAGATGCGCCGCTCTAACTATATTCTCTGGATATAGATCGTCCCAGTTGCGGACGATGGATTAACGGAAGCGCGCAAACATGGACCAGCTCAACAGCACCGCCGCGACACTCCTCTCCAGCACGGATCGCGGCTGGAAGGGCCTGGAAGCGAATTTCCTTCGTATTCAGGCTGGCCGAACCCATGTGCCGGGGTCGCAGACGCATCGGCTCGGCATTCATTTCGGGCGGGCCGTAAATGCTTTTTGTGAGTGCGACGGCCGTCAATACCGCCGTCGGCAGGCGCATGGCGATATCGATATCGTTCCTGCCGGACTCGATGGCTGGTGGGAAGATGACGGGGACTGCACCATTCTACGCCTGAATATCCAGCACGAACTCCTTCAATCCGCCGCAGAAGCGCTCGGCAGAAATTCGGATGCGGTTTCTCTGGCACCAAAATTCCAGCTTCGGGATTCGCGGATTGAATCGATCGCCTGGGCGATCAAGGCCGAAATCGAGTCGCCGGTCCCGTCGGACAAAACCTATGCGGAAGCGCTGGGATTGGCGCTGTCGATCCGCCTGATAGAAGGCGGCGAACAGACTTCGGTCGGCACAGCCGCGATAGGCGCCACTTTGACAAACCGCCATCAACGACGCCTGGTGGATTTCATCGAAGCCCATATCGATCAGTCGCTGTCTCTTGGCGATCTTGCCGCGACGGTCGGTCTCAGCGTATCGCATTTGAAGCCACTCTTTCGCGCCACTTTCGGCGTGCCGGTTCATCACTATGTGCTGACGCGCCGGATCGAGCGCGCCAAATTGCTCATCCTCTCCACCGACATGCCGCTCGCCGAAATCGCTTTGGCGACAGGGTTTGCCCATCAGAGCCACATGACGCATTGGATGCGGCGCATCCTCGGCCTCACCCCCGGCATGCTGAGCCGGATGCATTCATGACTTCGATTGTCGTCCAAACCTGCAATTGACCATCCGGATCTGTGCGATCCCGCGAGCATACATGGCTAGACTGCAGGAAAATCGACAGGAGAAGATGCAATGCACGCAATTCTGGGCGCCACCGGCAAGGTTGGCCGCACGACCATCGCCGCCCTGCGCAAGGCTGGCGTTCCCGTTCGCGCAGTTCTGCGTGACGGCTCGAAAGCACAGGCCCTTTTGGATCTTGGCTGCGAGATCGCCATTGCCGATATACATGATCATCGGGCGCTGACGGCCGCATTCGAGGGGGCGAGCGCCGTCCAGATCATTTGCCCGGTCGATATTCGCGCCGCTGAAGCCTATTCCAGCATGATACGAGTGGTGGACTGCCTTGGCGAAGCGCTGTCAGCCGCCAAGCCGCGAACCATTCTTGCCATTTCCGACTATGGCGCGCAGCATAGCTCTGGCACCGGCGTCACCTTGATCTTCCACGCGCTTGAAACACGGCTGCGTCGGCTGGAGACCGAAAGGCTTATCCTGCTGCGATCGGCCGAGCACATGGAGAACTGGGCACGTCTGGCAAAGGTAGCGGCGGATAGCGGCCGATTGCCGAGCTTCTATCATCCGCTGACCAAGCTTCTTCCGACCATCTCCGCCTATGACGTGGGTTCGATCGCGGCCGAACTGCTTTTGGAAAAGCAGGACACCGCGCTAAGGATTGTTCATGCCGAAGGTCCTCGGCGTTATACGCCGAATGGCGTTGCGGCGGCCATCGGCTTGCTAGCCGGGCGCGAGATCGTTGCCAAACCGCTTCCCCAGACCGAATGGCAAGCCGCACTCATGCGGGCGGGTCTTTCCGAAGACTATGCGCGACTACTGGTCGAACTTTATACCGCCCACAATGCAGACCGAATAGATGTCGAAAAAGATGTGGGCGAGATCCGTCGAGGTACAATCGAATTGGTGGAGGTGTTGCGGCGGATTCTCAGCGCATGAGGATTCCCGAACGCCTGGAACAGGCCATTTGCTGCCCTGCGCACGATCTCAGCAGCGCGGGATTGTCAGCACAACGGTCGTGCCGCCACCCTTGCGGCTGTCGATCGTCGCGTGGCCGCCATGCGCCTCGGCGATCGCCTTGACGACGGCGAGGCCGAGGCCTGACCCGCCGCCTCTTCGCGTTCTCGCATCGTCGGCCCTCCAGAACCGCTCAAAGGCCCGTTCGCTTTCCGCAGCCGTCATGCCGGGGCCGTCATCCGAAACCATGATGACGGACAGGTTGCCGGCCTCCTGAGAGGCTACACTCAACCTCGAGCCCGGAGCGTAGCGTGCGACATTGTCGATGAGCGCAAGCATTGCCTGCCGGATGCGCGCCCGATCGGCAATCACCGGCATCTTCTGCAAGTCGGTTTCAATCCTGATGCTGAGGCTGGCAAGCGCCGGCCCAACGGAATCGATGATGTCTGCGATTTCTTCTCCAACGTCGAAACGCGATTGCTGCAGCTCCATGCGCCCGGCATTCATCAGCGAAAGCGTCCTGAGGTCGTCGACGATGCGCGTCAGAGCATCGATATGTCCGATCAATCCGCGGAATACCTCCTGGCTCGGCTCGAACACCCCATCCGCCAGCCCCTGCATGCGCCCACGCAGGATCGTCAGCGGCGTGCGCAACTCGTGCGCGATGGCCGAATTCGAATATTGGAGCTCCTTTTCCGCCCTTTGCAGCTCCTCTGCCATCCGATTGAAATCGTTGATCAGACGGTCAGCTTCGCCGAAATTGCCTTCGCCGGTCGCCCGTCCCGCGAAGTCTCCATCCGCGATAAGGCGCGCAGCCTCCGTCACGGCCGTCAGAGGCTTGACGAGACGCCGGGCAAGCCGCCATCCGACATAAGCGCCGACGGCCTGGCCAATTGCCACGTTGATGCCGAGCACGACGAAATCGCTGACGGCCCAGTCGTCCGGCGGAGCGGAGTCCTTGAACAGCCATTCGTAGACATAGCCGTAGATCAGGAAGCCGAAAAACATCACCGACAGAGCGACGAAGGCGACGATGGTCGTCGACCAGATGATTTGCCTGTTAAGGCTGTTGCTAACCGAAATCGCCAAGGCGGTAACCTACTCCCCTGACGCCATTGAGAAGTTCGCCGACACCGGCGGCATCGAGCTTGCGGCGAAGTTTGCTCATGTGGCTGTCGACGGTGCGGTCAAGTGCATCGCCTTCGGGAAGGCAGGCATCGACGATCTCGCCGCGTTCGAAGGCCCTGTTCGGAAACCCAGCCATATATTCGAGGATGCGGAATTCGGTGCGCGTCAGGTTCAACGATATGCGGCTTTCGCCGTCCTCAACGACGGCCATGTGGGCGATCGGATCGATTGCGAGCCTGCCGACCCGCAGCACCTTGTTCGCAGCACTTCCCGTCGCCCGTCTCAGAACCGCCCGCGCCCGGGCGACCACCTCGACCGGGTTGAACGGCTTGACCACATAGTCGTCGGCGCCGGAGCGCAGCCCATGCAGCTTGTCGAGATCGTCGGCAAGTGCCGTGACCATGATAACAGGCGTATCGCCTCTTTGGCGGATGGTGGCAAGCACGGTGTGACCGTCGAGTTTCGGCAGCTTGACGTCGAGGACGACGAGATCGGGCCGCAGCCGCTGGTGATGGGAAAGCCCGATCTCGCCATCCGAAGCCGTCAGCACACGAAACCCCTCGCGCTCAAAATAGCGTTCAAGAATATCGGAGATTTCCGGCTCGTCCTCGACGATCAATATCAATGCATTTTCCATCCAAGGCTCCTTTACCGGATAGAAACGTCAGACAGGGCCTGCGCGTCAACATTCCTCTGCCCTCCTCCATAAAACCTCCACAAAACGTCGACCGAAGGCCAACAATCCCAATGTTTGCTTAGCCTCGGACGAAAGTGCCATTCGCGCCCGGCGTTGAAGCGGCTCCTTTCGAATGAGTTCATGCCGTCGAGACGCGGAGCGACGATCTCCTCGCGCCACAGTCAATTGGGAATACATCTATGCGATCTGCAATCGAACTGCCTTGCGGGAAGGCGATATTGGCGGCAATGGCGATGCTTATGCTGGTTTCCAGCCAGGCTTACGCGCAGGAGAGCAGCGAAATGCCCGCTCCCACAGTCGGTGTCCTGGAAATCAAGGCGCATCCGGTGCCTGTCATGAGCGAGCTTCCAGGGCGCATCGCCGCGACCCGGGTCCGAGGTGCGTGCTCGCGTCTCGGGCATTCTCCAGGAGCGCGTCTTCGAGCAGGGCAGCCTCGTCCATAAGGGCGACGTTCTCTACCGGATCGATCCGAAGCTGTTTCAGGTGCGGGTGGCGAGCGCCAGGGCGGCCTTGCAGAAGGCGAAGGCCGTCCAGGCCAATGCGGGGCAACAGCTGGAACGCCAGCGCTCGTTGCGAGAGCGCAATGTCTCGACCGCCGTCGACTATGATACAGCCGCCGTCAATCTCGCACAGGCCGACGCCGATGTCGCGGCTCAGCAAGCCGCCCTCGACGAAGCTGAGATCAATCTGGACTACACCGAGGTAAAAGCGCCCATCACCGGCATCATCGGTGGCGCTCTCGTGACCGAGGGAACGCTTGTGACCGCGGAAGGCGCGTCCAATCTCGCGCTCATCCAGCAGATCGATCCGGTCTATGCCGATTTCACGCAATCCGCGCAGGACCTCCTGGCGCTGAAGCGGGCCGTCAGCGAAGGCAAGCTGCAGAGCCCGGCACCCGGACAGGCATCCGTCGAGCTCGTGTTCGACGGTGGAAAGAGCTATTCCAAGCCAGGCAAGCTGCTGTTTTCGAACGCGAATGTGGACCCCAACACGGGACAGGTCACATTGCGTGCGGAATTTCCCAATCCCGATGGCGATCTCCTGCCGGGCATGTATGTCCGCGTGCGCATCCAGCAGGCGGTCCAGAAGAGCGGCATCACCATTCCGCAAAGGGCGGTGATGAGGGACGCCGAGGGCAATCCGCAAATTTTCGTGATCTCCGCCGACCAAACAGCACAGGTGCGCAACATCGCCCTCGGCACGTCTCTCGGCGCCGAATGGATCGTGCTTTCCGGGCTGAAGGATGGCGAAACCATCATAGCGGACGGCGTCCCGAAGGTCACGCCCGGTGGCAAGGTCGTCACCGAACCGTGGACGCCGCCAAGCGCCGAGCCGAACACCTCAGACCAGGCCGCAAAGTAATCAAATCATGGCACAGTTCTTTATCAGGCGACCCGTCCTCGCATGGGTCTTTGCTTTCTTCATCATGATTGCGGGGATCATTACCATCCCGATATTGCCGGTCGCGCAATATCCCGCCGTCGCTCCTCCGCAGCTTTCCATTTCCGCCTCCTACCCCGGCGCCTCGCCGCAGGAAATCTATCAGGGCGTGACCCGGCTGATCGAGCAGGAGCTGAACGGCGTCCACGGCATCGCCTATTTCGAGTCGACCTCCGACAATTCCGGCTCGGTGAGCATCAACGCCACCTTCGTCTCCGGAACCGATATCGGCAAGGCGACCGTCGACGTGCAAAATGCGGTGCGGCGCATCGAGGCGCGACTGCCGCAGGCCGTTCGCACGCAAGGCATTCAGGTCGAAGAAGCCAGTGCCGGCTTCCTGCTGATCGCGGCTCTGACCTCGACCGACGGCAAGTTGGATGAGATCGCGCTCGGCGACTACATCAACCGCAATATCCTCGGAGAGCTGCGCCGCCTTCCCGGTGTTGGCCGTGCGCAGGTCTTCGCCTCGCAGCGGGCGCTGCGCGTCTGGATCGACCCGGACAAGATGGTCGGCCTCCATCTGACGGCGGCCGACATCAGCGCGGCAATCGCCGCCCAGAACGCGCAGGTCGCAGCCGGTCAGATCGGCGCGACGCCCAATCCGGTCAGCCAGGATCTGACCGCCACCGTGATCGTCGAGGGCCAGCTCAACAGCGCGAAGCAATTCGGTGACATCATCCTTCGCGCCAATCCCGACGGTTCGACCGTGCGCCTGCGCGACGTCGCCCGCGTCGAGGATGGCGCGGAAACCTACTCGACTGCAAGCCGGCTCAACGGCAATCCGAGCGCCGGCCTTGCCATCCAGCTTTCCTCGACCGGCAACGCCGTTGCCGTCTCGGGGGCCGTTAAGGCGAAGATGGACGAGCTGTCGAAGTTCTTCCCGAAAAGTGTCGAGTACTCGATCCCCTATGACACCAGCCCCTTCGTCAATGCCTCGATCGAGAAGGTCGTGCACACGCTCATCGAGGCGATCGTGCTCGTCTTCATCGTGATGTTCGTCTTCCTGCAAAACTTCCGCTACACGGTCATCCCGACGCTCGTCGTGCCCGTTGCCCTGCTCGGAACCTGCGCCATCATGTATGCGACAGGATTCTCCATCAACGTGCTGACCATGTTTGCCATGGTGCTTGCGATCGGCATCCTCGTCGATGACGCCATTGTCGTGGTCGAGAATGTCGAGCGTATCATGGCCGAAGAGGGTTTGCCGCCGAAAGCCGCGACGCAGAAGGCAATGAAGCAGATCACCGGCGCCATCCTCGGCATCACGCTGGTGCTGTCCTGCGTCTTCATTCCGATGGCATTCTTCCCGGGAGCTTCCGGCATCATCTATCGCCAGTTCTCGCTGACGATGGTCGTCTCGATCATGTTCTCCGCCTTCCTGGCGCTGTCGCTGACGCCGGCGCTCTGCGCCACCTTCCTGAAAAGCCGATCGACGGAAATCATCATGAGAAGAAGGGGCTCGGCGGGTGGTTCAATCGCAAGTTCGACGGAATGACGGCGGGCTACACCAAGACGGCTGCCGGCCTTGCGCGCCGGTCGGGACGCGTGATGGCCGTCTATCTCGCACTTGCCGTCGGTCTCGGCTACCTCTTCGTCAACCTGCCTGGTTCCTTCGTGCCGGAGGAAGACCAGGGCATTCTGATCATTGACGTCCAGGGACCGCCGGAGGCGAGCGCCAACCGCACGATCGCGTCGCTGAAGCAGATCGAGGCGATTTTCAAGGCCGAACCGGCCGTCGAAAACGTCTTTGCCGTCCAGGGTTTCAGCTTCGCCGGAAACGGGCCGAACTCGGCCATCGCCTTCGTTACGCTCAAGGACTGGGCCGTACGGCCGGCGGGCAGCTCGGTGCCGGAAATCGCAGAGCGCGTCAACGCGCAGCTCGCCGGATTGAAGGACGCCACCTCCTATGCCCTTTCGCCGCCGCCAATCGAAGGTTTCGGAACGACGAGCGGCTTCTCCTTCCGGCTCCAGGATCGCGCCGGGCGCGGACAGAAGGCGCTCAAGCAAGCTGCGGAAGAATTGATGGCAAAGGCGGCCAAGAGCAGCGTGGTGACGAACGTCCGCGTCGAGGGCATGCAGGAAGCCGCCCAGATCCTGCTGGCGATCGACCGCGAGAAGGCGAACACCTTCGGCGTCGGCTTCACCGACATCAACGATGCGATCACCGCAAGCCTCGGCTCCTCCTATATCAACGACTATCCGAATGCCGGCCGCATGCAGCAGGTCATCGTGCAGGCGGATGGCCGCAGCCGCATGCAGGTGGAAGACATGATGAAGCTGAACGTCCGCAACGCCAGCGGCGGGATGGTGCCGCTGGCATCCTTCGCGATCGCTGATTGGCGCAAGGGCGATCCGCAGATTGTCGGCTACAATGGTTATCCGACCGTCCGTATCACCGGCGAGGCAGCAGCAGGCAAGTCTTCGGGTGCCGCGATTGCCGAGATGGAACGCCTCGCATCCGAACTTCCTGACGGTTTCGGCTACGAGTGGTCCGGTCAGTCGCGCGAGGAAATCGCCTCCGGCAGCCAGGCGCCGATCCTCTTCGCCTTCAGCATCCTCTTCGTCTTCCTGCTGCTGGCGGGCCTCTATGAGAGCTGGTCGATCCCGCTGTCGGTCATGCTTGTCGTACCACTCGGCATTGTCGGCTGCGTATTGGCGGCGATCCTCCGCGACATGCCGAACGACCTCTATTTCAAGGTCGGGCTCATCGCGATCATCGGCCTGTCGGCGAAGAACGCCATCCTGATCGTCGAGTTCGCAAGGGATTATTACGCACAAGGCAAGTCCCTGTTGGATTCAGCGGCCGAGGCTGCTCGCGTCCGCTTCCGCCCGATCGTGATGACCTCGCTTGCCTTCACGCTTGGCGTCGTGCCGCTGGCGATCGCAACGGGTCCCAGTGCCGCCAGCCAGAATGCGATCGGCACGGGCGTCCTTGGCGGCATGATCTCCGCAACGGTCCTTGCCGTCTTCTTCGTCCCGGTCTTTTTCGTCTTTGTGCTGTCCCTCCTCCGGACCAAGAGACCGGCCGAAGAGAAGGGTGCGGGCGCCGACGTCCCGCCCGCACCCACAGTCGATCTCCGATCTCGATGAGAAGGAAAATGACCTTCCAAGACCGCCTTATGCCGACCGCATCATGCCGGTGATTTCGAGAACCTGCAGCTGATTGCCGCTTTTTCCGTCACCTATTCATGACGAAATGAATTGTTAGGCATCGGCTGCGGCAATCTCGGAGAACCGGCAAAGGCCGCTTTCTTCCGGGATTGGTTGGCCGCAGACTTATTCCAAATAAAACACAAAAGCTTAGCGGGCGAAATGCTGAGCACGGCTAACCAGGATTCCTTATGGCATCGGTATTGCATGCACGGTTTTTTGCAGATCATGCCGTCAGGATTGTGCCCATGCCAAACGCATGCCATTACCGTTAGCCTGAAGGACGATTTCGTGACTCCAATGGCCGAGTATCGGTCGAAAGCCGCCCCGTCGCTCCACGCCAAACCGCATCGCTACCGGAAGCATCGCTGAAATCTACCCATGAGCCCTTCTGCTAAAGAGACCCCGCAAACGAATTCGCCGTCTTCCAGCGCAATGATCGCGACACCGCATTGGCTGGCCAGCCAAGCTGGCGCGAAAGTGTTGAAGCGCGGCGGCAATGCGATCGAAGCGCTTGTTGCCGCCGGCGCTGCCTTGTCGGTTACCTATCCTCATTTCTGCGGTCTCGGCGGCGATGCCGTCTGGCTGGTGTCAGACGAGAAAGGCAATGCGCGGACTTTCCTCGGCATCGGACAGGCCGCGGCAGCCATGCCGCGGGGAGAGATACCTCTGCGGGGGCCGGCCTCTACGCTCACGACAGCATGTCTCGTCGACAGCTGGGAGAAGGCGCTGGCCTACTCCGCTGCCGAATGGGCAGGCACCGAACAATTGCCGGCCCTTCTCGACGACGCCATTGCGCTCGCCGACGGCGGATTTCAGGTCAGTCAGTCGCAGGCTTTCTGGTACGAATTCCGGCGCGATGAACTGAACGACTGGCCGGGCTTCGCCGGGCTCTTCCGATCTGGCGGCCTCCAGCACCAGCCCGCTTTGGCCCGGACGCTCGAGGCTATAGCTCGTCACGGCACCCGCGAATTCTACGAGGGCGCGCTGGCCCGGCGAATTGCGAGCGGGCTTGCCGAGGTCGGTTCTCCGCTCTCCGCCGCCGATCTCGCCGCCACGCAAACCGATATTGTCGCTCCCCTCCGGCAGGTATATCGCGACACGATACTTCTTGCTCCGCCACCGCCGACCCAAGGCATAACCACCCTCGGCATCATGGGTGTGCTCGGCCACCTGCCGATGGCAGATTTCCAGCCCGACAGCCCGGCCTATTATCATGCACTGGTCGAGGCCGTGAAACAGGCATTCCTCGATCGGCACGCCATCGCCGATCCTCGCTACGCCGCAGATGTCGCGAAACACCTTCTCGATCCGGATCGCCTTGTGGCCAAGGCTGCTGCGATCGATCCGGCATGGGCCTTGCCATGGCCGCAAGACTATCGACACGGCGATACGGCGCTGCTTGCCGCCGTGGATGCCAATGGGAGATGCGCATCACTATTGCAAAGCCTGTATTTCGATTGGGGCAGCGGCGTGGTAATCGGCGACACCGGCCTCCTCTGGCAAAACAGGGGAGCCGCCTTCAGCACCGATCCGGCAAGCCCCAATCATATCCAGCCTGGAAAGCGTCCTTTCTATACGCTCAATCCAGGTCTTGCGCTGAAGAACGGGCGACCGCATCTGGTCTATGGGACGCAAGGGGCGGACGGCCAGCCACAGACGCTGTCGCTGCTGCTCAGCCTGCTGATCGATCACGGCCTTGATCCCGCTGCCGCCCTTGCACGCCCGCGCTTTTTGCTCGGCCGCACATTCTCGGACAGCCGCGACAGCCTGAAGATCGAGGAAAATATTGGCGCCGAATTGGTGTCGGCCCTTGCCGCCATGGGGCATGAGATCTCGACAATCGAGGCTTTCAGTCCGCTTGGCGGCCAAGCCGGTGTCATCCGCATCGGAAACGACGGATCGATCGACGGCGCGCATGATCCGCGCAGCGATGGAGGCGCGATCCTACTTTGAGCGCCAGCGATCAACAATTCGATCTCATCATCCGTAACGTTCGCATCGCGGAGGACGGCGATTTCGTCGACATCGCAGTTCGGGGCGACCGGATCGCAGCCATAGAACCCCGCATTCGATGCGACGCGGTATCGCACGTCGACGGCGAGGGAAGCTTCGCCTTCGGCGGATTTGTCGATACCCATATCCATCTCGACAAGGCCTGCATTCTCGACCGCTGCGCAATTTGCGAGGGTACGTTGAGCGAGGCCGTGCAGGAAGTCGCCAAAGCCAAGGTAAGCTTTAAAGAAGCCGATGTTTATTCGCGCGCTGCACGTGTTGTCGAGAAGGCGATTTCCCACGGCACCACGAGGATGCGAACCTTCGTCGAGATCGATCCGCGCGCAGGCTTCCGCTCCTTTGAAGCGATCAAGCGTATCCGTGGGGATTATGCTTTCGCGATCGACATCGAAATCTGCGCCTTTGCTCAAGACGGGCTCACGAATGAGCCGCAAACATACGACATGCTCGACGCCGCACTTGCGGATGGTGCAGATCTGGTGGGAGGCTGTCCTTATACGGATCCCTCTCCCGGCCGGCATGTGGACATGATTTTCGCATTGGCATCAAAGCACAATGTTGCGGTCGACTTTCATCTCGATTTCAGTCTCGATCCGGGTCGAACCGATCTGCCCAAGGTGATCGACGCGACGCTCCGTCATGGCTGGCAGGGTCGCGTATCGATTGGCCACGTCACCAATCTGTCGGCTATGCCACAGGCACAGCTGCTTGCCATCGCCGATCGCCTTGCACGGGCCGGGATCGCTCTATCCGTGCTACCGGCAACCGATCTGTTCCTCATGGGCCGGGGCCAAGACCGCCTGGTTCCACGTGGTGTAGCGCCGGCCCATCTGCTCGCCGAAAGAGGGGTCGCCACGTCGATTGCGACCAACAATATTCTTAATCCCTTCACGCCCTATGGCGACGCTTCGCTAATTCGCATGGCTAATCTTTACGCCAATGTGGCCCAGCTTTCGCGTGACGAAGATATGGCCTTGGTTTTCGACATGGTGAGCGGAATGGCAGCGGGCCAACTCGACGGCAGCACGCGTCTCCAGGCCGGCGGCGAAGCGACGATCGTTCTCCTCGACAGCGCCGGCCCCAGTGCGGCCGTGCGCGAGATTGCTCGTGTGATTGCCGGCTGGAAAAAGGGGCGCAAGAGCTTCGACAATGGTCGCCCTATGCTTCACAAACCGATCTAGAACGACCGCGCCATTCCATCGGGGACCGAAGTCGTCCACGATGGAAGAAGCGAGGCGGGCAGCGCAATTGGATACCCCGTTAAGGCCGAAAGATCAGTCATACCGCTCCAGGAACTCCGAGACCGTCTTCAGGCAAAGATCCTTCTCTTCGACATGCGGCATATGGCTCGAATTTTCAAAGAGCACCCACTCGCAGCCCCTCACACGATCGACATAGGGCTTGACCACCAGAGGCGTCGCCTCGTCATATTTGCCTGAGATCAGCAAGGTCGGCGCCTCGATGAGCGGAAGCCTGTCTTCGATCGTCCAGTCCTTCATCGTGCCGATGACGTGAAACTCGGTCGGGCCATTCATGTTGCGGTAGACGGTATTGTCCTCGTCCATGGTGGCGAAGGTGCGGGCAACCTCCTCCGGCCAGGGCACGACGCGGCAGACATGGCGATCATAGAAGACGCGGGAGGCAGTGATATATTCCGGATCGGTGATCGTGCCGGCGCGTTCGTGCTTCAATAATGTGTCCTGCACCTCTTGCGGCAGCTCCTCGCGAAGGCGATTCGCTTCTGCGACCCAAGTATGCATGTTGGCCGGCGAATTGGCGATCACCAATGCCTTCAGCCCCTTCGGTCGACGCACCGCATGTTCGGCACCCAGCATGCCGCCCCAGGACTGTCCGAGAAAGGCATAGCGATTCTGAATGCCGAGGTGCCTCAGCAGCGTGTCCAGCTCATCGAGGAAAAGCGCCGGTGTCCAGAAATCAGGGCCTTTCTCTGGCAGGCGCGTGGATTTGCCGTTGCCGAGTTGATCGTAGTGAATGACGGCGCGGCCATCGATTTCGGCAATGCCCTTGAAGCTGTCGACATAATCATGAGTGCAGCCAGGCCCTCCATGGGCGACGACGAGCGGCAGCCTGCCGGAATCGAGCGAACCGGTGATGCGGTACCATGTCCGGTATTCGCGAAAGGGCAGAAAGGCTTTCTGCGTCGGGATTGCGGCCACGTGTCTCTCCATCTCCAGGCTACGATGGAGCAGACCATAACGCGACCGAAACGGCTGCGGCAGCTATCAGAAGTTATAGGATGGCTGCACGTCCAGCAGCCGATAATGCGTGGCGCGGACGACCGCCTGCGTGCGGTTCTTGGCGCCGAGCTTCTTTGCCGCGGCGTTCAAATGCATGACGACAGTCGGCACCGAGCGATCGATAATGCGGGAAATCTCCTTGGCGGAATAGCCCTCGGCGGAATAGCGCAGGCATTCCCTCTCGCGCTCAGTCAGCCGGATCTTGCCGACACTTAGCGCTGCGGTGTCGAAGAGCGAATAGGCCGTCTCGTGGAAGACATGCGCAAGCAGGTTGAAATCGGCGATATAACGCAGGGCGTCGCGCTCGAACTCCTTGTTGGCACCAAAGCGAATTCCCGTGACCGTCGCGTAATCACCGCGCGGCATGTGCACCGGCACCGTGACACCCGTCGACATGTCGCGCTCGCTCAGGTAGCGCGCAACGGGAACCGTGGCCTCGCTCATGAAGCGCTTGATCAGCGTATCGGCGTCGGGATCATAATTCCAGAAGAAGGGCGCCGAGGTTCGTAGCGCCACCTGCTGCACCGGATCGATGCGGAAATAGCCGCGATCGAACCAGTATTCATACATGTCGTCGGAGATGTTCCTGAGCTTTAAAAGCGATGGGATCATGATCTTGCCGTCGAGGTCGTAGGGAACCGGCGAATAATCGTAGATCAAAGCCTCGAAGCCGATTGCCTTCATACCCTCGAAGATATGGTCGATGCGGCCGTCCAGCGTCTGATGCGCCGTGAACTGGCGCCTGATGGTTCCGATTTGATCGAACATGCAGCGGTTCCAATCTGTGCCTGCGACCTCCCAACCTATCACTTCTTATAGCTGGTGCCGAGCGCGGTTTAAGGTAAAAATTTAGCCATGCTCAAATATTGAGCAAGCAGAATCTTTCGCCGGAGTTGTCAATGTGGCGTGAAATTGAGCCGGAGGCGCGGCATGTCGTCGAGGTCGATGGCTACAAGGTGGTTGCCTATAGCTTTGGCAGCGGCCCTGAGACGGTCTTCTGCCTGAACGGCGGCCCCGGCCTGCCCTGCGACTATCTGCGCGAGGCTCATTCCTGCCTGATCGACAAGGGGTACAGGGTCGTTGCCTTCGACCAGCTCGGCACCGGCGCCTCAGACCGCCCGACCGACAAGGGTCTATGGAGCATTGGCCGCTACGTGGAGGAGACCGAGACCGTCCGCAAGGCGCTCGGTCTCGGCAAGGTCCATATGCTCGGCCACTCCTGGGGCGGCTGGCTGGCGATCGACTATGCGCTGACCTATCCCGAGAACTTGCAGACGCTGATCCTCGAAGATACTGTCGCGGACATGCCGCATCTAATTTCGGAGCTGGAGCGGCTGCGCGCGGTACTCGGCCCGGAAACGGTCGCGATGATGCAGAAGCACGAGGCGCAAGGCACCTATAACCACCCCGAATATCTCGCCGCCGTCACCATCCTCAACTATCGCCATGTCTGCCGCCTGCCGGAATGGCCGGCACCTGTCCGCCGCTCGCTCGACGATTGGAACATGGGTCCCTACGAGACGATGCAGGGACCGAACGAATTTCTCTATATCGGCAATCTCAAGGACTGGAACCGCATTCCGGACCTTCCGCAACTTGCCATGCCGGTGCTGATCACGGCGGGCGAACATGACGAGCTGACGCCGGCCTGCGCACTCAGGATGAAGCTTGCCTTGAAGGATGCCGAACTCAAGGTCTTCGCTAATGCTAGCCACATGCCCTTCTATGAGAACCCGTGGGATTACTATCCGGCGCTCCTCGATTTCCTGTCACGGCATAGGGCAAGCTGATGCAAGTTAAGGTGATCCAATCCCGCCGACGACAAGGGGGCGATCGCCGCCATGCATCGCTATAGATTCGTACTGACACGGCCGCTGCAATTCCTGCCCGTCCTCTTCGGCATCAGCGTCATCACCTTCGTTCTGGTCCGCCTCATTCCCGGCGATCCCGCGCGCAATATCCTCGGTACGCGCGCCACGCCTGCCGCACTTGCCAGCATTCGCGCGCAATATGGCCTCGATCAGCCGATGTGGCTGCAATATTTCTATTTCATCAAAAACCTCGGCAATGGCGAGATGGGCAAATCGATCCTCTACAAGATCGACGTGCTGCCGCTGATTTCGACCCGGATCGAGCCGACGATCGCACTGGTCGTCTCGAGCGTCATCCTGTCGATCCTGATTGCCGTGCCGATGTCGGCGATCGCCGCGCGCAATGTTGGGCGCGCACCGGATCATATCGTGCGCGTCGTCTCGACCTTCGGCATCGGCTTTCCGCCCTTTTGGCTGGGGCTGATGATGATCATCCTCTTCAGCGTCCAGCTCGGCGTCCTGCCGGTCTCGGGCTACGGCTCGACGATCGGCGAGAAGATCGCCCATCTCATCCTGCCGGCCCTGACGGTTGCGCTATCGCTTTCGACGGTGCTGACCCGCAGCCTGCGGGCGGCGATGATCGAATCTCTTAAATCGGATGTTGCGACTGCGGCCCGCGCCCGCGGCATGCCGGAGGGTATCGTCTTCTGGCGGCATGTCGTGCCGAACTCGCTGGTGCCATCAATCAACCTGCTCGCCGTCAACATCGGCTGGCTGATCGGCGGCACGGTCGTCGTCGAAAGCGTCTTTGCCCTGCCCGGCATGGGACAGCTGCTGGTGCGCGCCATCTTCTCGCGCGACTACATGGTCGTCCAGGGTGTTGCGATGGTCTTTGCCTGCGCCACGGTGCTGGTCAACTTCCTCGCCGATATCGTCACGGTCGCCGCCGATCCGCGGGTGAAGCTATGAGCATCGACACGGCGGCGACCACTTCCCCCGGCTGGAACAGGTTTTTTGGGAAACACCTGACGCTGACGCTCGGCGGCGGCATCCTTCTGTTCTTCCTCCTTCTGGCGATTTCAGCGCCAATTGTCGCGCCCTATGACCCAATCTTCCAGAATGCCGATATGCGCCTGCAGGCGCCGTCGTTCCTGCATCCGTTCGGCGCGGACAATTTCGGACGCGACATTCTTTCCCGCGTTATCTGGGGTGCGCGCATCGATCTGCAGATCGCCGTCATTGGCGTGCTCTTCCCGTTTCTGATCGGCACCACGGTCGGCACCATCGCCGGCTTTTTCGGCGGCCTTATTGACGCGATCTTCATGCGCATCGTCGATATTATCTTGGCCTTCCCCTTCCTGGTGCTGATGCTGTCGATCATCGCCATTCTGGGACCGGGACTGAGCAGCTTCTATATTGCCATGGCCCTGGTCGGCTGGGTCTCCTATGCCCGCCTCATCCGCGCGCAGATGCTGATGCTGAAGGGCAGCGATTATGCCGTTGCTGCCGTCAGTCTCGGCTTCAGCCGGCCTAGGATCATGTTCCGCCACCTGCTGCCGAACGCCATTGCCGGCTCGATCGTCTTTTCCATGTCGGATGCCGTTCTGGTGCTCCTGAGCGGCGCGGCCGTCAGCTATCTCGGCCTCGGGGTTCAGCCGCCACTTGCCGAATGGGGTGTCATGGTGGCGGAAGGCCAGAGCTTCATCACCACGGCCTGGTGGATCACGCTGTTTCCCGGCCTGTCCATCGTCTGCCTCGCCTTCGGCTTCAGCATGCTGGGCGATGCACTCGGCGAGCTGCTGGGGTTGCATGAATGAGCGACTCCCTGCTCTCCGTTCGAGACCTCGTGGTCAAGGCAAGACTCGATGGTGGCACCCGCACGCTGATCGACAGCGTTTCGCTCGATCTCGGCAAGGGCGAGATTCTCGGCCTTGTCGGCGAGAGCGGCTCGGGCAAGAGCCTCTTGTGCCGCTCGCTGGTGCGGCTGCTACCCTCGTCGCTTCTGAAGATCGAAAGCGGCTCCATTCGCCTCGAACGGCGAGAGCTCACAGAAATCAGTGATGCCGAGATGCTTAAGGTGCGTGGCGGCGAGATCGGCATGATCTTCCAGAATCCGACGAGCCATCTCGATCCTGTCATGCGCATCGGCGACCAGATCGCCGAAGGCATCCGCTACCATCAGGGGCTCAAAACGCGCGAGGCGCGCGCAGCCGCAACCGAGATCCTTGCGCAGGTCGGCTTTCCTGATCCCAAAAGACAGTATGACAGCTATCCGCACGAGTTTTCCGGCGGAATGCGGCAGCGTGCCATGATCGGCGTCGCGCTCTCCTGTAACCCTAAGGTCCTCATCGCCGATGAGCCGACGACGGCGCTCGACGTCACCATCCAGGCGCAGATCCTGCGGCTGCTGATCGACATTCGCGACAAGCGCGGGCTTTCGATCATCCTCATCACCCACGATCTCGGCATCGTCGCCCAGACCTGCGACAGGATCGCCGTCATGCGCAGCGGCCGGCTGCTTGAACAGGGTCCCAAAAGGACGATCCTCAGCCGGCCTGAAAATCCCTATACGATCGATCTGATCAACAGCCACCCTTCCCTGCCCGACGAAGTGGCGATGGCGCAGCCGGAACCCACAAGGCCGGCGAGGTCAGCCAAGCCGCTTCTCGAAATCGATGACCTGCGTGTCGACTTCAGGGTCGGCGGCGGTTTCTTAAAGGGCAGCGGGGCAAAGACGGTCAGCGCCGTTTCCGGCGTCAGCCTGCAGGTCATGCCGGGCGAAACCATCGGCATCGTCGGCGAATCCGGCAGCGGCAAGAGCACGCTTGCGCGCGCCGTCCTCGGCCTTACCCCGATCTCCTCCGGTCATGTGACTTTCGACGGTATCGATCTGACCCAGCAGAAGAGCGCCGGCCTGGCAAGGCTCCGGCGCGAAACGGCCATGGTCTTCCAAGACCCGTTCAACGCACTCAACCCGCGCCTGACGATCGGCCAGACGCTTGCCGAGGTGCTGAAAGTCCAGGGCAAGGTCGCAAAGGCTGAGATCCCCGCACGCATCGGCGAATTGCTCGATCTCGTCGGGCTGGAGCGCGAATTCGCCGATCGCAAGCCGCGCAGCATGAGCGGCGGCCAATGCCAGCGCGCCGGCATTGCAAGGGCACTTGCGGTCAACCCGAAGCTCATCATCGCCGACGAATGCGTGGCTGCCCTCGATGTCACCATCCAGGCGCAGATCATCGATCTCTTCCGTGAGCTGACGCGCAGGATGAACCTGACCTTGATCTTCATCGCCCACGACCTCGCCATCGTGCGCAATCTCTGTGAGCGGACCGTCGTGATGTATCGCGGCGAGATCGTCGAGGAAGGCCGCTCGCAGGAAATCTTCTCCCACCCGAAACATGCCTATACCGCGGCGCTCATTGCAGCCATTCCCGATATCGATCCGGACAAGCCCTTACATGGCAAACGCGACGCGGCACCGGCCGGGCAGATCCAATCAGCCAAACGCATGCGATAACAACGAAGGGAACGAATTCATGATGAATAAGTGGAAGACAATTGGGCTTGCCGCAATTCTCGTCGCCTTGACATTGAGCGCGAGCTATGCAGAAGCCGCCGGTGTGCTGACCATCGGCCGCCGCGAGGATTCGACGACGTTCGATCCAATCAAGACGGCGCAGAATATCGACAACTGGGTGTTCTCCAACGTCTACGACGTGCTGGTGCGCGTCGACAAGACGGGCACGAAGCTGGAACCGGGTCTAGCGGAAAGCTGGACGACCTCGGATGAAGGATTGACCTACGTCTTCAAGATCCGCGATGCGAAATTTTCCGATGGCTCGCCGCTGACGGCTGATGATGCGGCCTTCAGCCTTCTGCGCATCCGCGACGATCCGGCGTCGCTCTGGAGCGATTCCTACAAGGTTATCGATACCGCCGTCGCGACTGATCCACACACGCTGACGATCAAGCTCAAGCACGCATCGGCCCCCTTCCTGTCGACGCTTGCGCTTCCAAATGCCTCAGTCATCTCGAAGGCCGGCATGCAATCCTTAGGCGCTGATGCTTATGCGGAAAAGCCGATCGCCTCCGGCGCCTTTTCCGTCGAGGAATGGCGCCGCGGCGATCGTATCATCCTGAAGAAGAACCCGAATTTCTGGCAGGCCGACCGCGTCAAGCTCGACGGCGTCGAATGGATCTCTGTACCGGACGACAACACGCGGATGCTGAACGTGCAGGCCGGCCAGCTCGATACCGCCATTTTCGTTCCGTTCTCGCGCGTGGAAGAACTGAAAAAGGACCCAAACCTCAACGTGCTGATCGATCCGTCCACGCGTGAGGATCACCTGCTGATCAATCACGCCCATGGCGACCTCGGCAAGAAGGAAGTCCGCCAGGCCCTCGACATGGCGATCGACAAGAAGGCGATCGTCGACGCCGTTACCTTCCATCAGGGCACGGTCGCCAATTCCTATATTCCAAAGGGTGCCTTGTATTACTATGCGGATAATCCGCAACGCCCCTACGATCCGGAGAAGGCCAAGCAGATGCTTTCGGCGGCAGGCGTCTCCAATCTCACTGTGAAGTACCTCATTCGCGCCGGCGATGAAGTGGATGAGCAGACGGCCGTCCTGGTGCAGCAGCAGCTTGCCAAGGCCGGCATTACCGCCAACCTGCAGAAGGTCGATCCGAGCCAGGAATGGGACATGACCGTTGCCGGTGATTACGACATCTCAGTCAACTACTGGACCAACGATATCCTTGATCCGGACCAGAAGACGACCTTCGTGCTCGGTCACGATTCCAACAACAACTATTCAACCAACTACAAGAATGAGGCCGTGAAGGAGCTGGTTGCCAAGGCCCGCCTGGAGCTCGATCCCAAGAAGCGCGAAGAGATGTATGTCGATCTGCAGAAGATGGCGAAGGACGACGTCAACTGGATCGACCTTTACTACAGCCCCTACATCAACGTCGCGCGCAAGAACGTCGATAACTTCCATCAAAACCCGCTCGGCCGCTTCTTCCTGGAAGATACAGTCAAGAATTGACATGGCCCATGCTCCGCTGTCCACAGGGGCGGCGGAGCATTGCTTTGTAAGATGCCCCTTTCGCAAACCCACGAAGCGGTTATTCTGTCATCTTGATGCGAGGCAAGGATCATTGGCGAATGCACGTGCCGCAAGGTGAATTTCGGGAGCGCATGACGATACTGGGCGACCTTAACGCAGCCTCATTCGTCCCCTGGATCCAGCGTCACGCCAACAAGCTCGGGCTTTCGCAGACATTCTTCCATTCTGATGCGGACCGGATCGAACTTGAGGTCACCGGGCCTGTGGAACTAATCGACATGCTGGAAATGGGCTGCTCACTCGGTCCGATCGACGTCTGGGTAGATGAGATTCAGCGCAGGGTCATGAATGACCCGCAGCCATCGCATCTTAGAAATTCCTGATCTATTGCCTTTTATTTAATCATTGTTGCCAATGCGAATTATTTATGCAAAATCTTTGAACGCTACGGGGATGCAGGCATCAGTGCCTGCCTATGACCAGCGGCGCTAAGCCATTGGTGAAATTAGAGAGTTGAGACCATGCCATTTGATGGGGCCGGATCCTGGGCGCCAGTCGCCCTTTCCTCTGATCTGCCGCCAGGAACCGTCATACCGGCCTGGACATCGGTTGGCCCGATTGCCCTGTGGCGCAGTCAGTCGGGCCGCGCAACTGCATCTTCCGATCGCTGTCCGCATCGCGGAATGAGATTGTCGCATGGTTTCGTCCGCGGCGAAGCGCTGTCCTGCATCTATCACGGTTGGAGCTATGCGGTGTCAGGCGGATGTATTCGCATTCCCGCCCATCCGGATCTGGTTCCCCCGGAAACCATTCGTGTCGCCGTCCAGCAAATCGAAGAAGCGGGCGGCATCTTATGGGCAGCCGTCGGACAGCCGGCAACGCAGCCTCCACAGCTCGACGAACTTGTCCCATTACGCTCTCTGAGCGTGGAAGGGGATGTCGCGGCAATCGAGGCTGCGGCAGGGGCGAAGATCGATGCGAGGGGACTGATCCGCCTGCCGGAATTTCCCTGGATTGGGTTGCTTCTGGCGCCACAGGAAAAGCATACGCTCCTACTTCTCATGATCGACAGGGATCGCGGCCCGGCAGACCGCATTGCGGCGTCTCGGATTGTTGAATCCATCCGCCGTGCGGCGGAAGAGCGCCATAGGGAGATCGCGGAATGAAAGGCGGCGCCATGATGGATGAATGGTATCCTGTCGGCCTCTTCAGCCAACTCAGCGAGAAGGGAAGCAAGACCTGGCTAATGGGCGAGGCGATCGAGGTCGCGCGCGATCGGCATGGCAATGCGCAGGTGATAACTGCCGAGGGAAGAGCCCTCCCCATCCGGGTGCGGTATGGCCATGTCTGGTCTTCCCTCGGGAACCCGGAGAAGGAGCTTTTCGCCATTCCGGAGGCTGATCAGCCGGGCCGGCGCTTCGTCGATGTCGGCGTGGTCCGTGTGCGCTGCTCGCCGCTTCGCGCCGTAGAGAACTTTCTCGACATCGCGCATTTTCCCTTTGTCCACACCGACATCCTCGGTGCGGAACCGCATACGGAAGTCGAAAACTATAAGGTCGAGATCCGCGAGGGTGTCGATGAAGTCTGGGCAACGCAAGTAAAATTCTACCAGCCGCAGGCTGCAAAATCCGCGACCGGCGGCATTACCACCGAATACATGTACCGCGTGCCAGCCCCGACCTGTTCCGTCCTCTACAAGACATGCCCTCCGCGCCCCAGCGAATGGGACGTCATAACCCTGTTCGTCCAGCCTCTTGCTGAAGACCTATGCGACGTATGGCCGTGGATGGCGCTCTTCGATGGTGAAACGCCGATGACGGACCTCATCCACTTTCAGCAGACGATCTTCCTGCAGGACCGCTCGATCCTCGAGAACCAGATACCCGCGCTTCTTCCGCTCGATCCCGGCATGGAAATTCCGACAAGGGCCGACCTCACCTCGGTCGCCTACCGGCGATGGCTCAAGCGCCATAATTATACCTACGGCGCACAGTTGGTCGCACAATGAAGCTCTACGATTATGTTCTATCGCCGAGTTGCTACAAGATCCGGCTGATGGCCGCGATCCTCGGCATCAAGCTCGACATCCGGCCCGTCGACTTCCATCCCGGCGCGGAGCATCGCGGGCCGGAGCTTATGGCGCTAAATCCGGCAGGCTCCATCCCGATCCTCGAAGATGGCGATCTTGTGCTCACCGAATCCTCGGCGATGCTTGCCTATCTCGCGGCCAATTCTGCGCCGGAATGGCTGGGGCAGGATTCGCCGCAGGAGACGGCGCGCGTGCAGCAGTGGCTCTCCTTTTCGCATCGTCTGACAGCCAATCTTGGTGGCGCGCGGCTCCACGAAATGCTCCTGCGACCAGGAGATATCAAGACATTGCAGGCGCAAGGGGTTGCTGCCCTGCGCGAGCTCGAAGCTGGCCTCTTCGAACAGGGCGAGCGCGGCATGCAATTCCTTGCAGCAAGCCGGGCGACGATCGCCGATATCGCCTGCTTTCCCTATGTCGCGCTTGCGCCCGACGGCGGCATCTCGCTTGACCCCTACCCGTTGATCCGGCTCTGGATGCGCGCCATCCGCAGCCTGCCCGGTTTCATCGAAATGCCCGGCATTCACCGCCTGCATGAGCTGAAACCCGATCCGCACCAGGTGGCGCAGAGGTGATGGAATGACCGGCTATCTTCTGAAAAATTGCACGGCTGTGATCGTCGATGAGGGCAAGGGACCGAGCGTACGCCGAAACGTCGACCTGCTCACCAACGGCCCGGCGATCCAGGCGATCGGCGAAAACCTGTCGCTGAATGCCCTGCCCGAGGGCACGATCGCCCAGGACGCATCCGGTTGGTTCGTCTATCCGGGGCTCGTCAACACCCATCACCACTTCTTTCAGTGCTTCGTGCGCAACCGGGCCGACCTCGACTGGACGAAACTTTCCGTCATCGAATGGCTCGACCGCATCTATCCGATCTTCTCGCGGCTGACGGAGGACTGTTTCTATCATTCCTCGGTCACCGCTATGGCCGAGATGATCAAGCACGGATGCACCACCGCCTTCGATCATCAATATTGCTTCCCTCGCCACGCGGGAAAACGCCTGATCGATCGCCAGTTCGAAGCGGCAGAATTGCTCGGAATGCGCTTTCACGCAGGCCGCGGCGGCAACACCCTGCCGAAGTCCGAGGGGTCGACGATCCCGGATGCCATGCTCGAGACCACGGATGAATTCATCGCTGATTGCGCGCGGCTGATCGACAGCTATCACGATGCCGGCCCCTTCAGCATGCGCCAGGTGGTGGTCGCACCTTGCCAGCCGGTCAATTGCTATCGCGAAACCTTCGTCGAGTCGGTTGCGCTCGCGCGCGATCGCGGCGTGCAGATGCACACACATGTCGGCGAAGGCGAAAGCCCGGTCATCAAGGCGCGGCATGGCATGCGCACGGTCGATTACTGCACCGAATTGGGCTTTGCCGGCCCTGATGCATTCTACGCCCATTGCTGGGAACTGACGCATGACGAGCTGCGCAAGATGGCGGCAAGCGGCACCGGCGTCTCCCATTGTCCGGAGCCGGTCTACCTCGTCGGCGCCGAAGTGACCGATATTCCGGCGATGCAGGCCTTCGGCTTGCGCATCGGCCTCGGCTGCGATGGAGCGGCATCGAACGACAACTCGAACCTCATGCACTGCATCCATTCCGCCTACATGCTGCAGTGCCTGACGGCCTCGACGCGTCAGCACTCGGTCCCCGCCCCGCTCGATTTTCTGCGCTATGCGACAAGCGGAGGCGCAAGCCTGCTCGGGCGCACCGATATCGGCCGTCTCGCCCCCGGCATGGCCGCCGACCTCTTCGCCATCGATACGCGACGGATGGACTATGTCGGGACTCGGCATGACCCGCTGAGCCTGATTGCCAAGGTCGGGATCGGCATGCCCACCGATCTGACCATGATCAACGGACGCATCGTCTGGCAGGGCGGTGAATTTACCGGACTGGACGAGGCTGCGCTGTTTGCCGCGGCCGAGGCAGCACTTGCAACAGTAGAATTCTGAAAAACCAAAAGGGGAACTGGGATGCAGAAGAATCTGACCCGCAGAACATTGATGAAGAGCGCGGCTGTTGCAGGCCTCGCAACGGCCTTTACCGGCCGCTCTGCCTTTGCCGCAAACGAACCGCTCGGCATCACGCTCGTCGTGCCCTCGCCGATCGGCGATGTCGGCTGGGGCCATGCGCTGGCCGCGGGCCTTGATCCGATCAAGGCCGCCTATGGCGACAAGGTCAAGGTAACGGTGATCGAAAACATCGCCGAAGGTCCGGATGCGGACCGCATCATGAACAAGACGGTCGCCGATGGAAACCATTTCCTGATCGCCGGCTCGTTCGGCTATCAGAACGGCGCGCTTCAGGTTGCCCGCCGCAATCCGAAGGTCAGCGTCCTGCATGCCTCCGGCTTCCAGGTCGCGCCGAATTTCTCCCCCTTCGCCGCCAAGTATTTTCAAGGAACTTACCTGCTTGGCATGGCGGCAGCGGCTGTCTCCAAGACGGGCAAGCTCGGTTCGGTCTCCGCCTTCGCCATTCCTGAACTGATCACGTCGGTAAACGCCTTCACGCTCGGCGCACAGGCGGTAAAGCCCGACATCGAAGTATCGGTCGTCTGGGTCAACTCCTGGTTCGATCCGGCCAAGGAACAGGAAGCGGCCAAGGCCTTGATCTCGCAAGGCTGCGACGTGATCTTCTCGAACGCGCAGGATACGCCCTCGGTCATATCGGCCTGCGAGGAAGCCGGTATCTACGCCTTCAACCTGAACTCCTCGATGAAGAAATATGCGCCGAAAACCTACCTCGGCTGCGTCTCCACGGATTGGTCGCCGTTCTTCAAGGCATCGGTCGATGCCCATCTCGCCGGCACGTTCAAAGGCGCCAACGCGTTTCTCGGCGTCGCGGAGAAGGTCGTCCAGGTCGTCGACTGGAGCACGGCAATCCCGGCCGATACCATGGCGAAGATCAAAGAAACCGAAGGCAAGATCGCAAGCGGCAGCTTCTCGCCGTTTACCGGCCCGATCACCAAGGCTGACGGCAGCGAGGGAGCTGCTTCGGGCGCGACATTGACGGATGCCCAGATCGTCGCGATGGACTGGCATGTCAAAGGTGTGAAGACGCCTTTGCCGAAGTAATCACGTCATGACCATTCCGCTGCTGTCGCTGCGCGGCATCTCCAAAAGCTACGGCCAGGTCCATGCTAACAAGCATATCGACCTGGACGTGGCCAAGGGCTCGATCCATGCCATCCTCGGAGAAAACGGCGCCGGCAAATCGACCCTAATGAAGCTAATCTACGGCGTCGAACAACCGGACGAAGGGACTATCGCCTGGCATGGGCAGCCTCTCAGCCTTGCCTCCCCTGCGGAGGCGAGGCGTACCGGCATCGGGATGGTCTTTCAGCATTTCTCGCTGTTTGAGAACCTGACGGTCGTCGAGAATATTCGCTTGATCGTGGCCGGCCGCAGGGCCGAACTTGCGCAGCGCATCCGCACATTGGGGAATGAATTCGGTCTCGAAGTCGATCCGCTCGCCCATGTGCACGAACTGTCTGTTGGCGAGCGGCAGCGGGTGGAAATCATCCGATGCCTGATGACCGATCCGAAGCTGCTGATCCTCGACGAGCCGACATCGGTGCTGCCGCCGCAGGCCGTCGGGAAGCTGTTCGAGACGCTGCGCCGGCTGCGAGACGGCGGCGTCTCGATCCTCTTCATCTCGCACAAACTGGAGGAGATCCAGTCCCTGTGTGACCGCGCCACCATCCTGCGCGCCGGACATGTGACCGGGCATGTGGATCCGCGCGAGCATGACGCCCATGATCTCGCCCGCATGATGATCGGCCGCGACATGCCGGAAGCGATCCCTGCATTGCCTATGGCCGAAGGCGAAAAGCGCCTGGAACTCATTGGCCTCGATTACCTACCCGACGATCCTTTTGGCATGCCGCTCTCCGCCATCAGCCTGACGGTGCGCAGCGGCGAGATTCTGGGCCTTGCCGGCATTTCCGGCAATGGACAAAAGGAACTGGCAGCCCTGATTTCGGGGGAAACGACCCTGCCGCGGGACAAGCGCGACCAGATCTTCATGATGGGGCACGACGTAGGTAGCCTCGATGCGGCGAGCCGCCGGAAGCTCGGCTTTGCTTTTGTCCCGGAAGACCGGCTGGGCCATGGCGCCGTCCCCGAAATGTCGCTGACGCTCAATGGTCTGCTAACGGCTCATCCCTTGAGGCTCGTGAGACATGGCCTCTTCGACAGCGGCAAGGCGACCGCATTCGCAACCGAATGTATCCGGAACTACGACGTGCGCACGCCCGGCCCGGATGCGGAAGCAGGCTCACTTTCCGGCGGAAACCTGCAGAAGTTCATTGTCGGGCGCGAAATCATGCTGGCGCCGAAACTGCTGTTTCTCGCGCAACCAACCTGGGGCGTCGATGTGGGCGCGGCCTCCGCCATTCGCAAGCGGCTGATTGAGCTGCGCAATCAGGGCATGGCCATTCTCGTCATATCGGAAGAACTCGAGGAGCTGTTCGAACTCAGCGATTTTATCCAGGTCCTTTATCACGGCAGGTTGAGCCCGCCGCTCGTCACGCGCGACACCCACCCGGAAGAGATCGGTCGATACATGATGGGCGTACAGTCCCAACGCGAGAAAGCGCCCGCATGAGCAGTTCCTTCTCCGCCATCCTGCCCACCCTGGTTCGACGGGAACGAGCCTCGCTGACTGCGAAATTGCTCGCGCCACCGATTGCCCTCATCGTGACAATCGCCCTCAATCTTGGCCTCTACATTGCGATGGGTCGCGACCCGGCAGCGGTGATCTACGCCATGCTGATCGAGCCGTTCGTCTCGTGGGCATCATTCTCGGAGGTATTGCTGAAGACCGGTCCGCTGCTTCTGATCGCACAGGGTCTGGCGATCGGCTTTCGAACGAAGATTTTCAACATCGGTGCCGAGGGCCAGTTCATTCTCGGGGCAATCTTCGCCTCCGCCATACCCATCTGGATGCCGCAGGCAACGGGCCAATGGATCTGGCCGGCGATGCTGTTGCTCGGCACCCTCGGCGGCGCGCTCTGGGCGTCTGTCACCGCCTTTTGGCGTGTCAGGCTCAATGCCAATGAGATCCTCGTCTCGCTGATGCTGAGCTTCGTCGCCGCGCAATTGCTCAATTATCTGCTTCTCGGGCCATGGAAAGATCCGAACGGCTTCAACTTCCCGCAGTCGGTCATGTTCCAATACGATGCCATGGTGCCTATCCTGTTTGAGGGAACGCGCGTCAATGTTTCGTTCGTGTTTGCCCTTGCTCTGTCGATTGCCGCATGGATCTTCATGCAGAAGAGCTTTGCCGGCTATAAATTGCAGGTCGGCGGACTGGCGCCCCGCGCGGCGAGCTATGCCGGCTTCAAGGAGAGTTGGGCAATCTGGCTCTCGCTGATCATTGGCGGAGCGGCGGCCGGTCTTGCCGGTGCTGCCGAAGTTGCCGGCCCGCTTGGCCAGCTGCAGCGTTCGATCTCTACCGGATATGGCTACGCCGCAATCATCGTCGCTTACCTCGGCGGTCTCAATCCCATCGGCATCGTCATTTCCTCGATCGTCATGGCAGCGCTCTACATCGGCGGCGACAATGCCATGGTTTCCGCCAATCTGCCGATTGCTGCGGTCCGCGTATTCCAAGGCAGCCTGCTCCTCATCTATCTGATCGCCATGGCCTTCGTGCGCTATCGTATCGTATGGCGTCCCACATCCGCACGGAGCACATCATGAGTGCTGTCGAGTTCATTCTTGCGGGCATGCTGGCAGCTGCAACACCGTTTCTGCTGGCAGCCCTGGGCGAGCTTGTCGCAGAGCGTGCCGGTGTCCTCAACCTCGGTGTCGAGGGGCTGATGGCGCTTGGCGCAGCCATCGCCTTCATTGTCGTCTATCACGGCGGCGGCCATTTTCTCGCCTTCCTCGCCGCGGGTCTCGGAAGCGCTCTCCTTTCGATGATCTTTGCCGGGATCATCCTTGGTTTCAACGCGAACCAGGTTGCGGCCGGCCTTGCTCTCGGGATTTTCGGCCAGGGCCTCTCGGCGCTGTTCGGCAAGAGCTATGAGAGCCTGACCATCACCACGCTGCCGAAGATCGCGATCCCCGGGCTGTCGGACATCCCGGTTATCGGCAGTCTCTTCAACCAGGATATCGTTGTCTGGATCTCGCTTGTCGTGACGATCGCCATATGGGCGCTGTTTGCCTACGGCAAGGTTGGCCTGGTGCTGCGCGCGGTCGGTGAAAACCCGAAAGCCGCGCATGCGATCGGCTATCCCATTATTGCGATCCGTTTCGCCGCGGTTGCATTCGGCGGCATGATGGCAGGCTTCGCCGGCGCTTACGCGTCCACGATCTATACACCGCTCTGGGCGGACGGCATGATCGCCGGGCGCGGCTGGATTGCCATTGCTCTCGTCGTATTCGGAACCTGGCTGACGGGGAGGATCTTCCTGGGCGCCTGCCTGTTTGGTGCGGTATCGCTTATGGGACTTGCCGCCCAGGCGACCGGATTTGCCGTCCCCTCCCAACTCTTGGCGTGCCTACCTTACCTCGTGACGATTATCGTCCTCGGCATTATCTCGGCCGACCGCCGCCTGCTCAAGCTTAACGGTATCGCTTCCCTCGGCGAGCCATTTGAGCGTTAAAGCAATTCCAGAAAAAATGCGCACCGGCTTTCCGGCCGGATGCGCATAAAACCAAAGAGCGTTCACGCAATTCGAAGAAATGCGTGAACGCTCCGACTATCTTTGCGCAATCAGGTGGTACGTTCTGCCGCGCGGGGACGCCACTTGATCAGACGAGCCTCGACGAAATCCAGGACGAGATCGATCAGCAGGACGAACACTGCCAGGATGAAGATCCCCGCAAAGACGCCGACGGCATCGAAGTTCCCTTCAGCCTGCGCAATGAGGTAACCCAGACCGGCCGATGCACCCAGATATTCGCCGATGATGGCACCAACAACCGCAAAACCGACGGATGTCCGAAGCGATGAAAGGATCCAGCTCGCCGCAGCCGGGAAATAGACATGGCGCAGCAGTTCGGATTTCTTCGCGCCGAGAATGCGCGCATTGGACAGCACCACCGGGTTGACTTCCCGCACGCCCTGCATCGCGTTGAAAAAGGTTACAAAGAACACGAGCGTGACGGCAAGGGCCACCTTAGACCACAGGCCCAAGCCGAGCCACAGGACAAAGATCGGGGCAAGGACCACACGCGGAATGGCGTTCAGGCCTTTGATGAACGGATCGAGGATTCGGGCAGCGGAGCGGGACAGTCCGAGCCATACGCCTGCCGCAACGCCAAGAGCCGTGCCGATGACGTAGCCGAGCACCGTTTCTGTCAGGGTGATGGTCACATGCTTGAAGAAGCCTGGATCGGTCACCCACGTGAATACCTGTTTCAGAATATCGACAGGCGAGGGAAAGAAGAAGACATCGATCACGCCCAGGTTCACGCCGATCTCCCAACCGCCGACAATGACCAGCAGCAATGCCAGTTGGGTAAGTCTCTCAGTCATGGCGTTCATAGCTTTTCTCCACTTCACCGCGCAGGGAAGCCCAGATATTGCGATAGAGTTCGGTAAAGCGGGGATCGAGCTTGATCTCCGCGACGTCGCGAGGGCGCTCCAGATCGACTGGGAAACTGTCGATGACACGCGACCGGGGACCCGAGGCCAGAACCACAACGCGATCCCCCAGAGCAATCGCTTCCTCAAGATCATGGGTAATCAGAACCACGGCCCGCTGCTCTTCCTGCCATAGCCGAAGCAGCTCATTCTGCATCAAATGCCGGGTATGAATGTCGAGCGCGGAGAAAGGTTCGTCCATGAGGATAACCTTCGGCCCGGTTATCAGCGCCTGCGCCATCTGCACACGCTTGCGCTGGCCGCCCGAAAGCTGGTGCGGATAGCGATCCTCGAAGCCTTTAAGCCCGACCTTCGCCAGCCATTTGAGGGCTCGCTCCCGGCGCTCGCCCGCGCCGACGCCTTGGAACATCGGCCCCAGCTCCACATTTTCGATCGCGGTTTTCCAGGGAAGCAGAGCATCCTGCTGAAACAGATAGCCGATATTATTCTGGATGCCGGAGACTACGCTGCCATCGATGGAGACCGAGCCCTTTGCCGGCTTCAAAAGACCTGCGATCGCATTCAGGATCGTACTTTTGCCACAGCCCGTCGGCCCGACGATAGCAACGAATTCGCCATCGGCCACCGCCAGATTCACATCCTGGACCGCGACGAAGGAGCCAAAGGCCATAGTGACATTTTCGATTGCCACCATCGCTTTGGGTGACGCCGCCGCATGCGGTGTCTGTGCTGCCGGCTTTAAGGCTGTCACGGACATCTTAACCTCCCTCAGTTCGATGCCGTCGCCGGCACCTTAGCTACAAATTCGTTGGTATAGGTCTTGGAAAGGTCGATCTTGGCAGCCTTGACCTTGTCGTTGAACGACGTCAGGACATCGAGAGGCGTCTTGATATCTTGTTCGTCCAGCAGCCCATCCGTGGAAAAGATCTGCCGGGCGTTTTCAACTGCCTTGATATATGTCTCCTTGTCGCCCGAAATGAATTCAGGCGGGAGCTTCTCGACAATCTCTGTGGCGCTGTGCGTCTTCATCCATTGAAGCGCTTTTACCGTTGCATTGGTGACCTTCTGAATGGTCTCCGGATTTTTGGAAATGTAGTCCTGCGTGGCGTAGAGCACCGATGTCGGATAGATGCCGCCATAGATTTCCTTGGCACCATCGTCGTTGCGAGCATCGATCAGGATCTTTCCGACACCCTTCTCGACCACAAACGTTGCCGCAGGATCGTAATTTACGAGCAGATCGATCTTGCCTTGCTGAAGCGCTGCCACCGCCGCGGCGCCCGATCCGACACCGACGATCGAAACGTCGTTCGCGGAAAGCTTATGCCGCTGAAGATAGTAGCGAATGAAGAAGTCCGAGGACGATCCCGGAGCGGTGATTCCGATCTTGGCGCCCTTAATGGTCTCCGGATTTTTCGGGTCGAATTTCGCGTCTTTGCCGCCGGCCAGCACGAGGCCGGAATTGCGCCCGAGCTCTACGAAGGCGACAACATGCTTGTTCTGCGACTGCATCTGAATCGTATGGTCGTAAAAGCCGACAGCAACATCCGTCGAGCCGGCGACCAGCGCCTGCAGGGTCTTCGATCCGCCCGACGCGAAGTTTTCGACGGTGACCTCCAGGCCCTCTTTCTCATAAAAACCCAGCCCCTGCGCGACCGGGAAAGGCAGGTTGTTGAGGTTGTAGGAACCAACGCTGATGCGCACAGGTTCCGCGAAAGCCGTTCCGGATAGCGCGACCGCCGCAGCGAGTGCGAGAATAAGCTTTTTCATTCGATCTCCTCCATTTTGGCACCCTCCCGGCACCATAGGTTGATTGATTATGCTGCACAAACCAGCGCTTTGGCGGGTTTCGCAAAGACATGGCCTTCGAACAGCCGGCGTGCCGTGCGAAGAATTCCGGCGACGAGCTTCCCATCTCGCAACTGCAGCTTCACGTCCAGATGGCCGCTCGGATGTTCAATGGAAAGCACAATGGGCGGTGTTTGAACGCCAATAAGGCGGGATGCCACAGTGTTTTCGCTTACGCAGGCCGTTGCAATCCCGACAGCACCTGTTGTCGCCAGTGACGGATGGCATTCACTCGGCATGAAGTAGCGAACGTTCAATGCGCCGCCTTGTCTGGCGGGAGAGATGAGAACCGGTTTCGGAGTGACCTGACTGCGAACATCGCCCATTCCCATTTTCTCGCCGGCAAGGATACGAAAATCTTCCAGCCGCTCGATCAGCGAATGATTGCCGTTCAGTTCAGCAGCGCTCTCGTATCCGGTCACACCAAGCGAGGCCGCTTCAATCAGGAGCATCGGCATCGCGCAATCGATACAGGTCACGTCGATGCCGTCGATCGTCTCTATCGATTTGCCGCTCGGGAAGAGCTGGCCCGTTCGGGCACCTGCCGCATCCTTGAACGTAAGCGCGATCGGAGCGGCCTGGCCGGGTACGCCATCGATCTTCGCGTCGCCGAGATAGGCTACCGCGCCGTTCGGTGTCGGAACCTCGGCTTCAATCATCTTGCCGGTATTGACGTTGAAGATTTTGACGAGGGTGGTCTCTCCGGCGACCGGCACAAGCCCCGCCTCTATCGCGAACGGCCCGACAGCCGCCAGCATGTTCCCACAATTGGGTGAGGTATCGACGATCTGCCTGTCGACGCGAACCTGCGCAAACAGATAGTCCACGTCGGCGCCAGGCACCGTCCCAGGACCGCAGATGGCAACTTTGCTGGTGACCGGATTTCCCCCTCCGATGCCATCGATCTGAAGCGGGTGCCCAGAACCCATCACCGACAAAAGCACTTGATCCCGCTCGGCAGGGTCCTGCGGCAAATCCGACGTCAGAAAGAACGGGCCCTTCGAGGTGCCGCCCCGCATCAGCACGCACGGTATGGAGAGCAAATCATTCATGCGTTTTTCTCGCCGTATAATGTGATTGGCGTATCAATCAGCCTTGTTATTGCTATTATGAAATTAATGATTGATATGTGAAATGCTAAAATCGAGGGCATTGATACAGAATGAACATCAATTGCGAAATCCTTGACCTCAGAGCCTTCCTTGCCGTGGTCGAACTGCAGGGCTTTCATCGCGCGGCCGATCAGCTGAACATGTCGCAACCGGCGCTGAGCCGGCGCATCCAGAAGCTGGAGCAGGCAATCGGCGCGCCTCTGCTGGAAAGAACGACGCGCCATGTCGCGGCCACAGCTCTCGGAACCGAGCTCGTGCCTCTTGTGCAGCGTATGCTCGAAGAGTTCGACGGTTCGCTGTTTTCGATGCGGGAATTGGGAACCAAGCGTGGAGGCCTGGTAACAATTGCATGCCTGCCGACGGCAGCCTTTTATTTCCTGCCGTCCGTCATTCGCCAGTTCAACCAGGAATATCCGAATATTCGGCTTCGGATTCTCGATCTGACCGCGACTGACGCACTGCAGGCGGTGGCACGCGGCGAGGTCGAATTCGGAATCAATATCATGGGGAGCTCCGACAGCGATCTGATCTTCGAGAGGCTGGCCGAGGATCCGTTTGTCCTGGCGGCCAAGCGCGACCATCCGCTAGCGGAAAAGAAAGAGGTCCGATGGCAGGATCTTGAACCCTACCCGCTGATCACGGTTCATCGCTCCAGCGCAAACAGGACATTGCTCGACGCTGCTCTGGCCAGATCGAACATCAAGCTCAACTGGTTTTACGAAGTGACCCATCTGTCCACATCGCTCGGTCTGGTGGAGGCAGGGCTCGGGATTTCCGTGCTGCCGAAAATGGCAACTCCGCAGGGAGAGCATCCCTTCCTGATCACACGTCCGATCCGAAACCCCGAAATCTCGCGCACTATCGGCGTTGTCCGCCGCCGGGGAGGAACGCTGTCGCCCGCTGCCGAGCATTTCATGCGCATGCTGATCGGGGCGTGGACATAAAACTAATCGGCAGGCACAGCCGACAGCACGCTCTGACAGGCAGCGCCAGCTCAAAATCGTTCGGAGCGCTCAATTAACTGAGCGGGGATCCGCAAGATGGCAGACCGCCTTTCGGCAAACCGCTATCAGCCGCCCGATGCGGCGGTGAAAACCGCCAACTGCGCGTCGAAAGCACGCTTGAAGGCAGGCCGCGCTTCACCGCGACTGACATAGGCGTGAAGGTTCGGGTATTCGTTCAGAATTCCCGATGCGTGCAACCTGCGCAGCACCGACACCATCATCAGGTCGCCGGCACTGAATGCGCCCTCGAGCCAGTCGGCATCGCCGAGGCATGCTGAAAGGTCACCCAGTCGATTGCGGATACCTTCTTCGACGAGCGGGCGGCGCTGCTCGTACCAGGGTTCGTGGATGCCGCGGTTGATGATCGGCGGTTCCACCGTGTTAAGCGCAGAGAACATCCAGGCGATCGCGCGGGCACGGGCGTTTGGGTCATCCGGGAGCAGGCGCCGGTAATGCTCTGCGATATGAAACACGATCGCCCCCGACTCGAAGAGAACGAGATCGCCTCGCTCATAGGTCGGGATTTGCCCGAAGGGCTGACGCGCGCGATGTGCGGGCTCCTTCATCGCTTCGAACGACACAAGGCGGACCTCGTAAGGCTCTCCCACTTCTTCGAGCGCCCAGCGAACCGGCATGTCCCGCGCCAGTCCCCGACCGCGGTCGGGCGATCGTTCAAAGACGGTAATGATGGTCGATATCTTGTTGCTCATCGTCCTCTCCATTTATGGCGTGTTATCTTAGGGACGATTGAAACGGGGGCCGCCCGACAATGGCTGGCAGGATTTTTCCACCGCAGACGTGAGCACAACTTCCCGGGACGTAGCCGAGCCACGTCCGTATGGAAGAGGCTGACGGACGGTCAATGCGAGAATTCGCGATCCGTAGGTAGAAAATGACCGGGAAAACCAACCGGATTGAACATGCACAGTCGATCTTCACGCCGCCACGCCAAGAGCCGGTCACGCAGTAAGCGGCCGCCTGCCCACGGGAGCCAGCAGCCGTTTACGCCTTGAGAACTGGTGCCGATATCAGGCCGCCTGAGCCAACGCGAGCCGCAGCGCAACCCATGCGACGCGCTCGCCGTAAGCGCGGGCTGTTTCCAGATCGCCGACCGACATTTCGCTCGGGGCTGCATCGGCGTCGGACTGAGCCATGGGCGCGATGTACGATCCCATCCTGTTGGCATCGTCACGCTTCGATGCCTTCACGTTTGCTGGCTTCATACCCAGGCTGACCCACAGACCGCCATGCTGTCCCGCCAGAAGAACGAAATATTCGAGGGTGTTAAGCTTGTCACCGTTCAGGCTGGCGCTGTTGGTAAAGCCTCCGAAGACCTTGTCCCGCCATTTGTTGGCAAACCAGGCCTTCGAGGACGTGTCGGCAAATTTTTTAAACTGCCAGCTCGGACCACCCATGTAGGTCGGCGATCCGAAGATGATGGCGTCAGCGGCATCCAATGCGGCCCAGGCCTCGTCTGAAAGGTTGCCGTCAGCGTCAATGGCGTAGAGTGTACCACCCGCCCCTTCCGCGACGGCTTCCGCCATTCGCTGAGTGTGACCGTAGCCGGAATGATAGACGACGGCTGTATTGGTTTTGCGATGTGACATGATGATCTGGCCTCCTTGGGGCCGTGGCTTTGCGCAGTCCGGAGGCAATTTCGCTCCGTACGGTGCCTTCTTTCAAAAGAGTTTGATGGGGGCGGATGACGTCCAACGTCTGGCGATGGATAGTTTTAGTCAGCCGGTTACGCGGAGGTTCTCAGGGTGATGAACTTATGTGCCGCGAGATGCTCAAGCATGACCGCTGACACCGGCCAGCATCAGCAACAGCAGGAACAGCATTGGCGGCGGTAGCTCGCGATAGTTCCGGATACGGACAATGGCCGCGATCGCTGCGAGCATGATGCAGGTGCCCAAGGCGACCCCGATATATCGGCTGCCGGCTGTAACCAGCAGCACTGCGGTTAGGAGTTCGAGTGCGCCCGTGATCCAGCACCACCAGAACGGAAATCCGAGCTGCACGAAGCCCGCGCGGACTTTTGAATGGCCGCTCATGTTGACCATGGCCCCGACGAGAAACGCGGCTGAGGACAGCCAAACGAGGACGGTATTGAGCACCGTTGTGCCCGTGAAAATTTGAACTGAATCCATTGCTATCTCTTCTCCGATACGCCGCGTCGCGACCAGCTCTTATAGCGTCATCATATATTCTAGCAGTGCTAGTTTGTCAATCGACGTTCTTTTTGATAGCTTCAGGATAAGGGAATTCGTGCGAATGAAGACGGGAGCCAAGGTGGGTATCAGCGAACGCAAAGCCCGGGAAAGGAAGGAACGAGGCCGCAGGATCGTTGTCGCTGCGAGGACGATCGCGGAACGCGACGGCTGGGCCTCGGTCACCATCCGGCGTCTCGCCGACGAGATCGAATACAGCCAGCCCGTTCTCTACTCGCATTTCCAAAATCGCGATGAAATCGTCGGCGCAGTCGCACTCGAAGGATTCGGCGAGCTGGCCGGGATACTCCGCGCCGCGATCCGGCCATCGTCCACGCCCGAGGAGGCAATAGAAGGCGTGGCGACCGCCTATCTCGATTTCGCCTTTGCCCGACCGGCAATGTACGAGGCGATGTTTATCCTTCCCACCGGTCTGCGCTTCGCCAGATCCGATACACCAACGCAGCTCCGGGAGGGCTTCGGGGCCATGGCGACGGTGATCGCGCCCTTCGCCCAGGATGTGGATACCGCAACAGAAACTTTCTGGGCAGCGCTCCACGGATTGGCGGAGCTTGAGCGCCACGGCAGAATAAGGCCCGCTTTCCGGTCCCACCGGATCACACTCATCATGCAGATGGTGTCGGGCCAGCTCCAACGATAAATGTTGCGATTGATGGGATGCCGCAGCAGGGGAGCAGGAGTTGGGCGAAGGGTCTCGATCTTCGGAATTTGTTCACTGCCGATAGGGGCACGATTTACTGAAATTCCGCGACTTTCCCTTGGGCGTATCGATATCTAAATCGAAGACGGATAGCTGGTCATTCCTGCGATCGCCGCGGTCGGATCAGCGCTGCCACGGCAATAGCCGTGGCGATGATGCCACCCGCCGCGCAAAGCCAAAAGGCGAGACGAACACCGCTCGCCAGGTCGCTGGCAGATACCTTGCCTCCTGCAAAACCGGCATAAGCATTGGCAAAACCAACAAGGACAGCAAGACCAACGGCGTTGCCGATGTTCATCGTGGTCGACGCCATCCCCGATGCAACGCCCTGTTCGCGATCCGGCACTCCGGAACCGGCAATGATCCACATTGCGGTCCACACAACACCCTGACCGATCCCCGAGACGAGCAGACCCGGAACGATGGCCGCATAACTGCTTTCGGGCCACGCCCCGGCCACCATGATAACGGTGCCCGCCGCCCCTACCAGCATTCCCGCGATCAATGTCGATCGCGCCGAAAAGCGTGACGCGTAACGCTCACCGATTTGAGTACCGGCAGCAATGGCAAGCGAGGGAACGAGGAAGGCAAGACCCGTCTCAGAGGCCGTGAAGTGATGGATATCCTGAAACAGCACCGTCAGAAAATACGGCAAGGCTCCAAACGTACCCATGTAGAGAAAGGTGATGGCCATGCTCGTCACGAGCATGCGGTTGCCGAACAGTCTCAGAGGCATCAATGGATCGCGGCTTTGCGATTCGATGATCATGAACGCGAGCAGTAGAAGCACCGCTAGACCGAAGGCCCAGAGAATCGGTGCGGCACCCCACCCGAACACCGGCCCCTGGACGAGTGCGAACACCAGCAGAGTGGCGCCTCCCGTAACCGTCAGCGCTCCCGACAAGTCGAAGGAGCGGCCGCGGGGCACGCGAGGATCTCGCGGGATGACGAAAAAGGCTGCGACGATTGCAATCAAGACGAGGAAGACATTGACGAAAAACACCGATGGCCAGCCAAAAGCGCTCGTTAGAAAACCGCCGGCAAGCGATCCGATCGTGAGACCGCTAGCACCTGCTCCTCCCCAGACTGCCAGAGCGCGGTTGCGCGCTGACCCCTCCGCAAACAAACGGTTGACGAGCGAAAGCGTGGCCGGAAATAGAAAAGCGCCGCCGATGCCTTGGACGGCTCGCGCTGCGATGATGACTGCGGGCTCCCAGGCCAATCCCCCCACCAGTGAGGATATCGCATAGAGCCCCAGCGCCGTGATGAACAATCGGCGTTGGCCGATGAGGTCCGCCGCACGCCCGCCGAAGAGCAGAAAACCGCCGCAAAAGACCGTGTAGGCGCTGACGACCCATTGCAGCGTCTGACCGGAAAAGTTGAGACCCTCGCCGATTTTGGGCAAGGCGACGAAGACGATGTTGATATCGAGCGAGATGATCAACTGTGCAAATGCGAGGAGCGCCAGCGCAGCCGTCCGGTTGAAATTCGCCGCACCTGCCCCGACTGATGGTCTTTCTGCAATGTGGTCCATTTATCCTCTCCGTCAATTCTTTGTCGATCAACAAATAATGTGAAGCTTGCGTAGCCGAGTCAAGGTGATTATTTGTTGAATGACAAAGATTGAGGTTAAGCATGGCAGGACGGCCGCGGGAATTTGATCGTGATGAGGCGCTGGCCAAAGCCCGCGACCTCTTCTGGGAGCGAGGCTATGAAGGCGTCTCGATGTCCGACCTCGTCGACGCCATGGGCATAGCGTCGGCGCGCATCTATGCCGCTTTCGAATCGAAAGAGGCGCTGTTCCAGGAAGCGGTCATGCTGTACGCCTCCGGCGAGGGCGGATTTGCCACTCGAGCACTGGCTGAAGAATCGACTATTCTCGATGCCTTCGAGCGACTTCTGCGGGATGCGGTCCTGCTCTATACGCGCCCCAATCACCCACACGGCTGCATGATCGTGATGGCGGCCACCAACTATACGATCAATAACCAGGCCGTTCGCACGCGGCTCGGCCGATACAGGCGGGACCGCGCTGCCTCCCTACACGAGCGTCTGAAAATGGCATCGGAGGCCGGCGAGTTGAAACCTGATGCCGACCCGCGCGCGCTGGCGGAATTCTACGCCGCTTTTCTTCACGGTCTATCAGTGCAGGCGGCCGACGGAGTGCCAAGAGACATGCTTCTGTCTACATTGTCTCCCGCGCTATCGCCGTTGAAGAACGCGTTATTGGCCAAGGCTGACGATCTCTGAACCGATTGCCGCCGGCGTTGCACATTCTCGCGATGGTGAGAGCTTCAATCCACAGGGAGCGAATTCGTTTCAGCTCCGCTGCCCTTGCGGAACTGGCTCGGTGGCGCACCGATAATGCGCTTGAAGGCACGGCTGAACGATGCTTCGGCGTCGTAGCCCAATCTCTGCGCGACTACGGACACGCGCATTCCATTGCGCAGCCATTGAAGAGCTTGATACATGCGCACCCTCGCCACGTAGCGCGCCGGCGTTTCACCCACGACCTTCAGGAATCGCTCCGCAAAGCCCGAGCGTGAGATGCCCATCAGGTTCGCAAGCGCCGCCAAGCTCCAGTCACGATCCGGCTCGAGGTGAATTGCAGCCAGCACCCGGCCGATTTCGGGGTTGCGCACCGCGGCAATCCAGCCGGTGGTATCGCCGCAGCCATGTTCGACCCATGTGCGGATCAACGTCGCGGTCAGCACATCCGCGAGCCTTGCCAATATACCTCCCGCGCCGACACGATCCATCTGCACTTCACGCGTCATGGCGTCGAGCAAATGCGGAATCGCCGGCTCGTTCTTGGCCAGATCGCTGGTGAGCATGGTGTCGGGCATCAACCGCAGCAGCGGATGAAGGTTGTCGATATTGAAGCGCATCGCCGCGGTCAAAGCCACCGTTCCCCCACACGCATCCTGGCACTGGAGATCGAAGACATCCCGGCAGACTTCCTTGCGGTCAAATTGCTCGAAAGGCACCGGCGGGATGCCTGGCTCGCTTGCAATCATATGCGCATCGCCACGCGGCAGAAGCGCAGCATCGCCGGGTCCCAACGGAAGCCAATCGCCTGACGGCGCCTGAAGCCAGGCGGAGCCGGACGAAATGAAATGCAATCTCGCCGACGACTGCGGCGCAAAATAGGTCGCCCACGGCTCCGAGAGCCGACAGCGCCCATATTCAACGCCATCAAGCCGCAAGCCCCTCAGCATCTCGCTTAGGGCATCATGAGTCTCGCCGACATTATCTTTGGACGAATAGTCAAGCATCTCGGATTTCCTAGCATGGAAAGTACAGACTGTCACCACTACCTTTTGCTCAATGGCATCAACCGTACGCCAAGACATCTTAATATAGGACCGCCCGCCATGGCAGACAGCGATTTCAGGCCAATTTCATCTCCTCACAATCAGCCGACGGCAGAGACATCCCACCGACCAAGATGGGATGCCGTCGTCGCCCTGGCTCTCGGCGTGTTCGGTCTCGTTACGGCGGAATTTCTGCCTGCCAGTCTGCTCACCCCAATCTCTTCCGATCTTGGTCTCTCTGCCGGGGAGACCGGCCAAACGGTGACTGTAACGGCTGTCGTCGCTGCATTTGCAGGCCCCGGTATCGTCATAGCCACGCGAAATTTCGATCGGCGCCGCGTGCTGTTCGGTCTGACTGCTCTTTTGATCCTTTCCTGCGCCCTGGCGGCAACCGCCAACAATTTGATTTCACTCCTCGTATCACGAGTTCTGCTTGGTGTCGGGCTCGGCGGTTTCTGGGCAATGGCCGGCGCGCTTGCAATGCGGCTGGTCCCGATTGAACATCTCCCCCGAGCAATGGCGATGATCTTTACCGGCGTCTCCCTCGCCACCGTCACGGCAGCACCGCTTGGCTCTTATGTGGGGTCGACCCTTGGATGGAGAGCTTCCTTCGTCCTGGCCGGAGCCGTCGGCGTGCTTGCATTTATTGCCCAGGCTGTCACCGTGCCGTCGTTGCCACCAGCCGGTCACGCAGGTTTGTCAACGCTCGGCGCCGTTCTGACGCGCCCCAAGATCCGGGTGGGTCTGATCACCACACTTCTCATCGTTGCAGGCCATTTTGCCGGCTTCACTTATATTCGCCCGTATCTGGAAGGTATCGCCCACCTCAAGGTCGAGATGGTGTCGCTGGTGCTCCTCGCCTACGGCGTCAGTGGTTTCTTCGGCAATATTGTCGGTGGCATGATCGCGGAGCGCAGTGCTGCTGTTGGCACCGTCTTCTCGTCGAGCCTGATCGCCGTTGCCGGCGCTATCTTCGTAACCGTAGGCGCGTCCGAGCTCGCGGCGATTGTCGGAGTTGCTATTTGGGGTTTCGCCTTCGGCGCATTTCCCGTCTCCATCCAGAGCTACATCACGCGTGCTGCTCCCGACGAAGCTGAAAGCGCAGGAGCATTGCTTCTGACCGCTTTCCAGGTCGCTATTTCGAGCGGAGCGGTCCTGGGCGGCGTATTGATCGATCTGCAGGGGCCGCTGGGCGTCATGTCGTTCCTTGGCGCCGCATGCCTTGCGGGAACCATCGTGATGGCAGCACGCGGCGGCAAACAGACCGCGCTCGCTCAAAGCTGACGGGCGAGATGACAGCGTCTGCTCCGATTATCGAGGGTAGCTTTGAAGCTGCAGATACGGCAGTGATCGGAAGCGCCCTCGGTTTCCAAAGTAGGGAGCAATCGAAGCATTCGTTCGCGCTGCAGCGATCGAGATAGCTCCAGTCTGGACCAACGGCCTTTCACCCGGCGTTATCGGCGCTCAGCCAGACAGACATCGGGCCACGCTCCCACTTTATGGTTCGGCTACGCCGTCATTCCATATAGGCCGCAAGCTCCTCGGGCGCTCCCCGAGGAAAAGCCTCCTTAAGATAATCCAGAAATGCAGACACGCGGGCGCTGAGCAGCCGCCGCGTCGGGTATAGCGCCCAAAGGGCAGTCTGAAATCCTTCCACCTCACCCCAACTCACCAGCCTGCCAGTGGCCAGATCCGGAATAGCGAGCGATAGGGGTAGACGCGCCGCGCCCACGCCGGCGCGGACGGCGTCACGAACCATGACGAAGGAGGAGACGCTCAGAACCGGCCTTGCCACGAGGCGGAATTTTCCCGCTGAAGTCGTGACCTCCCACGATTCAGCCTGGTTCATCGCTCCACGGCTGACGGCGGGAACGGCATTGCGGCCTGCTGGACGCGGCAGGTCGGGACTTGCCACGACAACAAGCCGATCATACAGGAAGACGCGGCCGACAAGACTTTCATCCGGCTCCGGATTCACGCGAATGACCACATCATAAGCTTCCTCGATCATGTCGACGGCCCGGTCTTCCGTCGTGATCTCGAGCTGAACTTCGGGATATTTCCGGACGAATCCTGCTGCAAGCTTTCCCAACGCCGTCTGCGAGAACAGCAAGGGCGCGCTGATCCTCAACCGGCCGCGGGGACTATGTCCGCCCGATGCGATCGCCTTCGCCGTTTCGTCAAGTTCTGTCAGCAGCGCGCCCGTTCGCTCGAAGAGCGCACGCCCCTCCTCCGTCAGCTTCAGCATCCGTGCACCGCGCTCGAACAGGCGCAGGTCGAGACTTGCCTCCAGCTCAGCCACGCGCCGTGACAAGGTTGCCTTCGGACGACCGGTTGCACGAGCGGCCCTTCCGAACCCGCCGTGGCGGGCGACCAGATTGAAATCGGCGAGAGCGAGCAGATCCATGTGTTTCACCAGTGAGACAGCGAGTCCAAAAGTGGCGTCTATCGGGATCAATGTGGATCATTAAATTGATGACTGTCAACTGAACACCCAACCGGAGTAACCACAATGACCATTCTCGTTACAGGCGCCACCGGCCGTGTCGGCCACCACGTCGTCGATCAACTCGTCAAGCGCAGCGCAAAGGTCCGCGTGCTGACCCGCGACCCCTCGAAGGCCAATGTCCCGGCCGGCGTCGAAGTTGCCCAAGGCGACCTGCTCGACATCGATGCCCTGCGCAGCGCCTTCCATGGCGTCAGCACGCTCTTCCTGCTGAATGCCGTTACCGGCGATGAATTCGTCCAGGCAATCATTACGCTCAACATCGCCCGCGAGGCAGGCGTCCAACGCGTCGTCTATCTCTCTGTCTTCGAAGCCGATCGCGCGGTGAACGTGCCGCATTTCGCCGTCAAGTTCGGCGCCGAGCGCATGCTCGTGCAGATGGGCTTCAGCGCCGCCATCCTGCGCGCGACCTACTTCATCGACAATGAACTGATGATCAAGGACGTGATCCTCAATCACGGCGTCTATCCGATGCCGATCGGCAGCAAGGGTGTCGCCATGGTGGACGCCCGCGATATCGCCGAAGTCGCCGCCATCGAGCTGATCCGCCGCGACCAGGCTCCTGACAAGCTGCCGATCGAAACGATCAACCTTGTCGGCCCCGACACGCTGACCGGCCCGGATGTGGCCAAGATTTGGTCGGATCTGCTCGGCCGCCCGGTTGTTTACGGCGGCGATGATCCGAGCGGGTTCGAGCAGAACATGGCGAGCTTCATGCCGAAGTGGACCGCTTATGAGATGCGCCTGATGGCGGAACGCTATGTCAGCGACGGCATGATTCCCGAGACCGGCGACATCGAACGGCTGACCAGCATCCTCGGCCGCCCGCTGCACAGCTATCGTGACTTCGCAGCAGCGATTGCGAACGCAGCATAGCCCTGGCTGCTCACCTCAACTTCGCCTGACGATCCCTCATGATTATTCAGCTGCTGCTGTGCTGGTGAATTTCTCGGCGAAATCGTGCTGAAAGCAATGGCCCGGTAAGCCGCAACGACCGCTTTCAAACGATTGTGTAAAAAATGCCGCCGCCGCGCCAAGATCGAAGCTCCTGGCGCGGCGGCGGCATGAGATCAACTTACCTGGAGATCGTGCGACGCCTATTGCTGTGCGGGCTCGGCTTTCTGGATCTTGTCCTGGACTTTCTTTACAAGCGTCGGATCACTCTTTGCGGCCGTCAGAATTGCGTTGTATTCGTTCACCGACATGCCCGGCGAGGTCTGGACGGCCTGCACCATCTGCTTGCTTGCCTCGGTCTGGAGCTGTTGCTTCGCGGTTGGATCCTGCGTTGCGCCGATCTTGGCCGAGTATTCCTGCCTGATCTTGTCCACCTGGAGATAGGCGACGGCAAAGGCCTCTATCTTCTGGTCGCTGACGGGTGCAGCCGCAGCATTGCTGTCGGGCTGCTGCGCTTGCGCAGGTGGCTGCCCTTGTGTTGCTTGCTGCGCAAAGGCCTGGTTGCCGAGAACCATCAAGCTCAAGATTGCAGCGGTCAGCGATGCAGCGGGGATATGACGAACAATCATCTCAATTCCTCTTCAATCGTGTGGGGGAACACCTCTTTGACGGCGTAGAGCTAGGGGTGACATATCGTTTCGATATCACCGCCGGTTAGGTTTCAGGAACGATCCGGCGGCAATGTGGCCCTCAAACGGTTTCTATGGGGTCATAGCGCGGCGACGTGTTGACGATAGAACGGCAGCTTTATGGCAGCAGCTCCGCTTCGGCGCGGGTTTCTTGCCAAGGTGACAAGCATCGTTACGGGATGTGAAAGCCTGTGAAGTTCACGATGGTGACTGAGCCTTGGCCCTAGTTATTGTGTGACCATCTCGCCGGCGAGGGCGACGGAATAACGATCGAACGGCCCGGAGCGTAGTGTTCGCCCGGGGGATGCAGCTCACCGAAATTCTGAACCGCTCTCTCTTTTCCCGCAATTGTCGACGGAAAACCGCTGCGCACTTTTCCTGGAATTGCGCTATCGGTTCAAGCTACCTTGGCCATCTCGATAATCTTGGCGAGTGCTGACAGCTCCTCCGGCGTCAGATCAGTCAATGGTGGCCGCACCGGGCCGGGATCTTTGCCGAGAACGTGCAAGCCGGCCTTGATGATCGAGACTGCATAGCCTTTCTTCCGATTGCGCAGGGCGACGAAGGGGAAGAAGAAGCCCGTGAGGATTTCGTCCACCGTTGCCTGGTCTGCGCTCCGCAACGCACTGTAAAAACGCTGGGCCAGCGCGGGGATGAAATTGAAGACGGCGGAGGAATAGGTCGTGACACCGGCAGCGAAATAGGCCTGAGCATAGACTTCATGGGTCGGCATGCCACCGACATAGACGAGACGGTCCTTGAGGGTCGTGGTGATCTCGATCACCTTGTCGACATCGCCGACTCCGTCCTTGCAGCCGATGAGGTTGGGGCACTCGTCGGCAAGCCGCGCGATGCTGTCGGCGCTAAGCACCGCATTGTCCCGATTGTAGATGATGACCCCGATCCCCACGGATTGGCAGACCGCCTTGACATGGGCGATCAGGCCGGCCTGCTCCGAAGACATGAGGTAAGGCGGCAAAAGCAGCACCCCATCGGCTCCGGCCTTTTCGGCCGACTTGGCGATCTCGACGGCGAGCGACGTGCCGTAGCCTGCTCCGGAGATGATCGGCGTATTGCCGGCGGATGCCTTCGCGGCACGGACAACCTGCGGAATTTCGGCAGGATTGAGGGAGAAGAATTCACCTGTTCCGCCGGCTGCAAAAAGGGCTGCAGCATCATAGCCTGCCAGCCATTCGACATGGCGGCGGTATTTCGCCTCGTCGAATTTGAGATCGCTGTCGAAATGGGTGACGGGGAAGGACAGCAGACCGCTGCCAACCGCCTTTTTCAGTTCAATCGGGTCCATCTTGGAATCCTATCGTCGATTGGTATGACAACGGTTCTCAGGCGCCTTCGAGCGACTGAACGAGGGCGGCGATGTAGCCGTAGCAGAAGGCGAAAGCGACGCCGGTCGGATCCCGGCCACTGATGGTCGGCACATGATCGGGCATCAGCATGTATCGATAGCCGACTTCCTTGTAGACCTTCGCGGAACGAACCATGTCCATGTCGCCCTCATCCGGAAAGGTCTCCATGAAGGAGAGCTTGCCGCCGCGAATATTGCGGAAATGGACGTTGAAAAGCTTGCCGCGCGTGCCGAACCAGCGAATGATGTCGTCGATCTCCTCCCTCGGATTGTCGAGCATCTCGCCGACCGATCCCTGGCAGAAATTCAGCCCATGATAAGGGCTTTCGCGCATCAGCACGAATTTCTTCAAGCCTTCGACGGAGCCAAGGACGCGAGTAACGCCGCGGTAGCCCGGCGGTGTATAGGGATCGTGCGGATGGCAGGCGAGACGGACGCGATTGCTCTCCGCCACCGGGACGACGCGCTCCAGGAAATAATCGATGCGCTCCCAATTCTCGTCCTCCGACAGGACGCCGGCAAGGCCCGGGGCAGCCTGGTGGTCCGCCTTATTCCAGCGGAAACTCGCATTCATCGAACCACCACGGCCAGGTTCTTGCGGCGTGCGTGGAATGCCGATAAGATTGAGATTATATTTCGCCGCGGGAATGCCGGCGGCCGCCACATCTTCGATGAGCTTGCAGATCGCATCGATCTGTCGATCACGATTCCGTCCGGCAAGCAGAATATCGGGATAGGTCGCCTTCTCAATCGGCTGGGACGGCAAGGGAAGCTGGATCATGTCCAGAATCAGCCCGAAACTCTCGACCTTGTCGCGCAGGCGCTCAAGATCGGAAAGGGTCCAGCTTTCCGGCTTTCCCGGCGGGTCCGCGCAAATATGTTTCACCCCCAATTGAGCGAAAACGCGATAGTCGTCATCATCCCGCGCCTCGACCTGCGTTCCTGCATACACGGAGCATCTCTTCCATATGAGATTGACCTACATCATATGACATAATATGAATTCTGTGACGTGTCGAGCATTAATACTCAGTTCGGCCAGAAGGTGTGGCAGAGGCGCTGGCTTCCGCCTTGTATGCATTGTTTGGCGCATAAAAGGTCGCCTGAATGGCGAATATGCTCTATCGGTAGCCTGCAGTGCGCCTAGCGACTTTTGTCGTGGGTCTGGTCTCTTTGTTCGCACCAAAGCCGTCTCAAGGACTTTCAAATGTCGCGGATTCCCGAAGTCATAATATGATGTCAGCGCGCACTCCAAGTGCGCTATGAAAATCAGGGAGGTTGAACTTGGTCTTATGCCCCAATGCTCCTTGACATATGGCCTAGTTACCTAGTTTCCCCATGGCTCAAGGGCTCATAGGTTTGCATTCATCATACGATCCTGTAATCGAAAATAGATGATGAACAAATTTCCTAGTCTTCTTTTGATCGGCCTTACCCTTTGCGCCTGCGAGCAACGCGGCACGGAGGCTGTGGATTGCCCGAACCAAAATCCCAACCTGGTCGCGCAAGGCCCCAACGGACCCTACGAATTCCGGGAGGATTGCGAGCCGGGTGCGTTGACCTGCATAGACCCTAACAAAAAAGCCCAAACGGGGAATGCCACCGTGATATGCCGGATCAGGAAGCAATAGAGGACTATCCGCTCTGCGACGATAGCCGTCCTTTGATGCCCTCTTCTCAGGCGCTCGCGCCCAGCATGCGGAGGAAATCCACATCGTCGCCGATAAGGGCATCGACCAGCCGATCCCGAATGCAGCTGCGGATCATGGGAAGCAGGTCGCGGCCACCCTGCCAGAACAGGGCAAGCTTTTCCGGCAGCGGCAGGCTCAGACGCACGGCAATGCCGGACTCCTGCAGCGCTTCAGCGTCAGTGCGATGAAAACGGTTCAGTTCCAGCGAAACGCCGTCAATGCCGCCGGCGCGCATCGAGGCGACGATGTCTACTGGGCGATGGTGGAGGATCGCTTCCGTCTGCAGGCGCGGCTCGAGCTCCTTCACGCGCAACAGATCGATATGATCAAAGGAGGATATGGCGACATGGTCGAACGCGTCGAGCTCCCGCAGCGTGCCGACCATGAGATCGATGAGGCGCTCAGCGCGCTCGGGCTCCTTCATCTCGATTGCGAGACGGGTATCCGTTTGCTTGGCCCACAGAAGCGTGTCAGCAAGCGTCGGCACGCGGGTTCCGGCGAAACGGGGATCGAATTTCGCGCCGGCATCAAGGGAAAGAATGTGCTGGAGATCGTGATCGGCAACAAAGCCGAAGCCGTTGGTCGTGCGATCAAGGGTTCTGTCGTGCATCACGACGATCTGATCGTCGCGCGTCAGCATAAGATCGATTTCGCACTCGTTGGCGCCTGCGTTCACACCCGCCTGGAAGGCGAGAATAGTGTTTTCCGGGAAGCGTCGGCTGAAGCCGCGATGAGCGGCAATGCGGAGCGAGCCATGACGAGCAGCGTGAAGGGGCAAAGGCAATGCAAGTCTCCTTGGAGTCGGTTCTTTACGGGGCAACCTAGTGAAGTGTGGGGTCGAGAACGTCGCGCAGATAATCGCCGATCAAGCTGATCGACAGTGACAGGATGAAGATCACGATGCCCGGCAGGATCGCGATCCACCATTCTGTCATCACATAATCGCGGCCGGCGCCGACCATGCTGCCGAGGCTGACGAGGGGCGGCTGGATGCCGAGGCCGAGAAAGCTCAGCGCCGATTCCTGCAGCAGGATTTCCGGCAGGAGGATCGTCAGATTGACGAGGACGACGGAGAGGATATTGGGCAGCACGTGCAGGAAGGCGATGCGCGCTGTTCCTGCACCATTTCGCCTCAGCGCCGCGACATAGCCCCGCTCCAACTCCAGCCCTGCCATGGCCCGCACCAGCCGCGCGTAGCGCTCCCAGCCGTAGAGGCCGAGCAATGCCATGAACAGCCAGAGATTGTCGCCAAAGAAGGCGAGGACGGCGAGCGCGATGATGAGGAACGGCATCGACGCCTGGAAATCGACGGCGACACGGATCAGCATATCGGCAAATCCACGGCCGAAAGCGGCAAGCAGCCCAAGCACGGTGCCGAGCGCCAGGCTGATCGCCGACGCGCCGAGCGCGATCAGCAGGCTGGTGCGCAAGCCATAGAAGATGCGGCTCAGAATATCGCGACCAAGCTCGTCGGTGCCGAGAATATGCTTGAAGGAGCCTCCAAACAGGATCGGCGGCGCCTTGCGGGCATGAAGATCGATCTGTGCAAACCCATGAGGCGCAAGCACATTGGCAAAGATCGCGACCACGATGAAGGTCACGAGCACAATGACGCAAATGGCCGTCATCAAATCGAACCGGAGGCGGGGCAGAAACGCTCGCTCCGATCTTTTCTTGGGGAGAGCATCGGCACCCGTCGCTGCGTTCGCCATGGCTTTTACCTTTCGAGCGGCCAATCAGGCCGATGCGCGATGCCGCAGACGCGGATCGGCGAGAATGTAGAGACAATCGATCATGAGATTGGCCGTCACCATCGTCGCCGTGATGAGCAGCACGATGGTCTGCACGATGTTCAGATCGCGCTGCGCGACGGAGGAGACGAGAAAGCGTCCGACACCTGGCCAGGCATAGACGCTCTCGACCACGGCAGCGCCGCCGATCATGCCTCCGACGAGAAAACCCAGCATGGTCAGAAGCGGCAGGGCTGCGTTCGGCATGATGTGGCGCCAGAGAAGAGCGCTTTCGCCGATGCGCTTGGCGCGCGCTGCCAATATGAAGCGCTGGCCCAGCACTTCCAGCACGCTCGAGCGGACGAAGCGGGCGATGATGCCGGCATTGTAAAGACCAATGACCAGAACGGGCATGACGAGATGCGCCATCGTCGATCCCCCGCCGCTCGGCAAGATCCGCAAGGAGACGGCGAAAAGCTGAATGAGGAGGATGGCGATCAGAAAATTCGGCAGCGAATGCATCAGCACCGCAAGCGCCATGACAAAGCGGTCGATCAGGCCGCCGCGGTTGCGTGCAGCCAGAATGCCGAACGGCACACCGGCGCCGAACGCCAATATCAGCGCGGCTCCCATCAACTCCAGCGTGGCCGGGACTTTCGACAGAACCAGCGTCAGGGCATCCTGCCCATTCAGCAGCGACGTGCCGAAATCGCCGCGCAGCAGGTGGCCGAGATAGGCGAAATACTGGATGTAGAGCGGCTGATCGAGACCCCATTGCTGCCGCATCAGCGCCACCACTTCCGGCGGCGTCTCGATGGGCAACAGGGAATGCAGCGGGTCGCCGCTGACGCGCAAGATGACGAAGGTGAAGGTCATCGCCAGGAATAGCGTCACGAGCGCCCTTAGAAACGCCCGCAGGATGGATTGAAGCATTGCCTGTTCCTTCAGAGCGTTTCGAGTATCGCCGCTGCCTGCCGCACTCTGCTCCGCCGTCCGCGGGGGACGGCGGAGAGGAGTTTTGCGGTATAAGGATGGGCCGGTTTTGCGAAGACGTCCTCCGTGGGACCGGTTTCGACGATCTGTCCCGCTTCCATGATCGCGACGCGGTGCGAGACATGCCGAACCACCCGCACATCATGGCTGATGAAAAGCAGCGACAGGCCGCGTGCGCGTTGCAGCTCGAGCAGAAGGTTGAGCACCTGCGCCTGCACCGAGACGTCGAGCGCCGAGACCGGCTCGTCGCACAGCAGAATTTTGGGTTCGACCACGAGGGCACGGGCAATGGCGACGCGCTGGCGCTGGCCGCCGGAGAGCTGATGCGGAAATTTCTGCAAGGCGGAAACCGGCAGGCTAACAGCCTTGAAAACTTCTGCCGCGCGATCGAGCCGGCTTGCCGGATAGCCTATGCGGTGAATCGTGAGCGTCTCCACCATCTGATGACCGACGCTCCGGCGCGGATCGAGCGCGCCCATCGTATCCTGCGAAATGACCTGCAGATGTTTTGCCAGACCACGCCGGTTCGGCTTCATCAGACTCTTGAAAGACTGGCCGAACAGCGTGATTTCGCCTGATGTTGGCATACGATCGCCGCAGAGCAGCGAGGCAAGCGTGGACTTGCCGCAACCGGACTCACCGACAAGACCGAGCGTCTCGCCGGGCTTCAATTCCAGGCTCACATCCTTGATCGCATGAAATCCCTTCGCGCGTCCCGGCCAAAGGGAAAAGCCGGGCGCATAGGAAAATTGCAGATCATGGGCCGCGAGTGCGACACCGGTCTCCTTTGCATCGGAGGCGATTTGCTTCTCAGGCATCATGGGAACTCCACGGATTGAAGCAGGCAAGCGCTGCCGCACCCGCAATCAACGGCGGGACCATTGTCGCGCAATTCGGCTCTGCACGCGGACAACGGGGTGCAAAGGCGCAGGCCTGCGGCGGGTCGTCATGCAGCTTCAGCTCGCCGGGAATGTCCGCAAGCCTTTCCAGCGGTCTGCCGCGTCCGGGCATGGCCTCCAGCAGCAGCCTTGTATAGGGATGGCGCGGATTATCGTAGAGATCGTCAGTGCGATTGATCTCGACCAGCGACCCCGCGTACATGACTGCGATGCGGTCGCAGACTTCGGCGACGAGATCGAGATCGTGGCTGATGAAGATCATTGGAATCCCGCGCTCTCGCACCGCCTTGACCAGAAGAGCGACGACCTGCGCCTGCACGGTCACGTCAAGCGCCGTGGTCGGCTCGTCGGCAATGATCAATCGCGGCTGCATGGCAAGCGCCGTGGCAATCATAACGCGTTGGCACATGCCGCCGGAAAACTGCGCGGGATAGGCATTGTAGCGCGCCTCGGGTTGCGGAATGGCGACCTCCGCCAGAAGCCGGAGCGCTTCGTCCCTGGCTTCCCTTGCGGACATGCCGGCGCTGACAGCCGCCTCGGCTATCTGTGAGCCGATCGTGCGGACCGGATCGAGGCAGGAGACGGGCTCCTGAAAGATCAGCCCGATGGGCGGCAGCTTTACCCGCGACCGCGGGCCGCGCTCGGCTGCGTCATACATCGCATCCTGAAAGGAGATATAGCCCGTGGCGCTGGCGCTCGGCCCGAGAAGACCGGCAAGCGCCAGGCAGGTGAGGCTCTTTCCCGATCCGCTCTCGCCGACGATGCCGAGGATTTCGCCCTGGGCAAGGTCGAAAGACACGTTGTTGACCGGATGAAACCGCCCGGTGCCCGTTCTGAACGAGACACTCAGATTGTCGACGGAAAGAACGGGCGTCGCCATGACGAGCAGCTCAGCTCTTCTGCTCTTCGAAGGCAAGGCTGCCGGCGCCGAGATCCATCTGGAAGGCCGGCAGAGGCTGCCACTTAATGCCCTTGCGAATGCCGAAGAAGACAGCGTTCTGATGGAGGACCGTCTCGCCCGGATCTTCCCACTCGATCAGATGCAGCATGTCGCGGAATATCTTGGCGCGGTCGGTCGGATCGACGGCCTGTTCCATCTTGGCGCCGAGGGCATCGAAATCGGCATTCTGCCAGATCTTGAACGAGCTCAGATTACCTGCCGAGCTGAACTGCGTGAAGAAGGAGATATAGGGGTCCGGTACCTGGCCAGTGCTCGACCAGTTGCCGGTCGCGCGGGTCGACGAGGCCTCAAACAGTTTGCCTGATTCCACGAACTTCATCTTGGCATTGACGCCGATCGCCTGCCACATGGCAACAACGGCCTGCGTGACCGGGTTTTCCGCTGTGTAATAATTGTTCTGCGAGCGGATCTCGATTTCCTCGCCATTATAGCCGGCATCCTTCAGGAGCTGCATGGCCTGGTCCGGATCATATTTGTAGGCAGGATAATCCTTGAGATAGACCGGACCGTAGAGCTCGAACTGCAGGCCGTTCGGCACCCTGGTGCGACCGTTCCAGATCGTGTCGACGATCGCCTGGCGATCGATGGCGAGAATGAGTGCCTGGCGAACGCGCGGGTCCTTCAGCGCCGGATTGTTCTTGTCGAAGAACAGGATGCGGTTGTTCGGCACCGGGCCGCCGACGATTTCGTGATCGGTGCTCGCGGTGACGACCGAGAGCTGGTCCGGCGGCAGATCCGTCGCAATGTCGTAGTCGCCGGCCAGCAGACCGGCAATGCGCGAGGAAACCTCGGGCACGATGCGCAAGGTCACGCGCTTGGCGGCCGGCTTGCCGCGATAGGCCTGATCGTGCGCGGCGAGAACGACGCTCTCATTGGCCGTATAGCTTTCGACCTTGTAGGGGCCGGCGCCGACCGGCTTCTGCCGCCAGGTCGTCCAATTACCGCCATTCTTCTGCCAGGCGTCCTTGCTGATGACCACGGCCGCGTAAGATGCAAGGCGCTGCAGGAAGATCGGATCCTGGAATTTGGTGACGAAGCGGACCGTCAGCGGATCGACCACTTCGACATGGTCGAGGCTGGTGAAATTGGTGCGATAGGTCGGATAACCCGGTGCGTCCTTGTTCAGGAGCCGCTCAGGCCCGAAGGAGAAGGCGACGTCCTCGGCGGTCATCTCGCGGCCATCATGGAAGATCACGCCGGGGCGCAGCTTCATTTCGAGCACGGTCGGCGAAATCCAGGTCCAGGACGTCGCGAGATTGGGCTTCACCGAGAAGTCGCCGCGCATGTCGAGCGCAAGCACTGTCTCGTGGATGGAAAAGTTGTTGCGGAAGGCGACGTTGCTGGCGGCATCGACGGGCTCCTGCGACACCGGATTCATCTGAACGGCGATGCGCAGTTCAGGCCTCTTGTCGGTGCCGGCATCGGCCGAGGCCGACAACGCTGGGACAAAAGCGCTGAGGCCGGCCGCGGCTCCCATCAGAAGGGTTGTGCGGCGGGTAACCGGGCTGTTGAAGCCGCTGGGCAGGTAATCGGACATCGGCACACTTTCCTGTTAAAGCAATTTATAAATCGCTGCACAAACGTTTGCGCATATGAAATACGACCACTTGCGTTCAAGATCGTCTTTTCTTTTACGCAAGGGAAAGTGGCCGCAAGCTAGGCGAGCTCGATGACGCACGTATGACAAGTTCGGGGGTGACGAACCGCATCGGACGCTTTGCAACGCGTGCGTCCATCGGAAGGTTCGAAAGCTCAACCAGAAGATCGAGCGAGGCTTCGCATAGCGCATCCGTCGGCTGCGCGACCGTCGTCAGCGGCGGAGCCCAATAGGCGGTGTCGGGCACGTTGTCATAGCCGACGACGGAAATATCTGCGGGGATCTGCAGGCCGAGATCGCGCAGGAAGGCGACAACCTCGATGGCAAGCCCGTCACTGCCGCAGATCAGAGCCGTCGGGCGTTCCGACGATGCCAGGAGATCGGCAAGAAGCTTGCGGTCGTGCTCGCCCCTCTCAAAGGAGATGACATCACCGGCGATCAAGCCAGCACTGCCGGCAATCGCATCCTGGAAAATCGACATCCGATCGCGAAGCGCGCTACGGCTGATGCGGTAGACGAAGGAAATGCGGCGGTGGCCGAGCTTCACAAGGTGATCAAGCAGCAGTCTAATGCCAAGCCGATCATCGGTTAGAACCGCAGGAAGCGGACCCGTCAGCCCCGCACCGAGCGTCACATGCGCCTTACCTATGAGATCAAGGTGATCGCAGAGCGCCTGCTGGCCCGGAAGGTCGCTCACCATGATGACGCCGTCGAAGAAATCCTGTTGAAACAAGCGCAGCTGGCCGGCGATTTCGCCGGCCTCCGTCTTGGCTTGCGCGACCAGGAGTTCCACGCCCCGACGTTGGGCCACGATTTGCAGGCGGCTTGTCAGATGCGGCTGATAGTGGCCCGACAGGCTGTTGACGATCGCCCCGAAGACACCGGTTCTGTGTGTTCTGAGCGATGTTGCGAGACGGTTGACAACGTAGCCGAGGCTGCTCGCCGCCTCCCTGACACGATCCTGTGTCTCCAGGCGGATGCGGCTGTCGACCTGACCATTCAGGACGCGCGATACGGTCGTAGCCGACACGCCGGCCAACCGGGCGACGTCCAGAATGCCGATTCTTTTGGGTGCTTTCATACAGTCTGCCGAAATTTTTCGCGCCGCGCCGCGCCGGCGCAAGGGGGTCCCAGAAGTCTTGCCACACTTGCTTCGAGACGCAAGATCACATTTCGACTCGAGTGGAATTTTCATAGGCGACTATGGATCGCGAATTTCACAGCTGCTCCAAAGACTGCTAAATCAGGATGGCATTGCGCCGTCCTTAAGATGCCCAGAGCAATTCATGAGACCGTCACGGCCGTGACGCAAAGTAGGATAGAGCCACTCAACCGGCCAAACCACCAGACGCGCCCGATTAAGGCTTCGCGGTCAGGTATCGGCGCAAATCCGATACGCCGCAGTAAGAGGAACAGAAGCAACCATCCAGGGAGAGGGATAATGAACATAAATCTGATCGTGCATCCCGGTGTCGATAGTGCTCTTATCGCCTGGCGCAGCGACTTCATCGACCAGTGCCGTGGCTTTGCCCTGCGGCGGAAGATCAAGCGGGCGGCTGGAAGCCCGCAAAGCCCCAACACGGTCTCCGATGTCGACGCCGATGGCTATCATGAGGAGATCGTTGCCAGCTGGGTCGGCTTCGCCGACGGGCCTCCCGTCGAGGAAGGCACGCGCAAGCCGACCACGGAATGGCCGATTCAGAAATATCTCTGGTCCGATTTCGCCGTCAATCCGGGCGATATCGTCGCCTACCGGGTCTCCGCCATGATCGGACCCGAGACGGCGTTGCAGGAATCGGTCGATCACGTATCGGACTGGAGCGAGGCCATGCAGATCGGGGCCGAAACCAGCGGCCATGTCAGCTGCTATTTCAATCGCGGCATCGTCGCCAGCCAGTGGCTTGCACGCCTATTGCCCGAAGAGGCTCCCACCACCAAGCTCAAGAAGGCGATCGCCAACCCCGAGGACCCGATCCGCCAGTTCCTTGCAGGGCCGATCCGCGACAAGCTTGTATCGCTCCTCAATGATGCTCGGGCGAGCGGCGAGCATATCTATGCGGCCCTGTTCGAGCTGGATGATCCGGAGCTTATTCCCCTGCTGCAGGGCTTCAAGAAACGCGCTCATATCGTGCTTGGCAATGGCAGCGTCAAGAAAAAGGGCGAGGACGAAAACGAAGACGCCCGATCCGACCTGTCTTCCTGCGATGTCAGGGATCGCATGAGCGCGCCGCGGGCGCTGGCGCACAATAAATTCCTGGTCATCTGCGACGCCGACAAATCGCCGCAGGCCGTATGGACCGGCAGCACGAACTGGACGATGACCGGCCTTTGCACGCAGGCCAACAATGCGCTTCTGATCGACAATCCGGCCATCGCACAATTCTACCTGGATCAGTGGAAGACGCTTGCCGCCGACGGCAATGATTCGCCGCCCGCCCTCTATCAAAGCAATGCCGAGCCCAGAACAACGCCCAAGGCCAAGAATACGACGGTCTGGTTCACGCCCATGCGCGAAGGGCTTGATCTCGAACAGGCAAGCGAGCTGATCCGCGGTGCACAGCAGGGCATCCTGTTCGCCATGTTCAATCCCGGGCCTCGCGGCACGCTTCTCAACGACATCATCGAGCTTGCCTCGCCGTCGAGCCCTTCGTTCAAACCCGATCTCTACATTCAGGGCGTGGTCAACCAGAATCCCGGCACAGCAAAGAACCCTGTCGTGCTGTTCAACAGAGGCGAGAGGATCGATGCCAATGCGGACGTCGTGCTGCCCGCCGCTATCCCCGGCCGGTTTGCCTATTGGCAGAAGGAAGTTCTGAAGCTGCCAACGGCCCATGCCATGGTCCACAGCAAGGTGGTCATCGTCGATCCATATGGTCCCAATCCCGTCGTCATGACCGGCTCCCACAATATGGGTCCGAAGGCGAGCGGCGTGAACGACGAGAACCTGGTAATCATCACCGGCAACGGCGATCTTGCCAGCCAATATGCCGGCAAGATCATGGAAATCTATGCCCAGTACCGCTGGCGGCAATCCGTCCAAAAACAGGGCGGCGCGCCCAAGTGGACCGGTCTTGCCAATGATGACAGCTGGCAGATCAAATCGCCGGAGCAGCCCTATGACAAACGCCGCATACGCGAACTCGACTTCTGGTTCGGCAAGAATGACACCGCCTGATGCCCGGCCTGACATCGCGTAGAGGCTAATCCGGGATCGCAACCGATTGCTTCGGGATGAATGAGTTGCGATCCCCTTGCCCCTGTGGCTCGGTCCGGTCGAGCATTTGTAATGCCGACGCAATCTTCGGCTTCTAGTGGCTTGGCAACAATCTGGATTCCCCAATGTTGCTCCGCTATGCTTTTCCCGTTCCTATTTTTATCGGCGCTTTGGCACTCACGGGGTGGGCTTTCCCTATTCTCAAAAGCCATACCGTCCGGCCAGACGAGATGGCCACGCCATATCCCGGGGCGTTTGCCGACATGCGTCATCTCACATCCGAACGACAGGATCCTGCAGGGTATAGGATTGCCGGCGATGCCGTACCGACTGGTTCCGGCGGCGAGGCTCGTCAGGCTCCATCGCGTGGTGACAGTAACGCGCCTTCGCCACCCGGCTATTTCGAACGGGCCAGGATGCTTCTATACCTTCTGCGGACGCGCCACCGGCGAAAATAGGCCGGCCATGAGGCTACGCAAACGAATACGAGGCATGAATGATCCCGCCGCTGCAGCATCAGTTGCCGGACCCTCCCCGCCCACCGAAGCCTCCAGCCATCCATTCGGGCAGGTTAAATAAACCTCTGGTAGCTGATATGATATTCACTATCGGCTTGGATGCCACCCCCGAGCCGACTACCGCAGCGTCCGACGAGACTGCATGCCCTCGCAGTGTCGTCGGACACCCCTCCCCTAAAACCGCGCCCATTTCGACCGGCTTATGCCGCCCGCCCCGCATTGCGGCCGGAAAAGATGCATCCTCCCAGGAATGTGCCCTCCAACGCATTGTTGCCGTGATATCCGCCGCCGCCGAAGCCTGCGGCCTCGCCGCAGACATACAATCCCGGGATGAGTGCGCCGCTCCGCCCGAGCGCCTGGCTATTCAGATCGGTTTCGAGACCGCCAAGAGATTTCCGCGTCAGAATATGGAGGCGCACGGCGATCAATGGACCTGCCTTCGCATCCAATATGCGATGCGGAGGGGCCGTGCGCATGAAGCGATCACCGAGATAGCCGCGCGCCTGTCGCAAGGCTACGATCTGGGCATCCTTGGCAAAGGGGTTATCCAATTCGCGGTCGCGGGCTTCGATCTGCCTGCGCAGATGGGCAAGATCGAGCGGACGATCGCCGATACGGTTCATGCCGGCCACCAGCTCTTCCAGCGTTTCGGCAACGACGAAATCCCTGCCCTTCGCCTTGAAGGCTTCCACCGGCGGAGGAGCCGATCGCCCAAGGCGGCTGCGCAGAAGAAGCCCGATATCGCGTCCGGTAAGATCCGGGTTCTGCTCGGAGCCTGAAAGGGCAAATTCCTTCTTGACGATTTTCTGCGTGGTTACGAACCAGCTGTAGCTATGCCCGAGCCTGCAGATGTGCTGCAGCGTCGAAAGGCTGTCGAAACCCGGCAGGCAAGGTGCTGGCATGCGATTGCCATTGGCGTCGAACCAGAGCGAGGACGGGCCTGGCAGGATGCGGATGCCGTGGTTCGGCCAGATCGGGTCCCAGTTGGCAATGCCTTCGGTATAATGCCACATCCGGTCGCCGTTGATCGGCCGCGCGCCGGCTGCCTCGGCATGACTGATCATCAAGCCATCCACGTGATGGGGCACGCCGCTCAGCATCCGCTCCGGGGGTGCGCCAAGGCGTTCGACGGGCCAGGCGCGGCGAACCAGTTCCGGATTGCCGCCGATGCCGCCGCTTGCCACGATCACAGCACCCTCGATGCGGAAGTCACCGACAACATCACGGTTCGATTGCTGACCGCGGCGGATGTTGTCCTCTGCGAGGATCTCGCCCTCCACGCCGAAAATGCCGTCTTCATCACCGACCAATCGTGTCACGCGCCGCCGGAACAAGAGCTCGATCTTGCCGTCCTTCTCCGCCGCCAAAACCCTTTTTACGAATGGATCGAGAACGCCAGGACCCGTACCCCAGGTGACATGGAAGCGCGGCACGGAATTGCCGTGCCCGTCGGCAAGGCCACCGCCGCGCTCCGCCCAGCCGACAACGGGAAACCAGCGCATGCCGAGCCCATGCAGCCAGCTGCGCATCTCGCCGGCGGCGAAATTGAGATAGGCCTCTGCCCAGGCACGCGGCCAGAAGTCCTCCGGTCGGTCGAAGGCCGCAGCGCCCAACCAATCCTGACGGGCGAGATCGAGACTGTCGCGAATGCGCATCCGCCGTTGTTCCGGCGTATCGATCATGAACAGCCCGCCAAGCGACCAGAAGGCCTGTCCGCCGAGACTTGCCCGAGGCTCCTGATCGATAAGGATCACCCGTTTCCCACGCTCTAGCAGCTCGCAAGCCGCAACAAAGCCTGACAGGCCTGTTCCAACGATCACCACATCAGCATGACTGCTCATTCGTTTCCCCCTCCGCGAATAGCATATCAATTAGAGAGCTTAATGAAGCTTACGTAAAAGTAAAACGAATGTCAGAGCTGACGACCATCCAGAATCGATCCACCAAGCCTGCATTTCGTCTCCACGAAACCTGCACGATGTTCATGTTGTCTTTCGACACTGACAGCGATCAATCGCCCTTTTTGTTGATGCGGTTACCGCTGTCGACACGAAAGGAACCCCTCAGCAGGCATGGGCTTCCGAGCGAACGGAGATAGTGACGAACGACATCGGCAGCCCCTCAAGGGAAGCATCATGTATAAACAGAAGACGCCCACGCTTATCGATTGGCTTTTCATGTTGGCGCGTCTGGCGCCGATCATCATGGTTTACCTGTGGCCGACATTCCTTCGTTTCATTCTAGGCACTGTCTTTTTTGTTGCGCTCGCCGCGCTGATGTATCATTTGGTTGACGTGGAACCGAACTTTTCGGTGCATGACTCTTCTCCACAAGTGGCTCCACTCACTCGCGAGCGGTAATCTTTTCCTTGGGAGGTCGAACCAAATGGCGCCCCTTCGGCATAACGAAAGCCTCGTCCCCGCAATTGACTGGCGGAGGGAAATCACGACAGAGTATATGCCCACACGGCCTTCTCCACCGCATCGGCTTGCCTGACATCGGAAAAGGCATACCCGATTGCTTAACAGGAGAGGAGCAGCAGCCATGGGCAAGCTTCCCGACATGACGAAACATCGCGGCTTTCCTTCCGGCATGCCGGGTACAGGCGTGCAATTCACCATTCGCCGCGCAAACCCCAAGGGCGTGACGCCGATCAAGAAACTGCCACGCCGCGCGCGGCCGGGAACGCAGGAACACCGGATCGACGCGGCGTTCCTGCATGCGCTCTGGCACTATTTCGGCGCAGAACCTTTCGAGCGCGGCAATCTCGACGCTGCTCGGCTCAACCTGCTCTTCGGGCGCGAGGTGCTACCCGCAGACAAGGATTTCGATCCGCTCTCCTATGAAGCCATGCTGGTCATCAACGAGAAAGTGGCGCGCGAAAGCTTCCCCGAAGCATTCGAAGATGTGATGGAGATCTGACGCCACGCGCAAGCGCGCAGCCCTCCCGAACGGGCGGCAACGAAAGTGCCGCGCCGCGGAGCCATGTCGATAAGGATGGCATGCGGCTCTATGCCGGTTGCCTCTGGACTGGAGCGCGCTAACTTATGGTAGTCGACACTCTTCATTTAGGCTGACATGCCCGACGATGTGGATGGCCTAAAGGCAAAGCTCGTCACGCATCACGATTACGTCCGGCGACACGGCGAGGATATGCCGGAAGTTCGCGACTGGCGGTGGAAACGATAGAACTGGCTTGACGTCGACAACAAGCCGGGAACACCGCCGTGCAGCGGCCAAACCTTACGATTTGGACGCGTGTTCCGGCTTTCCCTTTTGCTTGGTGGAGGCCATGTCGCGAAGCTCCTTCTCGCTCATGGAGTCAACCATGCTCTTCGACGCACCCTTCAGTTCGCTCTTCTTTCTTTCGCCGCGTTTGGCGGCGAGTGCCGCACCGGCAGCCATTTGCTGTGATTTCGACTTTGCGGGCATGATAACATCTCCTTTGGATTAGGTTGAAATTTGCCGCCGACGATCGTGTCCGCTTGCAAGGCGCGACTTACGCTTGGTAGCTGCCGATAAGGCTTGCTTCTGCAAGCGTGTGTTTCTTCACCTTCTGCCACATGGCTTCCGCGCCGGCGGCCTCGGGAAGGGTCACCCTCGGTACATCAAGCGCGGCAAGCCGGAAAATATACCGATGGGGCGGATCGCCCGCAGGCGGTTGTGGACCATCGTAGCGGGCATTGCCGAAATCGTTCCTGTAGAAACGCAGCGCCTGTTCCTGCATCGTGTCTAGACTTTCAACCAGGCCAGTCCATTGCGCGGGGATATTGGCGATACCACAGTGACGGAATGTTCCGCTCGGCGCATCCGGATCCTCGACGATCAGCGCGAAGCTTTGGGTTTTCTCCGGCGCGCCGCCCCAGGCAAGAGGCGGAAATATATTTTCCCCTTCCAGGGCATATTTGCGCGGTATGGGCGTACCCTCGGCAAAGGCCTTGCTGATCAATGTCAAAGCCATTCGATCCTCCTTTTATCATCGCAGATTCATGAGCCTGTGAACCTCTGAATCTAAGGTGGAACACATCAGAATCACTATTGTTCCCCCATGGAACCATCGCTCGCCTCAGTTGTTTAGAACATCCACGAAGGAGGAAAAGATGGCGGATGAACGGTTCGAGTGGATCAGCAGACGGGCCTATGCGATTTGGGAAGCGGCTGGACGCCCCTGGGGCTGCAGCCAGCATCATTGGGAGCAGGCAGCGAAGGAACGCGAGATCATGGAAAGAACGCGCGCATCGGCAGATGGCGAAGAAATACTCGCAAGATTCAGAAAAGCCCCCGCGAAGCACCAGCCCGATAACGCCGGTCAGGAACCCGAGGAAAAAACGCAGTCCGGCGCCCGGCGCGCCGGATAATAGACATCCGCTTTTTGCTGGATAAGGCCAACAATCAGATGCGCCAGGAGCTAACCTGTCGACGGACTCATTGATCCTGCGATTTCATCCGCAATTCAAAAGCCCCTAATTCTGCGTTCCGTCACGGTTCGGCTGGGCCGGCGTGCTCTTCGTGCCCTGCTGATTGTTTTCCGTGCGATCGGTAGGCGCTGGCTGGGCCGTTTGGCCGGCTGGCGGCGTGTTGTCTACCGTGCCCGCCTTCGGCTGTCCGCTGGAGGAGCTAGTCGTCGGCGACGCATTCTGAGGTTTGCCTGGTTCGATGTAACGACCCCAGATTTCCACGCCAACCCATACGATTGCCGCCAGAACCAGCGCTGTCACCAGCACGGTGAACAGATGTGTTCCCCGCACGCCCTGCCGGGCTTCAGTCGCGGATAGTGGTTTCGTCTGTTCCCGGGGCTTCTTCTGTTCGTCGAACGTCATAGCAAGCCTCTATCTATTGCAAATTTTACATCGACCTAACCAAAACACCCGGCGATGGTTCCAGAGGGGCGCCAAGGAATTGGGTCGAAGCGGAACAACAGGGAAAGCCCAGCGTTAGCCCAATAAGGTTGCAGATCGTGCCAAGTGGACGCGATGGTGCTGAAGAATATGGAGATTTTTCCGCTTTCTCTCCATAGCCAACGAAACGGCAGTCGAGTTTCCTATCCATCCGATCTGCAGCCCCTCCAACATTTAAGGAGGGTGAACAATGCCCATGAATACCGTCAACGCGGTGACGCTGCAGAAATTGTCGACCCTGTCGGCGCGCGCTCGCCTGAGGGCTGGTCGACCGCGCCAGTGGAACGGTTGGGACCTGACTGAAAGCGGCCGCCTGCTGTTGACTGCGACGATAACGGCTGCCATGTCCTGGAATTTTGCCGCCGCGCAGCAATCGAACGATGATCGCTGCAAAGCGGAAGAAACCAACCGGCAGACTGATGGCCAGCAGGCGCAAGGCGAACAGACGCCGCCGGCTAGGAATAATCCCAGCCGGAAACTGTCCGACTGTGGCGGTGTGCTGAAACCGCCGTCAGTCGGCGATAGCAAGATGGAAAAGCCCGCGCCGCAGGTGGGCAACACTCCCGTCATCAAGCCTGGCAACACAGAACAGCAGAACAATCAACAGCCGGGCAAATGAGACTGATCCGTCAGGGTTTGGGTTCGGGCTGCTCGATGGGGCCGTTCTTAACGGCGCCGCCATCTCGGCCGTCGCTTGACGTAAACGGCTTGATGACGAGAATCGCCAGAACGGACGCGACCATGAGGCCGAAGATGACGAGCAATAGCATCCGCATCTGAAAGCCTTACGCCCGTTGCGATTTGCGGACGGCGAGGTTGCTGTCGTGCCCGATAATGCCGCCAGCCTGCCGGGATATCGCTTCCGCACGCTGCTTGGCCTCGTGATTTTCAACGGAACCGTCAATAACGACGCGCCCGTGACTGACGGTCACGAAGATACTGGTCTCGTCGAGCAGTTGATCGGCTTTAAGCCCGCTCTCGATTTCCGTTCGTATTTCAACGTCTGTTCTCTCCGGCGTCGATGCGTAAGGGGGTTCGGATCGTGTATCTTCGCTGGCCTCTTCTGATTCGGAAGCTGCCCTCACTTCCGAGATTTTGCCGGAAACTTCATCAGCCATCTGCCTGCGCAATAGATCATGCGTAGCCGAATCTTCGCAGCGCGCATCGTCGGTTCCATTTTCGGGCCATAGCTCTATTGGCGAGGCTTCTCCTGCCCGCTGTTCGGACTCGATATCCCCGGACCCACCGGCTGCCTGGTCGAGTGCCTGCACGGTGCGCGTATCGCCACGACGCGGGGAACCCCTTGCGTTTGTCCTATCGCTGATTTTGGTCATGGTTTTCTCCCTGTCCGATGAGGGCTTAACCTTTGCCGCTCCAGAATGTTCCGGTCTCAGGGCTTGCGTCAGGCCCCTGTCGTCAGCATTTCGAAGGATACCACCTTGTAATGTTCCTCAAGGGACGCAAGCAATTGCGCACCACCGCCATCCGGTCCCGCCTCCCGCCATCGCACCTCGTAGGAAATATGCGTTGTCGCGTCGCTCGGCCCTGTCCTGCAGCCAATAAAAGAGAAAGCATATCCAAGCGGTTCCAGCGCTGCTTGCGCATCGGCGACCGCAACGCCTGCATCGCGAGGCAACTCGATCACGAGGCGCGCCTTTTGCTTGCGTGGCATCAGCCTGTCGAACTGTTTGAAAGGCGATAGCACGATGAAGGCGATAATGGCCCCGGCGGAACCCACGATCACTTGACCGCCGCCGATGCACAGGCCGACTGCCGTCATGATCCACAAGGTCGCCGCCGTCGTTACGCCGGTGATCAGGTCACCCCGCTTGAGAATGGCGCCGCCACCGATGAAGCCGACACCCGTCAGCACGCCGAGCGGAAAGCGCAGCACATCCATCGAAGCGAATGATTGCGACGTCTTGCCCAGAGTGGATAGAAGCAGATTGGCCTGGATCATCGACAGGCATGCGGCGAGCCCGACCAGGATCGTCGTGCGAAACCCGGCGGCATGACCACCCATTTCCCGATTGATACCGATCAGCCCTCCGGCTGCGACGACCAGCAGCAGACGGAGGGCGATATCCAGCCAGTCCGCGTCTATTGGCATAGTGTCGGTCAGGTCAGGCACGATGTCCTCCCAAGGAAGCGTCACCAGCAAATTTCAGTGGGGAACATCGCAAACGACATTTCGTTCCATCTTCGATGGAAGGTGCGCGTGAAAAACATAATAGAAGCAGTACGATGCTCTACCGCTTCATTGTCACCTCGGGAAAAGCGCTTGAGCCCGTGGGCCGCCTGCCGGATTGCGCCGCGAGCCGCCTCTCGCGCGTCAGGCCTCTGCTTTTTCCAGCCGCATCGCGAAATATATCACATTGCTCTTGAGGACAGGCGAGCGGCACGCTGTCTTCGGTTGGCATCCAGCGCCCGTCGAAAATCGAGGTCGGTTCTCGCATGGTGACGGAGGTCGTCGAGAAAACGAGAGATATCTTCGAGCGTATCGACGACGACATATCGCAGACCACCGCCGGCATCGATCAGATCGTGGCCGATGCTGACGCCGAAGCCGCTGGCTACCTTGCGAAACCATGCCGAGCGCCAGCGCTTGAAACCATCGGGGTCCGACTGAAGCTCTGCGAGCAGCATCTTTTGCTGATCAAGCCGCGCAAGGAATGTTTCAACCACATCCTGTGAGCCGGCCTTCGGCCTTTCCGCCTTCCTTGCCAGCCATTTTTCAAGAAGCCGAGAGCTGGGCTGCGGCGCTATCGCTTCATCGCGCTCCATCAGAGCCGCGGAATCAATATCCAGGCGCTCCGCGCCCTCCTTGTGCTGGGCCTCATCCACGGGCGAACCTGCTTGTATCTCCTGCTGCAAAGCCAAGGTCTGCTTGAGGTCGGCGGCAAGCTCTCCCCAGATGGATCTCGATGATTCAGTCGATCTTGCTTTCATCCGGCGGGAGGTTTTGACTTCGATGATAAAGGGCTTTGTCTGTTTAACCATGATGCTTCGATATGTGCCCGATGATGGAGCGCAGTTGATGGACAATCACTATGAATAAGAGGCTGGCATTCTCTGGGAGCAACACCGCAGCAGGGCGATCGTCCGCGGATATTGAAGGTCTAGGCCCTACACCAAACCGCTTGATGAGGCAATCTCCGCCGCCGCCTCATCCCAAATGGGCATCAATGCATTGCGACCTGATCTGCGTCACGGGCGTATGGCATAAGTCGGGACGATCATCGGGGAGGCCGCTTTGACCGCACTCATGTCTGCGAATCAACGATCTTGTAATCGGACCATTCGATACGCACCACAACCACTGCAATGCCTCTACCGCGACAATACAATCTCAGTGCATTCAAAATGAAACAAACGAGGTCGTGGCAGTCAGTTTAAACTGCATATGTCTTAGCAATCATTGCTAAATATGAAGGTCTCGTAATATATTCGCTTAAAGCGGCTGCCGCCTTCTGGTAAGTTATCACTTGCGCGCGTACGCTCGATGAGATTGCGATCATTGATAGGCGTGCTCCGATGCGAACGGACCAGTTCAAACTGCACAATGCCCGGATTTTGCGCGGCCGGCTTGGGAGGACGAGGCCATATGCCCGAGAACCGAGTGGATCGGTCGCAGCAAACTCTCTACGGGTCCGAATCCGACAACGGTTTAGAGGCGACGGTCTCGCTTTGGGATCTGGATTTCAAACTGCTCGATTGCTCGAAGCGATTCAGAGAGCATATCGGTCTTGCGCCCCGGAGCGATGTATCCTTGTGGGAAGCCTATCCCGCGCTTGCGAATCCGACGCTTGCCGAGCTTATTCATAAGGTCATAGACACAGGCGAACCTTGCACGATCCAGTTCGACGATCCGACGCTGGGAAAGCGCCGCTTGCTCGCCTCCCGTATTCGAGTGGGGCTTCTGATCGTTGAAACCAATAGAGCACATGAAAGCCCATCGTCCGAAGACAATGAAAAAGCACAGCTCATCCATCAGGCAACGCACGATGTCCTGACCGGATTGCCTAATCGCCGCCAATTCAGCGCGGCTCTGACGCAACTGCTTCCGGTTACCGGCAAGGTCGGGCCGGCGCTGATGCAGCTCGACCTCGATGATTTCAAGCCCGTCAACGACACACTTGGCCACGGAGCCGGCGATATCGTACTGAAACTCGCCGCCGAGAGGATTACGAAAGCACTCGGCCGCGGCGGAACGGCCTACCGTCTCGCTGGCGATGAATTCGCCATCATCCAGATCGGTCCGCAGCGGGCCCTGGAGGCGGAACGGTTGGCAGACGCGCTGGTGGCCGAATTCAAAAAGCCGTTCACGGTCAACGGCATCTCACTTTTCGTCGGCGTCAGCGTGGGGATCGCAATCGCGCCGCGCGACGGCAACGAGGGAGAACAGCTGATGAAGGCTGCCGATGTCGCCCTTTATGCCGCTAAGAAGGAAGGGCGGCGGCGGGCGCGGACGTTCGATCCGGCCATGCTGATCGTGGTCGAACAAAGGGAGCTGCTACGGCGCAGCCTGCGCGTGGCACTACAGCGCGATGAGTTCTTCATCGAATATCAGCCGCTGGTGGAGCCTCCGTCCAATGTGGTCGGATTCGAGGCGCTCCTACGCTGGCGGCACCCGACCCTCGGGGTCATTCCGCCGGCAGCTTTCATTCCAATGGCCGAAGCCGATGGTCTCATGCGTGAAATCGGCCAGTGGATGCTGGAGGAAGCCTGCCGCGAGGCCTTGGCATGGCCGGATCACTATACGCTTGCCGTCAATCTTTCTCCCGCGGAGTTCCTGACGCCGGGCCTCACCGATCGCGTTTCTCAAACGCTGGATATCGTCGGATTTCCAGCCGAACGCCTGGAACTGGAAATCACCGAAGGTGTGCTTCTGGAGCGGACCATCAACAATCTCGACACGCTGAACACGCTTAACGTGCTCGGCATTCAGATTTCCCTCGATGATTTCGGCACCGAATATTCCTCGCTCAGCTACCTCAAGAATTTCCCCTTCGATACGATCAAGATCGATCGCTATTTCATCAGGGATCTTTTGCAGGACGGCAAAAGCCAGGCCATTGTGCGCTCCGTCATCGGCCTTGCACATGGCCTGGGCATGCGGGTGACGGCGGAGGGTGTCGAGACGCGGCAACAGGCGGCCTGGCTCCAGCAGGAGGGCTGCGACCGCCTGCAAGGCTATAGCATCAGCCCTCCGCTGAGCGCCGACAAGCTTGATGATTTCATAAGGCAGGGTGCACGCGATCAGTCGGCCGCGACATTCGACGAATTTCACGCAAGTCCGTGAGTTTTTGAAGCGCATTTCATTCGGGAATTTTTCGAGAGGATACCATGCGGGTGCAAGTGGACGCGGCTTTCGAGCCATTGCTTGAACTGGAAATGGAGATGGCGACCCTTGTGGCAGACTGGTCGAATTGCGATCAATGTGCCGCTTACGTGGCTCGCATGGTCAGCCACGATCGGCACGATCCCATCCGTCATGCGAACCTGCTTTCGGCAGCCCTGAACGAGCTTTTCGAAATGTCGTTCCACACCAGAGAAAGCACCGGTACCCTTACCTTTCGCGTCTACCGGAATGGCTCGATCGAGCGGATCGAACTGGCCTTTCCCTGCTCGGCCGAGCAGCGCAATTTGTATGAAACCATCGTCCAGCGCATTAGAAGCGGTCACGCGCTCGCAAACTATCTCGATGTCATCACCGACGACACCGCGCGTGCCGAGCAGGCGATCCTCCTCGGCCTTGCCGTCAATTACGATGCCAACATCGAGCTGTCCATTCGGGATAAGGGAGCAACGACTTTCGTGGTAGACCTCGCGCTCGAAAGGCTACTCAATTGAACAACCGCTCCTCTGGCCGTTTCACAGCGCAATTCGATGCCAACAATCAAGAATTCTCTCTATCCGGAGTTCTGAGACCACATTCAGTTGCCGAGCTTGCCGATGATCTCGCCCTGCTGCGCAACGGCATCGAAACGGTGAACGGCGTCTGCTACGTCAATCTGAAACGCGTCATCCACATGAACAATACGGCGTTCCGTGCCCTGACGCGTGTCCTGCTCGATGCCACGCGATCGAGGCCGGATCTCAAACTGACGGTCGTAGCTTCCAGTGTCGTTGCATGGGCATCGCGACTGTTTCGCCATTTGAGCGATCTGTCACCCAACATTATCGTCGAGATCTATGATTCCGCCTTCTATCCCGGGCAGACATTCGTGGAGAATCAGAGCTTCATCCCGATCCTGCGAACCCAGACGAAGATGACCTGGCGCCACGAGCGCGAGATATTGCCGCGGCACGGCCTTCGCGAGGGTTTGCATATCGCCGACATCTGCTGCGGCATCGGCGATTTCGCCATGCTGCTGCGGAAGGATTTCAAACCCGCGCGGATCGTTGCCCTCGACCATTCAATCCCCAGCCTGGAATATGCCCGCAAGGTGGCGGAGGACTTCAATGTCCACGACATCGAATATACCTATGGCGATGCATCCCAGATGCTGTTCGAGAGCGACCAGTTCGATTTCGTGACCTGCAGGCACTCGTTGCAGATCTTCGACCGCCCGGATGTTCTGCTTCGCGAACTCTATCGCATATGCAAGCCAGGCGGCAGGGTCTACATCACCAACGAGAAGAACTCCCATTGTCTTGGTGAGCCCAGAGCCGAAAGCATTCAATGGACCTATAATGAGGTCGCGAAACTGTTCGCGCATTTCGATATGGATGTCGAGATGGGTCCCAAGGGGCGCCGCATGCTACTGGATGCCGGCTTCAAGGATGTGCGCATGGAAAGCTTCATGGTCACGAATCTCGATGGCGATCCCCAGGATTTCGCAGACATCATCACGGCATGGCAGAATGTCTATGCCGATGAAATGGCGGTCAGAAGAGGGGATTCGGCCGCATTTATCGAGCGATTCAAGCAAGGTTTCGCCGATCATATTTTTGCCGCGCTCCACCCAAGAGGCTATGCGGGCTGGCCGATCTGGGCTTCTTCGGGACAGAAACCGCTATGACGGACGCGCCAATCGCCAAGCAACGGCTCGGACTGCGCTCATTTCGCGCCAAGTTTCTCCTCGTCGTCGGGGGAGCCGTTCTCTTCGACCTGCTCGTCAGCGGCGGCCTTGCTTTATGGAACGTCCAGCGCCTATCGCGCAACGCCACGATGGAAGTGGGACAAGGCCTCGAGAAAGCGAGCCAGGATTATATCGGCTCCTATGCGGATTCGACCGCCGCAGAGGTCGGTTTGCTGATCGACCAGGTCCATTCCGATGTGAAGGGGCTGGCGGGCGTGCTGCAGGGACAGATCGATAATCCGGCGCGGAGTCTCGATGTCGGTGCTGCCATGAGCAGAGCGTCTCCAGGCGCGGTAACAGTGACCTACGACCAAGCTGGCCAGTGGTCACAAAACCTGCCCGGCACACCCTCGGTCGTCAGCGTCTGGGGTTACCTGCTTGATAAGGATCACCATCCCCTGCCTCAGGTGCAGGCAGACATAGAATGGAGCGCGGTGCTCGATCTGGTTGCTCCTTCCTTGCTGCACAACGGCGCGTCGAAGCTGCAGATGTATTATATCGGCCCGAGGGAGCGTCCGATTTTCCGGACTGCTCCCTATACGACGCAAGCGCAGACCTTTGACCGGCTCTATCCCGGCCACAACAGCTCCGATTTTTGGACATTCTTCTTTCCAGGCCTATATGAATCCTGGCAGCAATGGGCCTCCAGCCCCTCATCCCGCCCCGTTGCCGACTACATCACCCAGACGGCTCCCTATACCGACGCTATCACCGGCAAGCTGATCGTCAGCTTTTTCCATCCGCTCTGGACGCCCGATAGGCATCAGGTGGCCGGTGCGGCCGGCGCAGATATTACACTCACACAGCTTGCCGAGATCGTCGAACATGTGAAAGTCGCTCAAACCGGCTTCGGCTTTCTCGCCATGTCGAATGGGAATGTGGTCGCAATCAATCCTGTAGGCGAAAAGGTCATCGGCTTGCGCGCCGCCAACGATGCCGCCGCCAAGGGGGTTACCGGCCTCGACCGATCCTTACGCAACAGCACGCAAACGGCCATTACCAAGCTGCCGCTCGACGCCGACGGCGTGATCCAGCACATCAGCCTCCGCGAACAGGGAGAGGACGTTCCCTATCTCGCGGTCGTCAAGCAATTGCGCCCGACCAATCTCTGGGTGGACGGACCGGTCAAGAGCGAAGTCATGTCGCTCGGGATCGTGGTGCCCGAGCGCGAGATCTACGCCTCGCTCATCGCCGCCAAGGATGAAATCTCGCGGGCGACCAACCGCATTCTGCTCTATCAGATCATGGCCGTTCTCGTGTCTCTGATGATCGTCACGGCGGCGGTCTTTGCGGCCTCGAAACGCGTCACCAGCGGCATCAGCGCGCTGGCGAGCGCCGCAAAGCGCATACAGGCGAAGGATTATTCGGTTAGGGTCGATATTTCGACCAGGGACGAAGTTGGGGATGCCGGTATCGCTTTCAATAGGATGGCGGAGGATATCAGCTTCCACACCGAAAACCTCGAAAAGCTCGTTTCGGATCGGACCAGCGAGATCGAGGCGGCCAAGGAAGAGATCTCAACCCTCAATAACCAACTCAAGAACGAAAACCTGCGGCTGGGTGCGGAACTCAACGTCGCCAGGCAGATCCAGCTCATGGTCTTGCCGCGGGCCAAGGAACTGACGGCAATCAACAATCTGGAGATCGCCGCCTACATGCGCCCGGCAGATGAAGTCGGCGGCGACTACTATGATGTTCTGCAGAACGGAAAGAACCTGAAAATCGGCATCGGTGACGTGACCGGCCATGGGCTGGAAAGCGGGGTGCTGATGCTGATGGTCCAGTCGATTGCCCGCGCCCTGCAGGAGGCGGGTGAGATGGACCCGGCAAAATTCCTGACCGATCTCAATCGGACGATCTTCAAGAACATCGAACGGACCCGGACCGACAAGCATATTACCTTGTCGTTCCTCGATTACGACGGCGAGAGATTGACGATATCCGGTCAGCACGAAGACATGATCATCATTCGCCAGGATGGCAAGGTGGAGCGGATAGATACGGGCGATCTCGGCCTTCCGGTCGGTCTTGAGCCTGATATCGCTCCCTTTATCGATACGCGGCAAGTGCCCTTCGAGAAGGGCGACATGGTTGTGCTGCATACCGATGGCGTCACGGAAGCGGAGAATTCGAAAGGAGAGCTGTTTGGCTTCGACAGGCTTTTGGAGGACGCCCGCCGCCTGCATGGCGGGACTGCGCAGGAAGTCGTCGCAGGCATACTCGACGACTTGATGGCTTATATCGGGACCCACAAGATCCATGACGATATTACCCTTGTGGTGATGCGGCACAGGTGAGGAAATGACGACAGCAATTTTCGGCGAGGAACGCCTGGCTTCGTTCGATGCCACCAATGCTCTTCGCATACGACTATTCGACGGGCCGCTGCATCTGGCATGGCGCCATTCGGCCATGACATCCGACTTTATCGCGGAGACGATAGCGCTCGGTTTCCGCTCTTCCGAGCGACAATATAAGTCGGTGCGGCACGACATTGGTTATGTGACCAACGAACTCATCGAAAATTCGATCAAATTCCGCGCCTCGGGCGAGATCCTTATCGAGGCATTGAGGGATGGCCATTGTTTCCGGATGCGGATTATGAACTTGATCGACCGCGAAGCGATGGCGCGCTTCCAACAATTATTATTGAGGGTTACCACTGGCGATCCTGGCGATCTCCTCATAGAACAGATTGAAACAAGTTTTCTTGCCGGCGGCAACGCGTCGGGGCTAGGACTTTTGACATTGATGAGCGACTACCAGGTTCAGTTGGCCTGGCATTTCGACGAGGATGGTCCGCACAAGCGGGTCAAACTCCAAACCTATGCCGCCATGGCGATATCATCGGCGTGAACCCGTGAGAGGCCCTTTATGGAAATCAAAGAAGAAGCATTTCGCATCTGGTCCGAAGGCAGTACCTTATATTTTGACGGCACCATGCGCCTGGCCGGTCCCGATGCCTATGCACCTGTCTATGAGCTGGCCAGGTCAGTCCTTCATGGAAGTGGAGGCAAAGCGACTTTCGATCTGACAGGTCTGCAATTCTTGAATTCTTCGGGCATCAACCTGCTTGCCAAACTGACGATAGAGGCACGCAAGCATCCGGATATTCACCTCACAGTATGTGGCTCCTCGCAAATTCCCTGGCAGATGAAATCATTACCAAACCTGAAGAAGCTGCATCCGCGCCTGGATCTGCGACTGACCTGAACCAGGTCGCGCAAGTGGGCAGCGGTTTTGCGATCACGACATGCGTTAAATCAAAGCCCCAAGCGCGGAAGGCCGGTCTGAAAGATCGCGACGATCCTTAGCAATCGAACAGCCACCCCTCTTATTTAGGTGCGCCATCGCCACTGTCGAAAGCTCGATGCCGAGCCGCGTCGCGAAACAAGCTGCTGTCTGCGTCTGTCTGGAGCAATCTCGGTTAGCTACTACTTACGCTTATTGATTTCTTGATTTGGCTAGTTAAAAACGCCGACCTACCGGCATCATGGGCCTATATTACAGCAAACCTTAGTTAAAATAGTAAAATATGCGTTAGTCTTGCCACATATTACTTGAGCCTATTATTTTTGTTCCATGTGATAAAAATGGACAGAATGTAAAGCTTCCGCATTCCCTGATAACGACAGAATTATTAATTTTTTGTAAAAGATAACCAGAAATTGCAGCAATAATTACTTGTTGTAAAAAGTCTTTCACAGGACAGAGGAAAGTTCTCCTCTCCCTGAATACTGGGTCGCGTCTAATTATCGGGAGGGTTTGATGGGCATAGCGTTCAAATCTACAAATATAACACTCAACAACACCAAAAGACGTACAATTCTCGTTGCAGGAGGTGCGGGCTTCCTTGGCTCACATCTTTGCGATCGACTTTTGCAGGATGGTCATGAAGTCATATGCGCGGATGATTTTTCAACCGGGCGGATGGACAATCTATGGCATCTGCTTCGTTACGAGACGTTCAGCTTCATCCGCCACGACGTCATCGCATCACTCGATCTACCTGTCGACGAAATCTACAATCTGGCCTGCCCGGCATCTCCGCCACACTATCAGGCTGATCCGGTCCGTACGATGAAAACATGCGTTTTCGGCGCGCTCAACTTGCTGGAGCTTGCCACATATCATCAAGCGCGAATTTTTCAGGCCTCGACGTCGGAGATCTATGGCGATCCCCACGTGCATCCGCAGCCGGAAAGCTACTGGGGCAATGTCAACTCCTTCGGCCCCCGCTCCTGCTACGATGAAGGCAAGCGCTCCGCCGAAACGCTTTTCCGTGACTTTCACGCCCGTCATGGCGTCGACATCAGGATTGCGCGCATCTTCAACACCTATGGACCGCGCATGCGTCCCGACGATGGCCGCGTTGTTTCCAATTTCATCGTACAGGCGCTCAAGGGTGAGGATATCACCGTCTATGGCGATGGCTCCCAGACGCGCTCCTTCTGCTATGTCGCCGACCTGATCGAGGGCTTCATTCGCCTGATGGCCGATCAAACGACCATCCATACGCCTGTCAATCTCGGCAATCCGGCGGAATTTACCGTGAGCGATCTCGCCGAACAGGTCATTGCGATCACCGGCTCCAAGTCGAAGATAGTCTATAAGCCCTTGCCAATCGACGACCCCCGCCAGCGGCGGCCCGATATCACCGTGGCGAAGCGCGAGTTGGGATGGGAACCGTCCATCGCGCTGGCGGATGGATTGAAGTCCACCATCGCGTATTTCGAACGTCAGTTGGTACGTGCGAGCAGCGAGCTTTTCGAGGTTGCGTGATGGGCAAGCAAAAAATACTGGTCGTGGGTGGCGCCGGTTTCATCGGCAGCCACACCGCGAAGCTCCTGCATCGACAAGGCTTCGAGCCGGTCGTCTATGACAACCTCTCGACGGGCCACCTGACCTCCGTGCGCTGGGGACCGTTTGTGGAGGGAGATATTCTCGACACATCCCATCTTGCCGAGACAATCGAGGAGCACGGGCCTGCGGCAATCATCCATTTCGCAGCCTCGGCATATGTCGGGGAGTCCGTTGAAAACCCCGCAAAATACTATGCCAACAATGTGAGTGGCACGCTGTCGGTTCTGGAGGCGTGCCGTCGCACGGGCTCGGACAAACTGATCTTTTCATCGAGCTGCGCGATCTACGGAATTCCCGCGCATCTGCCGATCCGCGAATGCGAGGCGCCTCAGCCAATAAATCCCTATGGCAGAACCAAGCTGATTGCCGAACATATGCTTGCCGACTATTCGGCGGCCTATGGGCTTTCCTATGTGGCGCTGCGTTACTTCAACGCCTCCGGCGCCGATCCGGAACAAGAACTCGGAGAGTGGCATAATCCCGAAACGCATCTCATTCCCCGTGCATTGCAAGCAGCGGCCGGCACGACCGAGACCTTGGAAGTCTATGGGGACGATTACGACACGGCGGATGGCACCTGCGTGCGCGACTATATCCATGTGCTCGACCTCGCCAAGGCGCATGTTCTGGCGGTCGAATATCTGCTGGCGGGCGGAAGCAATCTTGCCGTCAATCTGGGAAGCGGCCGCGGCACGTCGATCAAGGAAATCGTCGGCGCGATCGAGCGCGTTTGCGGTCGCCAAGTTCCTGTCACCATGCATAGCCGCCGGCCGGGCGATCCGCCTGCTCTTTATGCCGCTTCGGATCTTGCTGCCGAGAAGCTCGGCTTCCGCGCTCTGCATTCGGATATCGACACGATCATCCGGACCGCAGCTCCCTTCTTCGGGCTGGAGATGCGAGGATGACATCGATCCGAACACGAGCTCAAGCGATGAAGGACCGGGCGTTGATGACACCGGTGCTGCAAGGTCGCAAGCGCGCGGAATATATGGTTTGCGCCGCGCTTTGGCTTGCGGCACTCGGCTATTTCTGGAGCTGGTGGTTCGCGCCCGCACACCATGTCGACCTCATGGGGTCGATCCTCGTGACCTTGGTGCTCGCCTGGGTGACGATCATTCCGGCCTATTTCATCATCGTCTTCTTCCGGGCCGAAAAGCCGACGGGGGAATTGCGGCTTCCCGCCGGCAGTCGCATCGCCATGGTGGTAACCAAAGCACCATCGGAGCCCTTTTCAGTTGTCGCCCGGACATTGGATGCGATGCTGGCGCAGGCGGTGACGCACGACACCTGGCTTGCAGATGAAGATCCGTCACCCGCGACACTGGATTGGTGCCGCAAACATGGCGTCCAGATTTCCACCCGGAAAGGGCGGGAAGATTATCACCGCAAGACATGGCCGCGGCGCACACGCTGCAAGGAAGGCAATCTTGCCTTCTTCTACGATCACTACGGCTATGAAGGCTACGATTTCGTCGTGCAGCTCGATGCCGACCATGTGCCCGAACAAGGCTATCTTCTCCAGATGCTTCGGCCCTTTGCTGACCCGGCAGTCGGCTATGTATCAGCACCCAGCATTTGCGACCAAAATGCTCATGAGAGCTGGGCGGCTCGCGGCCGCCTCTATGCGGAAGCCAGCATGCATGGATCGCTTCAGACCGGGTTCAATCATGGGCTGTCGCCACTTTGCATCGGCTCGCACTATGCCGTCCGCACCAAGGCCCTCAAGAGCATTGGCGGGCTGGGACCTGAACTGGCGGAGGACCACTCCACCACGCTAATGATGAATGCCTATGGCTGGCGTGGCACTCACGCGCTCGATGCCATTGCTCATGGCGACGGTCCACGCACTTTCGCCGATCTCGTCACCCAGGAGTTTCAATGGTCGCGCAGCCTGATGATGATCCTGCTGCAATATTCGCCAAGCTTGATCAAACGGCTGCCGCCACGCCTCAAAATGCAGTTCCTGTTTTCGCAGCTCTGGTATTCCCTCTTTTCTCTCTTCATGGCGCTGATGTTCGTCATGCCGATCATCGCGCTTACTAGAGGAAAGACCTTTGTCGATGTGTCATATCCTGACTTTTTGCTGCATTTCGTGCCGCAGTCCATTCTGCTGATCCTGTTCGCCTATCGCTGGCGCAGTACGCATACATTCAGACCAGTCGATGCGAGTATTCTGAGCTGGGAAATGACGTTGTTCCTGTTTGCTCGCTGGCCATGGGCGCTTATGGGTTCTCTCGCTGCCATTCGCGATTGGACGACTGGAACATTCGTGGATTTCCGCGTCACTCCGAAGGGTACATCGGACGTCGATCCTCTGCCATTCAGAGTTCTTGCACCCTATGCCATGCTCTCTTTTGTCTCGATCCTGCCGGTTCTATTTGTCAGTGCTGCGGAAGAGAGCAGCGGCTTCTATATCTTCGCGACGATGAATGCCACCATCTACACTTTACTGCTGCTGGTCATCATCGTTCAGCATGCGCGTGAAAATACGCTCAGCGCGAGCAGGCGCTTTTACCGGCCGGCGCTCGCTAGCGGTCTGATTGCTCTGACTGCCCTGCCATTTTTCGGCATCATGGAGCACGGCCGCGCCGGAGCACAATCATTGATTTGGGACACCGACGGCTACGTATTGTTCGATACTCGCTTTTCGGTGGCAGGTGCTGGAATTGGCGGTCGCGGACTGCACAGAATGGTGCTCAATCCGCACTGGCACGTGAGCGACACGGACAATTGAGTTTCATAGGGACACTATGGCGGAACGCAGATGAAAATGGCTGTTATGGAAACCGAGCAGGATCTCAGCGCGCTGGCGGAACGAAGCCATGCCCGTCGGACCGGCGCTCGCATCTGCGCCATAGGTAAGTCGGCAAGCACGCAGGGTAACCTGCGAGACATTGCCAGGCGGCGAGACCTGCAGCGAGCCTTGAGGGCAGACGCGCCAAGGCTCGCCAATCACGAACACGGGAGAAATAATATGAAACCATCAAGGAAACAGGCCTCCATCCTCGCCGCAGCATCGCTGGCATGCGCGATCGTTCTTGGGCTTACGACGGCGAGCAATGCGACCGTAGCCGCGACCACCACCAAGGTGCCGGATGCCGCGAGGCCCATGACGGCAGCCGAACTTTACATGCTCTATCACGACAAAAGCTGGCGCTGGCCCGATGGCGCCGGCCGAATGCAGAATACCGACCGTAGGTTCTCAGCCTGGGTCGACGGAACCGGCGGGCAATCCTGGGCGGAGGGCCGCTGGGCTATAACAGACACCGGCCGGCTGTGTCTGGAGGCAACCTGGCATGCCGCAAACGGCCAGTTTCCGGCCAAGACCTGCTTCGTCCATCGCATCTTCGATGGAACGATCTATCAGAAACGCGAGACTGGCGGAGCATGGATTGTGTTTCGCCATCCCACTACCGAGAAAACCGATGAGGCGACAAACCTCATCGCCGATGATCTGGTCTCACAACGACTGGAGGCCTTGAAGACCTCTTTGACCGTCCACAAGACCGAATAGAGGAAGGAGGCAATGCGATGAAAACTCTATCGAAACTAACGACGGCTTTGCTTGCGGCTGCCGCCCTCTGCGGGGGCGTATATGCTGCTAGCAACGGCTTGGATGCAAGGGCCGAGACCCGGCCGCTCTTCAATGACAAGAGGCCTATTATCACTCCCCAATCGCTACCGGGGGGTGCCTATGATCCCAACGGGGATTTTTCCAATGACCCCAATCCAAAGATCGAGCACCTCTTCCTGCCTTGGGAAGATGTCGATCTGTCGACGCTGAGCACGGCAGACGAATATGCCCGCAAGCGCGGGCGCTCGCTGCTGATCACGGTCGAGCCCTGGTCATGGGCCCGCAACTGGCGGGTCACACCAGCCGATCTCCTCAGTGGAATTCTGGCGGGTCACTACGATTCCAACATGACGGCGATCTGCTCCGCGGCCGCCAAACTCAATACGCCCGTCACCATTCGCTGGGCTCAGGAAATGGACGAGAAGAACGGACAGTTCACCTGGGCCTATTGGAAGGCGGACGACTACGTGAAAGCCTATAAGCACGCGGTCACCGTCTGCCGCAAGAGCCTTCCCACGGCAAAGTACATGTGGTCGCCGATGGGCAAGGATGGGCTCGAAGCCTATTATCCTGGTGATTCATTCGTCGACGTCGTCGGATTGTCGGTGTTCGGTTACCAACCGTTCGATCTACGCAAGCTCGGGCGGGATTCGACCTTCGTGGAAGCGACCAAACCCGGCTATGACCGTGTGAAGCGCTTCAAGAAGCCGATCGTGATCGCGGAATTGGGCTATCAGGGCAACGAGGCCTATGTTCATGGATGGGCCGAGGAAGCCAACAAGCCGCACTCCGAATTCCCCAACCTGCAGGCGGTAGTTTATTTCAACGATCGTGAAGTCTACCCCTGGCCGGACGGCCTGGGCAGGCCGGACTGGCGGGTCGCCACACCGCCCCTGCTGAACTGACCGCGATGAAAGGTGGAGGATAAGTATATGTCCTGGTTCCGTTTCATCATCCTGAATACCATGTTCGCGATGCTGCTGGCCGGCACCGCGAACGCGGCGACGCATCGTCATATCGATCGAATGACGGCGCATGCGGCCCACCAAGCCATGCCGATGAGTGCGAGGGAGCTCAAAAAGCTCTACGCGGGACGCTCCTGGATATGGAAAGACGGGGCCGGCTTCTTCTCACGCCATCACCGCCGATTTACGGCCTGGTCGCACGCGGGCGCTCGAAAATCCTATGCAAAGGGCACCTGGTATGCGACCGATCGCGGTAGCCTCTGCATGAGCGCGGTCTGGCACAGCAAGAAAAGTGCAGCATCCAATGTGTCCTGCTTCCTGCATCGCGAGAAAGCTGGGACCATCTATCAGAAACGAGCATCAGGCGGAAAATGGTATGTGTTCCGTCATAATCCGATCAAACATGATGACGAAGTTCTGAAACTGCGACCGGGCGATTATGTTCGCAGGCATCTGCCCGGTTGAAGTCGAATACTCACATAGGGGTTTTTCTTGGATAGCGGGCGGCACGCGTCCCCACTTGTTCCGTCGAACCGACATCCGGGAAAGCCCCTATTCTTTGCCGCGCACATGGCCCGGCAGCGATTGGCTCGCCTTAGAACACACCGCGATTGTAGCAATGCGACGTTTTTCCAAATCCGCTTGGCGTACAGATATAGGGAGAGCCCTTAAAGTAGTCCTCGGCGGAAATCGAAGTGGTGTTGGCAAGCGATCTTCCACTGTAGAAGACGACGTCGTTCTTTTGATACTTCTTCATATACAGCTGAATCGTCTTATTTTTTACATGCAGGTTCTCGGCCGCATTAGCGTTTGCAGCCATTCCTGCCGAAAATACAATCGCAAGTATTACAGGCACGGAAATAGCAATTTTTCGATTGCCAGTAGTCAGATTATAAGAGCTCTTCCAAAAACTCATAAGTTTACTCTCCTTTGCAAGTTTCACTCGTGTATTTCAGCTGAAAATATTTAAGCAATTTCTATAAATATCTTGAAAATATTAACGAAATCTGCTTAATTTCCCTACAGCCTTCCGGCGGGGAACTGCAACAATGCTGCCTGCGATGAATATAGCTTGGCGCGATATTCGATGGATGCACAGAGCCTTGACTCAGACATCCACAGACTTCTTTGGTTCGCTGGCCAAGGCGCATCGCAGGGCAGAATCATTTTCTCAAGACGTGATCCAATCACGTCCCTTTAGTCAGTCCGCCAACCGGCGGACGCTCGGATGGACTGAAATTCGGGCTGTTTTGCGACGACCGGGGAAGATCTTGGATATGCAAGATCTATACTATCCACGCGCGATCTATTTTGACCGTCCATCACTCCTTTTCATCCGCCCGTTGCCAGAACAACGCGGGAACCGCCAATCGAGTTGGAATGCTTCGTCGAAAGGCTATTACGATGATGTGGGATAAAACGGAGACTAGCTCCGAACAACCGACCCTTGTCGAAAGGCGCCGCTGGCCCCGCATTTCCGATGCTCCCCTTTGCGGCAACGCCACAGACCTGCCGGTACTGGTGTCGCTGCCATTTTCCACGTCCAATGAGGCTCCCAACCAGCAATTCCCGGCTTGGCGGAAGCATATGGCGCCTTTGATCGATGCTTATCTTCCCGAGAGCGCCGAGGCCGCCGATGGCTTTGCTGCGAGCCAAACCGTATGGAATCTGGAAGGGGCACTTCTCGTTCAGCAGCAAACGCCGGCTTTCCGTTATGAGCGCCCTGCAGAAAAAGTACGCTTCAGCGCCATAGATCATTGGCAGATCACCTTTCTGCGCACGGGCAGAACATGGACCAGCGTCAACGGACATGTGGTCGAAAACGAGCCTGGCATGATGGAAATCCGGGCACTTGGCTGCCCGTTTTACGGCCGCACCATAAGCGCGCAATCTGTCTCCCTTATCCTGCCTTGCGATCTGTTTGCCGATCACGGCGGACTGCCTGGAGCAAGCAACAACATCGTCCTGGGGGGTGAGCGCGTCAAGTTGCTGGCTGACTACATTGCTTTTCTTGAAGCAAACCTCGACCGTTTGACAAAAGACGACCTGCACAGTGTACGCAACCAACTGCAGGAAATGATATTTCATAGTGTCGCACCGCTGGTGAACGGCCACACGACCGGCGATCGCAGCTCCGAGATCGGCCTTATGACGAAAGCTCGTCGCTTTATTCAGAACAATCTCGGATCGGCGGATCTAACCGCTGAAGCATTGAGCCGTGAATTGGCAATCTCCCGAACCCGGCTTTATGGACTGTTCCAGACATCGGGTGGTGTGTTGAACTATGTGAGAAGACGAAGACTTCTGGCTGCACGCGCAGCACTTGCCGACCTGAGCAACGGTCAGAAAATCGCAGATATAGCAGGTAATCTCGGCTTTGAATCAGCAGCTAACTTCAGCCGGGCCTTCACACACGAATTCGGCTATAGCCCAAGCGAAGTCCGCAGGCATACAGGCGAATGCAAGGTCGATCATCTACCGCAGATGACGGAGACATCCACCTTCGGCGACTGGCTTAACACGCTCGGTATTTGAGCGGTATAAAGCTACATATCGGCATGGCAGTTCCAACGGCAGTAGTTCAGATATTGCTACAGATAAATGCGGCGAGTAATATATGCAGTCGATATGCGGTGTAGCGCCTGCTAGGTCACCGACATCGCCCGCTTTCAATCCGGCTGCGGTGAAGAGGTTGTTTCCCCCTCGGAAATCGCGCAGGGCAACAAGAGTGGTTTGCCGAGCTCGGGGGCACCCTGCTTGCTCAATAAAACAGCGACCGCTGCCGCCGCTATGTCCTGAATTGGCTGCTTGACGGTGGTCAGGCGTGGGATTGTCATGCTTGCAAGCGGAATACCGTCAAAGCCGACGATGGAAAGGGCAGCCGGGATTGGAATTCCCAAATCATGAGCTGCCCTCATGCAGCCGATCGCCTGTTGGTCGGAACTTGCGAATATCGCGGTTGGGCGCTCGTGGCGAGCGCGCGCTAGAAGATAGTTTCCGGCAGACCGGCCGCTTTCATAGTCGAAGGCGGCTTCGGCGATCAGTGGCGCCGCATTCTGCTTGCCCTCTCTGATCAGCTCCATCGCATCGATATAGCCCTTGAGACGATCATTCGCAGGAACTGAGTCTTTTGGACCGGAAATGAAGCCGATACGGCGATGGCCCAGCTTCACAAGATGCTCGACACCGAGGCGCACGCCGCTTCGATGATCGGCGGCAATGCCGGAATATCCCGGAAGGAGGCGATCGACGATGACGATCGGCAACCCCTTCGGCGGCTTGAGCGTATGGAAATCATTGCTGGGAACAAGGATGATGCCATCCACCTTTCGGCTTGTCAGCTGGCCGATCCGATCCGCCTCCTTGGCTGCTTGATCAAAGGAGGTCATGACGATGATGTTATAGCCATGCCTTGCCGCCGCCTGCTCTGCGGATTGCACAAGTTCCGAAAAGAAGGGGTTGGTAAGATCGGGAATGACGATGCCGATGAGACGGCTGACCTTGCCGCGCATGCTTCTGGCAGATGGGTCTGGCATATAGCCGAGCTGCTCGATAATGCCTCTGACCCGCACTCTCAATTCGCCGGTCACGGAAGGATGATCATTCAAAACCCGCGAAACGGTCCCGGTGGAAACTCCTGCCAGCTTGGCAACGTCACGAATTCCGACCTTTGGCATATGGATACCAATATCCCTTCATCTCACCCTTCCGGCGCGCCCTGATCCGGGCTCTCAGCTAATGGTCTCTGCAATCTTAGTCAAAGGCTTCATGTCAAGCTGATCTTCCATTGCTTTCACATAAACGCTCCGCACAATGGAAACGGTTCATCATACCTCTCTTCCAGCATTGGTAAAGTTGAAATTTAAGCCAGATTTCAGCCGAAATTTATAGCGCCTTGACAATTCTTGGCGGCATGCTACCCAATATACGTGGAAACGGTTCATTGTCGCAGACAACTCAGTTGGAGCTGAGCTCAGGATCGTTCGGGAGGAAAGAAATGTCCAATTCTACAAAGCGTGAATCCGTCTTGATCAACGCACCCCGGCGCGCGGCGCTGAAGCTCGGACTTGCCGGCACTCTGGTGCTTGCGCTGTCGTGCGGCGTGTCGCCCGCCTTTGCTGCCGGCAAGCCCAAGGTCGGGCTGATCATGAAATCTCTGTCCAACGAGTTCTTCAAGCAGATGAAGGCCGGCGCGGACAAGTATGCGGCTGAAAACAAGGACAAGTTCGACTTCAAGGCCGTCGGCATGAAGGACGAACGTGACTTTGCCTCGCAGGTCGACGCCGTCGAGAATTTCGTGACGCAGAAATACGACATCATCGTCGTCGCACCGGCCGATTCCAAGGCCATGGCAACGCCGCTTGCCAAGGCAGTGAAGGCCGGCGTGAAAGTCATCAATATCGATGTGCCGCTTGACGCCGACGCCAAGAAGGCAGCCGGTATCGATCTCGCCTTCTTCGGCCCTGACAACGCTGCCGGCGCCAAGCTTGCCGGTGATGCGCTCGCCAAGGATCTTGGACCCGGCGCAAAGGTCGTGATCCTGGAAGGCAATCCCGAGGCCGACAACGCCAAGGAGCGCAAGGCTGGCTTCATGGATTCCATCAAGAACGGCAAGCTCGAGCTTCTCGACAGCAAGACCGCACATTGGGAAACCGAAGAAGCCAATACCGTCATGACGAATTTCCTGACGAAATATAAGGATATTCAAGGCGTCATGGCTGCAAACGATTCCATGGCCCTCGGTGTCGTCAAGGCGCTCGATGCATCCGGCCAGGCAGGCAAGATCAAGGTTGTCGGCTTCGACAACATCCCGTCGGTCAAGCCGTTGATCAAGGACGGCAAGATGCTTGCCACCGTCGAGCAGTATGGCGCGGAAATGGCGGCCATGGGCATCAAGTACGGCCTTCGCGAATATGCCGGCGAAAAATTCACCGGCTGGGTGAAGACCGACGTGACGCTCGTCACCGCCAAGGACCTCAAATAGCCGATAAACCCGCCTTGCGGGCAGGGATGCGTCGGCATTCGCCGGCGCATCCGCTTTTCGATCGATCTTCTGACCGGCCGTTTAGCGTGAGGCGTTGGCCCCAGTGGAAGGCGCCGCGAGGAAGATCGTTATCTCCAATTCGAAATGGAAACGCTGAGGAGGTGGACGTGCCTGAGACAGTAGATGATGCCATCCTGAAGCTGGAAGGAATAGGCAAGCGCTTCCCGGGCGTCGTGGCGCTGAAGGATGTCTCAATAGAGATCGGTCGCGGCAAGGGCCACATTCTTCTTGGTGAAAACGGTGCCGGCAAATCGACCTTGATCAATCTGCTTGGCGGCGTCTTCAAGCCGGACGATGGCCGCATCCTGTTTGACGGCAAAGCCTATCATCCGTCCTCTCCGCTCGAGGCGTTCAAGGCGGGCATCCGGGTCATTCACCAGGAGCTGCATCCGCTTTCCAATCTTACCGTCGCCGAAAACTTACTTTTTGAGCATCTGCCGCGCCGATACGGCTTGGTAAACTACAGGCAAATGAACGCCAGGGCGGCGGAGCTGCTGGCGGAAGTCGGCCTCGACGTGGCGCCGACGACGCTTGCCAGCAGCTTGAGCGTCGCTCAGCTTCAGCTTCTCGAGATCGCCAAGGCGCTCTCCAACGAAAGCAAGCTTCTGGTTCTCGATGAACCGACGGCAACCCTGACCTCCAAGGAAGTTGATCGGCTTTTTGAGATTCTCAAGCGGCTGAAGGCGCGGGGCGTTACCACGCTCTATATATCGCATAGGCTCGAAGAGATCTTCGAGGTGGGCGATGACGTCACCATCCTGCGCGACGGGCAGCATGTGATTACGCGGCCGCTCGAAGGACTCGGAATTCCGAAAATCGTCGAACTCATGGTCGGGCGCGAACTTGCGCAGCACGACGCCTTCCGCGGCGACAGCACCATCTCCGGCGAGGCGCTTGGCATCTCCGGTCTCAAAGTGACGAGCCACAGCCCGGAATTGTCATTTTCCGTTGCCAAGGGAGAAATCGTCGGCATTGCCGGACTTGTCGGCAGCGGCCGCACCGAGGCGGTCCGGGCCATATTCGGCGCCGACACCAAGGCTGCAGGCGAAATCCGCATAGATGGCGAACCGGTCGAGATTGCCTCGCCCAAGCACGCCGTAACCGCCGGACTGTGCCTGGCGACCGAGGATCGCAAGATACAAGGGCTCATGCTCGACATGAGCTGTGCGCAAAACACCACCATCACCAATCTCGCCAAAGTCTCCCGCAAGGGGTTGATCATCCGCAAAGTCGAAGACGAGTCCTCGCAGCGCCTTGTGCGTGAATTGCGGATAAAGACACCGTCCATCCATCAGGCCGTCAGGACATTCTCCGGCGGCAACCAGCAAAAAGTCGTCATCGCTAAATGGCTGTTTCGCGGCCCCAAGGTGCTGATCTTCGACGAGCCGACGCGCGGCATCGATGTCGGTGCCAAGGCGGAAATCTACGAGCTTCTGGGGAAATTTGCCGCCGAGGGAAAAGGCGTCCTCGTCGTGTCTTCGGATCTGCCGGAACTCATGAGCATTTGCCATCGCATCATCGTCTTCTCGGACGGCAAGATAGCCGGGGAAATCCCTCGAGCCCAATTTGACGAGAGCAGGATCCTCTCGCTCGCTTACAAGGAGTACAGTCGTGTCCGGAAACATTGAAAAGGCGACCGAGGCAAAAGAAGCCAGCGTCTGGGACAAGCTCATCCGGATCTCGATGAAAGAGGCCGGTGTCGCCATCGCCCTCGTCCTGATTTTGATCTTCTTCTCGCTGACTGCGCCCTATTTCGCGACGCCGGAGAACTTCCTGAAGATCTTCGTGCAGATCGCCATCAATACGGTGCTTGCCGCCGGCATGACCTTCGTCATTCTCACCGGCGGCATCGATCTTTCCGTCGGATCGCTGCTGGCGCTTTGTACGGTCATCGGCGCAACGATCATGATCGACCCGAGATTTTCTCCCTGGCAGGCGATCGCTCTTGCATCGCTCGCCTCGATGGGGGCCGGCGCGATTCTGGGTGCCATCAACGGATGGATCTGCGAGAAGTGGAAACTTCCATCCTTCATCGTCACCCTTGGCATGCTTAACGTCGCAAGCGGCCTCGCCCGCGTCGTCAGTGACAACTCCACCATTACCGGCCTGCCGCAGCCCTTCGTCGACTTCGGCAATCTGATTTTCTGGGGCGTCCTCCCGTCGATCTTCCTGATCGCGATCGTCGTCGTCCTCATCGGCTGGTTCGTGCTGCGCTACACGGTGTTCGGGCGTTTCGTCTTCGCAATCGGGACGAATGAGGAGGCCGTCCGCCTCTCAGGTCATGAGCCGAAGAAGTACAAGATCGCGGTCTTCACCATTTCCGGGTTAACCGCTGGCATCGCCGCCATGGTCTACCTGCTCCGTCTCAATGTCGGCAGCCCGGTTGCCGGCATCGGCTATGAGTTGAACGCCATTGCGGCCGTCATCATTGGCGGCACCAGTCTCTCCGGCGGCAAGGGCTCGATCATCGGAACGCTTGTTGGAGCCTGCATTCTGCAGGTGCTGTCCACGGGGCTGCAGCTCCTGGGTGCCGACGACAACATCAAACCGATCGTTATCGGCGCCGTCATCGTGCTCGCCGTCATTCTCGACAGCTATCGCGGCCGGCTGATGCGGATATTGGAGAGCCGCTGACGAGGCGGCTCTCCGGAGCAAAGGCTATGGCTCGACAAAATCGAGCTTTGCCGTCAGGTCCGCTGCAATTTCCAGGTCCGGATTTCAAACGGCATGATGTCGGCAGGGCCGGTGCGTTCGATCGGCTCCTCCAGGATGTTCAGCGGCCCCGAAGCCTGCCATCCTGACGGCAGGGTCAGCGACAAGCGGCCGCGCCGACCGGCCGGTTCGTACAGCCGCAGGATAAGTCCCTCCCCTTCCTCGGCCGGCTTCAGGCCGGAGAAGGCGACAGGTATGCCTTCGATACCAAGCGGCGATAAGGTGCCGGCCGCAAGACCGCTTGCCTCCATGCTGAGCAGCGGCTGGTTGAGATCGATCGCCTCAGCTAGAACGCCAGCGTCATACCAGGCGCCTTCATGCGGCATCAGCGCATAGGTAAAGCTCTGCTCGCCTTCGTCGGCCAGTGGATCGGGATAGATCGGCGAGCGCACGAGGCTCATGCCGATGACATTGCCGCGGGCGCTGTGGCCGTATTTGGCGTTGTTGAGCAGGGCGACGCCGAAGCCAGGTTCGCTGAGATCGACGAAGCGATGCGCAGCCGCCTCGAACATCGCCTGTTCCCAGGAGGTGTTGGTATGCGTCTGCCGCTCGACGACACCGAAGGCGCATTCGAAAGTCGCGGTGCGCGACCGCACGGCAACCGGGTTCAGCGTCCGAAGCAGGGTGCGCCGGTCGTGCCAATCGATCGTCGTCTCGATATCCAGCCTGCGGGCATTGGCCGTCAGAACATAAAGCTGGGTCACGGTCGAGCTGCGGTATCGATTGATGACACGGATCGCGGCGCGATGCGGTCCCTCCTCGACCAGAGTGATGCTCTCCGGCCGATCGAGCCGGATGCCTTTCTCGGCATAGTCGGCGTCGACATCCCAGGCATCCCAGTTGCGCGGCTTGTCGACTGGATAGACCCAGAGCTGATTGGCTACCCCCTCAATCGCTTCCCGTCCCGTCGCCTTGTGAATAAGGCTCGATACGGCGCCATCCTCGCCGATGGTAACGGACAGATGCTGGTTTTCGAGATGATGGGTATCTGCCTTGAGCCCAGCTGCGGGCTTCAGTGCGTTGCGATCGAAGACCGCGACGGAAAGAGGCGCGATGGGATCGGTAGATGCAAGGACCGTTCCGTCCGATAGGGTTGCGGTCAGCGGGCGCGGCGAAAGGGATGGGTTGACCACAACAAGCGCATCCGTGACCTCGCCAACCGGAAGATGGGCCGACAGCGTTGTCAGAGACCTGACCTGCTCCGCCTTGGCATTGTCGATCACGCCGTCAAGCTCGCGCTCGGCATCGGCATAGACCTCGCGAATGCTCGATCCAGGCAGGATATCGTGAAACTCGTTCTTCAGAACGACGCGCCAATCAGCCTCCAGGCTCAGAGGTTTGGCAGCGCCCAGCATATGGGCAAGCGAGGCCAGCGTCTCCGCCGTGATCAGGGCGCGTTCGGCCTGGCGATGCTTGCGCTTGACCCCGCTTTGCGATGTCAGCGTCGCGCGATGCAGCTCGAGGTAGATTTCCCCGTCCCAGACCGGAAGCTCCTTTTCCTTAGCGGTGCGGTGCGCCTTTTCGTAATAGCCCTTCACGGTGCCCCAGCGTGCCTTCGGGATCGCCGGGAAGTCGCGGAGCTGTACCTCGCGCTCGACCATTTCCGGCGTGACGCCGCCGCCGCCATCGCCATAGCCGACGGCCATCAGCGAGGTGTCATGCTGTGTCTTGCCGCGGAAATTCTTCCAGGTCGGCACGAAGCAATCCGGCTGCACGAAGCCGTTGTAACCTTGCATGGGGTTATCGAACGTATGGGTCAACACCTTGCTGCCATCGAGCCCCTTCCACCAGAAGAGGTCGGACGGAATGTGATTACTTTCGCTCCAGTTCACCTTGATCGTGAAGAAGCTGTCGATGCCTCCAAGCCGCAGGATCTGCGGCAGGGCACCGGAAAAGCCGAAACAATCAGGCAGCCAGCAGACGCTGTGACGCAGGCCAAAATGCTTTTCGAAATAACGCTGGCCATAAAGCACCTGGCGTACGAGGCTCTCGCCTGTGGGCATGTTGGTATCAGGCTCGACCCACATGCCGCCGACGGTTTCCCATTTTCCTTCGGTAACCTTCTTCTTGATCCGCTGGAGCAATTCCGGATCATCCTCTTCCATCTGCGCATAGTATTGCGCGGTCGATTGATTGAAGCGGAAGTCGTCGGAGTGTTCCATCAGCGAAAGCGCGGTGTTGAAGGTGCGGCGCATCTTGCGGCGCGTTTCGTCATAGGGCCAAAGCCATGCCAGGTCGATATGGGCATGACCGGTCAGCAGCAGTTCGCCATTCTGTGGGAAGCGCTTTTGAAGCTCCTTCAGTTGCGCAAGCAATTCATCATAGGCAGCAGCTGCCGAAGCACTCTGCGCTTCGCTGAGACCGGCCGGATTGTCCTGAAGTTCCGGCAGTTCCCAGATCTTCTGCTGCATCGCCGCGCCCGAGGTGCGCGAGATATAGGCTGATGTGTCGGAGGGCCAATCGAGGCTGCGCAGCGCCCGTTCGGCGGCATCGATCAGATGCGGCACGACTTCGTGGCCGTCGAGAATATCGGCAGCCTCGCCGATCTGTTGCAACAGGAGATGCAGCCGGTGGACCGGTTCATCCAACCAGATCAATCGCGCCTTGTTGAGTTTCGGCGCCCTATTCGGCTCCCCGAACGGAAAACGCGCAACGCTCTCGGTGGCGATCTGGAAGTCGCGCCCCTTGATCGGAAATTCCTGGTGATAGGGGTCGAGGCCGAAAGTTTCCGCGTCGCCATCAGGATAACGCAGCGTCAGCAGGCTCTCGCCGCCAAGGTCGAGCTGTAGGCGGATCTGCTCGAGCGGCCAGTCCTGCGGCGCCGTTGCCTTGGCAGCGAAGCGAACCGTCCCATTGCGATGCGGCCAATCCTGATGATGCGCTATCGGCTCTCCATCGAAGGTCCAACCATCGATCTCGAGGCTTTGTCTGTCACGCCAATGCGCTAGCTCTGCGGTGCGGACTTTCAGGCGATCAAGGCGTTGAGCAATAGTAAGAGACATGGCGGATCCTATCGGAAAATCGGCAACTGACGGCAGAGGAGAGAACACGTGAACGCGAACAGGTCGCGGGCCTCGCGCCCATCTCCTCCCAGCAGATCGCACAGCCGGAATTTAGATTAAGTAACTTTGTTTTGGCGTCAAGGCGCACAGAAATAAGTTGCGAGAGTTTTGTCCGTGATACACAAGCATCAGGATACGCAAGGAAATCGAACATGCGATATCTTCGATCCGGGCCACGGCGCTATCAGCCGCAGGATGCGGACGTTACGCGGGGTAAGACACTCGGTCTGCGGTCTGGAGAAATCGCCGATAGAAATATTCGCGTCATTCTGGAGGCGATCCGCCGCCACGGCCCTTTGACCCGCATGGAGCTTGGAAAACATTCGGGACTGACCGGACCGGGAATCACCAACATTCTGCGCCGGCTTGGCGATGAAGGGCTGGTGACATCGCATAGGCGCAAAGGTGCCGGTGGCGGCGCGACATCAACGGAATTTGCCCTGCGGCCCGAAGGGGCCTTCTCGATCGGCATCCGTGCTCGTCAAAATCGCGGCGAGGCCGTGCTTGTCGATCTCAGCGGCCAGGTTCACGACCGCGTTTATTTTCCTCTTACGCAGAGAAGCAGGGTCACATCGATCCAATCGGCGATCGAGGGCATGATTGGCCGTCACGCCGACCTGCCGATCATCGGTCTGGGTATCGGCTCGAACGACTGGAGCGCGGAAGAGCGCGAGCAACTGGATGCCACATCGAAACTGCCGCGCAGCTATGTCGAGAGCGAATGCACGGCAAGCCTGCTCGCCGAGCGCACGATCGGCACGCCGCCCCTGAAAGGTGGTCTCGCGATGATCATCATCGACGAGGATGTGCAGGCCGGCTTCCTCGTTCGCGGTGTTCCCTATTCGGGCGTTCACGGCCGTGCGGGCAATATCGGCGATATGCGAACTGGTCCCGACAATGTTCCCTTGAACACGGTCGTCGGATTTGGCGCACTGCGCAAATTTCTCAGCGGCGACGAATTCAGCCGCCTGATAGACGGACAAGAGCCGCCATCACCATTGCTCGCGGAATGGATCCGCGAGGCGGCAAGCCACCTGCTTGATCCGATCATCGCGATGGCCGGCTTCATAGCGCCGAGCGTCATCATGATCGGCGGCGACCTGCCGCGAGGCGTCTTCGACGCGCTGATCCATCAGCTGTCCGTCGAGCGCCGTGATACGTCGAAGCGCCCCTTCCTCACGCCTTGGATCTCACCGATGAAGCCGGCAAGCTTCAGCGGCGGCGGCGTGGCACTGGGAGCGGCACTCCTGCCTTTTCTGAATACCCTGCTGCCGCCAGTCTCCGGCTGAACCTCACGGCGGATTCAGGCAAGCGCCACGTCCTTATGACTGATATCCGAGGCGAGCGCTTTGTCGAGAACCTTCTGAATGTTGGCCGCGCGGCGGAACGAAGGCTCCTGTGTCCTGCCCATTCTGACCGCCTGGACAAACCGCTGATAATTGGTTTCCACTTCGTCGAACGGGATATCGCGCCATGTTGCCGTATGAACGTCTTCGGCGAGGCAGGCGCGAAGCGTCGACTTTCCTGTGTCATAGATGATCTCGATCGAGCCCGTCTCGCCGTAAATCCGGAGGCGCAGTTGGTCCATCTGCCCGGCAGCGGTGCGCGTCGCCTGGATCGTGCCGATCGCTCCCGTCGTGAAATCGACATTCATGGTGAAGCTGTCATTCGCATCGAGATCGTATTCGCCGATCTTGTGGCCAGGCGCCTTGTCGAAAGTCTTCAGCCGCGCGAAAACATGAGCGATATCGAGACCGGAACCATAGGAAGCGAAGTCCACGATATGGATACCGATATCGCCGAGCGCACCGTTCGAGCCATGCTTCTTGCTGAGACGCCACAGCCATTTGCTCTCGGATTTCCAGTCGCCCCAATGCTTCCCCACCAGCCAGCTTTGCAAATGCGAAGCTTCGATATGCCTCACCTTGCCGATTTCGCCGGCGAGCACCATCTGCCGCCCCTTCTGCAGGGCAGGTGAATTGCGATAGGTGAAATTCACCATGCCGACCTTGCCGGCCTTCTCGATAGCCTCGGTCATTTCCATCGCCTTGGTTGCGTCGGTCGCAAGCGGCTTTTCGCAGAAGACATGCTTGCCGGCCGCAATCGCCTGCAGCGTCGTCGGGTGGTGAACAGCGTCAGGCGTCACATTGGCCACGGCATCGAACTCGCCCCAGGCCAAGGCCTCTTCCAGCGAGGCAAAACGATTGGGAATACCGTGTTCCGAGCAAAAGGCGGCCAGCCGCTCGGGCACGACATCGACGCCGCCCACGACGCTGACGCCTTCGATCTCCTTGAAACTTGCCGCGTGCTTGTTGGCCATTCCGCCGGTGCCGAGAATGAGCAGGCGCATCTGATCCTCCATGGATAATTTGGCCGTTTCGATAGCCAGAGTAAAACTTCGCCGTCCATCGCGGATGGCCGCGATGGCTCGACTGTTATGGGATCGGAAATGCGGGTTGAGGCCGCTAGCTACTGCTGAATGTCGCCAACATCTCAATCCTCCCGAGCCGCGACTTGACATCAAACCAAAGTAACTTAATCTAATTAATGCAGCATGGAAATGAGGAGAGGTCAACTGACCGCCAGGCTGTATCCGTTCAAAATGGGGAGGAGACCCATCATGAAGAGAGCGTTCGTCAGCGCCTTGGCGCTGAGCACGATGTTGTTTTCATTGCCTGCCGCATTAGCCCAGGAACTGGCGACGAAGGACAGGATCGGCCTTGCCGATGCGCCGAAAACCCTCACTATCCGGCTCACGAACGACAGCCCCAACAACGCCGATCCGGCGATTGCCCAGGGCTACCAAAAGCTCTTCGTCGATTTCATCAAGAAGCATCCCGACTGGAAGCTGCAGATGCAGTTCATGTCGGCGGATATCGGTACCGAACAGGCAAAAATGCTCGAACAGGCGAAGGCCGGCAACGCTCCCGACTGCGCCGCTGTCGACTCCTTCGTCCTCTCACAGTTCATGGTCAATCATGTGCTCGCCGACTTCACCCCCTATTTCTCGAAGGATGAGGTTGCCGATCTCTTTCCCTTCATCCGCAACGGCATTACCGACAAGGATCAGACCATCCGCGCCTGGTGGTGGGATACCGATCTTCGCGTTCTCTACCGCAACAAGTCCATCGTCCCCGATGCACCACAGACCTGGGACGACCTGAAGAAGGCCGGCATCGCCTCCGTCAAGGAAGGCATGGAGGGCATTCTTTTCAACGCCGGCCGCTATGAGGGTTCGACCTTCGACTGGCTCGCCAATTACTGGGCGCTCGGCGGCAAGCTCGTCGACGATAGCGGCAAACCTGTTTTCGGCGAGGGCGAAAACAAGGAGAAATTCCTCAAGGCGCTGACCTATTACAAGGATCTCGTCGATTCCGGCGCCGCACCCAAGCGTGTGACCACGATCGGCAACTATGATGATCTGAACGCGGCCGCGGCTGCCGGAACGACGGCGCTCTTCATCGGCGGCAACTGGCAGCTTGCCCAATTGAAGGCAACACTGGATGCAGACGAGTTCGCCAACTGGACTTTCTCGCCCATCCCAGGCCCGACTGCCGATCAGCGCTCGACCGGTACCGGCGGCTGGACGATTGCCTCGTTCAGCAAGGATAAGGACAAGGTCGAGATGTGCGCCAACCTTGCCCGCGACATCTACATGGGGCCGGGCAATGCGCTTCAGCAGCAATTGCCGACCCGCAAATCGCTCTTCGACAAATATGAAGTCTTCGCGACTGAAGCCAACAAGACCTTTGCCGAAGCTCTCGCCAACGGCCAGGCCCGCCCCGGCGCCCCGATCTATCCGGAAATCTCAAATCAGATCCAGATCATGATGGGCGACGTCCTGTCGGGTACCAAACAGCCGGAAGAGGCCCTTAACGCGGCTTTCAAGGCGACTATGGAGGCTTACAAGCGTCTCTAACGATTGCGATCACGGCAGCGCCCTTAGGGGCGCCGCCGGCAGTATCAAACCCGGACAGAGAAGCCCAATGACCCCAATCGCCATCGAGGCTGCCAGCCGACCCCACAGCAGATCGTTCATGCGCCGCTTTGCAGGTGCGCCTCTACCCTGGATCATGCCCGTGATCATCGTCATCGGCATCTTCTATCTCTATCCGATGATCGACGTGTTCCGTCTGTCTTTCACCAATGCGACGCTGATCGGTGACAATCAGGATTATACACTCGCTTCCATTGCGAACATGCTGAGTTCGCCGCAGCTTCCCGACATCCTCTGGGCTACCCTCGTCTTCGTCGGCGGCAGCGTCATCGGCCAGCAGATCCTCGGCCTTGCCGTCGCCGTCGTCGTCGTTCGCGGAGAAAAGCGCGGCCTGTTCGGCACGACAATCCTCAGAACCACGGCGCTGATCGCCTGGGTCGTGCCGGGCATTGCCGGCGGCATCATCTGGCAGATGCTGTTTTCAGAGGCGCCCTATGGCGCGCTGAACAGCATCCTGCGGCTCATGCACCTGCCGACGGTCGCCTGGCTTTCCGATCCCGCCATCGCGCCTTGGTCGGCCCTGATCTCGAACATCTGGCGCGGAACGGCCTTCTCGATGGTTGTCATGTATGCGGCGTTGAAGGCAATCGATCCGTCACTCTACGAAGCGGCGGAAGTGGATGGCGCGACGGGCTCGCAGCAGTTCTTCTTCATCACCATACCGCAGCTGCGCACGGCCATCCTCGTCAACATGATCCTGATTACGATCATGACGCTCAACACCTTCGACGCGATCATCACGCTGACGGGCGGCGGGCCTGGCCGCGCCACCGAGGTCATATCGCTCTATGTCTTCAACATCGTCTTCCGCAACTACGATCTGTCCGGCGGCAGCGTGCTTTCCGTGCTGATGCTGATTATCAGCCTCGGACTGGCCGTTGTTTATGCGTCATTCCTACCGAAGGAGGATGAACGATGAGCAGGCGCACCGGCACGCGCTTCGGCGATTTTCTGAGCTATCTCTTCATGCTGGCGATGTTCGTCTTCTTCGCCGGCCCGCTCACCTACCTTCTATCGATGGCGCTACGCGACAAGCGGGAGATTTATCGCGGCGTGGCGCGCTATATCCCGCACAATCCCACCATCGACAATTTCATCACCGTGCTCAACAACAGCTACTTCCCGCTCTATCTGTGGAACGGCCTGAAGCTTGCGGCTCTGAGCGGCTTCGGCGTTTTGATCGTCGCCATGCCCGCGGCCTACGCCTTCTCGCGCTTTCAGTTCCGGGGCAAGGGCCTTTCGATGATGGGGCTTCTGCTCTTTCAAATGATCTCGCCGCTGGTCATCATGGTGCCGCTCTACCGCTATATGAACCGTCTCGGCCTGCTCGATACGCATTTCGCCGTGACGATGGTCTATATCGCGCTTGGCGTGCCGCTTGCGACATGGCTCCTGAAGAGCACCATCGACGGAATTCCACGCAGCCTTGATGAAGCGGCGATGATCGACGGATGCAACCGCTTCTCCGTTTTCTGGCGGATCGTCCTGCCACTGTCGGCACCGGGCATCGCCTCCGTCTTCATCATCACGGTCATTGCCGGCTGGTCGCAATTCCTCGTACCTTTTCTGCTGCTCACGCAAAACAATTTGATGCCGATCGGCGTCGGGATCTTTAACTTCCGTGGCATGCAAACCGACTCATCCATCCAGCTGCTGGCGGCCGCCTGCCTCATCTCCGTCGTACCGGCGATCGTCGCGTTCCTGTCGCTGCAGCGGCTGATCCTTGGCTCCATGACCAGTGGCTCGGTAAAGGGATGAGGCCGGTTTGCGCGCCCCAGACTGATAAAGGATCCCGATGATGAACCAAACGACCGGTGTCAAACCGTCTCCCGACCTGACGGGAGCCAATGTCGAGGATGCGGGCGAGCATAATCGAGCCGTCGTTCTGCGTTGCATCCACAGGCAAGCACCGATTTCGCGTGCGGAAATCGCCCGGCAGACCGGCTTCACCAAGCCGGCGATCGCCCGCATCGTCGATCGCCTGCTCGATGAAGGCCTGATCATCGAAGCCCGCCGGCGCCATGGCCTGAGGGGGCAGCCGGCGATCGAACTTGAGATCAACCCCGACGCCTTCTTTGCGATCGGCATCAACATCGATCGTGACCATCTGACGATCCTCGCCGTCGATGCCGTCGGCAACGTGCGCGCCCGCGTCCACCATGAGAAGCGCTACATTCTGCCGGGCGAATTCATGCAGCTGACCGCCGATGCGATCTCGCATTTCCAGCGAAGCCGTCTGATCGACGACGCGCATCTGGCCGGTATCGGGCTTGCGATGCCGGACTGGCTCGGCGAGATCGCCTTCCTGGGCAAGCCCGACGATTACGGAGAGTGGATGGATTTCGATGTCCGGACCGCATTGGAAAACCTGACACAGCATCCCGTCTTCATCGAGAACGAAACCAATGCGGCAGCGCTTGCCGAGCTTGACTACGGGCTTGGCGCCGAAAGCCGCAGCTTCTTCTACATTTCGCTCAATGCCTGCCCCGGTGGCGGCCTTGTGCTCGACGGCGCCGGCCATCGCGGCGCCATGGGCCTGAGCGGCGAGATCGGCTGGCTGCCAATCGTCGATCCCCGCCACAGGGGAGGCCAGAAAGTCGAGCTTCTCGGCGAAATATTCTCGCTCTTCTTCCTCTACAAGTTCCTGGGCGAGCATGGCATCGAGGCAAACGTGCCCTCGGACCTCCTCACGCTGGATGCCCGTGGAAGGAAGCTGGTCTCGCAATGGCTGAAGACGATGAGCGCGCATCTCGCCGTCGCGGTCAAGCACATCGGCATGATCGTCGATCCCGACGCCATCATCCTTGGCGGCCGCCTGCCTATCCGCATGATCGATGAGCTGCTGCGCTATGTCCACGACCACCTTGATATGGAGGATACGGCGCTGCCATCGATCCATCGTGCCTCGCTCGGCGAGGACGCCTGCGCGATCGGCGCCGCGGCAATGCCGATGGCGGCAGCCCTCATGCTCGCCTCGGCCGATGAGGTCCAGCGCACGCGTTCACCGCTCAAATTCATGGACCGCCTGAACACCTGAACAATTGAATTGGCGGCTGCGGCCACAGGGAGGATTTTAATGAGGATCGGTTTTTATACGTCGACGTTCAACGACAGGCCATTCGAAGAGGTGGTGGACTTCGCCGCTTCCGCCGGCTTCGACGCGATCGAAATCGATGTCCGCGGCCATATCAAGACACCGGACAAGGTGCGGGCGGCGGTCGCCCTTGCCCGCGACCGCAACCTCTTCGTCTCCTCGATCGCCTTTTTCGGCAATCAGCTCGATACCGATCGCGCCAAACGCGGCGAGCTTCGAGCCATCACCGAGGAATTCGCCGACGCGATCGGCGAAGCGGACGTGCCGATCTTCGTAATCTTTCCCGGCCGAAACGACAGCGCCGACGAGGACGCCAATTATGACGATTTCGCCGACTTCGCCAACCGACTGATCGCCCGGACGACATCGAGCGGGTTGATCTTCGCGATCGAGAACTGGCCCGGCCCGAAGGACAATTTCATCGGCACCACGCCGAAAGGCTGGCAGGAGCTCTTCAAACGAATTCCCGACAAGCGCTTCGGCCTTGAATTCGACCCTTCCCATCTCATCCGCATCGGCGTCGATCCCTATGTCGCCATGGATGCGGTCAAGGATCGCATCGCCATCCTTCATGCCAAGGACACGGCAATCGATACTGCCGTACAGCAAGCCGTCGGCTATCACGGCAAGGGGTGGTGGCAGTACAAGCTGCCGGGCCATGGCCTTCTCGATTGGCCGCGTTTCCTGCGTCAGGCGCGCGCCAACGGCTTCGACGGGACGCTTTCGATCGAACACGAGGATGCAGCTTTCGGTTGGCCGGGTAAGGACCTCGCCCAACGAAAGGAAGGCGAGCGCCTCGGCCTTGCCTATCTCCGAAAGGTCTTGAACGGGCTTTGAAGCTATCCGGGAGGAGGGAAAATGGCACATGTCAGAGTGAACAACGCGCGTAAGGACTATGGCGCATTCAAAGCCATCAAAGGCGTGTCGGTTGATATCCGCGACGGCGAGTTCGTCGTGCTCGTCGGCCCCTCTGGTTGCGGCAAATCCACGCTGCTCAGAATGATCGCCGGCCTGGAGGGGATCACCTCAGGCGATATCCAGATCGGCAAGCATATCGTCAACGATCTCGCGCCGAAGGATCGAGACATCGCGATGGTGTTCCAGAACTATGCGCTCTATCCGCATATGACGGTCGCCAAGAACATGGGCTTCTCCCTGCGGCTGAAGCGGATGCCGAAGGCGGAAATCGATCAGCGGGTTGGCAATGCCGCAAAGATCCTCGGGCTCGAAAACCTTCTTGAGCGCTATCCGAAGCAGCTATCCGGCGGCCAGAGGCAACGTGTCGCCATGGGTCGCGCGATCGTACGCGATCCCGCTGTCTTCCTCTTCGACGAACCCCTGTCGAACCTCGATGCGAAGCTTCGCGTCCAGATGCGCTCCGAGATCAAGGAAATGCACCAGCGGCTGCAGACCACGACAATCTATGTCACGCATGACCAGATCGAAGCGATGACGATGGCGGACAAGATCGTCGTCATGAAGGACGGCCTGATCGAGCAATCCGGATCGCCGCTTGAGCTCTATGACCAGCCGGCCAATCTCTTCGTTGCGGGCTTCATCGGCTCTCCCGCGATGAATTTCATTAAGGGCAGCATGACGAACGCCGGTTTCCGTACCACCGACGGGATCGTGCTGCCGAGCGGTCAGCATCCGGCGGCGGCCGTTACCTATGGCATTCGCCCCGAAGATATCAGGCTCGTCCAGAATGGCATTGCGGTGGAAACCGTCGTCGTCGAACCGACGGGATCCGAGACTATGGTCATCGTCCGCCTTGGTACGCAAACGGTCACCTGCGTTTTTCGCGAACGGATCAGAGCCGCACCGGGCGATGTGCTGCACATCGCACCTGCCGATGAGGCAGTTCATCTATTTGACAAAAGTGGAGAGCGCATCGCGCGCGCACGCTCGGAATTCAATTGAGGAGAGATGTTTATTACCTGTGTGATGCCGCACGCAGCGATGGAGCAGAAGCCGTCTTGCGAATGGTAATTTCAATACCGCCCATGGACTTGCCGTCATCGGTCACATCCGGTACGCGAATGTAAAGGACCTCGGAATAGTTGCGGAACGTGCCGCCGATCAACTCATATATTGCAAGTGCAGTGTTCTCGGGAAGCTCTTCGACCGATACGCTTTTACGTTGCTGCATGGGATGCTCTTCCAAAAGTCGGGCCGCCTTCAAGAGATTGGGCAACTGCCGACACTTTAGTCCTGATTTGTCGCAAAGATATCCCGGGAATCATGAAAGCTGTCACAAATGCGTGAGGTTCATTTCCAGGAAAACGGTGCGGCGGCACGATGTCGTGATTGGCGACCGAGTGGCGGGCTTACTCTATAGAGCAGCCTCGCATCGGGACCATGAAGATGGAGCGATCCGGAAGCCGTTCTTTCCCGACGATTTCACTTCATACAAACCACGATCCGCTTTGGCGAATATGTCCTTGGAAGAATGACCGGGCACGATTATCGCCGCGCCGACGGAGGTCGCGATGCGAATGGTCTTCGTCGGCGTGGAGACGGTCCAGTTCAACTCTCTGACAACGCGATCGGCGATTTTTGCGAGATCCTCGGTCGAAAGGCATTCGTGAATGACGGCGAACTCGTCGCCGCCAATGCGCGCCACCATATTGGCCTTGGGGACCGCGCGTGCAAGCCTGCGCCCTGCCACTTTGAGACAATCATCCCCAGCCTGATGTCCGAGAGTATCGTTCACGGATTTGAAGCCGTCGAGATCCACGAGAAGGAGCGCTCTGCCGGTTCGGCCCTCGGCTGCGCATATTTCATTGAAAAACGCTTCGAATCTGGTGCGGGACGTCAACCCGGTGAGCATGTCGTACTCGGCCAATTGACGAAGCTGCTCGACCATCGTCTTCTCGGCGGTAACATCCTGCTTCATCCCGAAAATTCTGGTCGCAGCTCCGTTCGCGAATTCGACGCAGGCGGTTATTCTGATCCATCGCCGATTGCCTCTTGCGGTAATGATCTCAGCATCCAGGCTGAAGCCCTCGCCCGTGCGAATTGCCTTCTCGCGCACCTCATCGAGACGCTTTCGAACCTCGGGAGTATAGAGTTTAAGGATCTCATCCCTCGTCAGCGGCGTTTGCGGCGCAAGATCAAAGAGCTCGTAGACCATATCCGTCCAGCTGAGCGTCTGGTCGGGAAGACTGCATTCCCATACCCCGATACGAGCGGCCTTGAACGATCGATCAAACAATTCACGCAAATGCATGAACTCGCGCGAGGCGATTGCCTGAGGATCGAGTATTCCATTTCCATCGCAGGACACTGGGGGCCTCACCAGCTGATCAAAAGGACCTCACCAGCTTTATCGCCGGTAATCTTTCCCAGTGGAATGATTACATGGATTGTTTGCATATTGGTTTCCAAATGCAAGAGCGCCGCGATGATCATCGACATCAATAACCCTATTTTGAGGGCGGCCTCCATGAAACAGAGGATTTCAGGCGTTTGTGAAAATGAGTCCCAAGGGCAAGAAGGATGTCTGCCCCAAACCGGATACTGAACCACGCCGGCTCACATCTGGCCGACACCGCTCAAGCCGATCAATGCGCCAACGCCGAGAACGATGAGCGGATGGACGCGCGTTGTCGCAAGAACAAGTGCGGCCGCTGCGGCAATCGCCGCGAGAATCCACCCCTGGGTTGATGCCTCCGTGATGACAGCCGCGCTGGCGGTGACAAGCCCGGCGGTCATCGGCACCAATCCCGCCTGCACGATCCGTCGCCATGGCCTGTCCTTGAAGCGGTTCCAGAGATGGAGCACCAGATAGGTCAGGACCGAAGAAGGCCCGAACTTTGCCGCGGAAGTAACCAACACACCCGCCCATCCGGCAACGTGCCAGCCGACCAGAGGCACGACCATCAAGTTCGGACCGGGAGCCGCCTGCGCCAATGCGAACAGCGCACCGAATTGCTGCGCCGTCATCCAATGCTGCACGTCGACGACCTGCCGATGCATCTCCGGAAGAATGGAATTGCCACCGCCGAAGGCCAGCAGCGAAAGCTGAGTGAAAATGATTGCAAGAGAAATGAGGGTCGTGATCATGCTTCGAGCTTCCAGGTGGCGAGGATGCTGAGCGGCGCCAGAACCAGCATGGTCGGCAGCAAGGGTAGCCCGGCAATGGCGATGGCAGCAAAGCAAATGGCGGCAATGACCAGGGTGACTGGCCTGCGGCGCAGCGGCAGGACGATCTTGACGGCCATCGAGATGAGCAGACCGGCCGCGGCTGCAGCAAGGCCTGCAAACATGTGCTGGATGCGCGGATCGCTATTGAACTGATCGTAAACGACACCGAGGCCGATCACGATTGCCGTCGGCGCGACAATCAGGCCAAGAAGAGCCGAAAAAGCACCCACCACGCCCTGAAACTTCGAGCCGATCGCAACCGCCATATTGATGATATTGCCGCCGGGCAGGAACTGACACAGCCCGAGCAGTTCTGTGAACTCCTCCCCCGTCAACCATTTGCGATCCTCAACCACCATGCGGCGTGCGAGCGGCAGAACCCCGCCAAACCCGATGAGGCCGAGTTTGAAAAAGCCGAAAAAGAGCTCCACGACCGTTGGTCCTTCGCGTTGAGCAGCATTGGAATGAGAAATGGCATCCATATCGTGGCCTGTATGTTTATGTCGGACAGACCGTCAAAATAGGCTTTTACCGATCATGCGTCCAATATATGGATAGAACATCATCCATATGTTTGAGATATGCCATGATCGAACTTCGACATCTCCGTTATGCCATGACCGTTGCCGATGAGGGCCATATGACCCGCGCTGCCGAAAGGCTCGGCATCCAGCAACCACCGCTCAGTCAGCAGATAGCTAAGCTGGAGGCCATCGTCGGTGCGTCGCTCTTCAAACGGCTGCCCAGAGGCGTCGAGCTGACGGATGCGGGGCGGACATTTGTGGAGAGGGCAAGGACCATTCTCCACGATGTCGATCTTGCGATAGAGGCGACGAGGCGCAATGCCCGCGGAGAGGAGGGAAGCCTTGCGATCGGCTTTACCAGTTCGGCCGCCTTTCATCCGCTGGTCAGCGCAGCCGTCCGCTCGCTCGGCGAGACATCGCCGGATGTCGCACTCAAGCTTGAGGAAGCCAGTACGCCCGATCTGATCGCCATGCTGCATTCCGGCCTTCTCGACGTCGCGCTCGTGCGCTCTCCCGTTGCACAGTCGAGCGGCCTTGTGATTTCCCGAATTCTCGATGAAGAAATGCTGGTCGCTCTTCCCGATCGCCATCCTCTTGTGATGGCGAAAGGAGAGAAGTCTCGCCACGTTCGATTGTCGGAACTCGCAGACGAAGCCTTCATACTTTACCGCCGTCCCTCCGGGCCGGGGCTATACGACAGTATCATAGCGGCTTGCCTTGCCGCGGGTTTCAGCCCGAAAATACGGCATGAAGCTCCCCGGTTGCTGTCGACGCTCAGTCTGGTCGCCGCGGGACTCGGAATCTCCATCATTCCAGGATCGATCGCTCGGCTGGAGACGAACGGCATCGCATATCTAAGGCTCGACCCGGGTGCCAATCTCGTGGCGCCGCTTTATTTCGCGCGAAAAGATGAGCAGCCAAGCGGCGCGCTGCAACTATTTGCCCACATCGTTCAGCACGAGAAAGCCTTACTGAAATAAGCCGGCTATCTTTCTAGCCGCGAAGATCAAGCGACCTGAGACTGATCCTCATGCCGCTCCATTCGATCACCGCCGCAGCCTAGAAGCTCAAAGTCGTATCCGTCCAAAGCCGAAATCCTCCGAGAAACGCATTTTCGTTCCCGCCGATACGGCAGGCGGATGGCAGTTCCTTGAGCTTCTCGGCATTGCCGCCGCCGATAACGATTTCATGCGGCAGCAGTGCCGCCCTCAATCTCTCAACGATCTCCTCGACCGACTGGCGCCACTTCTTCTTGCCGTATTTTTCAAGGCCACGCTCGCCGATGAAGTCTTCGAAGGTGCCCCGCTTCTTGTAGGGCAGATGGGCGAGCTCCATGGGCAGACAAACGTGATTGGCAATCATTGCCGAACCCAATCCGGTGCCGAGGCCGAGAAACAGCATATTGCCATCTTTGTAGTTGCCGATTGCCTGCATCACGGCGTCGTTGACAAGCTTCACTGGCTTGCCGAAAGCGGCGGAAAAGTCGAAATCCTGCCAGCCGCTTCCCAGATTGTGCGGTTCCATAGCTGGCCTGTTGTTCGAAACGGGCCCGGGATATCCCATACCGATAACGTCGTATCGCCAATCACTCGTCAGATCCTTGACGGTCTGGACCATCTCTTTTGCCGACATTGTAGGCCCGGAGACGGCCGCCCGGCGCTCACCGCCGGAGCTGAGACGCATTTTTACATGCGAACCGCCGAGATCGATTGCCAAGACGACAAGCTCTTCTGTCGCAGCCGGCGCCACGGCTTTCTTCAGTTTTACGTTTGTTTTGCGGCTCTCTGTTACCTGGCTCATATTCGTCCACACTTTCTATCCACGACGGGCACAAATCGCACTATGGCGCCTCAACGACGGAGACGGAGAAATCCTCTCCCTCCCAGCGGTCGGTGTCAGGCCAGTAAAAGGTAAAGGCAATCGAACCGCCTTTGGGGAGGCGCTCGCATGACAGCTCCGCGACATGTATCCCGAAGCCGTTCTGGCTCGTTTCGGTATCGCTGGCGCTGGCCCAACCGTCGACACTCCAGCGAATGATGGCCCGCGCCATGACCTCGATCCGCAGGCGCTTGCCGACGGAAAGCTGCGACAGCTTGTTGTTGAAACGCCACGGCACGAAGGGTGCCGTCACCTTGTTTTTTAGATAGCGCTCGACACCTTGCGGCGGCATGTCGAAAACCGCTCCGTCTCTCAGCGAACGCAGGAGCTTGATATGCTCGGCATGAGCCCAGACGAGTGGCATGGCGCTGCCGGAAGGTTTCCCGAGGGCAAGGCCCAGCTCCGGAATATCGGGCTGGTCCCACACCTGTTCCGGCAGCAATCCGCCCTGCCCGGCAGACTGCTCGAGTGTCTTGAGCAAACCAAGAGCCGCTTCCGGCCGGCCGGCCGCGAGCTCATAATGGGCGCGCTCGCCCGCAAGTAAGGGCCATGGACGCCCGATGCCCGTGCCGTCGAACGGGCCGCCGTCTTCATGCTCGCCATAGCCGTCACCGGTATAACGATACCATAGAGACCCTTGCGGCAGGTCGCATTTGAGCTGTGCGTCGATCACCTTCACGGTGTCGAGGATGCGAGGATCGTCGGCAGCTCGCAATCCGAACCGTACCAGCGCCAAGGCATCGGGACTGACGACTCGCGCGGTCGGCAGGAACGATTCAGCGGGCGGCCTGTTCTTGATCGGCACGAAACCATCGGCGGGCGAGCTTCCGTCGGCGATCTCAGGCGGCGCAATACGGACATAATAGCCCTTGACCCCGAGAGCGGCGCTCTCCGCATCGCTGCTGACATAGGTCCAGCGCTCGATCTGGTCGTTCCAGGCATCCGCGGTCTGCCGCAGATAGTCCGCATTGTGCATCTGACCGGCAATTTCCAGAATATCAGCCGCCGCCAGCAGCGCAGCGATTTCAACCGCCAGCGTGAAGGGAGAAAAGCCGCCATCCTCCTCCCAGCGGTCCTCACCCGTGACAGGCCCGTTGACGACGACGTAGCGTGCTGCGCTTTCGACCATCGGCACGTAGGACAATAGCAGATCGCCCGTAAGGACTCCCTCGCGGCGCAGCGCATCGGCAAGCAGGATCGGGAAAGCGCATTCGTCCATTTGGATCCCGCTCCAATAAGGCTCGCCATCCAGCCAGCAATTCTGCGGCCAATGCCCATCCTCTTCCTGGATAACGCGCAGATAGGCCAGAATGCGCAGCGCATCCTGCGAAGCGCCCGCAGCTAAGAAGCCGCCTGCTGTCTCGACCAGATCGCGCGGCCAGACCAGATGATAGCCACCGAGGTCTTCGTCGCCCTTGGCAAAACCCCACGGAATGGAGAGAGAAGCAACGGCCGGCCCTTCGAAAGAAAGAGGCCGGTGCGTTGCCAGAACGGCTGTCGAGATCCGATAACGATTGACTTCGGGCGGCGGTGCTCTCGGTTCGTCGAGGGCCAGCAATCCGTCTTGCCAGACCCGCCAGTCGGCAACATAGCTGCGCTCGGCATTCTCATAACCGGCTTGCAAGCTGGCAAGGGCATTGTAGCCGGCCTCTTTGGAATGGCTTCCAAAGCCGAGCGATACGGTGACGGTGTCGCTGCCGCCGATCAGATCGATCTCCCCGGTCAGGGCGACGTTGCCGTCGACGGCACGCGCGACGGCCGGGTCCAACCGGGCCTCTTTCTGCAATTGCTGCCATCCGTCGGAAATACCGACATAGCCGGCAGATGCCGTCCGCCAGCCGCCGCTTACGGCAAGAGCCATCGAGACGCCGCCTGTGCCCGTCGCGAAAAGCATCGGCGTGCCCTTATAGTCTTCCACCCACCCCGTATTGCCGTAACCGGCATTGACCAGATGCGGAGCGGCAAGCAGATACAGACGATAATCGTGGATCGTTCCCTCAAGCGGCTCGAACGATATCTGCTGGAGCAAGCTACTGCGCATCGGGTCGACGATGATGCGCTTGATGATCCTGTAACGACCATCGATTGCAGTATTGATCAACCGATAGGCCGGAACGCCATCCTCGACCGTGGTGACGACGCTCTCCGTATCGCGCTTTTCCTCCGAAAAATAACCATCGGGACCTGTGACGATCAATCCGATGTCGCGGGTACAGGCGCTATCGACGCGGGGATAATAGATTTCGTTCAAGATGCCGTGACTGAGAGTGAACCAGATGCGGCAGGCCGGCGAAAGCGCCGTGCCAACTCCGCTCTTTGCACTGGACGTCCAACGAGGTTCGATACCGTTCACGTTGGGGCCGGAAGCATCGTAAGGCGCCATGCACTATCTCCTCTATCGCTGCAATCTGCTCCGACCAAACTGTTTCGGCAAGACGGAACCTTTGCGCATTCAAGCCGATACGCCCTTGTTTTCACCACCATTGACAGCCCCCGTCCGTTCTGTATTCTGTTATAAAATCTTATATAACATAATTGTGGAACATAATTGGGAGAATTTCGATGAAGTTAAGACTCGGATTCCTGATTGCGGCTGCCTTGGTTGCAGCGCCCTCACTGTTGATGGCTCAGGAAAAAGGTGGCGTCATCAATGTCGCGACGATCGGCGAGCCGCCGACGCTCGATCCAATGACTTCCACCGCAGATCTCGTCGGTATCGTCACCCAACATATCTTCGAAACGCTCTACACCTTTGACAAGGGGTGGAACGTCACGCCGCTGCTTGCCGAGAGCCTGCCTGAGATCAGTGCCGACGGCAAAACCTACACGATCAAACTCAGGACCGGCATCAAGTTCCACGACAGCAGCGTCATGACTTCCAAGGATGTGGTCGCCTCGCTCAACCGCTGGATCAAGCTGGCGTCGCGCGGCAAGCAGGCAGGCGGCTTCGTCGAATCGATCACCGCCCAGGATCCGGGGACCGTCGTCATCAAGCTGAAGCAGCCCTACGCGCCTCTCACCTCACTGCTTGCCTTCAACAACTCCGCCGCCATCATCATTCCAGCCGGCAAGCAGGCCGATACGATGACCGATTTCATCGGCACCGGCCCCTATATGCTGAAGGAGCGCAAGCCCGACCAGTATATCCAGCTGGTGCGCTTCGACGGCTACAAGCCGCGCGATGGCGAAAGCAATGGTTACGGCGGCGCCCGGCATCAATATCTCGACGAAATCCGCTTCGTCCCGGTGCCCGACGCCAATACTCGCGTGGAGGCGGCCATTTCCGGCCAGTATGACTACATCGACAGTCTTCCAGTCGAATCCTTCGACAAGCTGAAATCCGCTTCGGCGACCCAGCCGCTGCTCCTGAAGCCGTTCGGCTATCCGGTCTTCGTCTTCAATACCGCCGACGGCATCACGAAGAATGTCGCGATCCGCAGGGCGATCCGTCAGGCGCTCAGCATGGAAGATATGATGGCGGCAGCCTTCGGCAGCACAAATTTCTATACGGTTGACGGCAACATGTACCCCGCCCCGTTTACCTGGAGCACGGATGCCGGCGTCAAGGGCAACTACAACCTCGCCGATCCGGAAGGTGCCGCAACTACCGCCAAGGCGGCAGGCTACAAGGGCGAACCGGTCCGCATCCTGACCAGCCGACAGTACGAGTTCCATTACAAGATGGCGCAGGTCGCGGCCGAATATCTGAAACAGGCAGGCTTCACGGTAGACCTTCAGGTGGTCGACTGGGCTACGCTGACCCAGCGCCGTGCGGACAAGGCGCTATGGGATATCTACATCAGCCACAGCCCCTTCCTGCCGGAACCGGCGCTCATCGGCACGCTTTCGCCAAGCTCGCCCGGCTGGTGGACGACGCCGACGAGCAAAGCCGCGATCGACGCGTTCAACACAGAGGTCGATCCGAAGAAGCGCGTCGGCCTCTGGGCGAACGTTCAAAAGACCATCTATGACGAAGCCCCCATGATGAAGATCGGCGATTTCAACGCCGTTGCGGCGATCTCCACCAAGCTTCAGGGCGTCGCCCCCGCACCGTGGCCCTACTTCTGGAACGCATCGATCAAGAAATAAGCCTCCCAAGGCGCTCGGGCGCCGGTCACGGCCGGCGCCCGTTCCGAATCCCGTCCGTTTGCGGACTTAGAGCAATTCCAGGAAAAGCCCGCAGCGGTTTTCCGTTCGGAATTGCGAGAGAGCAGAGAAATAGAGTGGTTCCGCGATTCGAAGAAAAGCGGAACCACTCTGGGAACCGACCCAATGATACGCTACATCCTTCAACGTCTTGCGGGCATGATCGTCGTGATGTTTCTCGTCGTCACGATCGTCTTCGTGATCGTGCGCGTGACCCCCGGCGATCCGGCCGCCGTCATGCTCGGCCCGGATGCGACCGCGCAGGATATTGCCGAGCTCCGCACCCGGCTTGGCCTCGACCAGTCAATCTTCGTCCAGTACCTGTTCTATGTCGGGCAGTTGCTGAAGGGCGATCTCGGCCAGTCGATCTTCCTCAATATTCCGGTTTCCTCTGCGCTTCTCGGACGTGCCGAGCCGACCTTTTTCCTGACACTGTTCTCGCTCCTCATCGCTGGCGTCATCGCGCTGCCGATCGGCATCTATGCCGCCTATCGGCGCGGATCGCTCGTCGACCAGGCTTCGATGGCGATCGGCATGCTGGCCGCGAGCATACCGAGCTTCTGGCTTGGCCTTATCCTGATGCAGATCTTCGCGGTGCGCCTGGGAATGTTCCCGGTTTCCGGCTATGGCGGACCGGGCACAAGCTTCCTAGATCGCATGTATCATTTGACGCTGCCGGCCGTCGCACTGGGTCTCGTCTCCTCGGCCTTGATCCTGCGCTTCACCCGCGCATCGATGCTCGACGTGCTTGGAGACGACTATATCCGCACCGCCCGCGCCAAAGGGCTGATCGAACGCCGCGTCGTCCTCAAACATGCGCTGAAGAACGCACTCATTCCAATTCTGACCGTTCTGGGGCTGACGGCTGCCGTGCTGATTTCCGGCGCTGTCGTCACCGAGACGGTCTTCGGCCTGCCGGGTGTCGGAAGCCTCGTCGTCTCCGCGGTGCTGCGCCGCGACTATCCGGTGATCCAGGGGGCCTTGCTCGTCATCGCCGGCCTCTACGTCCTCATCAATTTTGCGATCGACATGCTCTATCTGCTGGTTGATCCGAGGGTACGCTACTGATGGCCGACATCGCAACCGAGACACCCAAACAGGCGCAAAGCGAGCGACGCAAGTTCCTTCGTCGGCTGCTGAAGCGCAAGACCGTTGCCATCGGACTGATTGTGCTGACGATCTTCGTGCTGCTCGCCGCCCTCGCGCCATGGATCGCACCCTATTCGCCCTCGAAGCTCTCGATCGTCAACCGACTGAAGCCGCCAAGCGGGGTCTACTGGTTCGGCACCGACGAGTTCGGCCGCGATATATTCTCCCGGACCATCTATGCCGGACGGCTGTCGCTGCTCGTCGGAGCCGCCGTCGTGGCGCTATCGGCTGTGATCGGCGTCACGCTGGGCCTGCTCGCCGGTTTCTTCCAAAGGCTCGACACGCCGATCGCCCGCCTGATCGATGCGATGATGGCGTTTCCCGACATTTTGCTCGCCATTGCGCTGGTCGCAGCCCTCGGCCCGTCGCTGACGACGGTCATCGTCGCACTGTCGATCGTCTACGCACCGCGGCTGGCCCGCATCGTCCGCGCCTCGACCCTTGTCATTCGTGAACTCCCTTACGTGGAGGCTGCCAAGGCTCTCGGCATCTCGACATTCCACATCATGACGCGGCATGTGCTTAGAAACCTCCTGTCGCCGATCCTGGTGCAGGGCTCGTTTCTCTTTGCCAGCGCCATGCTGGCCGAAGCCGGGCTCTCGTTTCTCGGCCTCGGCGTCAGCCCCGAAATCCCGACCTGGGGAACCATGATCGCCGCCGGCCGCCAATATATCGGCCAGGCCGACTGGATGACCTATTTCCCGGGCTTTGCCATCATTCTCTCCGTGCTCTCGTTGCAAATGGTCGGCGACGGCTTGCGGGACATGCTCGATCCAAGACTTCGAAAGGACCTGTAAATGACCGGTGAAAAAGCGGGCAAACCGCTCCTCCTCACCAATGTGAAGCCCATGGCATTCGGCGGTACTAAGGTCGCTGGCGTCATGGACATTCTCGTCGACGCTGACGGCAGGATCGCCGCTTTCGGCCCGCAGCTTGCCGCTCCCGGCGACGTCGAGCGCATCGACGGCAAGGGCGCCTGGATTTCGCCCGGCTGGATCGACCTGCATGTCCATATCTGGCATGGCGGCACCGATATCTCGATCCGTCCGTCCGAATGCGGCGCCGAGCACGGCGTCACGACGCTGGTCGATGCAGGTTCGGCTGGCGAAGCCAATTTTCATGGGTTCCGCGAATACATCATCGAACCGTCCAGGGAACGCATCAAGGCCTTCCTCAATCTCGGCTCGATCGGCCTCGTTGCCTGCAATCGCGTCCCCGAATTGCGCGATATCAAGGATATCGATCTCGACCGCATCCTCGAATGCTATGCCGAGAACAGCGAGCATATCGTCGGCATCAAGGTACGCGCCAGTCACGTCATCACCGGCTCCTGGGGTGTCACACCCGTCAAGCTCGGCAAGAAGATCGCCAAGATCCTGAAGGTGCCGATGATGGTGCATGTCGGCGAGCCGCCGGCGCTATACGACGAAGTGCTCGAAATCCTCGGGCCGGGCGATGTCGTCACGCACTGCTTCAACGGCAAGGCCGGATCCAGCATCATGGAGGACGAGGACCTCTACAATCTCGCCGAACGTTGCGCCGGCGAAGGCATCCGGCTCGATATCGGCCATGGCGGAGCGTCCTTCTCCTTCAAGGTCGCGGAAGCGGCGATCAAGCGTGGCCTGCTGCCCTACTCGATCTCGACCGACCTGCATGGGCATTCGATGAACTTCCCGGTATGGGATCTCGCGACCACTATGTCCAAGCTGCTCTCGGTCGGCATGCCGTTCGACAAGGTCGTGGACGCCGTCACCCATGCACCGGCCTCGGTCATCAAGCTTTCGATGGACAGCCGGCTGTCGGTCGGCGAACGAGCAGACTTCACCATTTTCGACCTGGTGGATGCGGATCTCGAAGCGACCGATTCCAACGGCGACGTCTCGCGCCTGCAGAAGCTGTTCGAACCACGTTACGCGGTCATCGGCGCGGAGGCGATCACCGCCAGCCGCTACGTGCCACGCGCTCGCAAACTCGTCCGCCACAGCCACGGCTATTCGTGGCGCTAATCAAACACCAGGCTCGCATAGCAGGAGCATACGTGAACACGTCCCCAACACAGGCCGCTTCAGCAGCGCAAACACCTTACCAGCGACTGGCGGCGCTCGGCATCGAGCTTCCACCGCCGCCGCCGCCGATCGCCAATTTCGTCACCCATGTCCGCGAAGGCAACGTGCTGTACCTTTCGGGTCAAGGGCCGCGGGAGCTGGACGGCCACCTCCATTCCGGCAAGGTGGGCGGTGACGTCGGCGTTGACCGGGCCTATCAACATGCGCGGCTGACGGGCATCAATCTTCTTGCCGTCATGCATGGTGCGCTCGGCGACCTTTCCAGGGTGAAGCGGGTGGTGAAACTACTCGGCATGGTCAATGCCGTGCCGCATTTCGAAGACCATCCGAGCGTCATCAACGGCTGCTCTGATCTCTTCATCGAGGTCTTCGGCGAGGCGGGCCAGCATGCCCGTTCGGCCGTCGGCTTCGGCTCGCTTCCCGGCAATATCACGGTCGAGATCGAAGCGATCATCTCGCTCAATGATTAGTTTTTGCGCAATTCCGGACGCAAAACCGCGTCACACTTTTGCTGGAATTGCTCTAAGAGGGACGAATTCAGTGGTTGCGCCAGCCCATCAGCTTTTCGATCCGCTCGGCAGCCGCTCGCACCTGCTCGCCATAATGGTTGCCGTCGGAAACGGCTTTCTGTTCGGGAAGCACGATCGAAATGGTCGCGACACATTGACCATCCCGGTCAACGACCGGCGAGGCGATACAGGCGACCGCATAATCGGACTCCGCCACCTGGATCGACAAGCGCTCCTCAAATGCTTTGCTCGCGGCATCGGAGAGCACGCCGGCATCGACCTCGGCCCGACCGGTCGGCGAGGTGCGGGCACAGCGCTTGAAAAGCTCGATCCTTTCCTCTTCGGGCAAATGCCCGACCAACAGCCGGCCGGAGGCCGTCCAGTTGAGCGGCACGCGGGTTCCGACGCGGGAGGCGACCTGGAAATGGCTTGGCCCATCCGCCATCGCCAGTACCAGCATGGAATCGCCGTCGCGCCCGCAGACTTGTACCGTCTCGCTCGCCTGCCGGCAGAGATCGTGCATCTCGCGCGTGGCGACGCTCATGAAATCCAGCGACCGGGCATAGGCGAGGCCATAGTGGTAAAGGCGCGCCCCGAGCCAGACGGACCCGTCGGCATTGCGGCCGAGCATGTTCTTTTCGACCAGGTCGTCGATGATCACGTAGACGGTCGAAAGAGGCGCCTTGATCGCCTTGGCAATCGCGTAAGCGCCAGCGGGCGCGCCGGTTTCATAGAGATAATCGATCACCTGCAGCGCGCGGTCGATGCCGCTCACGCGCGAACGGCGCGCGCCTTTCGTTTCCGCTTCCCCGATCGAATCGGCGTCTTCAGGGCGTGCGGTGGGTAGGGTCTTGGCGTCCAAATCAACGCTCCTCGTGAGATTTCGAGAAGCTATTACATTACTATGGTATAGCTGTCGATGACAATCGGCAGTCATCACTTTGGAGAGATAGAATGTCCGATGATATCCGCAGCAAGATCGGCCTGAGGCCCGTCATCAATGTATCAGGCACCATGACCAGCCTCGGCGCATCGATCGTCGTGCCCGAAGCCATCGCGGCAATGGCGGCGATCCTGCCGCAATTCGTCGAGATCAACGACCTCCAGCGCAAGGCCAGCGCGGTCATCGCGCGGCTGGCGGGTAGCGAGGCCGGCTTCGTCACGGCATCCTGCTCCTCGGGCATTAGCCTCGCCGTCGCCGGCGCCATTACCGGCAACAACCTCCTTGCCGTAGAGAAACTGCCTGATACCGCACCAGACAAGAACGAAGTCATCGTGCAAATGGGCCATGTGGTGAGCTACGGCGCTCCGGTGGATCAGGCAATCCGCCTTGCGGGCGGCAAGGTCGTGCTGATCGGTCAGGCAACATCGACGCACCGCTTCCACATGGAAAACGCCATAAGCGAAAAGACGGCGGCTGCCGTCTATGTCATATCCCATCACGTGGTCGATTACGGCCTGCTGCATCTGACCGAATTCGTCGAGATTGCGCATTCCAAAGGCGTGCCAGTTATCGTCGATGCCGCGTCGGAATATGACCTCAAGCTCTTCCTGGCACAGGGTGCCGACATCGTGCTCTATTCCGGCCACAAGTTTCTCGGCGGCCCGACCTCCGGCATCGTTGCCGGCAGGAAGGAGCTGGTGCGCAACGCCTTCCTGCAGAACATGGGCATCGGCCGGGGCATGAAGGTCGGCAAGGAAAGCATCTATGGCACTATGGCGGCGCTGGAAGCCTGGGAGAAGCGCGACCATGCCGGCATCCGCGAACGCGAGACCGGTTATCTGAACCTATGGAAGCGAACTCTCGACGGCCGCCCCGGTGTCACCGCCCTGATCGAACCCGATCCCACCAACAACCCGCTCGACCGCATGCGTGTCATCATCTCGGCGCCCGAGGCGCATATCACCGCCTGGGATCTTGCGGCGGCGCTGGCCCGCGGCAACCCGCCTGTCATTGTGCGGGACCACGAGGTGGAGCATCACTATTTCTATCTCGATCCATGCAACCTGCATCCCGGCCAGGAGACGATCGTCGCGACCCGGCTTGCCGAGGAGCTCGACAATGCCCGCGCCTCCAACGAGATCATCGCGACGCCGATCGAGAACCGCAGCCGGCACCGCTTCGACGGCATGTTGAACTGGCCGGATTGAGCTGTGGCACGGATCGCAAGAAGGAAACGAGCATGAGCATGTCGCAGGCAAAGGCCGCAGGGGCTGCCGAACCCATCCTCTCCGTGGAGAACCTCACCGCCTCGTTCCTGGTGGACGGCGTATGGAAGCCCGTCGTGCGCGACGTTTCCTTCTCGGTCGCACCAGGCGAGACGGTGGCGATCGTCGGCGAGAGCGGTTCTGGCAAGAGCGTCACCTCGCTATCAATCATGCGGCTGCTGCAGAGCGATTCAAGCCGCATCGAGGGCACAATCATGCTGGGTGGCCGCGACCTGCTTTCGCTTCCCGAGCATGAGATGCGCAAGGTGCGCGGCAACGACGTGTCGATGATCTTCCAGGAGCCGATGACATCACTCAATCCGCTCTTCACCATCGGCGACCAGATTTCCGAGGCCTTGCTCTGCCACAAGGATATGTCGGCGGCGGATGCCAAGGCCGAGACGATCCGGCTTTTGGAAAAGGTCCGCATTCCCTCAGCCGCCTCGCGCTTCGACGAATATCCGCACCGCTTTTCCGGCGGCATGCGCCAGCGCGTCATGATCGCCATGGCGCTCGCCTCGAAGCCAAAACTGTTGATCGCCGACGAGCCGACCACCGCCCTCGACGTCACGATCCAGGGCCAGATCCTCGATCTCATCAAGATGCTGCAGGAGGAGGAAGGAACCTCCGTCTTGTTCATCACGCATGACATGGGTGTGGTCGCAGAAATCGCCGATCGCACCGTCGTTATGTATCGCGGCGAGCAGGTGGAGACGGGCGCGACGGCGGACATCTTCCATCGTGGCCAGCATCCCTATACCCGCGCGCTGCTGTCGGCCGTGCCGGTGCTCGGTTCGATGCAATCCTATGAACAGCCGCTGCGCTTTCCCGTCGTCAATGCGGCAACGGGAGAGTCCGACACGCCTGCCGAGATGCCCGATACGGTGGCAAGAGAAAAACCAGTTCTGCAGGTGAAGAACCTCACCAAGCGCTTCGACATTCATTCGGGCCTCTTCGGAAAGCTCAAAGGTCGCGTGCATGCGGTCGAAAACGTCTCATTCGATCTCTTTGCCGGCGAAACATTGTCGCTTGTCGGTGAATCCGGATGCGGCAAGTCAACGACAGGGCGCGCCATCATGCGGCTGATCGCGCCGCAATCCGGCTCCGTCATCGTCGATGGCCGCGACGTACTCTCGCTTGGCAAGCGCGACATGCGAGAGATGCGCAAATCCGTGCAGATGATCTTCCAGGATCCCTTCGCCTCGCTCAATCCGCGCATGACGGTCGGGCAAGCGATCGCCGAACCCTATCTCGAACACAGGATGGGAACGGCAAGGGAGGCGAAAGAGATCGTCGCCGATATGCTGCACAAGGTCGGGCTGACGCCTGACATGGCCAGCCGCTACCCGCATGAATTCTCCGGCGGCCAGCGCCAGCGCATCTGCATCGCCCGTGCCCTGGCATTGCAGCCGAAGGTGATCGTCGCCGACGAAAGCGTGTCGGCGCTCGACGTGTCGATCAAGGCCCAGGTCATCAACCTGATGCTCGATCTGCAGCAGAGCCTCAACCTTTCCTTCCTGTTCATCTCCCACGATATGGCCGTGGTCGAACGCGTCAGCCATCGTGTCGCCGTTATGTATCTCGGCGAAATCGTCGAGATCGGCCCCCGTGCCGCCGTCTTCGGCAATCCGCAGCACGACTACACGAAGAAGCTGATGGCCGCCGTTCCGGTGCCAGATCCCGACCGGCGGCGCGAGAAGCGCGCAGGTGCCAATGACGAGTTGAAGAGCCCGATCCGGGCCGTCGATTACCTGGTCAAGCCGCGCGAGTATCGAGCTGTTTCACCGGGCCATCTGGTTGCCGTCTGAAGCTTCAATTCAGATAGGCTGAACGCCATACATCATCCGCAACGGCAGCAGGCGCCGACATTGCAGGAGCCTCCTCTTTCCCTCAGCAACAGGAGCTCTTGCAAAAGCGCGCCGCGTTGATTAATCGTTTAATCACGGAAATCGGAACGAACTCCTGGATGAGCCAGACACGCCCTTCTTCGATTCGGGAAATCGCGACCAAGCTGGGTGTCTCCACGGCAACGGTCTCGAATGCCCTGCGTGGCACGGGGCGAGTGTCTTCAGCCCTTGCGGCACAAATCCGTCTGGAAGCGGACAGGCTCGGCTATGTGCCTGACCATGCGGCCCGCGCTCTGCGCACCGGCAAGAGCAATACGATCGGCCTGCTGGTCCCGAATATCGGCCAACCATTGTTTCCCGCCTTTGCCCAGGCCGTCGAACGCGCCGCGAAACGACGCGGTCTCGTCGTTCTGATCGGCGACAGTCAGGGCGATCCGCGGCAGCAGGATTTCGAAATCAGGACCATGGTCGCCCGCGGCGTCGACGCGTTGATCGTGATACCGACACGCGGCACGACCATTGTGCCCACGGATGTCCCGGTGCCGGTCGCCGTCATCGACAGCGCCGCCACGGTCGGCAATGTCGCCGCCAGCGATCATCGCGAGGGTGGACGTCTCATCGCCCGCCATCTGCTCGAGCTCGGTCATAACCGGCTTCTCATCCTCGCCGGCCCGGAAAATTCGCTGGTGGCACGCGAGCGCGTCGAGGGAATGTGCGACATCTTCCGCCAGGCCGGCGTCAAACCGGCATTGCGACATAGCGAGGCGACTTTCGAAGCCGGCAGCGTCCTCGGACGCGAACTCGATCTCCGCCATTTTACAGCCTGCGCCGCCGCCTATGACGCTCTCGCCATCGGCTTTGCCATCGCCGTCAAAGATAGAGGCTGCAGCATTCCGGAAGACATGTCGCTCACCGGCTTTGATGATCTGATGTGGGCTCAAATCGTCTCCCCGCCGCTCACGACAGTTCGACAGGATCTGGAAACGGTGGCGAACCACGCGCTTGCCTTCGTTGCCGGAGAAACTGATACCAGCCGAATATTTCCAACGGAACTTGTCTTACGGCAATCCACCGCGCACCCATCCGCCTTTGCCAAGGGAGGCAGACATGCCGAATGAACCCTACGACCTCCATTCGTCCGAGCTGCGCGATCGTGCCGTGCGGGCGGCGTTGGGGCTTGAGCCGTTCGATGTGCTGATTACCGGCGGAACGCTCGTCGATGTCGCGACCTCGGAAATGAGACCGGCCGATATCGGGCTTGTTGGCCCCTTGATCGCAAGCGTCCACGCCTTGGGGACAAGGAGGGACGCAAAGCAGACCATCGACGCTTCGGAACGATTCATCACGCCCGGATTTATCGACACGCATATGCACGTCGAAAGCTCGATGGTGACGCCGAGGCGATATGCCGAAACGGTCGTTCCCCAGGGCACGACGACGGTCTGCTGGGACCCGCATGAAATCGGCAACGTCGCTGGCCTTGATGGTATTCGCTGGGCGCTTGAGGAGACACGGCAATTGCCGCTGCGCTTCCTGACACTGGCGCCGTCCTGCGTGCCTTCGGCGCCCGGCCTGGAACTTGCCGGCGCGGAGTTCCGCTCGGGCGAAATGTCGACCATGCTGAGCTGGCCGGAGATTTCCGGCGTCGCCGAAGTAATGAACATGCGCGGCGTCCTTGAGCGAAGCGAGCCGATGCGCAGTATCGTCGAAGCCGGACTTGCGAGCGGCAAGCGCGTCTGCGGTCATGCCCGCGGCCTCGAAGGCGCGGAATTGCAGGCCTTTATTGCCGCAGGCATCCAATCCGATCACGAACTCACCTCAGGCGAGGACTTGCTGGCGAAATTGCGGGCGGGCCTTACCGTCGAGCTACGCGGTTCCCACGACTATGTCCTGCCCGGCGTGATCGAGGCTCTGAAAAAGCTGCCTCATCTGCCGCAAACGCTGACAATCTGCACCGATGACGTCTTCCCCGACGATCTCGTGAATGACGGCGCGATGTCATCGGTTCTGAGGCGCCTCATAGGCTACGGCATGAAGCCGGTCGATGCCGTCCGCGCCGCCACGCTTAACGCCGCCATGTGGTTGAACCGTTATGATCTGGGGTTGGTCGCGCCCGGCCGCCGCGCCGACATCGTCATCCTCTCCGATCTGGAAAGGATCGTGGTCGACCGCGTCTATGCATCGGGGCGTGAAGTTGCCAGAGACGGCAATCTTATTGGAAGCGGCAAGGGCGTGTCCTCGGATGCCTATCGCGACACCGTAAAACTCGGAAGGCTTTCTGCCGCCGACTTCACCATCACTCTGCCTGGTATGACCGAAGCTCGTGTCAACACCGTCGTCAGCCCGCGGTTTACAAAATGGGGAGAGGCAGCCGTCAAGGTCGAAGACGGCAAGCTTGTTCTGTCTGATAACATGCTTCTGATGGCGGCCATCCACCGCCATGGAAGAAAGGACCCGACGCCCGTGATCGGCATCCTGGAAGACTGGGGCCATTGGCGCGGCGCGCTTGCGACGACGATATCGCATGACAGCCATAATCTTACCGTCTTCGGCCGCGACCCCGCGGACATGGCTGCGGCAGCCAATGCCGTCATCGAGGCTGGCGGCGGCATGGCAACGGCCGCCGGTGGCAGGGTTACAGCCGTTCTGCCCCTGCCCGTCTGCGGCTTGCTGTCGGATGCGCCCGCAAAGGACGTGGCCGATGATTTCGCCAAGCTGCGCGCGGCAGCCGATGCGATCGCTGACTGGATGCCGCCCATTCGCACCTTCAAGGCAGTCGTCGGAGCAAGCCTTGCCTGCAATCCCGGCCCGCATGTCACCGATCTCGGGCTGACCGACGGAACTACCCGGGACATCAGACCGCTTCTGGCTAAAAGCCGAAACTGAGGTCACCGGCCAAACGGTAATATTGCCGATTTAGGAGAACATCCGAACCGCAGTGGACGTCCTCTATTCTGTCACATCCATGTCATGAAATACGCCGACACCTCATGCCAAATCAGGAGCGGGTACCCAGATGGATTATTTCAGACGTTTCAACTTTCTGTTCGCGACGCCAACCTTTGACAATGAGGATCTGGAGGGTGCCCGCTACAATCAGATCGTCGAGGAGATCGAACGCTCCGGTTTCGAGGTGGTGCGCGCGCGCAATCTCGAAGACGCCGAGATCGCCGTACAGACCGATGCTGCCATCGGCTGCATGCTGGTCGACTGGGGCAAGAAGGGCTTGGAAGGCAAGACGGCTTCGCTTATTAACCTCATGCGCCGGCGCGGCCTCGAATTTCCCATTATCCTTCTGATCCGGCGCAAGCGCTTCGAGGATGTGCCGGTCGAAGTCCTCGATTTTATCGACGGCTACGTCTTCCTGTCGGAAGAAACGCCCGCCTTCATCGCAAAGAGCCTCATCAGCCGGCTCAAGCAATATGCCGAAACGCTGAAGACGCCTTTCTTCGGTGCGCTGGTCGATTATGCCGAGGAAGGCAATCACCTCTGGACCTGCCCCGGTCACAACGGCGGCATCTTCTACAGCCGCAGCCCCATCGGCCGCGTCTTCATGGAGCATCTGGGCGAGGCGGTCTTCCGCGACGACCTCGACAATTCCGTGCTCGACCTCGGCGACCTCCTAACCCACGAAGGGCCGGCGCTTGCCGCGCAAAAGGAAGCGGCCAAGATTTTCGGCGCCGAGAAGACCTATTTCGTGTTGAACGGCACCTCTACGTCCAACAAGGTCGCGCTCTCAGCGCTCGTCACCGATGGCGACCTCGTGCTGTTCGATCGCAACAATCACAAGGCCGCCCATCACGGCGCCCTGATGATCTCGGGCGGCATTCCGGTCTATCTGCCGACCAGACGCAATCCCTATGGCCTGATCGGTCCCATGGATTTCGCTGAAATGGACGAGGACGCGCTGCGCGAGCGCATCCGCACCCATCCGCTGGTGAAAGATCCGGAGGCCTACAAGAAGCCTCGCCCGTTCCGCGTCGCGGTCGTGGAGCAATGCACCTATGACGGCACCATCCACAATGCCGAAATGATCCTCAAGCGGATCGGACATCTCTGCGACTACATCCTCTTTGACGAGGCCTGGGCGGGCTTCATGAAATTTCACCCGCTCTATGCCGGGCGCTTTGCCATGGGTCTTTCCGACCTCGGCCCGGATGCGCCGGGCATCATCGCCACGCAATCCACCCATAAGCAGCTGGCAAGCTTCTCACAGGCTTCCCAGATCCACATGAAGGACAGGCACATCACTGGCCAGAAGCGCCGCGTGGAGCACCGACGCTTCAACGAAAGCTTCATGCAGCACGCCTCGACATCGCCCTTCTATCCGCTCTTCGCCTCGCTCGACGTGGGCGCGCAGATGATGAAGGGGCGCTCGGGCGAAGTGCTTTGGGACGACACGATCCGCCTCGGCATCGAGCTGCGCAAGAAAATCCGCGCCGTGCGTCGCGAATTCGAGGAGAAGGAGCATCGTCCCGAACGCCGTTGGTTCTTCGAGCCTTTCGTGCCAGACCGCGTTGCGATCCCGGATGTGGCGAGCCCAGGCGCCGTGCATGACGTGCCGTGGGAAAGCGTCGCGACCGACCAGCTCGCCACCAATCCCGCCTTCTGGCACCTGACGCCCGATGCGGCATGGCACGGCTTTTCCGGCATGGAACCGGGTTTTGCCATGACGGACCCGAACAAGCTTACCCTGCTGACACCGGGCTTTGATCGCCGAACGGGGAAATACACAGAACACGGCATACCGGCGCCGGTGGTTGCGCAATATCTGCGTGAAAACCGTATCGTCGCGGAAAAGAACGATCTCAATTCGCTGCTCTTCCTCCTTACCCCCGGTGTCGAAGCCAGCAAGGCCGGCACTTTGATTAGCGGCCTTGTCGCCTTCAAGAAGCTTCATGACGACAATGCGCTACTGGAAGAAGCAATTCCGGAATTCTATCGCCGCCGTCCGGGCCGTTATGCGGGCGTGCGCCTGCGCGATCTCTGCGCTGAGATGCATAATTTCTTCCGCCAGGCCGATGTGAGCGCGCTGCAGACGAAGCAGTTTTCCGCCGAACACCTGCCGCCGATCGCCATGTCGCCGCATGATGCTGCACGTTGCCTTGTTCGCAACGATGTCGACTATCTGCCGATCGACGCCATTGCCGGCCGCATCGCAACGACGCCCTTCGTCGTCTATCCTCCGGGTATCGCGACCATCGTGCCGGGCGAGCGCCTGACGGAGCAGGCAAAGCCCATGATCGACTATCTCAAGATGTTTGAAACCTGCTTCAACACCTTCCCCGGTTTCGAGGTGGAAATTCAAGGCCTCTATCGCGAGATTGATGCAGCCGGCAAAATCCGGCTCTATACCTACGTCGTCGCGGAATAGGCTTGGAATTCAGGTTCGGACATGAAGCAGGATAAAACAATCATCGTTCGCCCGTCCCGGGAGAGCGACGTCGATGCCATGCTGGCAATCTATCGCCGCCATATTCACCGCGGCGTCGAGGCTGGAGTTGATGATAGCGATACGCCGCAGCCGGACGATCTGCGCGAACGGCGCAAGAATTTGAAGGACAAACGCTTCCCGCATGTCGTTGCGATCGAGGGTGAGAAGGTCGTCGGCTATGCCTATGTGGTGCTGTTCCGCAAGCGTCCGGCCTATCGCTATACCGTCAAGCATTCGATCTATGTGCATCACGACCATGTTGGCCAAGGCGTCGGGAGCCTGCTCATGCGCGGACTGATCGACGCCTGTGCCGCGGCCGGTTTCCGGCAGATGATCGGCTATATCGATGCCGACAACGCGGCGTCGCTGGCCTTGCACGAGCGCTTCGGCTTCGTTCGCGTCGGCCTGCTGCCGGCGGTTGCCTATCGTTACGGCCGCTGGGCCGACACCGTGATGGTCCAGCGCTCGCTCGGTCCCGGCTCAACCACGCAGCCGCCTCCGCCGCCGCTCTCCACCCGCTGAAGCAGAAGGGGTTGTTGCCGGCCGGCAAAGCCGCTGGCTTATACGGGCTGCTGCATTGGAGCCGGCATGAAGCCCAAAACAAAGTCTATGACCTTCGACGAGGACATTTCGCAGGGCTTGAGGACGAGGCTTGCTTCGGAGAGCACATAGAGATTGAAGCTGACGATATCGGCCCCGCCAAGCTCCTCGCCATAGAGCCAAACTCGCTTCTCGTCAGGCGATCGCTTTACCGTCACACCCCAGGGGCGATCTTGAAAGCGCCCCTCCGAATAGCCGTCAGACAGCTTCGCAAGCGCATGTTCGAAGTCCGACAATTCGGACGCCAGCAGCGCGTCGTTCGTCATGGCGCCAGGCATTCGTCACATATGCCGCAGCCGTCCTCATCCATCTTCCGTGCCGATCGGTGCCTTCGGCAGCATAGGCACGCGGTTCCGCTAGATCGAGATTCCTCGTCATGCTCGGGCGGAAGGATTTCCATCGGCAGGTCGGAAAGGGGTTCGGTTGCGTTTTGGCCCATCTTGAGGCTCCGTATTGGGGGATGGACAACAGATAAGAAGCCTCGAAGGCATCTCAAGGTGGCACTTGCGAATGACTGTCACAGAGCGATTTTCCCGCGTCTCTCCGGTACGACAACGGAGCCGGTTTGATATCGTGATCAGGGATGATATGTTCTGTATTTGTTTCAGATTCTATAATTGAAGAGTCCATGCTTGAACCTGCAGCATGATGACCGAGATCGTCATGAACGACACCAACACAAACCCTGTTCGGAAGATCATCCATGTCGATATGGATGCATTCTATGCGTCGGTCGAACAGCGAGACAATCCCGAGCTGCGCGGCAAGCCGCTTGCGGTCGGCGGGTCTGCGGCACGCGGCGTGGTCGCGGCCGCAAGCTACGAGGCCCGCGCCTTCGGGGTTCACTCGGCGATGCCTTCGATCACGGCGAAGCGCAAATGCCCGGACCTGATTTTCGTGCCGCCGCGCTTCGACGTCTACAGGGCAGTGTCGCAGCAGATCCGCGAAATCTTCGCCGAATATACTTCGATGATCGAGCCGCTCTCGCTCGACGAGGCCTATCTCGACGTCACCCAGAACCACAAGGGCATGGAGATCGCCACCGAGATCGCGCTGGAGATCCGGACCAAGATCAAGCAGGTCACTGGTCTCAATGCTTCTGCCGGCATTTCCTACAACAAGTTCCTCGCCAAGATGGCAAGTGACCTCAATAAGCCCAATGGTCAGGCTGTCATTACGCCGAAGAACGGGCCGGCCTTCGTCGAAACGCTTCCCGTCAAGAAATTCCATGGCGTCGGACCAGCGACCGCCGAGCGGATGCACAAACTCGGCATCGAAACAGGGCTAGACCTGAAGTCGAAATCCCTCGCCTTCCTGCAGGAGCATTTCGGAAAGGCAGGCCCATATTTCTACGGTATCGCCCGCGGCATCGACGAGCGCCAGGTAAAGCCCGACCGGATCCGCAAATCCATTGGCGCGGAAGATACGTTCGCCGAGGATATCGACGATCTCGAGCTGGCGACGGCAGAGTTGCGGCCCTTAGCACAGAAGGTCTGGCGCTACTGCGAAATAAGCGGTTTCAGCGCCAAGACGGTGACCGTGAAGATCAAATATTCGGACTTTACCCAGGCGACACGCAGTCGGACAAGCTCCTTGCCGGTCGCAGACGGCGGCGCCGTTCTTGAGACAGCCTCGGCGCTTCTGGCAACCGTTCACCCGTTTGCCCGGCCGATCCGGCTGCTTGGCATCACGCTTTCTTCCTTGACAAACGAAGAGGCCGACGATGGGAGATCACAGCCTCAGCTCGATCTTGGCATCTGAAGGAGGCCACCGCTCAGCAAGACCGCTTGCGCTTCATCATCGCGTTCAGCTTCTCCACCCCGGCTTCGTCGACGGGTGTATAGACGATCATGCGGTCGTCATTGCTGGGGCTTGCCCACCAATTGTTGGATTGCAGCGGCAGGATCGTGCCATCCGCCAGCCGAAAACGCTTCACGGTATTCTCGATGCCCTTGAGCTGATAGCGATCCCAGACGATGCGGAACTGATCGGAAGCGCTCATATAGCGTTCCAATTGCCGCTCCCAGCTCGGATCATCGAGATGCTCGGCCATAGAGGCACGAAACAGCGCTGCCATATTGGCCAGCATCTCGTCGGGATCGGCCTGGCTTGCGCGCCAGACAGGATTGACGAGGGATAGATAGATGCAGTTCCGGTCCTCGGGCGGAAGGGCATCCAGATCGACGCCGACAAGACGGCGATAGGCCTCGTTGAAACCGCGTATATTATAGCGCTTCGTCTGGATAAGAGCCGGATAGGGACAGAGATGATCGAGAATGCGCTGGCTTGCCTCGGTGAGCGGCTCGCAGACGCGAGGATTTTCAAGGCGAGGCGGAACCGGCAGATTGGCCAGTCTGAACAGGTGCTCCGTCTCGACTTCGTTGAATTCCAAAGCATGCGCGACGGAGAGAAGCACGCGCGGCGACACGCGGATCGGCCGGCCCTGTTCCAGCTTGGTATACCAGGTAATGCCGATGTCGGCGCGCGAGGCTACTTCCTCCCGCCGCAATCCGGGTGTACGAATCCGTCCTGCTCGACCGAGTCCCAATCTTTGCGGGTCGAGGGATTCCCGCCGCCTTCGCAACATCTCACCGAGTTCCTGTGCCCGCGACAGCATCTGATTGGGGACGATATCGAGCGTGCCGTGCATTTCCATTCTCCAGCCTGACACTTTTTATACCAGTCTAAACAGGTATCTTGTACCAGTTTAACATGGGTGTAAAACGCTGTGGACTCAGTTTTGAAAATACTTTGAGGTCCCCCATGTCTTCCGCACCAATCCGGCTTGGCCAATTCGGCCTGCTGATCCTGCTGGCCGGGCAATTGCTGCTGCAACTCGATTTTTCCATCATCAATGTCGGCCTTGCCGCCATCTCGGCCTCGCTGCACGCCGGCGAGACCGAACTTGAGCTTTTCGTCGCCGCCTATGGCGTCGCCTTTGCCGTCTGCCTGGCGATGGGTGCGCGCCTCGGCGACAATTTCGGCCGCAGGCGCATGTTCGGCCTCGCCGTCCTGTTGTTCTGCCTCGCCTCCCTGCTATGCGGGGTGGCGACATCAGTCACCTTCCTCATCGTTGCGCGCGCGCTGCAGGGAATTGCAGCAGCACTCATGGTGCCGCAGGTGCTGGCGACGATCCATGTCAGCCTGACCGGACGCGATCACGCCCGCGCCGTTTCGCTTTACAGCGCAATTGGCGGCATCGCCTTCATCGTCGGCCAGGTTCTCGGCGGCTTCCTGATCTCTGCCAATATTGCCGGCTCCGGATGGCGCAGTATCTTCCTCATCAACCTGCCGGTCTGCATCCTGATCCTGATCAGCGTGTGGCGCCATGTCCCCGAAACGCGTGGCCAAGGCAGAGTTCCGGTCGACTGGTCGGGCATGATTACGCTGGCGCTGCTGACTTTGTCGGTCCTGCTGCCGACTGCGCTCGGCCCGTCGCTACACTGGAACTGGCTTTGCCTGCTCGGCTTCGTGCCGATCCTGCCGCTGGTGGCACTTCTTTGGCGTATCCAGCGCTCCAAGGAGGCGCGTGGCGCCTTCCCGATCCTGCCGCCGTCGCTCACGCGCATCTCCAGCATGCGATTCGGCGGGCTGATCGCCATACTCTTCTTCACCTGCTGGAGCGGCTTCATGTTCGTCTTCGCGCTGACGCTGCAGGCAGGTGCCGGGCTGACCCCGCTGCAATCGGGCAATGCCTTGATTGCACTTGGCGGCTCCTATTTTGTCTCGGCCGCTTTCGTCACGCCTCGTCTTGCAAACATACGGCGTGAACTCATGTTGGCGATGGGCTGCGTGATCCAGATGAGCGGGCTTGCTCTGCTCATCGTGACGCTCGAAACGGTCTGGCCGCGACCTGGCGTCATCAACCTCATTCCGTCCACAGTCCTGATCGGTTTCGGCCAGGCGCTGATCGTCAACAGCTTCTACCGGCTGGGGCTAGCGGACGTGCCGCATGAACATGCCGGCGCCGGCAGCGCCATGCTCGCAACCATGCAGCAGGTGTCGCTGGGTCTCGGGCCGGCAATTCTGGGGGCCGTATTTGCCCAGGTGCTGCAATATTCCAGCGCCTATCTCTCCGCGGGGGTGACGGCGATCGCCGTCGAACTCGGGCTGATGGCCATCCTGCTGGTGGCCACGCTTCTACGGCTGGCGCGACAGCGCAGCCGGCCTGAAGAAACCGAGATCGGCGACGCCCTCATCGTCGCACCCGAATGATCGGACGATCAGCGTTAAAAGCATTGATCCCATAACAAAGTCCGGCCTGTCGCCAGGCCGGACTTGCAAGCATAGGCCTCGTCTTCGACCAGATGCGGCTACGCCGGCAGCTGGAAGACCCAATTGGCAATCAGCACGATGGCAAGGCCGCCGGCAAGCGCCAGATAGGGCAGAATACCCGCCTTCTTGACACCCAGATCCTGGCCGACCAGACCAAGATCATCCATGGCACCGGCCGGGAACTTGCCGCCATCGCGAACATAATGCCTGTAAGCAAAGACCGGCAGGATGAGGGCCGCAAAGGCAAAACCGATCCAGAGCGCATTGGCATAGCCCCAAACCTTGGCTCCCGCGCCAAGGAAGAGCGCATTGACGAAAGCAAGGACGGTGTTAAGGCCGATGAGCCACGACGGCGCTTTCCACGGGCGCTCGACATGACCGGAGTCCATGCGGTGTATCCAGCCGGAATTGAGGTTCAGGAAGTTGAAGATGATGTATCCGACGTTAGAGACGGCAAGCACGAAGAAATAGCCGCTCGTGTCGGAGGCAATGGCGAGAAGAAAGAGATTGAAGGCGAAGTCCGTCCACATCGCTCTCGTCGGCGCACCGTTCTCGTTCACATGATCGAGATATTTCGGCAGCCAGCCGTCCTTCGAGCCCTGATAGAGGGTGCGCGAGGAACCCGCCATTGCCGTCATGATCGCAAGAAACAGTGCCAGGATCATCAGGATGACGAGCAATTGCGTAACGATCCGGCCGGCGCCGATCAGACCGCCGAGCGCTTCGGCAACGCCGGTACCGTCGACGATGCCGGGCGCCAGCATGCCGGTATGACCGAGCACGCCTTGGAAAGCGAAGGGCACCAGGAAGAAGAAGACGCAGCAGGCAAGGCCCGAGTAGAAGATTGCCTTGAACGTATCCGTCCTCGGGTTCTTCAGCTCACGCGTGTAGCAGACCGCCGTCTCGAAGCCATAGGTCGACCAGGCGGCGATATAGAGGCCACCGAGGAAAAGCGTCCAGCCGCCATTGCTCCAGGTGCCGTCAGTCGCAGCGTAGGCCGCTGTCGGCGGTAGCAGGCCGGTCACGTTGGCGGAGAGGATTTGGCCGCTGACGATCGGATAGACGCCGATGATCAGAAGCGGCACGAGGACGATGATGGCGAGCCATTTCTGTACGCTCGCCGTCTCGGAGATGCCGCGATGCTGGATCGCAAAGATGATCAGCATCAGGACACCGCCGATGAAGAAGGTGGCGTTGATATTGGCGGTCGCGAGGAAAGGAATGTTGAAGCTGACGAGAGACCAGTTGCGGATGGGCGGCGTAAAAGCTGCAACGCCATCGGCGCTGAGCAGCGCTTTTACCGCATCGTCGGGCGATGTACCGGCATGGGCCGCGATGTATTCGGCAACACGCGGGCTATCGGCGGCGATCGACGTCGCATGGGCGCTGATCCAGCTGAGCACGGCCTGTGAGTCCGCCGCGGGGATCGGGAAGAAGGCATTGAGGATATAGCCTGCCGCAATGGCGCAGCCGAGGGACAGCACCGGCGACCAGGCAAACCAATTGCACCAGACCGAAAGCGGCGCGATGAATTTCGAGTAACGCAGCCAGGCCGTCGCGCCATAGACCGAGGCGCCGCCGGACTTGTTGCCGAACATGCCGGCAATTTCGGCATAGGTGAAAGACTGCAGGAAGCCCATGATCATCGAGATGATCCACACGACGAAGGCAAGCTTGCCCGTCGTGCCGGCGATGCCGCCGATGGAGAAGAGAACAAGCGGCGGCACGCCCGCAGCCACCCAGAACGCGCCCTTCCAGTCAAGCGCGCGTATAAGCTTACCTTCGGTGCCGGCGGAAGCGCCGGCGTCCACGATATCCGTCATTGGTGATATTCCCCATTTTGTTCCGGACGTATCTCTCGTACGTCTCCCTGAACGTGCCTCCCATGGCATTGCGGGGCTTGCTGGAAGTTTTCGTAAGCCGAGTCTGCGCGCGGATTTCCAGATGCATGCCCTTTATACATAGTGAAGATATTTTCTTTTTAGTCAATATCCCTTTACTTTCGGACGGCATTTTGTCAGCATGATTCCGGTGTCCGACACGCCTCATTTCCCGAGAGGGCTCTATGCGAGATCTCCATCCATCAGCAGCCGGAATACGGCCCGTCTCGGCGAGCATTGTCCGCTATCCGGGCATTCCAGCGCTGCCGCCGGACACTGAGCGCTATCGCTGCAAGGGCGGTGGGTCGCTGGTCGTCCGCGTCGAACCCGGCGATCGGATTTCGGTGGCGGATAGCGAAGGCGGGCAGGTCTGCGAGCTGACCTTCCTTGACGAGAAGGGCCGCTTTCAATCCGCTGGCCTAGGGTCGGCATTCACCGGCGAGGCGACAGGTCTCAAAGCCATTCTTTCCTCGGGGAATGAAAGTGCGGTTCGCGTCAGGACAGCGCTGGAGCGGCGTGGGGCCGATCTGGCCTCTGCGGCAGCGCTTCGCCTCTTCGGCGCCTCTTCGCCGGCAGGCAGTACCGCGGAATTCACGATCGCGACCAAAGGCCTGCTTGTCGCCTGTGCGCCAGGAATGGCCATGTCGCCGGAAACGCAGGATACCGCAACACCAATCGAGGTCAGGATCCGCCGTACGACGATCCTGCGAGACTATGCCTCCGCATTGCCCGAACCGCTCGCCGAGCCGATCGAGGATATTCGCATCAAGGCGGCGACCGCTTCGGCCTATTTTGTCAGGGCCGGCGAGTATATCCAGATCATCGATGTCTATGGCCGGCAATGCACCGACTTCCAGGCCTTTTCCGCCCGCAAGGTCGATAAGGGGCTTGATCTTGCGCTCGACTCCACCGTGACCCGCACTCTGCTCGGCCGGAGCTATCCAGCGCCCGGGCTGCCGTCCAAAGCCTTCGACCGCGATTTCGAGCCGCTGGTGGAAATCGTGCAGGATACGGTCGGCCGCCACGACGCCTTCGCCACCGCCTGCAATTCGCGCTACTACGACGACATGGGCTATCCCGGCCATGTGAACTGCACGGACAATTTCAATGCGGCACTTGCGCCCTACGGCATTGCCGGCCGAAAGGGCTGGGAGGCGCTCAACTACTTCTACAACACCAATGTCGATCACAATAACCAGCTCTATCTCGACGAACCTTGGTCGAGACCGGGCGATTACGTCCTGATGCGCGCACTGACGGATCTCATCTGCGTCTCCTCCTCCTGCCCCGATGACATCGATGCGGCCAATGGCTGGGACCCGACCGATATCCATGTCCGCACCTTTTCAGGCAAAGAAAAATTCACACGAGCGGTGGCCTATCGCATGACCCCTGATGCCGACCCAGAACTGACGCGGGAGACCGCGTTTCACCCGCGCCTCTCCGCCCTGACGCGCGACTACACCGAATATCGTGGCTTCTGGCTGCCGAACCGCTTCTCCTCGGAAGGACCGGTCGAGGAATACTGGGCCTGTCGCGAACGCGCCGTGGTGATGGATCTCTCGCCGCTGCGCAAGTTCGAGGTGACGGGACCGGATGCGGAGGAATTGCTGCAATATTGCCTGACGCGCGATGTGCGCAAGCTATCGACCGGTCAGGTGGTCTATTCCGCCATGTGCTACGAACACGGCGGCATGATCGACGACGGCACGTTGTTTCGCCTCGGCGACAAGAACTTCCGCTGGATCGGCGGCGATGACTATAGCGGCATCTGGCTGCGCGAGCAGGCGGAGAAGAAGGGCTTCAAGGCCTGGGTGCGCTCCTCCACCGACCAGATGCACAATATCGCCCTGCAAGGCCCGAAGAGCCGCGACATCCTCAAGGAGATCATCTGGACGGCGCCGCGCCAGCCGACGATTGGCGAGCTCGAATGGTTCCGTTTCGCGGTCGGCCGCATCGGCCACTTCGAGGGAGCGCCGGTCGTCGTATCGCGGACCGGCTATACCGGCGAACTCGGCTACGAAATCTTCTGCCATCCGAAAGATGCTGCAATTGTCTTTGATGCGGTATGGAAAGCCGGTGAACCCTATGGGCTGAAACCGATGGGCCTGGAGGCACTGGATATGGTGCGTATCGAGGCGGGCCTGGTCTTTGCCCATCACGAATTCGACGATCAAACCGATCCTTTCGAGGCCGGTATCGGCTTCACTGTCCCGTTGAAATACAAGCAGGACGATTTCATCGGTCGCGAGGCGTTGATACGGCGAAAGGAAAATCCGCGCCACCTGATGGTCGGTCTAGACATCGAGGCCAACGAAGCCGTGGGACATGGCGATTGCATCCATATCGGCCGCGCGCAGGTCGGCGTGATCACCAGCGCGACACGGTCGCCGATCCTCGGCAAAACCATTGCGCTTGCCCGGGTCGATGTCACGCATGCGGGGGTCGGCACCAAGGTTGAGATTGGCAAACTCGATGGCCAACAGAAGCGGCTTCCGGCTGTCATCGTGCCGCTCTCTCACTACGATCCGCAGAAGACGCGCCCGCGATCCTAATCCGCTTTCCTCTGCGCGCTCGAAATCGCGCGCGCAGCTTCTTCCGAAGAGTTTGCAAGCGAACGCATTTCGGCCGCCAGAACAGCGAAGCCCGATCCCGCCGTCCCCGCTCTTGCAGCCTCGATGCCGGCATTGACGGCAAGAAGCTTCAGATAGCGCAGGGACTGCAGGATCTCATTGGTCTTGGACGCGGTAACCCGCATGCCGGCGGTCTGCTCGTCGATACGCTGGTAGAGCGATTCAATATTCAGGATGCTGCCTTCGAGATAAAGAAGCTCCCCGGCCTCATCCCATACGCCGCCGCCGGTCTCCGTTACCCAGAGGAAATGGCCGTCGCGATGACGGATGCGATACTCCATCGTCCAGTCCGTGCGGCTTTCCAGCGCCTTGCCGACAAGCTCATCCATGAGCGGGATATCCTCTTCGCACATGATCGAAGTAAAGGTTCGCGCGCGGTTGCCGATGATCTCGTCAGCGGGATAGCCGAAAATGCGCTCGATGCCGTCGGTCATCTCAAGCATCGTATAGTTTTCGTCTGCCCGGCAGCGATAAAGAAAACCCGCCATACGGCCGAGAACGCTTGTCTGAAAATCCATGAAGCCATGCCCGAAGAGAAGGTTGCGGATGAACTCGTTTCGTCTCAACGCACAAAAGAGCCGACAAGGGCTGCTCTTCGCCTCCCTTGCCGGTTAGGTGGGGAAGTGATCCCTGATCAATTGCGCAGATATTCCTCCATCGAATCGTCAAGCGCATCGACCCAGGGCGTATGATGCGTCGGCGACATGTTGCCGGTCATCAGCGAGCGGTAGGCGTGGTCGCGGAAGCCCATGATGTTCTCAGCCTTGTGGTGCTCCCACTCCATGAAGGTCTTATTCGTGCCTTCGATGTCGAAGCTCGGATAATCCGTCTCGGCGAGCAGTTCCTTCACATAGTCGCCCTGGTACCAGATCATCTGTTCGGCATCCTCGAGCGTTTCCTCGCGGGCACGCCATTTGTCGAAGTTCGCCTGCAGTTCCGCTTCCGGCGGCAGCTTGATGCGGCCCATCATGACATCGCGCGCCCACCAGGCCTGCACGTCGAACATGTTGAAGGTATAGAACTGATCCTGCATGCCGATGTAGAAGAGCTGCGGATTCTTGTCGAAGATCACGCCCTTGTAGAGATGGTCGGCCCAGAGGCGGTTTGCCGTCTTCAAACGCAGATCATCCGGCAGGAAGGGGAAATGATGCTGATAGCCGGTGCAGAGGATAAGCGCGTCGACCTCCTTCGATGAGCCGTCGAGGAAATAGGCCGTCTTGTTCTCAAGACGCGTCAACAGCGGCCGCTCCTCGAAATTCTCGGGCCATTTGAAGCCCATCGGCTTGGAGCGATAGCTCGTCGTCACGGACTTCGCCCCGTATTTCCAGCATTGCGAACCGATATCCTCGGCCGAATAGCTGCGGCCGACGAGGAGCACGTCCTTGCCCTTGAACTCCAGCGCGTCACGGAAATCGTGCGCGTGCAGCACGCGGCCGTTGAAGGTCTTTACCCCTTCGAAATAGGGCACGTTCGGCGTCGAGAAGTGACCTGAGGCGACGACGACATAATCGAACTCCTCGTCATACATCCGGTCCTGAGGGCGATCATGCGCGGTCACCGTGAACTTCTTCGTCTCTTCATCGAAGCGCACCATGCGCACCGGCGTGCTGAAGCGCACCCATTTGCGCACATCGGCCTTTTCGACGCGGCCCTTGATATAGTCCCAGAGTACGGCGCGCGGCGGATAGGAGGCAATCGGCTTGCCGAAATGCTCTTCAAAGGAATAATCGGCGAATTCCAGGCATTCCTTCGGGCCGTTCGACCAGAGATAACGATACATGCTGCCATGCACCGGTTCGCCATATTCATCGAGGCCTGTGCGCCAGGTATAATTCCAGAGGCCGCCCCAATCCGCCTGTTTTTCGAAGCAGACGACTTCCGGGATATCAGCACCCTTCTTTGCAGCCGATTGAAAGGCCCTTAGCTGGGCAAGGCCCGAAGGGCCGGCACCGATAACGGCAACTCGTGTCATGTGGCATTCCCCTTCTCGATTCTATCGAAATTCTTATGGCATGCAGAAGTTCGGCGTGGCGTTCGGCATCAATCCGGGAAGATGCCAGGGCTGGTCGGCGCGCCGTCGTCATATCGCGAAAGCCAGTCGATCGTGGTCTGGCGGAAGCGCGTCAGGCCCTTGTAGTCGATGAGCTCGGGCGGCAGCGTCTTCAGCACGCGCGGAAAACGGCGCGCCCATTTCGGCACGGTCACCAGCTCATTCATGTTCATCAAATAGCAGCGGATGACGAAGAGTATGGCGTTGGAGCGCGGCAGGCGCCACAGGCTCTGCAGCTCGACGCGCAGATGCACCTTCTCGCCGACATTCTCGGGCGTCACCGTGGTGCGATCCGGACCCCATTTCGGATAGTTTTCAGGACTGGTATCGAGGCGCGGATTGATCGTCATCGTCCAATTGAACCGGCGCGTCGGCTTGCCCAGCTGCAGGTTCAAAAGGAATTTTAGCGCACGGTCGAAGACGCCGATCTGGTGGGCAAGCGGCACCGGCCCGTGCCACTCCATGAAATTCATGCCGATATCGAAATCGAGCGACCAATCGGCCTGGGTCGTCACCATGCCGGCATCCATCCAGAGATTGCCGTCGCGCTGGTCGACGATGCAGAAATCGCCCTGCGCCTGGCGCGAGATGTATTCGAAGGGTTCGTAAGGCAGAGTGGACGCATCGCCGAAGGTGAAGGTGTCGTCTATGCCAAGGGGACGATTGATCCAGCGCCACTGGTCGCCGTTCTTGGTGAGCGTGAAATGCTCGGGATAGCCGGCCGCCTGCTCTTCCATCAGCAGTTCCAGCGTATCCCATTGCGCCGTCATCATGTGCGGCAGCGCCTGATAGCGCAGCGGATCTTCCTTCAGCACCAAAGCCCGGTCGTGCATCTCGGCGACGTAGTGCTCGTCGACGTCGATGAGGCTTTCGTAGACCGTGTTCTCCCGCCCCTTCACATGCGGCTCCATGTTGACGGAATACATGTATTCGTCACGATCGAAGGGGAACGGGAAACGCCTGATATTTTCCGGACTGTTGCGGTAGCTGAAATCGTCCCTGAACGTTTCTTGCTTGAAGGCGATTGCCATGTCCGTTCTCCTCGATATCGGTTGAGTGCCTAAAGGTCGAGATGCAGCGCGCTTCCTTCGAAACGGGAAACGCAGATCATCACCTTTCGGCCGGAAGCCTTTTCTTCGTCGGTCAGATAGACGTCATTATGCAGAAGCTTGCCGTCGCAGACGGCGACACCGGTTTCGCACTGTCCGCAGGCACCGCCGCGACAGAGGAAGGGCGCATCGACGCCGGCAGCCTCGATCGCCTCTAGCATGCTTTCGTGATGACCGACGTGAACGGTCTTGCCCGACCGCGTCAGCATGATGGAGAAAGGCTTTCCGGGCTGCGACGACAGGAAGCGTTCGGAATGCAGGTTCTGTTCCGGCCAGCCAGCCTCCATGCCCGTTTTCAACACGCCGTCGATCATGCCGGCCGGGCCGCACACATAGAGATGCGTGCCGAGCGGCTGGCTTTCGAGCAGACGTGCCACAGGGATGAAATTGCGGTCGGCGTCGCAGTAAATCTTCACCCGTTGCGAGCCATATTGCTCGACAAGCTCGCGGCAATAGGCGCCGCGATCGAGCGAACGCATGGCATAATGCAGCTCGAAATTCGCGCTCTCGCGGGAGAACTGCTGCATCATCGCAATGAAGGGCGTGATGCCGATGCCGCCGGCAATCAGCAGATGCTTGCGGCCGCGCCAGTCCGGCTGGAAGAGATTGACGGGATAGCTGACCTTGAGCTCGTCGCCCTCCCGCACCTTCTCATGCATGAAGGCGGAGCCACCACGCGAGTCCTCGACGCGCAGCACGCTAATCTCATAGGCCGAGCAATCATGCGGCGCCGACATCAGCGAATAGGCATTGCGGCGAACATGGCCTTCGTCGTTCATCGACACGATGACATGGGCGCCGCCGGAAAAATAAGGCATCGGCGCGCCATCGAGACGTTCGAAGCGGAAGCGCTTGATGCGGTCGGCAACGGGCGTCACCTTCGCGACACGAACAGGAATTTCCGTACCACCGCTCACAGGAACAACTCCTCTGGATCGGGCGCAGTGCCCGGCTCTTCCGCATCGATATTGACGCCCTGGAAGGCGCCGAGACGACGCGAGTAGTGGTCGCGCACCAATAGCGGAAGCCCGCAATGGCCGCAGGCGAAAGGACTATGCGTGACATCGTCGGTGATGCCCTTGCAGTGGACGCATTGCACGCGGCGCGCTAGGGAACCGCGATGTTCCGTGATGATCGAGGCATAATCCATGCCGTGGTCGAGCGCCACCATCATTGCCTGGCCGATAAAGCCCTCGGTGCCGGCTATATAAAGCCGCGTGCCCATATGCGCCGTTGCAAGCGAGCCCTTCAGGCGGAAGAGCAATGTCGCAATGGTCGGCGCCGTGAAGAACATGTCGGCGCCGAGCTTGCGCAGGGCCTCATCATGGCCTCTGCCCTGCGAACCGCGCGCGACATAGAGGATTTCGCTGCGCGACAGGATGGTATCGTCAAGTCCGGCCGTCTGGTCGAGGAGGGCATTGGCCCCCTCGCCTTCCAGCGCGAACAGATGCCGCCGGGCATGCGGCTGGATGGAGAGACCACGGTAAACCGGTCGGCTCTTGATGCCTTCGACAAGCATGAGCGCCTCCTTAGCCGATGGCCGTCCTCTTCTTCTTTTCCGGATCGTCGAACGGCAGCGTATGGGCAATCGCGCTCGCCTTCAGGCTCTTGCCGCGCACTTCGAGCTTCGTGCCCTGTACGGCCTTGTCGACATCGAGGCGGGCGATCGCCATCGATTTCTTCGTCAAGGTCGAATAGCAGGGGCAGGTGATGACACCGACCTTTTTGCCCTCGGCATAGACCTCGTCGCCGAGATCGGCCGGACCGTCTGCATCGATCAGCATGCCGAAGATCTTGAAACGCTCCTTGCCCTTGAGGCGCGCATGTTCCTCGGCGCCGCGAAAACCCGTCTTGCCTGGGCTGACGGTGAAGTCGAGGCCGAGCTCCCAGAGGCTGTCGCCGGGCGGCTGATCCGCGAAAGGATACATCTGCGAGTTATCGTAGGGATAAAACAGCAGGTAGCTTTCGACGCGCAGCATGTCGAGAACGCTGAAGCAGCAGGGAATGATCCCCATCTCCTTACCTTCCGCGACGATGCGGTCCCAGACCATCGGTGCATCCTGGCCACGCACGAAGATCTCGTAACCGCGCTCGCCGGTATAGCCCGTGCGCGAGATCATTACGGGCGCGCCGAACAGCGTCGTCTGCATGTGATGGAAATATTTGAGGTCGCGGATGCCGGGCACATACTTGGCGAGATAGTCAACCGCAACGGGACCCTGAAGCGACAGATCGTGCAGATCGTCATCGAAGAGGACAGCGCAGTTGCGGCCGGCCGCCTGCTTGAGCACTTCCTCGTGGCCAGACCCCGAGCCATGCACCAGCATCCAGGAATTCGGGCCAGTGCGGTAGACGATGCAATCGTCGGTGAAGTAACCGCGGTCGTTGAGCATCGCGGCGTAGACCGAGCGGCCGGGATAGATCTTCGACATATCCCGGGTAGTGATATAGTCGAGCACGGCAATGGCATGCGGCCCGACCAGATGCACCTTCTTGAGCCCGGAAACGTCCATGATGCCGGCTTTGGTACGGATCGCGACATGCTCCTGCGACATGTCCTTCTCGTAGGTCCAGGCGGTTCCCATGCCGCTCCAGTCCTCGAGTTTCGATCCCAGAGCACGGTGCCGGTCCGCCAAGGCGGAGAAACGCCATGATAATGCCATTTCGTTCCCTCATTTTCTTCTATGGAATAATTATTTCCTGACTATAGTCGTCTTTCATGCCTTGGCAAGCCGATCCGAGTGGTTTTTTGTCATCACCCGGATGGCATTTTCTTCAAAACTTCGGTGGCTTTCTGCCGGCGGCGCGATGGGCCGCGATGACGGTATTGGCCATCAGCATGGCGATCGTCATCGGACCGACACCGCCCGGAACCGGCGTGATCGCTGCGGCGACATCGGATGCTTCACCATAAGCGACATCGCCCACCAGCCGGCTCTTGCCCTCGCCGCGCTCCGGTGCCGCGATCCGGTTGATGCCGACATCGATGACGGTCGCACCGGGCTTCACCCAATCCGCCTTGACCATCT
>Ga0209233_1000133_pt1 | contig 202716 bp, 194 predicted proteins | sample AraplaCL_Cvi_mCL_FD_184269 | JGI IMG/M metagenome (GOLD analysis project Ga0209233, IMG submission 184269) | Arabidopsis root microbial communities from the University of North Carolina, USA - plate scrape CL_Cvi_mCL (SPAdes) (version 2) | ecosystem: Host-associated > Plants > Roots >...
GACCATAGAGCATTGGAACCACCTGATCCCATCCCGAACTCAGCAGTGAAACGATGCATCGCCGATGGTAGTGTGGGGTTTCCCCATGTGAGAGTAGGTCATCGTCAAGATTAAATTCCGAAACCCCAATTGCGAAAGCAGTTGGGGTTTTGTTTTGCCTGCGAAAAAGTTGATTCTTACGATTTCTATGCAACGGCCCGGGGCATGGCTATCATGCGGACCTCATTGTGAGGCGATACTTGCATGCTGACGTTGTTAAAGCTCCTGAAGGACGGTCGTTTTCATTCTGGCCAAGCGCTGGGCGCTGCTCTAGGTATTAGTCGTAGCGCTGTATGGAAACAGCTCCAGCACCTCGAGGCTGAGTTGGGTCTTTCTATTCACAAGGTGCGCGGTCGTGGTTACCAGTTGAGTGCGCCGTTTACTCTGCTCAACGCCTTGGAGATCAGTGAGCATTCACCTGCTTGCGGCTGGCCGGTAATAGTCTTTGATTCGATTGACTCCACCAATGCTGAAGCTTTGCGCTCTATAGAGCGCGGAATGGCTGCGCCGTTTCTTGTGCTTGCAGAGCGACAAACTGCTGGTCGCGGTCGGCGCGGCCGCAAGTGGGTGAGCCCGTTTGCCGAGAATATCTACTATAGCCTCGTGCTGCGTATCGATGGTGGCATGCGCCAGCTTGAAGGGCTTAGCCTGGTCGTCGGCCTTGCTGTGATGCAAACGCTGCGCGATCTGGGTATCGCTGGGGCTGGTTTGAAGTGGCCTAACGATGTTCTGGTTGGTGAGAAGAAAATCGCCGGCATATTGTTGGAGTTGGTTGGGGATCCGGCTGATGTGTGCCATGTCGTTCTGGGTGTGGGAATCAACGTAAATATGCAGATGGCGGATGAGGTTGATCAGCAATGGACCTCTATGCGTCTCGAAGCGGGTAGGGCGTTTGATCGTAATCTTCTAGTGGCGCGTTTGGGGGTTGTTCTCCAGGAGTATCTGAGTCGTCATCAGTCTGCAGGGTTTTCGGCGCTTCAGGCTGAGTGGGAGCGAGGGCATCTATGGCAGGGGCGCGCGGTTTCACTCATCGCTGGAGTGAATCGGATTGACGGCGAGGTGATAGGGATTGATGGTCAGGGCGCATTGCGTTTGAAAGTAGAAGGCGTAGAAAAGGTGTTTAGTGGCGGTGAGCTAAGTCTGAGGTTGCGCGATGATTCTTGAGCTCGACTGCGGGAACAGTTTTATTAAATGGCGTGTGCTGCACGCAGATGCGACGCGTTTGGTTGCTGAGGGAGTGGTCGACTCGGATCTGGCCTTGTTGGAGAGTTTGCACGGGTGTGACGGGCTGAATCTCAAGTACTGTCGCCTGGTAAGCGTAAGAACCAATGAAGAGACTGCTGCGCTGGTTTCCTTGCTGGTTGATGCATTTGGTGTAACGGTGTCCTGTGCGGCGCCGGCTCGTGAAATGTCTGGAGTCCGCAACGGTTACGAGGACTATCAGCGGCTGGGCCTTGACCGTTGGCTTGCGATGCTTGGAGCATTTCATCTAGCCTCCGGAGCTTGTCTGGTTCTCGATTTTGGTACTGCGCTTACCGCAGACTTTATTGCGGCGGATGGCGAGCACCTTGGAGGGTTCATTTGCCCGGGAATGCCTTTGATGCGTAACCAGTTGCGCACTCATACCCGGCGAATTCGCTATGACGATCTCGCGGCATCCAGGGCGCTCGAGAGCTTTGAGCCAGGGCGAAATACAGTGGAGGCCGTCGAGCGTGGATGTTCATTGATGCTAAGAGGGTTTGTCTTGACGCAGCTGGAGTTGGCGCGCAGCTATTGGGGGCAGGAATTCTCGGTGTTCCTCACTGGTGGTGACGCTGGCCTCGTTTCCGGAGTTGTGCCAGAGGCGCGGGTGGTGCCGGATCTCGTATTCGTGGGTTTGGCCATGGCGTGCCCATTGTCCTGAGGTTTTTATGCGTTGGTTGTTTCTGCTGTTGCTGGTCCTCAATGTGTTCTATTACATCTGGCACCAGCAAGAGGCGCCCTTACGGGCGAAGGACGTCACTCCGTTAAGTTTGTATAAAGGTTCGCAGCAGGACATTCGTCTGTTGAGTGAAACGCCTGATGCAGCGGCTGCGCGTGATAAGGGTAAAGCTGCGCAGGCAGACACCAGTTGCCTTTATCTGGGTGGTTTTGCTCGTCAGGAAACGGCAAAGTCGCTTGAGCAGCGATTGGCTGCTCTCGATATCAAGGTTCAACAGCTATCGGTTTCTCTTCCTGATTCTGTTGGGTATTGGATGCGTGTGGCTCCAGAGAGCCGGCGTATGGCCGATGATTCCGTGCTGCAGAACCTTGCTAAAGAATTCAATGAGTTAAAACATAAAATAATGCCGTGCGAGGGGGTTGCAACTGCTGAATAGGTTGCATAGAATGGCGCCCGCTTCGCAGTGAAGACCTTTAACGGTTAACGGTGCGAAGCGAGGTCAACGCAGCTAACCTCAGGTTTTTAATGAGAAAATGCTTGACAGAAGGCTGGCATGATGTAGAATGCCGGCTCGCTTAGGAGGGGTTCCCGAGCGGCCAAAGGGATCAGACTGTAAATCTGACGTCTACGACTTCGAAGGTTCGAATCCTTCCCCCTCCACCATTTTTAGCGTGAGCTGCAAGCTTACGCGGGTATAGTTTAGTGGTAGAACCTCAGCCTTCCAAGCTGATGATGCGGGTTCGATTCCCGCTACCCGCTCCAAGTTTGCAGGTTGTGCAAAGTGTTTCGCTCTTGTAGCTCAGTTGGTAGAGCACACCCTTGGTAAGGGTGAGGTCAGCGGTTCAAATCCGCTCAAGAGCTCCATATAACAAGGCAGATATGAAAATATCTGCCTTTGTTTTAATGGCTAGTGTGACTTGCTTAATTCTTCTCCTAGGGGTGATTTCGATGGCTAAGGAAAAGTTCGAACGTAATAAGCCGCACGTCAACGTAGGCACCATTGGTCACGTCGACCATGGTAAAACTACTCTGACTGCCGCTCTGACTCGCGTCTGTTCCGAAGTTTTCGGTTCGGCCAAGGTTGACTTCGACAAGATCGATAGCGCCCCAGAAGAAAAAGCTCGTGGCATCACCATTAACACTGCTCACGTTGAGTATGACTCGGCTGTGCGTCACTATGCGCATGTTGACTGCCCGGGTCACGCTGACTATGTGAAGAATATGATTACCGGTGCTGCCCAGATGGATGGTGCTATCTTGGTTTGCTCGGCCGCTGATGGTCCGATGCCGCAAACCCGTGAGCACATCCTGTTGTCCCGTCAGGTAGGCGTTCCGTACATCGTGGTTTTCCTGAACAAGGCTGACCTGGTAGACGACGCTGAGCTGCTGGAGCTGGTTGAGATGGAAGTGCGCGATCTGCTGAGCACTTACGATTTCCCGGGCGACGACACTCCAATCATCATCGGCTCCGCGCGTATGGCGTTGGAAGGTAATGATGAAAACGAGATGGGTACCACTGCTGTCAAGAAGCTGGTTGAGACTCTGGATAGCTACATCCCAGAGCCTGAGCGCGCTATCGACAAGCCGTTCCTGATGCCGATCGAAGATGTGTTCTCGATATCGGGTCGCGGTACTGTTGTGACTGGTCGTATTGAGCGCGGTATTGTTCGCGTTCAGGATGCGCTGGAGATCGTTGGTCTGCGTGACACTACCACCACCACCTGTACCGGTGTTGAAATGTTCCGCAAACTGCTCGATGAAGGTCGTGCTGGCGAGAACTGCGGCGTGCTGCTGCGTGGCACCAAGCGTGACGACGTTGAGCGTGGTCAGGTTCTGGTTAAGCCGGGTTCGGTTAAGCCGCACACCAAGTTCACCGCAGAAGTTTATGTTCTGAGCAAGGAAGAAGGCGGTCGTCACACTCCGTTCTTCAAAGGCTACCGTCCACAGTTCTACTTCCGTACCACTGACGTGACCGGTAACTGCGAACTGCCGGAAGGCGTTGAAATGGTAATGCCAGGCGATAACATTCAGATGACTGTTACCCTGATCAAGACCATCGCAATGGAAGACGGCTTGCGTTTCGCTATCCGTGAGGGCGGTCGTACCGTCGGCGCTGGTGTCGTAGCTAAAGTTATCGAGTAAATTGTTGTAATGTCTTTTTTAGGCCGGCATAATGGTCGGCCTAATTTTGTTTTAGGTCAGTAGCTCAATTGGCAGAGCGACGGTCTCCAAAACCGTAGGTTGGGGGTTCGATTCCCTCCTGACCTGCCAGATTCACTCAGTGTGTCTGGCTTTCTTTTCACAGGATCTTCATAGATGACTCCTAAAGCTGAAGCTCAAGGCTCTCGCTTCGATCTGCTCAAGTGGCTTGTAGTAGTCGCCTTGGTGGTTGTTGGCGTTGTCGGCAATCAGTATTACCATGCTGCGCCGATCCTGTACCGTGTACTCGCTTTGCTTGTTATTGCTGCTGTAGCTGCCTTTGTAGGCCTGCAGACGGTCAAGGGCAAGTCTTTCTTTGTACTGGTTAAGGAAGCTCGCACCGAGATTCGTAAAGTCGTGTGGCCAACTCGCCAAGAAACCACGCAGACCACCCTGATTGTGGTGGCTGTTGTTCTGGTTATGGCGTTGCTGTTGTGGGGGCTTGATTCCCTGCTCGGCTGGCTTGTTTCCTTGATTGTTGGCTAAGGGTGTCCCGTGGCTAAGCGTTGGTACGTTGTGCATGCTTACTCGGGTTACGAGAAGCATGTCATGCGCTCGTTGATCGAGCGTGTAAAGCTGGCTGGCATGGAAGATGGCTTCGGCGAAATTCTGGTTCCCACTGAAGAAGTGGTTGAAATGCGTAATGGCCAGAAGCGCAAAAGCGAGCGTAAATTCTTCCCTGGTTACGTGCTGGTTCAGATGGATATGAATGAGGGTACTTGGCACTTGGTCAAGGATACTCCTCGGGTGATGGGCTTTATCGGCGGTACGGCCGATAAACCAGCGCCGATCACTGACAAAGAAGCGGAAGCAATTCTGCGTCGTGTCGCTGATGGTAGCGACAAGCCGAAGCCTAAGACTCTGTTCGAGCCAGGTGAAGTGGTTCGTGTTACCGATGGTCCGTTCGCTGATTTTAATGGCACGGTCGAAGAAGTTAACTACGAAAAGAGCCGGATCCAAGTCGCAGTGCTCATTTTCGGTCGCTCTACTCCGGTAGAGCTAGAGTTCAGCCAGGTCGAAAAGGTCTAGCCGAACAAGCATCCCAACCCCGCAGCCCTAGGCTGTGGGGTTTTGTCGTCACTGGGATAAACGCGCAAGTAACCGGGGAGCCTCTCGAGGCGTTCGAACCCGTAATTGGAGTGCCTCATGGCCAAGAAGATTACCGCTTACATCAAGCTGCAAGTGAAGGCCGCTCAGGCTAACCCAAGCCCACCTGTTGGTCCTGCTCTGGGTCAGCACGGCGTGAACATCATGGAATTCTGCAAGGCTTTCAACGCCCGTACTCAGGGTCTTGAGCCAGGTCTGCCGACTCCAGTGATCATCACTGTCTACAGCGACCGTAGCTTCACTTTCGAAACAAAAAGCACCCCGGCTTCGGTTCTGCTGAAGAAGGCTGCTGGTTTGACTAGCGGTTCCGCTCGTCCAAACACCGTTAAGGTTGGCACCGTAACTCGTGCTCAGCTGGAAGAGATCGCGAAAACCAAAAACGCGGATCTGACTGCAGCTGATATGGAAGCAGCCGTGCGTACTATCGCCGGTTCTGCTCGTAGCATGGGCCTTAACGTGGAGGGTGTGTAATGGCTAAGCTGACCAAGCGCCAAAAGGCTATCGCCGGCAAAATCGAAGCGGGCAAGGCCTACAACTTTGTAGACGCCGCTGCTCTGCTGGCTGAGCTGTCGACTGTCAAGTTCAGCGAGTCGTTCGACGTTGCTGTGAACCTGGGTGTTGACCCGCGTAAATCTGACCAGGTTGTTCGTAGCGCTACTGTGCTGCCACACGGCACTGGCAAGACCGTTCGCGTTGCTGTGTTCACCCAGGGCCCAGCAGCTGAAGCTGCTCTGGCCGCCGGCGCTGATCGCGTAGGCATGGACGACCTGGCTGCCGAAATGAAAGGCGGCGACCTGAACTATGACGTAGTTATTGCTTCCCCGGATGCAATGCGCGTTGTAGGTCAGTTGGGTCAGATCCTCGGTCCACGTGGCCTGATGCCTAACCCTAAAGTCGGCACCGTAACTCCAGACGTAGCTACCGCGGTTAAAAACGCAAAAGCTGGTCAGGTTCGTTATCGCACCGACAAAAACGGCATCATCCACACCTCCGTTGGCAAAGTCGGCTTCGATGCCGTCAAGCTGAAGGAAAACGTTGAAGCCCTGATCGCTGATCTGAAGCGTATCAAGCCAGCTTCCTCGAAAGGTATTTACGTCAAGCGCGTTACCCTGAGCACCACTATGGGCCCAGGTCTGGTCATCGACCAGGGTTCGCTCGACGCGTAAGACACAGATTGGCGCAAGTAATTGCGCCAGTTGAAAAATTGGGGTCCCTGCCTGGCGGGGGCTATCCAAGACCGTAGGCGACGCAAGTCTTAAACCTCAAGCCTACGCAGATGGTGCTCCCGGTTCCTTACCGAATCAGACACCAAAACGACATCCGGCCTCGGCTGGATGAAACGGTAACAAGCAGGAGTTAAACCCGTGGCAATTAAACTCGAAGACAAGAAGGCCATCGTCGCTGAAGTCAACGAGGCTGCCAAAGCTGCTCTGTCCGCTGTCGTGGCTGATGCCCGTGGCGTAACAGTAGGCGCTATGACCGGACTCCGTAAAGAGGCTCGTGAAGCTGGCGTTTACGTACGTGTCGTACGTAACACCTTGCTCAAGCGCGCTGTTGCTGACACTGAATACAGTGTTCTCAACGACGTGTTCACTGGCCCGACCTTGATTGCATTCTCCAAAGAACATCCGGGCGCTGCTGCTCGTATCTTCAAGGAATTCGCAAAAGGTCAGGACAAGTTCGAGATCAAGGCAGCTGCGTTCGAGGGCAAGTTCCTCGCAGCTAACCAAATCGACGTACTGGCAACTCTGCCGACCCGTGACGAAGCAATTTCTCAGCTGATGAGCGTGATTCAAGGCGCTACCAGCAAATTGGCTCGTACTCTGGCGGCAATTCGCGACCAGAAAGAAGCTGCTGCAGCCTAAGGCTCGCCATCTTCTCGCGTTTTTTGTTTATTTCGATGGTCGCGTAGGCCGTCCCCCAATCCAGGAATTAGAGTCATGTCTATCTCTCAAAACGATATCCTTGAAGCCGTTGGCAACATGTCCGTAATGGAAGTTGTTGAACTGATCAAAGCTTTCGAAGAAAAATTCGGCGTTACCGCTGCTGCTGCATCGGCTGGTCCAGCTGTTGCTGCTGCCGTTGCTGAAGAGCAAACCGAATTCAACGTCATGCTGACCGAAGCTGGCGAGAAGAAAGTTAACGTGATCAAGGCTGTACGTGAACTGACCGGTCTGGGCCTGAAAGAAGCCAAGGCTGTAGTTGACGGCGCTCCTGCCATGGTTCTGGAAGCTGTTGCCAAAGACGCAGCTGACAAAGCCAAAGCAGTTCTGGAAGAAGCAGGCGCTAAAGTCGAGCTGAAGTAAGCTTCGACTTTGCGTCTCCAGCCCGAGCGTTAAGCGAAAGGCTGATGGCTGGTGGCTCTTGCCACCGGCCTTTTTCCGTTATTGGCAGCCGACTGGGTCGGTGCCGATAACGAGCTGTAACCACCCGATGCGGTGGCGCAAACCATGGGGTTTGCACGATTTTCTGGCTGCTCCCGTCGGGAGGGGCCAAACAAGCAGGTGACCAAGCTGGGGAACGCTGATGGCTTACTCATATACTGAGAAAAAACGTATCCGCAAGGACTTTAGCAAGTTGCCGGACGTCATGGATGTGCCGTACCTCCTGGCCATCCAGCTGGATTCGTATCGTGAATTCTTGCAAGCGGGAGCGACTAAAGATCAGTTCCGCGACGTGGGCCTGCATGCGGCCTTCAAATCCGTTTTCCCGATCATCAGCTACTCCGGCAATGCTGCGCTGGAGTACGTCGGTTATCGCCTGGGCGAACCGGCATTTGATGTCAAAGAATGCGTATTGCGCGGTGTGACTTACGCCGTACCTTTGCGGGTAAAAGTGCGCCTGATCATTTTCGACAAAGAATCGTCGAACAAAGCGATCAAGGACATCAAAGAGCAAGAAGTCTACATGGGTGAAATCCCCCTGATGACTGAGAACGGTACCTTCGTAATCAACGGTACCGAGCGTGTAATCGTTTCCCAGCTGCACCGTTCCCCGGGCGTGTTCTTCGACCACGACCGTGGCAAGACGCACAGCTCCGGCAAACTGCTGTACTCCGCGCGGATCATTCCTTACCGCGGTTCGTGGCTGGACTTCGAGTTCGACCCGAAAGACTGCGTATTCGTGCGTATCGACCGTCGTCGCAAGCTGCCTGCATCGGTACTGCTGCGCGCGCTCGGCTATACCACTGAAGAAGTGCTGGACGCGTTCTACACCACCAACGTTTTCCACGTGCAAGGTGAAAACCTCAGCCTGGAATTGGTGCCTCAGCGCCTGCGCGGTGAAATCGCTGTCCTCGATATTCAGGATGACAAAGGCAAGGTTATTGTCGAGCAAGGTCGTCGTATCACCGCTCGTCACATCAACCAGCTGGAAAAAGCCGGGATCAAAGAGCTGCAAGTGCCACTGGACTACGTCCTGGGTCGCACTACCGCCAAGGTCATCGTGCATCCGGCTACCGGCGAAATCCTGGCAGAGTGCAATACCGAGCTGAACACCGAAATCCTGGCGAAAATCGCCAAGGCCCAGGTCGTTCGCATCGAGACTCTGTACACCAACGATATCGACTGCGGTCCGTTCGTCTCCGACACACTGAAGATCGATTCCACCAGCAACCAATTGGAAGCGCTGGTCGAGATCTATCGCATGATGCGTCCTGGCGAGCCGCCAACCAAAGACGCTGCCGAGACTCTGTTCAACAACCTGTTCTTCAGCCCTGAGCGCTATGACCTGTCTGCGGTCGGCCGGATGAAGTTCAACCGTCGTATCGGTCGCACCGAGATCGAAGGTTCGGGCGTGTTGTGCAAAGAAGACATCGTCGCGGTACTGAAGACTCTGGTCGACATCCGTAACGGTAAAGGCATCGTCGATGACATCGACCACCTGGGTAACCGTCGTGTTCGCTGCGTAGGCGAAATGGCCGAGAACCAGTTCCGCGTTGGCCTGGTACGTGTTGAACGTGCGGTCAAAGAGCGTCTGTCGATGGCTGAAAGCGAAGGCCTGATGCCGCAAGACCTGATCAACGCCAAGCCAGTGGCTGCGGCGGTGAAAGAGTTCTTCGGTTCCAGCCAGCTGTCCCAGTTCATGGACCAGAACAACCCGCTGTCCGAGATCACCCACAAGCGTCGTGTCTCTGCACTCGGCCCAGGCGGTCTGACGCGTGAGCGTGCCGGCTTTGAAGTTCGTGACGTACACCCGACTCACTACGGTCGTGTATGCCCGATTGAAACGCCGGAAGGTCCGAACATCGGCCTGATCAACTCCCTGGCCGCCTATGCGCGCACCAACCAGTACGGCTTCCTCGAAAGCCCGTACCGTGTGGTGAAAGACGCTCTGGTCACCGACGAGATCGTGTTCCTGTCCGCCATCGAAGAAGCTGATCACGTGATCGCTCAGGCTTCGGCCACGATGAACGACAAGAAAGTCCTGATCGACGAACTGGTAGCTGTTCGTCACTTGAACGAGTTCACCGTCAAGGCGCCGGAAGACGTCACCTTGATGGACGTATCGCCGAAGCAGGTAGTTTCGGTTGCAGCGTCGCTGATCCCGTTCCTCGAGCACGACGACGCCAACCGTGCGTTGATGGGTTCGAACATGCAGCGTCAAGCTGTACCAACCCTGCGCGCTGACAAGCCGCTGGTAGGTACCGGCATGGAGCGTAACGTGGCTCGCGACTCCGGCGTTTGCGTCGTGGCTCGTCGTGGCGGCGTGATCGACTCCGTTGATGCCAGCCGTATCGTGGTTCGTGTTGCTGATGACGAAGTTGAAACCGGCGAAGCTGGTGTCGACATCTACAACCTGACCAAGTACACCCGCTCCAACCAGAACACCTGCATCAACCAGCGTCCGCTGGTGAGCAAGGGTGATCGGGTTCAGCGTAGCGACATCATGGCCGACGGTCCGTCCACCGACATGGGTGAACTGGCTCTGGGTCAGAACATGCGCATCGCGTTCATGGCATGGAACGGCTTCAACTTCGAAGACTCCATCTGCCTGTCCGAGCGTGTGGTTCAGGAAGACCGTTTCACCACGATCCACATCCAGGAACTGACCTGTGTGGCGCGTGACACCAAGCTTGGGCCAGAGGAAATCACTGCAGACATCCCGAACGTGGGTGAAGCTGCACTGAACAAGCTGGACGAAGCCGGTATCGTTTACGTAGGTGCTGAAGTTGGCGCAGGCGACATCCTGGTTGGTAAGGTCACTCCGAAAGGCGAGACCCAACTGACTCCGGAAGAGAAGCTGTTGCGTGCGATCTTCGGTGAAAAAGCCAGCGATGTTAAAGACACTTCCCTGCGCGTACCTACCGGTACCAAGGGTACTGTTATCGACGTACAGGTCTTCACCCGTGACGGCGTTGAGCGTGATGCTCGTGCTCTGTCGATCGAGAAGACTCAACTCGACGAGATCCGCAAGGACCTGAACGAAGAGTTCCGTATCGTTGAAGGCGCTACTTTCGAACGTCTGCGTTCCGCTCTGGTCGGCCACAAAGCCGAAGGCGGCGCCGGTCTGAAGAAAGGTCAGGAAATCACCGACGAAGTTCTCGACGGTCTTGAGCACGGCCAGTGGTTCAAACTGCGCATGGCTGAAGATGCTCTGAACGAGCAGCTCGAGAAGGCTCAGGCCTACATCGTTGATCGCCGCCGTCTGCTGGACGACAAGTTCGAAGACAAGAAGCGCAAACTGCAGCAGGGCGATGACCTGGCTCCAGGCGTGCTGAAAATCGTCAAGGTTTACCTGGCAATCCGTCGCCGCATCCAGCCGGGCGACAAGATGGCCGGTCGTCACGGTAACAAGGGTGTGGTCTCCGTGATCATGCCGGTTGAAGACATGCCGCACGATGCCAATGGCACCCCGGTCGACGTCGTCCTCAACCCGTTGGGCGTACCTTCGCGTATGAACGTTGGTCAGATCCTTGAAACCCACCTGGGCCTCGCGGCCAAAGGTCTGGGCGAGAAGATCAACCGTATGATCGAAGAGCAGCGCAAGGTTGCTGACCTTCGCAAGTTCCTGCACGAGATCTACAACGAGATCGGCGGTCGCAACGAAGAGCTGGATACCTTCTCCGACCAGGAAATCCTGGATCTGGCGAAGAACCTGCGCGGCGGCGTACCGATGGCCACTCCGGTGTTCGATGGTGCCAAGGAAAGCGAAATCAAGGCCATGCTGAAACTGGCAGACCTGCCAGAAAGCGGCCAGATGCAGCTGACTGACGGTCGTACCGGCAACAAGTTCGAGCGCCCGGTTACCGTTGGCTACATGTACATGCTGAAGCTGAACCACTTGGTAGACGACAAGATGCACGCTCGTTCTACCGGTTCGTACAGCCTGGTTACCCAGCAGCCGCTGGGTGGTAAGGCGCAGTTCGGTGGTCAGCGTTTCGGGGAGATGGAGGTCTGGGCACTGGAAGCATACGGTGCTGCATACACTCTGCAAGAAATGCTCACAGTGAAGTCGGACGATGTGAACGGCCGGACCAAGATGTACAAAAACATCGTGGACGGCGATCACCGTATGGAGCCGGGCATGCCCGAGTCCTTCAACGTGTTGATCAAGGAAATTCGTTCCCTCGGCATCGATATCGATCTGGAAACCGAATAACACGTGACGCGAATGAGAGCGGGGCAGGATTGCCCGCTCTCTGCTCCGCCAGGAGGAAAGGCCTTGAAAGACCTACTGAATTTGCTGAAAAACCAGGGTCAAGTCGAAGAGTTCGACGCCATCCGTATCGGATTGGCATCGCCTGAGATGATCCGTTCGTGGTCGTTCGGTGAAGTTAAAAAGCCGGAAACCATCAACTACCGTACGTTCAAACCTGAGCGTGACGGCCTGTTCTGCGCCAAGATCTTTGGCCCGGTAAAGGATTACGAGTGCCTGTGCGGTAAGTACAAGCGCTTGAAGCACCGTGGTGTGATTTGCGAGAAGTGCGGTGTTGAAGTCGCGCTGGCAAAAGTTCGTCGTGAGCGCATGGCGCACATCGAACTGGCCTCGCCAGTTGCCCACATCTGGTTCCTGAAATCGCTGCCGTCCCGTATCGGCTTGCTGATGGACATGACCCTGCGTGACATCGAACGCGTTCTCTACTTCGAGAGCTATGTCGTTATCGATCCAGGCATGACCACCCTTGAAAAAGGTCAGCTGCTCAACGACGAGCAGTACTTCGAAGCGCTGGAAGAGTTCGGCGACGATTTCGATGCCCGCATGGGTGCCGAGGCTGTCCGTGAACTGCTGCACGCTATCGATCTGGAGCACGAGATTGGCCGTCTGCGTGAAGAAATTCCGCAAACCAACTCCGAAACCAAAATCAAGAAGCTGTCCAAGCGTCTGAAGTTGATGGAAGCCTTCCAGGGTTCCGGCAACTTGCCAGAGTGGATGGTGCTGACCGTTCTGCCGGTTCTGCCGCCAGATCTGCGTCCACTGGTCCCATTGGATGGCGGTCGCTTCGCGACTTCCGACCTCAACGATCTGTATCGTCGAGTGATCAACCGTAACAACCGCTTGAAGCGCCTGCTCGATCTGTCCGCTCCGGACATCATCGTGCGCAACGAAAAGCGTATGTTGCAGGAAGCTGTCGACGCCTTGCTCGATAACGGTCGTCGTGGCCGCGCTATCACCGGTTCCAACAAGCGTCCTCTGAAATCCCTGGCTGACATGATCAAGGGTAAGCAAGGTCGTTTCCGTCAGAACTTGCTCGGTAAGCGTGTTGACTACTCCGGTCGTTCGGTAATTACCGTAGGTCCGACCCTGCGTCTGCACCAGTGCGGTCTGCCGAAGAAAATGGCTCTCGAGCTGTTCAAGCCGTTCATTTTCGGCAAGCTGGAAATGCGTGGTCTCGCTACCACCATCAAAGCTGCCAAGAAGATGGTCGAGCGCGAGCTGCCGGAAGTTTGGGACGTTCTCGCTGAAGTTATCCGCGAACACCCAGTGCTTCTCAACCGTGCACCGACCCTTCACCGTCTGGGTATCCAGGCATTTGAACCGGTTCTGATCGAAGGTAAGGCTATTCAGCTGCACCCGCTGGTCTGTGCCGCGTACAACGCCGACTTCGACGGCGACCAAATGGCCGTGCACGTACCGCTGACACTGGAAGCCCAGTTGGAAGCGCGCGCGTTGATGATGTCGACCAACAACATTCTGTCGCCAGCCAACGGTGAGCCAATCATCGTTCCGTCGCAGGACGTTGTATTGGGTCTGTACTACATGACTCGTGAAGCGATCAACGCCAAAGGCGAAGGTCGTGTGTTCGCGGATCTGCAAGAAGTTGACCGTGTGTTCCGTGCCGGCGAAGCCGCACTGCACGCCAAGGTTAAAGTGCGGATCAACGAAACCGTCAACGACCGTGACGGCGGCAGCGTGACCAACACCCGTATCGTCGACACCACTGTCGGCCGTGCGCTGTTGTTCCAGGTTGTGCCAAAAGGTCTGTCGTACGACGTCGTCAACCTGCCGATGAAGAAAAAGGCGATCTCCAAACTGATCAACCAGTGCTACCGCGTGGTTGGTTTGAAAGAGACCGTGATCTTCGCTGACCAGTTGATGTACACCGGTTTTGCCTATTCGACCATTTCCGGCGTTTCCATCGGTGTTAACGACTTCGTTATCCCGGATGAAAAAGCCCGCATCATCGGTGCTGCCACCGACGAAGTGAAAGAGATCGAAAGTCAGTACGCCTCCGGCCTGGTAACCCAGGGCGAGAAGTACAACAAAGTGATCGACCTTTGGTCCAAGGCGAACGACGAAGTTTCCAAGGCGATGATGGCCAACCTCTCGAAAGAGAAAGTCATCGACCGTCATGGCGTCGAAGTCGAGCAAGAGTCCTTCAACTCGATGTACATGATGGCCGACTCGGGTGCACGGGGTTCTGCTGCGCAGATCCGTCAGCTCGCCGGTATGCGTGGCCTGATGGCCAAGCCGGACGGTTCCATCATCGAAACGCCGATTACTGCGAACTTCCGTGAAGGTTTGAGCGTACTTCAGTACTTCATCTCCACTCACGGTGCTCGTAAAGGTCTGGCGGATACCGCGTTGAAAACTGCGAACTCCGGTTACCTGACTCGTCGTCTGGTAGACGTGGCGCAGGATCTGGTTGTAACCGAGATCGATTGCGGCACCGAACACGGTCTGCTGATGACTCCGCACATTGAAGGCGGTGACGTTGTAGAGCCGTTGGGTGAGCGCGTATTGGGTCGTGTTATCGCTCGTGACGTATTCAAGCCAGGTACCGAGGAAGTTATCGTTCCTGCCGGCACTCTGGTAGACGAGAAATGGGTTGAGTTCATCGAGCTGAACAGCATCGACGAAGTGATCGTGCGCTCGCCGATCAGCTGCGAAACCCGTTATGGCATTTGCGCCAAGTGCTACGGCCGTGATCTGGCTCGTGGTCACCAGGTGAACATCGGTGAAGCTGTCGGCGTAATCGCTGCCCAGTCGATCGGTGAACCGGGTACCCAGCTGACAATGCGTACGTTCCACATCGGTGGTGCGGCAAGCCGGACCTCCGCAGCCGATAGCGTTCAGGTGAAGAATGGCGGTACCGTCCGTCTGCACAACCTGAAGCACGTTGAGCGAGTGGATGGTTGCCTGGTTGCTGTGTCCCGTTCCGGTGAGCTGGCAATCGCTGATGACTACGGTCGTGAGCGCGAGCGTTACAAGCTGCCGTACGGTGCTGTGATCTCGGTTAAAGAAGGTGACAAGGTCGACGCTGGCGCAATCGTGGCCAAGTGGGATCCGCACACTCACCCAATCGTTACCGAAATGAAAGGTACCGTGACCTACGTGGGCATGGAAGAGGGCATCACGATCAAGCGTCAGACCGACGAATTGACCGGTATGACCAACATTGAAGTACTCGACGCCAAAGATCGTCCAGCTGCTGGTAAAGACATCCGTCCTGCCGTGAAGATGGTCGATGACAACGGCAAGGATCTGTTGCTGCCGGGTACTGACGTAATCGCTCAGTACTTCCTGCCTGCCAACGCCCTGGTCGGTGTGGCGGACGGTGCGAAAATCGCGATTGGTGATGTTATCGCTCGTATTCCGCAAGAGACTTCGAAGACCCGTGACATCACCGGTGGTCTGCCGCGTGTTGCCGACTTGTTCGAAGCTCGTCGTCCGAAAGAAGCCTCGATTCTGGCTGAAGTCAGCGGCACCATCGCGTTCGGTAAAGAGACCAAGGGCAAGCGCCGTCTGGTCATTACCCCGAACGACGGTAGCGATCCGTATGAAGAGCTGATTCCGAAGTGGCGTCACCTGAACGTCTTCGAAGGCGAACAGGTAAACCGCGGCGAAGTTATCTCCGACGGCCCGAGCGATCCACACGACATCCTGCGTCTGCTGGGTGTGAGTGCGCTGGCCAAGTACATTGTTAACGAGATCCAGGACGTTTACCGTCTGCAAGGCGTGAAGATCAACGATAAGCACATCGAGACCATCCTGCGTCAGATGCTGCGTAAAGTTGAAATCGCTGAATCCGGCGATTCCACTTTCATCAAGGGCGACCAGATGGAATTGACTCACGTACTGGTAGAGAACGAGCGTTTGGCTGCTGACGACAAGTTCGTCTCCAAGTTCACTCGCGTTCTGCTGGGTATCACCAAGGCGTCGTTGTCCACCGAATCGTTCATCTCGGCGGCCTCTTTCCAAGAGACCACTCGCGTACTGACCGAAGCGGCGGTAACCGGCAAGCGCGATTACCTGCGCGGCCTGAAAGAAAACGTGGTCGTGGGTCGTTTGATCCCGGCAGGTACCGGTCTGGCTTATCACAGCGAGCGCAAGCGCCGCCGTGATGCTGACAAACCGTTGCGCGTAAGCGCCAGTGAAGTGGAAGCTGCACTGACCGAAGCGCTGAACTCGAGCGGTAACTGAGTTCTGCGATAAATAAGTGTGGGGCCCTGGCGCCCCCGTTCATCGAATCGAGACAATTTGTCGAGGTCGGATGAGCGGGGAGGTCGGGGCCTTGCCTTGACTGGGGACAAGATCCTCTTTAGACTCTTGTACCCCTAAATTTGGCGGGAATTCGTTCCTGCCATTTTGCTTTTCTTGCAAGACAATAGCGTCGCAAGACAACAGTGGAGCTAGTAGATGGCAACTATCAACCAGCTGGTACGTCAGCCGCGTAAGCGTATCGTCGAGAAATCCGACGTGCCTGCGCTGCAGAACTGCCCGCAACGTCGTGGCGTATGCACCCGTGTGTATACCACTACGCCGAAAAAACCTAACTCGGCACTGCGTAAAGTATGCCGTGTGCGTCTGACCAACGGTTTCGAGGTTTCCTCGTACATCGGCGGTGAAGGCCACAACCTGCAAGAGCACAGCGTGGTACTGATCCGCGGCGGTCGTGTAAAAGACTTGCCAGGTGTTCGTTACCACACCGTACGCGGTTCTTTGGATACTTCCGGCGTTAAAGGTCGTAACCAGGGTCGTTCGAAGTACGGTACCAAGAAGCCTAAGTAGTAGCGGCTTTTTGTAAACACTGAATTATCTATTTTCTGAGTCGATAAGAGTAAGGTCGGAGGCGTCCCGAAAGGGCACCGATTCCGAGCGAACCTGAAGACCGTTTGAGGGCTTATCCATGCCAAGAAGACGCGTAGCAGCCAAGCGCGAAGTGCTTGACGATCCAAAATACGGAAGCCAAATCCTGGCCAAGTTCATGAACCACGTGATGGAAAGCGGCAAGAAAGCCGTTGCCGAGCGTATCGTTTATGGCGCGCTGGAAAAGGTTAAAGAACGCAAGAACAGCGATCCCCTGGAAATCTTCGAGAAAGCTCTCGACGCCATCGCTCCGCTGGTCGAAGTGAAGTCGCGCCGTGTAGGCGGTGCTACTTACCAGGTTCCGGTCGAAGTTCGTCCGTCCCGTCGTAACGCTCTGGCAATGCGCTGGTTGGTAGACTTCGCCCGTAAGCGCGGCGAGAAGTCTATGGCTCTGCGTTTGGCTGGCGAACTGTTGGACGCTGCTGAAGGTAAAGGTGCTGCTGTTAAGAAGCGTGAAGACGTGCACCGTATGGCTGAAGCTAACAAAGCTTTCTCGCACTACCGCTTCTAATTTTAGCTTCACTAATTTTGCGAGGGCTTTATGGCTCGTACTACTCCGATTAGCCGCTACCGTAACATCGGTATCGTTGCTCACGTGGATGCTGGTAAAACCACTACCACCGAGCGCGTCCTTTTTTACACCGGCAAAAGTCACAAGATGGGCGAGGTGCATGACGGCGCCGCGACCACGGACTGGATGGTGCAGGAGCAGGAGCGTGGTATTACCATTACTTCTGCTGCTATCACCGCCTTCTGGCAGGGTTCTGCGAAGCAGCACAAGGACCAATACCGTTTCAACGTCATTGACACCCCGGGTCACGTAGACTTCACCATTGAAGTTGAGCGTTCCCTGCGTGTACTCGACGGCGCGGTCGTTGTGTTCTGCGGTACTTCGGGTGTTGAGCCTCAGTCCGAAACCGTATGGCGTCAAGCCAACAAGTACGGTGTTCCACGTATCGTTTACGTGAACAAGATGGACCGTGCTGGTGCGAACTTCCTGCGCGTGATCGCTCAGATCAAGCAGCGTCTGGGTCACACTCCAGTGCCAATCCAGTTGGCTATCGGTTCCGAAGACAACTTCCAGGGTCAGATCGATCTGATGACCATGGAAGCGGTTTACTGGAACGATGCTGACAAGGGCATGACGCCTCGTCGCGAAGCTATCCCTGCTGAACTGCAGGAGCTGGCTGAAGAGTGGCGTAGCAACATGGTTGAAGCTGCGGCTGAAGCCAGCGAAGAGCTGATGAACAAGTACCTTGAAGGGGAAGAGCTCTCCATCGAGGAAATCAAGGCCGCTCTGCGTCAGCGTACTATCGCTGGTGAGATCGTTCTGGCTGTTTGCGGTTCTTCCTTCAAGAACAAGGGTGTTCCCCTGGTTCTCGACGCCGTTATCGACTACCTGCCTGCTCCTACCGATATTCCTGCCATCAAGGGTACTGACCCGGATGACGAGGAAAAGCAGATGGAGCGTCACGCGAGCGACGACGAGCCGTTCTCGGCTCTGGCGTTCAAGATCGCTACCGACCCATTCGTGGGTACCTTGACCTTCGTCCGTGTTTACTCGGGCGTGTTGGCCTCCGGCGACGGCGTGATCAACTCGGTTAAAGGCAAGAAAGAGCGCGTGGGTCGTATGGTGCAAATGCACGCAAACGCCCGCGAAGAAATCAAGGAAGTGCGCGCTGGCGACATCGCGGCCTTGATCGGCATGAAGGACGTCACCACTGGTGAAACCTTGTGCAACGCTGACAAGCCAATCATCCTGGTTCGTATGGACTTCCCGGAGCCGGTTATTTCGGTTGCCGTAGAGCCTAAGACCAAGGATGACCAGGAAAAAATGGGTATCGCTCTGGGCAAACTGGCTCAGGAAGACCCGTCTTTCCGCGTTAAAACCGATGAAGAGACTGGTCAGACGATCATCTCCGGCATGGGCGAGCTGCACCTGGACATCCTGGTTGACCGGATGCGCCGTGAGTTCAACGTCGAAGCCAACATTGGTAAGCCTCAGGTTTCCTATCGTGAGCGCATCACGAAGAGCTGCGAAATCGAAGGCAAGTTCGTTCGTCAGTCCGGCGGTCGTGGCCAGTTCGGTCATTGCTGGATCCGTTTTGCTCCTGCTGACGAAGGTCAGGAAGGTCTGCAATTCCTGAACGAAGTAGTGGGTGGTGTGGTTCCTAAGGAATACATCCCGGCTATCCAGAAGGGTATCGAAGAGCAGATGAAGAACGGCGTTGTTGCCGGCTATCCGCTGATCGGCCTGAAGGCTACCGTGTTTGATGGTTCCTACCACGACGTCGACTCCAACGAGATGGCGTTTAAGGTGGCTGCTTCCATGGCGACCAAGCAACTGGCCCAGAAGGGCGGTGGTGAATTGCTTGAACCGATCATGGCGGTAGAGGTTGTTACGCCTGAAGACTATATGGGTGACGTGATGGGCGACCTTAACCGCCGTCGCGGCATGATCTTGGGTATGGAAGACACGGTCTCCGGCAAAGTAATTCGTGCTGAAGTTCCGTTGGGTGAGATGTTCGGTTATGCGACCGACGTCCGTTCCATGTCTCAGGGTCGCGCAAGCTACTCTATGGAATTCAAAAAATACAATACAGCTCCGTCGCACATCGTCGAAACTGTTACCAAAAAACAAGGCTGATTCAGCCCCTTTAGGCTAGGAGTTAATTGTCGTGGCTAAAGAAAAATTTGATCGTTCCCTACCGCACGTCAACGTTGGCACCATCGGTCACGTTGACCACGGTAAAACCACTCTGACTGCTGCTCTGACTCGCGTCTGCTCCGAAGTTTTCGGTTCGGCTCGTGTTGACTTCGACAAGATCGACAGCGCACCAGAAGAAAAAGCTCGCGGTATCACCATCAACACCGCGCACGTTGAGTACAACTCGAAGATCCGTCACTACGCTCACGTTGACTGCCCAGGTCACGCTGACTATGTGAAGAACATGATCACCGGTGCTGCTCAAATGGACGGCGCTATCCTGGTTTGCTCGGCCGCTGATGGTCCGATGCCACAAACCCGTGAGCACATCCTGCTGTCCCGTCAGGTAGGCGTTCCGTACATCGTGGTTTTCCTGAACAAGGCTGACCTGGTAGACGACGCTGAGCTGCTGGAACTGGTTGAGATGGAAGTGCGCGATCTGCTGAGCACTTACGACTTCCCGGGCGACGACACTCCAATCATCATCGGCTCTGCCCGTATGGCGCTGGAAGGTCTGGACGATAACGAGATGGGCACCACTGCCGTCAAGAAGCTGGTTGAGACTCTGGACAGCTACATCCCAGAGCCTGAGCGTGCTATCGACAAGCCGTTCCTGATGCCAATCGAAGACGTGTTCTCGATCTCGGGTCGCGGTACTGTTGTGACCGGTCGTATCGAGCGCGGTATCGTTCGCGTTCAGGATCCACTGGAAATCGTTGGTCTGCGTGACACTACCGTCACCACCTGCACCGGTGTTGAAATGTTCCGCAAGCTGCTCGACGAAGGTCGTGCTGGCGAGAACTGCGGCGTGCTGCTGCGTGGCACCAAGCGTGACGACGTTGAACGTGGTCAGGTTCTGGTTAAGCCAGGTTCGGTTAAGCCGCACACCAAGTTCACCGCAGAAGTTTATGTTCTGAGCAAGGAAGAAGGCGGTCGTCACACTCCGTTCTTCAAAGGCTACCGTCCACAGTTCTACTTCCGTACTACTGACGTGACTGGTAACTGCGAGCTGCCAGAAGGCGTTGAAATGGTAATGCCAGGTGACAACATTCAGATGACTGTTACCCTGATCAAAACCATCGCAATGGAAGATGGTCTGCGTTTCGCTATCCGTGAAGGCGGTCGTACCGTCGGCGCTGGCGTCGTAGCCAAAATCATCGAGTAAGCTCTTCGTTGAGTTAGCTTCGATGCTTTGAAAAAGCCCCCGCTTAGCGGGGGCTTTTTTATTGGGTTGACACCTATCTGGGGCGTCTATAGAATTGCGCCTCCTTTTAACGGGCGCAGTGCGCCCGGTGGGAATAGCAGCCGGAGTCTGAAATCCAATGCAAAATCAGCAAATCCGTATCAGGTTGAAGGCTTTTGACCATCGCCTGATCGACCAATCCACCCAGGAAATCGTGGAAACCGCGAAACGTACTGGTGCTCAAGTGCGTGGTCCAATTCCACTGCCTACCCGTAAAGAGCGGTTCACCGTTCTGGTCTCCCCGCACGTCAACAAAGACGCGCGTGACCAGTACGAGATCCGTACTCATAAGCGCGTTCTGGACATCGTCCAGCCAACGGATAAAACCGTTGATGCACTTATGAAGCTTGATCTTGCGGCCGGTGTGGAAGTGCAGATCAGCCTCGGCTAAGACTCGGTCTTAGTCGTGTAACGCTCTGAAATGGGCGGCCATAGCGGGTGAAAGCCCCGTACACTCATGAGGTTTACAACATGACTATTGGTGTAGTCGGTCGTAAATGCGGTATGACCCGTATTTTCACCGAAGAAGGTGTCTCCATTCCGGTCACGGTCATTGAGATCGAGCCGAATCGCGTCACCCAGTTCAAAACTGAAGAGACCGATGGCTATCGTGCAGTGCAAGTCACTGTCGGCGAGCGTCGTGCTTCGCGTGTAACAGCTGCTCAGGCTGGCCACTTCGCTAAAGCGAACGTTGCCGCTGGTCGTACCGTAATGGAATTCCGCCTTGAAGAAGGCGAGTACCAGGCCGGCGATCTGATCAACGCTGAAATCTTCGCTGCTGGCCAACTGGTTGATGTAACCGGTCAGTCCAAAGGTAAAGGCTTCCAGGGTACGATCAAGCGTTGGAATTTCCGCGGGCAAGATAACACCCACGGTAACTCCGTATCCCACCGCGTCCCAGGCTCTATCGGCCAGTGCCAGACTCCTGGTCGTGTATTCAAGGGCAAAAAAATGTCCGGTCATATGGGCGCTGAGCGCGTGACCGTGCAGTCCCTGGAAGTAGTGCGCGTGGACGCTGAACGCAATCTGTTGTTGGTCAAGGGCGCTGTTCCTGGCGCTACTGGCGGCAACCTGGTTGTACGTCCAGCAGCCAAGGCTCGCGGTTAAGGGGAAGCTGACATGCAATTAAATGTAAATGACGCTCAAGCGATCGAAGTTTCCGAACTGACATTTGGCGGCGAGTTCAACGAGACGCTGGTTCACCAAGCAGTCGTGGCCTACATGGCTGGCGGCCGTCAAGGTAGCAAGCAGCAAAAGACCCGTTCCGACGTTTCTGGTGGCGGTAAGCGCCCATGGCGTCAGAAAGGTACTGGCCGTGCTCGTGCTGGTACTATCCGTAGCCCAATCTGGCGCGGCGGCGGTACCACTTTCGCAGCTCGTCCACAGGATCACTCCCAAAAGCTGAACAAGAAGATGTATCGCGCAGCAATGCGTTCCATCCTTGCTGAGCTGGTGCGTACTGATCGTCTGGTCGTGGTTCAGGACTTCGCTGTTGAAGCACCGAAAACCAAAGATCTGCTGAACAAGCTGAATGGCATGGGTCTGACTGATGTCCTGATCGTGTCCGATGCTGTTGATCAGAATCTGTACCTGGCTGCTCGTAACCTGCCACACGTTGATGTACGTGACGTGCAAGGTTCCGATCCAGTTAGTCTGATCGCATACGACAAGGTGTTGATCACCGTGTCGGCCGTGAAGAAATTCGAGGAGCTGCTGGGATGAACCAGGAACGCGTATTTAAAGTTCTGCTTGGCCCGCACGTTTCCGAGAAGGCTACGGTTCTGGCAGACAAGAAAGGCCAGTTCGTTTTCAAGGTTGCTACTGACGCAACCAAGCTGGAAATCAAGAAGGCCGTCGAAAGCCTGTTCAGCGTGAAAGTAGAGCGTGTTACTACCCTGAATGTTCTGGGTAAGAGCAAGCGCACTGCTCGCGGTCTGGGCAAGCGTAATGACTGGAAGAAGGCAGTTATCTCCCTTCAGCCAGGCCAAGATCTCGATTTCAGCAGCAGTGCTGAGTAAGGAAGGGGTGCATCATGGCAATCGTTAAATGCAAACCGACTTCCCCTGGCCGCCGTTTTGTGGTCAAGGTGGTCAACCAGGAGCTGCATAAAGGCGCTCCTCACGCACCGCTGCTCGAGAAAAAATCGAAGTCTGGTGGTCGTAACAACAATGGCCGTATTACCACTCGTCACATCGGTGGTGGTCATAAGCAGCATTATCGTCTGGTCGACTTCCGTCGTAACGACAAAGATGGCATCGCTGCCACTGTCGAGCGTATCGAATACGATCCAAACCGTACTGCTCACATCGCTCTGCTGCTGTACGCAGATGGCGAGCGTCGCTACATCATCGCCCCTAAAGGCGTGAGCGCTGGCGACCAGCTGATCGCAGGTGCTCTGGCACCGATCAAGCCGGGCAACGCTCTGCAACTGCGTAACATTCCAGTTGGTAGCACCGTACACGGCATCGAATTGAAGCCAGGTAAAGGCGCGCAAATCGCTCGTTCCGCTGGTGCTTCGGCTCAGCTGATCGCTCGTGAAGGTGTCTACGTGACCCTGCGTCTGCGTTCTGGTGAGATGCGTAAAGTGCTGGCTGAATGCCGTGCGACCCTGGGCGAAGTCTCGAACTCCGAGCACAGCCTGCGTTCGCTGGGTAAAGCTGGTGCCAAACGCTGGCGTGGCGTTCGCCCAACCGTTCGTGGTGTTGCCATGAACCCGGTTGACCACCCACATGGTGGTGGTGAAGGTCGTACCTCTGGTGGTCGTCATCCGGTATCGCCATGGGGCTTCCCGACTAAGGGCGCGAAGACTCGTGGTAATAAGCGTACCGACAAAATGATCGTCCGTCGTCGCAAGTAAATAGAGGGATACGACAGTGCCACGTTCTCTGAAAAAAGGTCCTTTTATCGATCTTCACCTACTGAAGAAGATCGAAGTGGCGGCGGAAAAGAACGATCGCAAACCAGTTAAGACCTGGTCGCGCCGTTCCATGATCCTGCCACAAATGGTCGGTCTGACCATCGCAGTACACAACGGTCGTCAACACGTCCCAGTTCTCGTTAACGAAGACATGGTCGGCCACAAACTGGGCGAGTTCGCCGGTACCCGCACATATCGTGGGCACGTGGCAGACAAGAAAGCCAAGCGTTAAGGGGTTAGGAAATGGAAGTAGCCGCTAAGTTGTCGGGCGCTCGAATCTCCGCCCAGAAAGCCCGCTTGGTCGCCGACCAGATCCGCGGGAAGAAGGTGGGCGAAGCGCTCAACCTGTTGGCTTTCAGCAGTAAGAAAGCCGCCGAGATCATGAAGAAAGTGCTGGAGTCGGCCGTAGCCAACGCCGAGCATAACGAAGGCGCAGACGTTGATGACCTTAAAGTCAGCACCGTTTTCGTCAACGAAGGGCGTTCGCTGAAGCGCATCATGCCACGTGCCAAAGGCCGTGCTGATCGCATCGTCAAGCGGTCTTGCCATATCACTGTCAAGGTTGCTGACAAGTAACGGAGTCGAAGAGATGGGTCAGAAAGTACATCCCATTGGCATTCGCCTGGGAATCGTCAAGGAGCACACCTCCGTCTGGTACGCAGACGGTCGGACTTATGCGGACTATTTGTTCGCTGATCTGAAGGTGCGTGAGTATCTCCAAGACAAACTAAAAAGCGCGTCCGTAAGCCGTATCGATATCCATCGTCCGGCCCAAACTGCACGTATCACCATCCACACCGCTCGTCCAGGTATCGTTATCGGGAAGAAAGGTGAAGATGTTGAGAAACTGCGTCAGGACCTGACCAAGCAAATGGGTGTGCCTGTGCACATCAATATCGAAGAGATCCGCAAGCCGGAACTCGACGGTATGCTGGTTGCGCAGAGCGTAGCTCAGCAGCTGGAGCGTCGCGTTATGTTCCGTCGCGCTATGAAGCGCGCTGTACAAAACGCCATGCGCATTGGTGCCAAAGGCATCAAAATCCAAGTGAGCGGTCGTCTCGGCGGTGCTGAAATCGCACGTACTGAATGGTATCGCGAAGGTCGTGTGCCATTGCACACCCTGCGTGCCGACATCGACTATGCCAACTACGAAGCTCACACCACCTACGGTGTGATCGGTGTAAAGGTTTGGATCTTCAAAGGCGAAGTAATTGGTGGTCGCCAAGAAGAGCTGAAACCACAAGCACCAGCGCCTCGTAAAAAAGCTGCTAAGTAAGGGGTACGCCAAATGTTGCAACCTAAGCGTACGAAGTTCCGCAAGCAGATGACTGGCCACAACCGTGGTCTGGCATTGCGCGGTAGCAAAGTCAGCTTCGGCGAGTTCGCGCTGAAGTCTGTTGCTCGTGGTCGTCTCACCGCTCGTCAGATCGAGTCAGCGCGTCGTGCTCTGACCCGTCACGTAAAACGTGGCGGCAAGATCTGGATCCGTGTATTCCCGGACAAGCCTGTCACCAAAAAGCCACTCGAAGTTCGGATGGGTAAAGGTAAGGGTAACGTGGAGTACTGGGTTGCCCAGATTCAGCCAGGCAAAGTCCTGTATGAAATCGAGGGCGTTTCTGAAGAGCTGGCGCGTGAGGCTTTCGCCCTGGCTGCTGCAAAGCTGCCGCTCGCCACCTCCTTTGTTAAACGGACGGTGATGTGATGAAAGCGAATGAACTTCGTGAAAAAGACGCGCCACAGCTAAACGAGCAACTGCTCGGCCTGTTGCGCGACCAGTTCAATCTGCGTATGCAGAAAGCAACTGGCCAGTTGGGGCAGTCTCACCTGCTCCGGCAAGTTAAGCGTGACATCGCTCGCGTGAAGACTGTGCTCAAACAGCAGGCAGGTAAGTAATCATGGCTGAAGCCGAAAAAACCGTCCGTACGCTGACTGGCCGTGTTGTCAGCGACAAAATGGACAAGACCATCACCGTTCTGATCGAGCGTCGCGTAAAGCACCCGATCTACGGTAAATACGTTAAGCGTTCGACTAAGCTGCACGCGCACGACGAAACCAATCAGTGCCACATCGGCGACAAAGTCACTATTCGTGAAACTCGTCCTTTGGCCAAGACCAAGTCTTGGGCACTGGTTGATGTTCTCGAACGCGCTGTGGAAGTCTAAGGACTAGGGGTCGGAGAAATTATATGATTCAGACTCAATCCATGCTCGATGTGGCCGATAACAGCGGCGCTCGCCGTGTTATGTGCATCAAGGTGCTGGGTGGCTCCCATCGTCGTTACGCTGGTATCGGTGACATCATCAAAGTTACCGTCAAGGAAGCAATTCCTCGCGGTAAAGTGAAAAAAGGCCAAGTGATGACTGCTGTTGTAGTCCGCACTCGTCACGGCGTTCGTCGTGCTGACGGCTCCATTATCCGCTTTGATGGCAACGCTGCTGTTCTTCTGAACAACAAGCAAGAGCCGATCGGCACCCGTATCTTTGGGCCAGTGACCCGTGAACTTCGTACTGAGAAGTTCATGAAGATCGTCTCGCTCGCCCCAGAAGTGCTGTAAGGAGATCCGACATGCAAAAGATTCGTCGTGACGACGAGATCATCGTGATCGCCGGCAAAGACAAAGGTAAGCGCGGTAAGGTGCTTAAGGTTCTCGCTGACGACCGTCTGGTCATTGGTGGTCTGAACCTGGTTAAGCGTCATACCAAGCCTAACCCGATGTCGGGCGTACAAGGCGGTATCGTCGAAAAAGAAGCGCCACTGCACGCTTCCAACGTCGCCATTTTCAACGGCGAAACCAACAAGGCTGACCGCGTTGGTTTCAAAGTAGAAGACGGCAAGAAAATTCGTGTCTTCAAGTCGACCCAAAAAGCGGTTGATGCTTGAACACTGCTAGGTAGAAGACCATGGCACGACTAAAAGAGATTTACCGGAAGGAAATCGCACCGAAACTTAAGGAAGAACTTAAGCTTTCGAACGTGATGGAAGTTCCGCGCGTTACCAAAATCACCCTGAACATGGGTCTGGGCGAAGCGATCGGCGACAAAAAAGTCATCGAGCACGCTGTTGCTGACCTGGAAAAGATCACCGGCCAGAAAGTCGTTGTGACCTACGCTCGGAAATCCATCGCTGGCTTTAAAGTCCGTGAAGGTTGGCCGATCGGCGTCAAAGTGACCCTGCGCCGTGAGCGTATGTACGAGTTCCTGGATCGTCTGCTGTCGATCTCCCTGCCTCGGGTTCGCGACTTCCGCGGCCTGAATGCCAAGTCCTTCGATGGTCGTGGTAACTACAGCATGGGCGTAAAAGAGCAGATCATTTTCCCGGAAATCGATTACGACAAGATCGATGCTCTCCGCGGTCTGGACATTACCCTGACCACCACTGCCAAGAACGATGATGAAGGTCGCGCACTGCTGCGTGCTTTCAAATTCCCGTTCCGCAACTGATTGGAGTAGGAAAATGGCCAAGATGAGCATGAAAAACCGCGAGCTGAAGCGTCAGCTCACGGTTGCCAAGTACGCCAAGAAGCGTGCAGCACTGAAAGCTATCATCGTTGATCTGAACGCAAGTCCAGAAGCGCGTTGGGAAGCTACAGTAGCTCTGCAGAAGCAGCCACGTGACGCAAGCGCTTCGCGCATGCGTAACCGCTGCCGCCTGACCGGTCGTCCACACGGCGTTTACCGCAAGTTCGGCCTCGGCCGTAACAAACTGCGTGAAGCGGCAATGCGTGGTGACGTACCTGGTCTGGTTAAAGCCAGCTGGTAAGCACTATCAAAGTCTCGGTGTTCGGGGTCGCAAGATCCTGACCACCGGTGACCTTGAACTTGAATCAAGCCCCTATTGGGGCTTGATTCATTTGTGGGGTGTGTCTAGAATACCCGGCTCGCCTGAGCCCGTGCTTTTTTCGTGCGGAGTTTCTCGGCGAAGGTAGTAGCCGCAAGGCTTATTTTTTTGTATTAGGAGCGTCTAGCCCATGAGTATGCAGGACCCGTTAGCGGACATGCTAACTCGAATCCGTAATGCCCAGATGGCTGAAAAGTCCGTCGTAAGCATGCCGTCTTCCACGTTGAAGGTGGCTGTAGCTAAAGTCCTGAAGGACGAAGGCTACATCGCGGGTTATCAGATCAGCAGCGAAATCAAGCCACTGCTGTCCATCGAGCTGAAGTACTTCGAAGGCCGTCCGGTCATCGAGGAAGTGAAGCGCGTTAGCCGTCCAGGCCTGCGTCAGTACAAGTCCGTCGATGATCTGCCAAAAGTTCGTGGCGGTCTCGGTGTGTCTATCGTCTCCACCAACAAAGGTGTGATGACGGATCGTGCTGCGCGCGCTGCCGGTGTCGGCGGCGAAGTTCTTTGCACTGTGTTCTAAGGGGGGATAAGCATGTCTCGCGTCGCTAAGAACCCCGTTAAGCTGCCAGCCGGTGTCGAAGTTAAATTCGCAGGCCAACAGCTTTCGGTGAAGGGTGCCAAGGGCACTCTCGAACTGAACATCCATTCGTCCGTTGAGATCGTTGAAGAAGCTGGTGAGCTGCGTTTCGCTGCTCGCAATGGCGATCAACAAACTCGCGCAATGGCCGGTACCACTCGTGCGTTGGTAAACAACATGGTCCAAGGCGTAAGCCAAGGCTTCGAGCGCAAGCTCCAGCTGGTCGGTGTTGGTTACAAAGCGCAAGCAAAAGGCACAGTGCTGAACCTGGCTCTTGGCTTCTCGCACCCAGTGGATTACGAACTGCCGGAAGGCATCACCGCTGAGACTCCTAGCCAAACCGACATCCTGATCCGGGGTATCGATAAGCAGCTGGTAGGTCAAGTGGCCGCCGAGATCCGCGACTTCCGTCCACCAGAGCCGTACAAAGGCAAAGGTGTGCGCTACGCGGACGAAGTCGTCCGTCGTAAAGAAGCCAAGAAGAAGTAGGGCATAGCAAATGACCGACAAAAAAGTTACTCGACTGCGTCGCGCTCGCAAAGCACGCCTGAAAATGCACGAACTCGAAGTCGTGCGTCTCTGCGTGTTCCGTTCGTCGCAGCACATCTACGCCCAGGTCATTTCGGCCGACGGCAACAAAGTCCTGGCAAGTGCCTCGACTTTGGATAAAGAACTGCGTGATGGCGCCACTGGCAACATCGACGCGGCCACTAAGGTTGGCCAGCTGGTCGCTACGCGTGCTAAAGCCGCTGGCGTCTCGCAGGTGGCTTTCGACCGCTCTGGCTTCAAGTACCACGGCCGCGTCAAGGCGCTGGCTGATGCTGCTCGTGAAGCTGGGCTGGAGTTCTAAGTTATGTCAAATAACGACCAAAAGCGCGACGAAGGCTACATCGAGAAGCTGGTTCAAGTTAACCGCGTAGCCAAAACCGTTAAAGGCGGCCGTATCTTCACTTTCACCGCGTTGACCGTGGTGGGTGATGGTAAAGGACGTGTTGGCTTCGGCCGTGGCAAGTCGCGTGAAGTGCCTGCTGCGATCCAGAAGGCAATGGAAGCTGCTCGCCGCAACATGATCCAAGTTGATCTGAACGGCACCACTCTGCAGTACGCAATGAAGTCCGCTCACGGCGCTTCGAAGGTGTACATGCAGCCTGCTTCTGAAGGTACCGGTATCATCGCTGGCGGCGCTATGCGTGCTGTCCTCGAGGTTGCTGGCGTTCAGAACGTTCTGGCCAAGTGCTACGGCTCGACTAACCCGGTAAACGTGGTTCACGCCACTTTCAAAGGTTTGAAAGCTATGCAGTCTCCTGAATCCATTGCCGCCAAGCGTGGCAAAAGCGTCAAGGAGATCTTCTGATCATGGCTACCGTTAAAGTAACGCTGATCAAAAGCATGACCGGCCGCATCCCTAACCACAAACTGTGCGTTAAGGGTCTGGGTCTGCGTCGCATCGGTCACACTGTAGAAGTGCTGGATACTCCCGAGAATCGCGGGATGATCAACAAGGCTTACTACATGCTGCGTGTCGAGGGTTAATCGATGAAACTCAATGATCTGAGTCCAGCGCCGGGTTCCCGTCGCGAAAAGCATCGTCCGGGCCGTGGTATCGGTAGTGGTTTGGGTAAGACTGGTGGCCGTGGTCACAAAGGTCAAACCTCCCGCTCCGGTGGCACCATTGCTCCAGGCTTTGAAGGCGGTCAACAGCCGCTGCATCGTCGCCTGCCGAAGTTCGGTTTCGTTTCCCTGAAGGCCATGGACCGCGCAGAAGTGCGTCTGTCCGAGCTGGCTAAAGTGGAAGGCGACATCGTCACCGTGCAGTCCCTGAAAGATGCCAACGTGATCAACGTCAACGTTCAGCGTGTGAAAATCATGCTGTCCGGCGAAGTTACTCGCGCTGTCACCATCGGAAAGGGAATCGGCGCCACCAAAGGTGCGCGTGCGGCTATCGAAGCAGCTGGCGGCAAGTTCGAGGAATAAATGGCTAAGCAAGGTGCTCTCTCTGCGCTCGGCAAAGGCGGTATGTCTGAACTCTGGGCTCGTCTGCGTTTTCTGTTCCTGGCGATTATCGTCTACCGAATAGGCGCACACATCCCGGTTCCAGGTATCAACCCGGACCGACTCGCAGACCTGTTTCGACAGAATGAGGGGACCATTCTTAGCTTGTTCAACATGTTTTCCGGCGGCGCGCTGGAGCGGATGAGCATCTTTGCACTGGGGATCATGCCGTACATTTCGGCATCGATCATCATGCAACTGATGACAGCCGTCAGCCCGCAGCTGGAGCAGTTGAAGAAGGAAGGTGAAGCTGGCCGTCGCAAGATCAGCCAGTACACCCGCTACGGCACTGTCGTCCTCGCTCTCGTTCAGGCTATTGGCATGTCCATTGGCCTGGCGGGGCAGGGCGTTGCGTTCACTGGTGACTTTGGCTTCCATTTCGTCGCGGTATCCACGTTTGTGGCTGGTGCGATGTTCATGATGTGGCTGGGTGAGCAGATTACTGAGCGTGGTGTTGGCAACGGTATCTCGATGTTGATTTTTTCGGGTATCGTCGCCGGTCTTCCGAGAGCAATCGGGCAGTCTTTCGAGTCTGCGCGTCAGGGTGATATCAACATCTTCGCCTTGGTTGCCATCGGTTTGCTGGCAGTAGCGATTATCGGTTTCGTGGTGTTCATTGAGCGTGGTCAGCGTCGTATTGCTGTTCACTACGCCAAGCGTCAGCAGGGCCGCAAGGTCTTTGCTGCGCAGACTAGCCACTTGCCGCTGAAAGTGAACATGGCCGGTGTTATTCCGGCTATTTTCGCGAGCAGCATTTTGCTGTTCCCGGCTTCGTTGGGTGCCTGGTTTGGTCAGTCTGAAGGTATGGGCTGGTTGCAGGACATCTCGCAGTCGATCGCTCCTGGTCAGCCGTTGAATATTCTGCTGTTTAGTGCAGGGATTATTTTCTTCTGCTTCTTCTATACGGCGTTGATGTTCAATCCGAAAGACGTAGCGGAAAACCTGAAGAAGTCCGGTGCCTTTATTCCGGGTATCCGTCCAGGTGAGCAGTCTGCGCGCTATATTGATGGCGTTCTGACTCGCTTGACCATGTTCGGTGCTCTTTATATGACGGCCGTGTGCTTGTTGCCCCAGTTCCTGGTGGTTGCAGCAAACGTTCCGTTCTACCTTGGCGGGACCTCGTTGCTGATCGTGGTCGTGGTTGTGATGGACTTCATGTCCCAAGTACAATCGCACCTCGTTTCGCACCAGTACGAATCCCTGATGAAGAAAGCCAACCTGAAGGGTTACGGCAGCGGCATGCTGCGCTGACCCATAAGGTTCGAGGAGTTGGTGATGAAAGTTCGTGCATCGGTGAAAAAGCTGTGCCGTAACTGCAAGATTATTCGCCGCGAAGGTGTTGTTCGAGTAATTTGCAGCGCGGAACCGCGTCACAAACAGCGCCAAGGCTGAGTGTGATTGTGCTTCAAGCCCAGCAGCTAGTGCGCTGCTGGGTTGATTATTTGTTATTACAGCGATATTATCTCGCGCCCTATTTCTTGGCTTCCGGGGCGTAGGTAGCTGTCAATTGGAGTCCCACTGAATGGCCCGTATTGCAGGCGTCAACATTCCAGATAACAAGCATACTGTTATCTCGCTGACCTACATCTATGGTGTTGGTCGCACAACTGCACAGAAGATCTGTGCAGTGACTGGGGTAAACCCAGCCGCAAAGATCAAGGATCTGAGCGACGAGCAGATTGAACAGCTGCGTGGCGAAGTGGCGAAGTTCACCACTGAAGGTGACCTGCGTCGCGAAATCAACATGAAAATCAAGCGCTTGATGGACCTCGGTTGCTATCGCGGTCTGCGTCATCGTCGTGGTCTGCCAGTACGCGGTCAGCGTACCAAGACCAACGCGCGTACCCGTAAAGGTCCGCGTAAGCCGATCCGCAAGTAATCGCCCCAGCGAATCGACAGGAATTTAATCATGGCAAAACCTGCTGCTCGTCCTCGTAAAAAAGTCAAAAAGACAGTGGTTGATGGCATCGCCCACATCCACGCGTCTTTTAACAACACAATCGTGACCATCACCGACCGTCAAGGTAACGCTCTTTCCTGGGCTACCTCCGGTGGTTCGGGTTTCCGCGGTTCCCGCAAGTCCACCCCGTTTGCTGCTCAAGTAGCTGCTGAACGTGCTGGTCAAGCTGCGCTGGAATATGGCCTGAAAAACCTCGACGTTAACGTCAAAGGTCCAGGTCCAGGTCGTGAGTCCGCTGTCCGTGCTTTGAACGGCTGTGGCTATAAGATCGCCAGCATCACCGACGTGACGCCAATCCCGCACAACGGGTGCCGTCCGCCGAAGAAGCGCCGCGTGTAATCCAGGAGATTGTAAAGAATGGCTCGTTACATTGGTCCAAAATGCAAACTCGCTCGTCGCGAAGGCACCGATCTCTTCCTGAAGAGCGGCGTGCGCGCGATCGAATCGAAGTGCAACATTGAAGCAGCACCTGGTATCCACGGCCAACGCCGCGGTCGCCAGTCCGATTACGGCACCCAACTGCGTGAAAAGCAGAAGGTCCGTCGTATCTACGGCGTTCTCGAGCGTCAATTCAGCGGCTACTACAAAGAAGCTGCTGGCAAGAAAGGCGCAACTGGCGAAAACCTGTTGCAGCTGCTCGAATGCCGTCTGGACAACGTTGTATACCGTATGGGCTTTGGTTCGACTCGTGCCGAATCCCGTCAGCTGGTATCGCACAAATCCGTCAGCGTTAACGGTCAGACCGTAAACGTTCCGTCCTACCAGGTTCGTGCTGGTGACGTGGTCGCGATTCGCGAGAAAGCAAAGAACCAACTTCGCATTGTCCAAGCTCTCGATCTGTGTGCCCAACGTGGCCGCGTAGAATGGGTAGAAGTAGACACTGAGAAGAAGTCGGGCGTTTTCAAGAACGTTCCTGCTCGCAGTGATCTGTCCGCCGACATCAACGAAAGCCTGATTGTCGAGCTCTACTCCAAGTAAGGGCTAGAAAATAGGTGCATCCATGCAGATTTCGGTAAATGAGTTCCTGACACCCCGCCATATTGATGTGCAGGTTGTCAGTCCAACCCGCGCCAAGATCACTCTCGAGCCTCTCGAGCGTGGTTTTGGCCACACCCTGGGCAACGCGCTGCGCCGCATCCTGTTGTCCTCAATGCCCGGCTGTGCAGTAGTCGAGGCCGAGATTGACGGTGTGCTCCACGAGTACAGCGCCATCGAAGGTGTACAGGAAGACGTAATTGAAATCCTGTTGAACCTTAAAGGTCTGGCTATCAAGCTGCACGGCCGTGACGAAGTTACGCTGACCTTGTCGAAGAAGGGTTCGGGGGTGGTTACCGCTGCCGATATTCAGCTGGATCATGATGTCGAGATCGTTAATCCCGATCACGTAATCGCTAACCTGGCGTCTAACGGCGCCCTGAACATGAAGCTAGTAGTAGCTCGTGGTCGTGGTTATGAACCGGCCGACTCGCGTCAGAGCGATGAAGACGAAAGCCGCAGCATCGGTCGCTTGCAGCTTGACTCTTCGTTCAGCCCGGTTCGCCGTATCGCATACGTGGTGGAAAACGCCCGTGTCGAGCAGCGTACTAACCTGGACAAGCTGGTTATTGATCTGGAAACCAACGGTACTCTGGATCCTGAAGAGGCTATCCGCCGCGCTGCAACCATCCTGCAACAGCAGTTGGCTGCGTTCGTCGACCTCAAGGGTGACAGCGAACCAGTGGTAATCGAGCAAGAAGACGAGATCGATCCGATCCTGCTTCGCCCGGTTGACGATCTGGAACTGACTGTACGTTCGGCTAACTGCCTTAAGGCGGAAAACATTTACTACATCGGCGACCTGATTCAGCGTACCGAAGTAGAACTGTTGAAGACTCCGAACCTTGGCAAGAAATCCTTGACTGAAATCAAGGACGTTCTGGCCTCCCGCGGTCTGTCCCTCGGCATGCGCCTCGACAACTGGCCGCCTGCAAGTCTTAAGAAGGACGACAAGGCGACTGCCTGATCGTCGTAATCACCGAACGTTGTGTTTGGTAAGGAATGAACCATGCGTCATCGTAAAAGTGGTCGTCACCTGAGCCGCACCAGCTCGCACCGCAAGGCCATGTTTCAAAACATGGCGGTGTCGCTGTTCGAGCACGAGCTGATCAAAACTACACTGCCAAAAGCTAAAGAACTGCGTCGCGTTGCTGAGCCGCTGATCACTTTGGCCAAGACAGACAGCCTGGCTAACCGCCGTCTGGCTTTCGACCGTACTCGTTCGAAAGCTATCGTTGGTAAGCTCTTCAACGACCTGGGCAAGCGTTACGCTACCCGTGAGGGTGGCTACCTGCGCATCCTCAAGTGCGGTTTCCGCGCTGGCGACAACGCGCCTATGGCGTACGTCGAGTTGGTTGATCGTGCTGTCGGCGGTGAAGCTGTATCCGCTGAGTAAGACGTCAGTCTGAAACGAAGAACCGGGCCTAGCGCCCGGTTTTTTGTGCCTGTAAGAAATGCGCTCTACGTACAAGCTTCAAACCTTTTCCTGTCTGCACTATATGCGTGGGTTGATTATTAGTATTTTTCTATCGATGTCTGCAGATTAATGAATTTGTGACTGCCATATTGATGATTAATACTTCCCTCCAAGCCGATTAGCCGGCAGTTCCGAGACTGACACAGGAAGAGATCGCATGAGCCAGAATAAAACGCTTACCACCGCCAGTGGCGCGCCCGTCGCCGACAACCAGAATTCCCGTTCCGCTGGCCCTCGTGGTCCGCTGCTGCTCGACGACTTTCACCTGATCGAGAAGCTTGCCCACTTCAACCGTGAAAACATCCCGGAGCGCCGTGTACACGCCAAAGGCTCGGGTGCTTACGGTACGTTCACTGTTACTCGCGACATTACCCAATACACCAGCGCCAAGCTGTTTGAGTCGGTTGGCAAGCAAACCCCGACCTTCCTGCGTTTCTCCACCGTGGGCGGCGAGCGCGGCTCGGCAGACACCGAGCGCGACCCGCGTGGTTTTGCGCTGAAGTTCTACACCGAGGAGGGCAACTGGGACATCGTTGGCAACAACACGCCAGTGTTCTTCATCCGTGATCCGTTGAAGTTCCCGGACTTTATCCACACCCAAAAACGTTTGCCGCAAAGCAACCTGAAAAGCGCACAGATGATGTGGGACTTCTGGTCGCATTCGCCTGAGGCGCTGCACCAGGTCACCATCCTGTTCTCGGATCGCGGCATCCCTGACGGCTACCGTCACATGCACGGCTTTGGCAGCCACACCTACAGCCTGATCAGCGCCAAAGGCGAGCGTCACTGGGTGAAATGGCACTACAAAACCAAACAGGGCATCAAAAACCTGGCGCCGGCAGAAGCTGCACGCCTGGCCGGGACTGATCCCGATTACGCTCAACGCGACCTGTTCGGTGCAATCGAGCGCGGTGACTTCCCGAAATGGCGCGTGTGCATTCAGATCATGACCGAGGCCCAGGCCGCGGCGCATTACGAGAACCCGTTCGACGTGACCAAAACCTGGTCGCAGAAGGAGTTCCCGCTGATCGAAGTCGGTGAGCTTGAGCTCAATCGAAACCCGCAGAACTACTTTGCTGAAGTCGAGCAGGCAGCGTTTGGTCCGAGCAACATGGTGCCGGGTGTGGGCTTGTCGCCAGACCGTATGCTGCAAGGTCGAGTGTTTGCCTACGCCGATGCCCACCGCTACCGTGTCGGCACCAATCACCAGCAGTTACCGGTGAATGCGCCGCGCAGTCCGGTCAATAGCTACCAGCGCGACGGCTCCATGGCATTTGGCAGCAACGGTGGCAGTGCACCGAACTACGAGCCTAACAGCTACGCCGGTGCACCGAAGCAAGCGCCACAATACGCAGAGCCAGCACTGGCCCTGAACGGCGCGGCCGATCGTTATGATCACCGTGAAGATACGGATTACTACAGCCACGCCGGTGCGTTGTTCCGCTTGATGAACGATGAGCAGAAAACCCTGCTGATCAACAACATTGCTGGTGCGATGTCGGGCGTTTCCAGTGATGTGGTTCAGCGTCAACTGCAGCACTTCTACAAAGCGGATGCCGCTTACGGAGAAGGTATCGCAAAGGCCTTGGGTGTACAGCTGAACTAAGTCTAAACGATAAGCAGAACCGCCCTCATTTGGGCGGTTTTTGCGTTATTTAAGCTGGTTTTCTCGGAGTATCTTCGCTTTTATCGCGTTATTGGAGTGACCTATCAGTCCGCTTGGTTCAAACTACAGCCTTTCAAGCAGGGAGATGTAGGGCGATGCAAGGCCACCCAGACGTAATCGATTACCTCAACACGTTGCTCACAGGCGAACTGGCAGCACGTGATCAATATTTCATCCATTCGCGGATGTATGAGGACTGGGGCTTTACCGAGCTCTACGAGCGCATCAATCACGAGATGGAAGAAGAGGCCCAGCACGCCGATGCGCTGATGCGCCGAATCCTCATGCTTGAAGGCACACCACGCATGCGTCCGGACGATCTGGACGTCGGCACCACGGTGCCTGAGATGCTCGCTGCCGATTTGCGCCTGGAATATAAAGTCCGTGCCGCGCTTTGCAAAGGTATCGAACTCTGTGAGCAGCACAAGGATTACGTCAGTCGCGAGATCCTGCGGGTTCAATTGGCTGACACCGAAGAAGATCACACGTACTGGCTGGAGAAGCAGTTGGGTCTGATCAAGCTGGTCGGCCTGGAAAACTACCTGCAATCGCAGTTCTGATCCTACCGGCTACAAAAAAGCCCCGGTCACTGATGAAGTGATCGGGGCTTTTTCATGCGCGGACGTTAAGCTCGATCGCGTTCCAACAACGGCTTGAGGTAGAAGCCGGTATGCGACTGCGTCATCTCGGCGACCTCCTCCGGCGTACCTACTGCAATGATCTGCCCGCCCTTGGAACCGCCTTCCGGCCCAAGGTCCACCAGCCAGTCAGCGGTCTTGATCACGTCCAGGTTGTGCTCGATCACCACCACGGTGTTGCCGTGATCGCGCAGGCGATGGAGTACATCAAGCAGCTGCTGGATATCCGCGAAGTGCAGGCCAGTGGTCGGCTCGTCGAGGATGTACAGGGTTTTGCCGGTATCGCGCTTGGACAGCTCGCGGGACAGCTTGACCCGCTGGGCTTCACCGCCCGACAAGGTGGTCGCCGATTGCCCCAGCTTGATGTACGACAGGCCCACATCCATCAACGTCTGAAGCTTGCGCGCCAGCGCTGGAACCGCATCGAAAAACACCCGGGCTTCTTCGATGGTCATTTCCAGGGTTTCGTGGATGCTTTTGCCCTTGTACTTGATCTCCAGGGTTTCGCGATTGTAGCGCTTGCTCTTGCAGACGTCGCACGGGACATAGATGTCCGGCAGAAAGTGCATTTCCACCTTGATCAGGCCGTCGCCCTGACAGGCTTCGCAGCGTCCACCCTTCACATTGAAGGAGAAACGCCCCGGACCATAGCCACGCGAGCGGGATTCCGGAACGCCGGCAAACAATTCACGAATCGGTGTGAACAACCCGGTGTAGGTCGCCGGGTTGGAGCGTGGCGTACGGCCGATCGGGCTTTGGTCGATGTCGACGACTTTGTCCAGATGCTCAAGGCCCTTGATGCTGTCGTGGGCTGCGGCTTCCAGGGTGGTCGCGCCGTTCAGTGCCGTGGCGCTGAGCGGGAACAGGGTGTTGTTGATCAGCGTCGACTTGCCTGAGCCGGACACGCCGGTCACGCAGGTCAGCAAGCCAATCGGAATCTCCAGGTCGACGTCGCGCAAGTTGTTGCCACGGGCGCCCTTGAGCGACAGCGAGAGCTTCTTGTTGCGCGCCGTGCGCTTGGTCGGGACTTCGATCTTCACGCGGCCGGACAGGTATTTACCGGTCAGCGAATCAGGGTGCGCCATGACTTCGGCCGGTGTGCCTTCGGCGACAATGTGACCACCGTGTACGCCAGCCCCCGGGCCGATGTCCACCACATAGTCGGCCAGACGAATCGCATCTTCGTCGTGCTCGACCACGATCACCGTGTTGCCGATATCGCGCAGATGCTTGAGCGTCCCCAGCAGTCGATCGTTGTCGCGCTGGTGCAAGCCAATCGACGGTTCGTCGAGAATGTACAGCACGCCCACCAGGCCAGCGCCGATCTGGCTGGCCAGGCGAATACGTTGCGCTTCACCGCCAGACAGGGTGTCGGCACTGCGGTCCAGCGACAGATAGTCGAGACCGACGTTGACCAGGAACTGCAAGCGCTCGCGGATTTCCTTGAGGATCTTGTCGGCAATTTCGCCGCGTCGACCGGTCAGTTTCAACGTGCCGAAGTATTCGGACGCATCGCCAATCGGCAGGTTGGTCACCGCCGGTAGTGTCTTCTCGCCGACCCACACATGCCGCGCTTCACGGCGCAGGCGAGTGCCGCGGCAATCCGGGCAAGGCTGGGTGCTGAGGAACTTGGCCAGTTCTTCGCGCACCGACGCGGACTCGGTTTCGCGGTAGCGACGGTCCAGGTTCGGCACGATGCCTTCGAACGGGTGCGAGCGTTTGACGATGTCGCCGCGGTCGTTCAAATATTTGAAGTCGACGTTCTGCGTGCCGCTGCCATGCAGGATGATCTTCTGCTGATCGGCCGGGAGCTGGTTGAACGGCACTTCCAGGCTGAAGCCGTAATGCGAGGCCAGTGAGCCGAGCATCTGGAAGTAGTAGACGTTGCGCCTGTCCCAGCCGCGAATCGCCCCTTCAGCCAGGGTCAGCTCGCCATTGACCAGGCGCTTGATGTCGAAGAACTGTTTAACCCCCAAACCGTCGCAGGTCGGGCAGGCGCCGGCCGGGTTGTTGAAGGAGAACAGCTTGGGTTCCAGTTCGCTGATAGCGTGGCCGCAGATCGGGCAGGCGAAGCGTGCGGAGAAGATCATCTCTTCGCCCGGCTCGTCGTCCATCGGCGCGACCAGGGCAATCCCGTCTGCCAGCTTCAGCGCCGTCTCGAACGACTCGGCCAGTCGTTGTTGCAGATCGGCGCGGACCTTGAAGCGGTCGACCACGACATCGATCGAGTGCTTCTTCTGTTTATCCAGCTTCGGCAATTCGTCCAGTTCGAAGAGCTTGCCGTTGACCCTGGCCCGGACAAAGCCCTGGGCACGCAGTTCTTCGAAGACCGAAAGGTGTTCGCCCTTGCGCTCGCGGATCACTGGCGCCAGCAGCATCAACTTGCTGCCTTCAGGCTCGGCGAGGACCAGGTCGACCATCTGGCTGACGGTCTGCGCTTCCAGCGGAATGTCGTGATCCGGGCAGCGCGGAATACCCACGCGAGCATAAAGCAGGCGCAGGTAGTCGTAGATTTCGGTGATGGTGCCGACTGTCGAGCGCGGGTTGTGCGAGGTCGACTTCTGTTCGATGGAGATGGCCGGTGACAGACCTTCGATGGTGTCGACGTCAGGCTTTTCCATCATCGACAGGAACTGCCGGGCATAGGCTGACAGCGACTCGACATAGCGTCGCTGGCCCTCGGCATACAGCGTGTCGAATGCCAGGGAAGACTTGCCGGACCCGGACAAACCGGTGATGACGATCAGTTTGTCCCGCGGCAGGGTCAGGTCGATGTTCTTCAGGTTGTGGGTTCGAGCCCCACGAATCAGGATCTTGTCCAAGGTGGCCTCGCTTGGCGGGCGTCGAAAACGTAGGAGTATACGGGCAAATACTGGATGGATGCACACTATCAAATGAGGCTTGCTGAACGGCACCTGACAACGGCGCGAGGCAGGCTCGCGACAAAGCGTCGCCCTATACCCCGTCAACCGATCGGACTGGTAGAATCGCCGCCGGTTCACATGAGGTTATTCCATGCACGATCCCCACAGCGAACGCATGAGTGGTGGCGAGACCCGCGCGGCAAGCGGTCTGGCCCTGGTGTTCGCCTTCCGTATGCTTGGCATGTTTATGGTGTTGCCGGTGTTGGCGACCTATGGAATGGATCTCGCAGGAGCGACCCCGGCGCTCATCGGTCTGGCGATTGGCGCTTACGGCCTGACTCAGGCGATTTTTCAGATTCCGTTCGGGATCATTTCCGACCGTATCGGCCGTCGCCCGGTGATTTACCTGGGGCTGATCGTCTTCGCCCTCGGTAGCGTTTTGGCCGCCAATGCCGATTCGATCTGGGGCGTGATCGCCGGACGAATCCTGCAAGGCGCCGGGGCGATTTCTGCGGCGGTCATGGCCTTGCTGTCGGACCTGACCCGCGAACAGCACCGCACCAAAGCCATGGCCATGATTGGCATGACCATCGGCCTGTCGTTCGCCGTGGCCATGGTGGTCGGGCCGTTGCTGACTCGCGCCTTTGGTCTGTCCGGCTTGTTCCTGGCCACGGGCGGCATGGCGCTGTTTGGTATCGTGATCGTGATGTTCATGGTGCCGCGCGCCACCAGTCCGTTGCATCACCGCGAATCCGGCGTTGCCCGTCAGGCGCTGATCCCGACGCTCAAGCATCCGGACCTGCTGCGCCTGGACCTGGGTATTTTTGTGTTGCACGCGATGTTGATGTCGAGCTTCGTCGCGTTGCCATTGGCGCTGGTCGAAAAAGCCGGATTGCCCAAGGAGCAGCACTGGTGGGTGTACCTGACCGCGCTGCTGATTTCGTTCTTCGCCATGATCCCGTTCATTATCTACGGCGAGAAGAAACGCAAAATGAAACGAGTTTTACTCGGTGCGGTCAGTACGCTGATGCTCACTGAGCTATTCTTCTGGCAGTTCGGCGACAGCTTGCGGGCTCTGGTGATTGGTACGGTGGTGTTCTTCACCGCATTCAATCTGCTCGAAGCTTCGTTGCCGTCGCTGATCAGCAAGGTTTCACCGGCAGGCGGCAAGGGCACGGCCATGGGGGTTTATTCCACCAGTCAGTTCCTCGGTTCGGCACTGGGCGGGATCATGGGCGGCTGGATGTTCCAGCATGGTGGCCTGTCAGCGGTGTTCATCGGATGTGCCGCGCTGGCTGCCCTCTGGTTGGCCTTTGCTGTTACCATGCGTGAACCTCCCTATGTGACGAGCCTGCGCTTGCCGTTATCGCCTGAAGCGATCCGCGAAGCTGGTTTGGTCGAGCGCCTGCTGGCCGTCGTTGGGGTAACAGATGCAGTGGTGGTTGCTGATGAAGCGGCCATTTACATCAAATTGGACACCGAACTATTGGATCGCACGACCCTCGAGAGCCTGGTCAACAACCCGGCCCCGACCGCGTGCGAAGCCTAGGAGAACGTTATGGCCCGTGGGGTTAACAAAGTCATATTGGTCGGCACTTGCGGCCAGGATCCCGAAGTTCGCTACTTGCCTAACGGTAACGCCGTGACCAACCTGAGTCTGGCGACCAGCGAACAATGGACCGACAAGCAAACCGGCCAGAAAGTCGAAAAGACCGAATGGCACCGTGTATCGATGTTCGGCAAGGTTGCGGAAATCGCCGGCGAATACCTGCGTAAAGGTTCGCAGGTCTACATCGAAGGCAAGCTGCAAACCCGCGAATGGGAAAAAGACGGTATCAAGCGTTACACCACTGAAATCGTGGTCGACATGCAGGGCACCATGCAGCTGCTGGGCGGCCGTCCACAGGGCGACCAACAGGGCCAGGGCGGCGGTAACAACTACCAGCAATCCGCTCCGCGCCAGCAAGCTCCGCGTCCGCAGCAGTCGGCTCCGCAACAGCGTTCGGCTCCGGCACCACAGCAGGCCGCACCGCAGCCAGCTCCGGATTTCGACAGCTTTGATGACGATATTCCGTTCTGATCATCAGATCCGCCGGATATAGACAAAAGGCCCGTAGCAAACGCTACGGGCCTTTTTCTTTGGGCGCTTTCCGGGGATAAGTCGTTCAGTCGAGTATCAGGTGCGGCAAAAACCGGCTTGAGTCTTTGGTGATCAAACTGTTGTCCTCGCGCACGCCGATGCCGGCCGCCTGATCGCCGATCACCCAGGAGCCGATCAGCGTGTAGCTGTCACCGAACTTCGGCAGCGGGGCGAACTCCTGGAGGATGAACGGCGCGTCGGTGTACGGCCCGTCTTCCTTTACGACCAGACCATCCGGGGTCTGCAGCTCGATGTTGGCGCCTTCGCGGGAGAAAAACGGTTTGCGTACCCAGCCTTTCGGCACCGGTTTGCCAGGCTCTGGATCCAGGTGGCTGGCAAGCAGGTTCGGGTGCCCTTTATTGAACTCCCACAGCAAAGGGAGGATGCCTTTGTTCGAGATGATCGATTTCCAGGCCGGCTCGAAAAACTGCGTGTCACTCTGGGCGATGGCTTCACCAAACGGCTCGTGGAAAATGAATTCCCAGGCGTGCAGTTTGAATAGGTGAGGAATCCAGCGTTCTTCGAGATCGACGAAGCGTCCTTCGCTGTTGAGGCCGATGTCTTCGATATCGATGTGGCGTGACTCGATCCCGACTTTTTCGGCGATCAGCCGCAAGTAGTCGGTAGTGCCTTTGTCTTCGACCGAGGCTTTCATCGAGGCGAAGTAGAAAGGCTGTTTGATCTGCAGCTGCGCAAAGGCCTGATGCAGCTTGGTGTCGATGCTGTTGAACTGATCGGCATGGCTGGGCAGCAAGCCGCGCTCGATGCATTGTTCCAGCCAGCCCCATTGAAACGCCGAGGCCTCGTACAAACTGGTGGGCGTGTCGTAGTTGAGTTCCAGCAATTTGGCGGGGCTGGTGCCGTTGTAGGAGAAGTCCAGGCGACCGTAAAGGTGCGGATGGCCTTCGCGCCATGAAGTGCGAATCATGTCGAAGAAGGGCGCCGGAATGCTCAGGCGCTCCAGCAGTTCTTCGCTCTGCACCACCCGGTCGACCAGGTCCATGCACATCTCATGGATCTCGGTAGTCGGGTCTTCGAGATCGTTCTCGATCTGCTTGAGCGTGAATTGGTAATACGCGCTCTCGTCCCAGTAGGGTTCGTCGTCGATGGTGTGAAACATGAAGCCGAGGTTTTCGGCGGTCTGCTTCCAGTCGTGACGTTCCTGGCAGAGGATTTTCTTCATGGCGCGCTCCTTAACTGCTCGATCGACCGAAACTGCTCGAGCCACCCCAGCCGCTGCGGGCGCTGGCCTGGCTGCCAAAGCCGCCCCGGGAAGTGGACGATGCCACCGAGATTGGCTTGGAACTGCTCGACTTGAACGTAGAGCTGCTGTAGCCACTACCGTATTTCGCCTGGTCGGACTTGGTGAAACTCGAGCCGGTGGCGATGCGCTGGCTGAGCGTCGACGATGAGTAATCGCCACGTGAGTCGCGGTAGCGGTAAACCGGTTCGGCGTTGTAGCTGCCCCGGTTGCTGTTCAACATGTTGCTGATCAGCATGCCGGCCAGAAGGCCGTTGACCATTCCTCCTGAACCGCCTGAGCTCGCCTCGGAGGCGGGCAGTTGGGCTTTGGCGGCGTCCAGCTGGGTCTGGGTGACTTCGCCATTGGCTGCCAGCTCGAAGCCGCCGAGTTTTGGAATGAACTTGCCGGTGGAGTCCTGTTGGCACCAGTCGGCGACAAAGTCGGCGTCGCAATCGGCCTGGCTGTCGTACAGCGGCGCAATGCGACGGTGTTCGGTGAGGGCGGTCATGTAGGCATTGGAGCAGACACTCACCGGAATCTTTTGATCCACGCACTGCTGCACGGATTGAAAGTTGAACTTCTGATTCACTGTGTAGGTTTTTTCTGTCGGCCCGCAACCTGATATCGCGACGGCGACCGATGCCGCCAGGGACAGTTGAACGTACTTGCTTCGTTTCATCGACGTCTCCGTGTCGCGATCAGTTCTGGGAAGGGGTCATGCATGCGGCATTGAGCAGGCCAACGCTGATGGCGACGGCTGCGACGTAGATCGCGGCTGCGATTTCACCGTTACGAATGCGTTCGGAGGTGCCTTTAAGCACCAGGCTGGTCATCAGGAACGCCAGCAGTTGCACCACTGCGGCAATCAGTGCCCATACCGCGAAGTCCAGCAGGTTGACCGAGTAGGCAATCACATTGCTCGCCGGGATCGCGAAACCGATGATGGCACCGGACAGGGCGATGGCGGCCGCGGTGTTGCCGGAGCGAATCAGTTCGAACTCTTTGTGCGGCGTGATGCGGGTATAGACGAACTGGAAAATCGCGAACAGCAGGGCGGCACCGATGATGTACGAAACAAATCCCAGGACGGCGGCTTTGTTCAACGAGACGGAGAGTGCTTCTAGCATGGGCTGTTCCTTTTTAAATTGTGGTGAGGTCGGTGGTGTACAGCGAGATACCCAGTGAGGTGCTCAAGCTGATGCTGCCTTCGGCGTCTTCTTCGACCGAGAACAGCAGGAATTCGCGGCGGTCGGTCAGACCGGTCTCGCGGGCGTAGAGCATCGAACGATGTTCCACGACGTAGGACTGATCCGGATTGCTGACCTGCTCAGTGAAGGCCACCAATTCGGTCTGCCCGGCCTCGGTGCCCCATTCGCGGCTGTATTCGACGCCTTCATGGGTGTAGGTCGGCAGACCGATCAGGCTGTCCGGCCCCGCGAGCCTGCGCAGCTCGGATTCACTGTTGAGGGTGACGTAGCTTTGGTAGTTGAACAGGATCACCGACTCGACCTGGCCGGCGACGGCGCCGGTGGTATGAACCTGCAGCCAGAAGTCTTCGTCGTCCATGTAGTAGCGCGAAAGCCAGGTCGACTGGCCGAGGTCGACAGTGCCAACGCTCCAGATCTGCTGGGTGCCGGGAATGACTACGCTGGTTTTTTCGTCGAGCAACAGCTTGAGGGTAGTGTCGAACACCAGCGCTTTGCCCTGGCCGAGCCCGAGGGGGCCGGCAACCGGTGCACTGTCCTTGGGTGTCGGGGCCTCAAGGCCCATCAACTGTTTAAACCATCCCATGGGTGATTTCCTTCAGGCAGGTGAAAGGGGTATTGATCGAAGGCTGTTGTGAGCCCTTGGCGCGATGGCCGATGAGGAGCGCCAACTCACCGAGGCAGATGCTGGCAACGCGTACGCGCAAGGCGATGGCAAGGCCGCCCCATCCAGACGTGTGGAAGAGCGACGCTGCGTACATGCGAAAGAAGAGGAAAATCGACATTCGTCCCTGGCTCCCTGGGGTGACGCGTCCTTGACGAGTAAACCCGCTGTGGACGTTTTTCGTGCCCGCGTGTTTACCGGGCTGCATTAGACCTGCTGCGCGGCCTGGAGAGAAGTAGCCGTGCTGCAATAAATCCAGCGAATGCGCCGCCAATATGCCCTTCAAATGAGCTGCCCTGATGCGGAATAAAGCCGAAAATCAGGCTTGCGTAGAGGAGGGCGACAATGCCGGCGATCAGTACGTTGCTCCAGCTGCGGTGGAACCAGGCCCGCGCCAGAAGGTACGCCCAGAGGCCAAAGACCCAGGCGCTGGCGCCCACATGAACGCCGTTGAAACCGAACAGCCAGACCAGCGAGCCACCGAGCAGAATGATGATTGCGCTGACGGCCGCAAAGCGTTTGAAGCCCTCGGCGATTACCAGGGTTCCCAGCACCAGGAATGGCACCAGGTTGGCGATCAAGTGGGCAAAGGATGCGTGTAGAAACGGTGAGGTCACGATTCCGACGAGGCCGTGGGCGGTTCGGGGGACCAGGCCGAACATCGTCAGGCCGTAGCCTGTCAGCACGTTCAGCAGGTGGATCGCGACCATCAGCATGGCCAGGCCTGTGATGATCTTGAAGCCGTTTACCCTGTCCATCCTTGTCCTCGAATCAACAAAAAGAAGGGCACGCCGGTGCCCTTGCTTTTGAGTGCTTGCGTAAGCTGGTTACTCGGCCGATTGTTTTTTCAGGCGGTCCAGAATCGCGTTCGCGCTGCCCTGGTCAGGGGTGATGCCGGCTTCGCGCAGCTTGCGCTCCAGGTCGTTGCCGGTGGACGCGTCCGCCAGTTCGTCGCTCGCTTCCAGCTCGGCAGCCCGTTGTTCCTGCTTGGCTTGCAGGCGATTCAAGGTGCCGACGGCGGTTTCCAGTTTGCCGTTGGCGCCGCCACTGGCGATGGAGGCGCTGACCTGCGCTTTCTGCACGCTTTCACGGGCCTTGGCCATGTCCACTTGTTGGCGCAGGCTCTTGATGCGGGCTTCGGCCTTGGTGATGTCCTTGCGCATTTTGTCGGCGTAGGCGCCGAACTCTGTGGTTTGTTTCTGTTCGGCGTCGAGTTCGTTGGTCAGGGTCGAAATGGCTTCGGCCACTTCCAGTGCCAGGTCTTCACGGTTGGCCTGGAGCGCGGCCATGGCCTTGGATTCCAGGTCCTTGATCTTGGCGTTGTACTGCGCCACGCGTTCAGCCGAGAGTTTGTGCTTGGCCATGATGGTGACCAGTTCGCGCTTGGCGTTTGCCAGGGCGCTGTCGGCGTCGCGGATTTCCTGATCGAGGATGCGCAGGGCCTGTTGGTCGGCAATGGCTTCGCCGACTTCGCTGGCGCCGCCACGCAGTGCGGTGAACAACTTGCTCCAGATCGATTGGTTTTGCATGACTCGGTACTCCCTGAAATTAGTTGAAGAAGCCTTCGAAGGCTTCGCTGGCGCGCTGAACGTTGTCGACGAGTGTTTTGATTTCGGTCACGACGTTGGTCAGGCTGGACTCGGAACTGAGTGCACCGAACATGCTGTAGACAGTCTGGCCGTTGGGCATCGATTCGATACCGATCGACGACAGCGGGAACATTTCCCGGCTGCGCAGCACGGCGTCGTTGAAACGCTGCACGTCCTTGATGGATTCGAGATCGACCAGCACCGTGTCGACGATGATTTGCTCGCCGACGACGGCGATGTAAATCGGCAGCCCGCCAAACTCGTTCATTTCAAGCTTGATGCTCTGCTCGGAGCCTTGAATCAACGTCAGGGTGATTTCGTTGGAGACCACCTCATCCAGGGCCTGCAGGGCGCTGAAGAGGCGATCGATGTTCCAGTTGTTACCTGCGCTCATGTAATCCTCCAACATGAATGAACCAGCCAGGATCGGCTGGCGTAGCTGTTTCTCCATTTGCTTGAGCAGGCTCCGGTTTTCGGGAAGCACCCAAGTTTCATGTTTCACATAGCCGGCGGCGCTAAGTCCTCCGCGCATCTGCTTCATATAAAAGCTCGATGGTTTTTTCGCGGAAGGTTTCGAGCGCTCTCCCTGGCTGCTCGCGGGTGTTGTGTCTGAGGCTGCTGGAGAGCGACGTTTCATTGCAGTGGCTCCGCTTTTTTTTGTATCACGCGTGAGAACACTACAGATAAATTCAAGCACTCTCAACAACTCACGCGTGAGATTTTTAATCGACTGATTTTCATCACGAAAAAAGGCCCGTAGCGTGTCAGCGCTACGGGCCTTCGGGTCTTGCCGGGGGCAGATTCAGTGATTGGCCGCCAGGTAGTCATCAGTGGACACCACCGTTGCGTAGGCAAAACCCAGGGCCGACATGAACGCGGCATGCACCTGGGCGGCGGGGACAGTCACACCGTTGAACTCCAGCTCTCGGGTGGCGCAGGCGTCGTGGATCACCGTGACGCCGTAGCCAAGATCGGCTGCGGCACGTGCGGCGCCATCGATGCACATGTGGCTCATGCTGCCGACGATCACCAGGTTGTCGATGCCGTGTTGGTCAAGGATCGACTCCAGTTCGGTTTCGCGGAAGGCGTTGACGAAGTGTTTGAGCACCACCGGTTCATGGCTATGGTTGCGGACTTTTGGGTGCAACTGTGCGCCCTCCGAGCCTGGTGTGAAAAACGGCGCGGTGTCGGAGGTGAATTCATGGCGGATATGCACCACCTGATCACCGGCATCACGGAAGGCCTGGATCACCCGCGCGGCGTTGTCGGCAGCCGCGTCGGCGCCGACCAGCGGCCATTTGCCTTGGGGGAAGTAGTCATTCTGGATATCGACTACGATGAGTGCTTGCTTGGCCATGGGTGTTTCCTCGGAAGGGTTGGTGTGGAACGAAGTATTGGGTTTCACCGGCCGTTCGAGGATTGGCCGCACCGACAATAGAAGGGGGAAAACTGACAATGGGCGTAGAACGCGCAGTCGCCGAGTTGGGCGTGCTGATCTATCCCGGCGCGCAGATGGCGGCGGTGCATGGTTTGACGGATTTGTTCGGTGTGGCGAATCGCATCGCCGGCGAGCATCAGAGCGTGCAGTTACCGTTGTTGAGGATCAGCCACTGGCAGGCGAATGCCGAGCATGCGCCTCAGCTCATTTACGACAGTCATCCCGCTGCCGACGGTGCGCTGATAGCGCTGTTGATCCCACCCTCGATTGGCGGGTTTTCAGAAGGCCAGGCATCGCTAGCGTTGATCCAGTGGATTCGCCAGCAACACGCGGCCGGTGCGACCCTCGGCGGGGTGTGCGTAGGCTCTATCCTGTTGGCTGAAAGCGGTCTGCTCGACGGTCGCCGCGCCACCACTCACTGGACCTCGGCGAAAAAATTTGCCGAGCGTTACCCGAAGGTCACGCTCAACGCCGACAAACCCATCGTCGACGATGGCGACCTGATCACCACTGCCGGATTAATGGCCTGGTCGGAACTGGGGTTGCGGCTGGTCAATCGTCTGATGGGGCCGAGCATCGCCACCAGCACTGCGCGCTTTCTGGTAATCGAACACAGCGACAGTGCGAGCGAATGCGGGAGCAACTTCGCACCGATTCTGAGCCATGGCGATGCAGCGATTCTCAAGGTCCAGCATTGGCTGCAAGCCAATGGGGCGGTGGAGGTGTCGCTGAGCGTCATGTCGCAGCAGGCCGGACTGGAGGAGCGGACGTTCCTGCGGCGCTTTCGAGCCGCGACCGGTTTGAAACCCACCGAGTACTGCCAGCACCTGCGAGTCGGCAAGGCCCGGGAGATGCTCGAGTTTACCAACGGCACCATCGACCACATCGCCTGGAACGTCGGCTACTCGGACCCGAGTGCGTTTCGCGCCACGTTCAAGAAAATCACCGGCCTGGCGCCGAGCGATTATCGCGCACGATTCGGGGTGACGCCCCCCACGCGGCAATAAGCAACACAGCCCCGTAGCAGCTGCCGAGCCCGCGAGGCTGCGTTCGGCTGCGTAGCAGTCGTGAAATCAGGTACCACGTTATTTCAGGTTAACCGTGGAGGCAGGATTTACGGCCGCTGCGCAGCCGAACGCAGGCTGCGCCAGCTGCTACGGATTGCGTACCGGCTTAGCTGACTGGCATTAGCCCAAAGACTGCGTTTTTGTTAGGGATCAGTGCCCGGCGACAATCTGTGCCGAACCCTGCACCGGCTCGGGATACACCGGGCCGAGGCGATCAAGTCGACCGCTCCAGGCGGTCAGCGCCAACGCGACCAGCACCACCAGGCCACCGATCCACGCGGTATGGATCAAGCCCATGTGGGCGACGATCAACCCACCACCCCAGGCACCGCCAGCGATGCCGAGGTTGAAGGCGGCGATGTTCAGACCTGACGCAACGTCCACCGCGTTCGGCGTGTGATGCTCAGCCTGACGCACCACATACACTTGCAGGCCGGGCACGTTGCCGAACGCCACGGCGCCCCAGACCAGTACGGTGGCCAGTGCCAGCCAAGGATTACCGGCGGTGAAGGTCAGTACGAACAGCACCGCGGCGAGCAGGGCGAATATCAGTTTCAGCGCGCTGATCGGGCCGCGTTTATCGGCCAGTTTGCCGCCCCAGATGTTGCCGATGGCCACCGAGATGCCGTAGACCAGCAGCACCAGGCTGACGGTGCTGGCGCTGAAGCCGGAAATATCCTGAAGAATCGGTGCCAGGAACGTGAAGGCGATAAACGAACCGCCGTAACCGACTGCCGTCATGGCGTACACCAGCAGCAAACGCGGTTGTTTCAGTACCTGCAGTTGCTGCAACAACGACGCGGGTTTGCTGTGGGCGATGTTTTTGGGCACGTAGATCAGGCTGCCGATGAACGCAATCACACCCAGCGCCGACACGGCGAGGAAGGTTTCGCGCCAGCCGAAATGTTGACCGATAAAGGTCCCCAGCGGCACGCCGGTTACCAGGGCCACGGTCAGGCCGGTGAACATGATGGCAATCGCGCTGGCGGCTTTTTCTTTCGGCACCAGGCTGGTGGCGATGGTCGAGCCAATCGAGAAGAACACCCCGTGGGCCAGGCCGGTGACGATTCGCGCAATGACCAGCGATTCGTAACTCGGGGCTTTCCAGGCCAGCAGGTTGCCGAGTGTGAACAATACCATTAGCGACAACAGCAGCAATTTGCGTGGGACTTTGCCCGTCAGGGCGGTGAGCACGGGCGCGCCAATGGCGACACCCAGTGCGTAAAGGCTGACCAGCAGGCCGGCCGAGGGCAGACTGACCCCAAGGTCGGCACCGATGGTGGGTAACAGGCCAACGATGACGAACTCGGTCGTCCCGATGGCAAAAGCGCTAAGGGTCAGCGCGAGCAAGGCAATGGGCATGGCTGCAACTCCGGTGGTTTGATTCAGGAGCGCAGTGTCGGGGTTGGGTTCTTGCGGAAAAATAGCGAGACGGGCATTTGATATTTGACCTTCAAGCAAAGATCAAAGGCGCGTAACCCAAAACCGCTTACAGGGTTCTGTATTGGGTCAGTTTTTTGTGCAGCTCAGCGGTATTGGGCTGATCCAGTTCCAGCCAGTAATGCTGTGTGCCGGCGATTTCGGCCGCGGCTGGCAAACCATCGCGGTACACCAACCGGTTGCTGGCGAGGGCGGGGACTTTGTGCCCCGGCAGCAGGGTGCCGGCGAGGTTCAGGGGGTCGACGCCGCAAACACTGATCAGGCTGCCGTCATGCGGGCGGCGGCGCACTTCGCGCAGCAGCGGGATCGCTTCGGGCAAGGCGAATTGTTCGCCCGCCAGACCGCTGACAAAACGTCCGCCGCGAATCTCTCCACGCGCCTCCAGCCGGTGAAAGGTGCGCAGCAATTCGCGCCAGCTCGGCAGCCACTCGGCTTCGCGTTCGAGCAAGCGCCAGAACACCACGCCGTAACGCCTGAGCAAGGTCAGGGCGATGTGTTCGAGGGTTTCGCTCGGGGTACCACGGTTATCCACAACCGGCGGCATCGATTGACGGCGCAACAAGGCCCAGCGCCCGGCATCGTCCATTCCGCCGACAAACGCCCCGCGTCCCCGTCGGCTGCTGCGCGCCTGGCGTTTGCTGGCGGGTGTAATCAACGCGCGCAGCCCGGCGAAGCTGTCGGCGTTGACCAGCCCGGCACCGACCAGTTCCTGCAAGGCGATCTCCAGCTCACTGCGCAGCAGATGAGCTTCGTGCAGCAGCTCATCGAAAAACAACGCGCCATGTTGGCTCAGCGCTTGATGGACTTTCTGGGTTTTGGGCGACAGCTCGCTGACCTCCGGTGGCTCGGTCAGGCTGCTCCAGAGCGGGACCTGCGCCCGTGGCAACAAGACAATCGGCGTGCTGCGCAGCGCAGCGCTGGTGGCTTTGTTGCGCACCGTCAGCCGGGTCCAGACCAGTTTGCCGCTGCGGCACAGCTCATCCAGCCACGTCGACGAATAGTTCTTGAGCCGCGCCGGCAGCAGATCGCTGTCCCAGGCAGATGCGGCCGCCGGGTAGCCTTCGAACTGACCGACAATCGCCGGCAACACCGCGCTGCCCTGGCCTTGGGTGGCTGGCGACAGATGTTGCCAGTCAAACAGAAAACGCATGAAGTCCTGCAATGCCACGGGCTCGATTTCCCGCCGCAGGCGTTTGACTGTGTAGCGATGAATGCGCGCCAGCAAATGCCGCTCGCACCATTCTTCCTGCGTGGCCGCCGGGCTGAAGCGTCCGCGCAACACGTAGCCTTCGCGCTCCAGTTGCGCCAGCGCTTGAGTGACGTGAGCCGTCGAAAGCCCCAACGGTTGAGCAATCGCATGAATCGGCAGTGGACCAAATGCACTGAGGCGAGCGCGGATCAGTTCAACCAGTGCTTCATCGGCGTCCCAGGTCTCGTCGAAACCTGGCAAGGCTTGCAGCGGCGGTGACAAAGCGGCGTGTGGGTAGATCGCTTGCAGGCAGGTCAGGCGCTCCAGTGCCAGCCATATCGCTTGATCCGCGTTGATCTGCAAACGGCTGGCGCGCCCTCCATTCGTCAGGGTTTGCAGCCAGTGCGGCCACTGCGGATTGGCCAGTGCTTCGGCGTCGCTGATCGCGGCCAGGCTCATCAGCGCTTCATGCATTTCATCGGCGCTGGTGGGCTGCGGCCAGGCCTCATCGCGCACCGATTGAATGGCCTCGGCATCCAGCGCACCGAGGTCATCGGTCGATTGCGGATCGCTCCAGCGGCGGTTGAGCACCGCTTGAGTACGGCGTTCTTCCAGTGGCGCATCGTCGAGAAAGGTGTAGGGCCGGGCGCTGAGAATTTCCGCCGCCAGCGGCGAGGGCGCGGGCAAGTCGCGGCTGATCAAGCGCACTTCACCGCGTTCCATGCGCCGCAACAGCGCCAGCCAGCCATCGCAGTCCATGGCTTCGTGCAGGCAATCGTCGAGGGTTTGCTCGACCAGCGGGTGATCGGGAATTTCGCGCTCGCCGACGAGGTTTTCCAGGCAGGCGATCTGGTCGGGAAACACGCTGGCGATCAGGTCTTCGCTTTTCATCCGCTGGATCTGCGGCGGTACTTTGCGGCCGCCGCTGTACCGCGGCAACGCGAGGGCGACGCCGGCGTTCCAGCGCCAGCGCACGCCGAATAGTGGCGCGTCGAGTACCGCTTGAATCAGGATCTGTTCGGCGCTATTGCTGTGCAGATAACGCCAGACCTCATCCAGCTCGAAACTGTGGCTGGTGGACAGCGACAAGACGATGGCGTCTTCGCTGGCGGCGGCCTGCAACTCGAAGTTGAAGGTGCGGCAAAAGCGCTTACGCAGGGCCAGGCCCCAAGCGCGGTTGATGCGGCTGCCGAACAACGAGTGAATGATCAGTTGAGTGCCGCCGGACTCGTCGAAAAACCGCTCCATCAGCAGCGTGTCCTGAGACGGCAGGGCGCCGAGCGTCAGTCGGGCGCGGGCGAGGTAGTCCACCAGTTGTTCGGCGCTGGCGAGGTTCAGGCCGAGGGTCTCGGTAAGCCAGTCGATGCTCGGCTGTAGATCACCGGGGGTGGCGCTCAGCAGCTCATCGAGGTGCGCGTGTAGACGCGCCACGGCGAGCGACAGTTCGGCACTGCGCCCAGGCGCTTCACCGAGCCAGAAGGGGATGGTCGGCGGCTGTCCCTGGGCGTCCTCGACGCGGATCTTGCCGGTTTCAACCCGCAGGATCCGGTACGAAGTGTTGCCCAGTTGAAAGACGTCGCCAGCGATGCTTTCCACCGCGAAGTCTTCGTTGACGCTGCCGATGTTCAGCCCTTGTGGCTCCAGCAGCACGCTGTAATCGGCGTTGTCGGGAATCGTCCCGCCACTGGTCACCGCCGTCAGTTTGGCGCCGCGCCGGCCACGTAATGTGCGAGTCACCGCGTCGCGGTGCAGGTAGGCGCTGCGGATTCCCTGACGACCGTTATAGCCTTCGGCGAGCATCTGCAGCAGCGCTTGATAGTGTGTGTCGTCGAGTTCGGTATAGGGCGATGCGCGACGTACCATTTCGAGCAGGGCCTGCTCCTGCCATTCCTGGCAACTGACCTCGGCGACGATCTGCTGCGCCAGTACGTCCAGCGGCGCGTGGGGGATCAGCAAGGTGTCGAGTTCGCCCCGGCGCACGCAGTCGAGCAGGGCGGCGCATTCGATCAGGTCGTCGCGGGTGGTGGCGAATAGACGGCCCTTGGGCGTGCCGCCGACCTGGTGCCCGGAGCGTCCGACCCGTTGCAGAAACCCGGCGATCGAACGCGGCGAGGCGATCTGACAGACCAGGTCGACGTCGCCGATGTCGATGCCCAGTTCCAGCGAGGCGGTGGCGATCAGTACTTGCAGGTCGCCCCGCTTGAGCCGCTGTTCGGCATCGAGGCGAAACTCCTTGGCCAGGCTGCCGTGGTGGGCGGCGACGGCGTCTTTACCCAAACGCTCGCTGAGATGCCGGCTCAGGCGCTCGGCCAAGCGTCGGGTGTTGACGAAAATCAGCGTGGTCCGATGCTCGCGTGCAAGCTCGGCGATCCGGTCGTAGACCAGTTCCCAGACATCGTTGGCCATCACCGCCGACAGCGGCACCGGTGGCACTTCGATGCCCAGGTCCCGTCGGCGGGCGTGGCCGATATCGATGATCTCGCAGGGGCGGTCGGTGCCCACCAGAAAGCGCGAAACTGCTTCGATGGGTTTTTGCGTGGCAGACAGGCCGATGCGCATCAGCGGTTCCAGACACAAAGCCTGCAAGCGCTCCAGGCTCAGGGCCAGGTGGCTGCCGCGCTTGCTGCCGGCGATGGCGTGGATTTCGTCGACGATCACTGTGCGGGTGCTGGCGAGCATGCGCCGGCCGGAGTCAGAGCCGAGCAGCACGTACAGCGACTCCGGGGTGGTGACCAGAATGTGCGGCGCGCTTTTGCGCATCGCCGAGCGGTCCTTTTGCGGCGTGTCGCCAGTGCGTACGGCGGTGTTGATCTGTAATTCGGGGAAACCCAGGCGTCGCAGTTGCTCGGTGATACCGGCCAGCGGGTTTTGCAGGTTGATCTGAATGTCGTTGGACAGCGCCTTGAGGGGCGAGACGTAAACCACCAGGGTTTCGTCAGGTAATTCGCCACCGTGGGCCAGGCCTTGATGGACCAGATCGTCAATGACCGCGAGAAACGCCGTAAGGGTTTTGCCGGAGCCAGTCGGCGCGGCGACCAGCGTCGAACGGCGCTGGCGAATCAACGGCCACGCGCCGGCTTGCGCGGCGGTGACCGCCGGGAAGGTGCTGTTGAACCAGGCGCTGACGGCAGGGTGAAAGCCAGCCAGGGCGCTTTCGGCTGATACGGGGAGGTTCATGGGGGTAATTTATGCGGCTGGGGGCAGGAAGTTGCAAGTACCGCTTGAGAGCTCCTGCGATCCTTGGTGCCCCATCGCGAGCAGGCTCGCTCCCACAGGGGGGGTGTGTAGATCACAATATCCCGGCCCACCGCAGAGCCCATGTGGGAGCGAGCTTGCTCGCGATGGGGCCAGTAGCAGCACCCTGTGTCCAAGGTATCTACACTTTACGAGTGACGGTTGCGCTTTAAACCCGCAAAATGCAACGATTCTGGCAATTCTCAACGGCAACGCCTGCGGGCTTGCCGATCAAATCATCGTTCCAAACAGACTGGGCCTGCTGACTCTATGCGAATGCGCCTTATGTTACTGGGTGGCGGAAATGCCCTTGGGCAGGCGCTGATTCGCCTCGGTGCAGAGGAAGACATCGGTTTCCTCGCCCCCCGTCCACCGCAAGACGGCTGGGACGCCGCAAGCCTGACGCAGCTGCTCGACGACACTCGTCCCGACGCGCTGATCAATCTCGCCTACTACTTCGACTGGTTTCAGGCGGAGAGCGTGGCCGAGGCGCGTTTGGCTGCACAGGAGCGGGCGGTCGAGCGGCTGGCCGAACTGTGCCAGCATCACAATATTGTCCTGGTGCAGCCTTCCAGCTATCGGGTATTCGATGGCTCGCGGGCGACGGCCTACAGCGAAAAAGACGAACCTGTGCCGCTGGGGCTGCGTGGCCAGGCCTTGTGGCGTATCGAGCAAAGCGTGCGCGCGACCTGCCCGCAACACGTGATGCTGCGTTTTGGCTGGCTGCTCGATGACAGCGTCGACGGCACCCTGGGGCGTTTCCTCGCACGTGCCGAGTTGCCTGGAGAGCTGCTGATGGCCGATGACCGGCGTGGCAACCCGACACCGGTGGACGATGCGGCGCGGGTGATCATTTCGGTGCTCAAGCAACTCGATTGCGCAGCGCCACTGTGGGGCACTTACCACTACGCCGGGCATGAGGCGACCACGCCGCTGGCGCTGGGGCAGGCGATCCTCGCCGAAGCGCGCACTCTGCACCCGCTGGCGATTGAAGCACCGACCGCGCAGGCTCACGCCGCACGGCCAGATGCCGCCGAAGAACCGCAGCACGCGGTACTCGCCTGCAAGAAAATTCTGCACACCTTCGGGATCAAGCCACGCGCCTGGCGCGCTGCGCTCCCAAGCTTACTGGATAGGTTTTATCGTCATGGCTGATGGCCCTGTTTTGATCACCGGCGGTGCCGGTTTCATTGGTTCGCACCTTGCTGACGCCTTGCTCGCCAAGGGGCACTCGGTGCGCATTCTCGATGACCTCTCCACCGGTAAACGCAGCAACCTGCCACTGGACAATCCACGGGTCGAACTGATCGAAGGTGACGTCGCCGATGCTGCGCTGGTGGCAAAGGTAATGGTCGGTTGCAGCGCGGTGGCGCATTTGGCCGCCGTGGCGTCGGTTCAGGCGTCGGTGGATGATCCGGTGCGCACTCACCAGAGCAATTTCATCGGCACCTTGAACGTCTGCGAAGCGATGCGTCAGGCCGGCGTCAAGCGCGTGCTGTTCGCTTCAAGCGCAGCGGTCTACGGCAATAACGGTGAAGGCGAGTCGATCGACGAAGAGACCGCCAAGGCACCGCTCACGCCGTATGCCTCAGACAAGCTGGCCGGCGAGTACTACCTCGACTTCTACCGTCGTCAGCACGGTCTGGAACCGGCGATTTTCCGTTTCTTCAACATCTTCGGTCCGCGGCAGGATCCGTCATCGCCGTACTCCGGGGTGATCAGCATTTTCAGCGAGCGTGCGTGCAAAGGCCTGCCAATCACCGTGTTCGGTGACGGCGAACAGACCCGCGACTTTGTCTATGTCGAAGACCTGGTCGACCTGCTGGTGCAGGCCATCGAAACGCCGACGCTTGAAGTGGGCGCGGTGAATGTCGGCTGGAACCAGGCGACGACCCTCAAGCAGATGCTCCAGGCGTTGGAGGAAGTGGTGGGGCCGTTGCCACCAATCACCTACGGCCCGGCGCGTTCTGGTGACATCCGCCATTCGCGGGCGAATAACCAGCGTCTGTTGCAGCGTTTCACCTTTCCTGAGCAAACGCCGATGAGCGTCGGGCTGGCGCGGTTGTTGGGGCGCTAAGCTTTTCGAAGTCATGAAAGCCCAGCCAAGCCCATGTGGGAGCGAGCCTGCTCGCGATGGCGGTGTGTCAGTCAACATCGATGTTGAATGTCACTCAGCTATCGCGAGCAGGCTCGCTCCCACAGGTTCTGGTATTGGCCTCAAGAGGGCCTTGCGCGTGAACCCGGGTTTAGAACTTGTAACCCAGACCCACCATGTAGATCCACGGGTCCACGTCGATGTTGACCTTGGCGCGGGTGCCGGGGGCGACTGCGTTGTTGTCCACATAGCCGGTGGTGTCGATGTCGATGTAGCGCACCTGGCCGTTGAGCATGATGTGGTCGGTCAGCATGTAATCGGCGCCGACCTGCCATGCGAGGCCCCAGGAGTTTTTCGTCTTGAAGTTGCTGAAGCCGTTGGCTTGCGCTTCGTTACTGAGCTTTTCGTCGTAGATCCAGGTGTAGTTGATACCGGCGCCCACATACGGCTGGAATGCAGACTTGTTGTTGAGCGGGTAGTAAACCACGCTCAGGGTCGGCGGCAGGTGTTTGAGGGTGCCGAGCTTACCGTTGGCCGCGCCCAGGGAGGTGCCTTTGAGGTTCACGTCATGCTGGAACGGCGAGGCGGCGAGCAGCTCGATGCCGATATCGGGGGTGAGCATGTATGCGAAGTTCAGGCCCAGCTGCGTGCTGCTGTCCATGGTCGCCTTGCCACCCAGATCGGCACCCGCCAAAGGACCGCGATCAACCTTGACGCTGGAACTGCCGGCTGTTGGGTTGACGGTGATTGCACCGGCCCGAACGATGATGTCACCGGCTTCATGGGCTTGGGCGAGGGGGGTTGCAAGCGCGAATGCAATGAGGGACGCGCTGAGCAATGACTTGTGCATGGGGGCTCCAAAGGAAGATTCAAATTCTGTATCTCCAATGGTACGAAGCGTCAGGAACGGCGCTTTTGACTCAGCTCAATGAAAAGGTGATGGGGTTTGAATCGGGTGAATCCTTTGCTATAGCGGTGCCGCCATCGCGAGCAGGCTCGCTCCCACAGGTTCGGCGGTGCCCTTGTGGGGGGCGAGCCTGCTCGCGATGACTATCTTTCTGGCGACGAATAACTAGCGGTTTCACTCCGGCAATTCGTACACGTAAATCTTGTCCGCATCCATCTGATACCCGGCATCCGCCAATTCGCTGGTCGACGCTTTGACCTGCATTGCTCCTTCAATCCAGTACGGTTGATACAGCTCGTCGAGCTTCACTCCAACCGCGCTTTTGACGTGGACGATCTGGTTCGAAGGTGGAGGCGGTACGTGGATGCATGCGCCAAAATACGGCACCAGCAGAAAGTCTGTGGTACGACCTTCCTCGCTGACTTCCAGCGGCACGATGTAACCCGGCAGGCGAATATTCTTGCCGTCGAGGCTTTTCACCACCGGCGCATTGGGCATGTCTTGCTTGGCCGCTGGCGCGGACTCGGCGGACAACGCGCTGCTCATCTGCGACAGGTCGTGCAGCGGTTTCATGTTCGGCACTTCTGCCGGCGCGTCGGGCGGGATCATTTCCGCCCAGGTCAGGTCTTTCGGTGCGGCCGCCCACAGGGGCAGGGCGACCAGCATCAACAGCGCAGGCAGAGCGCGGAGCATCTTCAGTGTCCTCATAAACGGATCGACAGACCATCGGCCAACGATTGGCGATAGGCGCGCCAGGCCGGCACGCTGCCCATCAGCAGCGCGGCGATCAGGATGCCACCGAGCAGCGTCCATTCATACTCGCTTGGCCAGGCCAGCGGCAGGTACAAGCCGTAGGTCGATTGCACGTAGCCTTGGGCGGCGGCGATGCATACATACAGCAGCGCCAGGCCCGCAACCACTCCAGACAGCGCCAATGCAAAGGCTTCCAGCACCAGCAGCGTTGCAATGTGCCATGGCCGGGCGCCGACCGAGCGGAGGATCGCCATCTCGCGGCGACGTTCGTTGAGGCTGGTGAGAATCGCCGTGAGCATGCCGATCAACCCGGTCAGTACGACAAACAGCGACACCACGAACAGCGCTTTTTCAGCGGTGCCCATCAGGCTCCAGAGTTCCTGTAAGGCGACGCCAGGGAGGATCGCCAGCATTGGCTCGCCACGGAACTCATTGATTTCGCGTTGCACGGCGAAGGTCGAAATCTTGTTGTTGAGGCCGAGCATGAACGCGGTGATGGCTTGCGGCGTGAGGTCCATGTTGCGCGCCTGATCGGCGCTGATCCGACCGCTGCCCTGGGCTGGCACACCGTTGTGCCAATCGATGTGAATCGCCTCCATGCCGCCGAGGCTGATGTGCAACGTGCGGTCGACCGGGGTGCCGGTGCGTTTGAGGATGCCGACCACGGTGAACGGTTTGTCATCGTGCTTGACCAGGCTGATCACCGCCACGCCGTGAGCCAGCACCAGTTTGTCGCCGAGCTTGTAATGCAGCGCATCGGCCACTTCGGCACCCAGCACCACTTCGAACGGATCCGTGGCAAACGCCCGGCCGCTGGCCAGTTGCAGGTTTTGTTGATGGCCGTACTGGTAATGCTGGAAGTAGGCGTCGGTGGTGCCCATTACTCGATAACCGCGATGGGAGTCACCGAGGGAAATCGGGATTGCCCATTTCACTTTCGGGTTGTTGGCGAAGTGCTCGAAGCTGTCCCAGCGGATGTTGTTGGTGGCGTTGCCGATGCGAAACACCGAGTACAGCAACAGGTTCACCGAGCCTGAGCGCGCGCCGACAATCAGGTCGGTGCCGCTGATGGTGCTGGCGAAGCTGGCCTTGGCTTCGGTGCGCACACGCTCCACCGCCAACAGCAGGCAGACCGACAGAGCGATGGCGAACGCGGTGAGGATCGCGGTAAAGCGGCGGTTAGCCAGGCTGGCCATGGCTAGACGAAACAAATACATTTCAGACCTCGAGCGGCGTGGCGGCGCGATTGAGTTCGGCCAGCGACAGGTGACGATCGAACAGCGGCGCCAGGCTCTGATCGTGGCTGACGAACAGCAGGCTGGAACCGGCTTCACGGCACTCGGCGAACAGCAAGCGGATAAATGCCTCGCGGGCGTCGTAATCCAGCGCCGAGGTCGGTTCGTCGGCGATCACCAGTTCCGGCTGGCCGATCAGCGCGCGGGCAGCAGCGACCCGCTGCTGTTGACCGATGGACAGTGAATCGGCACGGCGACCGAGCATGTTTTCATCCTTGAGCCCCAGGTGCGCGAGTAAGGTCGCCGCCGCCTGGTCAATGCTGCCGTGGCGCTGAATCGCGCGGCTGGCGCGCAGTTTGGAGAAGTGACACGGCAGCTCGACGTTCTCGCGCACCGAGAGAAACGGCAGCAGGTTGAACTGCTGGAAGATGTAGCCCGTGTGGTCGACCCGAAAGTGATCGCGGGCGCCGGCCGACAGCTCGGTCAGCTCCTGGCCGAGCAGGCGAATGCTCCCGCGATTGGGTTTCTGCACGCCACCGAGCAGGCCGAGCAGGGTGGTCTTGCCACTGCCGCTGGGACCTTTGAGAAATAGCGTTTCACCAGGCTCCAGGCGAAACGCCGGGATATCCAGTAAAGGCGGATGACCGGGCCAGTTGAAGCCCAGGTCTGACAGTTCGATGAGTGCTTGGGTCATAGCGCCGATTTCATGAGTGTTGATCACCTGTGGGAGCGAGCCTGCTCGCGATAGCGGTCTTACAGTCGCATCAATGTTGAGTGTGCGGGCCTCATCGCGAGCAGGCTCGCTCCCACAGGGGGATTGCGGTGGATCAGAATTTCAGTGCCGCAGCTTTGGAGGTCACTTCAACCCCTTGCTGGCCGCTTGGGCTGATGAGTTGTACCTGAATTTTCTGCGTCGCGGGGAAGGTCGTGAACACTTGCGACAAGTCCAGGTTCTTCAGCGCACCCGGGGCGGCGCAAGTGAATTGGTAGTGCGCGTGGATTTCGCTGTGATCGTGATGATGCTCTTCAGCGGCTGCGCCTTTACCGTCGGTCGCGTGGTCGTCATCGTCGTCATGATCATCGGCATCCGGTTTGTCACCGAACAGCGGGCTCTTCAGTTCTTGCTGGCTGACCACGCAGTTGGCGGCTTTTGGCAGGCTGAACAGCACCAGCGGTTTCTCCAGTTGTGCACGGGTGGCGGCGACTTTGGCCTTGTCCGCATCAGTGCTGGCAACGTGTTCAAAACCCACCAGGTTCATCGCCGGGCTTTCCAGCTCCAGTTCCAGCGTCTGACCGTCCAGCGCCGCGTTCAAACGCCCGACACCATGTTCGTGGGCGCCGAGGCTGCCGTGTTCATGTTCGTGATCATGAACTTCAGCGGCCTGGGCGATAGCCAGCGGCAACAGGGCAAACGGCAAAGCGAGTAACAGACGACGCATGGACTCTCTCCGGGAGGGAAGATGAAAATTTTGTTATGTAATCTTATAACAAGAATGGCGAGAGTTTGACTGTCTGCTTGGCGTTGCGCAAGACGCGTGGGAGCATGTTCGTCATAAACCTGAGGAAACCCCAATGTTGCGCATTCGTGGAAGCATCGGCGATTGGCCGGTGGATTTGACCCTGGAACTGGATGATGGAGATTGGGCGCGGCTTGGCGCGCAGTTGCAGGTGAGCAAATCGGAAAACAGCGCAGCAGTGGCCGATCCGGTGGTCAAACCAGTCAATCAGGATGAGGTGCTGTGGCAGCTTGCCAAGGATTTGCTGCGCCAGTCCGGGCAACTGACGGGGCCGGACTTACTGGAGCGGCTGGAGGCTTTGACCGGTAACACCGTCGCCGGCAAACGCTTGCTGGTGCGCTTGCGCCACAGTGCCGAGGTCAAGGTCGTGAGCGGCGGGGATACGCCGCTCTACAGTTGGATCGAGCAGGCCTAGTAGAGTGCTGCAAACAGCTTGCGGCGGTAAACGGTCACCAGCGGGTGATCGTTGCCCAGCAGTTCGAACACTTGCAGCAGGGTCTTGTGCGGCAACCCTTCGCTGTAGCTGCGATTGCGGATGAACAGCTTGAGCAGGGAGTCCAGTGCCGGCTCGTATTGTTGACGGGCCAGTTGCTGGATCGCCAGTTGGTAGACGGCTTCATCGTCCTGCGGGTTTTGCGCCAGACGGGATTTCAAGTCGGCGACATCCGGCAAGTCAGCGGCCTGGCCGAGAAACTTGATCTGCGCCTTGGCGCCGGCCAGTGCCGCTTTGTGTTCATCGCTTTTCACCGCATCGAGCACGGCCTGGGCTTCACTCAGCTCGCCACGTTCGGTCAGGCAGCGCGCGTAAAGGATCAGCGCGCGGGCGTTGGTATTGTCCTCACCCAGCAGCACTTTCAGCGCGGCCTCGGCGTCTGCGAAACGACCTTCGTCGAACAGCGCCTGAGCCTGTTCGATCGGGTCGGTAGCGGCCGGCGGAGGCATTTTCACGTGTGGCTCAAGCAGTGCGCGGACAGCGGACTCGGGCTGTGCGCCGGCAAAGCCGTCCACCGGCTGGCCGTCCTTGAACAGCACCACGGTCGGCAGGCTGCGAATGCCGAAGCGCGAAACGATGTCCGGCTCGACGTCGCAGTTGACCTTGGCCAGCAGCAACTCGCCCTGATAGCTCTCGGCGATGGATTGCAGCATCGGCATCAGCGCCTTGCACGGCGCACACCATTCAGCCCAGAAATCCACCAGCACCGGCTTGTGGAACGAGTTCTCGATCACCGACTGGTCGAAATCGGCAGTAGTGGCGTCGAAGATATACGGCGTGTCTTGACTCATGAGGTATCTCGAAGAAACGTGAATGGGGGAACTATAAGGGCTGGCGGCGACGGGCATAAGTATCTACACAACTTTCTGCTCCAACGCCCGTAGCAGCTGTCGAGCCTGCGAGGCTGCGTTCGAGGACGCAGTCCTCGCAAATCCTGCATACGCGGTTTACCTGAAAGAACGCGTTGCCGGATTTTACGGCCGCTCCGCGACCGAACGCAGCCTCGCGGGCTCGGCAGCTGCTACGGCTGTGTTCCTTTGCTACGCGTGGGAACGATCAAGTACGTTTGGCGTGGTACAGGCTCACATGCCGAAACTCTTCTGGTTCGGCCAGGTCCGGCAAGGTCATCGCCTCAAGCATTTCCAGCCGCTGATACAACGGATGACGGAAATCCCGAACCCGCGAATCTGCCACCAACGCCTCGCGGCCACGGCTGAGAAACTCATCGAGCAACGGCAGGTTGGCCCGGTCGTACAACACGTCGGCCACCAGAATCAGATCAAAACGATCGGCTTCGGCAAAAAAGTCTGTCGAGTAGCTGAGCGTGACGTCATTGAGTTCGGCATTCGCCCGGCAGGCTGCAATCGCCAGTGGATCAAGATCACAGGCCACCACTTCCAGCGCCCCGGCCTTGACCGCTGCAATCCCTGCGACCCCGGAGCCGGCGCCGAAATCCAGCACGCGCTTGCCGGCAACCCGCTGCGGATGTTCCGCCAGGTAACGGGCCATCGCCAGGCCGCTGGCCCAGCAAAAGCTCCAGTACGGTGGTTCGTGGAGAATGCGCCGGGTTTCTTCCGGGCTGAAGGCGCGGTCCATGTTGTCGCCGTCGATCAGCCAGAGTTTCAGCGTGGTCTCTGGCAGCGGGCACGGAACAAGCTGGGCATCGCCGAGCAGTTCACTTAACGCCTGTTGCAGGTCGAGCGGCGCATTCATGGCGCTTTGAGGAACTGCAACTGGCCCAGGGCCTGGGTCTTCGGCTCAAAGATGCGTTGCGCCGGCAGATGCAAAATCAACTGTCCGGACTGGCTGGCACGACCCCGCAGCTCGACGCGTGCACCGACCGGGAACGAGTCGGGATTGAATCTCAGATGGAACGGCAGAGCCTTGTTGTTGCCGATCAGGTTGGCACTGGCGAGCAACTGTTGCGGCCGGGAGCGTTCGTCGATCACCAGCAACGCCAGTTCAACCTCGGCGCCGGCCGGTACGCCTTGCAAGGTGCCGCTCAATTCCCGTTGATACGCAGGCAACGGTCCGAGGTCGGCCGAGGCCTGGGCCTTCTTCTGGGCCATCTCCGGCGCAGGGCCTGGGGTCGGTGCCGCCGGTTTGGGTGCGCTGCTACACGCGACCAACAGGCCGATGAGACTGAGTAAAACAAGCGGTCTTAGCGGCATTTGCAGCTCCAGCAAAATGAAATCCATCGATCAGTCAGTGTAGCCCGTCTATATACCGCAAACCCTATGGCTTGTCTTGCCAGTGGGATGCGCTACCATGGCCCTCCCTTTTTTTGTTGCCTGCCACCATGCACTGTCCCTTCTGCGGTGCCAACGACACCAAGGTCATCGACTCGCGTCTGGTCGCCGAGGGCGAACAGGTGCGCCGCCGGCGCGAATGCCTGGCCTGCGGCGAACGTTTCACGACGTTCGAAACCGCCGAACTGGTGTTGCCGCGCCTGATCAAAACCGACGGTAGCCGTCAGCCATTCGACGAAGAAAAACTTCGCGCCGGCATGCAGCGTGCGCTGGAGAAGCGCCCGGTGAGCGTCGAGCGCCTGGAAGCGGCGCTGGCCCATATCAAACACAAACTGCGGGCGACCGGCGAGCGCGAGGTCAAATCCCTCGTGGTCGGTGAACTGGTGATGGCCGAGCTGCAAAAGCTCGATGAAGTCGCCTACATTCGTTTCGCTTCGGTGTATCGCCGCTTCCAGGACCTCAACGAGTTCCGCGAAGAGATCGATCGCCTGGCCCGTGAGCCGGTAAAAGAATGAGCATCTCCCCGGAACAACAGGTCCTCGACGCCCATTACGTGGCGCGTGCGCTGGAACTGGCGCGCAAAGGTCACTACACCACCCATCCCAACCCTCGAGTGGGTTGCGTGATCGTGCGTGACGGGCAGATTGTCGGCGAAGGCTGGCATGTGCGTGCCGGCGAACCGCATGCCGAAGTCCACGCCCTGCGCGCCGCCGGTGAAAACGCCCGGGGCGCCACCGCCTACGTCACGCTGGAACCGTGCAGCCATCATGGCCGCACGCCGCCGTGCGCCGATGCGCTGGTGAATGCCGGCCTGGCGCGAGTGGTTGCGGCGATGCAGGACCCGAACCCGGAAGTTGCCGGTCGCGGCCTGCAGCGTCTGGAGCAGGCGGGCATCGAGACCCGCAGCGGCGTGCTCGAAGGCGAGGCGCGCAAGCTCAATGAAGGTTTTCTCAAGCGCATGGAACACGGCTTGCCGTTCGTGCGGGTCAAGTTGGCGATGAGCCTCGACGGTCGCACCGCCATGGCCAGCGGCGAAAGCCAATGGATCACCGGTCCCGCCGCTCGTTCGGCGGTACAGCGTTTGCGGGCGCAGGCCAGCGTCGTGTTGACCGGTGCCGACACGGTGCTGGCCGATGATGCGCGCTTGACCGTGCGTGCCGACGAGTTGGGCCTGGATGCCGAACAAACTGCGCTCGCCATGAGCCGCCCACCGCTTCGCGTGCTGATCGACGGCCGCCTGCGCGTGCCGCTCGACGCGCCGTTCTTCAAGGCCGGCCCGGCGCTGGTCGCTACCTGTGTCGCGGTGGAAGAGCAATACGCCAACGGCCCCGAATGCCTGATCGTGCCCGGTGACGATGGCCAGGTCGACCTGCGCAAGCTGCTGGTCGAACTCGCCGCCCGGGGCGTCAACGAAGTGCTGGTGGAAGCCGGCCCGCGTCTGGCCGGAGCGTTTGCCCAGCAAGGGTTGGTGGACGAATTCCAGATCTTCATCGCGGGCAAGTTCCTCGGCTCCACGGCGCGTCCATTGCTGGACTGGCCACTCGCGCAAATGAAGGATGCGCCGGAGCTGAAAATCACAGAAATTCGCGCGGTGGGCGATGACTGGCGAGTCACTGCCATCCCTATGCCCCAGCCTGTGTGAGAACTACTGCGCTCGGCAATACTGCGTTAAAAACAGGCTCGGAATGCTCATTTACAACCCGTAAACTCCGCTTCCTCGCCTGTTTTTGCCTTGTCTTGCCTTCGCTCGTTACGTTCTCACACAGGCTGATCGGCGAGCGTATAATTCCCGACCTGCGCCACAAGCGAAGGTTTTGTTCTCGAGGAGGACTCCATGTTTACCGGCATCATCGAATCCATCGGCAGCATCCGTGCATTGACCCCAAAAGGCGGCGATGTGCGGGTTCACGTAGAAACCGGCAAGCTCGACCTGAGCGACGTCAAGCTTGGCGACAGCATTGCGGTCAACGGCGTCTGCCTGACCGCCGTTGAACTGCCGGGCAATGGCTTTGCAGCGGACGTCAGCCGCGAAACCCTCGACTGCACCGCCATGAATGACCTGAAAAGCGGCAGCCCGGTCAACCTGGAAAAAGCCCTGACCCCGACCACCCGTCTTGGTGGGCACCTGGTCAGCGGTCACGTCGACGGTGTCGGCGAAGTCGTTGCGCGTACCGAGAATGCCCGTGCCGTGGAGTTCCGCATTCGTGCGCCGAAAGACCTGGCCAAATACATCGCCCATAAAGGCTCGATCACGGTCGACGGCACCAGCCTGACGGTGAACGCGGTCGATGGCGCCGAGTTCTTGCTGACGATTATTCCTCACACCCTGAGCGAAACCATCATGGCGTCTTACCAGCCAGGTCGCCGGGTCAACCTTGAGGTCGATCTGCTGGCCCGTTACCTGGAGCGCCTGCTGCTGGGTGACAAGGCTGCAGAATCCTCGAAGGGCAACATTACCGAAAGCTTTCTGGCCGCCAACGGCTACCTCAAATCCTGACTCAAGGGGGTGCCGCGTGGCGCTCAATAGCATCGAAGAACTGGTTGAAGACATCCGCCAAGGCAAGATGGTCATCCTCATGGATGACGAAGACCGCGAGAACGAAGGCGACCTGATCATGGCCGCCGAGTGCTGCCAGCCTGAGCACATCAACTTCATGGCCAAGCACGCCCGTGGCCTGATCTGCATGCCGATGAGCCGCGAGCGCTGCGAACTGCTCAAGCTGCCATTGATGGCGCCGCGCAACGGCTCCGGTTTCGGCACCAAGTTCACCGTGTCCATCGAAGCCGCTGTCGGTGTCACCACCGGTATCTCTGCGGCTGACCGTGCGCGCACCGTGCAAGCGGCCGCTGCCAAGGACGCCAAGGCCGAAGACATCGTCAGCCCGGGCCACATCTTCCCGCTGATGGCCCAGGCCGGCGGCACCCTGGCCCGTGCCGGCCACACCGAAGCCGCTTGCGACCTGGCGCGCATGGCCGGTTTCGAGCCGAGCGGGGTGATCTGCGAAGTGATGAACGACGACGGCACCATGTCCCGTCGCGCCGAGCTGGAAACCTTCGCTGCCGAACACAACATCAAGATCGGCACCATCGCCGACCTGATTCACTACCGGATGATCCACGAACGTACCGTTCAGCGGATTGCCGAGCAGCCGCTGGACAGCGAACTGGGCCAGTTCAACCTGGTGACCTATCGTGATTCGGTGGAAGGTGACGTGCACATGGCACTGACCCTGGGCACTATTTGCGCCGAAGAACCGACCCTGGTTCGCGTGCACAACATGGACCCGCTGCGCGACCTGTTGATGGTCAAGCAGCCAGGCCGCTGGAGCCTGCGCGCCGCCATGGCCGCGGTTGCCGAGGCCGGCAGCGGTGTGGTGCTGTTGCTCGGTCACCCGCTCGATGGCGACGTGTTACTGGCGCATATCCGCGAAACCGCCGACCACGCGCAGCCGAAAAAACCGACCACCTACAGCATCGTCGGTGCCGGTTCGCAGATCCTGCGTGACCTGGGTGTACGCAAAATGCGCCTGATGAGTGCGCCAATGAAATTTAATGCGATATCCGGTTTCGATCTGGAAGTTGTAGAATACGTGCCCTCCGAATAAAGACCGGTGATTTTCACCCCCTTGTTCGCGGTTCAAATATCACTGAGGGACGCGTACTGAACGCGTCCCGGCTCTTTAAGAGATTTGTCGAATGACCCTGAAGACCATCGAAGGTACCTTCATCGCCCCCAAAGGCCGCTACGCTTTGGTTGTTGGCCGCTTCAACAGCTTCGTTGTTGAAAGCCTGGTAAGCGGTGCTGTTGATGCCCTGGTTCGCCATGGCGTGAGCGAGAGCGACATCACCATCATCCGTGCCCCTGGCGCCTTCGAAATCCCGCTGGTTGCGCAGAAAGTCGCTCAGAAGGGCGAGTTCGCGGCAATCATCGCGCTGGGCGCGGTCATTCGTGGCGGCACTCCGCACTTCGAATACGTGGCTGGCGAATGCACCAAGGGCCTGGCCCAGGTGTCCATGGAATTCGGCGTACCGGTCGCTTTCGGCGTACTGACCGTCGACTCGATCGAACAAGCCATCGAACGTTCCGGCACCAAGGCCGGCAACAAAGGTGCTGAAGCTGCCTTGTCCGCTCTGGAAATGGTCAGCCTGCTGGCGCAGTTGGAGGCCAAGTGATTAGCGACGAAAGCGATCGTTTCAACCCGCGCGATCCAAAGCCTGCGGATGCTGGCAAACCATCGAAAAGCGTCAAGCGTCGCGAAGCTCGTCAGCTCGCGACCCAGGCGCTGTATCAATGGCACATGGCCAAGCAATCGCTGAACGAGATCGAAGCGCAGTTCCGGGTCGATAACGATTTCACCGATGTCGATGGTGCTTACTTCCGCGAAATCCTCCACGGGGTTCCAGCGAACAGGACCGAAATCGACACCGCGCTCAAGCCATGCCTGGACATCGAAATCGAAGAGCTGGACCCGGTTGAACTGGCGGTTTTGCGCCTGTCCACCTGGGAACTGCTCAAGCGTGTCGACGTGCCTTACCGCGTGGTGATCAACGAAGGCATCGAGCTGGCTAAAGTCTTCGGTTCCACCGATGGCCACAAGTTCGTCAACGGTGTACTCGACAAGCTGGCCCCGCGCCTGCGTGAAGCTGAAGTGAAGGCGTTCAAGCGCTGATCGGCGCTTGAACTGCCATTGCCATGGGCGAGTTTGAGCTGATCCGCAATTACTTTGCCGCCGCGCCTTGTGCGCAAGGCGGTGAAGGCGTTGACCTGGGAATCGGCGACGACTGCGCCTTGCTTGCTGTTCCCGCAGGGGAGCAGCTGGCAATTTCCACCGACACGCTCGTGGCCGGTGTGCATTTCGCAGACCCTTGCGACCCGTTTCTGCTCGGTCAGCGTTCGCTGGCTGTGGCGGTCAGCGATCTGGCTGCCATGGGCGCCACCCCCATTGCCTTTACCCTTGCCCTGACTTTGCCGACGGTGACCGCCGATTGGCTGGATGCCTTCGCCCGAGGCTTGAACGCCATGGCGCAAAACTGCGGCGTACAGCTGGTGGGCGGCGACACTACACGCGGACCGCTGAGCCTGACCATGACCGTGTTCGGTCGGGTCCCGGCAGGCAAGGCGCTGACCCGCAGCGGTGCGCAACCCGGTGATCTGGTGTGCGTGGGCGGTGAACTGGGCAACGCCGCCGGTGCATTGTCGCTGGTGTTGGGTGAGCGCGTCGCGCCCGCCGAAGTTGCCGGGCCGTTGTTGGCGCATTATTGGTCGCCACAGCCACAGCTTGAATTGGGCATGGCGTTGCGCGGCAAAGCCACCTCGGCACTGGATATCTCTGACGGTTTGCTCGCCGATTGCGGGCATATCGCCAAGGCCTCGGCTGTCGGCTTGCTGATCGAAAGCGAAAAGCTGCCGCTGTCCACGGCACTGGTGAGCTTTCTCGGTGAGAATGCTGCCCGCGTGGCGGCCTTGAGTGGCGGCGACGACTACGTGCTGGCGTTCACTTTGCCGCCTGCGCAATTACCGGGACTGCTCGCCGACGGCTGGCCGATTCACGTTGTCGGGCGGGTCGTGGCCGGGCAGGGCGTGACGCTGCTGGACGCGAACGGGCAAGACATCACCCCGCAAGCCCGGGGTTATCAACATTTTCGGGAGACACCGTGACAGATCATCCCAAGCAGAGCCCGGCAGGACGCGTACCGCCATCGGTCTGGCGTAATCCCTGGCATTTCCTGGCGTTCGGTTTCGGCTCGGGCACCTTGCCCAAGGCGCCAGGCACCTGGGGCTCGCTGGTTGCGCTACCTTTTATCCCGTTATGGCAGATGTTGCCCGGCTGGGGTTACTGGCTGATGCTCGGCATCACGATGCTGTTCGGCTTCTGGCTGTGCGGCAAGGTTGCCGACGATTTGCGGGTGCACGATCACGAAGGCATCGTCTGGGACGAAATGGTCGGGATGTGGATCACCCTGTGGCTGGTTCCGGCAGGTTGGTACTGGCTATTGGTGGGGTTCCTGCTGTTCCGTTTCTTCGACATTCTCAAGCCATGGCCGATTCGCTGGATCGACCGGCATGTGCATGGCGGTATCGGGATCATGCTCGACGACGTGCTGGCAGGCGTGTTTGCCTGGTTGGCGCTGCAGGGGCTGGTCCGGTATTTCGCCTGATGAGCTGATTGAGGGGCGGATGGATTGAGGGGCTGGGGGATGGTCGGACGTTGGCTGTGGGTTCTGGTTTTTGCGGTGTTCTGTTCGCTCGCCCGTGCGGCGGATGTGCCGACGACACCGGCCGTGATTCATCTGGCCAGCGAGGACTGGGATGACTACACCGCCGCCGATGGCCATGGCCTGGCCTGGGACATTTTGCGCGCCGTGTTCGAGCCGGCCGGGGTGAAACTGGATATTCGCACTGTGCCTTACACCCGTTCGGTGGGGCTGGTGCAGCGTCGTGAAGTGGACGCGCTGGTTGGCTCATATTCCAATGAGGCCGATCAGGTGCTGTATCCCCATTGGAATTTCGATACTGATCATATCTATGCCCTGGGCCTTGCGAGCGACCCGGCACCGACTCTGGAGACTCTGGGTGCGTACCGACTGGCCTGGGTCCGTGGCTATCGCTACGAAAGTTACCTGCCGAACATCCACCGCTATAACCAGATCGAACGCCGCAGCGGAATCTTGCCGATGCTCAAACAGGCTCGGGCGGACTTCTATATCGACGCGCTGACGGAAATCAATGAAGTGCTCGCAGAAGCTGAGGATCCGTCCCTGTACCGGCGCACACACTTGACCGAACTGCCGTTGTACCTTGGTTTCGCCGATACACCACGGGCCCGTGCCCTGATGGCGCTGTACGACCAGCGCATGGCATTGCTGGTCAAAACCGGCCAGTTGAAACCGATCTTCGAACACTGGAAACAACCTTATCCGTTTGACACAGTAGCTACTGGCGCCACTCCGTAGCAGCTGGTGCAGCCTGCGTTCGTGTGCGGGCCGCGTTCGGACGGAGCTGTCGCAAAACCATGCTCCGCGGTGCATCATGCTGATCGAGTCGTCAGGATTTGCGTGTGCTGCGCACACGAACGCAGGCTGCGCCAGCTGCTACGGAACCGCGCGTTTGCTTGGTCTCGTAGCGCAGTGATCAAACTTCTTGATCGTTATGGGCGATAATTCAGCCTAAGCGTCTGTAGGAACCTGCTGTTACAATGCCGCCTCTGCGAATCTCCAGTACATACAGATCAGGAGCACACCGGTGCCTGTCGTTTTTGTCGCCGCTTCCAAGCTGCCAACGCCTTTTGCGCAATTCACCATGCATGGCTTTCTCGATGAGGCCACCGGCCGCGAGCACGTCGTACTGAGCCTGGGTGATGTCGCCGACGGTGCCCCGGTACTCGGCCGGTTGCACTCCGAATGCCTGACCGGCGACGCCTTGTTCAGTCAGCGTTGCGACTGCGGTTCGCAACTCGAGGCGGCGTTGCAGGCGATCGCCCGCGAAGGTCGCGGTGTGTTGCTTTACCTGCGTCAGGAAGGCCGTGGCATTGGCCTGCTGAACAAGATTCGCGCGTATGAATTGCAAGATGGCGGCGCCGACACCGTTGAAGCCAACGAGCGTCTGGGCTTTGCTGCCGACCAGCGCGACTACGCCATGTGCCTGCCGATGCTCGAGCACCTGGGCGTGAAATCCCTGCGCCTGATGACCAACAACCCGCGCAAGGTCAAAGCCTTGACCGACATGGGTATCGTGGTTGCCGAGCGCGTGCCGCTGCACACCGGCCACAATCCGCACAACAAACTCTACCTGGCGACCAAGGCCAGCAAGCTCGACCACATGATGGGCAACGAGCATCAGGGCGAGGCAGACCGGGCGTGACTCGCGGCCAGGTCCGGCGGCGACTGTCCGTCAACTGGTGGCAATACCTGGCGCTGGCCTTGCTGCCACTGCTGGTGATCAACGCTGTGTTCGGTCAGAGCGAGGCGTTTTTGCCAGTGCTGGCGATGCCGTTTTTCATTGCCGGGGTGGCCTCGATGTTTGTCAGCCTGCGGTTTTTCGGCGGCTACAAACACGCCTTGATCGCCACCCAGAAAGCCCTCGATACCCCGGAAGAACCTGCTGCCTGGGTTGCCCTGGCGGCTAAACGCCGTCAGGCATTCCTTGTCGCGGCCTTGCCGGCCTGGATCGGTGCTCTAGCGGTGTTCGTCGGCCTCGAAGCGGTGCCTTTGGTCCTGCTGGCGCTGTCGACCACGGTGCTGTTCTACCTTTACCGTATTCCGCGTCAACTCGGCTGATGTGCCGTTGGCTGGCGGTTCTGCTGCTGGCCGTCAGTGGCTCGGCGGTCGCGGTAGAGCGGGTGGTCAGCCTTGCGCCGTCACTCTCGGAAATCGTCGTTGAACTGGGCTCGGCCGACCTGCTGGTAGGCGTGCTCGATGCCGGCGAGCGTCCTGCAGAACTCAACGCCATCCCTTCTGTTGGCCGTTACGGTCAGCTGGATATGGAGCGCCTGCTCAGTCTCAAGCCGGATTTGCTGTTGCTCTGGCCTGGCAGTGTTGGCCCCGCGCAGCGTGAGCAACTGAGCCGATTGGGGATCCCGACCTACGTCGCCGAACCGCATAACCTCAAACAACTGACCCACCAAATCGAAGCGATCGCCGAGCAGCTCGGCCGACCTGAACGTGGGCGCATGCTTGCGGTTGATTTGCGCAAGCAGCTCGACGATTTACGCCAGCGCTATCAGCGCAAAGAACCGCTTCGGGTGTTTTATCAGGTCTGGGATCAGCCGCTCTATACCGTGGGCGGTGGGCAAATCATCAGCGATGCGCTTGAAGTGTGCGGTGCGCGCAACGTGTTCGCCGACATGACCTTGCCAGCACCGCAGGTCAGTGTGGAGTCAGTGCTTTCGCGTAATCCCCAGGTGATCCTCGCCAGCAGCCAGGCACAGCTCGACGCCTGGAAAGCCTGGCCGCAGATGACCGCGGTGGCTCAAGGGCAATTGCTGTTGGTGGCGGATAAAGGCCTGGAACGGCCTAGCGGGCAGATGATCGAAGCGACGGCCAAGTTGTGCCGGTTGATTGCCCCCAGCCGCTGAGACCGAGGTGCGGCCATCGCGAGCAGGCTCGCTCCCACAGGAGATCCGGGCGCGACATAGAACCAGTGTGGGAGCGAGCTTGCTCGCGATGACGGTGTGTCAGGCAGCATCTAAGTCGACTGACAGTCCGCTATCGCGAGCAAGCTCGCTCCCACAGAGGTTGCGTTTAAATATTCAGCAGCTGCAAGCGCTGACGCACGGCTTCTTCGATACCCGCTTCATCCAGACCGCATTCGGCGAGCATTTGCGCTGGCTTGGCGTGCTCGACGTAGACGTCCGGCAGGCCCAGATGCAGCATCGACTTGAGGATGTTCTCGCGGGCGAGGAACTCGCTGACCGCGCCACCGGCACCGCCCATGATGGCGTTTTCTTCGATGGTCACCAGCAACTCATGGCTGCCGGCGATCTCGCGTACCAACGCTTCATCGAGCGGTTTGACGAAGCGCATGTCGACCACGGTCGCATCGAGTTTTTCAGCGACTTTCAGGGCTTCGGCCAGTTGCACGCCGAACACCAGCAAGGCAACGGTGCTGCCCTGGCGACGAATCACGCCCTTGCCGATTTCAATCGGTTCGAGGTTCTTCTCGATTGGGGCATTCGGGCCGGTGCCGCGCGGGTAACGCACTGCCGCCGGACCGTTGTACAGATGGCCGGTGCTGAGCATCTTGCGCAATTCGTTTTCGTCGCTCGGGGTCATCACCACCATGCCGGGGATGCAGCGCAGGAACGACAGGTCGAAACTGCCGGCGTGAGTCGGGCCGTCTTCGCCCACCAGGCCTGCACGGTCGATGGCGAACAACACGTCGAGGTTTTGCACCGCGACGTCATGGATCAGTTGGTCGTAACCGCGTTGCAGGAACGTCGAATAAATCGCCACCACCGGTTTGGCGCCTTCGCAGGCCATGCCGGCCGCGAAAGTGACCGCGTGTTGCTCGGCAATCGCCACGTCGAAATAGCGCAGCGGGAAACGCTCGCTGAAGGCCACCAGGTCGGAGCCTTCTTTCATCGCCGGGGTGATGCCGACCAGGCGCGGGTCAGCCGCGGCCATGTCGCACAGCCACTCGCCAAACACGCCGGAGTACTTCGGCCCGCCGGCTTTTTTCGGCGCGGCAGCTGGAGCGTCCAGCGGTTCGAGCTTGGTGATTGCGTGGTAACCGATCGGGTCGACTTCCGCCGGGGCGAAGCCTTTGCCTTTTTTGGTCACCACGTGCAGGAACTGCGGGCCCTTGAGGTCACGCATGTTGCGCAGGGTGGCGATCAGGGTCGGCAGGTCGTGGCCGTCGATCGGGCCGATGTAGTTCCAGCCGAGTTCTTCGAACAGGGTGCCGGGAACCAGCATGCCTTTTGCGTATTCTTCGGTACGACGGGCGATTTCCCAGGCGCCGGGCAGGCGCGACAGGACCTTCTTGCTGCCTTCACGCATGCTGGCGTAAGTGCGGCTGGAGAGGATTTTCGCCAGGTAATTCGACAGCCCGCCGACGTTGCGCGAGATCGACATGTCGTTGTCGTTGAGGATCACCAGCATGTTGGCGTCGACTTCCGGCGCATGGTTCAGCGCTTCGAACGCCATGCCCGCGGTCAGTGCGCCGTCGCCGATCACCGCGATCGCCTTGCGATCGCTGTTTTGCAGGCGGGCGGCAATCGCCATGCCCAGCGCTGCGCTGATCGAGGTGCTGGAGTGGCCGACGCCAAAGGTGTCGTACTCGCTCTCGGAACGACGCGGGAAGGCCGCAAGGCCGTCCTTCTGGCGCAGGGTGGCCATGCGTTCGCGGCGACCGGTGAGGATCTTGTGCGGATAGGCCTGATGACCTACGTCCCACACCAGCCGGTCGTCCGGGGTGTCGAAAACGTAATGCAGCGCGATAGTCAGCTCGATAACACCCAGGCCGGCACCGAAATGCCCGCCGGTCTGACCGACCGTGTAGAGCAATTCCAGGCGCAACTCATTCGCCAGGGTTTCCAGCTCGGCTTCGCCTAACCGGCGCAGGCCGTCCGGCGTGTTGGCGCGGTCGAGCAGGGGCGTGGTCGGGCGCTTGCGGGGAATCTCATGAAACGTCGTGGGCATCAGGCGAATCGTTATAGGTATAAAAGAGGCGGCAGTTTACCTGATGCATCGCACGCTGCCCACGCAGAGCTCGGAACTTGGCCGATTTACGGTGGGCAACGGGCGCCGGATCAGTTGCGGCGTTCGACGATATAGCGCGCCAGATCACGCAGCGGCTCGGCCGACGCGTCAAACGGTCGCAGTGCGTGCAGGGCCTGATCGCGCAGCTCCAGGGCATAAGCCTTGGCTGCATCGAGGCCGAGCAGCGCCGGGTAAGTCGGTTTGTCCCGGGCAATATCCGCGCCCTGGCGCTTGCCGAGGGTTTCGGTATCGCTTTCGACATCGAGAATGTCGTCCTGCACCTGAAACGCCAGGCCGATGGCCTGTGCATAGGTCTGCAAGGATTTCAGTTGGTCTTTCTCGGCGCGGCCACTGGCCAGGGCGCCAAGCTTGACGCTGGCTTCGATCAGCGCGCCGGTCTTGTGTCGGTGCATGTATTCGAGGGCTTTTTGATCAAGCTTCAAGCCGACCGACCCCAGGTCGATGGCCTGACCGCCGACCATCCCGGCCGGGCCCGCCGCCAACGCCAGGGCGCTGACCATTTGCAGGCGGATTTCAGCGTCGGCTGAATTCAGGCGCGGGTCGAGCAAAGCGCTGAATGCCAGGCTTTGCAGGCCGTCACCGGCGAGAATCGCGCAGGCTTCATCGAATTTCTTGTGAGTGGTCGGTTGGCCGCGACGCAGATCGTCGTCGTCCATCGCCGGCAAATCGTCGTGCACCAGCGAGTACGCGTGGATCAGCTCCACCGCACAAGCCGCGCCGTTGGCGTGCTCAGCTTCACCGCCCAGCGCTTCGCAGGCTGCATAGGCCAGCAACGGACGAACGCGTTTGCCGCCATTCATCACGCTGTAGCGCATGGCTTCATATAAACGTGCGAGTTCAGGGCTCGGCGCGGTGAACAGGGTTTCGAGTGCCGCGTTGACCCGGGCCTGACTGCTGGCCGAATACGCCGCGATCATTCTGGCTGTTCCGCGTCAAAGGGAGCCTCGGACAGCTCGCCATCACGCTCAAGCAGCACCTGAACCTTCTGCTCGGCCTGGGCCAGCGCAGCCTGGCAATCACGGGTCAGACCGATGCCTTGCTCGAAAGCGGTCAACGAGTCTTCCAGCGACAGCTCGCCGTTCTCCAGGCGCTCGACCAGCGTTTGCAGGTCGGCGAGGGATTGTTCGAAATCCAGTGCAGCTTTTTTGCGGGCCATGGCGGCGATTTCCGGTAGACGTTAAACCGGCGCGACACTAGCAGATAGGGGGGATAGGGGCAAATGGAGGGGGCATTTGGCGCTGCCTTCATGGGACGAAACCACGTTGATGTCAGGACCCTCTGACGATCTATCCATTATTCGGCTCTTTTCGTGGGCCGAATAAGATCGCTATCAGGCTCGCCGTCCAGCAGCAGGCGTGATCCTCGCCGCAAATTTAGTTGTATCTGATTGTTAAAAGTCGTCCATATCGCTAACCTTCGCGCTTTCTACGACCCAATAGCCACGGGTCTTTCTGACGAAACACAGTTTTTTGATCTGTAACGCGCCGAGGATCGGGCGCAAGGTTTCGTTATGCATGGCAGGAGGCGTCACATGCGTTGTTTTCTTTCACTGCTGATCGCACTGGTCTGCGCATCGGTTGCCTGGGCGGGGCCCACGGCCGAAGTGTCGGAACCGGTGGGCGGCTGGCGCTATAACGGCCTGCTGGACCGCAGTGAAAACCCTCAAGTCGCCTATCCCACACCGCCCATCGATCGGGGCGTGCAGCGCAATCGCACGATGATCGAAGGCCAGCTCAAGGCCATCGGCACGCTGCGCGGGCCCCACACCCTCGCGGTCAACGGCAATCCCCTGAATCTGTACACCGATGACAACGGGCGTTTCACCCGCCCGTATGCGTTCGGTGCCGGTTCCAACAGCGTCGAAGTCCGCAGTTCCGAAGGCAAGTCGCTCAAGCGCGTGCAGTTCTATGAAGCGAATAACCTGCGCACCCCGGCGCGGATTCGCGTGGTGCTGGGTTGGGACGATCCGAAGGCCGAACTTGATCTGCACATCATTACTCCCGACGGCCAGCACGCGTTCTTCGCCCACACGACGTTGACCAACGGCGGCGGCCTCGACCCGGATGGTGTCGATGGCCCTGGCCCGGAAATGTTCACCATGACTGCGCCGATGCATGGCACCTATCTGGTTTACGTGAACTATTGGGGCAACTTCGGCAGCGGCGGCTATAACTTCGATGAGTCCAGCAACCAGAACGAGGTGATCACCTCGCAGATCAATCTGGTGCTCAACGAAAACACCGTCGACGAAAAACGCGAGACGTTCATCGTGCCCTTGCGGGCCATCGGTGATCTGTTGCTGGTCAAGACTTTCAACTATTGAACATCCCGCACCACGGATGAATTGCCGAGCTTTGGGAACATGAGCGTGAACATGAGCGATAACACGATTTCACCGGCCGATTCCCCGGCCGCCGGCGCACCTGCGGCCAATACCTCTCGTCGTTGGCCGGCGCTGCTGATCGGGCTGTGCCTGGTGGCCGGCGTGGCGGGCGGGTTGGGCTGGTTCATGCACAAGCCCAAGGCGCCGCCTGCGCAGTTGGCCAGTGACAAACTGGGCATGAGCCGGCCGGATGGTTTGCTGGAAACCCGCTCCTTGAGCCAGTTGCCCAAGGACTTGCTGACGGTGCCATTTCTCAAGGAAACCCTGACCGAAGATTTCGTCTTCTATTACGAAGCCCATGCCGATCGTCTCGGGTTGATCGGCAGTCTGCGCCGGATCATTTACGAGCATGACCTCAAGTTGCAGGACAGCCTGATCGAACAGCTATTCGATCAGCCAGCAGACGTGGCGCTGTGGCGTGGGGCGGATGGTCGCCTGAAGGACTTCCTGTTGGTGATGGATCGCGGTGGCCTGGCCAAGGTGCTGGAGCCGTTGGCTAAAGTGGCGCTGGATGATTCGCAGTTGAGCCAGCTCGGCGAGATGAACGTCGCCGGCGATGTGGTGCCGGTTTATCAACTCACCTACAACGCCAGCAAAGCCCTGGTGTTTGCTTCTCACGGCGACAAACTGGTGGTGCTGTCCAACCCGCGCAAGCTGTATGACATGGGCCATGGTCCGACCGACGAGCACGGCATGGTCTCGACCCAGGCGCTGGAAGCACTGCTGGGTGGCGAAAAACTCTTCCCCGAAGCTTTTGGGCTGCAACCTAAAGCCCCGGAGGTCAAACAACGGCTCTCGGTCAGTTCCAGCGTATTGGCCATGGGTTACCAGCGCTTCATCCCGAACTTCGCCGGGCTGCGTTTCGACATGGACGACAAGGGCTGGCACAGTTTCCTGGCCATGGATGAACTGGATAACCAGCCGGACTTCGATTTCAAACCGATCTGGCAAGCCATGCCGATAGGCGCCAGCGCCTGCGTGGCCCTGCCGCTGGCCGCCGAACAACAAAAACCGCTGCTGGTGAAACTCGGTGCCGACGAAGCGGTGGCCCAGGCCCTGACCGACCATGTGGCCGGTGCCGCCGGCCTCTGCTGGTACGCCGACTCACGGTTGTACACGCCGTTGCTGGTCGCCAGCCTGAATGACAAGGACAGCGCCAAGCTCGACGGCGATCTGGGCAAGCTGTTTGGCTCGATGGTGGGCGCTTATGAACGCAACGTCGCCGAGCACGCCTTTGCGGTGGTCGAGAAACAGGAAGGCGAAACCCATCGGTGGCAGCGCCAGGTCAGCTCCAACTTTGGCCAATACCCGGCCAAGGCCGCCGAGCAGCCTGACGCAATCTCCGGCAAGGCGTTCCTGCGGGTGAGTCTGGCGCGCCACGGCTCGACGTTGTTGTTCTCCCTCGATGACACGCTGGTGGACAAGGCCCTCGGCACCCTCGACAAACGTTTCCCGCCACTGGCCGACGTGTTGCCGAAAGATCAGCTGACGCCGCTCTACTTGGGCCCGGATTCCATGGCCCAGCTGATGCAGCGGGAAACCCTGGATAGCCTGCCGCAAGACATGGAGCCGGTTTTCTACAACGCCGCGCAAACCTACCTGATTCCGAAACTGCGCACGCTCGGCGGCTACGGCAAATACGCCCTGACGTTGCCCAAAGGCAGCGAGCCCGATGGCCACTGGCAATGGCTGCCGCTGGAATGGAAAGCCCTGTGACGGCACTCATCCGAGGCCTTGGCCTGCTGGCGCTGCTGCTCGGCACGCGGGCATTTGCCAGCGAAGCCGCGCCGCTTGACCCGCAGCAATCCCAGGTCTTTCGCGCCTGGTTCGTGCGCATCGCCCAGGAACAACTGACCCAGGGCCCGAGCCCGCGCTGGTTTCAGCAGGACTGTGCCGGACTGGTACGTTTCGCGGCCAACGAAGCGCTGAAAGTCCACGATGACAAATGGCTACGCAGCAATGGCCTGTCCAACCGCTACCTGCCGCCGGAACTGCCATTGAGCGACGCCCAGCGCGGCCTCGCCCAGCAATGGCAGCAGGGCGGTGGCAAGGTCGGGCCTTACGTCAATGCCATCAAGCTGATCCAGTTCAACAGCCGTCTGGTGGGCCGCGACCTGGCCCAGGCCCGGCCTGGCGATCTGATGTTTTTCGATCAGGGCGACGACCAGCACCTGATGATCTGGATGGGCCGCTACATCGCCTATCACACCGGCACCACCACCCCAACCGACAACGGCATGCGCTCCGCAAGCCTGCAGCAACTCATGACATGGAAGGACACCCGATGGATTCCCGACGCAGCCAACCCCAACTTCATCGGCGTCTATCGACTGAACTTTCTCTCCCAATGATCGGTGCCCGCATGTTGCGCATTTGTTCAAGACTGCCCCTGTTGTTGGCCTTGCTGGCCCCTTTGGCCACGGTCAATGCCGATGACTCCGTCGAGCCCAGCGGCTACACGGCGGTGGCCGGTGAAAGTTTTTTCCTGTTGGCCGACAGCAGTTTTGCCAGTGATGAACAGGCGATGGTTCGTCTCGAAGCGCCGGGCCGCGACTATCGCCGGTACCGTATGGAGCCGTACGGCGGCGCGGACATCCGGGTCTATCGGATCGACAAGCCGCTGGATTTCCTCAAGCGTCAGAAGAACCTGCACCGCGTGGTCAGCGACGGCCAGTTCAAGGGCGAAGGCCTGTCGAACACTCTCGCCTACCTGTGGGACAGCTGGTACCGCAAATCTCGCCGGGTGATGCAGCGAGCGTTTTCTTACGAGTCTCGCAAACAGGTCACCGAGGAAGTGCCGGAACTGAAGATGGGCACCGCCATCGTCGCGCGAACGCCTTACGACGCGCAGCCGCAATTTGCCTTGATTCCGGGTTTGCCGGTGGTCAGCCAATTTCGTTATCCGCTGTGGGAGGCCAAGCCGATACAGCCGCCTGCGGGTGTGAACCTGGCGGGTTCTTCCAGTGAGTTCATCAGTGTCGCGCCGGGTAACGTCTACATCCCGTTGGGTAACCTGAAGCCGGGGCTGTATCTGGTGGAAGCGCTGATCGGCAAGTACCGTGCAACCACTATGGTGTTCGTCTCCAACACCGTCGCCGTGAGCAAGATTGCTGGCGATGAGCTCCTGGTCTGGGCTGCACGCAAACATGAAGGCAGTTCGGTGCCCAAGGTCAATGTGTTGTGGACCGATGGCCTGGGTGTCATGAGCAGTGGCGCCACGGATGCCGATGGTTTGCTGCGTCTGAAACACGCCAGCCCGGAGCGTTCCTTCGTGATCGGCGAGGATGAAGAGGGCGGGGTGTTTGTCTCCGAGAACTTCTATTACGACAGTGAGATCTACGACACCAAACTCTATGCATTCACCGACCGTCCGCTCTATCGGCCGGGGGATTGGGTGTCGCTGAAAATCGTTGGTCGCGAGTTCAAGAACGCCCGGGATTCGGTGCAGCCAGCGGCTGCCGACGTCAACGTCAGCGTGCTGGATGCCACTGGTACCGAGCTGCAATCGTTGGCGTTGAAGCTGGATTCCAAGGCCGGTACCCAAGGCCGCTTCCAGTTGCCGGAAAACGCTGTGGCCGGTGGTTATGAGCTGCGCTTCAGCTACAAGGATCAGGCCTACAGCAGTGCCTTTCGCGTTGCTGAATACATCAAGCCGCACTTCGAAATTTCCCTGAATCTGGCCAAACAGGATTACCGCACCGGCGAACCGGTCAAGGGTAGCCTCGTGCTGCTGTACCCGGACGGCAAGCCCGTGGCCAACGCCAAGTTGAGCCTGAGCCTGCGCGCCCAGCAACTGTCGATGGTCGATAACGAGCTGCAATACCTCGGGCAATTCCCGGTGGAGCTGACCAGCACCGAACTGACCACCGATGCCAAGGGCAACGCCACACTCGAGCTGCCGGCCGCCGAGAAACCAAGTCGCTACATGCTCACGGTGTTCGCCAGCGACGGCGCGGCGTATCGGGTCAAGACCACCAAGGAAATCCTCATCGACCGCGGCGCCGCAAGTTTCCGCTTGAGCGCGCCGCAGCGCTTCAGTGCGGTAGGCGACAAAGTTACATTCAGCTACGTCAACGAGGGTGGCAGCGAGCGGGGCAAAGCGCTGAGCCCCAGCAGCTACAGCTGGGTGCGCCTGGAAGACCAGAGCAAGGGCGAGGGTACTCTCGCGGCCGCGGATAAAGGTTTTGCACTGACGTTCGATCGCCCTGGTACCTACAACCTGACGTTGAAGGATGACCACGGTCGTGCGCTGGGTGGCACCGGCCATTCGGTCACCGGCGACGGGGTCAAGGCCGTACCAGGCACTGTGGAAATCGTTCTCGACAAACCCGAGTACCAGGCGGGCGATGAAGCGCTGGCACTGATCACTTTCCCCGAGCCGGTCAGCGATGCCCTGTTGTCTCTGGAACGCGACAAAGTCGAGGCCACGGCATTGCTGTCCAAGGGCGGCGACTGGTTGAAAATGGAAAAACTCAGCCCCACGCAGTACCGCGCGCGGATTCCCGTGAAGGACACGTTCGCCCCGAACCTGACCTTTTCCGTGCTCTACACCAAGGGCGGCCAGTACAGCTTCCAGAACATCGGCATCAAAGTCGTCGCGCCGCAGATCGATGTGACCATCGCCACCGACAAGGACAGCTACCAGCCGGGCGACACCGTGTCGGTGGACCTGACCACCCGGTTCGCCGGCAAGCCGGTTCCGGCGCACCTGACGGTCAGCGTGGTGGATGAAATGATTTACGCGTTGCAACCGGAAGTCGCGCCGACCATCGACCAGTTCTTCTACCACCCACGGCGCAACAACGTGCGCACCAGCGCCAGCCTGTCGTTCATCAGCTACGACGTGGCCTTGCCGGGCAGCCCTGGCGCGCCAGGCAAGGCCAACCGTAGCGAGCGCGGAGTGAAAGTGCTGGAGCGACCACGCCGCGAAGACGTCGACACGGCGGCGTGGCAGCCGGAGTTGATGACCGACGCCAACGGCAAGACCCGCTTCACCTTCAAGATGCCCGACTCCCTGACTCGCTGGCGCATCACCGCCCGGGCCATTGCCGATGACGGTCAGGTCGGTCAGAAGAAGCAATTCGTGCGCTCGGACAAACCGCTGTACCTGAAGTGGAGCGGGCCCAGCAAATTCCGCAGCGGCGACAAACCGGATCTCGGGGTGTTCGCTTTCAGCCAGTCCGAGAAACCGGTCAAGGCCGAGCTGGTGATCCATTACGGCGGCGTCGATCAGCGTGTGCCGGTGACCCTGAACAACGGCATCAACTACATCGCGCTACCCGCCTTCGCATTGGCCAGTGGCGAATGGACCGCCGAGCTGGTGCAGGATGGCAAAACCGCAGACGCCCTGGCCGTGCGCTTGACCGCGACCGGCGAAGGTTGGCAAGTGACTCAAAGCCAAAGTCTGGATGTGCTCGGCGGCGATACACCGCTGACCCTGCCGACGGATGCCAGCGATATCCGCCTGCGCCTGGATGACAGCCCGCAAGCGCTGTTCCGTTCGGCCCTCGACGACCTGTTGAGCTACCCGTACGGTGGCGTCGAGCAGACCGCCAGTCGTTTGCTGCCGCTGAGCATCGCTTACCCGACCTTGTCGTCGAACCCGCGGATTCGCGACCGCTTGCGGCTGATCATGCAGAACAGCCGTCTGCGGCTGGTGCAAATGGCCGGGCCTTCCGCGTGCTTCACCTGGTGGGGCCAGGATGGCGAGCCGGATGCGTTCCTTACCGCTTACGCCTATTACGCCGACTGGTACGCCAGCAAGGCGCTGGATCTGAGTCTGCCGCCGGAGCACTGGCAGCAGGTGCTGGAGATCTACGCAAAACAGGCGAAGGACACGCCGCTGTTGCAGCGAGCGCTGATTGTGTCGTTCGCCCGGCAGATGCAATTGCCGGTGAATACGTTGCTCAGCGGTTTGATGGAAGATCTGGCGAAAGCAGGCGAGGGCAATGCTGCAAACCTGATGGACGAGGGGCAAGACAGCATCGTCATGAGCGATCCGGACTCGGCGCTGGGTCTGGCCAGTGCTCGCGTGTTGACTGCATCGATGGCCGTGCAGGCGAAGGTTAATCTGCCAGACGCTTTCAATCGGCAACTGGCGGATGCCCGGCAACGTTTGGCCGCCAGCTCCCAGCCATTTGTCGAAGCCTTGAACCTGTCGCTGCAACCCTTCGATCAGGCACACGCGACAGCGTTGTTGCAACGTCTGTTGCCGCAGCAATCGACCCTGGAGCGTGCTTTGGCGCTGACCTGGTTGCAACGCAGCATCGAACAGGCTTCCCCCGCCGTTGCATTGACGCCGGGTGAAGGCTGGAAGCAAGGGCAGGGCGCTACCGGCGAAATCTACTGGCAGTGGCAAGGTGCGCAAGTGCCTGGCGTGTTGTCCCTGACCGGCGCCCAGGAGCGTCCGCTGCGGGCCGCGTTGAGCTTCCAGAGCAAGCAACCGGCATTCGATCCGATGGCCGTGACCATCACTCGTCGCCTGTCGCGGCTGGTGCCGGGTGACGAAGCCTTCAACTTCAAGCTGGAAGCGGTCGGCACCCAGCCATTGTCCAGTGACAGCCTGTACCTGGACGAAGTGATCATCGCCAGCAACGCCGCGAAGCCACTGCGCTACGGCATGCTCGAAGTGCCGCTGCCACCAGGTGCGGATGTAGAGCGTACGACCTGGGGCATCAAGCTCATGGGCAAGGCCGGCAGCGAGCCGAGCTCGCTGGAAAAGGCCCGTTTCGAACCGGGACAATTGGCCTACGCGATTCCGGTCGATGCCCTGAGCGGTGAGTTGCGCTTGCGTCATCTGGTGCGTTTCTCGCAAAAAGGTCAGTTCAACCTGCCGCCGGTACGCTTTACCCAGGTCTATGCGCCACAGCACCAGGCCCTGGAACAGAAGCCCGCCCTCGGCCAGATCACGGTTAAATGACATGATCCGGCCTCTGCTCTGGTGGCTGCTGTGTCTGATCCCTGCGCTGGCCACGGCGCAGGACGAGCCGCTGCGCCTGGCTTTGAAGGGTGAGTTGCTGCAGTTGAGCCGGACTCAGGTGATGGCGCGCGAGCCGTTGCCGCAGACGCTGCAAACGCCGCTGGGGAGTGTATGGAAGCTGTTCGTTTACGGGTGGCTGGTCGATACCGGCGCTCGTGAGCCGGTTTATGAGTGTCGCGGGCAGTCGAAAGAAGAAGTGTATTGCTGCACCGCTGGTGGGAGCATTGGGCGGGATCAGGCGTTGGCGAAATCCTGCGGGCTGTATTTCGAGCCGCAGCGGTTGGGTATTACTGACGCCGGTTGGCGGGAATATTGGCAGGCGCGTCAGGCGCCGGAGTGGTTGCTGGATTTGCCGTCGTTGCAGCCGCAAACCCGGGTTTCGGTGGCTGAGTTGTTAAAGGCCCTGGCGCTGATGCCGGCGCAGGATCAGGCCCGTCGAGTGTTGCTGGATGTGGTGTTGAACGCTGCTGATGGCAATGCAGTGGGTGAACTCGGTGGCCGCCTGCGAGTGAAAACCTGGAGTTGGCTGGGGGATCAGGACCCATCGTCGCGTCAGGGCGGGTTCGCCGGATGGCTGGCGGACGGAACGCCGATCTGGGCCGGCGGGCGGGGCACCAGCCAGAGGGTCTTGCGTAACTACACAGAGGCGCTGTCCAGCGTGTTGCCGTCCACTTGGCCTGCGCAAGCGGGGCGATGCGTTGAAGTCAGCCTGTTCTCCCGCTATCCACTGCAACGCGTGCTCTCAGGTGATCGCGTGGCGCCCCCCGGCCCCTTGCAGGGCGACTACCGCGTCGAGTTCGTCAACGGTAACCAACTCGACATCCACAGCGATGGCGAGCTGTTTCTATTGAAGGACGGCCCTTCACAAAAGCTGGTCGCGCGCCTGGACCGCGAAGAATACGTCGCTCGCGTCCTCCAGCGCGAAGCCAGGCCCGAGCCCGCCGAAGCGGCCAAAGCCCTGGCCGTCGCGATCCGCACCTACCTGCTGCAAAATGCCACCCGCAGCGGTGACTGCCTGAGCATCGACGACAGCAGCAGTCGTCAGCGCGTCGCCCCGCGCCCGGCCGCGGCGGACTCGCGCAACATTGCCGCCTGGACCAGCGACCTGGTTCTTGCCGGCAGCACCGTCACTTACCACTCCGATCAGACCGGCACAGACAAACTCTCCTGGCAGCAAGCCGTCGAACAAGCCAGTGCCGGCCAGCGCTACGACGCGATCCTGCTTCACGCCTACCCGCGCGCGAGCCTCAGCCGTTGGGACAATCCCGTCGCCTCCTGCGAGGCCCTGCCCGCCGCACAAGACTGGCTGCAGAAGCAGCGCCGCGGCTGGCGCCAACGCCTTGAAAGCGAAGTCGGCTACAACGAAGTCAGCACCTTCGCCGTCTGCCGCCTCGCCTTCGGTCACCCTTATGTCGACCGCGAACGTCAGCGCATTTACGTGCGCGGCGTGCTGTCGCTACAGGATCGCCTGGACCTGACTCACGAATACTTGCACCTGGCCTTCGATGCGCACCCCAACGGCCAGGACGAAACCTACATCGAAGGGCTTGCCCGCCACCTTTTACTGGAATAGGCCATGAAACATCGTTATCCACAGGTCATCCTGTTCCTTTGCGCTTTGACTGCATTGCCTATGGCGATGGCAGCCGATGCCGTCAAACTCGACACTCCTGTCGGCGGCTGGCGCATCGGTGCCGCCGAAGGTGAAGGCGAAAACTTCCGTCAGACCGTCAACTACCCGGCTTCCTCGGTCAACACCCCGGTGGGCCAGGCCAACACCGCTCGCATTAGCGGTCAAATCAAAGCCACGCCCAAGCGCAACGAGCCCGGAAAACTCATCGTCAACGGCGTCAGCATGCCGCTGAAACTCGACCCCGCCGGACATTTCGACCGCCCGTTTTCATTCCCCAATGGCAGCAATAGCGTCGAAGTCCGCAGCCCCGACGGTCAGCAACGCCACCGCACTCAATTCCTCCACCTCAGCGGCGGTGCGACCCCGGCCAAACTGCGGGTCCTGCTGTCCTGGGACAGCGATAACACCGATCTGGATTTGCACCTGATCACCCCTGATGGCGCACACATCTGGTACGGCGACCGCGTGGCGCCCAATGGCGCGGCGCTGGATGTCGACGTCACCACCGGATACGGGCCGGAGATTTTTTCCATGCCGGCGCCGATCAAGGGGCAATACCTGGTGTATCTGAATTACTTTGGAGGCGGCTATCGCAGTGGCGAAGAGGGCCAGGAGAATGCTGTGCAGCCGCTGACGACAGCGCAGGTGACGGTGATTACAGAAGAGGGAACGCCTGACGAGAAGATGCAGACGTTTGTCGTGCCGATGCGGGCGGTGGGGGAGTTGACGTTGGTTCGGGCGTTTAGTTATCCGTGAGAAGGACATTGTCCAACGGGCTGTTGCCAGATCCAGCGTGGGTGGTCACATGGCTGTGAGCCGAATAATAGGGTTGTTCGGCTCACCGTCCAGTAGTTCGTCAGTGCACCTGGCGATTCATCAGAAACGATCGGCCATCACTCAATCACTTTGATCCGCTGTGGACAGCACGTCATTGATCTTCCAGCAGCCATTGTTCTTGACCAGCAGCACATCAACGATCTGGGTTGTATCGGGCGTATTGCCCAATGTCACCTGCTCCCTGGCTGAGGCTCCTTGCACGAGTGGCTCACTGACCGTGATGTGGGTGAGCCATTCTTCCATGTAGTCTTGAGCCTTGATGAAATAGTCCTCTTCCAGCCCGTCCGGGCTGGCCATCTGCTTTTTGATCTTGTCGATCAGCTCATCCGAAACGTACTGCTTCATCTGCGCAACATCATCGGTCAGCGGATCTTTTCCAGCGCTGAAACTTTGCAGGTACCCGTTATAGAAAGCTTCGGCCACGGGCTTGGGGGAGCTGGCGCAGTCGGCGAAGGCAACGGGGGGATGAAAAACCGCGGCGGCGAACAGCAGGGAAAGCCACTTTCTCATGGTTGTGTCCTTACAGACTCGTTGGGATTGGGCGAGGCGTGGAGCATCCGCCGAGCCCGTTCAGGCGCCCGATAGATTGAGCGCTTTGGGGAAGGGCCGTCAATGGACGGCTCGTGGGGTGGCGCGGCAGCGGTCCACCTGCGTTTGGTGATGCCGGAAAGCAGACCGAATCCGGTTGTGCCACGATGACTCGCAGTCGATCAGCACGATGCCCTCCGTCCACTCTGGCTCTTATATACCAACATTCATAAGGCTTATATAAAAACTCAGTCTAAGCAGATGTGTGGCGGGATCTCGAAGTGTGATCTACACATACAGCCGCACATTGTTTGTACGATGTGTTTTCTCAGGTGCTCACGGAGATTGAGTACCTGCAGATCAAGGATGAACGAAGGTGTACTTCAAGGAAGATTCCGCTCATGCATGCTTACCTGCAAGTCCGGTCACCCTCGGTACACTCAAGGGTGTACCGAGGGCGTTCGTGCAACGCCACGGGATCGGGCACACGATCCCGCGCGACAAGACTTTCTTCGACCCGGGCCTGGTCGGCCACGTGCCGTTCGGCGATCCCGTCTGCGGGCGTATGCATTCAGTGCTGGCGGCCAGTGCCGAAACAGCCGATGTTCAGGCGCGCAATGGCGGTACCTACGTGGTGATGGGGGGCCGCAGTTTTCGACTCGCGCCGAATCCACTCTCTATCGTCAATGGGGCGGCATGGTGATTGGCATGACAGCCATGCCCGAAGCCAAGCGGGCGCGCGAGGCAGAGCCTTGCTATGCGATGATCGCCATCCCGACCGACTTCGATTGCTGGCATGAATCCCACGAGAAGGTGTACGCGACGCTGGTTGCCCAGCGGATGGCCGACACTTTCTCACGGACCCATCGCCCGGTCACCGAGGCGGTCTCGCGGCTCGGCGAGCATCGCGGTGCCTGCCCGTGCGGCTGCGACCATACACTGAATACCGCGGTGATGACGGCCCCGGAGCAGCGCGATCCAGAGAGGGTCGCGCACCTGCTCACCGTCGCCCCTAACGCCACTCATCTGGGAGCAAGATCATGAACCAGGCTATCGCCACCAAGGACCGGGTACGTATCCAGCAAGTCGAAGTGCTGTCGGACAACTGGTACGTACTGCGCAAGACCACCTACGATTTCCTCGGACGGGACGGGACCTGGCGCAACATGTCCCGGGAAACCTATGACCGGGGCAACGGCGCGACGATTCTGCTCTACAGCAAACTGAAAAAAACCGTGGTCCTGACCCGGCAGTTTCGCTTTCCCGCGTTCGTCAACGAGCACGACGGCATGCTCATCGAAACCTGCGCAGGGTTACTGGATCGCGACGATCCGCAGACCTGTATCCGCAAGGAAACCGAAGAGGAAACCGGTTATCGCATTGAAGAAGTGCGCAAGGTCTTCGAGGCGTTCATGAGCCCGGGGTCGGTCACCGAGCGCCTGTATTTCTTCGTGGGGGAATATTTCGACGAAGACAAGTTGGGCGAGGGCGGAGGCGTTGAAGCGGAGGGTGAGGATATCGAAGTGCTTGAATTGCCCCTCGACGATGCATTGGCAATGATCGAGACGGGGGAGATCACCGATGGCAAGACCATCATGCTCTTGCAGTACGCCAAACTGCACCGGTTGCTGGATTGAGACCGTGCATGACTGAACTTGTCGCCATCAGCTCGATGGAAAACGCCGAACTCGCCTAGTTCGTCGACGGCATTGCCCAGGCGTCGCAAGCGGTTGCCGTGGCGCTGTTGCTGGCGCCGCTCCTGCGGGGGCTGCGTGGCACCTCGCCTGCCGGCAACACGGCCGTAAATTTACTGGAGTAAGGGGCAATGGGCCTATCTGCACTGTTGTTCGACCTGGACGGTACACTCATCGACACCGATGAGCTGCACTTGAAAGCCTATAACCAATTGTTGGCGCGCTGGTATCGGTCGATGGACATCACCTACTACAAGGCCAACGTCATGGGTTTTCCCGATGACATGATCTTTGGCGGTCTGTTTCCCGGTCTGCCGGCTTCGAAATACCCTGAGCTGGCGGCGGAAAAAGAGGCGATGTTCCGCGCGCAACTGGGTAAAACAATCCCCACACCTGGCGTGTCACGGATTCTCGACCATGCACAGCAGCTCGGCCTGCGCACGGCGGTGGTGACAAACGCACCGCGAGAAAATGCGATGGCCATGCTGACAGGCCTGAACATCGTCGATCGTTTCGATACCATCGTCATCGGCGGTGAACTCGAACACGGCAAACCCCATCCCATGCCTTATCTGACGGCACTTGAGTTGCTGGGCGTGACCGCTGACAACGCCATCGCCTTCGAGGACTCGCTGGCCGGTGTCCAGTCAGCCCATGCGGCCGGTATCCATACCTTCGGTGTGTTATCGGGGTTGCAGGATCAGCAGCTTCGAGAGGCGGGTGCCCGGAGTGTCATTCGTGATTTTGATGACGATGTTCTGTGGCATTTTTTGCAGTCTGCACTGTAAAGCCTGCTTTGTAGGTGCCGGGCTATCAAGTGGATTCCCGGATGGGACAGGATTATTTCAGGCATTAAAAAGCCGGCTTGTGGCCGGCTTCTCGGGGACGGGCTTGGTTCATTTTTGGTAAACCGTACCAGCCTTCAAAACGTACACCCGGATCTTGCGTCCGGCTGTGGGACTTGGCGAGAAAGTCATCTGCCTTGTCGGTGCGATCGGACCGGCGTTGGCGGGTCGATGCAAATGTGGGGCGCAGCATACTGATTTTTGTGGGGAATTCCCAGCGTGAAGTGCTATCCAGAGCGTTGTGCCGCTTAAAAGGGCGACTCGGTTTCAACTGAACGGCACCGCAGGCCGCTGTTTATTCAGCGTGGACCACCAGAAGACCCAGCCGAGGATTTCGATGTTTTGTTCTTCGATCTGCTTGGCGCTGAAGATTTCGTCGGGGTAATCGTTGCTATTGTGGCTGCGCAGTCGCAGGGCGCCGGAGGGGAGGCGGTGCAGGTATTTGATGCGCAGCATGCCGGCGTGTTCGAGGGCGTAGATCTGGCCGTCGACGACCTGGGTCAGGCTGCGGTCGATGGCGAGGGTCGAGCCGTCTTCGATTTTCTCCGACATGCTGTCGCCGACCATCGGCACGCAGATGGCCTGGGCCGGTTCGACTTCCAGGCTTTCGAGGTAGTGTCGTGGCAGGCGGATGAATTCACCGGGTATTTCGGCGACCTGGGTGTCGCTGGCACCGGGGGCTGTGGGGACTTCGTTATACAGCGGGATTTCTACATCGAGCGAATCGACGTTCACGGAGTACACGCCTCGGGTTTCTTGCGCGTCGTAAACGTTGCCGGTCTGATCCGTCAGTTGTCCCGGACCTGGATTTCTTGGGCCCTCGCCGTTGAGCAGCCACAGGCTGTTCACACTTAACAGACGGGCGATTTGTTCCATCCGCGGGTAGGGAACGCCGCGGGTGTACCAGTTGTTCACATGCTGGGGCTCGACGTTGCAGAAGGCCGCGAATGCCGTCGGGGTGATGTTCACTTCTTTCAGGAGCGCTTTGAAGCGAGGGCCGCATTTGTGCTTTTTCATGAATACGGAGTTTACGGGCCGGGGTGGCCGGATTAAATAAACAACCGGATCAATTTGCGCGGGAATATTCAGCTGAAGTGCAGGATATTGTTAGTTCATATTAAACGCGTATAAACGTCAGACTTTGTTTCATTAAACACTCTGTTTAACTTGATGTTTTAACGCTCATAAAAAAACCCCGGATAACCGGGGTTTCTTCAAGAGGTCAGTGGCGTTCAGCCAATGCCGTCTCAGCCTTTATAGGCAGCAACCGACTTGGTGATCGCGGCGCGAGCGGCGTCTGCACCGTCCCAGCCTTCGATCTTCACCCATTTGCCTTTTTCGAGATCTTTGTAGTTCGCGAAGAAGTGCTCGATCTGCTGGATCAGCAGTGCTGGCAGGTCGGTGTATTCCTTCACGTCAACGTACAGCTGGGACAGCTTGTCGTGTGGAACAGCGATAACTTTGGCATCGCCGCCGCCGTCGTCGGTCATGTTCAGGATGCCGACTGGACGCGCGCGGATTACCGAACCTGGAGCAACCGGGTAAGGGGTCACAACCAGCACGTCGAGGGGATCACCGTCGTCTGCCAGAGTGTTCGGGATGTAACCGTAGTTGGCCGGGTAGAACATTGGGGTGGCCATGAAACGGTCAACGAACAGGCAATCGCTGTCTTTGTCGATTTCGTATTTGATCGGCGCGTGGTTGGCCGGAATCTCGATCGCGACGTAGATGTCGTTCGGCAGGTCTTTGCCAGCCGGAATCTTGCTGTAGCTCATTGGGCGGTGCCCCCGTAAGTGGCCAAATGACTTGGCCGGATTGACCAAAAAGTGGCGGCGATTATAGGCATATTCCGTCGCCTGCGCCACGTACCAGAGGTCGTATAGACCCAGGCAGGAAGCTAGTCGTGTGCCTGATAGCCCGGATGGGTGGCTTGCAGTTGCTCAAGCCTGGCCAGCGGGTCCTGGCGGTAAAACAGCTGCAGTTGCTGATAGACCTGTGGATACGTTGCGTGCAGCAGATCCGGGGCGCTGAAGAAGTATTCGCTGGTGACGGCGAAGAACTCGGCCGGATTTTCCGCCGCATAAGGGTCGATGGCGGTGTTGGCGTGCGGATGGCGATCCAGTTGGCGATTAAGGTCGTCGTAGGCGTGTTGCATGACTTTCGCCCACTCACTGACGCGCATGTCGCTGTGCAGCGGCGGCAAGCCGTTGGCATTGCCGTTGAGCATGTCGAGTTTGTGCGCCAGTTCGTGGATCACCAGGTTGTAGCCTTCCCAGCCCCCGCTGGCCATCACGCCCGGCCAGGCCAGAATGATCGGCCCCTGTTGCCAGGCTTCTCCGCTGTGCTCGCCGTTCCATTCATGCTCGACGCCGCTGGCGTCGCGATGTCGTTGCGGGCTGAGGAAGTCGTCGGGATAGAGCACGATTTCGTGGAAACCCTGATACCAGTTCAAATCGCCCAGGTGCAGCAGCGGCAATTGCGCCTGCGCGGCAAGCAGCAGGCGCTGCTCCTGGTGCAGTTCGACGCCGGGCAGGCAGGTCAGGTGTTTTTCTTGCAGAAAGAGCACGGCGGCTTCGCGCAGCCAGTGGTCTTCGGCCTCGCTGAGGCCGTCGAGAAAACTCAGGTGTTGGCGCACCCGCTGCCAGGTTTCATCGGCAACGGGGTGCTTGGCCAGCGTACGCCGGCGGCGCCAGGCGTTGAGGAACCACATGGACGCTCAGCGCGACGCGGCTTTGGAGCTCGCGTTGGCCAGGCGGTTGCGGATCACGCCAATGATCATCGGCACCAGCGACAGCAGGATGATGCCCACTACCAGCAACGACAGGTTCTTCTTGATGAACGGCACGTTACCGAAGAAATAACCCAGGGTCACCAGGCCGCCGACCCAGAGGACGGTGCCGAACACGCTGAAGGCGAAGAAACGCGGGTAAGGCATTTTGCCGACGCCGGCGACGAACGGTGCGAAGGTCCGGATGATCGGCAGGAAGCGCGCCAGGGTCACGGTCTTGCCGCCATGCTTGTCGTAGAAGTCATGGGTTTGTTGCAGGTAATCGCGACGGAAGATCTTCGAATTCGGATTGCTGAACAGTTTTTCGCCGGCCGTTCGCCCGACAAGGTAGTTGGTGCTGTCACCGAGAATCGCCGCCAGCATCAACAAGCCGCCCAGCAGCACCGGGTCCATGCCGCCACCGGCCGCTACCGCGCCGGCGATGAACAACAACGAATCGCCCGGCAGGAATGGCATCACCACCAGGCCGGTTTCGCAGAAAATCACCATGAACAGGATGGCGTAGATCCATGGCCCGTAGTTGGTCACCAGCAAGTCGAGGTAGACATCGAGATGCAGGATTAGGTCGATCGGGTTGAAATCCATGGTGGGCACCTGTGGTAACGACCCGACTCAGCAGGCCTGTGCGAATATTCTGGAATATGGGCTACAGGGCTGTGGAGTTTTTCTTACAGCCCGTAAGGTTCGTGATTATACGGACTGAAAGGTGAAAAGCGTGTCGAGTTTGTAGCGAGGGATTTCCAAGTTGGATCGGTGGTTCCGCGCTGAACCTTGTGGGAGCGAGCTTGCTCGCGATTCAGGCGCCTCGGTGTGTCAGTCATACCGAGCCGATACTATCGCGAGCAGGCTCGCTCCCACAGAGTCTGGCTCAGAGCTCTTCGCTGATCGGCAAGACGTAGTTCTTGAACTCGGTGTCTTCGCGAAAACCGATGGATTCATAGGTTTTCTGCGCAATTTTGTTGTCGCTGCTGGTCGATACGCGCATGCGTACAGCCTGGGTTTCCTTGGCCATTTTCTTTGCGGTGCGCATCAGGTTGTCGGCAACCAGTTGGCGGCGGGCGTCTTCGGCGACGTAGATGTCGTTGAGGATCCACACGCGCTTGAGCGACAGCGACGAGAAACTTGGGTACAGCTGACAAAACCCCAGCAGTTTGTTGTCGTCATCATCGGGCAGAGCCAGATAGATCACCGACTCCTTGCGCCGCAGGCGCTTTTCCAGAAAGGCCCGGGACGAGTCTGGATAGGGCAGTGCGCCATAAAACTCGCGGTATTTGACGAACAACGGCGTCAGAAGGTCCAGGTGCTCGAGGGTTGCTTGAGTAATCCGCATGCTAGGCCTCAACTTTCAAGTAGATAGGGCGGCAGTTTCCAGTGGATACGACGGCAATTGGTTCACTGCTCGGGCAGCCGTTCGTCGACTCTGCCTGAAAGCGGAGCAAAAACGCAATTCGAATACGGGTCAGGCATCCGGCAGGCTCAGTAGGAAATTTCCTTTCATATCAGCGTCATCTTTCGACCCAATAGTCTGAACCTGGGCTTCGTCTTTCAGGTTAACCCCCGACAACTGCCGTCGACAGGCTTCGCGCATCAGGTACAGCAAACGGTGCGCCGCCATGCCATAGCTCAAACCTTCAAGGCGGACATTGGAAATACAGTTGCGATAGGCGTCCGTCAGGCCGACTTTGGGATTATAGGTGAAATACAAGCCGAGACTGTCTGGCGAGCTGAGTCCAGGGCGTTCGCCGATCAGGATCACGACCATTTTTGCGCCGAGCAATTCGCCGATTTCGTCAGCCACGGCGACGCGACCCTGTTCCACCAGAATCACCGGCGACAATGACCAGCCTTCGGCGAGAGTCTGTTCTTCCATGCGCGTCAGAAACGGCAAGGTGTGCCGGTGCACTGCCAGCGCCGACAGGCCGTCGGCCACGACGATCGCCAGATCAACGCCGCCCGGGTTGGCCAGCGCGTGTTCGCGCAGTTTTTGCGCGGACTCATCACTCAACTTGCGCCCCAGGTCTGGCCGCTGCAGATAACTGTGGCGATCGCTGGCGGCGCTGTGCAGCAGCAGGCTGGCGCGCCCGCGCTCGGCCAGTTGCTGGCTGAGTCCGACATGATCGAAGGGCAGGTGCACGGCATCGCGGGCCTCGGCGTGGGCGTACTGGAAATCCAGTTGCGCGCTGGTTGGCATGCTGGTGCCGGTACGACCCAGGGCGATGCGTGCCGGAGTCAGGCGGCGCAGTCCCAGCCAGGGGTTTTGCGGGTCGACAGTTGGTTTATCCATCAGCAGATCACTCATCCCAGTTGCGCCATGGCCTGGCGGAAGGCCGGCGGCAGGTTGTTGCCGAACTGCACCTTGCCGTCACCTTGGGTGAAAATGCCCATATGTGCCAGCCACCGCTCAAACTCGGGTGCCGGTTTCAGGCCCAGGGTCTGGCGCGCGTAGAGCGCGTCATGGAACGAGGTGGTCTGGTAGTTGAGCATGATGTCGTCGGAGCCGGGGATGCCCATGATGAAGTTGATCCCGGCCACGCCGAGTAGCGTCAGCAGGGTGTCCATGTCGTCCTGATCGGCTTCGGCGTGGTTGGTGTAGCAGATGTCGCAGCCCATCGGCACACCGAGCAACTTGCCGCAGAAGTGGTCTTCGAGGCCTGCACGGATGATCTGTTTGCCGTTGTAGAGGTATTCCGGGCCAATGAAGCCGACCACGGTGTTCACCAGAAACGGCTTGAAGTGCCGTGCCACAGCGTAGGCGCGGGTTTCGCAGGTCTGCTGGTCGATGCCGTGATGGGCGTTGGCCGAGAGCGCGCTGCCCTGGCCGGTTTCGAAGTACATCAGGTTTTGCCCCAGCGTGCCGCGATTGAGGCTCAAACCTGCTTCATACCCCTCCTGCAGCACGCTCAGGCTGATGCCGAAACTGGCGTTGGCCGCTTCGGTGCCGGCGATCGACTGAAACACCAGGTCCAGCGGCACGCCACGGTTGATCGCCTCGATGGAGGTGGTGACGTGGGTCAGCACGCAGGCTTGGGTCGGGATTTCGTAGCGCTGGATGACCGCGTCGAGCATTTCCAGCATGGCGCAGATCGAGGCTATGCTGTCGGTGGCCGGGTTGATGCCGATCATCGCGTCGCCGTTGCCGTAGAGCAGGCCGTCGAGAATGCTCGCGGCAATGCCGGCAGGTTCGTCGGTAGGGTGGTTGGGTTGCAGGCGAGTCGACAGGCGCCCGCGCAGGCCCATGGTGCCGCGAAACCGAGTCACCACGCGGATCTTCTGCGCCACCAGCACCAGGTCCTGCACGCGCATGATCTTCGACACGGCGGCGGCCATTTCCGGGGTCAGGCCAGGGGCCAGCGCCCGCAGGCTCTGCTCGTCGGCTGCATCGCTGAGCAGCCAGTCGCGAAAACCGCCAACGGTCAGGTGGCTGACGGTCTCAAAGGCGCGGGCATCGTGGGTGTCGATGATCAGTCGGGTGACTTCATCGGATTCGTAAGGAATCAGCACTTCTTGCAGGAAATGCTTGAGCGGGATGTCAGCCAAGGTCATTTGCGCGGCGACCCGTTCGCCATCGTTCAGGGCGGCGACGCCGGCCAGAAAGTCTCCGGAACGTGCCGGGCTGGCCTTGGCCATGACTTCCTTGAGGCCGTCGAAACGGTAGGTCCGGGCGCCGACGGTATGGGCAAATGCAGCCATGAGCGGTGTCCTCTTGATTCTGTAAGTGACTCAAATACACCTCTGAACCCATGTGGGAGCGAGCCTGCTCGCGATTCAGGCACCTCGGTGTGTCAGTCATACCGAGGCGATGCTATCGCGAGCAGGCTCGCTCCCACACTGAATCTCAGTGCACTTCAATAATGCAGGCGCCGGGTTATTCGCCCGGCGCCGGTGCAACTCAGATACCCGTGAGCATCGCGTCCGCCGGGGCGTCGAAGCGCTGTTTGGCGGTCAACTGGAAGTAGATGAAGCCGGCCACCATGAAACCGAGGAAAATCATTCCGATCAAGGTATTGAACCAGGCCATCGCCACCAGGCAGACCACCGCCAGGAACAGCGCAATCCCCGGCACGATCGGATAGCCCGGCGCGCGGAAGGTACGTTCCAGCAGCGGCTCGGTTTTGCGCAGTTTGAACAGGCTGAGCATGCTGATGATGTACATCACGATGGCGCCGAACACCGACATGGTGATCATCGCGGCGGTCAGGGTCATGCCTTGCAGGTTGACCAGCCCATCGCTGTAGATCGCCGCGATGCCGATCACGCCACCCGCCAGAATCGCCCGGTGCGGGGTCTGGAAGCGCGAGAGCTTGGCCAGGCCGCGAGGCAGGTAGCCGGCGCGAGCGAGGGCGAAGAACTGTCGCGAGTAGCCGAGGATGATCCCGTGGAAGCTCGCCACCAGACCGAACAAACCGATCCACACCAGCATGTGCATCCAGCTGGAGTTGTTGCCGACCACGGCTTTCATGGCCTGAGGCAGTGGATCGTTGATGTTTGCCAGTTGGCGCCAGTCGCCCACACCGCCGGCCATCACCATCACGCCGATCGCCAGGAACACCAGGGTCAGGATTCCGCTGACGTAGGCCCGTGGAATGGTGCGTTTCGGGTCCTTGGCTTCTTCGGCAGCCATGGCCGCGCCTTCGATGGCGAGGAAGAACCAGATGGCAAAGGGGATCGCCGCAAAGATGCCGGGGATCGAGGCGACCGTGAACTCATTGGAGCCGGACCAGCCGTTGAGCACGAAATTGCTGAAGCTGAAGCCCGGTGCAACCACGCCCATGAACACCAGCAGTTCGGCTACCGCCAGAACGGTCACCACCAGTTCGAAGGTCGCGGCAATGCTGACGCCGAGGATGTTCAGGCCCATGAACACGAAGTAGGCGCCGACTGCGGCGATTTTCGGGTCCAGATCCGGGTATTGCACGTTCAGGTAGGCGCCGATGGCCATCGCAATGGCCGGTGGCGCGAAGACGAACTCGATCAGCGTGGCGATCCCGGCGATCAAGCCGCCTTTTTCACCAAACGCCCGTCGGCTGTAGGCAAAGGGCCCGCCAGCGTGGGGAATCGCGGTGGTGAGTTCGGTAAAACTGAAGATGAAGCAGGTGTACATCGTCGCCACCATCAACGCGGTGACGAGGAACCCCAGGGTGCCTGCGGTGCCCCAGCCGTAACTCCAGCCGAAGTATTCGCCGGAAATCACCAGGCCGACGGCAATGCCCCATAGATGCAAGGTGCCGAGTGTGGGTTTGAGCGTTGTTGAAGAAGTCATAAGTCCTCTCTGTTTTTTATTGTTCGATCTGTTGGACTTTCGGGTGTGGCGGTTTGGGTGGATCGACGCTGTTCACGCAGCGGTTAATCTGTCGAGCGGGCACGCAAAGCCCGTGCCAGAGCGGCAAGCGATGTTCGGTGTGTCAGTTAAGGCGCCATCGCGAGCAAGCTCGCTCCCACATGGATTATGTGAACACTGGAGAACCACTGTGGGAGCGAGCTTGCTCGCGATAGCCATTTGCAGGGCGACACAGAAATACCTGTATCGCCCCCGGTTTTTAGAAGAAGCCCAACGGATTGATGTCGTAGCTCACCAGCAGGTTTTTGGTCTGCTGGTAGTGGTCGAGCATCATTTTGTGGGTTTCACGACCAACGCCGGACTTCTTGTAACCGCCGAACGCAGCGTGAGCCGGGTACAGGTGGTAGCAGTTGGTCCAGACGCGACCGGCCTTGATCGCCCGGCCCATGCGGTAGGCGCGGTTGATGTCGCGGGTCCAGAGACCGGCGCCGAGGCCGAACTCGGTGTCGTTGGCAATCGCCAGGGCTTCGGCTTCGTCCTTGAAGGTGGTGATGCTCACCACCGGGCCAAAGATTTCTTCCTGGAACACGCGCATTTTGTTGGTGCCCTTGAGCAGGGTCGGCTGGATGTAATACCCGGTCGCCAGGTTGCCCTCGAGTTTTTCCACCTTGCCGCCGGTCAGCAACTCGGCACCTTCGCCTTTGGCGATTTCCAGGTACGAGAGGATCTTGTCGAATTGCTGTTCGGACGCCTGGGCGCCGACCATGGTGTCGGTGTCCAGCGGGTCGCCACGTTTGATTTGCAGGACCTTCTTCATCACCACTTTCATGAAGTCGTCGTAGATCGACTCTTGCACCAGTGCGCGGGAAGGGCAGGTGCAGACTTCGCCCTGGTTGAAGAACGCCAGCACCAGGCCTTCGGCGGCTTTCTCGATGAAGGTCGATTCAGCCTGCATGATGTCTTCGAAGAAGATGTTCGGCGACTTGCCGCCCAGTTCCACGGTCGACGGGATGATGTTCTCGGCGGCGCATTTCATGATGTGCGAGCCGACCGGGGTCGAGCCGGTAAAGGCAATTTTGGCGATGCGTTTGCTGGTGGCCAGGGCTTCACCGGCTTCTTTGCCGAAACCTTGCACGACGTTCAGCACGCCGGGTGGCAGCAGGTCGCCGATCAGCTCCAGCAGGACGGTAATGCCCAGCGGGGTTTGCTCGGCGGGCTTGAGCACCACGCAGTTACCGGCAGCCAGCGCCGGGGCGAGTTTCCAGGCGGCCATCAGGATCGGGAAGTTCCACGGGATGATCTGCCCGACCACGCCCAGCGGTTCGTGAATGTGATAAGCCACGGTGTTGCCGTCGATTTCCGCGGCACTGCCTTCCTGAGCACGCAGGCAACCGGCGAAGTAGCGGAAGTGGTCAGCGGCCAGCGGAATGTCGGCGTTGAGGGTTTCACGCACGGCTTTGCCGTTGTCCCAGCTTTCGGTGATGGCCAGGACTTCGAGGTTTTGCTCGATGCGGTCGGCGATTTTCAGCAGCACCAGCGAGCGCGCCTGAGCAGACGTGCTGCCCCAGGCATCGGCGGCTGCGTGAGCAGCGTCCAGGGCTTTTTCGATGTCTTCGGCCGTGGAACGGGGGAATTCGGCAATCGGTTGGCCGTTGACCGGGGAGGTATTGGTGAAGTACTGACCTTTGACAGGCGCGACGAATTCGCCGCCGATGTAGTTGCCGTATTTACTCTTGAACGAAACGATAGCGCCTTCAGTACCTGGGTGAGCGTAACGCATGGTGAGTATCTCCTTGGCTTTTGTGCTTATAAGGGAGTACGCGCAATAAGCGCTTGAGAAGCGTAGAGCAAAGGTCGGGCCAGTGCTTTGCAGGTCAGGTAAATCAAGGGCTTACGGTTTTTTTGAGGCAGTGGTGATACACGACGTGTGACAGATGCGGTACGGCGCCTGTGACAGTTTGTACCGCTTGTGGCACAGCCTGTGACCGGGCGGTCTTGCCAGCATTGCAAAGCAATCGAGGCAGGAGGATGCTGGGCGCCACAAGGTGGTGACAGTCCTTCATTGGGCCCAGCACAGTGTTCGGAGAGAATAATAAAAAATGCACAGCAACCATTTTAGTCGCCATGCCCAGCAAGTCTTGACCGTGACCCAAGGCAAATCCCATTTGCACGGTCCGGGTAGCGATCCGTCCATCGCCCGTTCCTGGCTGCGTTGTCTTGAGGACTATCACCTCGACCCGGCCCTGACCATGGCGCCGACGGTGCTTGAACACGGTCGAGTGCTGGAGAGTCGCGAGCGCTTGCAGCAAGTGCTGCAGATTGCCGGTGGCGAAATGACCAGCCTGCATCAACAACTTTCCGGTGCCGGCCACGCCGTGCTGTTGACCGACGCCCGCGGGGTGATCCTCAACTGTGTCACCGCACCTGCCGAACGGAAGATTTTCGAGCGCGCAGGCCTGTGGCTCGGTGCCGACTGGAGCGAAGCTTGCGAAGGCACCAATGGCATCGGCACCTGCCTGGTGGAGCGGCAGTCGCTGACCATTCACCAGGATGAGCATTTTCGGGGGCGTCATACAGGGCTGACCTGTTCGGCGAGCCCGGTGTTCGACCCGCATGGCGAACTGCTGGCGGTGCTCGACGTTTCGTCGGCGCGCCACGATGTCTCGCGTCAAAGCCAGTTCCACACCATGGCGCTGGTCAACCTCTCGGCGAAGATGATCGAGAGCTGCTATTTCCTGCGTTACTTCGACAATCAATGGCTGCTGCGCTTTCACTTGCAGGCCGAGTCGGTCGGGCTGTTCAGCGAAGGGCTGCTGGCGTTCGACGGCGAAGGGCGGATCAGCGCGGTCAATCAGAGCGCGTTGAACCTGCTGGGGCATATTCGTGGCGGGTTACTGGGTCAACCGGTCGAGGCGTTTTTCGATTGCTCGCTGGACGAACTGCTGGGGCGCGCGAGCGTCAATGCCAGCGCCAGTTGGCCACTGCGCACCCGCGATGGGCGAGTGCTGTTTGCGCTGCTGCGCGGCCAGCCCCGCAGCATCCCGACCCCGGTGCTGCAAGCGCCGGTCATTGCCGAACGCCCGGCTCTTACGGGTATTTGTCTGGGAGATGAAGGGCTGCAGGCTGATTTTCGTAAAGCCTTGCGGGTCTTCGAACGTGATGTGCCACTGCTGATCAACGGCGAAACCGGCTCAGGTAAAGAAGCCTTCGCGAAGGCCGTGCACCAGGCCAGTCAGCGCGCCGACAAAGCCTTCGTCGCGCTCAACTGTGCGGCGATCCCGGAAAGCCTGATCGAGAGCGAACTGTTCGGCTATCGCGGCGGCAGTTTCACCGGTGCGCGAAAAGAAGGCATGCGCGGCAAGTTGCAGCAGGCCGATGGCGGCACACTGTTCCTCGACGAAATCGGTGACATGCCGCTGGCACTGCAAACCCGACTATTAAGGGTGCTGGAAGATCGGCAGGTGGTACCCATCGGCGGCGAGCCGCTGCCGGTCAACGTGCGGATCATCAGCGCCACTCACCGGAATTTGCTCGAGCGGGTGCAGGACGGTAGTTTCCGCGAAGATTTGTATTACCGCCTCAATGGCCTGGAAATCGCTTTGCCGGCGTTGCGCGAACGCAGCGACAAATCCCAGTTGCTGGACTTTTTGCTGGCTGAAGAGTCGGGCGGGGAGGCGGTGCTGATTGACGCTGCGGCGCGACAGACGCTGCTCGACTACGCCTGGCCGGGTAACGTGCGGCAATTGCGCAATGTGCTGCGGACCCTGGCGGCATTATGCGATGACGGGCGGATCGGGGTTGAGGATTTGCCGGTGATGATTCGCCAGGCCCGACCGGTTCCAGTGTTGGCGCAGGTGGAAGAGGTGTCTGAATATCCGCTGGACGATGCCGAGCGCCTGGCATTGCTCAATGTGCTGGAGCAGCAGCGATGGCACATGACCCATACGGCTGAACAGCTGGGGGTTAGCCGTAATACGCTTTATAGAAAGCTGCGCAAGCACGGGATTGCGCGGTAGCCAGTTAGATCCACCCCTCACCCCAGCCCTCTCCCCAAAGGGGAGAGGGGGAAAGGGGGCAGATCTATGTCGTTTTCAAACCTGAGTTCGACTCGGGATTTCAGGTCGCAGTATTCCAACCAATCACCTCGGTCAGTCCCCTCGCCCCTTTGGGGCGGTCCGACGTTTCGGGAGGGTTAGGGTGAGGGGTGGATATTGAGCCAAATAGAAATGCCCAAGACCAACAACCCTCTGTCTCATCACCTAAAGAGTGCGATTTTCGGCCCTCTACGCTAACCTGCCTCGATGTTTTACGAGGTTGACTATGCACATTCATATTCTGGGTATTTGCGGCACTTTCATGGGTTCGATGGCGGTCCTGGCCAAAGAGCTGGGCCATCATGTGACGGGCTCCGATGCCAACGTCTACCCGCCGATGAGCACTCAGTTGCAGGCGCAGGGCATCGAGCTGACGCAAGGCTATGATCCCGCCCAACTCGATCCGGCCCCGGATCTGGTGGTGATCGGCAATGCGATGTCGCGCGGCAACCCGGCGGTCGAATACGTATTGAACAAAGGCCTGCCGTACGTCTCCGGTCCGCAATGGCTGGCCGACCACGTACTGCAAGGTCGCTGGGTGCTGGCGGTTGCCGGCACTCACGGCAAGACCACCACCAGCAGCATGCTCGCCTGGGTGCTGGAACACGCCGGCATGAGCCCGGGCTTTTTGATTGGTGGCGTGCCGCAGAACTTCTCGGTATCGGCGCGTCTGGGTGACACACCGTTCTTCGTGATCGAAGCCGATGAATACGACAGCGCCTTCTTTGACAAGCGTTCGAAATTCGTTCACTACCGTCCGCGTACCGCGATCCTCAATAACCTTGAGTTCGATCACGCCGACATCTTCCCTGATCTGCCGGCCATCGAGCGACAGTTCCACCATTTGGTGCGGACCATCCCGAGTGAAGGCCTGGTGATCCACCCGACCACCGAACCTGCGTTGCAGCGCGTGATCGAAATGGGTTGCTGGACCCCAGTGCAAACCACCGGCGCCGGCGGGCAGTGGCAGGTCAAGTTGCTCAGCGAAGACGGCTCGAAGTTTGAAGTGATGTTCGAAGGCGTCGCCCAAGGCGTGGTCGAGTGGGACATGACCGGCCAGCACAACGTTGCCAACGCCTTGGCCACTCTGGCGGCCGCGCGGCATGTGGGCGTGGTTCCGAGTATGGGCATCGCCGCGTTGAGCGCGTTCAAGAGCGTCAAGCGCCGCATGGAAAAAGTCGCTGAAGTTCACGGCGTCACCATCTACGACGACTTCGCTCACCACCCGACCGCCATCGCGACCACTCTCGACGGTCTGCGCAAACGCATCGGCGACGCCCCGTTGATCGCGATTATCGAACCGCGTTCCAACTCGATGAAGCTCGGTGCGCACCGTGACGGTTTGCCGGAAAGCGTGGTCGATGCCGATCAGGTGATCTGGTATGCACCGGCCAACCTCGGCTGGGACTTGCCCGCTGTTGCTGCGCTGTGCACCGTGCCGTCGATGGTCTGCGACTCGCTGGATGGGATTATCGAGCAGGTGAAGAGCCAGGCCAAACCGGGCACTCACGTGGTGATCATGAGCAACGGCGGCTTCGGCGGCCTGCATGGCAAATTGGCCGAGGCGCTTAAATGAGTAACGGTCCGGATCGCATCACGCTGGCCATGACCGGCGCTTCCGGCGCCCAGTACGGTTTGCGCCTGCTCGATTGCCTGGTGCGAGAAGACCGCGAGGTGCACTTCCTGATCTCCAAGGCGGCGCAACTGGTGATGGCCACCGAGACCGACGTTACGTTGCCGCCGAAACCGCAGATGATGCAGGCCTTCCTTACCGAATACACCGGCGCGGCTGCCGGGCAGATTCGGGTGTATGGCAAGGAAGACTGGATGTCGCCCGTGGCCTCGGGCTCCGGCTCACCGGCTGCGATGGTGGTGGTGCCGTGCTCGACCGGGACCTTGTCGGCGATTGCCACAGGTGCCTGCAATAACCTGATCGAGCGCGCCGCCGACGTGACCTTGAAAGAGCGCCGGCAGTTGATTCTGGTGCCGCGCGAGGCGCCGTATTCCAGTATTCACCTGGAAAACATGCTCAAGCTGTCGAACATGGGCGTGACCATTTTGCCGGCCTCGCCGGGTTTCTATCACCAGCCGCAGACCATCGATGATCTGGTGGACTTTGTCGTGGCGCGGATTCTCAATCTGTTGAACATCCCGCAAGACATGCTGCCACGTTGGGGCGAGCACCATTTGAGCAGTGATGAATAAGCTATTGAGTCTTCTGCTCGCCCTGCAATTGGGCGGCTGTGCCACCGCGCGTACATTGGACGCGGCAAAGCCAGGCGCGCCAGTGGTGTACTCGGGGATGCGCCTTGACCTGTACGCGTTGGACGGCGGTTGCTGCGCCAAGGATCATTTTGGTGCCGAAGCACCGAGCTACCCCGGCCTCGACCTACCGGCCAGCGCGCTGCTCGACACGCTGCTGTTGCCGCTGTCGGTGTTGACGGTGTTAGGGGTAGGGTTTCAAGCGACTGGCGGGTTGTAACAGAGCGCTGCCGCGCTCTATCGCGAGCAGGCTCGCTCCCACACTGGATCTGTGAGCGACATAAAATCAATGTGGGAGCGAGCCTGCTCGCGATGACGGACGATTCGTCACTGCCGATCTATTTGCCTAACTTGCGCAACTCGTCCGACTCGACAATCCGCAAGCCATCCTGTTCTTCCAGCGCCAGGCGCCACATGGCGCGGGCCAGTTGGCAGGCTTCGATGCCGTGGTATTTGCCTGGAATCAGTTTGGACAGCGGGCCTGCCAGTTGTTCGGCGAGTCGCGGTTCAAGGCGATCACCCAGTAGCAGGGAAGGCCGGCAGATGGTCAGTTGCGGCCAGTTCTGTGCGCGCAATGCGTATTCCATCTCGCCCTTGACCCGGTTGTAGAAAACCGAGGATCTGCGATCGGCCCCCAGGGCGCTGATCACGATCAAGTGCCGTGCGCCCATTTCCCGTGCACGTTTGGCGAACGCCACCACCAGGTCCAGATCGACTGCGCGAAAGGCTTGTTCGGAGCCGGCCTGTTTGATCGTCGTGCCCAGGCAGCAGTAGGCAATGTCGACGCGGCCACTGAGTTGGGGGAGAAGCACCGCCGGATCGCCAACCGGGTTTTCCAGATGAGGATGTTCCGCCAGTGGTCGGCGTGACGGTGCCAGTACGCGGCTGATGGTCGGTTCGTTGAGCAGCCGATCAAGTAAGTGTTCACCGACCAGGCCGGTGGCTCCAGCGAGCAATACATGCTGAGGCGTCAAGTACATAATGTTTCCCCCTTGATACTGTTTCAGCTTAGTTGCTCTTTGCTTCCTTGCTGGTTAAAGCAGCACTTTGCAGTGCCTTGCGTGCTTGTTGCTTGCGCAGTGATTGCCAATGCGCCAACACCCCTTTTGGCGCCCAGATCTGTGGTTCGGAGGCTTCGAAACTGTCTGCCAGTTCACGCTCGGCGACCGTGGCCTTGGCCAGTTTGAATGCCTGCTCCAGATCGTCGGTCTGGTTCAGTGCCTGAGCGAACAAGGCGTCGCCGAAGTAAGTGAAGTCTGCCTCTTCCGAGCAACCGAACGACACTCGATCGGCGCGCGAGGCGGTCATTATCAGTGTGCGTTCGTCTTTGAGTGCCGGGATGAAACCGCCGGAGTAGCAGGCTGAGATCACGATGATCTTGTCGCGGTTTTTCAGCGGCGCGAGGACGGCGGCCAATTCGTCAGCCGGCAAGTCGGCCAGTTCCATGCGCGGTTGGTCGAGTACCAGTTCGTGTTCCTGGGTGCCGTGGCTGGTCAGGTAGATGAACACCAGGTCTTCCGGCCCGCTGCGTTCGGCCAGGGTCAGGGCGGCGCGGCGCAGGTTCTCGCGCGTGGCCATCGGCCGGTCGCCGAGGTGGTCGCGATGGTTGACCAGGCGGATCTGGCCGTAGGCACCGAAGCGGCTGGCGAGCATGTTGCTGACGTAATCGGACTCGCGCAGAAACACACTCTGCTTGCCGTCGCCGCCCACGGTCAGGGTGTACAGCTCGACCGCCGGGGTCGAGGCCGGCACATTGGCCAGTGCGTCTTCGAGCAGGCGCCCTTGCGCCAGCAACCCCAGCTCGAGGGTGTCCGGCAGCAACTTGCCATTGGCATCGCGTACACGCTGGCCATTGATCCAGTCGCCGCTTTGCACGGTGCCATCCGTCAGCACCAGCGTGCCGTGCCCTTGATAGCTGTCGTTATCGAACTCACCGATGTAGAAGCTGCCGTCCGCCAGGTTCAAACGGCCTTGACCGGTGAAACGCCAATCACTGAATTGGCCGATATAGTGGCTGTTGTCGGCGCCAATCAATTCGCCTTTTCCGTTCAGCGCGCCTTCCTTGAACTCGCCGACCCACACGTCACCGTCGGCATTCTCGTAGCGGCCTTTGCCGTTCAACTGATTTTGTTTGAAACCACCGACGTAGCTGTCGCCCTCGGCACTGCTGAAGGTGCCATTGCCTTCCAGTTGGCCGTCGACGAAATGACCGGTGAACTGGTTGCCGCTGGCATCGCCACGCTGGCCTTCACCGTTGGGTTTGCCGTCGGCGAACTGGCCCTGATACTGGCTGCCGTCTTCAAGTTCGAGACGGCCGAGGCCGGAATACTGATCGGCCTTGAACTCGCCACGGTAAGTCATGCCATCTTCTTTGAGGGTGCCTTCACCGTCGCGCCGCCCGAGTTTGAAGCCGCCGGTGTAGCTGCTGCCGTTGGTGGTCAGCGTGCCCTGGCCATGAAACAGTCCCTGCTGGAATTCCCCACGGTAAACCTCACCGTTACTGCCGTGCCATTCGCCCTGACCGTGCCACTGGCCCTTGTCGAACTGACCGGCGTACCAGCTGCCGTTCGGATAGTCGATCCGGCCCTGGCCTTGCAGCAACCCATTGACCAGATCACCCCGATAGCGGCCGCCATCGGGCAGGCGTGCGTCGGGCGGCAACAGCGATTCGCCATCACCACACGCAGTGAGCAACAGGGTCAGGGCAAGGGGTGCAAGTGAGCGCATAGCGGGATCCGGGCAATTAGGCGAGGGAGTATGCCGCAGCTATGTGTCTGATATATAGAGACGCGGTGCGAAACAGCAGGAACTCCGACCGCGTAAAAACTACTGCGCTCGGAAATACTGCGTTGAAAAAAGGTTCGGACTGCTCATTTACAGCACGTAAACTCCGCGTCCTCACCTTTTTTCGCCTTGTCTTTCCTTCGCTCGCTACGTTTTTACGCGGTCTGTTCGCTTCGCATCCGACAGGGGTTAAACGAACGCCAGCGACAACGGTTCAGCGATGTACGCCGGTTTTTCCTGGCCTTCGATTTCCAGCGTGGCGGTGGCCTTGAGCAGCCATTGGCCGGGTTTCTTTTCGGTGACGTCGCTCAGTTCGACCTTGAGCCGGACTCTGGAGTCGACCTTCACCGGTTGAATGAAACGCACGCTGTCCAGGCCGTAATTGACGACCATCTTCAAGCCTTGCGGCAGGACCAGAATGTCTTCCATCAGTTTCGGGATCAGCGACAGCGACAGGAAACCGTGGGCGATCGTGCTGCCAAACGGGGTTTGTGCGGCTTTTACCGGGTCAACGTGGATGAACTGATAATCGCCTGTGGCTTCAGCGAACAGGTTGATGCGGTCCTGATCGATCGTGAGCCATTCGGAACGTCCGAGTTCCTTGCCGACATAATCTTTGAGCTCTGCAACGGGAACATAGGGCATTGAGACTCTCCTTGGGTTCATCGGTTTTATAGTTTTTTCAGGTGGGGGGTTGGCCCCGGAACAACCACTTTAGATCATCATGGCGTTTAGGTCCGGTCAAGCTTCCATACCTTTGGCGAATACCCATGCATAGCGAGTGCCATGCTTATAATGTCCGGCCCGCTTGTGGGGACGAGTTTTGCTGGAGATGACGGATGTTGCTACGTGGCCTGACCTGGCTGGTGCTGTTTCAATTGCTCGGCACGGCCCTCAACCATTTGTTATTACCGGTGCTGCCAGGGCCGATTATCGGCCTGCTGTTGCTGCTGGGGTTCCTGGTCATCCGTGGTGAAGTGGCTGAGCCCCTGAGTCTGGCCGCTGGCAGCCTGCTGCGTTATTTGCCGTTGCTGCTGGTGCCGCCAGCGGTGGGCGTGATGGTGTATGCCGCTGATATCGCGGCGGACTTCTGGGCCATCGTTGGTGCACTGGTGTTGTCGCTGCTGCTGTCCATGGCGTTCGCCGGGGTCTTGATGCAGCGGCTGGTCAAGCGCCACGCTGTTCGTTCGGAGGAGTCGTGATGATCTTCGACTGGCAGGGTGCGCTGGCAGCAGTCATTCATCACCCGTTGTTCGGTATCGGCGTTACGTTGGGCGCCTATCAACTGGTGTTGGCGGCGTTCGAGAAAACCCGCTGGATCTTCCTGCAGCCCGTGCTGGTATCGATGCTGCTGGTGATCGGCGTGTTGCTCGTCTGTGGGCTGACGTATACCGAATACCGCAAAAGCACTGAGATCCTCAGTATTCTGCTGGGACCGGCGACCGTTGCACTGGCGGTGCCGCTCTACCTGAACCTGCGGCGGATTCGACAGCTGTTCTGGCCGATATTTACTACGCTGGTGATAGGTGGTGTGGTTGCCACCGGCATGGGCGTGCTGCTGGGGTGGTGGTTTGGCGCCGAGCATATGATCCTGATGACCATGGCGCCTAAATCGGTCACCTCGCCGATTGCCATGCTGGTGGCCGAGCAGATTGGCGGAGTGGCGGCGCTGGCGGCGGTGTTCGTGTTGATCACTGGAGTGATTGGCGCCATTTTCGGCCCGAGCCTGTTGAACCGGCTCGGTGTGCACAGCCCGGAAGCCCGCGGTATGGCGCTGGGTATGACCGCCCACGCGGTCGGAACTGCGGTGGCGATGCAGGAAAGTGAAGAGTGCGGCGCCTTCGCGGCGCTGGCGATGAGTCTGATGGGCGTGGCCACGGCGGTGTTCCTGCCGTTGGCGGTGTCGATGGTGGTGTAAGGAAATGTCTATGAGCTTGCCGCTTTTTCCGCTGAACACGGTGCTGTTTCCTGACTGCATCCTCGACTTGCAGATTTTTGAAGCGCGCTATCTGGACATGATCAGCCGCTGCATGAAGCAGGGGACCGGCTTCGGCGTGGTGTGCATTCTCGACGGCGAAGAAGTCGGTATTGCCCCGCAAGGCTATGCGCTGGTGGGATGCGAAGCGCTGATTACCGATTTCAAACAGCAGGATAATGGCCTGCTGGGTATTCGGGTGCAGGGCGGGCGGCGTTTCCACGTGCTGCACACCGAGATTCAGCGCGATCAGTTGACCGTTGCTGACGTCGAGTGGCTGGAGGACGAGCCGGAGCAACCGCTACAGGACGAAGACGCCGACCTGGTTGCACTGCTCAAGGCCTTGGCCGAACACCCGATGGTCGAAGCATTGAACATGGGCACCGACGCGGCCGGGCAACAGTCACTGGCCAATCAATTGGCCTACCTGCTGCCGTTTTCTGAAGTGGACAAGATCGAACTGCTGCAGCTCGACAACCCGCAGCAGCGACTGGATGCGATTCAGGCGCTGCTGGATGAGTTGCAGGGAGAGTTGTTTGCCTGACGCTGGTCAGTAGGCATACCGCTGCAATGTATGAGGCAAATGCCACAGCGCGAAGAACCCTAACAATGCCAGCATTACCGGCAACACCGACCACCAGACCTTAGCCGGCATAGGGCTCAAGGGTATCTGGCGTTGGGTCACGGCCAGGCTGGCAGCGCACACGCAAGCCGCCAGCATCGCGCCGGCGGTTATATCGGTTGGCCAGTGTGCGCCGAGATAAACCCGCGACAGGGCGATAGCCGCTGCCGGCAAGCAACCGAGCAGCAACCAGGTCAGGCGCATGCGCGTTGGCTGGCCTCGGCCGGCCAGTACCGCCAGCGTCAGGAACAACGCAAACGAACCTGACGCATGACCACTGGGCATGCTGTAGCTGGTCAGTGGGTCGGTCAGTACTTCCGGGCGCATCCGGGCGAACAGGTTCTTGGTTCCGGTGTTCAGCAGCGCGGTGATCAGTAGCGTGCAGCCGGCGAAGATCATGTGTCGCCATTGCCGCGTGACCAGCAGCAGGATCGTCAGCGCCGCGCTGATCACCAACATGTTTTTGAATTCGCCGATCAGGGTGAACATCACCGCGACTTCATCCAGCGCCGGGCTGCGGTGTTCTTGAATCAGCGTCATCAGGCCTTGGTCGAAGGCGCTCAGGTGCGGATAGCCTATGAACAGCCCGCCGAGTATCACCAGGCTGAGGCCGGCGATCAGCGCAGTAGCCTGGCGATGACCGCGCAAGCTGCTGTTGATGCTCAGGCCCACCAATACCGCGATACTGCCGACGACCACTCCGGCTTGAGGCCAGAAACCTTCCGGCAGCGGCAGCCGAATCGCCGCGCCCGTGGCCCAGCCCGGAAGCAGGTAGGCCACCGACCAGCCGGCGCCCGCCAGCAAGCTGACCGCAAAGAAGCGTGCGAAGGGCATGTCGAACATCCCGGCAACCATTGGCAGCATCGGGCGCAAAGGGCCGATAAAGCGTCCGACCAATAAGCTCGCGATGCCATAGCGCTGGAAATAATTTTCAGCGCCGCTGATCCATTCCGGATGGTGACGCAGCCCTGGCAAGCGCCGAATGTTCTGGTGGAAGTGCCTGCCCAGGAAATACGACAGCAGATCGCCGAACAGGCCGCCAAGGAAGCCCAGCAGCAGCGTTTCGCCCAGCGACAGCGCGCCGCTGCCGGCCAGCACCGTGATGGCAAACAGCAACACGATGCCGGGCACGATCAGCCCGACGATTGCCAGGCACTCAACGCAGGCCACTATGAATACCGCCACCGCCAGCCATTGCGGATTGACCGTCAACCAGACAGTCAGGCTATCGAGCCATGGGCCCATACATACAACTCCATCAAATCATCAAATGAACGGTGGGAGCGAGCCTGCTCCGGGCGGCGATCCGACGATGGTGGATTAACATTCAACATTGATGTTGGCTGTTACACCGCTATCGCGAGCAGGCTCGCTCCCACAGTGGGTGTTTTGCTGCTGGCCGCAGCAGTACTCAGGGAAGCAGGAAATAGTCGCGGTTTTCGACCTGGCCGCGTCGCAGAGGGTTCCGGGTGCAATAGGGCGCGTAGGCGCCGTCGACGAAGCGGTACATCAGGTGTTCGTCGCGGCCATGGGGAATGCCCAGGCGTGTGGTCTGGATGACATGCGGGGGAGGTGCGCCGACGTCTTCGACAAACAGCACTTCATGATCGAAGCGCTTGGCATCCCAGATCGGCACTTTCAGGCCCAGTGCCTTGCACAGCAAGGTCTGGCCGGCGCAGAGCTTTTGCGAGGGGCGCGGTCGGCCGTTGGCGTCGGGGTTGTTGAGCAGCATCTGCGCCAGGCTCGCCGGGCCGGAGATTTCATCGACCCACGGGTAAGCCGATTTGATCAGCACCGCATTGCCCGGCCCATGGGCGCTGAAGTTCAGCGAATCGCCACCACGGGCGTAGTACATATAGATGTGGCCGCCATCCAGAAACAAAGCCTTACGCTTTTCTGTGTAGCCGAGCGAGGCGTGGCTGCCTTTTTCTTCGCAGTAATAGGCTTCGGTCTCGATAATCCGCGCCGAAAGCCACAGGTCACCGACACGATGGCGGATCACTTTACCCAGCAATTCACAGGCAAGCAGCTGAGCATCGCGGTTGAAAAAGCTGTCGGGCAGGGCTTTTGGCAATTTCGCTGGGGTCAAAATAGGCATGGCGACCGAAGTGATCAGGTAAATATGACGGAATGATAACAACTGCGGACTTAATCGAGGCTGAACACTGCCCATTTCGACCATCCGCCCGTCACTGCTGTTAGTAGGAGCGCGCGACAGCTATAATCTGCCGCTTTCCTCTTTGCCAAGACCACAGAGACCATGACTGAGTCCGTTCTTGACTACATGACCCGTTTGGGTCGCGCTGCCCGCGACGCTTCCCGCGTGATCGGCCGTGCCAGTACCGCGCAGAAAAACCGCGCCCTGCTGGCTGCCGCCGACGCTTTGGATAACGCTCGCGCCGAGTTGACCGCCGCCAATGAGCTGGATCTGGCCGCAGGCCGGGCCAATGGGCTTGAGCCGGCCATGCTCGAGCGTCTGGCCCTGACCCCCGCACGCATCGACGGCATGATCGTCGGCTTGCGTCAGGTGGCGGCGCTGCCCGATCCGGTTGGCGCGATCCGCGACATGAGTTACCGGCCGTCGGGTATTCAGGTTGGCAAGATGCGCGTGCCCCTGGGCGTGGTCGGGATCATCTATGAGTCGCGGCCAAACGTGACCATCGATGCCGCGAGCCTGTGCCTGAAGTCGGGTAACGCAACCATCCTGCGCGGTGGTTCCGAGGCCATTCATTCCAACCGTGCGATTGCCGCCTGCATTCAGCGCGGTCTGGCTGAAGCCGGCTTGCCGGCGGCCGTGGTGCAAGTGGTCGAAACCACCGACCGGGCTGCCGTTGGTGCGTTGATCACCATGCCCGAGTACGTCGACGTGATCGTACCGCGTGGCGGCAAGGGCCTGATCGAACGGGTCAGCCGCGACGCTCGCGTGCCGGTGATCAAGCACCTGGACGGTATCTGCCACGTGTATGTCAGTGCCCACGCCGAGTTGCCGAAAGCCCAGCGCATTGCGTTCAACGCCAAGACTTACCGTTACGGCATCTGCGGCGCGATGGAAACCCTGTTGGTCGATCAAGCGGTTGCCAAGGAATTCCTGCCAGCGATGGCTGAACAGTTCCGCGAAAAAGGCGTCGAACTGCGCGGTTGCGAGCGCACCCGGGCGATCATCGACGTCGTGGCCGCGACTGAAGAAGACTGGAGCACCGAATACCTGGCGCCGATCCTGTCGATCCTGGTGGTCGACGGCCTGGACCAGGCAATCGAGCACATCAACCATTACGGCTCACACCACACCGACTCGATCGTCAGTGAACACCAGGGTGAAACCCGGCGTTTCGTGGCTGAAGTCGATTCGGCCTCGGTGATGATCAACACCCCGACGTGCTTTGCCGATGGCTTCGAATACGGATTGGGTGCCGAGATTGGCATTTCTACTGATAAGCTGCACGCCCGCGGCCCGGTGGGCCTCGAAGGTCTGACCTGCGAGAAGTACATCGTGGTCGGTGATGGCCAGTTGCGCGGCCAGGAGCCGGTCTGACTTGGGCGATCTTGGCCAGAGCGCCGCTGTGACCACCAGCGAAACCGGCCCCCGGCGCATTGGCGTCCTGGGCGGGACCTTCGATCCGGTGCACATCGGCCATTTGCGCAGCGCACTGGAAGTCGCTGAAGCGCTGGCCCTCGATGAGTTGCGCCTGACGCCCAGCGCCAGGCCGCCGCATCGGGATACGCCGCAGGTTTCGGCGCAGGACCGTCTGGCGATGGTCGAGCGCGCGGTGGCCGGTATGGCACCGTTGGTGGTGGATGACCGCGAACTCAAGCGCGACAAGCCGTCCTACACCATCGACACCCTGGAACTGATGCGCGCGGAACTCGCTGCTGATGACCAGTTGTTTCTACTTTTGGGCTGGGACGCATTTTGCGGCCTGCCCACTTGGCACCGCTGGGAAGAGTTGCTCCAGCATTGCCACATCCTGGTGCTGCAACGCCCGGATGCCGACAGCGAACCGCCGGATGCCTTGCGCAACCTGCTGGCAGCGCGCTCGGTGAGCGACCCGCTGGCCCTCAAAGGGTCGAGCGGACAGATTGCATTCGTCTGGCAGACGCCGCTCGCGGTATCCGCCACCCAGATCCGTCAACTGCTGGCCAGCGGTAAGTCGGTACGTTTCCTGGTGCCCGACGCGGTCCTGGCCTATATCGATGCGCACGGACTTTACCGTGCGTCGAACTGAAAAAGGCGCGCTTCAAGGCACGTGAACGCGTGTATCGAAGCGCCCGAACATACGAGCAAAACGAGTTTTATATGACTGACAAAGACGTAAACAAAGTAAAGCGCAAGGGCACATTCAAGAGCGCCCCGCTGCCAGTAGAAGCTCATACCGGTGTCGTACTTGCCGGTGAAGAGCTGGTCAAGGTTGCCGTCGCGGCCCTGGAAGACGTCAAGGCCCAGGACATTCAGGTGATCGACGTTCGTGACAAGCAGAGCATCACTGACTTCATGATCATCGCCACCGGTACTTCCAACCGTCAGATCGGCGCGATGCTGGACAAGGTCCGCGAGGCGGTCAAGGCCCAGGGCGTCAAGCCGCTGGGTGAAGAAGGCAAGGGCGACAGCGACTGGGTGCTGCTGGATATGGACGACGTCATCGTGCACATGATGACCGCCTCGGCTCGCCAGTTCTATGACCTGGAGCGCCTGTGGGCCGGTGCCGAGCAAAGCCGTTCGGCCAGCGCCGCGCATCACAGCCCGGAAAACCCTCATGAGCACTTCACCAAGCTCAACAAAGACCAGCAATAAGGGTTCGCTGTGCGACTGCGTCTGATCGCCGTCGGTTCACGCATGCCCAAGTGGGTGGAAGAAGGCTGGCATGAATATGCCAAGCGTCTTCCTTCCGAGCTGGCGCTGGAACTGGTGGAAATACCGCTCAACACCCGTGGCAAGAACGCTGACGTGGCGCGCTTCATTCGCCAGGAAGGCGAAGCCATGCTGGCCAAGGTCGGCCCGAACGAGCGCATCGTCACCCTCGAAGTTCACGGCAAGCCCTGGAGCACCGAGCAACTGGCGGTCGAACTGGATCGCTGGCGGCTGGACTCGCGTACGGTGAACTTCATGGTCGGCGGCCCCGAAGGGCTGGCGCCGGAAGTCTGCGCGCGGGCTGACCAGCGCTGGTCGCTGTCGCCCCTGACCTTGCCGCACCCGCTGGTGCGGATTCTGATCGGTGAACAGTTGTATCGCGCCTGGACAGTGCTGTCCGGGCACCCTTACCACAAGTAGTTCAGCGCCCCCATGCCTCAGCCGATCCGCATCAAGGACCACGAGAAAGACGCCCGTCTGGTGCGCGGCCGGGTCGTGTTCGGGGCAATTGCGGTGGTCACGCTGATCGGCGTGCTGATCGCGCGGCTGTATTTCCTGCAAGTGATTCAGTACGAGTACCACTCGACGCTGTCGGAAAACAACCGTGTCCACGTTCAGCCGATTCCACCGACTCGCGGGTTGATCTATGACCGTAATGGCGTGGTGGTGGCCGATAACCGGCCCAGCTTCAGCCTGAGCATGACCCGCGAGCGCTCCGGCGACTGGAAGCAAGTGCTCGATGTCATCGTTGAAGTGCTGCAACTGACGCCTGAAGATCGGGCGGTCTTCGAAAAGCGCATGAAGCAGGGGCGCCGACCGTTCGAGCCGGTGCCGATCCTGTTCGAGCTGACAGAAGAGCAGATCGCCCGGATCGCGGTGAATCAGTTCCGCCTGCCGGGCGTCGAAGTGGTGGCGCAACTGGTACGTCATTATCCGCAGGGTCCGCATTTTGCGCACTCGGTCGGGTATATGGGGCGGATCAACGAGAAAGAGCTGAAGACCCTGGATCCGGTGGCTTACAGCGGTACCCATCAAATTGGCAAAACCGGTATCGAGCGCTTCTACGAGCCGGAATTGCACGGTCAGGTCGGTTACGAAGAGGTCGAGACCAACGCCCGTGGCCGCGTACTGCGGGTGCTCAAGCGTACCGATCCGATCCCCGGCAAGGACATCGTCCTGAGCCTGGACATCAAGTTGCAGGAAGCCGCGGAAGCCGCATTGGGCGGGCGCCGCGGTGCCGTGGTGGCGCTGGACCCGAACACCGGCGAAGTGCTGGCAATGGTCAGCCAGCCGAGTTTTGACCCGAACCTGTTCGTGACCGGCATCAGCTTCAAGGCCTACGCCGAGTTGCGTGACTCGGTCGACCGGCCACTGTTCAACCGCGTGCTGCGCGGCCTGTACCCGCCGGGTTCGACCATCAAGCCGGCCGTGGCGATTGCCGGGCTGGACTCTGGCGTCGTGACGGCCTCGACCCGGGTATTCGACCCGGGTTACTACATGCTGCCCAATTACGATCACAAATACCGTAACTGGAACCGCACCGGCGACGGCTATGTGGATCTGGACACGGCGATCATGCGTTCCAACGACACCTACTTCTACGACCTGGCGCACAAGCTGGGGATCGATCGGTTGGCGGCCTATATGGGCAAGTTCGGCATCGGCCAGAAGGTCTCGCTGGACATGTTCGAAGAGTCGCCGGGGCTGATGCCGTCCCGCGAATGGAAGCGCGCGACCCGACGCCAGGCGTGGTTCCCGGGTGAAACGCTGATTCTGGGGATCGGCCAGGGCTACATGCAGTCCACCCCGTTGCAGTTGGCCCAGGCCACGGCGCTGGTTGCCAACAAGGGCAAGTGGAACCGTCCGCACCTGGCGAAAACCATCGAAGGCCAGAAGCCGCAGGACCCGAACCCGATGCCGGACATCGTTCTGCGTGACTCGTCGGACTGGACCAAGGTCAACCATGGCATGCAGCAAGTGATGCACGGTGCCCGCGGTACCGCGCGTAAAGCGGCGATCGGCTCGCAATACCGGATTGCCGGTAAGTCGGGTACCGCCCAGGTGGTCGCGATCAAGCAGGGCGAGAAGTACGACCGCTCCAAGGTTCAGGAACGCCACCGCGACCACGCCCTGTTCGTCGGCTTTGCGCCGGCCGACAACCCGAAAATCACCGTGGCGGTGATGGTCGAGAACGGTGAGTCCGGTTCCGGTGTCGCGGCGCCAGTGGTGCGGCAAGTCATGGACGCCTGGCTCCTGGGCCCGGATGGCCGACTCAAACCCGAGTACGACAGCCCTATCAGCGCGGAGGCTACGGCCCGTGAAGAGTAATTTTGATCGCATCCTCTCCAGTGAGGATGTGATGCGTCGCCGCGCGACGCTGTTGCAACGCCTGCATATCGACGGCCCCTTGCTGATCCTGCTGCTGATCCTCGCGGCCGGCAGCCTGTTCGTGCTGTATTCGGCCAGTGGCAAGAGCTGGGACTTGCTGGCCAAACAAGCGACGTCGTTCGGGATCGGCCTGGTGTCGATGATCGTCATCGCCCAGTTCGAACCGCGTTTCATGGCGCGTTGGGTGCCGCTGGGCTATGTGCTCGGGGTGATCTTGCTGGTGGTGGTGGACGTGATGGGCCACAACGCCATGGGCGCGACGCGCTGGATCAACATTCCCGGGGTGATTCGCTTCCAGCCCTCGGAATTCATGAAGATCCTGATGCCGGCGACGATTGCCTGGTACCTGTCCAAGCGCACGTTGCCACCGCAACTCAAGCATGTCGGGGTCAGTCTGTTCCTGATCGGCTTGCCATTCATATTGATTGTGCGTCAGCCGGACCTCGGCACGTCGCTGCTGATCCTCGCGGGCGGGGCTTTCGTGCTGTTCATGGGTGGCTTGCGCTGGCGCTGGATCCTCAGCGTGGTCGCGGCGACCGTGCCGGTGGCCGTCGGCATGTGGTTCTTCATCATGCATGACTACCAGAAGCAGCGGATTTTGACCTTCCTCGACCCGGAGAGCGATCCGCTCGGCACTGGCTGGAACATCATTCAGTCCAAGGCCGCCATCGGTTCCGGCGGCGTGTTTGGCAAAGGCTGGCTGCTGGGCACCCAGTCGCACCTGGACTTTTTGCCGGAAAGCCACACCGACTTCATCATCGCAGTGATGGGCGAAGAGTTCGGTCTGGTGGGCATTTGCGCCTTGCTGTTGATTTACCTGCTGTTGATTGGCCGCGGGCTGGTGATTACCGCCCAGGCGCAGACCCTGTTCGGCAAATTGCTCGCCGGCAGCCTGACCATGACGTTTTTTGTTTATGTTTTCGTCAACATCGGTATGGTCAGTGGCCTGTTGCCGGTGGTGGGGGTGCCGTTGCCGTTCATTAGCTACGGCGGAACTTCGCTGGTGACGCTGCTGTCAGCGTTTGGGGTTTTGATGTCGATCCATACCCATCGTAAGTGGATCGCACAGGTTTGAATAAGGTGAAGATTTCAATGCAAGTAATGCGTGGCTGGGCGACTCGATACGCTCCGTGGGTCGGCCTGGTAAGCATCCTTGGTGCAGCGCAGGAAGCGCTGGCCGGCGATTATGAAGGCTCGCCCCAAGTGGCCGAATTCGTCGGTGAAATGACCCGCGACTATGGTTTTGCCGGTGAACAGCTGATGGGCGTGTTCCGCGAGGCCGAGCGCAAGCAATCGATTCTCGACGCAATCTCCCGGCCGGCCGAGCGGGTCAAGCAATGGAAGGAATATCGCCCGATGTTCCTGACCGACGCGCGAATCGCCCGGGGCGTGGATTTCTGGCGTCAGCACGAAGCGGCGCTGGCCCGCGCGGAGCAGGAATACGGCGTGCCGGCGCAAGTTATTGTTTCGATCATCGGCGTTGAGACGTTTTTCGGCCGAAATACCGGTAATTATCGGGTGATCGACGCGTTGTCGACCCTCAGTTTCGACTACCCTCCACGTGCAGAATTCTTTCGCAAGGAATTGCGCGAGTTTTTGCTGCTGGCGCGTGAAGAACAGGTCGACCCGCTGACGCTTAAAGGCTCGTACGCCGGCGCCATGGGCTTGCCGCAGTTCATGCCGAGCAGCTTTCGCGCCTATGCGGTGGATTTCGACGGTGATGGCCACATCAATATCTGGACCAACCCGGACGACGCCATCGGCAGTGTAGCCAGCTATTTCAAGCGTCACGGCTGGGAAGCGGGCGAACCGGTGGTCAGCCGGGCCGATGTGCGCGGCGATCAGGTCGACGACGGCTTGACAACCGGCATCGAACCGACGAAAACCGTCGGGGAGTTGCGGGCGTTGGGCTGGTCGAGTCATGATGCGCTGCGCGATGATATGCCGGTCACGGCTTTCAGGCTGGAAGGTGACAATGGCCCTGAATACTGGATGGGCCTGAAGAATTTTTACGCGATTACGCGTTATAACCGCAGCGTGATGTACGCCATGGCTGTACATCAGTTGTCTGAAATGCTGGTCCAAGCACGGGGCGTCAAGTAATGCTGGCATCGCCAATCCGCAAACCCCTGAAGCTGGTGGCTTTCGCCGCGTTGTCGTTGCTCGTGGTCAGCTGTTCGACCAGTCGTGCACCGCAACAGAAATACTCGACCGCGGTACGCGCGACACCAGGCCTGGATATCAACCGTGCCCACAAAGACGGTGCGCCGTGGTGGGATGTGGATATCTCACGGATTCCCGACGCCACGCCGACCCTGCACACCGGCCCGTACAAGGCCAACCCGTATACCGTGCTGGGCAAGACCTACTTTCCGCTGGCCGAATCCAAGCGTTATGTCGCTTCGGGCACGGCGTCCTGGTACGGCACCAAGTTTCACGGGCAGAACACCGCCAACGGCGAAGTGTATGACCTGTACGGCATGAGTGCCGCGCACAAGACCTTGCCGTTGCCCAGCTACGTTCGGGTGACCAACCTGGACAACAACAAGAGCGTGATCCTGCGGGTCAACGACCGTGGGCCGTTCTATTCGGATCGCATCATCGACTTGTCCTACGCCGCGGCCAAGAAACTTGGCTATGCCGAGATTGGCACTGCGCGGGTCAAGGTCGAAGGCATCGACCCGCAAGAGTGGTGGGCGGCAAAAGGCCGACCTGCGCCGTTGATGCTCAATGAGCCGCAAGTCGCGCAAAATAGCGCACCAGTGATTACCGCGTCGGCCGGCACCGTCGAGCAATGGACGCCACCGCCGCAGCAACATGCCGCGGCCGTTGTGCCGGTGCAGCTCGATGCAAAAAAAAACGCTTCTGTACCAGCCTCTGGCCAGTATCTGCAGGTGGGCGCGTTCGCCAACCCGGACGCTGCAGAACTCCTGAGATCGAAGTTGAGCGGGATGGTGAGCGCTCCGGTGTTCATCAGCTCGATCGTGCGCAACCAACAGACACTGCATCGGGTTCGTCTGGGGCCAATCGGCTCGCAGGGTGAAATCTCGCAAGTGCAAAACAGCGTGCGCCTGGCCAATCTCGGTTCGCCGAGCCTGGTGACGGCTGAATAAGCAATTCCTGATTCAAGGTTCACTTGCGGTTTGGGGGGTGAACCTGAGTTGTTGGCTCGTTGAACAATAAAAGCCCGGCAAGGGTTAGAGAGTGAACAACTGAACACGCGACAATTGCCGCGTTCCGATACGAAAGCTCGCCGAGCGGCGACCAGGCAAGGCAAAAACAGGCGAGGAAGCGGAGTTTAGGGTCCTAAATGAGCATTCCGAGCCTGTTTTTAACGCAGTCTGGTCGACGCGCAGGCAGGTTTCGTGCGGAACCTGGGTTGTCTGATTAGTTTTGCCCATAGGGCAGTTTCCATTAGCGATTTCGAGAGACGGATGAACATCACCACCTTTGCCAAACGCCTGTGCCTGCTAGTCCCGCTGCTCCTCTCGCCCGCCGCTTTTGCGGTCGAGATGATGCCGTCGCCACCACAACTGGCGGCTAAATCCTATGTGCTCATGGATGCCAGCAGCGGCAACGTGCTGGTCGAGAACAACGGTGACCAGCGTCTGCCGCCAGCCAGCCTGACCAAGCTGATGACAGCGTACATTGCGACCCTGGAAATCCGTCGCGGCCAGATCGGCGAAAACGATCCGGTTACCGTCAGCGAAAACGCCTGGCGCACCGGCGGTTCGCGGATGTTCATCAAGGTCGGCTCGCAGGTCACGGTCAGCGACCTGCTGCACGGCATCATCATCCAGTCGGGCAACGACGCCAGCGTCGCGCTCTCCGAGCACATCGCCGGCAGCGAAGACGCATTCGCCGACCTCATGAACAAGACCGTTGCCGACCTGGGCATGAACAACAGTCACTTCATGAACCCGACCGGTCTGCCAAACCCTGAGCACTATTCCACCGCTCACGACATGGCCATCCTGGCACGCGCGATCATCCACGAAGACCCGGCTCACTACGCGATCTACTCGCAGAAAGAGTTCTTCTGGAACGGCATCAAGCAACCCAACCGCAACCTGCTGCTGTGGCGTGACAAGACCGTTGACGGTCTGAAAACCGGTCACACCGAAGAAGCCGGCTACTGCATGGTGTCCTCGGCGGTACGTGATGGCATGCGCCTGATCGCCGTGGTATTCGGCACCAACAGCGAAAGCGCTCGCGCCGCTGAAACCCAGAAGCTGCTGACCTATGGTTTCCGCTTCTTCGAAACCCAGACCTTCTATCAGAAAGGCGCCGAGCTGGCTCAGGCTCCAGTCTGGAAGGGCACCACCAACCAGGTCAAAGCCGGCCTGGCTGAAGACCTGACCATGACCCTGCCAAAAGGCCAGCTGAAGAAGCTCGCTGCCAGCATGACCATGAACCCGCAACTGGTCGCGCCGATCGCCAAGGGCGACGTGATTGGTAAAGTCGAAGTGAAACTGGACGACAAGGTCGTGCACAGCGCAGACCTGATCGCGCTGGACGCGGTCGACCAAGGTGGTATCTTCCGCCGCATGTGGGATAGCATCCGTCTATTCTTCTACGGCTTGTTCAACTGATAGTGTGCACCTGCATGGCCACGCGCTGATCCGGCGCGGGGCCATGCCGTCGCCACGGCTTACGCTTACGAGGCCGTTACGCCATGACCGATACCGAAGTAAAGGCGCCCAAGATCGAATTCCCCAACGTTGACTACCCGGTTAAGGTGATCAGCGATACCGGGGTGGGCAACAAAGACAAGATCATCGAAATCGTCAAGAAGCACGCGACGATCAATCATGACCGTGTGGACGAACGCCAAAGCACCAATGGCAAGTACACGACGATTCAGTTACACATCGTCGCGACCGACCAGGACCAGCTGTACAACATCAACAGCGAACTGCGGGCCACCGGCTTCGTGCACATGGTGCTGTGATGTCCGAACCGCTGGGCTTTCGCGAGCTCGGCCAGCTGGCTTACGAGCCGGTCTGGCATGCCATGCAACGGTTTACCAATGAGCGCGGCAGCGACCGTGCCGATGAAATCTGGCTGGTCGAGCACCCACCGGTTTTTACCCAGGGCCAGGCCGGCAAGGCTGAGCATCTGTTGCTTCCCGGCGATATTCCGGTGGTGCAGGTCGACCGTGGCGGTCAAGTGACTTACCACGGCCCGGGTCAGTTGGTGGCGTATCTGCTGCTGGATGTGCGCAAGCTGGGTTTTGGCGTGCGCGACCTGGTCAGCCGGATGGAACAGTGCCTGATCGAGCTGCTGGCCAGCTACGGCGTCACCGCTGTGGCCAAGGCCGATGCACCGGGCGTCTACGTCAACGGTGCAAAAATTGCTTCTCTGGGTCTGCGGATCCGCCACGGTTGCTCCTTTCATGGCCTGGCCCTGAACGTGGATATGGACCTGGAGCCGTTTCGCCGGATTAACCCCTGTGGATACGCCGGGCTGGCCATGACCCAGCTGCGCGATCACACCGGACCGATTGAATTTGCCGAGGTAAGTGCCCGGCTGCGTGCGCAGCTCGTCAAACACCTCGACTATGCTGAGCAGACGACCCTAACGGGCGGAATCGACTGATATGACTACTGCGCAAGACGCTGTGCAAACCATGATCCCGACGCTGGATGTTACCGAGCGCCCGGCCCCGCGTGCCAAAGTGGAAGCTGGCGTAAAGCTGCGCGGCGCCGAAAAGGTTGCGCGTATCCCGGTGAAGATCATTCCGACTACCGAATTACCGAAAAAGCCTGACTGGATTCGCGTGCGCATCCCGGTTTCCCCGGAAGTCGACCGTATCAAGGCGCTGCTGCGCAAACACAAATTGCACAGCGTCTGCGAAGAAGCTTCCTGCCCGAACCTGGGCGAATGCTTCTCCGGTGGCACCGCAACCTTCATGATCATGGGCGACATCTGCACCCGTCGCTGCCCGTTCTGCGACGTTGGCCACGGTCGTCCGAAGCCACTGGACGTCAACGAACCGGAAAGCCTGGCCATCGCCATCGCTGACCTGAAACTGAAGTACGTGGTGATCACCTCGGTAGACCGCGATGACCTGCGTGACGGCGGTGCCCAGCACTTCGCCGACTGCATCCGCGAAATCCGCAAACTGTCGCCGAACGTGCAGCTCGAGACCCTGGTCCCGGACTACCGTGGCCGGATGGACGTTGCGCTGGCCATCACCGCCGCCGAGCCGCCTGATGTGTTCAACCACAACCTGGAAACCGTGCCGCGCCTGTACAAGGCTGCACGTCCGGGTTCGGACTATCAGTGGTCGCTGACCCTGCTGCAAAAGTTCAAGCAGATGATGCCGCACATTCCGACCAAGTCCGGCCTGATGCTGGGTCTGGGCGAAACCGACGAAGAAGTCATCGAAGTCATGAAGCGCATGCGCGAACACGACATCGACATGCTGACCCTGGGCCAGTACCTGCAACCGTCCCGCAGCCACTTGCCGGTGCAGCGTTTCGTGCACCCGGACACCTTCGCCTGGTTCGCCGAGGAAGGTTACAAGATGGGCTTCAAGAACGTCGCCTCCGGCCCGCTGGTACGTTCCTCGTACCACGCCGACGAGCAGGCGAAACTGGTCAAGGCCGAATTGATGTCGTCCTGATCCACGATGCCCGCAAGGCGTATGCCTTGCGGGCATTTTTGTTCAAGGGTTGGCTCGGTACCACGTCACACTCAGTTTTTTCCTGCACCCTGTGGGACGACTGAACCTCTTCTGTTTGTCCCCGTTCCTGACTACTGTGTGCTGAAGCATTCACACAGGGAGAATCACGGATGACCACTCGCTCGACCCACGTTATTTCTGAGCATGCTCCAGTCCCGGCGTTACCCGCTGAAGGGCTGATCGGCGTGATTGCGCCGGCGGGTCCCGCAGCTCTGGATACCGAAAGGGCCCTTCAATGGATGCGTGTACGCGGGTATTCGCTGCGGATTTTTCCGGGTGTCCTGGAAAGTGACGGCTACCTGGCCGGCAGTGACGATGTTCGCCTGAAGGATCTGCATGAGGCGTTTGCCGACACCGCCATTGATGCGATTCTGTGCCTGCGCGGCGGCTATGGCAGCCCGCGTCTGCTGGACCGGATCGACTTCGAGTTACTGCGGCGCAATGCCAAGCCGTTTGTCGGTTATAGCGACATTACGGCGCTGCACCTGGCCATCAGCCGTTATGCGGGGTTCGTGACCTTTCACGGGCCGATGCTCAACGCCGACCTGCTGGGAAACAAGCAACAACCTACCGAGTCTTCGCTGTTCAGCCTGCTCAGAGGCCAGATGAGCGCCGGGAGCCAGTTGGTGCACCCGGTGGCCTACCCGTTGAGCACGGTTGAGCCAGGCATCGCTCGTGGGCGTTTGCTGGGCGGTAATCTGTCGATGATTGCTGCGACCCTGGGCACGCCTTTCGAAATCGATGCCGACGGGATCATTCTGTTCATCGAGGACGTCAACGAGCCGTTGTATCGCATCGACCGGTTGCTGACCCATCTGCGCCTGGCCGGCAAGCTGAATAAGCTGCGCGGGGTGCTGGTGGGGGATGTGGCAGGCGTGGACAGCGATGCCTTGGCGCAGCTGCTCAAGCAAACCTTCGAGCCATTGCGCATTCCGGTGCTTGCCGGTTGGCGCAGCGGCCATTGCGACCCGAACCTGACGTTGCCCATGGGCGCGTTGGTGAGGCTGGATGCGGGGAGCAAGGCGTTGTGGCTGGAGCAGGATGTGGTGATCAGGCGTTAGTTTGCTGTCGCCGGATATTCAGTCATCGCGAGCAGGCTCGCTCCCACATTCGACCGTATTTCCATGAAGAAACCCGATCACCTGTGGGAGCGAGCCTGCTCGCGAAAGCGGCATCGGCCATACGGCTGACTAGCGGTTACGCAAACCTTCCAGCAACTTGTGCGTCGGGTAACCATCGGCCGGCCAGCCGAACGACTGCTGGGCGCTGCGAATGGCCTTGCGGGTATTGGCGCCGATGATGCCGTCGGCGTTCCCCGCATCGTAGTTGCTGGCGCTCAGCAAATTCTGCAGTTCGATGCGCTCGGAACGACTCAGGGGCAGGTCGTCCTTCGGCCATTCGCCATTGATCAGGCCCGCTCCGTTAAAGCGTTGAGACAACAGGTTCACCGCCAATGCGTAGGACGACGAGTTGTTGTACTTGAGGACCGCGCGGAAGTTGTCGAGGATCAGGAACGCCGGGCCACGATAACCGGCGGGCAGCAGCAGGGCGGCTGACAGTTGTTCGGAACCGGGCGGAACGACGCCGCCGTTGGGCAGTTTGATGCCCATTTGCATCCACTCGGAGACGCTTTTGCGAATCGCACCGTCAGCCAGCGAATAGTCGAAACCACTCGCCAGTTGCACTTCGAAGCCCCAAGGCTGGCCTTTCTGCCAGCCGGAGCTTTGCAGGTAATGGGCGGTGGAGGCCAATGCATCGGTCGGGCTGCCCCAGATATCGCGGTGACCGGTGCCGTCAAAATCGACCGCGTGGGTGAGGTAGGTGGTCGGGATGAACTGGGTCTGGCCCATGGCGCCGGCCCAGGAACCGAGCATCTTCTCGGGCGTGATATCACCCTGTTGCAAAATTTGTAGAGCGGCCAGCAATTGGGTTTGCGCAAAGCCTGGACGCCGGCCTTCGTAGGCCAGGGTCGCCAGCGAACGGATCACCGATTTGTCGCCCTGGAAACTGCCGAAGTTACTTTCCATGCCCCAGACCGCCACGAGTGCCTGGCGATCAACACCATAACGCTGCTCGATGGTGTTCAAGGTCTCGGCGTACTGGTTGAGCAAGGCCTGGCCTTTGCGCACGCGCGCGGCGGAGAGCGCGCCATCAAGGTATTCCCACACCGGACGGGTGAACTCCGGTTGGCTGCGGTCGGCGCGGATTACGCTCATGTCCGGCGTGACACCGGCAAAGGCGCGGTCGAACACATCCGGGCGGATACCGGCGGCGAGGGCATCCTTGCGAAAACCGGCTTCCCATTCCTCGAAGGTCTGGGCCGGCTGGATGTCGAGATTGTCGCCAGTCGGCACTACCGGAGGAATGATGGCCGGTGTGGTCGCAACGGGGGCGGTTTGAAGCGGTTGCGCGTCGGCAGCGGTGGGTTTTTCCGCGCAGGCGACAAGCAAAACAAGGCTGGAGGCAGCAATCAGTTGGCGCAGGTGCCAACGACGGGAAAGACAAAGGGGCATGCACAGGTCCAGATAAAACGAATCAGGTGCAGACCTTATCATGCCGAGGGGGAGCGAGGTGATGTTGAAACTTCATGCCGCCAGAAAGTAAGAAGCCTCCCAGCTTTTAGACTGGAAGGCTTCGCGGCGGTAGCTGCCTTTGCCCTTGCCGGGTTGTTCCTGACGGCTGCGGAACAATGGCTGGGCGACAATGGATTTGGCCTTGTTGGGCCGCTTGTGTTTGCTCATGGGCGGATCTCTCATTGAGTGGTTTGTGCGGGGCAAATCATCGGCCGAAGTCGGGGTTCTGTCCAGTCCCTGCGATGTGTAGGACCTTTCAGCCGTCATCGCGAGCAGGCTCGCTCCCACAAAGTTGACGCTATTGCTGTGGGAGCGAGCCTGCTCGCGATGGCCGTTATGCGGTCGAAAGACTTACTCGGCAGGCAATGCCAGGCGCTGGCCGGCCATCAACAGCGACAGGCGGCTCAGGCTCATCCACGGCGAACCTGGAGCCTGGCCTTTGATTTGTGCGTCGATCTGCTGGGCATCGAGCAGCAGTTGCGCCCAGCGCTGCGCCGAATGGCGTTGCAGGGCCTTGCTCATCAGGGGTTTGCGTTTGTCCCAGACGGGCGGTCGGGCCTGGCTGAAGGCCTTGTCCAGTGGCACACCCTGGCTGTATTGCAGAGACAGGTTGGCCAATAGCCGAAGCTCCCGGGCCAGCGCCCAAAGAATCACCGGTGGTTCGACACCTTCGCCGCGCAAACCTTCAAGCATGCGTAAGGCATGCGCCGCTTCACCGTTAAGAATGGCATCGGTCAGCCCGAAAACATCAAAGCGTGCGCTGTCGGCCACCGCGGCTTGCACCGTTTCGACCGTGATCTGGCCACCTTCAGCCATCAGCTTGAGCTTTTCGATTTCCTGGGCCGCCGCCAGCAGGTTGCCTTCCACCCTTGCTGCGATCAGTTCGACAGCGTCCTGGCTGGCGGCAAGCCCGGCCTGGGACAGGCGTTGACGAATCCACTGCGGCAACTGGTTGGTATCCACCGGCCAGATCTGCACGAACTGGGTCTGGGGACCTTCGACCAGCGCCTTGCCCCACTTGGTTTTTTGCGCGCTGCCGTCGAGCTTTGGCAGGCTGATGAGCAGCAAGGTGTCTTCGGCCGGACGCGAGCAGTACTCCATCAGCGCTGCTGCACCCTTGTCGCCCGGTTTGCCGGACGGCAGCCGCAACTCCAGCAGACGCTTTTCGGCGAACAACGACATGCTGGCGCCGGCTTGCAGCAGCGTACCCCAGTCGAAACTGGCGTCTGCGCTGAATACCTGGCGCTCGTCAAAACCTTGCTGGCGGGCAGCAGAGCGGATGGCGTCGGCGGCTTCCTGGCACAGCAGTGGGTCATCGCCACTGATGATGTAAACGGGCGCGAGGGCGCCTTGCAGGTGTTTGCCGAGCTGGGCGGGGGCTAGTTTCATAAGACAGGGCGAACGGGGCGCCGGGGCGCCCCGTACGACTTACTCGGTCGGTACTTGCATAGGTGACTGACGCGGAGTGTTCGCTTCAGCTTTACGGGCTGCTTCCAGCGCGTCGGCTTCCGCTTTGGCACGGTCATCGGCAGTCTGTTGCAACTGATCAAGCTGAGCCGGGGTCAGCTGTTGCAGGCGCAGCATCATGCGTTGCACCAGGTCGCGACGCATTTCCTTGCGCACTTCGTTGGCTTCCTGATCGGAGCCAGTGATGTTGCTGCCATCGTGCATGAAGACCTTCTGCACTTGCAGTTTGTCGTCGAGCAGGGACAGCTTGTTGTGGCCCACGATTTGATAGTTCAGCACGTTGGTCAGCTCATACTCGGCCGAATGGCCACCGCCGGAGTAGCTGAGGCTACGCTGGGTTTCCTGTTCGTTGGTCAATACCAGCTTGTAAGGTGCGCCGGCATAGACTTTGACGCCGCTGCTTTCAAGCACCTGACGCATCAGCGTCACGGTTTCGCCATACGAGTTGCGCGCGCTCAGGTCGAGTTCCTTGATCGCCAGTTCGGTGGTGCCGGTACCGCGCAGTTGGAAGCCGCAGGCGCTCAGCAAAACAGCGAGCCCCATCACCAGCAGATTGCGTTTGATCATCTTGTTGCTCCCCTTGAAACCATGTGGGCCGAGCGTGCGACCCGAAAGGTTCTGTTCGGCGCCAGGTATGGACCTTGCGCCTGATCCAATTAGCTAGCGACGATATTGACCAGTTTTCCGGGCACTACGATCACTTTACGAATAGTCAGGCCGTCGACAAAGCGCAGCACGTTTTCATTGGCCCGTGCGGCGGCTTCGACTTCTTCGCGGCTGGCACTGGCCGGCATTTCGATCTGGCCGCGCAGCTTGCCGTTGACCTGAATCACCAGTTGCAGGCTGTCTTGAACCAGCGCGCTGTCGTCCAGAACCGGCCAGCCGGCATCGATCACCGGATCGGCGTGACCCAGGCGATGCCACAGCTCATGGCAGATGTGCGGGGTGATCGGGGCCAGGAGCAGGGTCACGGTTTCCAGGCCTTCGTGGATCAGCGCGCGGTCCTGTTCGGTGCCTTGCGCGGCTTTTTCCAGCACGTTCATCAGCGTCATCACCTGGGCGATGGCGGTGTTGAATTTGTGGTTCTGGCCCACGTCGTGGCTGGCCTGCTTGATCGCCTGATGGATCGAACGGCGAATGGCTTTCTGCTCGTCGTTCAAGGTGGCGACGTCCAGTTTGCCCGGAAGGCCCTGGGTGACGTGCGCTTGAGCGAGACGCCAGACGCGCTTGAGGAAGCGGTGCGAACCTTCTACGCCGGAGTCGGACCATTCCGCGCTCATGTCGGGTGGCGAAGCGAACATCATGAACAGGCGGCAAGTGTCTGCGCCGAACTGATCGATCATCGACTGTGGATCGACGCCGTTGTTCTTCGACTTGGCCATCTTCTCGGTCCCGCCGATTTCCACCGGCAAGCCGTCAGCTTTCAACCTGGCGCTGATGACCTTGGCTTTGCTGTCACGCTCAAGCTCGACGTCCGCCGGGTTGAACCAGGTATAAGCGCCGTTGGCTTCGCGACGATAATAAGTCTCGGCGATCACCATGCCCTGGGTCAGCAGGTTCTTGAACGGTTCGTTGGAGCTCACCAGGCCTTCGTCACGCATCAGCTTGTGGAAGAAGCGCGCGTAGAGCAGGTGCAGGATCGCGTGTTCGATACCGCCGATGTATTGATCCACCGGCAGCCAGTGGTCGGCCGCGGATTTTTCAACCAGGCCGCCTTCATAGTGCGGCGAGGCGTAGCGGGCGTAGTACCACGAGGACTCGACGAAGGTGTCCATGGTGTCGGTTTCACGCTTGGCAGGTGCGCCGCATTTCGGGCATGTGCATTCGTAGAACTCGGGCATGCGCGCCAATGGCGAACCGGCGCCATCGGGTACGACGTCTTCCGGCAGCACGACAGGCAGTTGGTCTTCCGGCACCGGCACGTCACCGCAGGTATTGCAGTGGATGATCGGAATCGGGCAGCCCCAGTAACGCTGGCGGCTGATGCCCCAGTCGCGCAGGCGGAACTGGGTGCGCGAGGCACCGAGGCTTTTCTTGATCAGGGCTACTTCGATGGCGTCGAACGCGCCCGCGAAGTCCAGGCCGTCGAACTCGCCGGAATTGATCAGCGTGCCGTGTTCGCCGTAGGCGTCTTGCCATGGTGTCGGGTTGCTATCGCCGGAACTGGTGCGCACGACTGATTTAACCGGCAGGTTGTACTTGTGGGCGAATTCGAAATCGCGCTCGTCGTGGGCCGGAACTGCCATTACCGCGCCGTCGCCGTAGTGCATCAGCACATAGTTGGCGACCCATACCGGCAATTTTTCGCCGGTCAGCGGGTGCTCGACGAACAGGCCGGTCGGCAGGCCTTTTTTCTCCTGGGTGGCAACGTCGGCTTCGGCCACGCTGCCGCCTTTGCATTCTGCGATGAACGCTTGCAGCTCAGGGTTGTTCTTCGCGGCCAGGGTCGCCAGGTGGTGCTCGGCTGCCACGGCAACGTAGGTAGCGCCCATCAGGGTGTCCGGACGGGTAGTGAAGACTTTCAGTGCACCCGTTTCGCCGATCGAGTCGACGTTGTACGGGAACTGCACTTCCATGCCACGGGATTTGCCAATCCAGTTGCGCTGCATGGTTTTGACTTGCTCAGGCCAGCCCGGCAGATCGTCGAGACCCTCCAGCAGTTCATCCGCATAAGCGGTGATCTTGAAGTAGTACATCGGGATTTCGCGTTTTTCGATCAGCGCGCCGGAGCGCCAGCCGCGACCGTCGATCACCTGTTCGTTGGCCAGAACGGTCTGGTCGATCGGGTCCCAGTTCACGGTGCCGTTTTTACGGTAGATCACGCCTTTTTCGAACAGGCGAGTGAACAGCCATTGTTCCCAGCGGTAGTAATCGGGCTTGCAGGTGGTGACTTCGCGCGACCAGTCCACCGCCAGGCCCAGGCTGCGCAGCTGGGATTTCATGTAGGCGATGTTTTCGTAGGTCCACTTGGCGGGCGCTACGTTGTTCTTCATCGCGGCGTTTTCCGCCGGCATGCCGAAAGCGTCCCAACCCATGGGTTGCAGGACGTTTTTGCCTTGCATGCGCTGATAGCGGGAGATCACGTCGCCAATGGTGTAGTTGCGCACGTGCCCCATGTGTAGCTTGCCGCTGGGGTAAGGGAACATCGACAGGCAGTAGAACGTCTCCTTGCCTGGCTGTTCACTGACTTCAAAGGACTTTTGCTCGTCCCAGAACGACTGGGCAGCATTTTCGATTTCGCGGGGCTGATAGTGTTCGTGCATGGCTACTTTTGAACTGAATAGGGGTGGCCTAATCCTCTTCAATGCAACGCTGGACGCTGATGACGCCAAAAGTGGCGTTTTCGATGCCCAGCCGAGCTGGAAGTGGAGTTACAGGAAGCGCCGTAGCATACATGACCGCGCTCTACCGAGGGAAACCTTGATTACACGCGTAGGGCCGTTGGTCGCGGCACCTGAACGGTTTGCCAAGCGAAGCTAAGCTCTAGATGGGGAGTGAGTCTTATCTTCAATGAGGTGAGGGATGGTTGAGTCACAACGAAAAGTAACTAAGCCGGAGTTGTACGAAAAGCTGATAGAGCGCCTGGGGCTGGCCCTGGATGCCGCAAGGACAGCTGGCCGGTTACGCGATGAGCGTCCGGTGGAGCTGGAACTTCGCGGGTTGAGCCGCGCAGAGTTCGAACTGATCATGGCTTATCTGGATCGTAGTGAGCATGAGGCGCAAGGATGCTTGTCGTCAGAAACAGTGAAGCCTAAGGACGTTCCCCGTTCGGCGAAAATTATCTGGTTGCAAGACAAGCTCTCTCGCAGAGACGCGGTAAAGGTCCGGTCCCTGCTGGTCAAGTAAGTGATCAGGCAAATGTGTGTTGCCCCAAGCGGGCGCATGAAGTCGCCCATGATGGCTTTTTGATGAAAAGGCCTTCCATCTTAGTTGTCGCATTGCTTCAACCCACTTAGGCTTCGGGCATCTCTGGAGATGCCCGATGCCCTTTCGTTATTTCGTTAAACAACTGCTGCTGCCGCCCGGTATTTTTTTGCTGTTGCTTGCGCTTGCCTGGTGGTTACGCCGCTCAAGACCACGCCTTGCGGGGCTGTGTTTTGCCTTGGGGGCCGGAGGGTTCTGGTTGATGAGCTTGCCGGTCGTTGTGCAGTGGAGCGCCAAGGCCCTTGAGCGTGAAGCCCCGCTGGCCCGCAGCGAATGGACAACTCTGGCCGAGCGCGCAGATGTGATTGTGGTGCTGGGGGCGGGGCGCGAACGCGGTGACCTTGCCTGGGGGGCCGATCAGCCGACCGGTGTGGCGCTGGAGCGTGAGCGTTATGCGGCGCGGCTGGCCAGGGCGTCGGGTTTGCCGGTGTTGACCAGCGGTGGTTTGCATTACGGCACGCCGCCGACTGAAGCGAAGTTGATGGCCGATTCGCTACAGGATGATTTTGGGGTCACGGTCCGTTGGCAGGAAGGGCGCAGCCGCACCACCTGGGAAAACGCTCAATTCACTGCCGAACTGCTGGAGCCTTTGGGGTTGAAGCGGGTCGTTGTGGTGACGCAAGCCTGGCATATGCCGCGCAGCGTCTGGAGTTTCGAGCAGGCGGGCTTTACCGTGGTGCCGGCTCCGGTGGGCTTTTTAGGCACCGATAATGGCGAGCCGTTGGGTGGCTGGATGCCGACTTTCAAATCGATCTGGCGATCCGGTCAGTTGTTGAATGAGGCGGTGGGGCAGATCGGGTATTCGATTTTTTACCGCTGATTTGGTCGTTCCCACTTCTGTGGCGAGGGAGCTTGCTCCCTCGCCACAAGCGCTTAAACCGTCTTGGCGATCCGGCTGGCCAACAGTGCCCAGCCAAACAGCAGTGCGCAAAGGATGAGCAGTGGCCACGAGCGCCATTGCAGGTAAGGCGTCAGGTTGTGCATCGGCACCACGTCGCCGTAGAGAATGCCGCGTTCGAATTGCGGGATCTGCGCAGTGATCTTGCCGAAGGGGTCGATCAACCCGGTGACACCGTTGTTGGTGGCGCGAATCATCCAGCGGCCAGCCTCAAGCGCCCGCATCTGCGCCATCTGCAGGTGTTGCAGCGGGCCGATGGAGGTGCCGAACCAGGTGTCGTTGCTGATGGTCAGCAGCAAATCGCTGCGCGCCGAAAGGCTGGCGGCAAATTCCGGGTAGACCACTTCGTAGCAGATGAACGGTGCAATCTGATAACCCTTGGCTTGCAACAACGGCTGATCGGCCGGGCCGCGGGCGAAATCCGACATCGGCAGATCGAAGAACGCGATCAGGCCACGCAGCAGCTCTTGCAGCGGTACGTATTCGCCAAACGGCACCAGTTTCTGCTTGAGGTAAGTGCCCTCGCCCTGGCCGACCACGGTGATGCCATTGTAGAAGCGTTTCTCGTGGTGCACTTCCTCGCGGATCGGCACGCCGGTAATCAGTGCCGAATTACGTTCGGCGGCGAAGCTGCCCATCATGTTCAGGTAGCCCTCGGCAGACTCCTTGAGCACCGGGACCGCGGTTTCCGGCCAGATCAGCAGGTCGACACGTTTGGAGCTGAAACTCATGTCGCGGTACAGCGCCAGTTGCGCGTTGAGCTGCGCCGGGTCCCACTTCATGCTTTGTTCGATGTTGCCCTGAATCGCCGCGACGCTCAGCGGATTGCCCGAAGGGCTGGTCCAGGCGTGGCCTTTGAGCGACAGGCCGATGACCCACGGTGCGGCCAGCAACAGCAGGCCAGAGACAATAAAACCTTTGCGTCCGGCCTTGATCAGGCGTGGCAGGTTGTACACAAGCGCTGCGGTCAGGGCCAGGCTGAAGGAAATCAGCCACATGCCGCCCAATGGCGCCAATCCGGCGAGCGGGCCGTCGAGTTGGCTGTAACCGGAATAGAGCCATGGAAAACCGGTGAGGAACCAGCCACGAAACGCTTCCTGGCCCACCCACAGCGCCGCGAATGCCAAGGCGTCGGCCAATGGCGCTTCGTTACGGCGCAACCAGCGCGCCCAGAGCCAGGCGGGCAGGGCGAAGAACCAGGCAATCGCGGCAGTGAAAGCCAGCATCAGCAACCCGGCCAGCAGCATCGAAGCGCCGCCGAAGTTGTGAATGCTGTAGTAGATCCAGCTGGTGCCGGCGCCAAACAGGCCGAAACCGAAGCACCAGCCGCGACCCAGCGCCTGACGAGGTGTCAGTTCACGAAGGCCTGCATAGAAAAAACCGACCGCCAGCAATGCCAGCGGCCAGATATCGAACGGCGCCAAGGCCAGGGTGGTGAGTGCACCGGCCGCCACGGCCAGCAGGTTACCGGGCCAGCCGGGGCGGGTGATCCAACGCATGTCAGTCCTTAACGGGCTATAGGGGTCAAGCGCAGCAAGTGAATGCGACGGCTGTCGGCGTTCAGGATGCGGAAGCGATAGGCGCCGATTTCAGTGATTTCGTTGCGCTTTGGCAAGTGCCCGAACGCGCTCATCACCAGGCCGCCAACGGTGTCGAATTCGTCGTCGGAGAATTCGCTGTCGAAGAACTCGTTGAAGTTCTCGATCGGCGTCAGGGCCTTGATCAGGAAGTCGCCGCTTGGCAGTGGCTTGATGTAGCTGTCTTCTTCAACGTCGTGCTCGTCTTCGATGTCGCCGACGATTTGCTCGAGCACGTCTTCGATGGTTACCAGACCCGCCACGCCGCCGTACTCGTCGATGACGATGGCCATGTGGTTATGGTTGGCGCGGAACTCGCGCAGCAACACGTTCAGACGCTTGGACTCGGGCACGAACGTGGCCGGACGCAGCAAATCCTTGATGTTGAAGCTGTCGCCGTTCTCCTTGAGGATCAGCGGCAGCAGGTCCTTGGCCAGCAACACGCCCATGACGTCGTCGTGGCTCTCGCCGATTACCGGGTAACGCGAGTGCGCAGACTCAACCACGGCCGGGAGAAATTCACGGGGTGTCTGGGTCGCCTTGATGCTGACCATCTGCGAGCGCGGGACCATGATGTCGCGTACTTGCAGGTCAGCGACCTGGATGGCGCCCTCGACGATGGCCAGCGCTTCGCTGTCCAGCAACTTGTTCTGATGGGCATCACGCAGAAGCTCCAGCAGCTCCTGACGGTTTTTCGGCTCGTGGGCAAAAGCCTGGGTGAGTTTACCCAGCCAGGACTTTTGCCCGTTGCTCGATCGATCTTCGCTCATAGCGATTACTCTGAATCCTTTGTTGTAACGATAGGGGATGTTTCGGTTTCGTCGTCCGCATACGGGTCAGGATGACCCAACTCTGCAAGCAACGTTCGTTCCAGTGCTTCCATTTCTTCGGCTTCGTCGTCATCTATATGGTCGTAACCAAGCAGATGCAAGCAGCCGTGAATGACCAGATGCGCCCAATGGGCCTTCAATTCCTTGCCTTGCTCGGCGGCCTCGCGCTCGACCACGGTCACGCAGATCACCAGATCGCCCAGCAACGGGATGTCCAGCAACTCGTCGGGCACATCGGCAGGGAACGACAACACATTGGTTGCGTAATCCTTTTGACGCCAGGTGTAGTTCAGCTCGCGAGCTTCTTCCTCGTCGACCAGGCGAATGGTCAACTCGGAGTCGGCGGTGCGCTGACGCAGGGCCAGTTCGCACCATTGGCGGAACTCGGCTTCGCTTGGGGCGGGCGCTTCGGTCGCCAGTTGCAGATCAAGCTCAAGCATCGTGGCGATTGCCCTTTTCGGCGGAAAGCGTTGCAGGTTCGTCAATCAGGCGATTTTCGAAGCGCTCATAGGCTTCGACAATGCGCTGCACCAGCGGGTGGCGCACGACGTCTTTGGGTTTGAAGTGGGTAAAGCTGATGCCCGGTACTTCCTTGAGCACGTCGATCACATGAATCAGCCCGGACTTGGTGCCTTTTGGCAGGTCGATCTGGGTGATGTCGCCGGTGATGACCGCGGTCGAGCCAAAACCGATCCGCGTCAGGAACATCTTCATCTGTTCGACGGTGGTGTTCTGGCTTTCGTCGAGGATGATGAAGCTGTTGTTCAGCGTGCGGCCACGCATGTAAGCCAGCGGCGCAACTTCGATCACCTGGCGTTCGATCAGCTTGGCGACGTGTTCAAAGCCGAGCATTTCGTACAGCGCGTCATACAGCGGGCGTAGGTACGGGTCGATTTTTTGTGCCAGGTCGCCGGGCAGGAAGCCGAGTTTCTCGCCGGCCTCGACCGCTGGACGTACCAGCAGGATGCGGCGGATCTGCTCGCGCTCCAGCGCATCGACTGCGCAGGCAACGGCCAGATAGGTCTTGCCGGTACCGGCCGGGCCGATGCCGAAGTTGATATCGTTGCCCAGGATTTCCTTCACGTAGCGCAGCTGATTCAAGCCGCGAGGGCGAATCATGCCTTTTTTGGTGCGCAGGGCGACTGAGGGTTCGGCGGGCGAATGGTTGTCCATTTCTTCCACGGCCGATTCCTGCAGGAACAGGTGGACCATGTCTGGCGACAGCTCGCTACTCTTGGTTTCACGGTAGAGGCGGCGCAGCAGGTTTTCCGCGGAGATGGTGTGCTTGGGCTCGCCGATCAATTCGAACTGATTGCCGCGATTGCGGATCACGATCGCCAGGCGCTGTTCGATCAAGCGCAAATGCTCGTCGAATTGCCCGCACAGATTGGCGAAGCGATGAGCCTCAAAGGGCTCGAGGATGAAGCGATGTGGTTCTATGGGTGCGTTCAAGGTTGTTTTTAGCCGCCCTGGGGCAATGGAGATGAATCAAGGATAACGCCAGAGGCCTGGGTGCGAAAGCTCTTAAACAGGCCAACATCAAACACCCATTCCATACCTGTGGCGAGGGAGCTTGCTCCCGCTGGAGTGCGAAGCGCTCCCACCCCAGCCTCTGCGGTTTTTCGGGGGATACCGAAGCGACCGGTTTGCGGCGGCTTCGCAACCGAGCGGGAGCAAGCTCCCTCGCCACAAGAGTCCGCGTTAGCCCTGTTGAATCAACGAGCCACGCAGTGAGTGCGGCTGTGCGGCGTCGATGTGCACGTCGGCGAACTGGCCGATCAAGGTCGGATTGTCGCAGCGGAAGTTTACGATTCGATTATTCTCGGTCCGGCCTTGTAGTTCGCCCGGGTCTTTTTTCGAGTAATCGGTCACCAGGATCCGCTGGGTCGAACCGACCATTTGTCGGCTGATCTCGAAACCTTGCTGGTTCAGGCGATGCTGCAAGGCGTTCAGGCGCTCTTTTTTCAGCTCTTCCGGGGTTTCGTCGGCCAGGTCGGCGGCCGGGGTGCCCGGGCGCTGGCTGTAGACGAACGAGTAGGAGAAGTCGAAACCGACGTCTTCAATCAGCTTCATGGTCTGTTCGAAGTCTTTTTCGGTCTCGCCGGGGAAACCGACGATAAAGTCCGAACTGATGCAAATACCCGGCACGGCGGCGCGCAGCTTGCGCAGTTTCGACTTGTACTCGAGTGCGGTGTGGTTGCGCTTCATCGCTGCAAGAATCCGGTCCGAACCCGACTGCACGGGCAAATGCAGGTGTTTGACCAGTTCCGGCACTTCGGCGTGGGCCTGGATCAGGCTGTCGGAGAACTCCAGCGGGTGCGACGTGGTGTAGCGGATGCGGTCGATGCCATCGACAGCCGCCACCACGCGGATCAGCTCGGCCAGATCGGCCAGGCGTCCATCGTGAGTCAGGCCGCGATAGCCGTTGACGTTCTGCCCCAGCAGGGTGACTTCACGCACGCCGTTCTCGGCCAGGTGAATGATCTCGGCGATCACGTCGTCGAACGGTCGGCTGACTTCTTCACCGCGGGTATAGGGCACTACGCAGAAAGTGCAGTACTTGCTGCAACCTTCCATCACCGACACATAGGCGCTTGGGCCATCGATGCGCGGTTCTGGCAGGTGGTCGAATTTTTCGATTTCCGGGAACGAGACGTCGACTTGCGGCAGTTTGGTCAGGCGCGCGGCGTCGATCATCTCCGGCAGGCGGTGCAGGGTCTGCGGGCCGAAGACCACGTCGACATAGGGCGCGCGGTCGCGGATTGCCGCGCCTTCCTGGCTGGCCACGCAACCGCCGACGGCGATGACCATTTCCGGGTTGGCGAGCTTCAGTTCGCGCCAGCGGCCGAGCTGGGAATACACCCGGTCCTGGGCGCGTTCGCGAATCGAGCAGGTGTTGAGCAGGATGACATCCGCATCTTCGGCGCGCGCCGTCACTTCCAGGGCCTGATGTTCGCCCAGCAGATCAACCATGCGCGAGCTGTCGTACTCGTTCATCTGGCAACCGTGGGTTTCGATATAAAGCTTCTTGGCCATGGACGGAGTCATCACGTGATTCAAAGAACCGCGCATTATAGGGAACAAGTCCCCAGGTTCCTACCGTCGTGCGTCCAGCGGCTATGCTATAGTTCGCGCCCTCATTTTTATCCCTCGATGTGTTACTCGCCCACCATGACCAAACGTGAAGCTCCAATCTACAAGGTGATTTTCCTCAACCAGGGCCAGGTGTTCGAAATGTACGCCAAGCAGATCTATCAAAGTGATCTGTGGGGCTTTCTGGAAGTGGAAGAGTTCGTCTTTGGCGAGCGCACGCAAGTGGTCGTCGATCCGAGTGAAGAGAAGCTCAAGGCTCAGTTCGAAGGCGTGGTGCGCAGTTTTGTGCCGATGCATTCGATTGTGCGCATCGACGAAGTCGAGCGCATGGGCACCCCGAAAATCAGCGAAGCCCGTGGCGCGGTCGGCAATGTCATGCCGTTTCCGATGCCGATGCCTGAGAAGTAAGCCTCAGAATCGAGTCGCCCCCATCGCGAGCAGGCTCGCTCCCACAGTGGATTGTGTTGATGCACAAATCAAATGTGGGAGCGAGCCTGCTCGCGATGGGGCCAGTCAGGTCCGCGCTGGATTCAGGGTAATGGCGAGAACGGCGTACGCCCGTCTGCGCTTTGCAGTTCCATCAGGTATTTACGGAAAATTTGCCCCAGCACCTGGGTGGCGACTTCCAGTTCATCGCGTTGCATGTGCTCGGCGACTTCGTCGGCGGTGTCCAGCGCATCTTCCGCGCCGTTGACCGCGGCCATTTTCAGCACGATATACGCCTGAACGTTATTGGCCGGCACGCCTTCGCCATGGAAGAACATGATGCCGAGTTTGAATTGCGCCTGAGCATGGCCTTGCAGCGAAGCTTTTTCGAAGTAGCTCAGGGCTTGATTGAGGTCGCGCGGTACGCGTTTGCCTTCGTAGTAGAACTCGCCCAACTCGTATTGCGCTTCCGCATCCCCGGCATCTGACGCTTTCTGGCAGGCGGCGAGCGCCTCCTTCAGGTCTTCAGGCTGGGTATTGAGGGTGCAACGACCCATCGCTGGGATCAACAACGAGTTGCCGCCTGCTTGTGCGTGCGCGAGCAGGGGCTGAAGGAGCAACAGGCAGCCCAGTGCAAGGGCGCGGCCGGTGCGGTTCATGGGAATCGACTTACCTCTGAAGGGCGCGCGGACCCGTCGAGGGATCCAATAAGCGCGCATTATGAAATAAGCAGGACCTACCTTACAAAGTCTTTACTCGTTTTTCTGCCGCGCGGGGATTATATCTGCCGCTTTTGGGGGATTTAGGGGTGTTGCGTAAGAAATAAGGTAGGGGTGTGGGATAAAGCTGACGCCGACAATCGTCGACGTCAGCGTCTATCGCTTACTTCAATGCAGCGAATGCACGTTCAGCGGCGTCCAGCGTCAGTTTCAGCTCGGCTTCGCCATGAGCGATCGAGGTGAAACCGGCTTCGAAGGCGCTTGGTGCCAGGTACACGCCACCTTCGAGCATCAGGTGGAAGAAGCGCTTGAACAGGTTGGCATCGCTGGCCATCACGTCATCGAAGGTCACGATGTCGTCGGCGCCGCTGAAGTACAGGCCAAACATGCCACCGGCCTGGGTGGTCACGAACGGGATGCCGGCAGCATCGGCACGTTGTTGCAGGCCATCGAGCAGGCGGCTGGTGTACTCGCTGAGTTCGGCGTGGAAGCCTGGGCGGCTGATCAGGCGCAGGGTGGTCAGGCCGGCGGCCATGGCCAGCGGGTTACCCGACAGGGTGCCCGCCTGGTAAACCGGGCCCAACGGTGCGATGTGCGACATTATTTCGCGTTTGCCGCCGAAGCAGCCGACCGGCATGCCGCCACCGATGATCTTGCCGAAGGTGCTCAGGTCCGGGGTTACGCCGTAGTGTGCCTGGGCACCACCGAGGGCGACGCGGAAACCGGTCATCACTTCGTCGAAAATCAACACCACGCCGTGTTTGTCACACAGGCTGCGCAGGCCTTCGAGGAAACCTGGCGCTGGTGGCACGCAGTTCATGTTGCCCGCCACGGGCTCGACAATAATGCACGCCACTTCCTGGCCAACCTCGGCGAGCATTTTTTCAACGGCGTCGATGTCGTTGAATGGCAGCGTCAGGGTGTGTTTGGCGAAGGCGGCAGGCACCCCGGCGGAGCTTGGCACGCCTTGGGTCAGCAGGCCGGAACCGGCTTTCACCAGCAGGCTGTCGGAGTGACCGTGGTAGCAGCCTTCGAACTTGATGATGCTGTCGCGGCCGGTGAAACCACGGGCCAGGCGAATCGCGCTCATGGTCGCTTCGGTGCCGGAGCTGACCATGCGCACCATTTCCATCGACGGCACGATCGAGCAGACCAGGTCGGCCATCTCGGTTTCCATCGCGGTCGGGGCGCCGTAGGACAGACCGTGCTCAAGCTGCTTGCGCACTGCGTCGAGCACGTCCGGGTGGCTGTGGCCGAGAATCATCGGGCCCCAGGAGCCGACGTAATCGACATAACGCTTGTCGTCTTCGTCCGTCACGTAGGCGCCTTCGGCGTGCTTGAAGAACAGCGGCGTACCGCCGACGCTCTTGAAGGCACGCACAGGCGAGTTCACGCCGCCGGGAATGTGTTTCTGGGCATTGGCAAACAGGGTTTCGGAACGAGACATGATTGGGTTCTCAAAAATCGGTAATTGAATACTTAAGCTTTGAACAAGTCGTTGAAGGCGCGAGCACGGCGCGTCACTTCTTGAGTGTTCTCGGCGCCAAACAGTCCATGCACCACGGCCAGCAGATCAACCCCGTGGGCCACCAGCGGGGCGGCGTTGTCGAGGGTGATGCCGCCGATCGCGCAGATCGGCAGGTGCAGTTTGCTGCGGGCCTGATCGAGCAGTTCGAGACTGCAGGTCGGCGCGCCGGGCTTGGTGTTGGAGTTGAAGAAGCGACCGAAGGCGACGTAACTGGCGCCTTCCTTTGCCGCTTGTTCGGCGAGTTCGAGTTGCGCGTGGCAGGTCGAACCGATGATTGCCTGTCGACCCAGCAGCGAGCGGGCCGGGGTGAGTGGCCCGTCGGTCTGTCCCAGGTGTACACCGACGCCCAGGCGCGCGGCCAGTTCGGCGTCGTCATTGATGATCAGCTGGGTCTTGTAGCGTCCGCACAGGTCATGCAGGGCCTCGGCCTCACGCAGTCGGCGGGCCTCGTCGCTGCTTTTGTCGCGGTACTGCAGCAAGGTGACGCCGCCGTCCAGCGCAGCCTCCACGTAAGGCAGGAACTTGCCGGCCAGCAGTTGGCTGTCGGTAATGGCGTACAGGCCACGTAGTTTCATCGTGCAGGCCTCATGGCGTTACGAACAAAAGTCCAGTGGCAGACGGCGTGGCACGAACTGGCCTTTGCCCAGCTGTTCGGCGTCTCGCAGGGTGCGCCACGTGTAATTGAGTGCCGACTGTACCGCGCTGGCCAGGTGTTCGCCCTGGGCCAGGCGTCCGGCCAGAGCGCTGGCCAGGGTGCAGCCCGAACCGTGATAGCTGCCGGGCAGACGCTGGCAGGTGTAGGTGTGGCGGCTGCCGTCGCGGCTGTACAGGCGATTATGCACTTCGTGTTCGTCGCCATGACCGCCGGTGATCAGCAGGTGCTTGACGTAAGGCAGGAGTTTTTCTGCGCATTCATCGGCCGTGCCTTCGGGCAATTCGGCAAGGATGCGTGCTTCCGGGAGGTTAGGGGTGGCGATGATCGCCAGTGGCAGCAGGCGCTCGCGCATGGCGTAGCCGACTTCGTCCTTGCCCAGTCGTCCGCCACCGCCAGCGCGCAGCACCGGGTCACAGACCACCGGCAGATGCGGATGCGCCTGAAGCAGTTCGACGACGGTGTCGACCATTTCCAGTGAGCCGAGCATGCCCAGCTTGACCGCCGCGACCGTCGAGTCGTTGAGCACGGCGTTGGCTTGTGCCAGCACCCACTCACGGTCGAGAACGCGGAAATCGCTGACGTTGACCGTGTCTTGCACAGTCAGCGCGGTAACTGCCGGGGCAGCGTGACAACCCTGAGCGAGCAGGGCTTCGATATCTGCCTGCAAGCCGGCGCCACCACTTGGGTCGTGGCCGGAGAGACAGAGGACAACGGGGCGAGAGCTGTAGATATTCATGGTGCGCGAGCTTACCACCAAACATCTTTTTTCGGTGTGCCGACCGATAACCCATGACTCGGTCTTTGTAGCAGCAGCCTTCGGCAGCTGCTACGAGGAGTGGGGTATTGTCATAATCTGACCGACTCGATAATCCAGGTTCTGTTAGATGCTCTGAAATGCCCGTTCTAGAGCCTTTAGACTAAATTTTCCAATGGTGTTCAATTGCCATCAACGGCTATGCTAGAGTGGATCCAAACCAATAACAGGTAATGCCGGTTTTACGTCTACTCAAAGGGAATGGGGGGCTTCCTGACACAACCGGACTGGCCACGCTGGGGCTTTATGCGCTATTTGCTGTTGTTGCTGTTGAGCTTGCCGATGTTGGCGGCCGCAGCCGATTTTGATGAGCTCACCCAAAGCCTCCCCTTGGGACGAGTCATGCAGGTGTACGAAGATGTCGCCGGCACTGCATCCATCGCCGATGTACGCGCGCAAGCGGCGGCCGGCAACTTCAAGACCCACGACAAAGACACGTTGAATGCCGGTTATTCGCATTCGGCGTTCTGGCTCAAAGTCGATCTGCACTACCGCCCGATCAACCCCGACGCTCAACGCCGATGGTTGCTGGAACTGGCTTATCCGCCGATGGACCATATCGACCTCTATCTGCCGGACAGCACCGGTGAATATCGATTGGTCAGTCGTACCGGCGATACCTTGCCGTTCGCCAGTCGCCAGGTTCGACAAAACAACTACCTGTTCAAACTGGACTTCGTCCCCGATCAGCGCGAAACGCTGTACTTGCGCCTGCAAAGCGAGGGTTCGATACAGGCGCCACTGACCCTTTGGTCGAGCACCGCCTATCTCGAAGACCAGCCCTTGCGCCTGTATGTGCTCGGTCTGATTTACGGCGTGCTGCTCGGGATGCTGGTCTACAACCTGTTCATCTTTTTGAGCGTGCGTGACACCAGCTACCTCTACTACATCTTCTATATCGCCTCGTTCGGCCTCTACCAACTGTCGGTCAACGGCGCGGCAGTCGAGTATTTCTGGCCGAACAACCCGTGGTGGGCCAACGCCTCGACACCGTTTTTCATTGGCAGCGCCGCCCTGTTCGGCAGCCAGTTCGCCCGCAGCTTCCTGCAAACGGCCAGTTGCAGTCGCTGGCTCGATCGCCTGCTGTTGGTGTTGATCGCGTGCAGTGCAGTGGTGGTCGGGCTGTCGTTGATGACCAGCTACGCCCTGGCCCTGCGCCTGGCGACGGCGTTGGCGTTGATCTTCACCGTGGTGATTTTCTTCGCCGGGATTTTCGCCTGGTGGCGCGGCCTGCGGGTGGCGCGCTACTTCATCATTGCCTGGTCGGCGTTTCTGCTCGGTGGGGTCGTCAATACATTGATGGTGCTCGGCTATCTGCCCAACGTGTTCCTGACCATGTATGCCAGTCAGATTGGCTCGGCGATTGAAGTTGCGCTGCTGTCGCTGGCCCTGGCTGACCGGATCAACGCCATGCGCGAGCAGCAGGCGCAGACGCTGTTTGACGCCGGGCAGAAGCTCGAAGTGTTGAACCAGCAACTGGCTCGCAGTAACCAGCTGAAGGATGAATTTCTCGCGACGCTGACCCATGAACTGCGTACCCCGATGAACGGCGTGATCGGTTCGCTGGAGTTGATGCAGACCGTCGACCTCGACCCGGAGCTTGAGCAGTATCAACAAACGGCTGCCGGTTCGGCGCGGGACATGATGCGCATGGTCAACGGCATTCTGACCCTGACTGAATTGCAGGCCGGCCGACTCAAGGTGTACCCCGAAGCGTTCAGCTTGCGCGCGATGGTCGAGACCTTGCAGCAGCAGTTCGCCGCCAATGCCGCGAGCAAAGCCTTGGACTTCAAGGTCGATCTGACCCCGGGGCTACCCGACCGTCTGCACGGTGACAGCGCCAAGCTGGCGCAATGTCTGGAGTGCTTGCTGGATAACGCGATCAAGTTCACCCGGGTGGGGGGACTGGCCTTGCGGGTCAGCGGCAAGTTTGCCGAAGAGGGGCGTCTGGCGCTGTCTTTCGCCGTGATCGACACCGGCATCGGTTTCACTGATCTGGGTGAAGCCACGCTGTATCAGCGGTTCTTCCAGCTCGACGGCTCGATGACGCGCGAATACGGTGGGTTGGGGGTTGGTCTGGCGATTTGTCGGCAATTGGTCGAGCTGCTTGGCGGACGTTTGACCCATCGCTCCGAGCCCGGACGCGGTAGCCGCTTCCAGCTTGATGTCGAGTTCGATGTGGTGAATGTCGTGCAACCGGTCGTCGCCCAATCGCGCCAGGTTCACGTTAGCGTCCGTTTGCGCGCACCGCAGGATTGCACGGTGTTGCTGGTCGACGACAACAACATCAATCAGTTGGTGGTGCGTGGCATGTTGCTCAAGCTCGGCTATCGGGTTCGCAGCACCGACAGCGGTGAGGCGGCGCTGGAGTTTTTGCGTCGCGAGTCGTTCGATGCGGTGCTGATCGACTGCCCGTTGCCGCTGCTCGACGGACTGTCGATCGACAGCCTGATCCGCGCATTGCCCGGTTATGCCGAGTTGCCGGTGCTGGCGGCGGTGGTCTCGGTACAGGGGCTGGATCTTGAGCGCGGATTGACCGATTACCTCAGTAAACCGGTGAAATTCGAAGAGTTGCAAGCGACGCTCTATCGTCGGGTGCTTTGTCCGAAACAAGGTGAAAGCGCCGATATTTAGGCGGATATGCCACTTTGTTCGGTGGGGAGGCGGTGCTTAACTGAAGGTCTCAACTGACCCAAGGAGGCCCCGCCATGAACCTGCATCAGTTCGCCGAAACCCACGAAGTCACCAACCAGCCGCCATCGCTGGACGGGACCAACCTCTACCGCATCGACCTGCCGTTGCAAGAGTGGGCGCGGCGTTTCGGGGCGGCTTGGGCTGACGCGCGCATCGATGCGTACGGCGCTTTGGCCGGCGGTCCGTTGATGGAAGCGGGGTTCCTGGCCAACCAGAACAAGCCGGTCTTCAGCAGCCATGATCGCTACGGCCACCGCATCGATCTGGTGGAGTTTCACCCGGCCTACCATGAACTCATGCGCACGGCGGTCGAGCACGGCTTGACCTCCTTGCCCTGGACCGATCCGCAGTCCGGTGCCCATGTTGCCCGCGCGGCCATGAGCTACCTGCACAGCCAGGCCGAAGCCGGCAGTGGCTGTCCGCTGACCATGACCTTCGCCAGTGTCCCTGCATTGCGCCTGCAACCGGACATCGCCAAACAGTGGCTGCCGAAAATTCTCGCCACCGCCTATGACCCGCGCAATGTCGGCATGGCCCACAAGGCCGGCGTCACCATCGGCATGGCAATGACCGAGAAGCAGGGCGGCACCGACGTTCGGGCCAACACCACCAAGGCTTATCCGGTCGGCGCTGCGGGGCCGGGCCAGGCCTATGAGCTGGTGGGGCACAAATGGTTCTGCTCGGCACCGATGTGCGATGCCTTCCTGACCCTGGCGCAAACCGACAAGGGCCTGACCTGTTTCCTGTTGCCACGCCATCGCCCGGATGACACGCGCAACCAGTTCTACATCCAGCGACTGAAAAACAAACTCGGTAATTGCTCCAATGCCTCCAGCGAAGTCGAGTTTCGTGGGGCACTGGCGTGGATGATCGGCGAAGAAGGCCGCGGCGTGCCGACCATCATCGAGATGGTGGCCATGACCCGCTTCGATTGCATGGTCGGCTCCAGCGCCCTGATGCGCCAAGCATTGACCCAGGCCAGCCATCACTGTGCCCACCGGACGGTTGGCGGCAAATTGCTCAGTGAACAACCGTTGATGCAAAACGTGCTCGCCGACCTGGCGCTGGAAAGCGAAGCCGCGCTGGCGTTGAGCCTGCGTATGGGCCGGGCGCTGGATCACCTTGATGACACTCAGGAAGCCAAGTTCGCCCGGCTGGTAACGGCAGTTGGCAAATACTGGATCTGCAAACGTGCGCCGGCCATGATCAACGAAGCCGCCGAATGCATGGGCGGTGCGGGTTACGTCGAAGACAGCATTCTGCCGCGCCTGTACCGTGAGGCGCCGGTGAACTCGACGTGGGAAGGTTCCGGCAACGTTCAATGCCTTGACGTGTTGCGAGCGCTGTCGAAAGAGCCGGGCGTGCTCGATGCGCTGTTCAGCGAACTGGGCGACGGTCATGGCGACAAGCGTCTGGCCGCACACATCAGCCAGTTGCAGGCGGCGTTCAAGGACACCGATGACATTCAATACCGCGCCCGACAGCTGACCGAAGACATCGCCCTGGGTCTGCAGGCCAAGCTGCTGCTCGAAGCGGGCAACGCCGCCGTCAGCGATGCCTTCATCGCCAGCCGGTTGGGAACGGCCGGCCGGGTTTACGGCACCTTGCCGCGTGGTCTGGATGTGGAAGCGATTGTGGCGCGTTCCACCCCGCAGGGCTTCTGATCATCATGAACCCCTGTGGGAGCGAGCCTGCTCGCGATGACGGATTAACATTCAACATTGATGCTGGCTGTTACACCGCTATCGTCGGAGCGCCGCCCGGAGCAGGCTCGCTCCCACAGGGTATTTCAGTGCATCAGCAATGGTGTATAGCCAACACACAATGGTTTCCGTGAAGCGATGTTGCAGGCAAGATGAAGGTCTGCAAGTCAGAACACAGGAAGCTGATCGTGACCGAAGCCTTTATTGTCGTTCAAACCGCCGAACAAGCCGTCGATCGGCTTGCCGCTCTGCACGAGCGGGCCACCACGGCGTTGAGTCAGGCACTCAAGCGTTATCTGAAGGACCGCATCGAACCCGACGCCGAGCAGCGTGCGATGTTTCGTTATCCGGAATTACGCCTGACCTACCTTTGCCAAGGCGAAGTCCCACAGACCACACGGGCTTACGCCAAGGTCCAGTTGCCGGGGACCTACAGCGTCACCGTCACTCATCCGGCGGCTTTCCGTAAGTATTTGCTGGAGCAACTGGTGCCGCTGATGCACGACTTCACCGTGACGGTGGAAGTCGGCGTCAGTGAGCAGAACATCCCGTATCCGTATGTGGTCGAGCAGGGCGATGAACTGGCGGGCTCCGGCGTCACTGCGGCGGTATTGGCGCGAGTGTTCCCGAGCACCGATTTGTCGGCCGCCACCGATGGCATTGCCGACGGTTTGTACGACTGGGAAAATACCGATCCGCTGCCATTGGCATTGTTCGATGCCGCGCGAGTGGATTTCTCTCTGCGACGTCTGGTGCACTACACCGGCAGCGACTGGCGCCATGTCCAGCCGTGGATCCTGCTGACCAACTACCACCGTTATGTCGACCAGTTCATCACCCATGGCCTGGAGCAACTGCGCACCGATCCGCGTTTCGTGCGCATGGTCTTGCCGGGCAACGTGATCATCGAAAAGAGCATGGATCACGGCGAAGCGTCTTCCATTGCCGCAGGCGTGGTCTGGCACCGTTATCAAATGCCGGCCTATCACCTGCAAGCGTCTGACGGCCACGGCGTCACCCTGGTGAACATTGGCGTCGGCCCGTCCAACGCCAAGAACATCACCGACCACCTGGCCGTGTTGCGCCCGCATTGCTGGCTGATGATCGGTCACTGCGGCGGCCTGCGGCAGTCGCAGACCATCGGTGACTACGTGCTGGCCCACGCGTACATGCGCCGCGACGGGATTCTCGACCGGGTGGTGCCGCCGAATATTCCGATTCCGGCCCTGGCTGAAGTGCAACTGGCCTTGCAGCAAGCGGCAGCCAACGTCACCGGCGAAAAGGGCGATGACCTGAAAAAACGCCTGCGCACTGGCACTGTGCTGACCTACGACGACCGTAACTGGGAATTGCGCTGGGCTCAGGAGCGTCCGTTGATCAACCTGTCTCGCGCGGTTGCCGTGGACATGGAAAGCGGCACCATCGCTGCGCAAGGCTATCGTCTGCGCGTGCCGTACGGCACCTTGTTGTGTGTGTCGGACAAGCCGCTGCACAGCGAAATCAAGTTGCCGGGTTCGGCCAACGCCTTCTATGAGCGTGCGGTCAGTCAGCACTTGAAGATTGGTATCGCGGCGGTGGATCTGTTGCGCACCGAACTCAACTCGTTGCATTCGCGCAAACTGCGCAGCTTCGACGAACCGCCGTTCCGCTGATTGGACGGTGGTTATTTAACGGTCGGGCCACTAGCATGGTGAGCCCTGACCGTTAGATGTTGTTTTTGCCATGCCGCGTCCTCCTCGTCCTGCTTCCCGCCGCCCCGGCGTGAAACCTGTGCAATCTTCTTCAGCCCCGCGACGTGTTGCCAAAGCGCCACCGGCCGAGCCGAAGCTGATTCTGTTCAACAAACCCTTCGATGTGCTGACGCAGTTCAGCGACGGTGAAGGGCGGGCGACGCTCAAGGACTTTATCGAGATTCCCGGGATCTACCCGGCAGGTCGGCTGGACCGTGACAGCGAAGGCTTGCTGCTGCTGACCAACGATGGCCAGCTTCAGGCGCGCATCGCTGATCCGAAACACAAGTTGGCCAAGACCTATTGGGTGCAAGTGGAAGGTGAGCCGAGCGCCGAGCAATTGCAGCGCTTGCGCGAGGGTGTTGAGTTGAATGACGGCATGACCTTGCCGGCGCAGGCGCGGCAGCTGGAAGAACCTGCGCTATGGCCGCGCAACCCGCCGGTGCGTTTTCGCAAAAGCGTGCCGACCAGTTGGCTGGAATTGGTGATTCGTGAAGGGCGCAACCGTCAGGTGCGGCGCATGACCGCTGCAGTTGGCTTGCCGACGCTGCGTCTGGTGCGGGTGCGAATCGGCGACTGGACGATCGAAGGCCTCGATCAGGGGCAGTGGAAAGAAGTGCCGGCGCGCTTATAAAGCGCCGGATTCGATCAGGCCGATCACCACACTCTTGATGATGAACGCGGCCACGCCCAAGCCCAGCACGAAGAACAGGATGAACGAGCCGAAGCGTCCGGCCTTGGATTTTTTCGCCAGATCCCAGACGATGAAACCCATGAAAATGATCAGGATGCTGACCAGACCGGTCATCATCCACTCTTCAAATACTGCAGGATCCATCGATTATCTCCAGCGCAGGCGGGGCAAAAGGCTGGGCAAGTATACGCCAATGGATATTGGCGGCGCATTGACGTGCGTCGGTCTGCCGCAGTTGTTCATCGCCTGTGCTGGCCCCATCGCGAGCAGGCTCGCTCCCACATTGGATCTTCAGTGAACACATTATTTGTGAGCATCCGAGTTCAACTGTGGGAGCGAGCCTGCTCGCGATGGCGTACTTAGCTGCGCAGGTGAGTCAGTGGCAACTCGGTGCTGTTGAGCACCTGGTTCAGCACAAAGCTTGAGCGCACGCTGGTCACGCCTTCGATGCGGGTCAGGTGGCCGAGCAGCAGTTTCTGGTAGTGGTCCATGTCCGGCACCACCACCTTGAGTTGATAGTCGGCGTCCATCCCGGTCACCAGGCTGCATTCGAGCACCTGCGGCAAGGTGCGGATGGCGGCTTCGAAGTTTTCGAAGCGCTCGGGCGTGTGCCGGTCCATGCCGATCAACACGTAGGCGGTCAGGCTCAAGCCAAGCTTCTTGCGGTCGAGCAGGGCCACCTGGCGGGTGATGTAGCCGTCGTCTTCAAGCTGCTTGACCCGTCGCGAACAAGGCGATGGCGACAGGCCGATGCGTTCGGCAAGCTCCTGATTGGAGATGCGTGCGTCGCGCTGCAATTCCGCCAAAATGCTCAAGTCGTATCGGTCGAGTTTGCTCATGAATCAGGCCTTTGTCTTAACTATTGCGGCAGATTATCTATCCAAGGTTAAAAATTGCGCAAGTCATGTTTATTTGAGCAATCTTCGCAATCCTCTGTCGCCGCCCCAAGCCTATTCTTATCACCAGAATCACTGCCCGGACAAACAGTCCACAGCGACCCGCCGAATCAGGCCAGTCGCGGCCACCACTCCCACAGGAGCTGAGTTGGCCCCCGGGCTACACACTGTCCAGAAGACGGAGTGAGGTGAGCCGACGTCAAAAGCGTCGAGCACGGACGAAGTTCTCAAAGGGAGGCCGACGGGTCTCCCTTTTTTATTGCCCGCGAAACGCCTTTCATGGCCTGCAAAATAAGTCTCGTGACTGATAACCTGTGGCTGAACCGGCCTGTGCTTTACCAGTCTTACGTATAGGTCACCACCGTAGTGAGGAATAGCATGAAGTCGCGCATCTGGCGTATGGCAGGTGTTGGTGTGTTGTGTGCAAGTGTCAGCGCGCCATTGCTGGCAGAAGGTCAGGGGGCGCAGGAGCAGCTTCAGGAACGGCAACGACAACAGCAGCAACAGCAACAACACAATAACGGTGGTGGTCAGCACGAGCGTGGTGGCGAGGGGCGGCAGGGGAATAATCAACCGCGTCCCGAAAACAACCCGCCTCGCGTGGAAAACATCCAGCAGCACCCGCAAAACAATCAACCTCGCATCGAGCCCAACCAGCCACGTCCCCAATTCAATCAGCCACGTCCGCAGCCTGAAATCATTCGTGGCAACAACAGCCGCCAGTTCGAACACAACGATCAGAATCAGGGAGGTGACTGGCAGAACCGTCAGCGACACGAGCCCAATGGCCAGGTTCAAGTTCGCCCAGCTCCAGTGCCGGCGAACAACCTGCCGATCCAGGGCCGTCCGGACACTGTTCGCCAGACCCAGGAGCCACAGCGCGGCTACTATCAGGACGTTCCACGGCGCAACGATTACAGCCAGCGTTGGCAGGCCGGTGGTCGCGATGAGCATCGGGATGAGCGTCGCTGGCCAGGACGTCCGGAAGGACATGGCAATGGCTGGGGTGATGGCCCGCGGTATCGGCCAGGTCAAATAATCGACCGCTTCCCGGACCGCCACGACCGTGTGCCGTACCGTGGGCAGGATTATTTCTACTCCGGTGGCTATTGGTATCGCCCGCAAGGGCCGCGCTATGTGGTGGTTCATCCGCCTCGCGGGATCCGTGTGCGGTATCTGCCCGATTACGCTCAGGAAGTGTGGATCGGTGGCGCGCTGATGTTTCTGGCAGCAGGCGCGTACTACGCCTACGAGGAGAGCACTCAAGAGTACGTTGTGGTTGAGCCGCCGGTAGGCAACCCGCAACCACAACCCGTCAGCAGTGGTTATGACGTGGTGGCATACCCGATCAATGGGCAGCCGCCCGAGCAGGTCACTCAGGACGGTTACGATTGTTATCGTTGGGCGGTTCAGCAGAGTGGCTTCGATCCACGGACCGTGACCTATCAGCCGGCGCCACAGGTGGTACAGACTTACCGCCAGGCCGAAGGCAATTGCCTTGTCTCACGCGGATATCAGGTCACTTTCTGATTCCGGACGGCTGTCACCACTTCCTGCGGGTCGGCGTGCACCAGCACTTCGGCTCGCGGGTAAACGGCGTGAATGGCGTCCGCCGCTTGATCGCTGATGCCGTGCGCGACTGACAGCGTCAGCTCCCCCGGCAACTCCAGGTGCAATTGCACGAACCAGTGACTGCCGGAGATCCGCGTGCGCAAGTCATGTGCGCCGAGTACACCGGGTACGCCGCACGCCAGTTCGAGCATGTGCTGGCTGACGTCCGGTGGCAGTTCTTCATCCATCAGCACTGCAAAACTTTCCCGGGCGATTTGTATCGCACTCCACAGAATGTAGACGGCGATCCCCAGGCCGAACCAGGCGTCGACTTGATGCCAGCCAAAACCGGCCAGTACCAACGCGACCAGGATGCTGCCATTGAGCATCATGTCGGAACGGTAATGCAGCGAGTCGGCGCGCACCGCGCTGGAGCCGGTTTCGCGGATCACCCGGTGTTGCAGCATCAGCAGTGCCAGGGTCAGGACCAGGGAAAAGATGATCACGCCAATGCTGATCCACGGCGCGCCCACCGGTTCCGGGTGTTGCAGGCGCTCGAATGCCTGATACGCGATCAGTACCGCACTGCCGCCGATGAACAGTGCCTGAGCCATGCCCGACAAGGATTCCGCCTTACCGTGCCCGTAGCGGTGATCGTCATCGGCCGGGCGCAACGCGTAATGCACCGCCAACAGATTGAGCAGCGACGTCACGCCGTCGAGTGCCGAGTCCGTCAGCCCGGCGAGCATGCTCACCGATCCGCTCAGCCACCAGGCAATGGCCTTGGCGACAATGAGTGTGCTCGCCACCGCCACGGAGGCGCGGGTGGCGAGGCGTAACAGGCGAGCGTGTTCCGGGCTGCTGGTCATAGGTGGAGCGTTTCCTCGGTGTTGTGCATCAAGCCGCGGGTTGCAGGCCGAGCAAGGCCAGTTGCTGAACGCTGCCCTTGTGCTGGATCAGGCGCGGATCATCCAGTGGGAAGCTGCGGCCCAGTTCGCTTTCGAGAATGGCCTGCAACTTGTGGTTATCGACCTTGCCGTCGGCATCGATGGCCTGGCGGAGTTTCTCCGGAGCCACTTGCGCGGTCTTGCCGGGTTCGAAGTAAATCGCACCGGTGGTGAAGTCTATGGCAAACGCGACGAGCCCGGGGATGATATAGAACAGCAGGCCCACGGCATCGAGCGCGGCAATCGCCGGGTCGATCTTGCCGTCGATCTGGCCACGGCGATCCGGGTAGAAAATCGAACCGCACGCGGTCACTTGGGTCAGCAGGGTCGCAACCAGTACACCGCCAATCAGGCGAAATGGAGTACGCATGGTAAATCTCCTGAGCAAACATGAAACGAAACGTCGTCGGTATGAATTAGGACCGTGATTAACGCCAGGCAGTTCGCCGTTATACTCGCGCCTCTGTTTTGGAGCCAGCATGATTTCTTTGCCAATTGATGAAGTTTTACCCGCGTTGCGTGAAGCCTTGGCGACACGCCACGAAGCCGTGCTCGAAGCACCGCCCGGCGCCGGTAAAACCACCCGCGTGCCGTTGGCGCTATTGAACGAGCCATGGCTGGCCGGGCAGACCATCCTCATGCTTGAACCGCGTCGGCTGGCCGCGCGGGCGGCGGCCGAACGGCTGGCCAGCGAGCTCGGCGAGAAAGTCGGCGAAACCGTCGGATACCGGATTCGGCTGGACAGCAAGGTTGGGCCGAATACGCGCATCGAAGTGGTCACCGAAGGCATCCTCACACGCCGCTTGCAGGAGGACCCGGCGCTGGACGGCGTGGGCCTGCTGATCTTCGACGAATACCACGAGCGTAGCCTCGATGCCGACCTCGCGCTGGCCCTGAGCCTGAATGGCCGCGAGTTGTTTCGGGATGAGCAGCCGCTGAAGATCCTGTTGATGTCGGCAACGCTTGAAGGCGAGCGCCTTGCCGGGCTGCTGAATGACGCACCGATCCTGCGCAGTGAGGGTCGCATGTACCCGGTGACGATGCGCTGGGGCCGGCCGTTTCAACCGGGTGAATTCATTGAGCCGCGAGTGGTGCAGACCATTCTCGAGGCCTTGAACGATGAAGCAGGCAGCCTGCTGGTGTTCCTTCCCGGGCAGGCGGAAATCCGTCGTGTGCACCAGCAGTTGGCGGATACCTTGGGCGAGCGCTCCGAGGTATTGCTCTGCCCGTTGCATGGCGAGCTCGATCTGGCGGCGCAACGTGCGGCCATCGATCCGGCGCCACCTGGCCAACGCAAAGTGGTGCTGGCCACCAACATCGCCGAAACCAGTTTGACCATCAACGGCGTGCGCGTGGTCATCGACGCCGGGCTGGCGCGAGTGCCGCGTTTCGACCCTGGCAGCGGCATGACCCGCCTCGACACCCAGCGCATCTCCCGCGCCAGCGCCACCCAGCGTGCCGGTCGCGCAGGGCGGTTGGAACCGGGTGTGTGTTATCGGCTCTGGTCGCAGGATCAACACGAACAACTGGCGGCCTACGCCAGCCCGGAAATTCTCTCGGCCGACCTTGCCGGGCTGGCCTTGCAGCTCGGGCGTTGGGGCGTGACGCCAGGGCAACTGGTCTGGCTCGATGTGCCGCCAGCGGCGGCTTATGCACAGGCGCAGGACTTGCTTGAACGTCTTGGCGCGTTGCAGGGTTCGTCTACTGAAGACTGGAAGCTCACTCGCCACGGTCAGGCCATGGCTGAACTGCCGGCCCATCCGCGTATCGCGCATCTGTTACTGCGTGGGCAGGCGTTGGGGCTGGCGAACATGGCCTGCGACGTTGCTGCATTGCTCGGTGAACGGGATATTTTGCGCGGTGCCGGTGCGGATTTGCACAGTCGTCTGGTGCTGTTGTCCGGCGAAGAGCGAGCGGCGCGTGGCGCTCAAGGTGGCGTGCAGCGGGCGCGGCAATTGGCCCGGCAATATCGCGGTTATCTGCGCGGCAAAGCCGATGAGCCGGTCAGCGATCCAGAGCATCCGCGCTGGCTCGGCGCGTTGTTGGCGCTGGCCTATCCGGACCGCGTCGCCCAGCAGCGCCGCGCCGGTGGTGCGGAGTATCGTCTGGCCAACGGTCGTGCGGCTTTGTTCGCCGAGGCTGACAGCCTGATGAAACAACCCTGGCTGGTGATCGCCGATCTGGGCAGTCGTCAGGGGCAACGCGAAGAGCGGATTTATCTGGCGGCGGATTTTGATCCGGCGCTGTTCGATTCGGTGCTGGCGGAGCAGGTGCGTTGCGTCGATCAACTCGATTGGGACGAGCGCGAAGGCGTGCTGCGGGCCGAGCGTCAGCGCAAGGTCGGCGAGTTGGTGCTCAGTCGCGAGCCGCTGACCGGCCTTGATGAAACCGCGCGCAGCCAGGCATTGGTCAATCTGGTGCGCCGCAAAGGCCTGGAGTTGTTGCCGTGGACGCCGGAGTTGCGTCAGTGGCAGGCACGAGTGGCATTGTTGCGTCAGCTGGACTTGAGCAAGCAGGGCGAGAGTGAGTGGCCGGACGTCAGTGATGCGGCGTTGCTGGCCAGTCTGGAACACTGGTTGATGCCGTACCTGGGACGGGTTTCGCGGCTCAGCCATTTCGCCAGCCTGGATGTGTCGAGCTTTGTGCATAACCTGCTGCCGTGGCCATTGCCACAACGCCTCGATGAGCAGGCGCCGCATCATCTGAGTGTGCCCTCCGGTTCATCGATTCGTCTGGATTACAGCGAGCAGCCACCGATTCTCGCGGTGCGCTTGCAGGAGCTGTTCGGCCTGGCCGAAACCCCGCGCATCGCCGGTGGCCGGCAGGTGGTCAAGCTGCATTTGCTGTCACCGGCGCGGCGTCCAGTGCAGGTTACCCAGGATCTGGCGAACTTCTGGCGCAGCACCTATGCCGAGGTGAAGAAGGACCTCAAGGGACGTTATCCGAAGCATTACTGGCCGGATGACCCGCTGGTGGCCGAGGCCACTGCGCGGGCCAAGCCGCGTAAGTCTTAAGGCCTAGCCACATACTCTCAAAATGTTGGATGGCCCCTTGTGGGAGCGAGCCTGCTCGCGATAGCGGCATACCATTCAACATCACCGTTGACTGACCCACCGCTATCGCGAGCAGGCTCGCTCCCACACTCGATCTTCGTGAGCGGGCTACGGAGCGGGCGGGAGTAAAAACCGTGCAATCACCGGCAGGTGATCGGAGATGCGCAGCGTATCGTCCTGCCGCACCTGCGCTTCAATCCGTTTGATCCGCGGGCTGTAGAACAGGTAGTCGACGGTGCGGTCCGGGCCGTTGAGGTCGGGGTCGTTAGGGTAATGGGTCAGCCACTGGTCCCGATCGACACCGCTGGCCTCGTTGTTGGTCGGGATCATCGGGTACTTGTCCCACAACACATGCAGGGCGCTGTCGGCGGAGTAGGGCGTGCGTTGCTTGGGCGCGAGGCGTTGATACTGGCCCAGCGGCAACAGGTTGAAGTCGCCACCGATCAGCCACGGCGTGCCGCGACTTTCATACGTGTCGAGTACCTTGGCAACCGCCGTCACCTTCGCTTGCCGGGTCTCATCAGGCTGCACCGCCCGATCGAGGTGGGTATTGAGCACCGCCATTTGCCCGCCATCGCGCAGTGGAAGGTAACTCACCAACAGGGCGTTTTTCGGCTGGAACTGACGGCTGATGAAATTGATCGGCGCTTCAGGCAACTGCAGGCGTTCGGCGTGTTCGATCTGGTAGCGGCTCAAGGTCGCCAATTGCCGGCCAACGCTGCCGAAAATGTGTGGATCGGGAATGAAGTCGGCCTTCCAGTCGAAGGCGTGCGTGCTGCAAGGGTAGAGGTCGGCCAGGCGTTCCTGGAGCAACTTGAGCTGGTTCTGATAGCCGCTGGCCTTGGCGTCGTCATCCAGTTCCTGCAACAGGACCACGTCCGGTTGTTCGTCGCGGATTACCCGTGCCACTTCATCAAGGCTGAAAGCCATGTCTTCCGGGGTCGGGCTTTCGTCAGGGCCTTGGGCCAGGTCATTCCAGAACACATAGCGTTTGCCCGCCAGGTACTGGACGTTCCAGGTCATCACTTTCAACGCCTGCCCCGGCACCAGCACAGGCGCACTGGTGCTGCAACTGACGGGGAGCGTTTCCTTGGCGTCGGGGCGCCAGGTCAGGCTGTAGAGAAAGGAAAACAGCAGGCTGACGAGAATCAGCAGGCCCAGCAGGGTGTAGCGCAGTAGACGGGTCATGGCTCGGCTTATGGCGTTACAAAGTTGGGCCCGAGCATAACCGAGGTGAGTCCTGACCCCAAGGGTAGAGCTGTCAGGCGCTTCCTTCGGTTTTGTCGGGGGCCTCGCTGATCAGCATGAACAGGCGAAACAGCACTACGCTGGTGAACAGTTGCAGAAAGCTGTGGACGCTTTCGATGATCAGCGACAGTGCCGGGTTCTGCGGCTCCGGGTAGATGGCCATGCTCGCGCCTTTGAGCATCCACAACGGGCCCATCACGCAGAGAATGCACAGCAGGATGCGCAGGAAATTGCCGCGGGCCAGGCACATGCTTTCCCTGATGGCCTCCAGTGGCTGCATGTTGCGCAGCACCAGCAGGTATTCGGCAAAGGCGAGCATCACCATCAACCAGATGCCTGGCAGGAAATACAGCGACAAGCCCACCAGAATCAGCAAGGTGTTGACCGCCGTCAGCAATGCAAAACGCGGCCACAGGCTGAGCGACGCCGACAGCAGGGCCAGGGTGCGCGGTGATTCACCACGGCTGCGGGCATCGAGAAACAGGATCAGCGCGGCGGTGTACAGCGGATACACCAGCAACCCGACAATCACGCTATAGCCGGGAAAGGCGTCTGGCCCCTGGGAGTGGTCGACCAGCTGCTGAAGCAAGGCTTCAAGCACGACCAACGGCAGGCACAGCGGCACGATGCGGCCCAGGTTGCGCTGGAAGAAATACAGGGAGTCGCGGAGTACGTCTAACGGATTCATCGGTCGCTTTCGCTGGTTACAAAGTATGGTGACACTGTAACCGATGCGACCGGCAGTCGAGCAAACGTAAACGTTCGGTAAAGGCCATTGAAACAATCAGCAACAGCCCCATTACTAGGGGGCACCTTATCCATAAGGGAAAAGGGCAACGATTTTCCGGCAATCTATGAGGTCGCCATGAACAGCGAAGAACAAACCCTGATCGATGGACTGTTTTCACGGCTGCAACAGGCCGAAACGGATTCATCCCCGCGCGATGCCCTGGCCGAAGCGCGGATCAAGGAACATTTGGGTCGCCAGCCTGCAGCAGGCTATTTCATGACTCAGGCGATTCTGGTGCAAGAGGCGGCGATCAAGAGCCTCGACGAGCAAAACAAACAGCTCACCCAGCAAATTCAGCAACTGCAAGCTGAGCTGCAACAAGCCAGGGCCCAGGCCGCTACACCAGCCCCGAGCAACAGCGGCGGTGGTTTCCTGTCGAGCATCTTCGGCGGCTCCCGTGATCCACAGCCTGCACCGGCCCAGAGCGCTCCGGCCTCGAGCGGCGGCTGGCGTGAACCGGCGCGACCTTCTGCGCCACCGCCACAAAACTATGGCGCGCCACAGCAGGGCTTTGGTGCCCCACAGCAGAACTTTGGTGCACCACAACAGAACTACGCGGCACCTCAGCAACAGGCGCCGGCAGCTGGCAGCAGCTTTCTCGGTGGCGCCTTGAAAACCGCAGCCGGTGTGGCGGGTGGTGTGATGCTGGCAGAGGGTATCAGCAGCCTGTTCCACAGCAACCAGCAGCAACCGCAGCAAATCGTTGAAGTCATCAAGGAAGAGCCGGCTCAAGTGAATGACAACGAGCGCCTGGCCAACAACGATTCCTGGAGCGACAACGACCGGGGCGGATTGGCCGACACCGACTACAGCGATGACGACTCATCGTTGTTTGGCGATGACGACGATTCCTTCGTCTGATACGCCGTTCGTCCGGGGCCTTGTTGCGCCCCGGACTGATTATTCGCGGAAAAATCCTTCTGGCTGGCATACTGGGCGACTTTTCGGACCTTGGGTCTGATCAATCGCCTGCGCTTGTGTGCGCCATGAGGATTTGCGGTGAAGAAGATCGCGGTGTTCGCCGATGTCCAAAACCTCTATTACACCGTGCGCCAGGCCTACGGTTGTCATTTCAACTACGCCGCCCTCTGGGCTGACGTCAGTCAGCGCGGGCAGATCGTCGAGGCCTATGCCTACGCCATCGATCGCGGCGACAGCAAGCAGCAGCAATTCCAGCAGATCCTGCGCAACCTCGGTTTCATCGTGAAACTCAAGCCCTACATCCAGCGCAGCGACGGCTCGGCCAAGGGCGACTGGGACGTGGGCATCACCCTCGACATCATGGACGCCGCCGATCACGTCGACGAAGTGGTGCTGGCCTCGGGGGACGGTGATTTCGACATGTTACTGGAGCGGATCATCGCCAAGCACGGTGTCGAAGCGGTGGCCTATGGCGTGCCGGGGCTCACCGCCAACTCGCTGATTCGCGCGGCCAGCCGTTACGTGCCGATCGAAGGCGCGTTGCTGCTTAAAAACTGATTATTGACCCCAAGGAACAGGTTTGGAACGCATAGCCGTCATCGACTTTGAAACCACCGGAATCTCCCCGAGCAGCAGCTGCCGGGCCACGGAAATTGCCGTGGTGATTCTTGAACAGGGGCGCATTGTCGACCGTTACCAAAGCCTGATGAACGCCGGTGTGCGCATCCCGGCCTTCATCGAGCAACTGACCGGTATCAGCAACGCCATGCTGCGCACCGCGCCCTCGGCCGAGCAGGTGATGAATGAGGTCAACGAATTCGTCGGTATCACGCCGCTGCTGGCCCACAACGCCGCCTTCGACCAGAAGTTCTGGGACTACGAGCTTGGGCGAATCAAACGCACACGCTTGCAGAATTTTGCCTGTTCGCTGTTACTCGCCCGGCGCCTGATGCCGGCCGCGCCGAACCACAAACTCGGCACCCTCACCACCTTCGCCCAATTGCCCCACACCGGTCAGGCTCACCGGGCGATGGCCGACGCCGAAATGGCTGCCAACCTCACCGCGCATCTGGCGCAGGAACTGCGGCAGAAGCACGGCTTGCGCGAGCTGTCCCATGATCTGCTGTGCAGCTTGCAGAAAGTGCCGGCGGCGAAGATCAATGAACACCTCAAGCGCCATCGCGGGTTCTGACTGCATCACCACTCCACTGTGGGAGCGAGCCTGCTCGCGATAGCGATCTGTCAGTCACTTGTGTGGTGAGAGTGCCGGCGTCATCGTCGGATCGCCGCCCGGAGCAAGCTCGCTCCCACAGGGGGCACTACTTCATGCTCACCTCCAACTCGGCGTAGCATGCGCGTCGGTTTATAGCCGTGATCTCCGTGCGTTGAAAAGTGTACTGGCCTTATAAACAGGTTTTGTAACTTAAGTTCCGTCTGTCGGCTTTCTAAAATAACGCTCTCCTTGTCCTGCCTTCGAGCGTCCCATGCCAGGCCTACGCCGTTTCCCGTTACCGCTGATTGGTGCCTTTTTTGCGTTGTACGTGATCTGGGGATCGACCTACCTGGTGATTCGCATTGGCGTGCAGTACTGGCCGCCGCTGATGCTGGGCGGCATTCGTTTTATTGTCGGCGGGACGCTGATGTACGCCTTTCTGCGCTGGCGCGGTGTGCCAGCACCGACCTGGCCGCAGTGGAAGGCAGCGGGGCTGATCGGGATTTTGTTGCTCAGCTTTGGCAATGGCGCGGTCACCGTGGCTGAGCACACGGGCGTGGCCTCTGGCGTTGCGGCATTGGCGGTGGCGACGGTGCCGTTGTTTACCTTGCTCTGCGGATATTTCTGGGGCTCGCGTAATACCCGTCTGGAATGGGCGGGGATTGTGCTGGGGCTGATCGGTATCGCCATGCTCAATCTGGGCTCCAATCTGCAATCGAGCCCGTTGGGGGCTGTGCTGCTGATTGGTGCGGCGGCCGCCTGGGCGTTTGGTTCGGTGTGGAGCAAACATTTGCCAATGCCTCAGGGCGCAATGTCCAGTGCGGCGCAAATGCTGGTCGGCGGCGTGGTGTTGTTGATTGGCAGCGCCCTGACTGGCGAACAGCTGGAAAGCCTGCCGCCGCTCGAGGGTTGGATCGCAATGATGTACTTGGTGGTGTTCGGCTCGATCGTTGCGTTCAACGCCTATATGTACCTGCTGAAAAACGTCCGCCCGGCGGCGGCCACCAGTTATGCCTACGTCAACCCGGCAGTGGCGGTGTTGCTGGGGATCGTTTTTGCCGGAGAAAGCATCGGTATCGAAGAGGCTGTGGCGATGGCCGTGATCATCAGTGCCGTGGTGCTGATCAGTCTGCCGCAGTGGCGACGTGCTCCAGAGCGGCCTGCTGTCCTGGTGCCGACAGAATCCCGTGTGAATTAGGGTAAACTGCGCGCCATTGCACACTCGCGCTGATTTTTCCTACGGTATTCCCATGACTTTCGCCACTCTTGGCCTGATCGAACCCTTGCTGCGCGCCCTTGAGACGCTCGGCTACCAGACCCCGACCCCGGTGCAGACGCAAGCCATTCCGGCGGTGCTGGCCGGTCGCGACCTGATGGCTGCGGCCCAGACCGGCACCGGCAAGACCGCTGGTTTCGCTGTGCCGCTGTTGCAATTGCTGGCCATGGAAGGGCCGAAAGTCACCAGTAACTCGGTACGTGCGCTGATCCTGGTGCCAACCCGCGAACTGGCCGAGCAGGTTCATGAAAGCGTGCGTCAGTACGCTGAAAACCTGCCGCTGAGCACCTACGCGGTGTATGGCGGCGTCAGCATCAACCCGCAAATGATGAAGCTGCGCAAAGGCGTCGACCTGCTGGTCGCCACGCCCGGTCGCCTGCTGGACCTGTTCCGCCAGAACGCGCTGAAGTTCAATCAGTTGCAAACCCTGGTGCTGGACGAAGCCGACCGCATGCTCGATCTGGGGTTCTCCGAAGAGCTGGCGAACATTTACAAGGCGCTGCCGAAAAAGCGGCAGACGCTGCTGTTCTCCGCGACCTTCTCCGATGCGATTCGTGAGTTGGCCGGGAAAATGCTCAATGATCCGCTGAGCATCGAAGTCAGCCCGCGTAACGTTGCCGCCAATACGGTCAAGCAATGGGTGGTCACGGTCGACAAGAAGCGCAAGGCCGAGCTGTTCATTCACTTGCTGCGCAAGAATCGCTGGAAGCAGGTGTTGGTGTTTGCCAAGACCCGTAACGGCGTAGACGCGTTGGTGGAAAAACTCCAGGGCCTGAGCGTGAATGCCGACGGTATTCACGGCGACAAACCACAAGCCACGCGCCAGCGCGCACTGGACCGTTTCAAGGCCAGCGAAGTGCAGATTCTGGTCGCTACTGACGTCGCGGCCCGTGGTCTGGATATCGAAGATTTGCCGCTGGTGGTGAACTTCGACCTGCCGATCGTTGCCGAGGATTACATCCACCGTATCGGTCGTACCGGCCGTGCAGGCGCGACCGGCGAGGCGATTTCGCTGGTGTGTGCCGATGAAGTGAATCAGCTGTCGGCCATCGAGATGCTGACGCGAAAGACCTTGCCCCGTCATATGGAGCAGGACTTCGAACCGGAACACCGCGTGCCGGACACCGATGCCAGCGGCCAGGTGGTCAAGAAACCGAAAAAACCGAAGAAACCAAAAGTCTCCGGTGGCGGTAAACGCAACCTCGGCAAGTGGGTGGAAAGCGGTGATGCTTCGGCGCCGGAGCCTTCGATCAAGCCGGTGCGCAAAGTACCGGTGTTCAATACCGGGCCGCGCAAGCGTAAACCTTGATTAGACGCAGCGCCTGTTAAACCGTTTTCGTCGGAGCGCCCTTCGCGAGCAGGCTCGCTCCCACATTGGAAATGCATTCCCCTGTGGGAGCGAGCCTGCTCGCGAAGGGCGCGATCCGGTCTTCAGGCCTGACGCTGTAACCACTCCACCATCCCCAGCCCTGCCGCTCGCCCACTGGCGAAACATGCGGTCAGTAGATAGCCACCCGTTGGCGCTTCCCAATCGAGCATTTCCCCCGCGCAGAACACGCCAGGCAGTTGCTTGAGCATCAGCTTTTCATTCATTGCCTCGAACGTCACGCCACCGGCGCTGCTGATGGCTTCGTCCAATGGGCGGGTGTTGACCAGCGTCAGGGGCAAGGCCTTGATCGCGTTGGCCAGCAAAAGCGGGTCAGCGAAGCATTCGGCCGGTGTCAGTTCGCGTAGCAGTGCCGCCTTGACTCCGTCGAGGCCGAGTTGGCTGTGCAAGTGCTTGGCCATGGAGCGTGAGCCGCGGGATTTACTGAGCGCCGACTGGATTTTATCCACAGGTCTGCCGGGCAGCAGGTCGAGATGAAGGGTGGCCGAGCCGGTCTGATTGATGGTTTCGCGGATCGGCGCCGACAACGCGTAAATCAAACTGCCTTCGATGCCGGTGGCGGTGATCACGCATTCGCCGAGTCGCGGGACATCGTCGTTAAGGCCAATGGCGATATTTTTCAGCGGGGCCCCGGCGAATTTGCTGACCATCAGCTCGCTCCAGGCCTTTACCTCGAAACCGCAATTGCTCGGTTGCAGCGGCGCCAAGGCGACTCCGCGTTGTTCCAGCGGCAGCATCCAGGCGCCATCTGAACCCAAGCGGGACCAACTGCCGCCACCCAGCGCCAGTAACAGCGCATCGGCGCTGATCGCCTTCTCGCCCTCGGGGCTATCGATACGCAGGCTGCCATCGGCGTTCCAGCCCAGCCAGCGGTGGCGGGTGTGGATAACGACGCCGGCATCACGCAGGCGTTTGAGCCAGGCGCGCAGTAGCGGGGCGGCCTTCATGTCGGTCGGAAACACTCGGCCAGAGCTGCCGATAAATGTTTCGATACCCAAACCATGAATCCACTGGCACAAGGCGTCAGCGCCGAATTCGCGCAGTAACGGGGCGATGTGCGGGGCGCGCTCGGCGTAACGCGCCAGAAAGGCCGGGTAGGCTTCGGAATGGGTAATATTCATGCCCCCGACGCCGGCCAGCAGGAATTTGCGACCTACCGAGGGCATGCCGTCGTACAGATCGACCTTGACCCCGGCCTGGCTCAGCACTTCGGCGGCCATCAGGCCGGCAGGGCCGCCGCCGATGATGGCGACGTGGTGAGGGAGGTTGGCGGAGGGCTGGGTCATGGCGTGAGCTGCGGTTCGGCGGAATAGGGCGGGCATTCTATCAGCAGCAAACAGTGTGGGAGCGAGCTTGCTCGCGAAGGCGATGGGACATTCAACATCTATGTAACTGACAGACCGCTATCGCGAGCAAGCTCGCTCCCACCTGTTATTCAGGCGCATTCAAAAAACTGATCAAAAAATAACCATGGCTTTGCAGGCTATATGCAGCATGGCCTGTAGGTCCTTTCACTCAGGTTATCCACAGGCCGTTCCACAGGCATTGTGGGTAAAGCATCCACACCTCAGTGACAACCTGATGACTGCCAGACCCGTTGCGCGCTGTGATGGAGGATGCCATGGCGTCGCGCCAGGGCCTGGCGGTCCTTGCTGTAGCCGCCGCCGATCACCCCGACCACCGGAATATCGCGCCCCAGGCAATGGCGCAGTACGCTTTCGTCGCGGGCGGCGACGCCTTCATCGGTCAGTTTCAGGTAGCCCAGCGCGTCATCTTTATGCACATCGACACCGGCGTCATACAGCACCAGGTCGGGTTGATAGAGCGGCAGCAGGTAATTCAACGCGTCATCGACGACTTTCAGGTAATCCTCGTCGCCCATGCCCATGGGCAGCGGAATGTCCCAATCGCTTTTAGCCTTGCGTGCAGGAAAGTTCTTTTCGCAGTGCAGGGAAACCGTCACCGCATCCGGGGTATGTTCCAGTATGCGTGCGGTCCCATCGCCTTGGTGCACGTCGCAGTCGAAGATCAGTACCCGACCGACGCGACCGCTTTCCAGCAGGTAATGGCTGATCACCGCCAGGTCATTGAAGATGCAGAAACCTGCCGGGTGATCGTAATGGGCGTGATGCGTACCGCCGGCCAGATGGCAGGCCATGCCGTGTTCCAGCGCCTGCTCGGCGGCCAGCAATGATCCGCCGACCGCGCGCACGGTGCGTCGGGCCAGTGCTTCGTTCCACGGCAGGCCGAGCCGCCGCTGGTCTTCGCGGGACAACTCGCCGCCCATATAGCGTTCGATATATGCAGGGTCATGGGCGAGAGCGAGAATCTCGGCGGGGCAGATTTCCGGGCGCAATAACTGGTGATCAGCGGTCAGGCCGCTGTCCACCAGGTGATCGCGCAGCAGTCGGAACTTGTCCATGGGAAAGCGATGTTCCGCCGGGAATTCGGGGCTGTAGTCTTCGTGGTAAATCAGCGGCAGCGACATGGCGATTTCATGGAGTGAATGAGTGAAGGATCCTACCAGCGATGTAGACTTGTTTGCAGGGGAACGGAGGGGGAACGATGGAGCCGATACTGCAACTCGAGAGCGCGCGGCTGCTGATGCGCCAATGGCGCGATGAGGATTTACCGGCGTTTGCGGCGATGTGCGCCGATCCGCAGGTCATGCGCTACTTTCCGGCGCCTTTGAGCCGTCTGGAAAGTGCGGCATTGATCGGGCGAATCCGTGGTCATTTTGCTGAACATGGTTTCGGTTTGTGGGCGCTGGAGCGCAAGGACACCGGCGCGTTTATCGGTTTTACCGGATTGGCGGTGGTCGGGTTCGAGGCTGCTTTCACCCCGGCGACCGAAATCGGCTGGCGTCTGGCCCGTGAGCATTGGGGGCTGGGTTACGCCAGTGAAGCGGCCTGGACCGCTCTGCGTTGCGGCTTTGACCGTTTGGCGCTGGACGAAGTGGTGGCGTTTACCACCGAAGCCAACCTGCCGTCGCAGAAAGTCATGCAAGCCATTGGCATGCACCACGACCCCGCGGCGGATTTCGAGCACCCCAAACTGGCGGCCGATCATCCGCTGCGCCGACATGTGCTGTACCGCATTACCCGCGAACAATGGTTGGAAACCTTGCATGGATAAGCTCTGCGGGATGTTTACAATGGGCTCATGGTTGGCCCTGGCCACTATCTGAATCGACCGCGCAGCCAAGACTGCGCGGCATTGCTCTGTGTGAGGAGAGTCTGAATGAGCCATGTGTTGGATGATCTGGTCGACTTGCTGACCCTGGAACCGATCGAAGAAAACCTGTTTCGCGGTCGCAGCCAGGACCTGGGTTTCCGTCAGCTGTTCGGCGGCCAGGTATTGGGCCAGTCCCTTTCCGCGGCCAGCCAGACGGTCGAAGACGCGCGCCATGTGCATTCGATGCACGGTTATTTCCTGCGTCCGGGTGATGCGGGGATGCCGGTGGTCTACCAGGTGGATCGGGTGCGCGATGGTGGCAGCTTCAGCACCCGCCGCGTGACGGCAATCCAGAAGGGCAACCCGATCTTCACCTGCAGCGCTTCGTTCCAGTACGACGAAGAAGGCTTCGAACACCAGACCGCGATGCCGCAAGTGGTCGGCCCGGAAAACCTGCCGTCGGAGCTGGAAATCACCCAGCAACGTGCGCATTTGATTCCCGAGCACATGCGCGAAAAGCTGCTGTGCCCCAAGCCGATCGAAGTCCGCCCGGTCACGGAGAAAGACCCGTACAACCCGCAACCGGCCGACCCGATCAAGTACGTCTGGTTTCGCGCCGACGGTGCGTTGGCCGACTCGCCGGCGCTGCATAAATACCTGCTGGCCTATGCCTCTGATTTCGGTTTGCTGACCACCTCGATGTTGCCGCACGGCAAGTCGGTCTGGCAGAAAGACATGCAAGTCGCCAGCCTCGATCACGCCTTGTGGTTCCATGCCGACCTGCGCGCCGATGACTGGTTGCTGTACGCCATGGACAGCCCTTGGGCCGGCAATTCTCGCGGCTTCTCACGCGGCAGTGTGTTCAACCGCGCCGGCAAGCTGGTGGCATCGGTGACGCAGGAAGGGCTGATTCGTCATCGCAAGGATTGGGCATGAGTCTCTCCGAGGTGCGGCATTGGGTGTTCGACATGGACGGCACGCTGACCGTTGCCGTGCACGATTTCGTGGCGATTCGCCAGGCGCTGGCGATTCCCGCTGAACACGACATCCTCACCCATCTCGCGGCGCTGCCGGCCGATGAAGCCGCGGCGAAACACGCCTGGCTGCTGGAGCATGAGCGTGACTTGGCGCTGGGTTCCAAACCGGCACCCGGTGCGGTGGAACTGGTGCGTGAGCTGGTCGGGCGCGGTTATCGCCTCGGCATTCTCACGCGTAACGCACGCGAACTGGCCCATGTCACGCTTGAGGCGATCGGCCTGGCTGACTGCTTTGCAGTGGAGGATGTGCTGGGTCGTGATGAAGCACCGCCCAAACCGCATCCGGGTGGTCTGCTGAAGCTGGCCAAGGCTTGGGACGTAGCGCCGAGTGAGTTGGTGATGGTCGGCGATTATCGCTTTGACCTGGATTGCGGGCGCGCGGCGGGGGCACGGACGGTGCTGGTAAATATGCCGGAGAATCCATGGCCGGAATTGGCCGACTGGCATGCGCAGGATTGTGTGGCGTTGCGGCAGATGTTGTCGGCTTGAGGGGATTGGTTGTCTGGTTAACTGCTATCGCGAGCAGGCTCGCTCCCACATTTGATCTTCATGCGATCCCCTGTGGGAGCGAGCCTGCTCGCGATGGGGCCAAATCAGGCGACCTGCTTCCAGCTACTGAAACAACGCCTTCAGCCCCTCGGGCGAGGTGAACATCTTGTCCCCGTTATGCCCGACGCCGGGCACTTCGATCAGTTGCTGATTCAACCCTTCGGGATGGCGCTGCTGCAGGTAGTCAAAGTAGCGATGCCCACGAACCAGCCGAGACGCGCCCTGCGTCTCGGCAGCGCAGCTTCTGTCGAGTGCCGGGTGATGCGGGTTGGTGTCTCGCTGGCCCAACAAATAGGTGATGTTGCGCTGGACGTAGCCTTGCTCCAGTTGCTGCGCCGGTTGCCCGTTGGCGTAGTCCGGCAGTTTCAGCAGCCCGTACTTCCAGTCGTTGAAACCGGGGCAACGCGCGGCATTGAACGGCACCGGTCGTTGGTCATCGAAATACGCATACGACGACGGGTTGGCGATCATGTAGCGCACGCTGACGCCCGCAGATTGCAGTGCCGGCTGATCGTGGCCGAGCAGTGCATACCGTTGCACCACTTGTGCGCCACCGGAATGGCCGGCGATGACGACTTCTTTCAGGGTTGGAAACTGCTGGCGATCGCTCAGGCGCTCCAGAATCTTGTCGAGCACCGCATAAGAACTCAGCGGATTCGCTCCGATGGACAGCTCGCCGGCCATCCAGTCATCACCGCGCCAATGCAGCAGGCTGTCGGGCAGTTGATGGCGTGCGATGTCGCTTTCATTAAGAAACTGCGGCGCAATCACCAGGGTGGTTGCGCTTTGTCCGGCCTGCTCGGCGGCTCTTTCCGCGCTCTGGCGGTAGGTTTCGGCGTTGCGCAAGCGCCCGTGAATCACGATCAGTACACGCTGGATTTGCGGTGACGACTGGCTGATGCCAACCGCCAGTTCGGAGTCGCCCATGTTCAGCCGACCAGGGCTGATGACCTTGACCGCATGCTCGGCAGCCAGCAGGTTGGCGCTGCCGAATAACAGAGCGAATACCAGCAGCCAGCGCATGCTCATTTAGAGGCTCTTCGTCGCGAAGGTGTCGCATTGACTGACCTGGCCCTGGGCGAAGCCGGTCTTGAACCAGCGAACCCGTTGCGCCGAGGTGCCGTGGGTAAACGAATCCGGGACCACGCGGCCCTGACCCTGTTGCTGCAAACGGTCGTCGCCGATGGCATTGGCGGCGTTCAGGGCTTCTTCGACGTCACCCGGCTCCAGCCAGTTCAGGCGTTTTTGCGCGTTGTTGGCCCAGACACCCGCCAGGCAATCGGCTTGCAATTCCTGACGCACCAGCAGCCCGCCGTCACCTTCCATGCGCAGACCTTTTTGACGTGCGGCCTGGATCTTGGCGGATACACCGAGCAAGGTTTGCACGTGATGGCCGACTTCGTGAGCAATCACGTAAGCCTGGGCGAAGTCGCCGGCGGCACCGAAGCGTTGAGACATTTCCTTGAAGAAACTCATGTCCAGATACACCCGTTGATCCGCCGGGCAGTAGAACGGACCGGTCGCCGAGGAGGCGCCACCACAGCCCGAATTCACCCGGCCGCTGAACAGCAGCAGCTTGGGCGCCGTGTATTGGCGACCGGCTTGCTGGAAGATCTGGCCCCAGGTGTCCTCGGTGTCGCCGAGGATCCGCGCGACAAACTCGGCCTGTTGATCATTGGCTGGCGGCGCCTTGCGGGTTTGCACGGTTTGCACGGTTTGCGTGGTAGCCGGGGCTGACTGTTGGTTCATCTGCCCGGCCAACTGCCCGAGAATCTGCATCGGGTCCTGGCCCGTGATCCAGCCGATACCAACGATCAGCACGATGGCCGTCAGGCTCAATCCCTTGCCACCGCCAAAACGCATTCCGCCGCCGTCACCACCACCGCCAGCATCCTCACCGCGTGCATCGACCACGTTGTCGCTGCGTCGACCTTTTTTCCATAGCATGTGGGAATCCTCTGTTTACGCGTGGTGATGAGTGTTGCTGGTGGCTGGGATGGGCGCCAGGTTGATGGTCAGACTATGCCGATTAAAAGGCAGTATGGCATTCACCTGCAAAAACGATGGCGGCAGACCAGCTTCGGCGAACGTCTCAGGCATCACGCGGGCTGTTTGGTTCCCTCGCCGGTAGTCGTTGCGCGCGGCAACGTGCTCTCCCGTTCGTATGCGGTTACGCCAGCGATATGTCGCGCGGCGATGTAGCCGAAGGTCAAGGCCGGACCAAGATTGATCCCGCCGGCGGGGTAGTAGCCGCCCATGATGCTGGCCATGTCGGTGCCCGCGGCGTAGAGCCCGTGGATGGCTTGCCCATCGCCGTCGAGTACTTGCGCGTGTTGATTGACCTTCAGCCCGGCGAATGTGCCGAAACAGCCTGGCTGGACCTTGACGGCGTAGAACGGACCTTTGTCGATTGGCGCGACGCAGGGGTTGGGTTGCTGGAGTGGATCGCCTTGCTTGCGGTTGTAAGGTGTGGAGCCACGACCAAACTGCGGGTCTTCACCTTTTCGCGCATGGTGGTTGTAGTGCGACACGGTGGTTTCCAGCGCGCTGGCGTCGATGCCACAGGCCAGGGCCAGTTCTTCAATCGTGTTGCCGGTTTTCAAGTAGCCGCTGCGAATGAACGGTGTGACGGGTAACGGGAAGGGGCGGGAAATTCCCAGGCCGTAACGACGTTGAAAGTGATGGCTGCAAATCAGCCAGGAGGCGACTTCTTCATCGGCCGGGGCGGCGGCGATCATTGCCGAGACGTAATCGTAGTAGCCGTTGGCTTCGTTGACGAAGCGCTGGCCGTTGCGCAGCACGCCGATGATTCCCGGTTTGCCACGTTCGATGATGTGCGGGAAGTGACCGAAGCTGCCATCCCTGTAGGGCACCTGAGAAACCGGTGCCCAGGCCACCGGTGATTCGAGGTCGGTCTTTATCCGGCCGCCGACGCTTTCGCCCAGCCGCAGGCCGTCGCCCGAGGCACCGAGCGGCGGCAGCGCCAGATGCTCAACGCCAGTGGGCGTGCGTGGGAACAGTGTCTTGCGCCGTTCGATGTCGTTGGGAAAACCACCGGCCGCCAGCACCACGGCATGGCGTGCGCGGATCTGGATAGCGCCGTTGGCGCTGTGGATAACCGCGCCGCTGACCCGGTTGCCGTCACGCAGCAGCTCGGTGACAGGCGCTGACTCCCAGAGCAGAACGCCGAGGTCTTCAGCCGATTTTGCCAAACGCGCCACCAGCGCCACGCCATTCACCAGTTGCATCGCGCGACCGTGTAGCGCGAGGTCGAGCAGGTGTCGGCTGAAACGCCGGGTCACGTGCCAGAACGCGGACCAAGAGCGGGTCAGATTGAGGAACGCGGCCAGGTCGGCGCCGGCCATGATCGGCATGCCCATGAACGAGGTTTCACGCATCGTTGTTCGCAGCCGCTTGAGCAACCTGCCGACCTTGCGTGCGTCGTAAGGCGCGGCGATCACCGAGCGTCCGCCGGTTCCGGCACCCGGTGTGTCGCCGTGAATATCGGCGATGCCGTTGCCGTCGGCAAATTGCAGCGAGGTGTGCTCCTCAAAGAATGCGACCATGCGAGGGCCGGCTTCGAGGAAAGCGTCGATCATCTCCGGTTCGTAGCGTTCGCCAAGTTCGTGCTTGAGGTAGGTGCGCGGCAGGTCGGCGTCTTCAATGATGCCGGCGCGCCGGGCCAGCGGATTGCATGGCACCCACGCCCAGCCACCGGACCAGGCCGTGGCGCCGCCGAACACCGGATCTTTTTCCACGACGATCACCTTGAGCCCGTGCCAGGCAGCGGTGACGGCGGCGGACAAACCCGCCGCGCCGGAGCCGACAATCAGCACATCGCAGTCGACTGCAGGGGGAAAAGTGGATTTGGCAGGCATGCTGGCTGACTCCGGCGATCTTGTTATTCTGGAATTTAATTCCAAAAAATATACGGAGCCGATTTGAAAACGACAAGACCGTCCCGGCGCAAAGCGCTATTTTTGGGCGGTTATCGGACACTGCAGTTCCACATTTCGCATTCACCCGGTTGTCTTCTAGAATCGACCAAATTTCGTCTGGAGTCGCACCATGGCCGGCAGTCAAATCGAACGTGTCTTCAGTGTTCTGGAAAGTCTTACCAGTGATCCGCGAGGCCTGCCGATGCAGGTACTGGCCGAGCAACTGGAGATCCCGAAAAGTGCGACGCACCGCTTGCTCGCCGAGCTGATACGCCTGGGTTACGTGCGGCAGAATCCGGACAACTTGCGTTATCACCTGTCGACCAAACTGGTTGCCATGGGTTTTCGTTACCTGTCGAGCAGCGGTGCCGATATCGTCCAGCCGGTGCTTGATCGGCTGGCCCAGGAAACCGGCGAGCTGGTGCGATTGGGCGTGATCGAGGGCGAGCGTCAGACCTGGATCGCCAAGTCTCAGGGTGCGCGTTCCGGTTTGCGTTATGACCCGGACATGGGCCGCGATGCGCCGTTGTTCTACACCGCGTCAGGGCACGCGTGGCTGGCCAGCCTCAGTGATGCCGAGGCGTTGTCACTGGTGGAACGGCAAGCGGCGGATATGCCGCTGGAGTTGGGACCGAATGCACCGCGCTCCAACATCGAACTGCTCGAGCGCCTGCGCCTGGCCCGCGAACATGGCTATGCCTGGGTTCAGGAGAGCTCGGCGGTCGGCACCTCGGCAATCGCCGCGGTGGTGCGCCATCCGGTGGATGGGCGGGTGGTCGGCGTGCTCAGTGTCGCCGGGCCGAGTGCGCGGTTGCCCGAGTCGCGACTGCATGAACTGGCGCCGTTGTTGCTGCAATTTGCCCGGGAGCTGTCGGCGGCGAGTCAGGCCTCGGAGCTGTTCAACTGATCGCCATATTCCCCCGGCGGAGCAAAGCTGTGCGCTGTTCGAACACTATTGGTGTTTCCTTGTGTGAGAAATTGGAATCGAGTTCTAAATTATTGGAATTCAATGTCCTGACAATAATCACAAGAGGATTGCACTGTGAGTTCGCCACTTCGCATTGCGCTGATCGGCGCCGGCAATATGGGCCAGCAGCATTACCAGCATCTCAAGACCCTGACTGAGGCAACCTTGTGCGCAGTGGCCGATCCTGGTCCGCAAGCTGCCGGGACCGCTGGCGCGCTGAGTATTCCGCAACTCAAGCGCTGGCATTACTTGGACGCGGACGCCGGTTGGCATCAACCGTTGCAGGCCGTTCAGGAAGGTTTCAACGCTGATGAAGCGCTGCGCCTGCAATTGCAGCATTTCGTGAAGGTGGCCCGAGGTGAGGCGAAGCCGCTGGTAAGTGTCGCTGACGCGGCCCGAACGCTGGCGCTGATCGAAGCCATACGCGAGGCCGCTGCCAGCGGTCGCGCCTGTGTTCCGGCACGGATCGAGGAATGAACATGAGCGAGCGTATTTTCTCCCTGGCCAGCCTGACCGTCCTTGAATTGTCGCCGCCGGAAATGGTCGAGGTGGCGGCGCGTGCCGGGTATAGCCATGTCGGGCTGCGACTGGTCCCGGCCACCCCCGAGGAGCATCATTTCCCGCTGATGGCCGATGCGCAGTTGTGGCAACAGACGCGGGCGCGGCTACGTGACACCGGCATTCAAGTGCTGGATATCGAAATTCTGCGACTGAAAGCCGAAACCCGGGTGGCGGATTTCGAGGCGGTCCTGGCGGCCGGCGCAGAGCTCGGTGCCAGTGAATTACTGGTAGCCGGTAATGATCCTGACGAGCAGCGGCTCACCGAGAATTTTGCCGCACTCTGCGAGCTGGCGGCGGGTTACGGTTTGCACAGTCATCTGGAGTTCATGCCCTGGACCGATGCGCGCAACCTTGAGCAGGCCGTGCGTATTGTCGAAAACGCTGATCACCAATACGGTGGCGTGCTGGTGGATGCTTTCCATTTCGACCGCTCGGCTTCGCGCCTGGAAGATCTGGCCAGGGTCGCACCGTCACGCCTGCGTTATGCACAGCTGTGCGATGTGGCAGGACCGAGGCCTACAGACATGCAGGAGATTTTGCGTCAGGCTCGCAACGAACGGCGTTTCCCTGGCGAAGGGGATTGCGACCTGCTTGGGTTATTGAGGTGTTTGCCGGTCAATCTGCCATTGAGCCTGGAAGTGCCGGCCGTGCAGTTGCAACGGCAGGGCGTGAGTGCCTTGCAGCGGGCACAGATGGCGTTGGACAAGACGCGGGCGTTGTTGACGCTGATTTAAGCGATGTTTCGTATCTATCGCGGGCAAGCCCGCTCCTGCAGGTTGTGTCTATTCCTGGTGGGAGGGGGATTGCCCGCGATGCTTTTCAGGTCCTTCAACTTTCGGGATTTCCCATGACTGTATCGAGCACTCCGCTTTCCGGTATCAATCAGCCCTTCAAAGGCATCCTGTTGATCGTTGTTGCGACCTTCCTGTTTTCCACTCACGACGCTTTGTCGAAATACCTGTCGGGTTTCTATCCGGTGATCATGGTGGTGTGGGCGCGTTATCTGGTTCACACGCTACTGATGGCCGGGATTTTTCTGCCGCAATCGGGCTTGCGTGTCCTGCGCACGAAACGCCCGTTGCTGCAGTTGCTGCGGGCGTTGTGCTTGCTTGGCACCAGTCTGTTGTTCACCACGGGCCTGTTGTTCATCCCATTGGCAGAAGCCACGGCGGTCAACTTTCTCGCACCGGTGTTGGTGACCGCATTGTCGGTGCCATTGCTCGGTGAGCGGGTGACGCGGGGGCAATGGCTGGCGGTGATTTGCGGGTTTATCGGTGTGTTGATCATCGTCCATCCGGGCGGTGATTTGTTCACACCAGCGGTGTTGCTGCCGTTCTGCTCGGCGTTGTTCTTCTGTTTTTACCAACTGCTGACGCGCAAGCTCAGCGAGATCGACAGCCCGACCACCAGCAACTTCTTTGCCGGTTTGTGCAACACCCTGGTCATGAGCGCACTGGTGCCGATGTTCTGGCAAGTGCCGAGTTTGACCCACGGGCTGTTGATGCTGGCGCTGGGTAGCTGCGGAATGACCGCGCATCTGTTGCTGACTCAGGCATTCCGGTATGCCGCACCGGCTCTGTTGGCGCCTTTTGGTTACTGCCAGATCGTGTTTGCCGGACTGCTCGGCTGGCTGCTGTTTTCCCACACGCCGAGCCTGACCACGGTGATTGGCATCGCGATCATTTGCCTCAGCGGTCTGGCAGCGGCCTGGCAACAGCGCAGAAGCTGATTGCGCTCAAAACCTGAAACGCACCACCAGGTTCTGCAAGCCGGCCGCCAGTTGCGACAACTCCCGACTGGTGGCGCTAGTCTGGGTCGACGCATCGGCGCTTGCCAGCGACAGGTCGCGGATGTTCAGCAGGTTGCGATCGACCTCCCGGGCCACTTGTGCCTGTTCTTCCGAGGCGCTGGCGATCACCAGGTTGCGCTCGTGGATCTGCTCCATGGCGCAGGTGATTTGCGTCAGGGCCACGCCGGCCTGTTCGGCGATCGACAAGGTCTGGGCCACGCGCTGGCTGTTGCCGTGCATCGACAGCACCACACTGTCGGTGTCGCCCTGAACCCGGGCGATCATCTGCTCGATTTCCCGGGTCGACTGCTGGGTGCGGTGGGCCAGGGCTCGCACTTCATCGGCGACCACGGCAAAACCGCGCCCGGCTTCCCCGGCTCTTGCTGCTTCGATGGCGGCGTTGAGGGCCAGCAGGTTGGTCTGTTCGGCAATGGCGCGGATGACGTCCAGTACTTTGCCGATTTCCCGAGATTGTTCGGCCAGGGTCTGAACCTGTTGCAGCGCGGTGCCGACTTCGGCACTCATGGCCTGGATCGAATCGAGGGTCTCGATCACTCGCGCCTGGCCCTGAGTGGCCTCTAGCGTCGACTGGCGCGTGGTGTCCGAGGTCGAGACCGCGTTGCGCGCCACTTCTTCGACGGCGACAGTCATTTCGTTGACTGCCGTGGCGGCCTGCTCGATTTCGTTGTGTTGCTGTTGCAAACGATTGGAGTCCTGCCCGGTGTTCTGGCTCATCTGTTGCGCCGCACCGTTCAGTTGGTTCGATGTATCACTGATCAGTTGCAGGGTGTCGCGCAGGCTGTTTTGCATGCTGGCCAGGGCCCTGAGCAAACGGGCGGTTTCATCGGGCCCCTGGCTCTGGATCGGTGCACTCAGGTCACCGTCAGCGACCTGCTCGGCCACACGCACAGCCTGACGGATGGGCATCACGATGCTGCGGATCAGCAGCCAGGCCAGGCATGAGGTCAGCAGGGCAACAGCGATCAGTGCGCCGATCACGGTCATTTTTACCTGGGCGTAAAGCGCGTCGGCATGGCTGGCTGATTGACTGACTTCGCTGGCGGTGAGGTTCATCAGCTCGGTGAATTGATCGCCGGTCTGGGTCGAGTAATCCTGGATTTTTCCGTTGAGCAGTGCACTCATGTCCTCGCTGCGGTTTTGCCGGGACAGTTCTTCGTATTGATCCAGCGCCTGTCGGTAGCTCTTTACAGTGCTGACAAAGGTTTCGTACTGCACGCGGTTGTAGTCGTCGACCAGGGGCGCGAACCTGGTCAGCGTTTGCTCAAGCCAGCCTTCCACCTGGTGCAGGCGGGCAATAGTGGCATCGAGTACTTTGGGCTCGCGGTTGAGCGCCATGCGCAGGCTGAGCACGCGAATGCTCAGAATGTAGTCGCGGATTTCCCCCAGGTAGCGTGTGCTGGGCAGGGAGACGTTTTCGGTGTGCTGGCCGGTGGCGCGCACTTCGGCCACCTGCTTGAGGGCAAACAGTCCTTGCAACAACACCAGCAGGGCGATTAGGCCGAAGCTGATCAGCGCGCGCTTGGCGATGCTCAGGTTACCCAGAGACATAGTGTGACCTCCGTGGACGGAAAAAAAGAGGGACGAAACCGGCAACCGTGCAAATAAAAAAAGCAGGCCTGAAACCAGGCCTGCGAAAGAGGAAGCGTCAGTTGTCGATTTTCGGAATCTTGCGCGGTGCCATGAAGTACAGCCAGATCAGCGCGATGAAGTACATCGCCGGAATCATGGTGAACAGCACGGTGTAGTTGTTATTGGTAATGGTCAGGATGTGCCCGACCAACTGGGTCATGAACATCCCGCCAATGGCGGCGCACATGCCACCGAAACCGAACACTGTGCTCATCATGTGCTTGGGCGTGTAGTCCATCACCAGGCTCCAGATGTTCGCAGTCCAGGCCTGGTGCGCGCCGATGGCCAGCGAGATGGCAAACACCGCGACCCACAGGTTGCTGGAGCCGGCAGCCATGATCACGCCGATGATGCAGCAGGCGAACAGCAGCATGGACATCAACCGGGCCTTGATCGGGTTGACCCCGCGGCCGATCAGGAACGAGGACAGAATGCCGCCGCCCACGCTGCCGAAGTCGGCTGTCATATAGATGATGATCAGCGGAATACCCATTTGGGTCACGTTGATGCCCAGGTTGTATTGCTGATTGAGGAACGGCGGCAGCCAGTACAGGTAGAACCAGAACACCGGCGCGGTCATCGAGTAGGCGAGGGCAAAGGCCCAGGTGCCACGCATCCGCAGGATCCGCGAGAACGGTACGCGTGCCTGTTCCGGTTCGGCTTCGTTCTGGATGTAGTCCAGTTCCGATTGCTTCACCGACGGGTGATCTTCCGGGTTGAAGTACTTCAAGCCCCAGAACACCAGCCAGATCCCGCCCAGTGCCGACATGCACAGGAACGCGGCTTGCCAGCCCCAGACCTGGAGGATCAGCGGCAGCAGCATCGGCGTGAACATGGCGCCGACGTTGGTCCCGGCATTGAAGATGCCGGTGGCCAAGGCGCGCTCACCGGCAGGGAACCACAACCGGGTGGTCTTCACGCAGGCTGGGTAGTTGGCGGCTTCGGTCAGCCCGAGAATAAATCGGCAGACCATAAAGCCCAGGGCCGAGGTCGCCAGACCATGGGCGCCGGTCGCCAGGCTCCAGAGCAGCACCGCGAAGAAGAACACGCGCTTCACGCCGATCCGGTCGATCAGCCGGCCTTGCAACACGAAGCCGACGGCGTAACCGACCTGAAACCAGAAATTGATGTTGGCGTAGTCCATCGCCGTCCAGCTCATTTCCTTGGCCAGGATCGGCTGCATGACGCCCAGTGCGGCGCGGTCGATGTAGTTCAGGGTGGTGGCGAAAAACACCAGCGCCAGCATGCCCCAACGGGTTTTGCCGACCGCCATGGCGCCACGGATTTTGTCGCCGATGCCGCCGGACGCGACACCCAGGCCTGAGGCCGTGCGGGCGCTTTCTGTGTGAGAGCTCTGAGAAGGAATCATCTGTGCCATCCGTTCAATGACTGACAAGCAAGGCTCGTCGGGACTTCATGGGCGCGTGATCAATCGTCGGGGTGCGCAGATGCGCAGGATGAAAACAATGATTGATCGGCTGAGTGTTTGTGTTGGCTCAGTGTTGGCTGAGGCAACCAAAGCGCGTGTTCAGCATGCGGGCCGGGTTCGGTCGCAGGCGCCAGAAAGGTTCGAAGACGGTTGGCGGACGGGCGCCAGGCACGGGGAATGAAGGAGAGAGCAACGGAGCGAGGCGTTGAATGCAAGCATGAGCGTGTACCCGATTTTGAATTTTTTATGGTGTGTTCTGGGTCTTTGGTCACTTCGACCGGTGGTTCATGACCGGACTCGATGTGCTGCCGATGGTGCGCAGTGAGCGAAAAATCGTCAATTCGCCAACTGCCATTGTGTTCGATAATCGCACAGTAAACTAACCGGTTGGTACACTTTGCGTTGCTCGGAACATCCATGCAGCCAATAATTTGCCCCAAGTTAAACGCAAGCCCTTGTAGCAGCTGGCTGCGCCAGCTGTTACGAAAAGCCGTGTCGTGCCTCTAACAAGATCAACCCATCCCACCGGGAGTCGAAACATGCAGCGTTCCATTGCCACCGTTTCCTTGAGCGGTACCCTGCCGGAAAAACTCGAAGCCATTGCCGCCGCGGGTTTCGATGGGGTGGAAATTTTCGAGAATGACTTGCTCTACTACGACGGCAGCCCGCGTGAAATTAAACAAATGTGCGCTGACCTCGGCATCGCCATCACCCTGTTTCAACCGTTTCGTGATTTCGAAGGCTGCCGTCGCGACCGCCTGCCGCGCAACCTTGAGCGCGCCGAGCGCAAGTTCGACCTGATGCAGGAACTGGGCACCGACCTGGTGCTGGTGTGCAGCAACGCCGCGGCCGACAGCGTTGGCGAAGAGCAGATTCTGGTCGACGACCTGCGACTGCTGGCCGAGCGTGCCGGGGCACGTGGCTTGCGGATCGGTTATGAGGCACTGGCCTGGGGCCGGCATGTGAACACGTATCAACAGGTCTGGAACATCGTCCGCCAGGCGGACCATCCGAATCTGGGCGTGTTGCTGGACAGCTTTCATACCTTGTCGCTCAAGGGTGATCCACGGGCTATCGCGGATATCCCCGGCGAGAAGATTTTCTTTGTGCAAATGGCCGACGCACCGATCCTGGCGATGGATGTGCTGGAGTGGAGCCGACATTTTCGTTGCTTCCCCGGACAAGGCGAATTCGACTTGCCGGGTTTTCTCGCGCCGATTATCCAGAGCGGTTACACCGGGCCGCTGTCGCTGGAAGTTTTCAACGACGGTTTCCGCGCCGCACCAACACGCGCCAATGCCGCCGATGGTCTGCGCTCCTTGTTGTATCTGGAAGAGAAAACCCGAGCGCGTCTGCAGCAACAAGCGACGCCGACACCGAACCTCGATATTTTGTTCGCCACGCCGCCGGCCAGTGAATACGACGGCATCGAGTTTCTCGAGTTCGCGGTGGACGAAAGCCTTGGCGCCAAACTCTCGCATTGGCTGGAGCGACTGGGTTTCGTCAAGGCCGGTGAACACCGCTCCAAGAACGTTACGCTGCTGCGCCAGGGCGATATCAATCTGATCCTCAACTCTGAACCCTATTCGTTTGCCCACAGCTTTTTCGAAGCACACGGGCCGTCATTGTGCGCGACTGCGGTGCGGGTCAAGGACAGCGCCAGTGCGCTGGCCCGGGCGGTGGCGTACAAAGGGCAACCCTATCGAGGGCTGGTCGGCCCCAATGAACTGGAACTGGCGGCAGTCCGTGCGCCGGATGGCAGCCTGATTTATCTGGTGGATGAACACGCCGATGTCTACGGCACCGACTTCAGGCTACAGCCGACGGCCGCCGCCGGTGGTGGACTGAAAAGGATCGACCACATGGCGATGGCGCTGCCGGCGGACAGCCTCGACAGCTGGGTGCTGTTCTACAAGAGCCTGCTGGATTTCGAGGCAGACGATGAAGTGGTGTTGCCTGATCCTTACGGCCTGGTAAAAAGCCGCGCGCTGCGCAGCCGATGCAGTTCGATCCGTTTGCCGCTGAACATTTCCGAGAACCGCAACACCGCGATCTCACACGCCTTGTCCAGTTATCGCGGTTCCGGTGTGCATCACATTGCCTTCGACTGCGACGATATTTTCGCTGAAGTCAGTCGCGCCAAAGCCGCCGGCGTACCGCTGCTGGACATCCCGCTCAACTATTACGATGACCTCGCGGCACGCTTTGATTTCGATGACGAGTTCCTCAGCGAACTCGCCTATTACAACGTGCTGTATGACCGCGACGCTCAGGGCGGTGAGCTGTTTCATGTGTACACCGAGCCCTTTGAAGGGCGCTTCTTCTTCGAAATCATCCAGCGCAAAAACGGCTATGCCGGCTATGGTGCGGCCAACGTCGCAGTGCGCCTGGCGGCGATGGCGAAATCACGCAGCGGAGGCGTGCGTCACGCCAAGTTGTAGGAAATTGGTAAATGCAGGGGTAAAACGGCCATGGCGAAGCTTCCTTCACTGCCGCGTGCGGCCCATAATCGCCAGCTGTGCAGTGAAGGCCATGAGCCCGGAATGAGAATGACCACAGAACTCACCGTCGCGCCCGACGAACCCTTGATCGAGCCGCGCAAGAGTCGCAAGAACAACCCGGAAAAGACCCGCGAGAACATTCTTCAAGAAGCCATTGTCGAGTTCGTCCAGCAGGGCCTGTCCGGCGCTCGTGTCGATGCGATCGCCGAACGTATCCACACCTCGAAACGGATGATCTATTACTACTTCGGTAGCAAGGAACAGCTCTATGTCGAGGTGCTGGAGAAGCTTTACGGCGACATCCGCAGCACTGAAAGTCGCTTGCACCTGGCTGAGCTGGAACCGCGTGAGGCGATTCGGCGGCTGGTGGAGTTCACCTTCGATCACCATGACCGCAACGTCGATTTTGTGCGCATCGTCAGCATCGAGAACATTCACAACGCCGAGTACGTGAAACAGTCCGAAGCGATCAAGGCGATGAACAATACGATCCTCGATTCGCTGGGCGTGATTCTACGTCGCGGTGCCGAGGAGGGTGTGTTCCGCAGTGGGCTGGATCCGCTGGACGTGCACTTGTTGATCAGTTCGTTCTGTTTTTACCGGGTGTCGAACCGTCATACCTTTGGTGAGATCTTTCAGATCGACTTGCCGGACGAAACGATCAAGCAGCGTCATCGGCAGATGATCTGCGAGTCAGTGCTGCGTTATTTGCAGGCGTGATTCAGTGTTAAAAGATCGCAGCCTGCGGCAGTTCCTAGCGGCTGCGATTTTTTGATCTTCAACCATTCATGCTTTGAAAATGCGCGAGCATCCGCTGCGCATCCGGCGCCACGCCGCTGAACAACTCAAAGGCCTTTACTGCTTGAAACACCGCCATGTTGCCGCCATCCAGAGTACGGCAACCCAAGGCACGGGCGTTGCGCAGCAGTTCGGTTTCCAGTGGAAAGTAAACGATCTCCGCGACCCACAACTCAGCCCGCAGCAACTCCACCGGCACTGGCATGCCGGGCAGTTTGGCCATGCCCATCGGCGTGGTGTTCACCAGCCCATCGGCCTGCGCCAACGCACTCGGCAGATCGCTGCCGGCACAGGCCCGGCCGCTGCCGAAATGCTGATTGAGATTATTCGCAAGGCTTTGCGCGCGGCTGACGTCCACGTCGAAAATACTCAATTGCTGCACGCCTTCGCTCAACAGCGCGTGGGCCACCGCAGCCCCCGCACCACCAGCGCCCATTTGGACGACGCGCTCGCGGGCAGCATCCTTCAAACCACGGCGAAAACCTTCGGCGAAACCGAGGCAGTCGGTGTTGTGGCCAATGCGTTTTCCGTCCTTGAGCACCACGGTGTTGACTGCACCAATGCCTCGGGCTTCCGGTGAGAGTTCGTCGAGCAGCGGGATGATCGCCTGCTTGCACGGAAAGGTGATGTTCAGGCCGGTAAAGTTCATCCGTTCCGCCGACATCAGCAGGTCGGGGAGGGCGCCGCTGTCGAGTTTCAGTTGATCGAGGTCAATCAACCGATAAAGGTAGCGCAGGCCTTGGGCATCACCTTCGCGCTCATGCAGCGCGGGGGTTCGAGACGCCTGGATACCGGCGCCGATGAGTCCTGCGAGTACCGTGTTGTTCTGCGACATGTGGCTTATCCCTTCAAGCGTTGACTGAAATGCTCCAGCGCCAGGCGATAGCCGTGGCTGCCGAATCCGCAGAGAACTGCGGTGGCGATGGCCGATACGAACGAGTGGTGACGGAATGGCTCGCGAGCATGCACGTTCGACAGGTGCACTTCGATCACCGGTAACTCGCTGGCGACCAGTGCGTCACGGATCGCTACCGAAGTGTGCGTCCAGGCTGCCGGGTTGATCACGATTCCGGCGCAACGACCGCGTGCCGAATGAATCCAGTCGAGCAATTCGCCCTCGTGGTTGGTCTGGCGAAACTCCACTGCCAGGCCGAACTCCTCGGCGGCACGACCGCACAAGGCTGAAATGTCGGCCAGGGTTTCATGGCCATACGTCGCCGGCTCACGGCTGCCGAGCAGGTTCAGGTTCGGGCCGTTGAGCACCAGAACGATAGGGGACATCAGGGGTATCTCCATTGTTATTGTGGGCGTGGGTCAAGGGTGACCCGCCTGTGGAGATAAATTGTACCAGCTGGTTAATTTGGTCAATTGAAGCTGAGCGGCAAGTCTCGCAAGACGGCAATAAGTGTTCGATGATCGGACAGTCACTGTCGTCGGTATGATTACTGCCGCGCGGTGCTTTACTTGACCTGCATCGAATCCACCAGCGCTCGGGTATTGGCTGTCGTAAGTGGAATACGCCCCGCGACGGTGTCACCAAGGAACAGAACGTCGCCGGTCATCGCTGCGCTGCTCGCATTGGCGACGGCCGACACCCTCAGCACCTTGCTGGTGCTGAGGGTGTTGGCGATCAGGGGCGAGCGGGCTCGGCGCAGCAGCCCGACGCCAGTTCCTTGAGAATCGGACAGTCCGGGCGGTGGTCGCCCTGACAATGTTCCACCAGATCCTGCAGGGTGTCGCGCAACTGGCCGAGTTCGCGGATTTTCTGGTTCAGCTCGTCGATGTGCTGGCGGGCCAGTGCCTTGACGTCGGCGCTGGCCCGTTGGCGATCCTGCCAGAGGGTCAGCAGTTTGCCGACCTCTTCCAGGGAAAATCCGAGATCGCGTGAACGCTTGATGAACGCCAGGCTGTGCAGGTCGTCGTCGCCATAGATACGGTAGCCGCTGTCGGTCCGATGCGCTGCCTTGAGCAGGCCGATCGACTCGTAATAGCGAATCATCTTGGCGCTCAGGCCGCTGTGTCTGGCTGCTTGGCCGATGTTCATTCAGTGCCCTCCAGGTCTTTCGGCTTCCAGGTCTTGAGCAGTAAAGCATTGCTCACCACGCTGACGCTGGACAAGGCCATCGCCGCACCGGCGATCACCGGGTTGAGCAAGCCGAAGGCTGCCAGCGGAATGCCGATCAGGTTGTAGACGAAGGCCCAGAACAGGTTCTGACGGATCTTCGCATAGGTCTTGCGGCTGATTTCCAGTGCTGCCGGCACCAGGCGAGGGTCGCCGCGCATCAAGGTGATTCCGGCCGCGTGCATCGCAACGTCGGTGCCGCCACCCATGGCGATACCGATATCCGCCGCTGCCAGCGCCGGAGCGTCGTTGATGCCGTCGCCGACCATCGCGACGACGCCGGTCTTTTTCAGCTCAGCGACGGTCGAGGCTTTTTCGGCCGGCAGCACTTCGGCGTGAACGTTGCGGATGCCTAGTGCTTGTGCAACCACTCGGGCGCTGCCACGGTTGTCGCCGGTCAGCAGGTGACTGCCGATGTGTTGCTCATTGAGTGCTTCGATGGCGTGTAGCGCACCGGGCTTGAGGGTGTCGCCAAAAGCGAACAGCCCGAGCACCTTGGGCTCGGGGCTTTGCTCGATCAGCCATGACAAGGTTCGACCCTCGGCTTCCCAGGCGCTGGCGGAGTCGCTCAAGAGACCGGCGCTCAAGCCGCTTTCTTCCAGCAGACGGCGATTACCCAGCGCCAATCGGCGACCGTCCAGCGTGCCGGCAATGCCGCGACCGGTCAGTGATTGGCTGGCGCTGATATCGGCCACCGGCAAGTCACGCTCGGTGCAGGTGTCGAGCACGGCTTTGGCCAGCGGGTGTTCGCTGCCGCGTTGCAGGGCGCCGGCCTGTTGCAGCAGGCTCGCTTCGTTGCCGTCGATGGCACTCAAGTGAGCGATGCGCGGCGTGCCGGACGTCAGTGTTCCGGTCTTGTCGAACACCACCACGCTGACTTCATGGGCGCGCTCCAGCGCTTCGGCGTCCTTGATCAGAATGCCGTGGCGCGCGGCCACACCGGTCCCGGCCATGATCGCGGTCGGCGTGGCCAGGCCGAGGGCGCAAGGGCAGGCGATCACCAGCACCGCGACTGCATTGATCACCGCGGTTTCCAGCGGTGCGCCGTACAGCCACCAGCCGATCAAGGTTGCCAGCGCTAAAAGCAGCACGACGGGGACGAACACCTGGCTGACTTTATCCACCAGCTTTTGAATCGGTGCCTTGCCGGCCTGGGCGTCTTCGACCAGACGGATAATTCGCGCCAACACGGTTTCTGCGCCAAGCGCTTGAGTCCGAACCAGCAGCCGGCCTTCGCCGTTGATTGCGCCGCCAGTGACCTTGTCGCCGGGATGTTTGGGCACGGGCAGGCTTTCTCCGCTGATCAGCGCTTCGTCGGCGTGGCTCTGGCCTTCAATCACTTCACCGTCCACCGGGAAACGTTCACCGGGTTTGACCAGCACCAGGTCACCAAGGCGCAACGCGCTGATGGCGACGTCCTGTTCACGGCCGTCGATCACCTGAATCGCTCGTTCCGGCCGCAAGGCTTCAAGGGCGCGAATGGCGCTGGCGGTCTGGCGTTTGGCGCGGCTCTCAAGGTATTTGCCGAGCAACACCAGCGCGATCACCACCGCCGAAGCTTCGAAATAAAGATGCGGCATGCTGCCGGCGTTGGCGGTGGCCCACAGATAAATGCTCAAGCCATAACCGGCGCTGGTGCCCAGGGCCACCAGCAGGTCCATATTGCCGGCGCCCGCGCGAACGGCCTTCCACGCGGCAACATAAAAGCGTGCACCGAAGATGAATTGCACTGGCGTCGCCAACGCAAACTGCGCCCAGGCCGGAAGCATCCAGTGCAGGCCAAACGGCTGCACCAGCATTGGCAGCACCAGCGGTAGGGCCAGCACGATTGCCAGCAGCAAACTCCAGCGCTCACGGCGCAGCCGCTGCACTTGATCGTTATCGGTGGCTTGCTCGGCTTGCCAGACGCTGGCGCTGTAACCGGCCTTGCTGACCGCATCGATCAATACCTGCGGATCGATCTGAGTGAGCAGTTCGAGGTGCGCGCGTTCGTTGGCCAGGTTGACGCTGACGCTGTTCACCCCGGCGATTTTATTCAAGGCACGTTCGACCCGACCGACACACGAGGCGCAGGTCATACCGCCAATGCTCAATTCGAGGCTGTGTACGGGCACGCTGTATCCGGCTTGCAGCACCGCTTCCATGAGCGCTGGCAAACTGTCGCGAGGGGCCTGGACGCGCGCTTGCTCGGTGGCCAGGTTGACGCTGACGCTGCTTGCGCCAACAACTTTGCTCAATGCACGCTCGACACGTCCGGCGCAGCTGGCGCAGGTCATGCCGGATATCGGCAGATCGAAGGTGGTGGAATCGGACATCGGTCTTACTCCCTGTAGAGATGACCTACAGGATCAACCTTGCCATGCGGGCAAGGTCAAGCGCCAATCTTGATGGTGTCCTTCAAGAAGCCAACGCGGTCCCTGTAGCAGCTGGCGAAGCCTGCTGCTACAGGTGGAATGTGCTCAATACCCCAATGCGGCGGGCTTGAGGTACATCCCTTGCTGGTTCATGGCAATGCGGAACTTCAACAGGTCACCCGCCCGCAGCGTGATGTTCTGCGAACCCGGGGCGAGCATCCCGGCACTGCAACCTGGCGCCTGGCCGGGCAGTAGTTTGAGCCGCAAGGAGTAGTTGCCCGGCGGCAAATTGAACGAGGTGCTTTGTTCCTGGAACAACCGCGCCGACAACTGATCCTGGATGTACACGCCAATTTCGCACGAGGTCGCGACTTCCAGGCGCTCGCGAGAAATGATCAACACGCCATAGTCTTCGGCGCTGGCCGAGGGTGCGGCGGCGAAAAGACTGAGCATGCCGAATAGGCTGAAAGCTGACCAGCGCATGGCTGCATCTCCTGCTTTTGAGTCATTGATGGCGAAGCTTGGCCGAGCGCGGCGACGATTGCCAGCCCGGCAGATCACTGCAGAACTTGACCTTGCCACCATGGCAAGCTCAAGACTGGCTCAGGGGGCGTTCTCAATCAGTTTCCACACCGCGCCGGGTCTGCTGTTTTGCAGGGCAAGGCGCGAGAAGCGTGGTTTGGTCATTCCAAATAAGCTTCGAGCAACGCAGCCCTGCAAAACAGCAGGCCCGGCCCTTCGGGTTGTGCCTTAAAGCGGGCCAGGCTGCGTTGCAGGCCTTGGAAAGGGAGCGACCATTCCCAGCGGCCTGCGCCTTGCCTGGCCCGCTTTAAGGCGACAACGCGGTGGGGAAACTGATTGAGAACGCCCCCTAAACCTCATCAAAGGAGCTATCTCATGCAAGTATTCAACGTTCAAGGAATGTCGTGCGGTCACTGTGTTCGGGCCATTACCGAGGCGCTGAAAGCCAAGGATCCGGCGGCCAGTGTCCGGGTCGACCTCGCGGCGAAGGAGGTCGGTGTCGAGAGCGCGTTGTCGGCAGAGCAGGTGATCAACCTGATCAGCGAAGAAGGCTACGCGGTCAAGCTGGCGTGAACCTTTTTAATAGTTAGCGACCTATCGGAATGTTCAAGGCGTCCAGGCGCAGTTAGACTGTCGTGCTGCCGACTGACGTAAAACTGGACGCCTGATGAACCTCCGTACCATTCTGATTCTTGGCGCCCTAAGCGCTTTCGGGCCGCTGGCCATCGATTTCTATCTGCCGGCCTTCCCGGCCATGGCAGCAGCTTTCGGCACCGATGAAAAACACGTCCAGTTGACCCTGGCGGCCTATTTCCTCGGTTTGTCGATTGGTCAGTTGGCTTATGGCCCGGTGGCCGATCGCTTCGGCAGGCGCATGCCATTGCTGGTGGGCGTTGGTCTGTTCACCCTGGCATCGCTGGTGTGCGCGTTTGCGCCGAGCCTTGAGTGGCTGATCGCGGCCCGTTTCGTTCAGGCGTTGGGCGGCTGCGCCGGGATGGTGATTTCCCGTGCAGTAGTCAGCGACAAGTGCGACGCAGTGGGTTCGGCGAAAGTCTTTTCCCAACTGATGCTGGTAATGGGCCTGGCACCGATTCTTGCACCAATGCTTGGCGGTCTGCTGGTCAACCTGTATGGCTGGCAGTCGATCTTTATCGCCTTGACGGTGTTCAGCGCATTGTCAGCCCTGGCGGTTGCGCTAGGCCTGCCGGAAAGTTTACCGGCCAACCAGCCGCGCCAGCCGTTGTCGGGTGCTTTGCGTCAGTACGGTCGTCTGCTCACTGACAGGATCTTTCTCGGACATGCCTTGACCGGCGGCATTGCGATTGCCGGGATGTTTGCCTACATCGCCGGTTCGCCTTTCGTCTTCATCAAGCTTTACGGTGTTCCGGCCGAGCACTTCGGCTGGTTGTTCGGCACCAACGCCGCGGGCTTCATTCTGGTGGCGCAGGTCAATGCCCGGTTGCTCTCCAAACGTGGCCCGGCCTTTTTGCTGGCGCGCACCGTATGGATTTATCTGGCTGCCGGCCTGAGCTTGCTGGCGGTCAGTGCACTGCATACCGAGCATTTATGGCCGTTGCTGATCCCGCTGTTCATTTGCATCGCAAGCCTGGGTTGCATCATTCCCAATGCATCGGCGTGTGCCATGAGCGGGCAGGGCGCGCGCGCTGGCAGCGCTTCGGCGATGCTCGGTTGCTTGCAGTTCAGCGTTGCCGCAGGCGCGGCGGCGTTGGTTGGCGTGCTGCACGACGGCACAGCGATGCCGATGGCGATGGTCATCAGCCTGTGCGGAATATTAGTGGTGAGCGTCGCGATGCTCACCCGTCGGCTGCAAGTTGCCCGGGCAGCGCAAGCCGCGACTTGAGTCAGCCGGTTGCTCGTTGCTGGCGTTGGGGGAGTTGATGAGGGGCGTGCAAGCGAGCCTCGAGGGTCGAGGTAAAAGCGCGAGCTTCAGCTTCACTGCGGAAGTTCACCGCGTGGTTGTCCAGGCGAACCTGCCACTGGGATTTTGCCAATTCTTTTATCAGGATCTTCATTGCTGACTTCCTCACCTAAAAGACTGCATTGCGGGAAGCTCGATTGTAGACCTGAATCAAATCGGATTTGTGACGCGGATCAAATCCTCGGACTGACGGTGTGCGTCGTTTCTGAAACAGCAAGCGGAACACACCGTCATCTAAAACCCTAGAAGCCTTCGAGGACGATCTTGCCCCTGGACGTGCCGCTTTCCAGCAGTGCATGGGCACGGCGCAGGTTGGCCGCGTTGATCGTGCCGAAGTGTTCGCCGACCGTGGTTTTCAATGTGCCCGCATCGATCAGCTCGGCCACCCGGTTCAGCAGCTTGTGCTGTTCGAGCATGTCGGCGGTTTCGAACAGCGAGCGGGTGTACATGAATTCCCAGTGCAACGACAGGCTCTTGCGTTTGAGCTTGGTCACGTCGAGTGCCTTCGGATCATCGATCAGCGCAAGCTTGCCTTGAGGCGCGAGGGCTTCGACCAGTTGTTCGAAGTGCTGATCGGTTTCGGTCAGGCTGGCAACGTGAGTTACCTGAGCGTGGCCTGCGCGCTTGAGCTCTTCGCTCAGCGGTTGGCTGTGATCGATCACCAGGTCTGCGCCCAGTTCGCGTACCCAGCTTTGGGTCTGCGGGCGTGAGGCAGTGCCGATGACGTTCAGTGCGGTGAGCTGGCTGGCCAGTTGAGTCAGGATCGAGCCCACGCCACCCGCAGCACCGACAATCAGCAGGCTTTGGCCTTGAGCGGTTTTGCCTTCGCGCACTTGCAGGCGTTCGAACAACAGTTCCCACGCGGTGATCGCGGTCAGCGGTAGCGCGGCGGCCTCGGCGAAACTCAGTGACGTTGGCATATGGCCGACAATGCGCTCGTCCACCACATGCAGTTCGCTGTTGCCACCTGCGCGCGCGATGGAGCCGGCGTAGTAAACCTTGTCGCCGGCCTTGAACAGACTGACGTCGCTGCCGACTGCCTTGACCACGCCGGCCACATCCCAGCCCAGCACTTTTGCCGCGCCATCTTCGGGCGCGACATTCTGGCGAACCTTGGTGTCCACGGGATTGACCGAGATGGCTTTGACTTCAACCAGCAAATCCCGTGGGCCTGCAACCGGCTCGGGCAGTTCGATGTCCTGCAGCGATTCTGGATCGTTGATGGGCAGCGAACGGTAGTAGGCAATGGCTTTCATGGCGCAATTCTCATGGGGCATTCGATGGCAGGGATGATTGGTTATTTCTCTTGAAGATAAAACCGGCTAAAAGAACAGTCTCTTTCAATATTTTTTTGATAATGCAGGTGGGTTGATGCTGCGTTTCGATGACTTGCAGTTGTTCGTCCGGGCTGCGGACCTGGGCAGTCTGTCTGCGGCGGCGCGGGTCATGGACCTGTCTGCGGCAGTGGCCAGCGCCGCGCTGAAGCGGATCGAACAGCAATTGGGCGCGCGGTTGTTGGCGCGTTCGACTCGTAGTCTGCGTCTGACCGCAGAGGGCGAGGGCTTTTTGGAGTACGCCCGCGCGGCGCTGAGCAATCTGGATGAAGGACGTCGTTTGCTGGCCAGCGGACAGGATCAGGTCAGCGGCGTATTGCAGCTGTCGGCACCTTCGGACTTCGGTCGCAATTTGCTGCTGCCGTGGCTGGACGAATTCCAGCGCGAGCATCCAAAACTGACGGTACGCCTGCTGTTGGGGGACCGGATTGCCGACCTGTTTCGCCAACCGGTGGACATCGCCCTGCGCTACGGGGAACCGGAAGACTCCAGCCTGGTGGCGCTGCCGATCGCTCCGGACAACCGTCGCGTGCTGTGTGCTGCACCGCACTATCTCGCACGGCATGGCGAACCGCGCCAGCTGGAGCAACTGGCCCAGCACAATTGCCTGTTGTACATGCTGGGTAGCCGGGTTCACGACCACTGGAGTTTTCATGATGGAAAGCGGGAAATGAGCCTGACCGTCAGCGGTGATCGCTTCAGTGATGATGCGGACGTAGTGCGTCTGTGGGCGGTGGCCGGTGCCGGAATTGCCTACAAGTCCTGGCTGGATGTAGCCGGCGATGTGTTGGCCGGGCGCTTGAAAGTGCTGATGCCGGCGCTGCTCTGCGAGCGTGCACCGCTGAATCTACTGTGCGCCCATCGCGCTCAATTGAGTAAGCCGGTGAACCTGCTGAGTGAAATGCTCAAGTCACGATGTGCGCAATTGTCGGCTCAATCGCCAGCAATGATCGGTGCGGGCGAGTAGTCGCACGCAAATAGGGAAAATTCTGGCAGGAACTATCACCTCCAAAAGCTTCCGGCCGGCAGGAACCGAAGATCATCGCGCATATACTAGCGCCTGCCTGGTGTCGCACCGTTGTCGGCGACGTTGCGATGTCTCGCTCAAAGCGGTTGGACGCTGTGCTGATCGTTGTTGAGCCAGGTCGGGGTTTTCGAAGAGGTTCGTCGCATCCGTTGGTTATACCGCCCGACTTTTGGCGGCTTTCACGCCTTGGCCGGCAGCACATTACTGGTCAAGATGTCCCAGAGCAGCAGACAAATGATTCAACAGGGAGTGAATACATGGAACATGCACCTTGCATCAGCCAGATAGCCACGTTGCTGGCAGACCCGAAGCGTAGCGCAATGATGTGGGCCTTGATGGACGGTACTGCACGGCAATCCGAGGAGTTGGCATTGCTGGCAGGCTTGTCGCCGTCATCGGCCAATGCGCACCTGGGGCGTTTGTCCAGCGGTGGACTGTTGAAAGTCGAGGAGCGTGGGCGCAAGCGGTTTTTCCGGCTTGCGGCTCCCGAAATCGGTGCGGCGGTTGAAGCGCTGGCCAGCGCCACGCTGGCCAGTCTGCCAGGCAAGGTTCCAGAGTTGCTCAAGCGCACCAGCCCATCGACGAAAGTGCGCACGGCACCTTCGTCATTGCTTCGGGCCAGGCTCTGTGAAGACCATCTGGGGGGAAGCCTGGCAGCCGATCTGTATCAGCGAATGCTCGATGCCGGCTGGATCGAACAGTTGGACAAGCGTGTCATCGTGACCCACAAAGGTGCCAATCAGCTGGCAACCCACGGCGTATTCATTCAGGCCCTGGCCCACAGCACTTCCCGAGTAGTCTGCGCCTGCCCGGACTGGAGCGAGCGCCGACCGCATCTGGGCGGCACGCTGGGGGCGGCGGTATTGCAGCTGTTCATGCAGTCCGGCTGGTTGAATCTGCCCAGCGACACGCGTGTTCTGCAGATCACCGCGGCCGGTCAGCGTGAAATCGATCAGTTCGCCAAAGAGGCCGAGTTGGAAATGGCGCTCTAGCAACCGTTGAAATCGACGTCTGAGGCCAGAGGTTTCAGACGTCGCTCAGAGCTGTGGCCAGGTCGTATCCAGCAATAGTGACCCCAGGCGATCCCGCACACTCGATACGGGGATTATCGAATGGGGGATACGGCATGGAAACGCAAGGCTATAGCGCGGCAGAACGTCTGGAACGACTGCCCATCAGCGGTTATCACCGGATCATTTTCATCATCATTGCCCTGGCGTTTTTCTTCGACTCCATGGACCTGGCAATGATGACGTTCCTCTTGGGGTCGATCAAAGCCGAGTTCGCTCTGAGCACCGCGCAGGCCGGGTTGCTGGCCAGTTCGAGTTTCTTCGGCATGGTGCTTGGCGCGTCGTTGTCCGGGATGCTTGCCGACCGCTTCGGAAGAAAGCCGGTGTTTCAGTGGAGCATCGTGTTGTGGGGCATCGCCAGTTACCTCTGTTCTACGGCGCAAAGCGTCGAGACGCTGACGCTGTTTAGAGTACTTCTGGGGATCGGCATGGGCATGGAGTTTCCGATTGCCCAATCGATGCTGTCCGAATTGATCCCGGCCAAACGGCGCGGGCGCTACATCGCGTTGATGGATGGCTTCTGGCCGTTGGGTTTTGTCGCGGCGGGCCTGCTGTCTTACTTCCTGTTACCGCTGGTTGGCTGGCGCGACATCTTCCTGGTGCTGGCGGTACCGGCGGTGTTTGTCCTGGCGATCCGTTTCTTCATTCCCGAGTCACCACGCTGGCTGGAACAGGCCGGGCATCATGCGGTAGCGGACAAGGTTTTGCAGCGTATTGAAGACAAGGTGCGGGGCTCGCTGGGGCGCGCGGATCTGCCGGAGCCGATTCGTTTGCCCAGGATCGAGAGTCGTCCGGGGCACTTTCTCTCGGCCTTGAATGAAATCTGGTCACCCTTGTATCGCCAGCGCACGATGATGATCTGGAGCGTCTGGTTTTTTGCCTTGCTTGGCTTCTATGGCCTGACTTCCTGGCTCAGCGCATTGCTGCAGCAGTCAGGGTTTGCCGTGACTCAGTCGGTGTATTACACCGTGCTGATTTCCCTTGGCGGGATTCCCGGTTTTCTCATGGCTGCCTGGCTGGTAGAGCGTTGGGGACGCAAGCCGGTGTGCATCATCACTTTGCTCGGTGGTGGGGTGATGGCGTTTTTGTATGGGCAGAGCGCGGTGTTTGGCGGCAACGTCAGCCTGTTGATCAGTTCGGGGCTGCTGATGCAGTTCTTCCTGTTTGGCATGTGGGCCGTGCTCTATACCTACACTCCGGAGCTCTATCCCACTTCAGCGCGGGCCACCGGTTCCGGGTTTGCCTCGGCGATTGGCCGGGTCGGCTCGTTGCTCGGGCCATTGGTCACCGGGCTGGTGTTCCCGATAACGGGGCAGGGCGGGGTGTTCGCCTTGGGTGCGATGTGTTTCGCCATTGCCGCAGGCGTGGTCTGGTTGTTCGGGATGGAGACGCAGGGCAAGACGCTGGAGGAGTTGAGCGAGGTCGCGCAAGTCGGTTAAACACCGACTCAATGTGGGAGCGAGCCTGCTCGCGATGAGGCCATGACATTCACCATTGAAGGTGACTGTTATACCGCTATCGCGAGCAGGCTCGCTCCCACTTTGGTTTTGCGGTGAAGCTTATGGCTTGACCAGTCTGGCATCCAGGCTGTTCTGCGCCAGGCGCTTGGCCTGATCCTGGGTCATGCCCAAATGGGTATACAGCGCGTGGAAGTTCTCGGTGACATAACCGCCGAAGTACGCCGGGTCATCCGAGTTCACCGTGACCTTCACTCCACGCTCAAGCATGTCGAGGATGTTGTGCTGGGACATGTCGTCGAACACGCGCAGCTTGGTGTTGGACAGCGGGCAAACGGTCAACGGGATCTGCTCGTCGATGATCCGCTGCATCAGGCGCTCGTCTTCGATGGCGCGCACGCCATGATCGATACGCTGGATTTTCAGCAGGTCGATGGCTTCCCAGATGTACTCCGGCGGGCCTTCTTCACCGGCGTGAGCAACGGTCAGAAAACCTTCGTGACGGGCGCGATCGAACACACGCTGGAACTTGCTCGGCGGGTGGCCCATCTCTGAACTGTCCAGGCCGACAGCGACAAACGCATCACGGAACGGCAGCGCCTGGTCGAGGGTTTTCTGGGCTTCTTCTTCGCTCAAGTGGCGCAGGAAACTGAGGATCAAGCCGCTGGTGATACCCAGTTGCTGTTCACCGTCTTTCAACGCGCTGGCGATGCCGTTAAGCACCACTTCGAACGGCACGCCACGGTCGGTATGGGTTTGCGGATCGAAGAACGGTTCGGTGTGAATCACGTTCTGCGCCTTGCAACGCAACAGGTAGGCCCAGGTCAGGTCGTAGAAATCCTGAGAGGTGCGCAACACATCGGCGCCCCGGTAATACAGGTCCAGGAACTCTTGCAGATTGTTGAAGGCATAGGCCTTGCGCAGGGTTTCGACGTCGCTCCACGGCAGGGCGATCTTGTTGCGTTCGGCCAGGGCGAACAGCAACTCAGGCTCCAGCGAGCCTTCCAGGTGCAGGTGCAATTCTGCCTTGGGCAGGGCGTTCAGCCAGTCGTACATATTCTTTTCTCATCAGGTACAGATAGTGAGCATTCTACAGATGCCTGTAGAAACAATTAGCAAAACCTGACCGGTCGGTTCATCCAACCACCTCATAAACCAGGGTGTTGGCAAACGAGGGCAAGGGCCAGCCCTTGCCCTCGATGGCGTCCGGTCAGATGCCGGCGATCAGTTGCCGTGCCGCCTGGCTGTGATCGGCAATCAAGCCTTTCAGGTCCAGCCCTTCGACTTGCCCGTCGATCACTCGCCATTTGCCGCCGATCATCACCCGGTCTGCACGATCCGCGCCACACAACAGCAATGCCGAGATCGGGTCATGGCTGCCAGAGAAGCGCAGCTCATCGAGTTTGAACAACGCGAGATCCGCTTGCTTGCCCACCGCGAGTTCGCCGATGTCGTTGCGACCGAGCAACTTTGCCGAACCCTGGGTGGCCCAACCCAGTACCAATTCCGGAGTGATCTTCTGCGCGCCATAACGCAGTCGTTGCAGGTACAGCGCCTGGCGGGTTTCGAGGATCATGTTCGAGGCATCGTTGGACGCAGAACCGTCAACGCCAAGGCCCAGTGGTGCGCCGGCGGCCGTCAGTTCCAGGGTTGGGCAAATGCCTGATGCCAGGCGCATGTTCGAACTCGGGCAATGGCAAATGCCCGTACCCGCCGCGCCGAGGCGGGCGATTTCGTCGGGGTTGAAATGAATGCCGTGCGCCAGCCAGGTGCGTGGGCCGAGCCAGCCAACACTGTCCAGGTAATCCACAGTGCGCAGGCCGAAGCGCTGCAGGCAGAAGTCTTCCTCGTCGAGGGTTTCGGCGAGGTGGGTGTGCAGGCGTACATCGAGCGTATTCGCCAGTTCGGCGCTGGCCGACATGATTTGCGGCGTGACCGAGAACGGCGAGCAGGGCGCCAGGGCGATCTGGATTTGCGCGCCGTCGTCACGTTCGTGGTACTCGGCGATCAGGCGTTGGCTGTCGGCGAGAATCACTTCGCCTTGCTGCACGGTTTGCTGGGGCGGCAGGCCTCCATCCTTTTCACCGAGGCTCATCGAGCCACGGGTCAACATGGCGCGCATACCGAGTTCACGGACACTTTCGACTTGCACGTCGATGGCGTTTTCCAACCCCTCGGGAAACAGGTAATGGTGGTCGGCGGCAGTGGTGCAACCCGACAGCAGCAATTCAGCCAGGGCCACCTTGGTTGCCAGCGCGAGTTTTTCAGGGGTCAGTCGGGCCCAGACCGGGTAAAGGGTTTTCAGCCAGGGGAACAGCGGCTGATTGACCACCGGTGCCCAGGCGCGTGTCAGGGTTTGATAGAAGTGATGGTGAGTGTTGATCAGCCCCGGCAGGATCACATGCTCACGGGCATCGAAGACTTGTCCACAGGGTGTCGCGGGTTGTTGGCCTTGCTTGAGTATTTCGACGATCAGACCGTCTTGCAGCACCAGGCCACCACGGGCATCGAGGTCGTTGGCCGTGAAGATCGCGAGGGGATTTTTTAACCAGATACGGGTCGCAGGCATTTGCCGGCTCCTCTGAAAGTTGGGTTCAGGTTCGCCAGCTCAGTGTTGCCCTGTCTGCTGATCCAGGGTCGCCGCGGGGGGCGAAGTGCGAAGTTTCGAACAAAAGCGCTTTTCGGGCAAGCCTGGTCCGACAGGACGATGAATAACCTGTGGGAGCGAGCCTGCTCGCGAAAGCGGTGTGTCATACACCATTGACGTCGACTGACACGCCGTCATCGCGAGCAGGCTCGCTCCCACAGGGGGATGGGTGGTGTTTACCAGGGAATCGTTTCACCGCGGTAATTCACAAAATGATGCCCGCCCTTACCGGCATAGGCGTTCACCTGATCGACCAGTCCACGGGTACTGGTATCGACATCGATGTCCGCGCCTTCGCCGCCCATGTCGGTTTTCACCCAACCCGGATGCAGCGACAGCACGGTCAGTTTCTGTTCGCCCAACTGCGTGACGAAACTGTTGGTCATCGAGTTCAGCGCCGCTTTGCTGGCCTTGTACAGTGCCAGTTCTGGCGCATCAGGCATGGTCACGCTGCCGAGCACCGAGCTCATGAATGCCAGTACACCGTTGCCTTCGCGGATCTGCCCGACGAAACGCTGGGCCAGATTGATGGGCGCCACGGCGTTGGTGAAGAACAATTGACCCACCTCGGCCAGTGTCGCGCCACCGGGTGTCTGCACTTCCGGGCCTTTGACGCCGGCGTTGACGAACAACAGGTCGAACACCTGGCCTTTGAGTCGTTGACTGAGGGCGATCACCGCTTGCTGATCGTCCATGTCGAGCTTTTCAATCTGTACCTTGCCCAGTGCCTGCAACGCCTCGGCGTTCTGTGGGTTACGCACCGTGGCGGTGACTTGCCAGCCGTCGGTCAGCAGGGTTTTCACCAGCCCCAGGCCAAGGCCGCGTGAGGCGCCGATGATCAGTGCGGTTTTTACCGTAGACATGAGTGGCTTCCTTGAAAAAAAGTCATGGGTTCAATGGGCAGCGTTGCCCGAGCCGTTGTTGCAGTTCCTGGCATAACTCACCGATCTCACCAAGCGTAAAGCCCAGACGTTGGACGATCAAATGTAGAAGTTAGATTCGGGGTCAGGCACTACTTCAGGGCGAGCTGCAGGATCGGGTGCAAATTTTGCTCGGGGTAATCTGATTAAAAAATGACCATGTGGCTGCAGGCTATGCCGGCTATGCGACTGAGCCAGCCATGAACGGGTTATCCACAGGTTGCTCCACAGTATTTGTGCGCAAGCCAGAAACCCGGGCATAAGCACTGTAAGGCTTTCTTCTAATGGTGATATACCGCTCTAACTGTTTGTTTTGCAGTGGAATTGAACCCGTGGATGGCCAATTGAACGAAAAGTGATCGATGGCCGCAAAGCCACGTGGCGGAAGGGTTACAGCGCTGTGTGCTCAGGTTATCCACAGCCGGGTGCACAGCGGTTGTGGGCAAGTGTCGGAAATGTTGGCATGGCGCCAATGCCCCAAAAGATCGCAGCCTGTTTTTCAGCGCTGCAACACAATCCGCCCGCGACTCACATCCGCCAATTGACGCTGCAAGGTATCGATCTGTGTCTCACCGATGGCCAGTTGCAGTTCCACACCATTGGCGGTGAAGGTTTCTTCCACCACCAACCCGCCCAGCTCGGCCACACGCAGTTTGACCAGCACCAGTTCGCTGAAACTGCAGGCACAACGGATCGGCACCCGGCTGATCAGGGCAATCCGCTCAGCGCCTTGCAGGCATTTATTGGCACTGCCGCCATAGGCCCGGGCGAGGCCGCCGGTGCCCAGTTGAATGCCGCCGTACCAGCGAATCACCACGACCGCGACCTGATCGCAATCCTGCGCTTCGATCGCCGCGAGTATCGGCCGGCCAGCGGTGCCGCCCGGTTCGCCGTCGTCACTGCTGCGGTACTGATCGGCGAGTTTCCAGGCCCAGCAATTGTGTGAAGCGTTCAGGTCGCTGTGCTGCTCGATGAACGCCTGTGCCTCGGCAGCGCTGGTGATCGGTGCCGCGAGGGCGATGAAGCGGCTTTTGCGAATCTCTTCACGGTATTCGCAAAGGCCTGCGAGGGTAAAGGGCATGTCTGAGCGTCTTAAATGGCTGGAGTGAGGCCGCAGCCTTTAAGAATGATACGGATCAGGTTATCGCTGGCATCCTCCATGTCCTGCCTGGTCAGTTTGGTACGACCGGTGACGCGGCAGATTTGCGTGGCGAAATCGGCGTAATGCTGGGTGCTGCCCCATAACAGGAAGATCAGGTTCACCGGGTCTACGGGGTCCATCTTGCCGGCGTCGATCCAGGCCTGAAACACGTCCGCGCGGCCCTGGAACCAGGCGCGGTAATCCTGGTTGAAGTACTCGGTCAGGCATTCACCACCGCTGATGACTTCCATGGCGAACACCCGTGAGGCTTGCGGCTGGCGGCGGGAGAATTCCATCTTGGCGCGAATGTAGCGGGTCAATGCTTCAGCGGGATCGTCTTCGGCAGTCAGGGTGTTAAAGGTGCTGTCCCACAACTGAATGATGTTGCTCAACACCCCGATGTACAGCCCGAGCTTGTTGGTGAAGTAGTAATGCAGATTGGCTTTGGGCAGCCCGGCATTCTGCGCGATGGTGTTCATGCTGGTGCCCTTGAAGCCGTGACGAGCGAATTCGATTTCGGCGGCTTTGAGGATCGCTTCTTCGTTCTTCTGACGAATGCGGCTGGCAGGCTTACCTGCGTGGGCTGGGACTTCAAAGGTCATGGGCGGTTCCGAGCTGGTCAGTGGGGGCACCGTGCGTTGATAGCGCACCCACAGGAATCCGACAAGCCTTGTCGCTATAAAAGCGTCAACGCTGGGCCTTTCATGCGGATTATCGAGTCGCTGCAAGGCTTTCCAGGAAGCTTTCCAGTACCAAATGCGGGCGCCGCCCCTTGCGTGTCACCGATGCCAGGCTCAGGTCATAAAACCGTGCGCCGGGTTTGAGCGCACGCAAGCGACCTTGCTGCACCCACAGGCTGGCGTAGTGGTCTGGCAGGTAACCGATATAGCGCCCGGTCAGAATCAGAAACGCCATGCCCTCGCGGTCCGATGCGCTGGCGGTGCAATTGAGCGCCTGATAATGCGCCTGGATCTCGGCCGGTAAGCGGAAGGTCGGGGCGATCGCGTCCTGACTATTCAGGCGTTCATCGTCCAACTGTTTATCGTCGACATAAAACAGCGGATGGCCGACCGCGCAGTAGAGCAGCGAACGCTCGCTGTACAGCGGCTGATACTCAAGCCCCGACAAGGCGCTGGCCTGCGGTACCACGCCGACATGCAAGCGCCCATCGAGCACGCCTTGTTCAACTTCATTGGGCGCGATCATGCGGATCTGAATCTGCACGTCCGGCCCACGCTCTTTCAACTGCGCCAGTGCGTGGGTGATGCGCATGTGGGGCAGGGTGACGAGGTTGTCGGTCAGGCCGATGGTCAATTCACCACGCAAGTGCTGATGCAGGCCGTTGACCTCGGTGCGAAAACTTTCCAGCGCACTTAATAGCTGCAACGCCGATTGGTAGACCTCGCGGCCCTCTTCGGTCAGCGAGAACCCGGCTCGACCACGCTGACACAGGCGCAGACCCAGTCGCTGTTCAAGATCGCTCATTTGCTGGCTGATGGCCGAACGTCCAATCCCGAGCACGCTTTCTGCCGCGGAGAAGCCACCGCACTCGACCACGCTGCGAAAGATCCGCAGCAGACGGATATCAAAGTCACTGACTTGCGCCAGTGGGTCGGGTCGGCGGCTGCTCATGCTTTTTACTCAAAAGTTTAGTGAATGGCTGACTGAAGGTTACAAGAGTTGGATTTCACCGACTTTATCGTCGTGGCAACTTAGCTGCAAGAACGCTTTTAATCCCTACGCCGCTTATTGCCCTGCGAGGTTTTGCTCATGAACGTGCCTGAAAACGCCCCGGTCTCCCTGGCCAGCCAACTCAAGCTCGATGCCCACTGGATGCCGTACACCGCCAACCGCAATTTCCAGCGCGACCCGCGTCTGATCGTTGCCGCTGAAGGCAGCTACCTGATCGACGACAAGGGCCGTAAAGTCTATGACTCGCTGTCGGGTCTGTGGACCTGTGGCGCAGGGCATACCCGCAAGGAAATCCAGGAAGCGGTGGCCAAACAGCTGGGCACCCTCGATTACTCGCCGGGCTTCCAGTACGGTCACCCGCTGTCGTTCCAGCTCGCCGAGAAAATCACCGAGCTGACCCCGGGCAATCTGAATCACGTGTTCTTCACTGACTCCGGCTCCGAGTGCGCCGATACAGCGGTGAAGATGGTCCGCGCTTACTGGCGCCTGAAAGGTCAGTCGACCAAGACCAAAATGATCGGCCGTGCCCGTGGTTACCACGGGGTGAACATCGCCGGCACCAGCCTGGGCGGCGTGAACGGCAACCGTAAGCTGTTTGGTCAGGCAATGATGGACGTCGACCACTTGCCGCACACCCTGCTGGCGAGCAATGCCTATTCCCGCGGCATGCCGAAAGAGGGCGGTATCACCCTGGCCGATGAGCTGCTCAAGCTGATCGAACTGCACGACGCCTCGAACATCGCAGCAGTGTTCGTCGAGCCTCTGGCCGGTTCTGCCGGTGTACTGGTTCCGCCTCAGGGTTATCTGAAGCGTCTGCGCGAAATCTGTGATCAGCACAACATCCTGCTGGTATTCGACGAAGTCATCACCGGCTTTGGTCGTACCGGTTCGATGTTCGGCGCTGACAGCTTCGGCGTGACTCCGGACCTGATGTGCATTGCCAAGCAAGTCACCAACGGTGCCATCCCGATGGGCGCGGTGATCGCCAGTTCGGAGATCTATCAGACCTTCATGAACCAGGCGACGCCGGAATACGCGGTGGAGTTCCCGCACGGTTACACCTATTCCGCGCACCCGGTGGCCTGCGCTGCCGGCCTGGCGGCACTCGACCTGCTGCAAAAGGAAAACCTGGTGCAGAGCGTGGCCGAAGTCGCGCCGCATTTCGAGAATGCGCTGCACGGCCTGAAAGGTTCGAAGAACGTCATCGACATCCGTAACTACGGTCTGGCCGGTGCGATCCAGATTGCTGCGCGCGACGGCGACGCCATCGTGCGTCCATTCGAGGCGGGCATGGCGCTGTGGAAGGCGGGGTTCTATGTGCGCTTCGGCGGCGACACCCTGCAGTTCGGCCCAACCTTCAACAGCAAGCCGCAGGATCTTGATCGTCTGTTCGATGCGGTCGGCGAAGTGCTGAACAAGATCGACTGATTAGCCCTTCTATATAAGAACGAACAACGGACGCGCAGCGATGCGCGTCTGTGGACAATTTTTCAGGAGCCCCGCATGAGCCTCATCCCGCATTTGATCAATGGTGAACTGGTGAGCGACAACGCTCGCACTGCTGATGTGTTTAACCCGTCCACTGGCCAGTCAATCCATAAAGTGCCATTGGCCAGCCGTGAAACCATTCAAAAAGCTATCGATTCGGCCAAGGCTGCATTTCCGGCCTGGCGCAACACGCCACCGGCCAAACGCGCCCAGGTGATGTTCCGCTTCAAGCAATTGCTGGAGCAGAACGAAGCGCGTATCGCGCAACTGATCAGCGAAGAACACGGCAAGACGCTGGAAGACGCCGCGGGTGAATTGAAGCGCGGTATCGAAAACGTCGAGTTCGCCTGTGCGGCACCGGAAATCCTCAAGGGCGAATACAGCCGTAATGTCGGCCCGAACATCGATGCCTGGTCGGACTTCCAGCCATTGGGCGTAGTGGCCGGTATCACTCCGTTCAACTTCCCGGCGATGGTGCCGCTGTGGATGTATCCACTGGCGATCGTCTGCGGTAACTGCTTCATCCTCAAACCGTCCGAGCGTGACCCAAGCTCGACGTTGCTGATCGCTCAGCTCCTGCTCGAAGCCGGCCTGCCGAAAGGCGTGTTGAGTGTGGTTCATGGTGACAAGGCTGCGGTCGATGCGTTGATTGAAGCGCCTGAAGTCAAGGCTCTGAGCTTCGTCGGCTCGACGCCGATTGCCGAATACATCTATGCCGAAGGCACCAAGCGTGGCAAACGCGTCCAGGCATTGGGCGGGGCGAAGAACCACGCTGTATTGATGCCGGATGCCGATCTGGATAACGCAGTCAGCGCACTGATGGGCGCGGCTTATGGTTCCTGTGGCGAGCGCTGCATGGCGATCTCGGTAGCCGTGTGCGTTGGCGATCAAGTCGCGGATGCGCTGGTGGCCAAGCTGGTTCCGCAGATCAAGGCGCTGAAAATCGGTGCCGGCACTTCGTGTGGCCTGGACATGGGGCCACTGGTTTCCGGTCAGGCTCGCGATAAAGTCAGTGGCTATATAGAAGACGGTGTTTCCTCCGGTGCTTCCCTGGTCGTCGATGGTCGTGGGTTGAGTGTTGCCGGTCATGAGGAAGGTTTCTTCCTGGGTGGTTGCCTGTTCGATAACGTCACGCCAGAGATGCGTATCTATAAAGAGGAGATCTTCGGGCCGGTGCTGTGTGTCGTTCGGGTCAATAGCCTGGAAGAGGCTATGCAACTGATCAACGATCACGAGTATGGCAACGGCACCTGCATCTTCACCCGTGATGGTGAGGCGGCGCGGTTGTTCTGCGACGAGATCGAAGTCGGCATGGTTGGGGTCAACGTTCCGCTGCCGGTTCCAGTGGCTTACCACAGCTTTGGTGGCTGGAAGCGTTCGCTGTTTGGTGACCTGCATGCGTATGGCCCGGATGGTGTGCGTTTCTACACCCGTCGCAAGGCGATCACCCAGCGCTGGCCACAACGTGCAAGCCATGAAGCCTCGCAGTTCGCATTCCCTAGCTTGTAAGTAGAAGGGCAGAAGGCCGGTCCCTTTATTGAATAGGGGGGATCGGCCTTCGTGTTTTCGGGGCTTTTTGACCGATATGACAGATTTATGAAAATAGGTGTTGACGGCAGATTCTGGAAGTCTATAATTCGCCCCACTTCCGGCGCAGTCGAAACGGAAAACTCCTTGGTAAACAAAGAGTTACGCAGTTTTCGGCAGCGGTTACGCTTCAGTTCATCGAAGCCTGAAGGAGTTGAAAGAGCGGTGTTGTTTGGCTCTTTTAACGGTTCGATCGTCTCGGTCGAAAGCGGAGAAAAAGAGGTGTTGACAGCAGCGAGTAACGCTGTAGAATTCGCCTCCCGCTAACGAGAGATCGGAAGCGCAAGTGGTTGAAGTTGCAAAGGAAACTTTGAAAACTTCTGAAAATAACCGCTTGACAGCA